>Ga0316205_10000019_pt1 | contig 437564 bp, 413 predicted proteins | sample 3monthpyrite_MG_FD_204941 | JGI IMG/M metagenome (GOLD analysis project Ga0316205, IMG submission 204941) | Microbial mat bacterial communities from mineral coupon in-situ incubated in ocean water Damariscotta River, Maine, United States -... | ecosystem: Environmental > Aquatic > Marine >...
CTTTAAATTTTAGATGTACATATTATTTTTATTTGAATTTAATACCAGATTAAAATTTACGTGAAAAATACGTAAAAAATAACTGTTGCCTATTGACTGGGAACTGCTAATGGCTGACCCCATTCACTGCTGCATTAACTGCGTAAATTAGAGCCAGGTCTTTGCATGCCACATAATATTATTTGTGTTGTGGCAACCAAATGGCAAGAAAACACCTGACAATCATCTAGCGAGTTCCTCCAATATATTATACCGTTAAGTTTCTGAAGCTAAAAAAAACCTAAAAAAACAACCCATCAGACATGACATGGCTAAAAATTAAGTCTATATGGTAAATTGTACGCAAGACTGCCTCACCATTTGCACTGAATATTATCAAACCATTAGATGAATCATAATGGATTATAAACAAATGTAATTATTCGCTATTTCTGGCTAAAATCATCAGGAAATTTAGCAACACCGGCCTCTGAGCTCTCTAATTTAAACTGGAAGGTAATGGAAAATCTAAATTATTTTATAGTTCTATTTGCTTTAATTACATTATTGATTCTTGCAAATAATCGTTTACGAAATTCTTTTCAATGGCGCGCCACAGTAACGCCATTAGCTTCAATTATTGGTAGCGGTTTTCTCATAGTCGCGCCATTACTGCATTCTATTCTGGGCAAATGGGCGCTAGCTGGTATCAGTATACTTTTACTACTTGCTTACGCTATCGGCGCTGTAATACGTTTTAATATTCATTACGCAGAAGAGCATTTATCAAATCAGCCACATGATAATATTGCAAAGCTGGAGACAGCATCGCAATTGTTTCTTGGCATTGCCTTTGCAATATCAGTCGCCTTCTACAGCAGTCTTTTTATGGCATTTGTATTCGATCAGCTATTGATTACTGATCAACTGTTAATGCAATCCGCAACAACAGTATTGCTTCTTACAATCATGGCTGTTGCCTGGTGGCGCGGTGCACATGGTCTTGAAACAATAGAACTGATAGCCGTTACAATAAAACTTGCCATTATCGTAAGTGTTTTATTTGCACTAGGCTCATATGACTTAGCCACAGGAAAAGCCTGGTTTGAACACGATGCGATAAGAACTTTATCGATGTGGGATACGTTGGCGATGTTAGCGGGTATGCTCATGATAACTCAGGGGTTTGAAACCGCGAGATATCTGGGGGCATCTTATGATAAACAAACGCGTACAAATGCAATCCGTTACTCCCAATGGATTGCAGCTGGCATCTATATATTGTTTATTGGTTTTACATGCCCTATATTTTTAGAATTTCCAATTGTTGAATTAAATGAGACCACTATCAGTCGCACCTTAGGGCAAGTATTCTTTGTATTACCGATTATGTTATTAATTGCTGCCGTGGCAAGCCAACTAAGTGCTGCATTGGCTGACACCATAGGGGGAGGCGGGTTACTCAAAGAATTAATATCAGTTAGCTTACCCGATAATATTTTTTATATGATAGTGATTGCAATCGCGATTGTGCTTATATGGAGTTCTCATATATTTGAAATAATTAATTATGCATCTAAAGGATTTGCGATTTACTATCTATTGCAGGTGTTAATTGCCATAAATTTAATTAAAAAAAATATTACACATGCCTCTAACTTTTTATGGTTGGGAGGATGTTATTTCCTCCTGCTAATCCTGGTATTTGTTATTTTTGGATCAATCCCGGCACCTCATAGCTAGGATATATACTGCTATAAATGTTTTTCTGCCGAAAACGATCAACAGATCAGGCAAGACGAGAATTCAACCAGACCCGACGTCACCTCTGGAAAACATTCAAACCTATAACACTTAACACACCATCTAACGCCTGAGCTATTCAGCATCATATTCTCATCTTAAAAATCATCAAAAGTTGCTATATCATTGCATTTACCACTTTAACTTCATACTTGCTCACTCTAAATCGGCCTGCTAACATGCCACAAAGTCGAAAATATGTTTAACTTAAATTAGTCTATACTAGTGTATACAAATCAAACTATAACAGCCCACTTTTACATGTTATTTTGTTATTACTTAAAATAATTACCAAGTGGAACCTAAATAAAAGTGACACCCATAAATATTTTTACTACAACTTCCATTAAATACAAAGCCTACCTGCTAGTATTTTTAAGCGTTCTTGTTGCCCTTGTTTTATCACTAGTATCCAATAGTGGCTTGAATACCATTCGTACAGAATTAAATCAATTAATCTCTTCGACAGAAATTGAACGCTATACTAATAAGCTGATTTTAGGGGAGCAGAAGTACCGGTTAAATGCAAATGGCTCTGTCAATAACTTCACGGTAGCGAATCAGGCCTATGAAGACGCTATTAAATATGTCGATAAAATATATTTAATACTTGATGAAATAAATGACTCTAAGGACATGGCTTTTTCTCAACAAAACTCGCATGCCACACACCAATTAATAAATGAGTATAAAGACCGTTATACTAAAGGAGTATTACTGTTAACCGAATTGAATAACAAGGCTAACATACTCGAATCTAAAGGCGAAAGCATTACCCTCAGCATACAGAAATATGTTGAATCAAAAAGACTGGAAATTAAGCGCGACCTTTCCAAACAAACCATCGAAAAAATAAATAACGGTTCTAATATCTGGCAATATACTTATGTTACCCGGCTACATGAAAAAAAATATTTATTGAATCCAGACCCCCTTGTCTTTGAAGCATTTAAAAAAGACTACCAGTTCATGACCAGCGAATGGAATCGACTTAAAGAAATGTCTGATCAACCATTTGAGTTACAAACGCTGGATGACTTTAATAGCGCCTCTCAGTCATATAAGGCAGCCATGTTTCAATGGGTCGATTTAAATAATCAGCTGGTTGTAGAAATTCTGCCTCAGATGAAGGAACTCGGAAATAGCATTATTTCTAATGCCATTCAATCTGCCAATCGTTCCGTTAAACGCATGTCTGACAAACGTAACGACATTGCAATTACATCTATTGTTATTAGTGTTTTAACTATTGCTCTAGGTATTTTATTTGGTGCAAAAATTGCCCGATCTATCTCTTCACCTTTAGAAACTTTAGAGAAGCAGGCGCTTGCAATTAGCGAGGGCAAGTATGAATCTACAATAAAAATTTCTACGAAAGATGAGATCGGAAAATTAGCAACCGCCTTCAACCTCATGTCATCGGCTATCTCCAATGAAATGAGCAAACGAAAACGTGCTGAAGATATCCAGCGTCGCTCTCAAAAAATGGATGCGATTGGCCAACTCACTGGCGGTATCGCACACGATTTCAACAACCTCTTAGGAATTATTCTGGGTAATATTGAGCTACTGGAAGAATATACACAGCTTGATGAAAAATCGCTTAAACGAATTAAGACCATAGAAAAAGCCGGCTTGCGAGCCGCCAAACTTACCCGCCAGTTACTCACTTTTTCACGTAAAGAGCCCGGGCAGGTATCTATTGTTAATATTAATCATATCATCAACGAAATGACTGAAATAATTTCACGCTCACTCACACCGGGCATAAAAGTTCAGTACCTTCTTTCTGAAGACTTATGGAAAACTGAAATTGATAAAGGTGATTTTGAGGATGCGCTAGTTAACATGTGCCTGAATGCACGTGATAGCATGGCTGAGCACGGCAGCCTTAAAATTCAAACTCATAATGTAAATCTGGATGAGGATTATTGTTCACATATTGCGGGGTTAAACCCTGGTGAATATATAAACGTATCAATCACTGACACAGGTGAAGGTATAGCAGATAATCTTAAAGATCGTATTTTTGAACCGTTTTACACCACTAAGGATCAAGGCAAAGGAACGGGGCTCGGGCTCGCCATGGTTTACGCCTTTGTAAAACGCTCACATGGTTTTATTAAATGCGACTCTGAAGTAGGTACTGGCACCACATTCCAAATTTACTTACCAAAAAAACAGCATGAAACAATTACACAGAAACATTATGAACAATCCGATAATGATTTAATTTCCGGCAAAGAAACTATACTCGTTGTCGATGACGAAACTGACCTGTTAAACTTAGCATGTGAAATGCTGAAATCATTAGGCTATGACGTATTAAAGGCTAACGATGGGAATGAAGCATTAAAACAACTTTCGAAACACCCTGATATTAACTTGCTCTTTAGTGATATTGTGATGCCAAATGGAATAAATGGCTATGAGCTTGCCGAACAGGCAACAGCACTCAACAAAGACATTAAAGTACTGCTAACCTCCGGGTTTACTGACAAAGCAAAGCATCAAAATGCAAAATATATTTTTAGCGAAAACCTACTCAACAAACCTTATAGTCACAAAGATCTCGCAAACAGGATTCGTTTAATGTTAGACCTGCCAACCTCCGCTAAAAAATAAATCGCCCAGAAATCGCCCAGAAATCACCTATGGAAACACAAGAAAAGCAAGAGAGGGAAAAAGGCTCAAGTCTTTACGTGCCACATAATATTATTTGAATTATGCCAACCAAACGGCAAGGAAAGGTCTGACTCTAATGGCACTGACTTAAGTAATATCAGAAACTTGAGATAGCGATAAGGCATAGCTGTAGGAGTTAGCGTTAGCTGACGAAGCCTGGCAGATAAAGCTAGCTCCTACTTTTTTTGCTTAGGCTTTAAACCAGCGCCATTAAGGTCTGCCCCTTTTTTCTATCTAGCATACGGCGCGTTCATGGCACAGCACATTAACTTTGAGTTTATATACACATTTAGAGTAGAATGCTCGTCTACAGCCATTAAACAACTGTCAACTTCATTCACCGATATAACACAACGAGAGATACCTTTAAATGAGCATGATTAAAACCCTCATCGCCTTTGCCTTTAGTATTGTTTTTATTTCAAATACCGCCACTGCACAAGAACAGAAACTTGCTGACAAACTACTGGGTGGCTCACTGCCATTAGAAATTGAAATTACCAGCTGCGATGTAAATGCTAAAAATTTCTGTTCAGGTTTAACGCCGAATAGTAAAAGTTATTTTTTATGCCTCATGGCATATGAAGATAAACTGACAAGCGAATGTAACAAAGACATACGAGAAGTTGCCCGCATAATAGAACAAAGCGCCATAGTAATTGAGTATATCATGAAATCCTGTAACGCTGATACCAACAAGCATTGTTTTAACGTTAAAGCAGGTGAAGGAAGAATTTATAGATGCTTAATGGAAAATGTAAACACATTAAGTAACGATTGCACCAGCGCATTAACTCAAGCAGGTATTTTATCAACTGACACTAAAAAATAATCTGAAAAGTTACTATTTACTCACGCATGCTGATATCAAAAAAACATTTTCAGGAAATAAATCATGGAAATAAAATTATTAAATTTATTAAAAATAACTTTATTGATATCAGTTACTCTGTGTTTTATTGCCTGCAGTAAAAACTCAGCCTCAACATTAATTACCATTGCAGATGCTCGCGAACACAAAGCACAGTTTATAGACACCGGCATCAGCGGTGATTCGGTTGGCGATATTCTCACTTTCGACCAACCCCTGCTTGATGAAAACATGAAGCCAATAGGCACAAACAGTGGCAGCTGTATCCGCACGCAACTTAAACACAGTTTTCAATGCCAATGGACACTGCAGTTTAAAAATGGCAGCGTACAGGTTGCCGGACGCGAACTCGAACAGGGAACCTCAAATATCAGCATTATTGGTGGCACTGGCATTTACGCTGGCATCGTTGGCGAAATGCAATCTCATAATAATAACGATGGCACATTCACCCAAAACCTGAGCTACTGGATTCAATAAAAAATAAGATTTTTCCACTCATGAACGCAAAGCACGCTAAAAACTAAATTCAGCCAGCAATGGCGTATGGTCAGATAGACGATCCCATCGTTGATCATGCAGGCGCTGGCATTTCACGATATCGAGCCCACGAAAATAAATACGGTCCATCGATAACACCGGCAGTAGCGCTGGAAAAGTGCGCGCATAAGCACCCCGCGTAATTTTGAACGCTTCATTTACGCCAAGCCCATGATGTAAATATCGCTCTGCGCGGCCACGCCAGTCGTTGAAATCACCGCCAATAATCAACGGCTCATCGTGCGGGATGTGTGAGTTGATGCGATTAACCAGCGTCGAAAGCTGGGACGCTCTCTCATGACCAAAAAGCCCAAGATGAACACAGATGATATGAAGTCTCTGTTTCACACCGGGTATCTCAACGATGCCGTGCAGCAGACTGCGGCTAGCCGAACGCATAAAGGAAACATCAATATTTTCCCAGTGAACAAACGCAAATTTACTTAAAATGGCATTGCCGTGATGGCCTGACTTATAGATGGCATTCTTGCCGTAAACCTGATGCTGCCAGACCTGGTCTGCGAGAAATTCAAACTGTCGATTGTTCGGCCAGTCATCAAAACGGTTTTTGGAAATTATACGCTCACCGTAGACTTCCTGTAGTAGCAACACGTCGGCATCGACATAACGCAGAGATTCTTTGATGTCATGCAGAGTAAAACGACGATTGCCGGCACTAAATCCCTTGTGTATATTGTAAGTCAGAATTTTAATTGACGTTTCAGACATGCGTTTCCTAAATTATTTCGTTTCTACGTTTCCCATTTTTCATAATACGGGATACCGGTTACGAGATGACGTGTATCGATACGAACATCGAATGTAAATGCAAATGAGCTAACTACCATAATACATAATGCCAGCTGAACACTACACTCTTCTCCTGTTAATTATAATCGCAAATGGCGCGCCAATCTTAACCCGTTGGTTATTTAAAGACAGATTTAACCTCGCCGTCGACTTCGGCAAAAAGCTGCCCGACGCTAACCGTCTGTTCGGTTCATCTAAAACATGGCGCGGAATTATTGCGGCCCTGTTTTCCACTGCAATCGCCGCGTGGTTGTTAAGCCTCTCACCGCTAACCGGATTGCTGGTTGCAAGCTACGCCGTGCTCGGCGACCTGGCCTCCAGTTTTACAAAGCGCCGGCTGTCAATGTCACCGAGCAGTATGGCACCTCTGCTCGACCAGGTGCCCGAATCGCTTTTTCCCGCACTGATGATGCAGCACACATTCAATCTCGATTTACTGTCGGTGATACAACTGGTGTTGACCTTCGTCATAATCGAGCTCGTGCTTTCTCATATACTCTATAAATGGGGATTGCGTAAAAGGCCCTATTGATGTGCTGCTATTACATAAATAACATAAAATCGCCATACCTGCGAAGGCAGGAATGACAGGCTAAACTGTTTGCTTATATTTCAAATTGCACTGCATGATTAAATGAACAATACTCTTTATTTTTAGAGCATTGTAAACTGTAATAAAATTATTCCGGGCAGTAGTATGCCTTCGCAGGAATGACGAAGTAATATTTTTATATTTTCATGACTAAATAAATTGAAAATCAATAACCACTAGAGACAACCTGAGTTGTAGACTTATTTATAAAAACTATCGAACAGTAGCGCCTATAAATGCTCCATAACAATTGGCCGGGAACAGCACATGACGCAAGATGAAAAAATAATCAACCTGCCGAACCTGGTCAGCTTTATCAGAATACTGATGGCACCGGTATTATTTTATTTTGCATTCACACAGCAGCCGTACTGGTTTATCGGAATATTGCTGTTCGCAGAATTCACAGATGTGCTCGACGGTTTTCTCGCCAGAACTTTAAATCAGATAACGAAAATGGGTTCACACCTCGACAGCTGGGGTGACTTCGTCATCTATTCAACGATCGCCATCTGCGCCTGGATATTGTGGCCGGATATCCTGCTGCGCGAACTGCTTTATTTTATTATCATTGTGCTCTGCTTCGTGCTGCCAGCACTGGTTGGTTTCATCAAATTTCGGCGCTTCACCAGCTACCACACCTGGAGCGTTAAACTGGCCGTTGCGGTAACCGTCATCGCTTACCTGTTGCTTTTTTCCGGCCTGCTCGAGTGGCCTTTCCGGGTGGCTGCTCTATTCTGTCTGTATGCAGCAATCGAAGAGATCGCCATCACGCTGCTGATTCATCACGAGCACGTCGATGTGAGATCAGTTTGGCAGGCAATCAGGTATCGCCGAGAGAACCGCTAGCAGAAACCATGTGTTGTTGAATCATCACTGAGGGCCGAGCCAATACCAGTAAGTTAAGACCAAAAGTATTGAAATTATTATGAATTACATAGTGCTACCCCCCTCTTAGAAAAAGAGGGAATACGAATATATCCACTATATACCAGCATTAACATGCTAGCTAAAAGAGTAGCGGGGAGACTTAAAAACATTCAGGTTGAAGCAGTTTATTTATAGAGCAAGAAATACTGAAGCATTTTAAATCTCCCTTAATCTGTAGTAGCTTTTATCTGAATTGACACATTAGATTCCAGGTTTAAATGAGAGCTTACAATGACTGTATTTTGTTATATCAGAGTCTAATGAAAAATCGTTTTCACTTGCCGCTCAGGTTTATCCGGGTTTTGTATTTATTCCCTCTGGAGCCAGCTGAAAATTGTATGCCTGCAGGGGTAAAATCACAGGGATGTGATTTTAAGTCACGATAAGCCTGGACGGCTTACCGGGACGACCCGGTAACGGAGTGATAAGCTGACAGGTTGGAAATATAATTAGAAGTCTATTTGACAATTTTCAGGCACCCTCATTGTTTTTTAATGAGGGCTGGTGAGTAAAGGGCGGCGTTTTTTTGCTTACTTTTCCATAGATGATTATCATGGGCTACAGACAAAAAAGTGAGTCGCCAACAAGGTGAAATCACAGAATTCAAGTTCCCATAAAGCATAGCTACTGTAGGATTAGGTCAAAATCTGTTATTAGATATGTCAGATCTGATATAAGCCACTACACTTAATCCCCCTTTTTCTAAGGGAGAACTCACACCTTGAGGTTTAATTAAATATTGCGGATTTTATTTTTCTTCTTAAATGCATCTGTTATCTTACCCCGGTCTTCACACCTACTTCCCCATTTTATATTTATTTACACGCCACCATTTAACCAGGCTTTTTCAAACTCACTCGCCGGTACTGGTCGACTAAAATAATAACCCTGCATTAAATCACAATCATGTTCTTTTAAAAACTCAACTTGCCCCTGACTCTCTACGCCCTCTGCAATTACTTTTAAGTTCAAACTTTTAGCCATTGAAATAATGGCAGAAGTTATCATCATGTCGTCATTATCCTCTGGAATATCCATGACAAATGATTTATCGATTTTGAGCGAATCTAATGGGAATTTTTTTAGATAACTTAATGAAGAATAGCCTGTACCAAAATCATCAACTGATACACCTACATTTATATCCGTAAATTTTTTAATTATAGAAATTGTTTCATTAACATTTTTCATCATGATACTTTCGGTGATTTCCAGCTCCAGATATTGCGGATCCAGCTGAATTTCGCTTAGTACGTCAGAAATAATTACATTCAAATTGTTTTGCATAAACTGTAAACTAGATAAGTTCACAGCTACCTTTATTGGTTTGTAACCAGCATCTTGCCACACTTTATTTTGACGACAAGCCTCTCTTACAACCCACTCGCCAATTTCAAAAATCTGCCCGGTTTCTTCGGCCAGAGAAATAAAGTCATCAGGAAAAATCATGCCCAGCTCGCTTTGGTTCCAACGAATCAATGCCTCTGCAGCTACAATTTCATTTGTTTTAGAATCTATTTGTGGCTGATAATAAAGAAGAAATTCATTTTTTTCTATCGCCTGACGAAGCTTACCCTCTAAACTCAATCTATGTTCATTTTTTGAGCTTAGATTTTCAAAATAAAATTGATAGTTATTTTTACCCATTTCTTTTGCATGATACATTGCTGTGTCTGCATACTTCAAAAGCCGGTCAACATCATCACCGTCATGAGGAAAAACAGCTATGCCGATGCTTGATGTCACATACACTTCATGACCATTTAAATTAAATGGCTGTGATATATGTCCCTGTATGCGATTTGCAATTGCGCCAACAGAATCTACACTTTTTATATCTGTCAGCAAAACAGTAAACTCATCACCGCCCAAACGCGTTACAACACCATTGTCTTTAAATTTAACATCCAGACTTACAACATCACTCTGGCGCATAAATGAACTTAGTCTTTTTGAAATTTGCTTCAATAACTCATCACCAATATCATGACCAAGGCTATCATTTATTCTTTTAAACTCATCCACATCCATAAATAATATTGCGCCTGATGTTTTGTTTTTAAAAGATTCAGCCAGTGCTAAACTTAATTTTTCCTTAAATGACTCCCTGTTTGGTAAGTCAGTCAATGAATCAAAATACGCCAGATGCTTTATCTCATCCTCAGACTCTTTTCGTTTCTTTAAAAAAAACAATATAACCGATAAAAACATCATTGAAATAATCCATATGATTACAACCTGCTTTTGATTGATCATATCAATTCTAATTTTTCTCATTAATGTTAAACGATAGTGTTGATTATAAATTGTTATGTCTTTAGCATATTGAAAAACATCTAATGTAAATTCATACATATCATTATTATCAGTTTTTTTATTACCCGGTGAATTTTCAATAGAGCCCACCAACTTCAAACTATTCAATTCTAAATACTTCATAAAATGGCCGACATCTATTTTAAGCGCTACCAGCCCATTAATCATTGCCAATCTGTCTGTATTTGTATCTGGCGGGTAGCGCCCTAAATAAATAGCTTTAAACATTAAAATAGATGGTTCTTTAATTTCCGATGTTGTTACTATTTTTGATGTTGTTACACCGCCACTGCTAATCGCCAACTCAATTGCATTTTCAAAGTCAGGCAGTGATCGAAAATCAGTACCTAAAATACCTGCTGAATCAGGCGTCATTGGCTCAACAAAATTAACCGGCAAATAAAAACTCATATCTCTATTATTTCTCCGTTTAATATTAAGTCCAATGTATCCCTGTTTACGCATTCTATTTTCAAATGTATTGACTTTAAGATGCTCAACTTTTTCCAGGCCGATGATTGCATCTATAAATGGGGACGCCTTTAACATTTCCTCTGAGAAGCCAGTTAATTCTGCCTGATTAAGATCATCACTCGCGTGATGTAAACCTATCAATGAAACCAAAACTGTTTCAGTACTAGCCACTTGTTGGGTAAAGCGCCTGTCGACATCAGACACGTTTGATTTAAAACTATCTATAAGATTTTGATAATCAATAAATACTGCAATAGATACTGCAATAAAAGAAAATAAAATAACACTTGCAATTAAACCTGCCGCATATTGAAACTTCATTGAGCTTTACTGCCATTTCTGCCTATTTTTTTAGCTTTACTCACTAAAGCGCGGGGTAACTTTATATCCGTATTTGATAATATATTTTCATTAATCCACAAATCCCATTTTCTATTTGAAACAATTGGGATATCCGCGGGCTTAGTGCCACCAAGTATTGAAATCGCAACCATTGCAGCCCACTCACCCTGCTCCTCTGGAATTTTTGTTAACCCTAAAATGGTATACGGCACCATCCAGCCCTGGATGGTCACACTTAATTTGCGTGTATTTTTTTGTATAACCCTAATAACTTTATCTTTATTCCAGTCATTTAAGCCCACATACCCACCGATAATAACAAAATCATATTTCTGTGCCTGAATATAAAACTCCATCCATTGCTCTGTTGTTTTTGCCAGACCTTTTACCAACTTAATATTCAGGCTTTTTGTTTCTTCATTAAACCTTTCGTAATTTTTTCTTTCTGTCAAAATATCCACGCCAAGATAATATGCATTAGCAGGTCGTCCAATAATATCTGTTACTTTTACGAGCAAATTTGAAATAGGTCCAACTTCAACCATCCCTGTAGCATTACTGTAGGGATAACCATAAGCATCAACACTCCAGTTTATACCGCAGAAAACAAAAGGGATTTCATGGTCTTTAAAGTAAGCCTGAACAACATACTTTGATGCATTATCATCCGATGCAATAACTACATCGGGTTTCCACGACAAAATAAGATCTCTTGCTTTCTTGCCCGCGGCCACTTTATAACTTTCTAGCGAGTGACGTTTTGTATCCATATTAAACTGCTTAAGCTCACACGCATTATCTAATTTATTTTTTAAGCCGCGCTCGATTCCATCACCCCACTCATAACCTTTGTGATAAGAAGCAATGTAAAGACATTTTTTAGTCTCAGCAAAACCTATAGTAATATTAAAAAAAATTATCACACAATATATTATTAACTTTGTACTCATTTCAACAACTTATCCAGCAACTGCTTTATATTTTTTCTATTGAATGTTTTCTCTAATGCCCCATCAAAACCAAACGACTTATAGTTAATCATTTCTTCACCTAATGAATCACCACTACATACAATTAATTTAACCTCATTACTTATTTTTCGTATTTCTAACGCCACCTCTTCGCCCCTCATGCTACCTGGTATATTTAAATCCAGAATAATCGCACTTATTTTATTGCCATTTTCTAATGATGCTTTGTATATATTGATCGCTTCAGAACTATCGTTGGCTGTGAGCGTGTCATAACCTAGCATTTCCAGACTTAGTACAAATAAATCACGAACATCTTCCTCATCATCCATTATTAATATTGTATTTTTATTTGATGGCGTGATATTTAGGTTTTTTTCAGTATCGTTAACGCTTGTAGCCTGCTCTTCACTTTTCTTCTGTTTACTTATTTTTACATCAACTTTATCACTGGACTTCGCAGAGTATTCATGACCTTCATCACCATCAAACAAGCGTCGAATACATTGTAATAATTCGCCGGATGTATATGGCTTATAGAGTATGTTGTCCTGTAAGTTTTTATCGGTTATATGATCATCACGACCACCAGCAAATCCACTGACTAATTGAATTTTAATATTCGCATATGCCTTATGCACCTTTTCTGCCAATTGATATCCATCCATCGTTGGCATAATGACATCCGATACTATCAGGTCCACTTTTTCATCTTTTAATATCGTTAATGCTTCAGCGCCACTATTTGCCGTTAGCACACAATAGCCTTGATTAACCAGAATATCTTTTGCAAGATCGACTAATGCAGGCTCATCATCTACAACTAGTATTATTTCACCTCCCTGATATTTTTCTTTTTTCACACTTGAAGCCTGCCCCTCTTTAAATGCAGATTGTTTGCTTCTCGGGAAATACAATTCAAATTGCGTTCCCTGCCCGGGCTCTGAATGAACTTTAATGTCTCCACCACTACGCTTTACAAATCCATAGACCTGGCTCAAGCCCAATCCAGTTCCGCCATCTCCCTTAGTTGAAAAGAAGGGGTCGAATATTTTTTCTCTAATTGATTTATCCATTCCAGATCCAGAATCGATAATCGTTAATAATACATAATCGCCTTTATCTAAATGTAATACCCCTGCATCTATCTCACTTATTATTTTGTTTTCTGTTTTAAAAATTATTTCTCCATTGCCTTTAATTGCATGGCTCGCATTAATGCACATATTTATTATAGCGTCTTCGAGATCACCTCCATCAACCCACACAGGCCATATGTTTTTAACCAAATCCATTTTCAATGTAATTCTTGCAGTAAGTGTTTTGCCTAGCATTAATTGCTGGTCATTTATCAGCTCATTAATGTCTAACAGGTTTTCATCTTCACTTTTATGTCGAGTAAAGGATAATAATTTTTTAGTTAGCTTAGCCCCTCTTTCTGCCGCATGCTCTATACCACTTGTATATTTCACCAAATCAGGGTTATTCGTTAACTTGTCATTCAGCAATTCTGCATAGCCAATTATAATTCCCAGCAGATTGTTATAGTCATGTGCAATCCCACCGGTTAACTTGCCCAATGCATCCATTTTCTGACTGCGCCGTAATTTCTCCTCCTGCTGCCTTCGATCTGTAATATCTGTCGATATACTGCACACAGCATAAATATTATTGTCTTCATCATATAGCGGGAATTTTATTGATGAATATATGTACTCACCATCTTCATATGGAACAACTTCTTCAATTTCAAGAACATTTCCTGTGCTTAATACAGCATCATTAAACTGCTGCATTTTTTCACCAATAGTTTTTTCAAATAAATTATTAATTGTTTTGTTTTCAATAACATCATCAATATGAAATAGCTTCACAAACCTTTGATTAAAAAATATAACTTTTCCATGCGCATCTTCAACATGAATTGCTGCTGGTGAATTATCCATAATCGCCTGTAAATCACGTTTACTTTTTGCTGCCGCTTCACGTAATTTATATTGCTCAGTAACATCATTAAATACCAGTATCATTCCTAAAATTTCATTGTTTACATTTCGAATAGGTGCTGCTGAATCCGCAATATGCACCCTCTTTCCCTCTCTGGTAATCAGTGTTGTGTGATTACTTAAGAACACTGTTTTGCCTGTGCTTACAACTTCTTCAACCGGATTTGCAATTGGTTGGTTTGTGGCCTCATTAATAATTGGAAATATATAATCAATTGTTTTATTGAAAGATTCTTCAAACGTCCAACCGGTTAATCTTTCTGCCACTGGATTCATACGCGTTACGTGACCATTTAGATCTGTCACGATTACTGCATCACCTATACTATTCAGGGTTACGACCAAATCCTGCTCGCGCTCACTCAAAGCTTTCTCTGCTTTATCTCTTTCTTTTTGACGTTTATCTATGGTCTCTAACATGTCATTAAATGCTAAATTTAATGACCCTATTTCATCTTCACCTCTCAATGGCAAACGCGTGCTATAGTCACCATTGATCGATATTTCTCGAGTGACTTCTGTTAATTCTACAATCGGTTTTGAAATAATCTCCTGTTGCCTCTTCGCTAAAAAATATGCCATACCACCAATGACTACTACCATTATTAAAACCAGTATTACAAACGTTAAAATACGCTCATTCAGTTTATCTAACGTCGCAAGAATATATACCGTTCCTATCGCATCACCTTCAAGCATTACAACTTGATACAGCTCAAACCTCTCACCCCAAAATTTATAACCATTTGCCGCAGGACTCTCTGGGCACTTAGCATTATCCTGACTACCATGTGCTGCAAAAATTGTTTGCGTTTCATCATAAATACAACCCAAAATTACTGATGATTCATTATCCAGCGCAGACAGCACTTCACGCGCGACTTGCTCATCATTAAAACTCAAAGCTGCCGTGCTTCTGTCTGCAATTATACGGCTGATTGTCATTAGCTTATCTACCATGGATTGTTTTGCCAGATAGCGCTCACTCACAATCAATACTGAACCCGCTAGAAGCAAACTAACCACTACCGTCGTCATAATGATAATAATTAACTTATGCTTTATTTTTAATTGCCGGATAAAATGCTTCACGGAGTTTCCTCCAGATGCTTTTCATCTATCAATTTTGCAACTTCTAAAAGTTTTGAACTTAATGACAAATCAGCCAGTCGTGATGAGCCAACATTAATCTCTATTCCAACTTTTCTTTTTTTCGCAACAAACCCTACTATTCCCCCGCGTTGCGCAAAGTTTTCAATATCACTTACGCTTAGCACAGGTACTTTCGACAGGTGTTTTAAAATTACGGGAAGCTTATTTTGTTCAGACTTACTAATATAAACAACATGACAGTTATCGACATTTTCTATCAGCTTATAGTATTCAACCTGTAAATTACGATTTTGAGATTTTCTACCTGAAAAGCTTTTTAGTGAATTACCGAACGGATTTTTACCTAACACACAAATATGAATTGATGCATTAACATCTTCAAATGCACTTTTAGGCCAATGGGTGAATTTTGTGAATTGATAGATATAAGCAGCTTTGAGCTTATAATCGGAATCATTAGCTAAAGCACTACCCGACACCATTATCAGCGCTAAAATAATGCCTCGTATCACTTGCAGTATATGCCAGTGATAGTCAGACATTTTTAGATAAAATTGGCCAATATTCCGTGACAAGCAGTGGGTCCTTTTTTATTAATTTATTTTATTAATTTATTCTATTTATCTATCTCCGATAAAAGCGAGATGATTTTTATATTTTTGTACAGACGCCGCAAGATCTAAAAAACAGATTTGTAGTCCCCTGAATAATATTAAAACATTTGGATTAACAGGTAAGTCGATATTAAGGGCCTGAGGACGGGATAAACTTGTACGCCAGACTGGCTTACGCACTATCATATTGATATTAAATAGAATTAAATCTTACTGAATTTTTCACTGACAATATTGACTTGCCGTTATTGCACCAGAAATATTTAATTCATATAAGAACCAACATTTACCTTATTACCAACCCTGTATCCGAAACGATATATAGAGTGTAGTTGAACCGCTGCATATTTTTCTGCATTGCGGGATTTTTCTGCTTATTTTCCGGGGATAAGTGCTATAGCCATTTCCACTGATTTTAAACACTTTTATCCACAACCAAGGCAGACAGTACCCCCGCTTATATAAAAATATTCAATACTTTCAATGATTAACAGCCAGTTAGCCTCAAAGCCGGTGTTTATATATGCCTGCTATCAATTCAACTGTATAACCTCTCAGACCTGCACAGCCCTGATTGTTGCTAAATGCTGCAAAAACACGACTACTCGGATAAAGACAGGCTTGCTCTAGCTTGCTAGTCTTCTTACTATTCATTAGCAGACCGGCAGCACTCCATTCAAAGCGATTACATAGCTGATAGATTCTACAACTGTATCTACTCTTCTAATATTAATTAGTGCTAAAACAATCGTTTGTTAATTAGCTCAAATTTTCGTTATTATTTACCTCATACGCTTGTTTAAATATTTGCCACATCGCATAATTCGTGCTCAATCCGTTTCTATATTTTTCACCCCTTAGAAACCCCCTGCCAGATATAACAATGGATTAACAAATGAAAACCTGGATCAACTGTCTTACACTTTTACTACTCTTACTCCCAATTAGCCTTTCTGCCACCAGCCCAACACCTGAAATTAAAACATTAATTTTTTCTGCCATCCCCGATCAAAATCAATCACAGCTTAAACACCGCTTCAATAAAATTGCCCGGTACCTTTCAGACACGCTAAACATACCTGTTAAATACGTGCCGGTTAAATCTTATGCGGCGGCTATTACAGCCTTTAAAAACAACCAGATTCAGCTTGCATGGTTTGGCGGATTGTCTGGCGTGCGTGCCCGCGCTTTAGTCCCCAATTCTGAAGCCATCGCGCAGGGCGCTGAAGACACCCAGTTTGTTACTTATTTTATTGCACATCATAGCACCGGCCTAAAATCATCCGAGAACTTCCCCGCCGACATTGCTGGAAAAAACTTTACCTTCGGCTCTAAAGGCTCAACTTCTGGCCGACTGATGCCGGAATTTTTTATTCGGGAACACTTTAAACAATCGCCAAACCATGTTTTTAAACATGTTGGCTTTAGTGGCAATCACTCACGTACTATCGCACTCGTTCAAACGGGTGCTTACCAGGTAGGCGCAGTCAACTACAAAGTTTGGCAAAGGGATTTAGCCGATGGGAAAATTGATATTAACAAAGTGAATGTGATCTGGAAAACACCGGCTTACCCGGACTATCAATGGTCAGTACGCGGCGATGTAGATAACATATGGGGCAACGGCTTTAAAGACAAAATACAACAGACCATTATTAATATGACAGCCCCCGAATTACTTAATTCATTTCCGCGCAGTGCATTTATTCGCGCCACCAATAATGACTACCTGCCCATATTAAATACCGCTAAGAAAATTGGTTTAATCGAATAAATATTTATTATAAATAAATAACCATGATTAATTTAGAATCAGCCAGTGTTAATTACGCCGGAAAAGCTGCACTAAGTAATATCACGCTGCGAGTCACAGAGGGTGAAAAACTTGCATTAGTCGGGCATAGCGGCTCAGGTAAATCAACCTTATTAAAATTGCTTTACGAGCAGCAAAAAAATAACTGCTCTTATATTCCTCAGGAATATAATCTCGTACAAAACCTGTCCGTATTTCACAACACCTACATGGGACAGCTTGCAAAAAATTCTACCTGGTACAATCTCATTAACCTGATTAAACCTTTAGCAGAACCCGTTGCTCAGATAAATAAAATCTTACAACCATTAAAATTAAGCGATAAAATTTTCGATCCTGTTGCACAGCTCTCCGGAGGCCAGCAGCAACGCACAGCCATAGCACGCGCCATGCTACATAATGGAAAAATTCTAATTGCTGATGAGCCGGTTTCATCTCTTGATGAAACTCAATCACAACGTGTAATGAAACTTTTATGCAAGCAATTCGATAGTATAATTTTTTCACTACACGATGTTGATTTAGCATTAAAATTTTGCGACAGAATTATCGGCCTCGATCACGGAGAAATACAGATAAACGCCAGAGCGGACACATTGTCGCGCAATGATTTACTTGAACTTTATGATTAACTATAAAAACAAGTACCGTCATTCTACGCGCTGGAAAACCAGCTGGATTTTTGTTTTTATTGCTATTTTATGTATTCCATTTGCTGACCTGTCAATAAACACATACGACCCACTCGGCGAATTAGTTAGACTTTTTTCCGGATTACTAAACCCGTCACTCACAAATATTTCAGACCCTATTGATGCAACCTTACAAACCATTGCATTTGCATTTTCAGGTGTGGCTTTCGGCTGCGTCGTGGGTTTTTTTCTGGCACTTATTTTTCACTTGCGAGTCGTGCGCACCCTCTGCGCATTATTACGCTCAGTACATGAGTTGTTTTGGGCACTTATTTTTTTACAAATATTTGGCTTACATCCAATTACCGGTCTCCTGGCTTTAGGCATTCCCTATGCGGCAACATTCGCAAAAATTTATGCTGAAATAATAGAGGAAAGTGATCAACGCACATATGAAACCATTCGCCACCATAGCAGCGCCCTCTCAGCTTTTTTCTATGCCCGCTTGCCTGATCTATGGCCACATTTTGTCACCTATACCAGCTATCGATTTGAATGCGGCTTACGCTCAAGCGCAGTGCTTGGCTTTGTTGGATTACCCACTTTAGGCTATTACTTAAACACGGCCTTTTTAGAAGGCCAATATTCTGAAGTGTGGGCGCTATTACTTTTATTTTATTTATTAATCGCCAGCATTCACTTGTGGGTGCGCAAGCCTTTACTGCCTATTTATTTATTAATCGCACCTTTTATTATTGCTAATGACAGTGTTATATCTATCGCCAATGTAACGCGTTTTTTCACGCATGATATTATTCCCTCGCCCCTTAGAAATGGCGAATCACTTTCTGCGCTTTGGCACTGGTTTAGCCAGTTATTTATGAATGAAGCTTTGCCTGGCATTGTTAATACATTGTTACTCACACAACTCGCATTAGTTTTAACCGGCATACTGGCTTTACTGTGGTTTCCCTTTATTTCATCTCTATTTTTTAATCGCTTCGGACGTATAACGGGTAATAGCTTTTTAATTATTATGCGATCCACACCAGAATATATTTTAGCCTTTATATTACTTACGTTATGGGGGCCGTCTATGCTCCCCGCCGTACTCGCTCTGGCATTACATAATGGCGCTATTATCGCGCACTTAATGGGACGTTATGCAAACAAACTTAAATTACGCGACGATATTAACCGCGGACTAAATTTATATTTTTTTGAAACATTGCCGCGCATTTACGGACAATTTCTGGCGTTTCTTTTTTATCGCTGGGAAATTATTATGCGCGAAACCGCAATACTGGGAATTTTAGGAATTTCGACGCTGGGGTTTTATATTGATAGTGCCATTGCCGATATTCGACTGGATAAAGCCATAGCATTAATCGCGATTACAGCTTTCTTAAACATTGGTGTTGATATGTTATCACGATTTATTCGGCGCAAGTTAAGATTAAAAACCAGCCTTGAATGTGCTTAATTTTTTTAGAAAGAGATGCTGTTTACAGCAGCCGATATAACGACTCAACTTAGCGTATAAAATTACTCAGATTTTTTAACGGCTTTCAAAGTCACTACATTTCTAGCTTCGCAGGAATGACGAAACTTTTGTAACTTTTTAATTATTACTTTGTCACGCCTGAGAAAGCAGGATAAATTCAGACCGATTAAACTTAACGACTATATGGCTCAAGCAACACACTTTTACCCAGCATATCAGGTGGCTGTTGCAGCCCCATTAATTCGAGGATAGTCGGTGCAACACTGCTTAAACCCATGCCGGTATTTAAGCGCCAGTTTTCAGAATCAATAATCATACAGGGCACCGGATAAACCGTATGCTGTGTGTGCGGCTCGCCGGTTACCGGGTCGACCATTTCATCGCAGTTACCATGATCGGCTGTTAAAAATACCGAATACTCTTCTTCAACTGCAACATCTAAAAGTCTACCAACCTGTGTATCCATTGCCTCAACCGCCGCAATAATAGCCTCGCGTTTTGCGGTGTGACCAACCATGTCACCATTGGCAAAGTTGACCACTAAAAATCCATGCTCGTGTGATTTGATTGCTTCAATCATTGCATCCGCAACTTCTTTTGCACTCATCTCAGGGCACTCGTCATAAGTAGCAACTTTTGGCGATGGAATCATTACACGCTCTTCACCCGCCCAGGTTTCTTCACGGCCACCGTTAAAAAAAAATGTCACATGCGCATACTTTTCGGTTTCTGAACAATGGAATTGTTTAAAACCCGCGCGGCTCACAACTGAAGCTAAAGTTGTGGTTGGGCGCTGCGGTGCAAATGCAATTGGCAATAAAAAGTGCGGATCATATTCAGTTAAGCAGGTAACAGTCACCGGCTGATAATCGCTACGCTTAAACCCGTCAAAATCACTTTGGCTCAGGGCCGCACTTAACTGGCGTGGACGATCGTTTCTGAAGTTGAAGAAAATAACATTGTCATCTTCACCAATTTTTTCAGCTTCGGGTAAAATACAGGGCAGAATAAATTCGTCGGTAATATCTTTGCTATAAGACGACTCAATTGCATAGCGCGCAGCTTCGTGCTGCTCGCCCACCAGATTCGCCATCGCATTAAATGCAATTTCAGTTCTATCCCAACGGTTGTCACGATCCATGGCATAGTAGCGCCCGCAAATCGTTGCAATTGCTCCGCCCGCATCTTCCAGCGCATCTTCCAGCCCTTGAAGGTACCCCATCGCCGCCATTGGCGCGGTATCCCGGCCATCGGTAATCATATGCACCAGTGGCTTCACCTTATAGTCGCCACACATTTTGATTAATGCGCAAAGATGTTGAGTATGACTGTGCACACCACCATCAGAAACCAGCCCTACCAGATGCATCGGTCGCTCATGTTTCAGAGCGTCTTCCATTGCAGCCACTAGTGCAGCGTTTTCAAAAAACTCACCGCTTTCGATAGAGTCGTCAATGCGCACTAGATCCTGCCGCATGATGGTGCCACAACCCAGAGTTAAATGACCAACCTCAGAATTACCCATTTGCCCTGATGGAAGACCAACAGAGAGACCCGAGGCATCTAATGTAATGTGAGTATTTTTTGAAAAATATTCGTCTAATCGAGGGGTATTGGCTTCAACCACCGCATTATTAATGCGGCTCGGGTTAACACCGAAACCATCTAAAATGACCAGGACCGTGGGACGGCGGGGGACACTACGCTTGCGCTTTTCAGGCATTGTGTTTGTATTCTCTCTACAGGTGGGTTTTATCGCTTATTTTGGGCGCGTATTATACCTGAAAACGCCGGGCTTGTGGTGATCAATATTTGTGATGTCAACGACAAATGCCAGCTTTATCTGCTGTTGCTACAACTTCGGGCCGTTATCTTCTTCCGCCTCAGCGCGATCCAGTTCGGCCTCCATATCATCTTCAGTCAGGGCCTGATATTCATCATCTTCAGCATCTTTGTTTTTAATCATCCGTGAAAACAGCAGACCCAGTTCAAACAAAAGCCACATGGGAATCGCCAGCATAACCTGCGAAGCCGGGTCCGGTGGTGTTAACAGCATGCCAAAAATAAAAGCGCCGACAATAATGTAAGGCCTTTTTTCAGATAAACTTTGTGGCGTTGTTACGCCGCCAACCACCAATAAAATAGTTGCGATGGGCACTTCGAACGCAATGCCGAATGCAAAAAACATCTTCAATGTAAAGTCGAGATAATAGGTAATATCCGGTGCGTGAGTTACGCCATCTATTGCCATCGACATCATAAACGTGAACACATTCGGCAGCACAATAAAATACGCAAACACAATGCCGATATAAAATAAAATTGCACTGGAAATAATTAATGGTACCGCTAATTTTTTTTCATGCTTATACAAACCCGGTGCAATAAATGCCCAGGCCTGAAAAATAATATACGGAAACGCCGCGAAGATAGACATGATAAACGCCAACTTAATGGGCGTTAAAAATGGCGAGATAACACCGGTGGCAATCATCGAACCGCCTTCGGGCAAATTACTCACCAGCGGCAAAGCTAAAATATGATAGATATCATTCGCGAAGGGGAAAGCCCCTAAAAAAATCACAATAACAACTATTACACTGTGTAATAAACGGTCACGTAATTCCATCAGGTGACCGATAAAACCCAGCCCCTGATTTTCTTTATCGTCCACATTATTACCGAGTTGATTTTCTTCTGAATTATTTTGTTCTGGCTTGTTACCAGCAGGTGATGTGCTCATGAGGCCTTATTACCCACTGCACTTTCAGCGGTTTTATTTTGTTCGTCTGTTTCCGCGGGCGTACCCCAGTCTTCATCGTCTTCAATGATGTCATACTGCGGGCCTGTAGAAGCATCACTTTGTTCTGCTAACTGCGCAGCTTCTTCGTGGGATGAACCCGGGTCGTCATCGTCAAAATCATTATTTATATTGGTATTTTGTAGATCTGCTTTCAGTGAATCATTTATAGAGTCGTTGATAGAATCGCCCGACTCGGTAATTTTATTTTGCAGCTCTTTAATTTGTACTTCCTGATTATGCAACAATCGTTTCACTTCGGAAGAATCAAACTCGGCTTCAACCTGCGACTTCATGCCTTCCACATAACGCCGCGCTTTACCAAACCAGTAGCCAACTTTCTGCGCCGCCTTTGGCAGGCGCTCGGGACCGAGCACTAACAAACCGAGCACCATAATTACAACCAGTTCTAAAAAACCGACATCAAACATTTATAACAATCTTTTTTATGCTTTATCTTTATCTTTGCTAGTAACTTCAGCATCGATAACATTGTCGTCTTTACTCTCCAGTTTGCCATCCAGACCTTTGTCAGCATCTTTTTCACCGTCTTTCATGGCCTTTTTAAAACTGTTAATTGCAGAGCCCATATCGCCACCGATATTGCGTAATTTTTTTGTGCCGAATAATAAAATAACGATGCCTAACACAATAGCCAATTGCCAGATACTAAAACCCATCTCTCTTTCCTCGCTTACTAAATTTATTTAACTTACTATTAAATTTGAAGCCTTTACACTCGTGCAAAGGCCTCAAGTTATATAACCAATTTATTTTTTAGATCTCGCGGCTTTTTCTTCCAGCCCCGACAAACCAAAACGTCGATCTAATTCATTTAACACATCATCCGGGCTTAAGCCCTGCTGTGCCAGCAACACCATACAGTGAAACCATAAATCAGCGGTTTCATAAACGATTTGTTTCGCATCACCATCTTTTGCCGCCATCACCGTTTCAGTGGCTTCTTCTCCAATTTTTTTTAAAATTGAATCGAGCCCTTTGCTATATAGTTTTGCTACATAGGATGAATCAGGATCAGCCTGTTTGCGTGCCTCAAGCACCGCCGCCAAGTTTGTTAATACGTCACTCATTGTTATAGATGTCTATGCCTAGTATATATCTTTCGGATCTTTAATCACTTGATCAATGGTAACCCATTCACCGTTTTGAAACTCTCGATAAAAACAACTTTCGCGCCCGGTATGACAAGCAATACCACCGGTTTGTTCGATGCTCATTGTAATAACATCGCCATCACAATCTAAACGCAGGGATTTGATTTTCTGGGTATGGCCAGACTCTTCACCTTTATGCCAAAGCTTCTGGCGTGAGCGCGAATAATACACCGCCTCACCTTTCTCAACCGTTAAACCTAGCGACTCACGGTTCATCCACGCAAACATCAGCACACGCCCGGTTTCTGCGTCCTGCGCGATAGCAGGCACTAAACCGTCTTCGGTCCATTTTATCTGGTCTAACCAATTATCGTTCATCAGGATATTTTAACATAGCTTGGGGGATTATGTTTTTTGTCTCAGCCCGTTAAAAGACTGGTGATGCAGGAAGATCAGGCAAGCCGCACAAATTACAAACGAACTTCAATCCCTTTAGACGCCATATGCTCTTTCGCTTCCTGCACTGAGTATTCTGCAAAATGAAATATACTCGCCGCCAGCACCGCATCGGCCTTGCCTTTTGTTACGCCATCGGCCAGATGATCTAAATTACCCACACCGCCAGACGCAATCACCGGCACATTGACCGCATCACTAATTGCGGCGGTTAGCTCTAGATCAAAGCCAATTTTTGTTCCATCTCGGTCCATGCTGGTGAGCAGTATTTCACCGGCGCCGTAATCTGCCATTTTTACAGCCCATTCAATCGCGTCAATTCCCGTTGGCTTACGACCGCCGTGGGTAAAAATTTCCCAGCGATTTTGCTCACCTTCACCGCTGACTTTCTTTGCATCTATCGCAACAACGATACATTGCGAGCCCACTCGTTCGCTGGCTTCTTTTACAAATTCTGGATTAAACACCGCCGCCGTATTAATCGCCACTTTATCGGCACCCGCAATTAGCATGCGACGCACATCTTTCACTTCACGAATACCACCGCCGACTGTCAGTGGAATAAAAACCTCTTCGGCGACTTTTTCTACCACGTGCACAATAGTGTCTCTGTCATCAGAGCTGGCGGTAATATCTAAAAAGGTAATCTCGTCGGCACCTTCCCGGTCATAACGTCGCGCAACTTCTACCGGGTCACCCGCATCACGAATGTCGACAAACTGCACGCCTTTTACCACGCGGCCATTTTTAACATCTAAACAGGGGATAATTCTTTTTGCTAATGACATGATTTATTCCTGCTGGTCACACCATTTTTGTGCGGCAGCAAAATCTAATGTGCCTTCATAAATTGCACGACCGGTAATCGCACCCATTATGCCTTCGTCTTCAACTTTCGATAACGCAATAACATCATCCATATTTGTGATGCCGCCAGATGCTACTACCGGAATATTAATTGCCTGCGCTAATTTTACCGTCGCTTCAACATTCACACCCTGCATCATTCCATCGCGGGAAATGTCGGTATAAATAATTGACTCCACGCCATCTTCTTCAAAACGTTGCGCCATATCTATCACATCGTGACGCGTTACTTTAGACCAGCCTTCGGTTGCAACCTTGCCATCTTTTGCATCCAGCCCAACAATAATATGCCCTGGAAAACCCGCGCAAATTTCGCTAATAAAATGCGGATCGGTTACCGCTTTTGTGCCGATAATTACATAGCGCACACCCGCATCCAGATAAGTTTCTATAATTTTTTCATCTCGAATGCCGCCGCCAATTTGCACCGGCACATCAGGGTAAGCCTCCACAATTTCATGCACAACCCCTGCATTTACAGGCTTTCCTTCAAAAGCGCCGTTTAAATCGACTAGATGTAAACGCCGGCAACCTGCCTCTACCCATTGACCTGCCATGGCAACCGGGTCTTCTGAAAAAACTGTATTGTCTTCCATAATTCCCTGACGCAAACGTACGCAATGTCCGTCTTTTAAATCAATGGCGGGTATAAGTAACATTATTTTTTTACCTTAATTATTAACCGATTTGACACCGAGGCAATAATTATTGCCCGGCGTATGTTTTTTTAATTTCCGTTCCAACGCGTAAAATTCTTTAACAACTGCAAACCATCCTGCGCGCTTTTTTCCGGATGAAATTGCACTGCAAACACATTATCTTTTGCAATCGCACTAACAAATTCCATGCCGTAATCAGAAGTCGCCGCGACCAGATTTTTTTCCTGCGGGTCCATAAAATAACTATGCACAAAATAAAACCGTGACTGGTCTTTAATATTTTCCCACAATGGGTGATCGTTTTTTTGAGCAACCTGATTCCAGCCCATATGAGGAATTTTTAACTTTTCGCCCGCAGTATTCTTTAAATTATTTCCAAAAAATCGTACATTACCCTGATACAAACCCAGGCACTCAATGCCATTATTTTCTTCGCTGTGATTCAATAAAACCTGCATGCCCATGCAAATACCTAGAAAAGGCTTCTCTTTTGCTGCGCTTAAAACCACCTGAGTCAAATTGCGATCTTCTAACTCTCGCATACAATCGCGCGCTGCACCCTGCCCCGGAAATACCACCCGCTCAGCATTCGCAATTTCGCCAGCGTCGGATGAAATAATAACGCTTTGATCGGGGGCCACATGCTCAACAGCCTTGGCCACCGAGCGCAGGTTACCCATACCGTAATCAATCACTACAATTTGCGACACTACAAACTACCTTTGGTAGACGGCATCACCCCTTGCATGCGTGGATCTTCTTCTAATGCCATGCGCAGTGCGCGACCAAATGCTTTGAAAATAGTTTCTGCAACGTGGTGCGCATTACGCCCACGAATAGAATCGATGTGCAGGGTAACTTTCGCATGATTGGAAAAACCCTGAAAAAATTCAAAGAATAAATCCACATCAAATCCGCCAATACTGGCACGCGGAAACTCCACCGGCATCTCTAATCCCGGACGACCCGAAAAATCAATCACTACACGAGACAACGCCTCATCTAATGGAACATAAGCATGACCGTAGCGACGAAGGCCTTTTTTATCACCTACCGCCTTATCAAACGCCTGCCCCAATGTAATGCCGATATCTTCTACCGTGTGATGCGCATCGATGTGCAAATCACCTTTGGCCTGCACATTTAAGTCGATCAAACCGTGGCGCGCTACCTGATCGAGCATGTGTTCAAGGAAGGGCACACCGGTATTAAATTCTGATTTCCCGCTGCCATCTAAATTAATTTCAGCAGTAATTTGGGTTTCGAGGGTGTCGCGAGCGATTTTCGCAGTGCGATCAGTCATTTACTTAAATCTCCACAGAGTCAATTCTTAAGGCGTATAGGATACACTGTAATAAAGGCGGGGAAAATAACTTATTAATTCAGCCCAAAAAATAAGGCCGAACCCTTTGGGTTCGGCCTTATTCGATTAATTCCTGATATAACTAATGCTTATTATTAATGCCTGCTATTTAACTGCATTATCCATATTATATTTTAGCCGTGAAAAGTAGCAGTTTAGAAAGGTAGACGCTGAAAATGCCACCCACATAAACAAAAAGCTGAATGCATAGGCCTGAATGCGAAAAACACCTTCATCCACGTCTAACATCATTGCAACCGCTATATCTGCCGGATCGATAAATGCAAAAACCATAAAGACGATGGCACCCACCACTAAAGCATTGGTCCACAAAAAAGAAATCACACATTTACAACTTGGCGCATCACTCATAATCTTATTACTCCCCTCGACAAAGACTCGTCGAGATATTCATCATTTAATTGTTACAGAACAGTCAAACCTTTAATTTAAGCCGACTATTCGGCGCAACAGATATATCGCTTAAGGTTGATTAAACTTCAAACAGCATTCGCCTGTCAAGCACGGTTTTGTAATTAATTCAATTAATAAACGCAAATCACATGATTTGCATCAAATAAATATTTTTTATAGGGATGCCAAGGCTATACAAATATATTATAGCTTGATGCATATGAGTCTGCGCATATAGCATGCCAGATAGGAAAAACTTAAAAATAAACATTAACTTATAAAATAAACGAATTTTTGCTTAAGAAAACCTATAAATATGGAATGTAAAATATAAGTACCTTTCAGTACGTAATCGTTACTTTTTCACAAAGCTGCATCTATATCCAGATTAAATACTTCTATGTCTGTAGCCAGAAAGTGACAGGACCATTATTTAATAAACTAATCTGCATATCGGCACCAAACTCTCCCAACTGAACCTCTCCCAGTGTTTTTTTACACGCCTGAGCAGCAAAATCAAACCACAACTCTCCTTCTTGCGGAGGCGCCGCATTTGAAAACCCGGGGCGCATTCCACTTTGTGTATCTGCCGCAAGGGTGAATTGGGGTACCAATAATACCCCGCCCTTCACATCCTGCACACTTAAGTTCATTTTTCCGGCATTATCCTCAAATACCCTATAACCCAATATTTTGTGTATTAATTTATTCGCCTTCGCTTCATCATCCTGCTTTTCCACCCCCAAAAAAACTAACAAGCCTTTTTCAATACTTGCAATTTGCTCACCCTTCACCACCACATTGGCATGATTAACTCTTTGAATTAACGCAATCATGTAAGGCGGTCGCTCATTTCACGGGTAATTTTCAGTAATGCCTGAGTGATTCCAGCCTCTACAATGGCGTGCCCCGCATCTTCAATAATAGAAAGCTGCGCCTCTGGCCAGGCCGTAGATAACTCCCATGCCTGCTCCACCGGACAAATCACATCATATCGCCCCTGCACAATATAACCGGGAATATGGCGTATCTTATCCATGTTATTAATTAACTGATTGGGCTCCAACCAGCACTGATGCATAAAGTAATGGCACTCTATGCGCGCCACACTCAGCGCCGTATGCGAATGTGAAAAACTGTCGATCACCGCTTTATCGGTTTGCAATGTTGCGGTCATGCCCTCCCAAATTGACCAGGCCTTTGCCGCCCGCATTTGTTGAATTTCATTCTCGCCGGTTAATTGCCGCGAGTAAGCCGCCAGCATATCTCCCCGCTCTGACTCTGGAATAGGCTCAATAAACTTTTGCCAGTAATCCGGAAATATTCGTCTGGCCCCTTCCTGATAAAACCACTGCACATCTTTATCCCTTGCCAGAAAAATTCCCCGCAAAATCAAACCGCTAACACTATCAGGATGAGTTTGCGCATACAAAAGTCCCAGCGTTGATCCCCATGAGCCACCAAATACCAACCATTTTTCAATATGCAAATGCTCACGAATCAATTCAATATCCGCCACCAGATGCCAGCTGGTATTCTCTTCTAAACATGCATGTGGGGTCGACTTACCACAACCACGCTGGTCAAATAAAATAATGCGATAAATATCGGGATCAAAATATCGCCGATGATAGGGGGCACACCCTGCACCCGGTCCTCCGTGCAAAAACACCACGGGCACACCCGCAGGATTTCCGCACTCTTCTATATATAAAGTATGTAAATCATCGGCTTGTAAATGATGACTGACGTAGGGCTTGATTACGTTAAACAACTTTTCCATACAATTATTTTTCGTGTAGGACTTTTCCTACACGCCTTAAGTGAAAAACCTGACATTAAGCACCCGAATCAACTGATAGCGCCGCTTAAGACTATTGTCCATAATACTTTACATGGACACAAGGACATGGCAACAACAAGGACACACGGAAAGTTAGGACGTAGCGGACAAGGATACATGGATACGGAATCCACGGAAGATAAGTAGGTTATACAGGAGTATAAGAAAAAACGGAGTATGCTACAACGCCATAATCAATCACCAGGGCAGCGGAAGTCCAAAACCCGGCACGGATCGCCGGGTTTTTTATTGCCTGGAATAAATGCTTTTATATTGACACCCCTTTCACAAATAGAGAATTAATCGGCACAACTAATACTATTCTCGATTTCACTCATATCATTTAGTACGCCTGTTTAACTAATTTTAAAACACAGGGAAGCTTTCAACATTATGTTCAGCAACAAATAAATCACATCTGCGCTTGCATATAATTTTGCAAACCAATTTTATCAATCAACCCTAACTGCTGCTCTAACCACCAGGTGTGATCCACCTCGGTATCTTCTAATAATTTTTCCAGAATCTCTCGACTCTCATAATCTTTTTCTATTTCGCACAATGCAATACCTTCTTTTAACATTGCACCAACAGAGTACTCAGACTGCAAATCATTTTCTAACATTTCAGGCACAGTCTTTCCGATACTTAATGCATCACGGGAAGCCACATCGGGTGTGCCCTCTAAAAATAAAATGCGCTGAATTAAATCAGTCGCATGCTCAAGCTCTTCTTCAGCCTCGTGCTTTAAGCGCTCAAATAACTTCATTAAACCCAAGTCTTCATACATTCTGGAATGCACAAAATATTGATCAGCGGCGGAAAGTTCTGCCGTTAACTGTTTATTTAACCAGGCGATAACCTTTGCATTACCTTTCATTTTTTACCCCTTACGAATCCATCATCGACTGTAAATAGTTCTGCTCACCAATATGTGCTGCTAGCGTCAGTTGAGTTTCCTGCCAGTCAATTAATTCTTCTTCCGCTTCCAGAATATCATCCAGTACTTCTCGGCTAACATAATCTGCCATGCTTTCACACAGGGTTATGCTCGCCACCAATTCATCTCTGGCGACCATTTGCATTTGTAAATCACCTTTTAATGCCTCCAGTACATTTTCTCCCAATAGTAATTTACCCAGGTCCTGTAAGTTGGGCAGGCCTTCTAAAAATAAAATGCGCTCTATAATCTTATCTGCCTGCTTCATTGCTGCTATCGAGGCCTTGTACTCGTGCTCGTTTAATTCGTCAAAACCCCAGTTTTTGCACATACGCGCATGCAAAAAATACTGATTGATTGCTGTAAGTTCGTTTTTCAGCACTATATTAAGCGCCTTAATGACCTTTTTATCGCCTTTCATTTTATTCTCTGATATTTAATCGGGAAGAGTAATTAGTATAGCTAATTCACTATTTTTTTCATTTTAAATCTTATTTAATCGAAGCTAAGCTACTGATTTCAATAATTCGATTACCACTGATCAATTATTTTTCAAACAGTACGATAATACTATTGATAATCCTTCTCATTTGCGTTTATAATACGTCTCATCATTCAAAAAATAGATTTAAACCATGTATGTATGCGTATGCAACGGTGTTACCGATAGCCAAATTCTTGATGCTGCCAGCAAAGGCATCAACACAATGCAGCAACTCAGCGATGAACTTGATGTAGGCACCTGCTGTGGACGCTGCACAAAATGCGCAAAAGGCCTGCTACGCCAAAGCTGCCAAATGCGGCAGAATAATGAATCAATTGTGCAGTTTGCAAAAGCCAGTTAATCCTGCCAATTAATTTTTTTACCCCGCTTTTAGACCCAACTCCACACACGTCAGGCTACACCTTCCCGTATATCTCCTGTTTAGACCTCAACACTCATTAGACTTCTAAACCGTCTGACAAGCTTATAAACCTCAGACCTGTATTAATTAAATTCTAAAGCATGACGTAATTCACTTGCATCTCCAAATGATAATGACTATCATTTGCATTAACAATCATAAACGCAGGGATCACCAATGAATTCAGATAAAACCTCTTTCACTCTTACTTTTATTGAAATTAATGACGATAGCAGTGCAGACATCACTCAATCAAAAAAATCATGTAATAAAAATTGTAGTCAATGTAAAAAACAAGCTACAAAAAAAATTGCTCTACACAACAGCGATAACTCATAATGCCTTACCATAAAAAACGAAAAAAAATATGGCAGCTCGACCGTACATTTCATTGCAGTGTTATTGGAACGTGCCTGACACTTACAGAGCTTCAACAGCTAACCCTTAAGTGCAAGTTAAACTTAAGAGACAAACTTACTGACTACGACATACATCACCTGTTTGTGCACATTGCAAGTGACGCTTCTTATCACGCAAAGAAGTTACATAAATTTCTGGACCAGAAATATCAAATAAATATTCGTCGACTTGTAACGCAACATAGCGCTTCAGAGCTAAAAAAATACTGGAATCAGTCAAAAAAATCTGGCGATGTTGCTGGCGATTTCTGGGCACTATCGACTCACCCTTCAACCAGCAAAGAGTTACTGGATTTAATTTATGCTGATATCCATATGCTATCCCATATCTCTGGCGCTTCCTTACGCCTGGATACAGAAACCTTCAATAAACTTAAGCACAAATATCAGCTTCTTAAGCAGACATACCAGAATTTGAATAAAACATCTCAACAACGCTTGAACGAATCTCAATTAAAAATAAATCGACTTACTCAAAAGCTTTTAAAAAATAATGATCTGCAATTACGCCATGATAAAATTAAAAATAAACTAGATGCTCAAAATAAAACCCTATCATTTGAGCAAGTTAGAAATTTAACCAAAAAACTAGATATCGAACGCCAACGCAGAATAAAAGCCGAATGTGCTTTATTACAATTAAAAAAAGAATATGGCCATACCCAGCATCAGCTAAATAAAATAAGAAAATTCAATAATGAAAACAGCTCGGAAAAAACTTTAAAAAAGACCAACGAAATCAGTTTTCATTTACAAAATTCACAACAACAATTTTCAACAGACCAGCTAAATTTATGTGGCCAGTGCATATTATATGTCGGCGGAAGAAATAATCTTTATAATCATTTTCGCACTTTAGTCGAAGAGCACAATGGACAGTTTATCCATCACGATGGAGGCAGAGAAGAAGGCCCTGCGAAACTCGATTCAACACTCTGTCGGGCCGATGTTGTTCTATGCCCATTAAACTGTGTTAGCCATAAAGCGATGAACACAATCAAAAAACACTGTGCAAATAAGACCAAACCCCTGGCTTATATGCCAAGAGCCAGTATCAGCGCATTTACCAAAGCCCTGATTGAGGTTTCAAACTAGCAGGAATAACGTTCGAACTGAAATAAAACCCAACACATTACGCAGATTTTTTACCCAGGACTATGCTCTGCCGGATTAAAAGTTTGTATTAACTTTCAGCACAACGAGAGATCGGGCATCAAATAAAAAACTTAGTCTGTATTTTTCAATAGTATATCTCGGGCTTTGTTTATCTGCTGAGCTAAATAATCTGTTCCACCACGATCTGGATGTAATTTTTGCATCAGTCGCTTATGCGCCTTTATAATTTCTTTTTTTGTTGCTAGCGTACTCACACCTAAAATATCTCTGGCCTGCTGAATTTCCATTGGAGAATTCATTGAAAAATTGCTGTCACCCTGTTTAAAACCATCCCCACCGTGCTCAACCCAGCCAGCATGTTTTCTGTCTAAATATGCCATGACTAAAGCTGCTGACTCCGCATCATCCTGTTTGTACTTTTTTAATAATTGAAGAAGTTCATCCAATGTTAGAGTTTGCAGTTCCCTACCGGCAAACTCTCCGGCTAAAATTTCACCACGCAACTCACCACTCAACATATCTATCTGCAAACACACATAGCGACTTTTCATGTTCGATTGATGATTTTGTTGATAGCGTTGAAAATAGGGTTTAAGTGTTGGCCACAACCCTAAAAATAAACGAGCACCACGTGGAATAAGCGGCAACAATGCACCGATAGCGGCAATAATCCAGCTGAGCTTTCCAGTGAGCACTAAAGCCACTAGCACACTAACGCCAATTGCCAGCATCATTAAACGCTGTGATTGTTTTTTAGCCGCTACACTTAAGCGTTTATAACGATAGTAGAAATACAGCACCAAGGCGAGGCTAAGCAGTAATAAAATTAAACGTGACAAAATCATTCCTGGTAAATATGTACGTGAGTATAACCTGTATTCTATGGACAGGTTACTGTTAAGAAAAAAGAACCAGACACCTGCATTATCTGGTTAGTGCCCCATTAAAACCCTTAGATTTTAATGACCACTTCCACCCTGTTGCTGAGGCATTATTTTATGTTGACATGTACATCAATATAATTAAAGTAAAAAACTAAGTTAGAAATTAAAACACTATAAATTTATTAATATGCGAAATAAAAAAACTGTTTAGAAAACCCATCTTAATCGTCGCTAATAAATACACATCGCTATAGCTAATTACAATAATCGTTATTTATTATCGCTAGTGTACCGTTAACTTTTTAAAAAATACTAGAGATGCTTGATATAACAACCTAATACTCATTTTAAAACGTACCGAAACATGAAAAACAAAAAACTTCATCGTCATCTCCGAATGCTTGTGTCGGAGATCCAGTGACCTCAAGCGCTGTAAAGTCACTAGATTCCCGAGCCATGAAAATTAATATGGGCATTCGGGAATGACGGCGCAGTTTAAGTTAACGCGACAGCTGTGATTTATTATAATTAATTATTATTGTAACCCTATCACCCGGATAAATTAAATCTGGATTTTTAATGCGACTCAATCTGGCAAGCTCCGGATAACGCCATGGATTATTCACATAACGCTTGGCGATATGCCATAGTGTGTCACCCTTTATAACCACATGCACATATTTTTTACTCTTTATTTTTTTTATATCATCTTTAACTATTTTATCAGCTGATACTCTATCTACCTTCCTAACCACTTCACTATTTTTATTTTCTACAACCTCACTTGCCGTTAAGCTGCCAGCTGAACCATCTTCTTTTGATTTTATTGATAACTTCAAAGAGCCGTTGTTCTTTAAGCTATTTGTTTCATCATCAACTGACTCTTTACTTATATCCTGAGGATCGCTAATCACAACTTCTTTTTCTACTTCTGTCGCATCTACACCTTCCGCTTTCAAATGCGCATCCTCTATCACCGTTTTTTGCAAATCAGTGTCTGTAGAATTTTTTTCACTCAATGTTTCTACCGATTCAAATTCATCTTCTAACTTTTTATTTTCCTCAGCATTAACTTTTTGACCGCTCACGATGTCAGGTTTAATGCGTTTATCAGTCGCATCTTCTACATATTCGGCACTATCGTCTTTATAATTATTTATTACTATTAACATTCCATCGTCTACTTTTGATATTTTTACCGCCGCCTCAACATCAATACTTTTTTCTACCTCTATTTCTTCTTCTGCATCAGGTATGCTTTCAATTACTTTATGCTTATATAGAACATCCTCTTCTACTTTAATATTTTCTATCGCAGCTACCTTTATTTTTTTAACCGGCTCAACATACTTTCTTGTCAATCCGCTTTTCTGGCTCTCTTCACTCGGCAATAAAAATAGAAAATAAATCATGGCAATGCCCAGCACAACAACTAACACCCCCCATATCATTTTTCCATTATTATCAGTCCCACTAATGTCGTCTACTTTTTGTTGGCCATCATTTCCTGCCCCAGAAGATAGAGACTTGCTATTGTGCGTTTTACTGCCAGTAAATCTTGATTTATTAACTACCTCATTATTCTTCAATAAATCAGATGGCTTATTGATTTGACCGGGTGTGTTTAGCGATACGTGCTTGCGATGTTCACTAGTTAAATTGTTTTCCGATTCCAGGGGGCGAGTTGCTTTAACTTCAATCGGCCCAGCTGACTTATTTGATTCAGATTTAACTCTATGCGATGCGATATTAGTTGCTTTATGCAGCTTCTTTGATTCGGCTTTAACTTCAGTCGCGACCGACGCCTGCTTATAGTCTAAATTATTATTTTGACTGAAACCTGTCGGGTAATCTGATTCTATTTCTCCTTTCTTTTCTGCCGACGCACTTGCTGTATTCTTATTATTTATATTTTCTAATTTTAAACTATCTTCCGCCAACCCTGTTTCATTATTTTTCTTTCCATCAAAATCATTTCCATCTAGTTGATGTGTCTGTATTAATTTGTTTTCATTCTTCTTGTTAGATACAATTTTTTTAACCTGATTATTTTTTTCTGATGTCGCTGAACTCGCATCGTCAACATCCACTGCTTTAATCATTTCAATATGCTTACGCAAATATCCCGAGGTTTTGAATTTATCTAATTTATCAAAATCTGCATACAAGCGAATAGTTTTATCTTTCACCCAGGTTCGACTAAAGATGTCTTGTGGGATATACGCTGGCACCTGTGCCCAGCCTGTATTTGGAAAACCCGTAACATCTTCTATTTCATCTACCCAGAATCCAGCATACCCGCCTTCAACTTCAACAATGATAATTTTACCTGGTTGCGTATAGTCTTCTTTCTCCACACCAAAGCGCACCCGCAGATCAACTAACCTGACCATTCCGTGAATAGATTTAAATACACCCGGCTCTGCAATACTTGCGCCCGGTGGCACAGTGATTTTGGGGGGCATAATAACCGCTTCTACCGGCATAGTGGATGAGCACACTAAAACCGGCCCTACCCGGTAAAGCAACAATCCATTTGAATCATTAATATTAGGTGTCGACAAAACTTATTCCATATACTTTTTCTGCCAGTTTTTATATAACTGCCAGGTATATTCTGTGAATTCTTCTTTTGATTTAAACTGTGCCGGGTCAATAGCATCAAACAAATAATAATTCGCAGTACTATTTTCTGTATTAAGAAAGTGATAAATTTTATCTAATAACGTATGCGGGTTACGCCATTCAAAGTCATCCTGTGCTTCATAATGTAAAAACACCGGCAAAATCGGCACACCGGTTTTCATTGATACATCGAATGCCCCGTAACGAAACGATTCAAATATTCGTTTTCCTTTGCAGCCCCCTTCCGGATAAAGCGCTATATTTTTACCACTTTCCACTGCACGGCGTATGTCTTCAGCTGCCATATTTCTCGATTCTTTCGATTCTCGCTTGACATATAAATTGCCCGCGGCCGATGAAATCCGCCCGACAACCCACCAGTTTCTAACTTCTATTTTTGCCAGCGAGTGCACTTCAAATAATGCAGGTATACCAATATCTTCAAATGCCGACGGGTGATTCGCAATTAAAATATAATTATTTGGAATTGCATTAAGGTTTTTTTGATGCAGTTTTAAGTCCACATCCAGCGCCCGTACAAATGCGTTACACCACACTCTAAATAAGCGAAAATACCAGAACCCTAAAAAAGCCTTTGGCAACCAGGACAAGCCATAAAGGAAAACTGTCAGGGCCAGAAAATCAACCCACATAGCGGTTAACCTGATTATTCTGACAAGATAATAAAACACATTTACTCCTTATAATTAAGCCCCGGCGCTAATGCCTGTAAGTTAAGCGCTAAATTATTAAAATGATGGCGCATTACATAATGCCTCTCTCTTAGAAAAAGAGGGCGTTTATATAATGCAATATAAACAGGCTCAATATGATAGATGCTAGAGTAACGGGGAGGTTTAATAATATTCAGGTTAAAGCGCTTTATTTATAGAGCAAAAATTCCTGAAGCTTTTTTAGATCCCCCTCACCCCCCTTTTTCTAAGGGAGAGGTTGCACCTTGCAATTAAGGTCTTTTAACATCATTCACTTAGAGCTTAACTTACTGCATTGGCTCCAGCATACAATTACATATAATTATAGTTCATTATTTTTACAAGCTTTTAATTGACCTATTCCGGCACTGTTGGTAACTTGCTGGCAAATTTAATCATTTATGAAAAATGAAATCACCTAATCTAAAAAATATCTACCTGATCATTGCACTCATAACCAGCGGTTGTGCCAGCGTTGAAACCACTGATCCTCGCGACCCGCTGGAAAGCTACAACCGTGCTGCCTATGCCTTTAACGATGGCTTTGATCAGTATTTACTCAAGCCGGTTGCCGAGGGTTACGACACAATAACTCCTGCTCCAGTACAAACCGGCATTAATAACTTCTTTAGTAATCTTGATGACATCATCGTTATTTTTAACGATTTACTGCAGCTCAAACCCATGCAATTTGTCTCCGATACCGGTCGCTTCATTGTTAACAGCACACTTGGCCTTGCCGGTTTTATTGACTGGGCCAGCGATATGAATATGCCCAAACACGAGGAAGATTTTGGCCAGACTCTCGGCTATTGGGGCGTGCCTTCCGGCCCATATTTTATTATCCCTTTTCTAGGCCCCAGCACTATTCGAGACGGCACCGCCTTACTGGTTGATACTCAATACAACCCTATTTGGCAGGAGCTTGAGAGCGGGTTCCCGATTAATCGCCGCGACCAGACCGTCTCCTGGTCTCTTCGAATAGTTAAAGGCATAGATACCCGCGCCTCATTATTAAAAGCTGAGAATATACTCAACGAAGCCTCACTAGATCGGTATATCTTTATTAGAGAAGCCTATTTACAACGCCGCCAAAATTTAGTTTATGATGGCAACCCACCCGAGGAAGCTATTGAGTTTAGTGAAGATGAGCTATTTGATTTTTGATGAAGCACCACTGCCAGCTAGAAATACGCCTGCGCAAGGCCATGCATCACTGGATTCATCGGATAAATAACCATGTCTGAATTTATTAAGCCACCGAAAACACTATTGCGTCAAACCGGCCGCGCACTCATGGATTTTAATATGATTCAAGAAGGCGACCGGATACTACTTGGCCTGTCAGGCGGAAAAGACTCTTTAGCACTGCTGCATATTCTCAATCACTTTCAGCGCCATTCACCGGTTAAATTTGAATTTGCCGCGATGACGGTTGACCCTATGGCTGGCGACTTTGATCCCTCACCGATGATTCCCTATCTGGAAAAACTCGGCATTGAATATCACTACCGCCGCGAACCCATTATGGACATCGCCAAAGAACACATGGGCAAACCTTCGTATTGCGCATTTTGCTCACGCATTAAGCGCGGCATTATGTATAACACGGCAAGAGAGCATGGCTTTAATATTATTGCGCTAGCTCAGCACCTGGATGATTTAGCAGAAAGCTTTATGATGTCCGCCTTTCATGGCGGCCAGCTGCGCACCATGAAAGCCCACTATGTTATAGACGAAGGCGACCTGCGCGTGATACGCCCACTGGTTTATGCGCGGGAAAGACAAACCCGGGAATTTTCTGCCAGTGCTGAGCTGCCGGTTATTGCAGACTCCTGCCCCGCGTGTTTTTCAATGCCGACTCAACGCCAGCATTTTAAGGAATTACTGGCTGCTGAAGAGTTACAAAATAAAACCCTGTTTAAAAGTTTATTAACGACGTTAAAACCATTAATGAGTGATGGTTGCCCAGAAAATTCAGGATTTAAATAAAGAGCGTTACTCGCTTTTCTAAACTCACATCACTTCACTGAGTTTGCATATAAATTTTTCGATCCATCCGGCCGCGTTTTAAATAATTTCATGGTCCAGAAATATTGTGACGGACATAAGCGAATAATTTCCTCTAACGATTTATTCATCGCCAATGTATCTTCATAATCATCGCCCGTAGGAAAGTTTTCCAGTGGTGGCAATATATGAATAATATAGCGATGTGTTTTTTCATCATAGCAAGCCATACATGGCAGCACATCGGCTTTACACGATTTTGCTAATCGCCCTAACACCGGCACACTGGCTTTTTCAACATTAAAGAACGGTGCAAAGATAGATCGATCGGCACCTAAATCTTCATCCGGCAAATAAAACATTGTACAACCACCGCGCACATCTTTAATTATTGGACGCAGCCCAGCATCGCGCGTATATAAAATTCCGCCGTGACGCGAACGCCCTTTTACCACCAGCCAATCAATCAATTTATTTTTCATCGGGTTAAACGGCCCCGAAGATGGATAGCCCATTGTTGCCGCCGCAACCGCCGCTTCTAAACCTAAACTGTGCGCTGCCATAAAAATAACTGCACGATTATTTTTTATTGAATTATCTATATTTTCCTGACCATTAAAAACAATACGTTTTTTTAAAATAAACTTTGGCGCCCACCAGATTAAACCATAATACAAAATACTGCGCGCCTGATGACGGAAGTTTTTTCTAATCAGTTGTTTTTTTTCTTCATCACTTAACTCAGGGAAGCATAAATCAATATTCACCCGTGCAATCCTACGGCGTTTTTTATTTACATTTCTAAACACATCCCCGAGCCGATTTGCCAGCCAATCAACTGCAGCCCCTGGCAACAACATAAGCAGCCATAAAAACAACATTGCCAACCACACGCCGAAATAAGATGGCTTTAAATAACTGAGTTTAAAACTTGTGTCGTAAACAAGCGAACTACCTGGCTTAGGGTGCTTTTTTTGATTCATTTTCTGGCTACAAAATAAGTGACGCCAGAGCTGGTATTTAGTCTGGCATTTATGTCCGATGAACAGATATCATCTTCACGGTAATACAGTAATTGCATATCTGAAAACACTGATAGCAACTCGTTTTTTTGCAATCGAAAGTCAGCTCTAGCCGGCCCTTCTCCATTGCATTGCGGGCCACTGAAAGTTTGATAAAACAATAACCCTCCGGCTTTTAACAGATCATATAAATAATGGAGACTTTCCCGGTGTAAAAAATAACTAACGACAACAACATCAAACTGATTTTTAATATCGGGTAGTGAATTTTCCAAATCATAAACTTGCGCAGAGATGTCCAGTTTGTTTTTTTCAGAATATTTATTTATTTTTTCAACCGCAACTTCAGATAAATCCCAGGCACTTACCTGCAAACCTTGTTGCGCTAAAAACATTGCATTACCTGCCAGCCCACACGCATAATCTAACGCCTCACCTGTTGCCGGTAACAAATGCATATTATCAATCAGCACATCTGCCGGGGTTGCTGCAGAGATTGTTTTTTCACTGTACACCCTATCCCAGTCTGGCATTATTTTCTCCAGAATGCCGGGGTTAATAAAACCAGCAGTGTAAATATTTCTAACCGTCCGAGTAACATTCCAAAACTTAACACCCATTTAGCAAAGTTATTTATGCCTGCATAATTTGCAGCAACATCACCCAGACCCGGGCCTAAATTATTTAGAGTTGCGGCGACCGCAGAAAAAGCCGTAATTTGATCGAGGCCACTTGCCATTAATAGCAACATCATAATAACGAACACAGCAACGTAAATCGCAAAAAAACCCCATACCGCATCAATAACAGAATCCGCTACCGGCTTCTTTCCAATCTTTACCAGAATCACCGCTTTCGGGTGAATCAGGCGTTGCAGCTCACGCATGCCCTGTTTTAAAATTAAGCTTACGCGAATTACTTTCATGCCACCGCCGGTAGAACCTGCACAGCCGCCGATAAAACTGGTAAAGAGTAATAGCACCGGCAAGAAACTCGGCCACAGGTGAAACTCAGTGGTGGTAAATCCTGTGGTGGTTGCGATAGAAACCACATGAAACACTCCGGTTAATAATGCATCCTGGAAACTTTCTGTGGTTTTGCTGAATTGTAAATATGCCACCGCGACAACCGAAACCAGTAACAGCACCTGTGCATAAACTTTAAACTCACTATCCTGTAAATAGGCTTTTATATTCCAGTTTCTAAAAGCCACAAAATGCAGTGCAAAATTAACCCCGCCTAAAAACATAAACACAATCGCAACAATATTAATGGCTCCGTTATTAAAGTAACCCAGGCTTGCATCGTGAGTAGAAAAACCACCAATGGCAACGGTGGAAAAACTATGTGAAATTGCATCGAATAAATTCATGCCGGCCAGCCAGTATGCGACAGTGCATGCTATTGTGAGAGTTAAATAAATATACCAGAGCGCTTTTGCGGTTTCGGTAATACGCGGCGTTAGTTTATTATCTTTTATCGGCCCCGGTGTTTCTGCCTTGTATAATTGCATACCACCTATGCCCAACATAGGTAAAACTGCAACCGCCAAAACGATAATACCCATACCGCCCAACCATTGTAATTCCTGCCGATAAAATAAAATAGCATGGGGCATTCCATCAAGATGCGTAAGTACCGTTGCACCCGTTGTGGTTAAGCCCGAAACCGATTCAAAAAACGCATCGGTTATCGAAATATCTAACTGCTCATAAAGAATTAACGGCAGTGTGCCCGACACGCTTAATATAAACCAGAATAAAACAACAACAATAAATCCATCTCTAAGACGTAAATCTGTTTTTGAATTTTTTACCGGCAGCCATAAAATAAAGCCGGTAATTAATAGAACAAGAAATGCTTCAAAGAAAACATCCGCAGTATTTTCCTGATATATAAAATCAATAATTAACGGCGGAATTAATGTAAAGCTAAACAGCATTAATAATATGCCGGAGATGCGCTGAATAACAGTAAAGTGCAAAAGAATATTTCCTGCGGCTAAATAAAAGTAATGCCCACCTGAAACAGGTGTTCAACATCATGAATTTTTTTCTTATCAACCAGAAACATAATTACGTGATCTTCGGCTTCTATCACCGTATCGTGATGCGCAATAATAACATCCTCGCCACGCACAATTGCACCGATGGTTGTGCCTACGGGTAGTTCAATTTCTTCAACTAATCGACCCACCACTTTTGAATTGCCATTGTCACCATGAGCTATAACCTCTATTGCTTCAGCTGCACCGCGGCGCAATGAGTGCACGGCAACAATATCACCGCGACGTACATGCGTAAGCAGTGCGCCAATCGTCACCTGCTCAGGTGAAATAGCGACATCAATGGCTTCCTGATTTTCCATTAAATCTACATACGCGGGTCGATTAATCAATGACATGGTTTTACGCGTGCCGAGTTTTTTCGCCAGCATCGCCGATAAAATATTGGCCTCGTCATCATTGGTCACCGAAATAAACACATCCATGCTATCGATGTTTTCTTCTAACAATAATTCTTCATCAGCAGAGTCACCTAGCAGCACCACCGATTTATTTAACGACTGCGATAAATGAAATGCACGATCGGCACTGCGCTCTACAATTTTCACCTGATGACGTTTTTCTAAACGTTCGGCCAGGCGTTTACCAATGTTTCCGCCACCGGCAATAATGATACGTTTGTTGCGTTTATCCAGCTTGCGCAACTCACGAATAACCACCCGAATATCACCCCGCGCTGCAATAAAAAACACTTCATCGCCCGCTTCTATCACGGTATGCCCACGGGGAATTATTGCACGCCCACGCCGGTAAATTGCTGCAACCCGGGTATCGGTGCCGGGGGTATGTTTAGGTAATTCACTTAGCTGATGCCCAACTAACGGCCCGCCATAATATGCGCGCAAGCCAACTAAAACCACTTTGCCATCGGCAAAATCCAGCACCTGCAGTGCTCCAGGATATTCAATAATATTATAAATATAATTAGTGACGATTTCTTCGGGACTGATAATGACGTCGATAGGCACCGCGTTGCCACGGAATAAGTCGTTATGCTTTAAATATTGCACCGAGCGAATACGTGCAATTTTGGTGGGTGTGTGATGTAAAGCCCATGCTACCTGACAGGCAATCATATTGACTTCATCGGTGTTGGTTACCGCGATCAGCATGTCTACATCTTCAATGCCCGCCTGCTCTAATATATTCGGGTGCGCCGCATTACCCACGACGGTTTGAATATCGAGTCGATCACGCAGCTCATTAAGCACTTCTACGCGGCTATCAATGAGCGTGATGTCATTGGATTCGGAGGCCAGATTTGCCGCCACCGATGATCCGACCTGACCGGCACCTAAAATCAGAATTTTCATATCAGAATTTCATTCAACATTTCAGCATAAGTGTAGTCGCGAAGTTTACGCTTTTGTGGGTGTTTTTCCAGTTAAACGTGCGACTTAACATTTAAAGAAAAAGAAAACGCAAATGCACACCAATAAACGCCAATTACCGCAAATAAAAAACGCGTTCATTCGTGCTAATTTACATTTTCGCGTTATCTTTTTTCTTTTGGCTTTAATCGACCCTCTTTTCTAACAACGCATAATAAAACCCATCGGTCACACCATTCACCGGAAACAGTTGCACACCATTTTTTAAATCTGCCCGGCTTTCGAGTTGCGAAACACACGCGGGTAAATCAACCACTTTAGCATCATCCACCTGCTGTAAAAACCATTCAATCTGCTCTTCGTTTTCTGCTTTGAACATGGAGCAGGTTGCATACAAAAGTTTTCCACCAGGTTTTAATAGCGCCCAGTTTTTGAGTAAAATTTCACGCTGTAACTTTACTAATGAAGCAATATCCTCTTCCCATCGCAGGTGTTTAATATCCGGATGACGGCGAATCACTCCAACCGCTGAGCAGGGCACATCAAGTAAAATTTTATCGAATGCCTCACCCTTCCACCAGTCTTCTATTGCGGTTGCGTCTGCTGCAATGAGTGTTGGCTTAAAGCCTAAACGCTGGCAATTTTCTGCTACTCGCTCTAAGCGGGTTTCCGAAACATCCAGCGCGGTTATTTTTATATTCGGTTGCTGTTCAAATAAATGTGCGGTTTTTCCGCCGGGTGCGGCGCAGGCATCCAAGATATTATCGCCCGCCGCTGGCTGTAAAATTTGTGCGGCCAATTGTGCACCGGCATCCTGCACTGATAGCTTACCCGCATCAAATCCCGGCAGTTGTGTAACATCACGCGCCTGTTGCAAGATTAATGCACTACTTAAACCACTCACTTTTTCGGCGCTCAATTCAAAGTCATTTTCGAGTTCGGTTTGATATTCCTGCAGAGAAGTTTGCTGCTGATTAATGCGTAGCGTCATGGGCGCCTGTTGATTATTGGCCTGTAATATTTTTTGCCAATTTATAGCGTCACTTCCAATCTCACGTTCAGGCCAGTCATTTTTAAGTCGTTCAATAATCCATTGCGGGTGCGAATAAATGGCTTCTTCAGTATTTAAATTTGCAATAACCTCCTGTGGGTCTTTACCCTCGATATCGCGTAAAAAATTGCGCAACACACCATTCACCATATTGGCGGCCCATTTTTTTTTCGACTTGCGCACCTGCTTTACCGCACTGTCCACCAACGCAAATTCCGGCACCCGGGTGTGCAATATTTGATACAGCGCCATTAGCATCACCAGCTGCACATCTAAATCTTTGGCTTTAAGGGGCTTTTTAATAAAGGGTTTTAACAACGCATCTAACTGCTGATAAAAACGCAGTACGCCAAAACTTAACATGCGCGCAAAGGCTGCATCTCTGGGCTCAAGATTTTCAGTTAAATGCGTGAGTGACGACAGCGATTGCCCATCATCCCTTAACACCGATAGTAAAATATTAAGTGCGGCTTTACGGGACGCAATAGAAGCATCACCGGCCTGATTTTTATTTGTCATATTTTTTTGCTTTAGTGCTCGAACTAAACTTAGCCCAATACCACGCCACTGATATCGTTGGCATTCACAAATGCAGTGACATCCATGGGCTTTTTGCCTGGCATCTGTATTTCCAGCAAGCGCAAAATACCTTCGCCGGTGGCTACATCTATGCCCTGTTTATCACATTTAATCACTGTACCCGCTGGCTCCACTGCTGCGCCTTCAATCGCCTGCGCGCGCCAGATGCGCAACATTTGCGGCTTACCTTTCACTTCAATCGGAGTTTGCGCCACCGGCCAGGCATTAAATGCATTGACCAAAAGCTGTAATTCTTTCGCCGCTTGATTCCAGTCGATAAGGGCTTCGGATTTTTGTAATTTATGCGCATAGTTCGCGAGCGCATCATCCTGCTTTTCAGCGTTGATGGTTTGATCGGCTATGCCGGGTAAGGCCTGCATTAATGCCTGAGCGCCCATAACCGCTAACCTGTCGTGCAAACTGGAGCCGGTGTCGTCGCTGGCAATATCACAATGAGTTTTGAGCAACATGTCGCCCGTGTCTAAACCTATATCCATTTGCATAATGGTAATACCGGATTCGGTATCGCCCGCCAGAATGGCTCGCTGAATGGGCGCGGCTCCTCGCCAGCGAGGCAATAAAGACGCGTGGATATTGATGCAGCCAAGACGCGGTGCGCTGAGAACTTCCTGGGGTAGAATAATGCCGTAAGCCACCACCACCATTAAGTCTGCCTTTAAATCAATTAACGTTTGCTGATCTTCCACGCTTTTGAGTTTTTCAGGCTGATACACCGCTATACCATGTTCAAGCGCACAGGCTTTTACCGGGCTGGGGGTTAATTTTCGGCCGCGCCCTGCGGGTCGGTCTGGTTGGGTATAAACCGCGATCACTTCATGTTGCGATTCAATTAAAGCCTTTAAAGGGGCGACTGAAAAATCCGGCGTGCCTGCAAAAATAATTTTCAAAGCTGTTTCACTCACTACATATCCGCCGTTTTCTGATGTTTTTCCAGTTTCTTTTTAATCCGGTTGCGCTTAAGTGCCGACAGATAATCCACAAACAGCTTGCCCTCAAGGTGATCTAACTCATGCTGAACGCATACGGCTAACAGACCATCTGCTGACATTGTATATTCTTCGCCTTCACGATTAAGCGCGCTGAATGTTATGTGCTCCGCCCGCTCAACTTTTTCGTAAATACCCGGCACTGATAGGCAGCCTTCTTCATGTTGCTCAATACCATCTTTTGCACTGATAACCGGGTTAATCAGACATATTGGCTCATCTTTATTTTCTGAAACATCAATCACCACAATACGCTTATGCACATTCACCTGGGTGGCCGCAAGGCCGATGCCGGGGGCGGCATACATAGTTTCAAACATATCATCGACACATTGTTTTACCGTATCGGTTACCGCATCCACCGGCTTTGCCTTGGTACGTAAACGGTCATCCGGAAATTTTAAAATCTCCAACAGGGACATAACTTTTACCTTTATTCTGACGTATTATTTACCTTCCCGATAAAGGCGATAAATAAACTATTGTTAATTACTGCACAAACTTACTTCATTAATTCAAGTTTATCAGCTAAACTCTTGAAAACCACGGATAATTATGGGGATTCATACCTTGAATATTAAAGCACTCATGGCCAAATATGGACGCTTTGCATTCTTACTTGCATCATCAGCACTACTATCTGCCTGCTCTAGCACACCCGTTGAGCCGGTAAACGACGAGCCCGCAGCGTTCGAGGCGCAAACCGGCGCGATTGAGCCAACGGTTGCCCCTGTTGATACCCACGCAGGTGAAGATCATGCGGATCAAGCTCAAAGCATTCAATTAGCCGATAACCACCCACGAGAGTATATCGTGAAAAAGGGCGACACGCTCTGGGATATTGCCAGCCTGTTTTTACGCGACCCCTGGTACTGGCCTGAAATATGGCAACGTAATCCGCAGGTTGAAAACCCGCATCTTATTTACCCCGGCGATCTGCTGACTTTAACTTATGTTAATGGCATGCCTCAAATCAATGTCTCGCGTGGCGAAGACGGTGTGATTCGCCGCGAAAGCAGTGATAGCAGTGGCCGTAAAGTGGTTAAGTTAACACCTTCCATTCACCGCCAAACACTTAACGAAGCCATCCCCAGTATTCCAGCAGATGCAATTAGCCAGTTTTTAACGCGTCCTCGGGTGATCTCTGAAGATGTTTGGTCGAATGCACCTTATATCGTTGGCAGCGATGATTCACATTTAGTGCTAGGAGCGAATAATCGTGTTTATATTCGCGGCGAGCTGGACAATGAGCGCAGCCGCTACAGCATCTTTCGCGAAGGCAATCGACTGGTAGACCCTGACACCAATAGACTGCTTGGATTTGAAGTTATTTATGCGGGTGAAGTTAAAATTCAGAAATACGCTACCCCATCGTCTGGTTTGCTGCTTAAAACGTCCCGCGAAGTCTTAATTGGCGATCGATTATTACCCACAGACAAGGCTGCAATCGACCAGCAATATTTCCCTCGCCTTCCCGATGATTACGTCGACGGTAAAATCATCTCATTGTTTGATGCCATTTCTTCCATTGCAAAATACCAGATTGCAGTGATTAATCGCGGCAGCAATAATAATCTTCAAGTCGGACATCTACTGGCGACCTATCAGGCCGGCGGCTATGCCCGCGACCGTTTCCTTGATCGCACTAGCCGTGACCGGGGCGATGAAGACAAGCTGGAAATTTTATTGCCCGATGAGCGCAGTGGCATCATGATGCTATTTAAAGTATTTGATGAGGTTAGCTACGGGCTAATCCTTAAATCCACCCGCAGCATTAGCAAGCTTGATCGCGTGGATAAGCCAAGGTAGTAAACCCAGGAAAATAAACCCTGATAAAACGAATAACTATAAAAACAAAAGCATGAAACTTAAACTGGCCGCCTAAGCAATTAGAGGCCAGTTTTTATTTGTGCTGACTTTTTCTAAAAGTAATTTCAACCCCTCCTCTCATCTCAGCATTTGCCTTTTTGATTTCTTTGGCTTTAAACTAGCCGCCTAAATTTCTAATGCAGGCAACCCCATGGCCGTTATATCAGAGGATGATCTTCGCAGTCGGCTTAAACTGATTCGCTGTAATCTGCCGCCCCAAACCCTTGATTATCTCAGCCGGCAATTCTCCAATGCACAGGCTATTTTTGATGCGTCCAGCAGCCAGCTAAGTGCAGCCCAGCTTAATGGCGCACAAATTAGTCGCATCCAGTCACTCGATGCCAGCCTGATAGAGCGCGATTTAGCCTGGTTAGAACACGCCGATCACGGCATTTTATTTCATGATGACCCCGCATTTCCCCAACTATTACGTGAAATTAGCGATTCACCCTACGCCCTGTTTTACATTGGCGATATCGATTATCTGCAACAAACCCAGCTCGCAATGGTGGGCAGCCGCACCCCGACCGCCAGTGGACTGCAAAATGCTGAAAACTTTGCCCACCACCTCTCAGATGCGGGCCTCACCATTACCAGCGGCCTCGCTCACGGCATTGATGCCGCCAGCCATAAAGGTGCACTCAAGGGCATTGCAGGCAGTGTGGCGGTAGTGGCGAATGGTTTACACACGATTTATCCGAAAGCCAATACAAAACTGGCGGAAGCCATTTCTAAAAATGGCTGCATTGTGAGCGAATCAGCGGTTGGCATCGAACCTCACAAGGGGCTATTTCCGCGTCGCAATCGAATTATTAGCGGCTTAAGCATTGGCACATTGGTGACCGAAGCCGCCATTAATAGCGGCTCCCTCATTACTACCCGTCACGCTATGGAGCAGGGACGAGAGATCTTTGCGATTCCGGGCTCAATTCATAATCCGCTTGCAAAGGGCTGCCATAATCTGATTAAATCCGGTGCTAAGCTGGTTGAAAGCGCTGCAGATATACTGGAAGAATTGTTACCGCTGGTAAATTCCAGCCCAATTCGCCATACTAATGCCGCTGATGACAAGGCATCGACAGCCGAATCCACCCAAAATACGGCCTCGGATGAACTGGACGCCAGCTATCAAACTCTGCTAAAACACATGGAGTTTGATCCAGTAGGTATTGACGAACTGGTAGAACGCAGTACCCTGAATGCATCTGAAATTGCGTCTATGCTATTAATATTAGAATTGCAGGGGCAGGTGGTTTCGCAAAATGGGCTATATTCACGCACTTAACCGACGTGATACTGAAGAATAAAACACGTTATACATATATATATGTGTATCGTAGAAATCCAAAAATGAGTAATAAATTATTTATTTTTGAATAATAAATTTTACGGCGCTAAATTGCCGTTGGGCTTAAGAGAGACAGAATGAAACAAAATGTTGTTGATGTTTTAATGTATTTATTTGAAAACATCATTACAGATGAAAACCCGATCTTTCCAGAAAACGAGCACATGTTTGATCGTCTGGAAGATTTAGGATTTCCTCAGCACGAAATACTTTTGGCCTTTGACTGGCTGGAAGATTTAGCCGAAATTCATACCGAGTTACTAACAACTGATAGCCGACCCAGCATCAGCAGTGATTCAGTGCGAATCTATAGCGATCTTGAAAAACTCTTGCTCGACCATAGCTGCATTAGTTTTTTAATTCATCTTGAGCAAAATCAGGTTGTCACACCGGTCAGCCGTGAAGTGATTCTTGACCGTGTTATTGCACTTGATGTAGAACTGGAGCTGGAACAACTGAAATGGATTATTATGATTGTTTTATACAGCCAGCCGGGCGAAGAAAATGCTTACGCCTGGATGGAAAATCTAATTTTCGAAACTCATCAGAGCATGTACCTGAATTAATTTAAAAAACTCCCGCAATGTTAGACAATATTGACTAACATAAAATAACATTTAAAAATCATGAGTATTACATGAGTAACAGTCTGCTAATTGTAGAGTCACCGGCAAAAGCCAAAACCATAAAAAAATATTTAGGAAAAGGATTTCACGTACTCGCCTCCTACGGCCATGTCCGCGACCTGATTCCCAAAACCGGTGCTATCGACACCGACAATGACTTCGGCATGAAGTATCAGCTCATTGAAAAAAATGAAAAACATGTTCATGCAATAAAAAAAGCCCTTAAAAAAGCCGACACCCTCTATCTCGCGACCGACCTCGACCGCGAGGGGGAAGCTATTTCATGGCACCTTTATGAAATTTTAAAAGAAGACGGCGACTTAAAAGACAAAACGGTTCACCGCATTGCCTTTAATGAAATTACCAAACGCGCATTACGCGAAGCCGTAGACTCTCCGCGCGAATTATCGATGCCGATGGTAAATGCGCAACAGGCACGCCGCGCATTAGATTATTTAGTGGGCTTTAATCTATCACCATTATTATGGAAAAAAGTACAGCGTGGTTTATCTGCGGGCCGAGTACAAAGCCCTGCGCTGCGCATGATTGTAAGTCGTGAAGAAGAAATTGAAGCTTTCGACTCGAAAGAATACTGGACAATTTTTGCAGACACGCAAAAAGATAACAAAACCATATCCAGTAAATTGCGCATTTATAATAATGAAAAAGTTTCGCAGTTTACAATCAACAACACTGAACTTGCCGAAACCGCACAAAAAACATTAGTTAAAGATGCTGACGGTAAACTCACGGTTAGCAAAATAACCAAAAAACAAACCAGGAAAAATCCGGCTGCGCCGTTTACCACTTCAACATTGCAGCAGGAAGCGTCGCGTAAATTAGGTTTTTCTGCACAGCGCACCATGCGCACCGCGCAGCAATTGTATGAAGGTATCGATATTGGCGGCGGCGAAACCGTTGGTTTAATTAGTTATATGCGTACCGATTCCTTAATGTTATCGCAGGATGCATTGGCCGAAATTCGCGATCTGATTTCTAATCGTTACGGTAAAGACAATTTACCCGATGAGCCCCGAGTATTTAAAAATAAATCGAAAAATGCGCAGGAAGCTCACGAAGCCATTCGCCCGACCTCCGCCAATCATATTCCCGACCAGATTAAAGCCGCTTTAAAACCCGATCAGTTTAAACTTTATGAATTAATCTGGAAGCGCACCGTCGCCTGCCAGATGGTACAGGCCACATTAGATACGGTTGCGGTAGATTTAAGTTGTGGCAATGCTCACCAGTTTCGCGCCAATGGTTCAACCATAAAACACCCCGGCTTTATGGCGGTTTATATGGAAGATCAGGATGCTGACGAAAACGATTCCGACGAAAAGAAAAAAGATGATGATGAAAAGTTTTTACCCGCTTTAGAAGAAGGCGAAGAATTAAAGCTTCTCAACATTATCACCAACCAGCATTTCACTAAACCGCCGCCAAGATACACCGAAGCGAGTTTAGTTAAAGCACTGGAAGAATATGGCATCGGTCGCCCTTCTACTTATGCGAGCATTATTTCAACATTGCAAAATCGTGAATATGTTGAAAACGAAAATCGCCGCTTCACACCGACTGATATGGGGCGAATTGTTAACTCATTTTTAACCCAGTATTTTGAAACCTATGTCGACTATGATTTCACTGCAAAACTGGAAGACCAGTTAGACGCCATCTCTCGAGATGAACAGGAATGGCTGCCGCTGATGCAAAATTTCTGGACGCCGTTTATTAAAAAAGTTGAAGACATCGATGAAAATGTTAGCCGCGCTGATGTAGCGCAAAGTCGGGATGTCGGCGTAGACAAAGAAAGCGGAAAACCCATTACAGTGCGTATGGGCCCCTATGGTGCCTTTGCACAAATCGGTGATAAAGATGACGAAGAAAAGCCCCGCTTCGCCAGCTTAAAACCCGGCCAGAAAATGAATGACATTACTATGGATAATGTCTATGACCTGTTTGTTTTGCCTCGCGTGCTGGGTGAAACTGATGAAGGCGAAGAAGTATCCAGTAATGTAGGCCGCTTCGGCCCCTATGTGAAATTCGGAAAATTCTTTGTGTCGATCCGTAAAGAATTCCAGGAAAAAGGTGTCGACCCGTACAACATTGACTTTGAAACCGCGATGATTTTAGTGCGCGAGAAAAAGGAATTCGAGGCCAATAAATATATTAAAACTTTTGATGATTCTGAGATTCAAGTTTTGAATGGTCGCTATGGCCCTTATATTACTGACGGCAATAAAAATGCCAAAATCCCGAAAGACAAAGAACCCGCCAGTTTAACACTGGCAGAATGTGAAGCTTTAATCGAAGCCGCACCTGAACGCAAAGGTAAAAAGAAAAAAGTCGCGAAGAAAAAGGTTGCTAAAAAGAAAGCGTCCAAAAAGAAAACCACTAAGAAAAAAACCGTCAAGAAAAAGACGGTGAAGAAGAAATCTGCCAAAAAGAAAACGGCTAAGAAAAAAATAACCAAGAAAAAAGCAGACTAGCGATTAACTTTTAGGCAATTACTCATACCCATACTGCAATGACACCCTCTCGCTTTCAAATCAGGCAAGCTGCCAAAGTCATTAAAAGCCAGGGTGTCATCAGCTACCCAACCGAAGCTGTATTTGGTCTGGGTTGTGATCCGCTTTCAGAAACCGCGGTAAAGAAAATATTACAACTCAAGCGACGCCCTGTAGAAAAAGGCTTAATACTCATCGCCAGCAATATCGAACAGCTGGAAGCACTCACTGATTTAAGCCCGGATGATAGGAATAAAATAAGCCGGCACTCTAGCCCTGTAACCTGGCTAGTGAATAAATCCACCCTCACACCACTCTGGATAAGCGGCAGGCATACTAAGGTCGCCATTCGTGTCAGCCAGCATCCTGTTGTGCAGGCTCTCTGTAATGAAGTTCGCACAGCTATCGTCTCTACTAGCGCAAACCCGGCAGGATTAAAGCCTGCATCCACACTGTTACAGGTGCGCCAGTATTTTCCCGCACAACTTAATTTTTATTTGCCTGGCAACACCGGTGACCTCCAGCAGGTCACCCCAATATTAGATATTGAAACCACGCAAACGGTCAGAGGTTAATCAACTAAACTACCGACATAAAAAAGTGAACTGAAATGGATAACGAAATAAAGCCACTGCATGCAGCCGCTATTATTGTATTTTTTATCATCTTAATTTCTTCTTATGTCTGGATAAATGGCAAAGCTGTTGAAATTAACGGCCCCAACGCAATTTACAAAAACCATAAAAACCATTTGTTCGTTCGCTTACAAACCGACTTACTTGAGTTTAATGATGCCGGCCAATTTATAAAACAAATCGATTTGAAAAAGTTTGGCGTTGAACACATGCTGGGAGATATATTATTTACACCCAACAATGAAATAATATTGCGTCGTGGAAAAGACAACCGAACTTTACTACAAAATATTAGAGCCTATTTACGCCTCGCTGACACAACATCAACCACACCTGACAATGATTCATCCGGACTTTTTAAGTGCAACCTCCAGACATACTCATGCCATCGATTCACTCAAGATATTATCGACTTCAGCAGCGCATACCATCTTGAATTTGACAGTTATGACAATGGCATATTTTTATCAGATGCCAGCCGTCACCGTATATTAAAATTCGACGATCAGGGCAAACAATTATTTGAATACAGTGAAAACCTTAAGTACCCCAATCAAATACAACTCGTCGATAATCAGCTCTACGTCGCCAATACAAATCATCACAACATTACAGAATTAAATATAAAACAAAATGAAATAATATTTAATGATAAATTTAATGTGGTTCCAGCTATCGCCAGTGAGCGCAGAGAGAAACTGCCGGCAACACTCCAGCATGTAAATGATAACTGGTGGGTGATAAACATGAAAAACTCAATGAGCCATGGCGGCATCTATCTATTTGGAGCTGACTGGAAACTTATTAATCGCCTAAACACAAAAGCAGGCGCAGATCCCGTTGATATAATTCAATGGCATGACGATGAGGTTCTGGTTACCGACCCCAGTAATTTCACTTTATACCGGTTCTCGGCCAACGGTTCAGCATTAAGTGATTTCTTACCTTTAGAACTAAAGACAAAATTAACGGCCTTAAAAACACAGCACGAAAATTTTACCCTTTTAAGTTATTTACCTATCACTATTTTTATTTTAGCAATTAGTGCCGGCCTCTACATCGGCATTCGTCAAGAATTAAAAGCCAGAGCACAACAAAAACAGCTGGCTGACACAGACTCAATCGACACGCCTGACTCAAATGAATTGAAATGGCTATCGATCGATACAAAGTACATTCGGAAAATAAGGAGGCTTGCGATGCTGGCGCCAATTCTTATAATTTTTAGCATGGCACCTATGGCTTTTTTATACGATCACACAAAACTATTCAATGCTTTAATAGGGTCAATGCTGGTGCTTTTTCTATTTATATTTTTACTCGCAGCAACAGCTTATTTTTATTTGAAAATTATATCCAATATTAAAATCGGGATACAGGGCGATCACATCACCTTAAAAGACCATAATGGAATTGAAGCTAGCACCCATATATCGAATGTATATTATGACCACACGACATTATATTTTGATAATATAGCGGTTGTATATAGCAACCATAAGCGATCTTTGTTTCACGAAGAAGAAGTGAAAAAACATTTATTACCTATGCTCAAATCTGCAAAGAAAATAAATTCGATGAAAATGTTTTATTTTTTATATAAAATAAAACATCCTTCATTTTATTATTCACTCGTAATTTTTGGCGCTGTAGCCATTATGTTTATAATATCGCTTAATCAGCAATGACTTTAAACTACCAACAGCTGAATAATTAATTTTCATTATCTGTAAATTCAACACCCCAGTGAGAACCATCGCAATAGGGTTTGTTTTTTGATGCCCCGCATCGACACAACGTATATTGCTGCTCGGATGCACCCTCACGCCAATTTGCATCTTGTAAGTCTGGACAACCACAAACAACATAGGGGCCATTCGGCGCAACAAAGACTTTGGCATTTTCCTGTTGCGACATTTTCTCACCCGTGCTCAGCTTGTAACTTAATGCACCCGATGGACAGCGCTTAATCACATCTATAATATTTTCAACTTCTGCAGCATCCGGATCAATCCATGGCTCCTGCTTCATTCTAAAAACTATCGCCAGATTATCTGTGCAAACACCGGCATGAGCACAGATACTTCTATTATCATAAATCGTTATTTTCAGCCCACTGTATTCATCGCATTTATTTTCTAATAACGTTTCATTATTCTCGCTACTAAAGCCCGCACCTATATGCGCGCCATCACAGAAGGGTTTATTCGCCGACTGGCCGCAACGGCAAAGCGCCATGGTCGGTTCGGAATCAATAGAGCCTTTTTTATTAGAGAAATTCGTTATGTTTTTTACAATATAAGGTCCATTAGCTGCAGGACTGATAGATGCTCTTTTATCTTCACTCATTTTACACCTCATTTATTTTAGAGAATTGAATAATGAATAATATTTTTTACGCTTTATCTGTTCCAGCGATCAGCGTCACTAATGACTTCAAGCTCCTGTCGAATCCATCCTTCGACTTTTTTCTTAACATCTTCCTGTTTCATCCCCATCGCATTGAACGACTCACCAATTGAAACAGTAATGATTCCCGGATATTTTATAAAGCTATGCTTTGGCCAAAACTCACCTGCATTATGTGCAATGGGTAATACCGGATGTGCAATGCGTGTTGCAAAAATAAACCCACCCATTTTATATTTGCTTTTTTCACCCGGAGAAATTCGCGTACCCTCGGGAAAAATGATTACCCAGCGACCTGCTGTTAATTTTTGCTCTCCCTGCTCAACAATTTGATCTATGGCTTTTCTGCCTGCGCTTCGATCTATTGCAATCGGGCTCATTAAAGCCAAGCCCCAACCAAAAATAGGGATACGGAACAATTCTTTTTTCATTACCCATAATTGATTTGGCAAAAAATCCTGGAATGCAATGGTTTCCCATGTTGACTGATGATTAGATATAACCAGACTGGCTTTATCAGGAATATTTTCTTTACCTTTTATTTCGTAATTTAAATTACAGAACCAGCGCAGGAAAACCATATTCATTTTTGCCCAGCTGGAGCCAATGGCGTAGCGTTGATTGACTGGTAGCCAAAAGAATACTAATACGGCAGCAACAACGATAACCATGGTAGTAAAATGAATCGCCCAGAACAGACTTGAACGGACGTATAGCTCGGCTTGTGAGTATTGTCGTGTTTGTTTCACAAATCACACCTTAAATTTATTGTTTCGTCATATCTGCAGAGGCTGGTATCTAACGACTTTTTAAACGTAAGACACTAGATTCCTGCCTTCGCAGGAATGACAGTTTATTGATTTTATAATAACATTTAAACCGCAAATAAAGTTACGACTGCAAACGCGACAAGTCAGCAGCCTTCATAAACAACCCATGCAACTGGTTCAACATGGCTAAACGATTGTTTTTCAATGCTTCATCATCGGCCATTACCATTACCGCATCAAAAAACGCATCAATTGGATCACGTAAAGCAGCTAGCTGTTGCAACGCATCTGAATAGTTACCTTTTTCAAATAACGGCAATACTTTTGCTGACATGCTTTGCAATTTCTTATTAAGGTTTTTTTCTTCTGCCTCTTGTAACAATGAATCATCAATCGTCGCTGGCAACTCACCTTTAACTTTTTTCAGAATATTGCCGATGCGTTTATTTGCTGCTGCTAAACTTTCTGCTTCGTCCAGTTTTCTAAAATCGTTCACAGCGAGCACACGAAGATTAAAATCCATAGGACGCGTTGGCTTTAATGCCATGACTGCATCGTAGACATCAACGCTGATGTTTTGACCATCAACCACCTGACTTGTATAGTAAACTTTCAAACGATCTAACATAAAACCAATAACGTCATTAACCGCTTTTTTACCATCCAGCTGTTTTTCATAAGCCTGTGCTGCGTAACCTAGCAACTGCGTTAAATCTAAATCTAATTCGCACTCGATTAAAATACGCAATGTACCCAATGCTGCACGGCGCAAAGCAAACGGATCTTTTTCACCCGTGGGTTTCTGTCCAATTGCAAAAATACCGAGTAGCGTATCTAACTTATCTGCTAACGAAACTATCTGCCCGGTTTTACCTTTGGGCAAGTTATCACCCGCAAAACGCGGCATGTACTGCTCATCTAACGCATCTGCGACTTCTGCCGGTTCGCCATCATTAATCGCATAATAACGCCCCATAATGCCCTGCAAATCAGAAAACTCGCATACCATTTCTGTCATTAAATCGCACTTACTTAATAAACCTGCACGTTTGGCATATTCGGTATTTTCATTTAACTGCTTTGCGATAGCCTCTGCAATGCTCGCCACTCTACGCGACTTATCACCCACCGAACCGAGTTTATTTTGAAACACGACTTTATTTAATGATTCAATATGATCTTCGAGTTTCTTTTTATTATCCTGTTCCCAGAAAAACTTTGCATCACCTAATCGCGGACGAATTACACGCTCATTACCTTCTTTTACTTTTTCTGGATCTTTACTTTCAATATTGCTGATCGTAATAAAGTGCGGCATTAATTTTCCGGCTTTATCAACCACTGGAAAATATTTCTGATGATCCTGCATTGAAGAAATTAAACTTTCCGCTGGCACACTTAAAAACTCTTTATCAAAATCACCACTGACTGCAACCGGCCATTCAACCAGGGCATTCACTTCCTGTAATAAATCTGCATCGATTAACGCCTTGCCGCCTAATTTCTTTGCTGCGGCTTCAGCCTGTTTTTTAACTAATGCAAGACGTTCATCTCGATCAACCAATACATAGCCAGGTGATTTCATGCGCGACACATAATCAACCGGCGATTGTAAATTAATGACTTCGGGATGATGAAAACGATGGCCACGTGAATCACGCCCCGATTTAACGCCTAAAATTTCAGCATCAATAACATCATGCCCAAACAACATAACGACCCAGTGAACCGGGCGCACAAATTCCGCTGTGCTATCACCCCAGCGCATGCGTTTTGGAATGGGTAACTTCGCTAAAGACTGACTTACAATATCCGGCATTAATTCTGGCGTGGGCCTGCCTGCTTCTTCAATTTTAAAAACCAGACGCTCGCCTTTATCTGTTTGTGTTGTGGCTAAATCCGCGACTTCAACACCGCAGCCACGAGCAAAACCCTGTGCGGCTTTACTCGGATTACCGTCTTTGTCGTAAGCCGCCTTTACATTGGGGCCGAGCTTTTCAATATCACGATCAGCCTGCGCTTCATCTACACCATCAATTAACACCGCTAAACGTCTTGGGGATGCGTAGGCTTTTATTTTTTCAAAGTTAATGCCCGCATCTTTTAAACCGTTTTCAATGCCACTGGCAAAAGCATCAACTAATTTATTTAAGGCTTTGGGAGGTAATTCTTCAGTACCAATTTCAATTAAACAATCTCGCGTACTCATTATTTTTCTCCCCCATTATTTTTTCTATTTTCTTTACCAATGGGGAAACCCAATGCTTCGCGCGCTTCGTAATAAGCGCTTGCAACGGCGCGAGATAATGTGCGCACGCGCAAAATAAATCGCTGACGCTCGGTGACTGAAATGGCGTGGCGTGCATCTAATAAATTAAATGTGTGTGAGGCTTTTAACACTTGTTCATAAGCTGGCAAAGGCAAGCCTGCTTCAATGAGTTTTGCACTTTCTTTTTCGCAGGTATCAAACCAGGCGAATAAGGCATCGGTATCGGCGTGTTCAAAATTGTAATGCGATTGTTCAACTTCATTTTGGTGGAACACATCACCGTAAGTCACGATACCTTGTGGGCCTTTTGTCCAAACTAAATCAAAAATACTTTTGGCGTTTTGAATGTACATTGCCAAACGCTCTAAACCGTATGTTATTTCTCCGGTAACCGGGCGACACTCTAAACCGCCGACTTGTTGAAAGTAGGTAAACTGTGTCACTTCCATTCCGTTCAACCAAACTTCCCAGCCTAAACCCCAGGCACCTAACGTGGGTGATTCCCAATTATCTTCGACAAAACGAATATCATGTTCGAGGGCATCAAAACCCAACATTTTCAACGAGTTTAAATATAACTCCTGAATATTGTCCGGGTTGGGCTTAAGGGCGACCTGAAACTGATAATAGTGCTGCAAGCGATTCGGGTTCTCGCCAAATCGTCCATCGGTAGGCCGGCGACAGGGTTGCACATAGCAGGCACGCCAGGGCTCGGGGCCAATTGAGCGCAAAAAAGTCGCCGGGTGAAAAGTGCCCGCACCCACTTCCATATCCAGTGGTTGAATAATGGCGCAGCCCTGCTGTGCCCAAAAATCCTGCAGCGCACTGATCATGCCCTGAAATGTTGTTACGTCATGTGCCATTTAAGTTTTATCTGTTTGATTTTAAAGCCCGCTAGTATACCGAATGTAGGGCAAAATGACCTGCCTGTTTTGGGATTTATTGTCTCTTTTAACGCCACTCTTTGACAGAAAAGGCTTTGATGAGATTTTAAAACATTCGGGTTAAAACGCTTTATTTATTGAACAAGATACACTGAAGCCTTTTAAATCCCCCTCAATCCCCATTTTTCTAAGGGGGAAGCTCAGAAATCAGATCTACTATTTCTGCGTGCTTTAACCGATAATACGCCTCCCTTTTTATTCGCTGATATGCCATGTCTGATAACAACATTACCTTACCTGAACTTGCCAACTGGCTAGCTGACCCGGCTCGTCCGGCCAACACATTGAATTTAGATCAGCTCCTGGGCTTCTTATTTGCCATTATTTGCACCCCGGCATTACTCAAAGACAGCGACTGGATGCCTGCGGTATTTGGCGATCAGTTAAATAAAGTCAGTGATGCTACTAACTATTTAGACGCTATCATCAACGTCAAAAAACATATTGCTCAAGATATAGATGATTTTATGATCGAGCTGCCTAAGCCCTGCCAACTCACCGAGCCCTTTGAGTCTAATTTTGAAACCAATGCACTGCATCACTGGTGCAAAGGCTTTGAACTTGGCTTAACGCTAACTGAACACTTCTGGGATGACTGCAAAGCCGAAGCCCAACCCCAGTCTTTCTGGATGATGCTGAGTTTTTTCTCTAATTTACACAATGCCCAGCAACTCACGGCTAAATTCCAGAATGGTGCTTTGCCTATTGAAACCGTCACTCGTCATATTTTCAGTGAATTCAATAAAATGCTGCAGGGCTATGCCGACCTGTCCAGAAAATATCGCACGGAAAGTAAACCTGCGAAAATTAATATCACATCAACTGCAATTAAAAACTCGGCAGGTATTCCTGTTATGGGCACATCACAGCCCGGGCCCGATGCCAGCCAACTCATTCAACTAGCCTGGGCAGCAGACAACCCGGTTGAAAAAGTACAACTTGCCCATCAGGCATTAACGCAGGACCCTGATAATATCAATGCACTCATGTTGCTAGCCCAATGGGAAGCTTCCAATTCCACTGAACGCCGTGATTTGCTGGTGCGCGCCGTTGAAGGCTGTGAACGTGTATTAGGCGCTGAATTCTTCAAAAAAAATAACGGCCGCTTCTGGTTGATTCGCGAAACCCGCACCTTTATGGAGGCACTTACCAACCTTGCGAGCACCTATGCACACCTCAACGATTTTACTCATGCCATCGCCTGCTACGAAAGAGGCATTAGCCTCAACCCGGCGGACAACCAGTTTAATCGCTACCCATTGAGTAGTTGTTACATTCAAAATAAACAATTCGACAAAGCCCAGCAACTGGCACAACAGTTTCAGCACGATACCGGTGCCTTCTTTTTATTCGATCGGGCACTCATCAGTTTTATTAAAAATGCTGACAAGCAGGATAGCAATGCCCTGAAAAAACAGGCTTTAGCCCAAAACAAATTCGTGCCTAAATTACTATCCGGGAAAATTAAAATGCCGAAGCGTATGCCAGAACGCTTAAGCTCAGGCGATAAAGATGAAGCGGTTTTATATGCGGCGCAAAACACAGAACTTTGGCGCTCGATTAGCGGATCAATACCATGGCTAATGAAAAAATAACCCTGCCATTAACTTCACCAAAAACCTCAATAAATCAAGGGTAAAATCATAAAACATATTTTAGCCCTGTGATTTAACTTTATATTCATCAGAATCAGGCTAATATGTTATTATCTTTTTTGATTATAATGTTTAGTATTATTACATTGGGTTAATGTAACTAATACGTACCTTACTTTTATTGTTTTTATGTATCACTTTTGGTAAAAAAATGTCCAAACCTTTTTATTACAATCTGTTTATTTTTTTTATTACATTGCTTTTCTGGTCGGCTCCAACCCTTAGTAGTGATGACGCATATTTAGATGCTCTAGAAGCTGAGGCTAAATCCGGCGATCAATCCAGTCCGTCTACAGAAAAACCGATTAAAACATCTCTACCCTCCTCCGACCCTGAGCAACAAATGAAAGAATACAGTATGTTGCTAAAAAGCAATTATCCTGCAACCTACAATGCTTACGTAAAACTAGATCACGAAGACAAAGTCAGCGTAGTGAACAGCTATTTTGAGCATGACAAAAATCCCGTGAAGGCATCGAGCCTACTGTTTAATTTATATTTTGATTCCAAAAGAAAAAAGCGAGAAAATAATGAGTCTAACTAAAGTTACAAGCCTGTCTTTTCTATTATCTTGCGTTTTATTAGCCTCCCATTCAGCTCATGCACTTGACGTTAAAATCAGTAAAAATTTATCGCGAGTTAAAACCGCTCACGATGGAAAAATTATTTCCATTCAACGCATCCAGGATACTGACCATATGCTAACTGGCGGCTACACAAAAACATCACGCCAGTGCCCACCGTTTTGCATTCAGCCAATGCATGTTGCCCCCGGCGTTATCACTGTTGGTGAACTTGAAGTACTCGAATTTATAAAGCATGACCTCAATCAGGGCACAGGCGTTTTAATTGATGCCAGAACCCCAAGCTGGTTTGAAAAAGGCACCATTCCAGGCTCAATCAATATTCCATTTACCAGCTTCGACAAAGACAAAAGCGATTTAGTAAAAACTTCAGCTCTGGCAAAACTGGGTGTTACACTTAAAACCAGTGCCGACGAACCATCAGTTTTTGATTATGTGATGGACATGATGGGTGAGAAAAAAACCGCCGTTAACACGAAGTGGAATTTCAGCAAGGCCAAACACATTATGCTCTGGTGTAATGGTATGTGGTGCGGACAGTCTCCACGAGCGATTAAAAATTTACTTGCACTGGGTTACCCCGCAGAAAAAATTTATTATTTTCGTGGCGGCATGCAAACCTGGAAAATTCTTGGTTTAACGACCAAATAAAATAAAGCTGAGGCAATCTTTTATTTTTAGTATCCCGGCAAAACCCGCCTTAAATTTAAAGGCGAAATTAATAAGCAAATTAACCGCAAAGTCTGTTGCCAAACAGCACAGGTAAATTTTAGCCTTCAAGCACTATTTCATCACCTCAAGCAACCGACAATCAGTAACCACTAATACTACAAAAATAGTCAATTGCTGATAAAATACGCAATCTAGTCACATATTTAGCCAGGCCCTCCCGCATGTCACAACAACGCAAAGCCGTCGCCCTTATTTCCGGCGGACTCGACTCATTACTCGCTGCCAGATCCATGCTCGAACAGGGCATTCACGTTGAAGGCATTAATTTCTTTACCGGTTTTTGTGTGGAAGGCCACACACATGCGATTCGTAAAAAAGATAAATCCAAACCCAAACGTAACAACGCCCTGTGGTCGGCAGAACAACTGGGTATTAAATTACACATTATTGATATTGTTGAAGAATACAAAGACGTGCTGCTTAACCCCAAACACGGCTACGGCAAAAACATGAACCCGTGTCTGGATTGCAAAATTTTCATGGTCAACAAAGCCAAGCAATGGGCCGAAGAAAATGGCTTTGATTTTATTATTACCGGCGAAGTCATTGGCCAGCGCCCCATGTCACAGCGCAAGGATACGATGCCGGTTATCTCTAAAGAGTCTGGTGCCGATGACCGGTTACTTCGCCCGCTGTGTGCACAAAACCTGCCTGCAACCCTGCCCGAAAAAGAAGGCTGGGTTAAGCGCGAAGCATTATTCGGCTTCTCAGGCCGTAACCGTAAACCGCAAATGGAACTGGCCGCAAAATATGGCTTTGAAGACTACGCCAAACCTGCTGGCGGTTGCTGCTTTTTAACCGACGAAAGCTACTCCGCCAAACTGGTCGATTTATGGGATGCCCGCGGTGCACGCGAATATGAAATGGACGATGTGATGCTGCTAAAAGTCGGCAGACACATACGCCCTGCGCCCCACTATAAATTAATCATCGGTCGTGAAGATGGCGAAAATAAATTTTTACAGGGTTATAAAAAGAGCTTCATAACATTTAAAACCATGGATTGCCCAGGCCCGCTCACTTTACTCGATGGTGTTGCCAGCGATACTGATCTGGAATTTGCCGCAAGAATTTGTGCGCGCTATTCACAGGGCCGAAATTCAGAAACCGTCACCATTGAAGCACGCCGCACCAATGGCGACACCACCACGCTGGTCGTCAAGCCCATGGCATCCGCCGATATTAAACCGGAGTGGCATGTATAATGGCACATTATGAATTAGATGCGCGCCGCATGTTTTGCCCGATGCCGGTAATACGCACGCAGGATAAAATTAAAGAACTGAAAGCGGGTGACACATTAGAAGTGGTTTCGACTGACCCGGGAGCGCTGAATGACATTCCGGCGTGGAGCCGGATTAACGGGCATAAGGTGCTGCAAACACGAGAAACTGATGATGAGGTTTTTGTAACGGTTGAAGTGTGTGAGAGTTAACTAAGCAACGGCTGATAATAAGTGATGGGGGTTTTTAGTATTTTTATACTGCACCGCAACACTATACTTAAGTTCACCACCATTACTGCTATACCATTGCGAGCAGGCATCCAGCGCTTCATTAATTGATCTGAAGTAAGACAGCACATGACCAGCTTCGGTCATTAACACTACGGTGTTTTCACTCCATTCTTTTATGCAGAATTTCATTGTCGTTTCCTCTTTTGAGTTTAATTTTAAATATCTAAATATCGAAGAGGAGTATTAAATTTAGTTTTTACGATTTTGTGACGATTAAATGAAAAGGTGGTGACGTTATTTATTTCAAGGGGTCGGAGCCATTCCTGCAAGTAACTCGCGGGTAATAGCATTTCTAAGTGTATGATTCCGACCTCAGTGCCAGTAGGTTAAGCTTATAATATGCTCAGCTACTACATCTGGGGCCTCCCCCTTTGACAAAGGGGGAATGAGGGGTATTTAAAAACTTTCAGGGTTTAGTACACAACAAATATAGCGCTATAACCTGAATGGTTTTAAATCTCCCCGTCACTCTGGCCGCTACTCTGTTAAATCTGATTTGATACTAAAACATTTACACTCCCTCTTTTTCAAAGAGGGGGGCTAATATTATTGAATTCTATATGTTAACAATAGCTTGCGGCTTAACTTACTGCCATTAACTCCACCCCAGAAGCACGCCCCATCTCACTTTAGAAATGCAGATAAGCACCCAGCATCAATCCACTGAATTCTAAATCTGCGGTTACGCCACTTACATTATCCAGCACCAGTGTGCTGGTTTTGTAGCCTGCTTCGAAGCCAATAATTCCCATTTCATATAATGCGCGTAAGCGAATATCCCGATAATCATTACCATCGTAATTGATGATATTGATATCTCCACCTAATGATAAGCCCGTCAGTGGCATGTCGAACTGTGCAGATGCGTAGAGCATGGGGATGGTTTCTGAGATAGAGATTTTTTCATCCACAACGATGAAGTCGCCTTTCAGATTACGAATATTCAGGCCTAGATCAAGATTCACCCAATTATCCAGCAGGCGATAATATAAAATTGCATCGGTGGTATCCAGACTAATGGATGCCGGGCCAGTAACATTAATACCGCCACCAAAATCCAGCCCATCAGCAGCACCGTCAGACCCCATGCTAGCAGCCTCTACGCGAATATTGGGAATAATCGGCACAAAGTGCTCAAACGCCGCCCACACATAAGCATCTTGCTGGCTACTGAAACCCAGGTCGGATTTAACATCGATAACATCGTCGCCGGTTGTGCCAAAGGTGCCTGAGGGGTCGTAATCCCACACACCACCACCGACGAAAAAGCCTAGTGCGTCAGCACTTGCGGCAGTTGAAAAGATTGATAACGCCATTACCGATGATGCCACAATCCCGGATAGTTTAATTTTACGCATATTGAGATACTCCACGTTTTAATAGTTATTGCCATGCCTGATACTGTTCACAGCTTTCAAATATCAGGTATCCAGCATTTAGCGAATACACTGAAAAATCACTAGATCTCCGACACAAGCATTCGAAGATGACAAATTTTCATGTCATTGTTAATTAAGTTTAGAGCCTGTTTGAAATTGTTCAAATGTTATTCAATAGTATCTGACCTGAATCACAGCAATTCACTGTATTAAATGTATTTTCTGGCTTGTGGTCGCTCAACTTGCTTCGCAACCCGGTTTCCTGACAAACTTTCTCAAGCATGACCTCAACCCCGGCCAGGCACCCCAAACACGCGGCCGCCTAAAGTTGAAACGAAATACCCGCATTTATGCCACCGCTTGTATAAATAAAGTCATCGCCATTATCACTCACCACACTGGACTGGAAAAATAGCCCGGCAAAGAGATTTTTCCATTGGTAATCAAGCGCTAGTTTTAAAATTAATCCTGCTTCATTTATATTATAATTTCTCGTCACTGAACTTCCAGAATAAAAAGGCTCAGTTAATTGCGTTGCGCCCTTTGCTCTAATGTGGCTTAAACCTAAACCAAACCCAATCACTAACGATTGATTTACACTGACATTTCTTAGCGGATTTATAAATATCATTGGCGTTAAATAAATTAGCTCGCCCTCTGCACGGGTGCCGAGGTCAACAATTGTGCCATTTTCGTAATCGGTATAATTAATTTCTTGCCGATCAAACTCAAAGCCTTGATAACCAGAGCTAAAGAGTATCCCGAATTTACTTCTTAACGTAAAATACAGGTGTGGCGACTGAATTTCTAAACTACCTTCTGTAGTTTTTTCTGCAATCATTTTACCTTCATCAATACCCGAAAAATCAAAGCCGTAGTTGCCTCTATCTACAATCAATTCATTGTCATATAAATACGATGCGCCTAAACGAATTTTAAAATCGTCGTTGATTGTGTCAACTTCAGGTTTTGCCAGTGCTATTTTACTATCAGCTTTTTGCTGAAATTCCTCATCAACAATGCCTTCTTTTTTCTTTTCTTCTATCGCTGCCTCTTGCGCTACAACAGCTTTTTCTTCGGGTAGCTTTTTTTCAAGGTCTACTTTTTTTTCTAACGATTCTACTTTTTTCTTTTCGTTGTCTAACTTTAACTCCAGCAGCTCTATTTCCAGCTGCATTATTTTCTCCTGTTTTTGGCGCAGTTGCTCAGCACTATCCTGTGTCACTTCTTCCGCCACTAATGGTGCAGAAACTAAAAATAGTAAAACGCCAAAATGCTTAATTATTTTATTCACAATTTATTCCTTTAATTATATATGCCTGTTATCAACAACGTTACTATAACAAATTCAAAATAATCTGGCCCTTCAATATATAACAAGACGCGACTCATCACATTTATTTGCCTCACTGACTTGCAAGCAACCACCCAAGACAGGACAATAGCGCCTTAATTATTTTTCGAACAGGTTACCAGTGGAACTAGATAATAACGCACGCAAGAAAGCCATGGACAAAGCCACCTGGTGGGGGCTGATTGTTAATTTACTGCTCTCAATCGGCAAGCTGGTGGTGGGTTTTATTGGCCACTCACAAGCGTTGATTGCAGATGGCTTACACTCGTTATCCGATCTGGTTTCCGATGGCATGGTACTGCTAGCCACCCATCACTCCAATATTGATGCAGACGAAGACCACCCCTATGGCCATGCCCGCTATGAAACCTTCGCCACCATTACTCTGGCAGTGCTGCTAACGGTTGTGGGCGCTGGTATTGGTATTGATGCGGTAACCCATTTAATGAATTACAAGAGCATTGCTGTACCCACCCAGCTCACACTCGTGGTTGCCGGCATCTCTATTTTAAGCAAAGAAGTATTGTACCAATACACCATGGTAGTGGCACGGCGCGTTAAATCAAAACTATTAGAAGCCAATGCCTGGCACCATCGCAGCGACGCTATTTCATCGATTGTGGTATTTATGGGGATTGCCGGCGCCATGCTCGGCTATCCTCTACTCGACTCAGTAGCAGCCATTGTAGTGGCATTAATGATCTGTAAAATCGCCTGGGATTTAGGCCACCAGAGTTTTCAGGAATTAGTTGATACCGGGCTGGAGCCGGAAACGCTACAGGCGATGGAAACCGCCATTTTAGATGTTGACGGTGTTGAGCAAATGCACATGCTACGCACCCGACGCATGGGACATAGCGCGCTGGCAGATGTACACATACTGGTATCACCTAAACTCAGCGTGTCTGAAGGCCATCAGATTTCAGAAGCTGTGGAAATGGCACTCATTAATCAATTTGACGAAATTAACGACATTACCGTACATATCGATCCGGAAGATGATGAGTTAACCGAAAATAGCTGCAAACATTTACCTTTAAGAGCTGATGTTTTGCAACAGCTGGAAACCTATTGGCAGGATATTCCGCAAACCCGCAATATTCTACACACAACGTTGCACTATCTGGATGGCGCGATTAACGTTGAGCTGGTGCTGCCGCTGAGCACTCTTGATTCCAGTAACACTGCCGGGCAGATAAAGCAGCAAATTACCGAAGCCAGTAAAAAGCTGAAGTGCATTGGTATGGTGGAAATTCTATACAAATAGCACCAAGTTAGTGCAGCTATTTCGCATATGCGCCCCGTTAGTGCGGGCAGCAGTGAAACTAGTGCTATTCATTGCCATAAAACGGTTTTACAAGTGGCACATTTTGTGCAAAATAGTCTGCTGTACTTTCGTGGACCCACGAGACCTGTCGCATTTAAGTGATTTTGCTGAATCCTTCTAGCTAAGCACTTAAATCCGACAAGTTTCAGATTCACATTTTTATTTATAACAGGCGAATATTTTCGCTTGATTTTACAACCTGATTTTTTAAGATCAAACATTTGGAGACAACACAATGTCAGATATGTCAGTAAGTGACGTACTAAAAATGATGAAAGACAACGATGTTAAATTCGTTGATTTTCGTTTCACCGACCCTCGCGGCAAAGAGCAACACGTTTCTGTTCCTTCGCACACTGTAGATGAAGGCACTTTTGAAGAAGGCAAAATGTTTGACGGTTCTTCTATCGAAGGCTGGAAAGGCATAAACGAATCAGACATGATTATGATGCCTGAGCCAGCAACTGCCGTTATGGACCCGTTCTGCGAAGAAGCGACCATGAACATCACTTGCGACATTATCGAGCCAGCAACCATGCAGGGCTACGAGCGTGACCCACGTTCAATCGCCAAGCGCGCTGAAGAATACTTAAAATCTACGGGTATTGCAGATACAGCTTACTTCGGTCCTGAAAACGAGTTTTTCGTATTCGATTCTGTTACCTGGGAAAATTCCATGGGTTCAGTAAGCTACAAAATCGGTTCTGAAGAAGCAGAGTGGAGCAAGCACATCCAGACTGAAGCTGGCAACTTAGGTCACCGTCCTGGCATTAAAGGCGGTTACTTCCCTGTTCCTCCTGTTGATTCACTACAGGACTTACGTTCTGCCATGTGTTTAGTCATGGAAGACATGGGTGTTGAAACTGAAGTTCATCACCACGAAGTGGCAACGGCTGGCCAGTGTGAAATTGGCACTGTTTTTAACACCTTAGTTAAAAAGTCTGACGAAGTTCAGAAGACTAAATATGCGATTCATAACGTTGCTCACGCTTACGGCAAAACAGCAACCTTTATGCCTAAGCCTTTAGTGGGCGATAACGGTAACGGCATGCACGTTCACCAGTCTCTTGCGAAAGACGGCGTTAACATCTTCACGGGTGATTTATACGGCGGCCTATCTGAAACGGCTTTATTCTACATCGGTGGCATTATCAAGCACGCTCAAGCGTTAAATGCATTTGCTAATGCATCAACTAACTCTTACAAGCGTCTGGTTCCCGGTTTTGAAGCACCGGTTATGCTGGCATACTCTGCACGTAACCGTTCTGCATCTATCCGTATTCCTTTTGTTTCTAACCCTAAAGGTCGTCGCATCGAAGTTCGCTTCGGTGACAACACAGCTAACCCATACCTTTGCTTCGCAGCAATGTTAATGGCCGGCCTTGATGGCATCGAAAACAAGATCCACCCTGGCGATGCGATGGATAAGAACCTGTATGACCTGCCTCCTGAAGAAGAAGCAGCGATTCCACAGGTTGCCCATTCTTTCGATCAGGCACTGGCTGCATTAGATGCTGACCGTGCATTCTTAACTAAGGGCGGTGTTTTCACTGATGACCAGATTGATGGTTACCTTGAGCTTAAGAACGAAGAAGTACAGCGTTTACGTCAGGCAACTCACCCGGTTGAGTTTGACATGTACTACTCTCTATAAGTTTTAAAAACTTATTTTGAAAAAAAAAGCCCCGATTTTCGGGGCTTTTTTTGCTCAATTAAAAATGCCAACACATGCAAACTCAGGCGAGCAACTATGTTTAACAGATTCATACCCGACTGTGATCAAGCCTGTAGATTAACCGGCATTTCTAATTTACCCACCTTCTGTCGTCAAAAACTTTGCACCGCCGCTTAAATAACACTACTATCTACATTATGAAAATAATCAATCTGTTAGCAATTTTCCTCTGTTTAAGTTTTAGCTCATCAACGGTACTGGCTCAGATGTACAAATGGGTCGATAAAGAGGGCAATATCAGCTACTCAGACCAGCCACCCTATAAGGGCGCCGAACAGTTAGATGCTCCCGCATTAAGCACCATGCCGGCGACTACAGCTCCTAAGAAATCCCCCGCCACAGCGGATACGCCAGAAGATGAAACCGACAAAGAAGTAACTAGCTACTCCAGGCTAACTATCACCTCACCTGCCAATGATGCATCCATTAGAGAAAATACGGGCAATGTTTCTGTTTCATTTAGCATTACACCCGCCCTCGATAGTAATAACGGACATTATTTCAGCATAAGTATGGATGGCAAAGTGGTTAAAAATAAAATTACCTCCACTTCAGCCAGTCTGTCCAATGTAGACCGGGGCACCCATAAAGTCAGAATTTCAGTTAAAGATAAAAGCGGTAAAACATTGCTTAAGTCTAAAACCATCACCTTCCACTTGCTGCGCTTCAGCCAGCTACAAAGACAGCCACGATAGAATTTTGTCGCCTAACTCCCCCCTGAAATGTCGCACCAATATAGTGCGATTAAGCTGATTTTATAGTATCCTTTAACAATCGCATTTACCGTATTTTTACATATCAAGCTTTTAAGCTGTTGTTAGAATGTGTACAACCACCTGTTTTTTAACGATTTAACGAGCTAAAGCCCACAGCTGATTTTTTACTAATACACTTGGTTCACTTCTTGCACGAGATCAGATTATGGTCGATAAAAATAATAATAAACCTAATTATCAACATAATATTCTGGATAATCTCAGCACTGCCGTAGTGCTTCTCAATTCAAATCTGGATATTGAGTACATAAACCCGGCCAGTGAAAACCTGTTTCAAATATCCAATCGACAGGCGCTGGGTGCAAAACTTAACAAAGTGATGCAGGTAGAAAATGATTTTATTAAGCGCCTGCATAATGCCATCACCGACCTTCACCCCATCACCGAACACGAAGCCCGCATCTGTATTGCAGATGGCCGTGAAATTATTATTGATTACCACCTGACGCCGCTACAACAACCCGACCAGAATATGCAGTTAATTCTGGAAATATCACAAATGGATCGCCACATTCGCATTGCCCGCGAGGAGAAGTTACTGAATGAGCAAAATGCCACCCGTAATTTAGTGCGCGGCATGGCCCATGAAATAAAAAATCCGCTCGGGGGGTTGCGCGGTGCGGCTCAGTTACTTGAGCGCGAGCTACCCAGCCCCGATTTACAGGAATACACCCAGATTATTATTGGCGAAGCCGACAGGCTGCAATCACTGGTTGACCGTATGCTTGGGCCCAACAATGTGCCAAACAAGCACAATGTTAATATTCACCAGATTCTGGAGCATGTACGTCAGCTAATTCAGGTTGAGTTACCCGATGATGCCTATGTACACTTTAAGCTCGACTACGACCCCAGTCTGCCGGATATTATGGCGGACTCGGACATGATGATTCAAACCATATTAAATATCACCCAGAATGCGGTGCAGGCGCTGGGTGGAAATGGCGAAATCACTTTTAAAACCCGCCCGTTGCGCCACTTCACTATTGGCCACACCCACCACAAGCTGGTCTTGCAAGCCGATATTATTGATAACGGACCGGGGATACCCGAAGATATTCAGGATCAGATTTTTTACCCCATGGTCACCGGCCGGGCGGAGGGCACAGGGCTGGGCTTATCCATTGCACAATCCCTTATCAATCAGCACGGCGGCCTGATTAAAATGAGCAGCCAGCCGGGGCAAACCGTATTCACCCTCTATTTACCTCTCTCAAATACACCCGTAATTGCTGCAGGAAAACCTCAGGGTAAAGCTGCATGAAGGAAAACCACATATGAGCGAACATAATGTATGGGTAATCGATGACGACCCCTCGATTCGCTGGGTACTCGAAAAAGCCCTTAAGTCAGCTGAATTTATTGTGAGTAGCTTTGAAACGGCCAATGCCGCGCTCGAGCTTTTAAACAGCTCGCACCCCGATGTCATCATTACCGATATTCGCATGCCAGGCATGGATGGCTTTGAGTTTTTAAGCATACTCAATGAAAAATACCCTGAAATCCCGACTATTATTATGACCGCTCACTCCGATCTCGATAGTGCCGTATCGGCCTATCAGGGCGGTGCATTTGAATATCTGCCAAAACCGTTTGATATTGATGACGCTGTAGACCTGACTCAGCGCGCCTGCAAAAAAAGTGATGAAAATGCCCATAAGCATTCTGCATCTGAGCTAAACACGCCCGATATTATTGGCGAAGCACCGTCGATGCAGGAAGTCTTTCGCGCCATTGGCCGACTGTCTAAATCGAATATTACGGTGTTGATTAACGGCGAATCAGGCACCGGCAAAGAGCTTGTGGCCAGCGCCTTGCACAAACACAGCCCGCGGGCCGAGCGACCCTTCATAGCCATTAACACCGCCGCCATTCCAAAAGACCTGCTCGAATCTGAATTATTCGGCCACGAGCGCGGCGCCTTTACCGGGGCTACGGCTCAACGCCGCGGGCGCTTTGAACAGGCCGATGGCGGCACCCTGTTTCTGGATGAGATTGGCGACATGCCCGCCGACTTGCAAACCCGGCTTTTACGCGTATTAGCCGACGGACAATTTTACCGCGTCGGTGGCCACACGCCGGTTAAATCCAATGTGCGCATTATTACGGCGACCCATCAGGATTTGCAGCAACGCGTAAAAGAAGGCCTGTTCCGTGAAGATTTATATCACCGCCTGAATGTTATTCGTATTCAAATTCCACCCCTGCGCGAGCGCAAAGAAGACATTCCTGCCCTGCTGCGCTTATTTTTACTGCAGGCAGCAAAAGAGATACAGGTTGAAGCCAAGATATTATTGAGTGATGTTGAGGCCTATTTATCCAGTCTCGACTGGCCGGGCAATGTCAGGCAGCTAGAGAATAGCTGCCGCTGGATAACCGTCATGGCCTCCAGCCGTGAAATTCATATGTCTGATTTGCCGCCGGAGCTTTCCCCTGAAAGCATCAACCCAATCGATAAACCCTCTCAAAACTGGGAAGACGGCTTACAACGCTGGGCTGAAACCCAGCTCAATATCGGTAAGGAAAATATTCTGGATGATGCCCAGCCCAGATTCGAGCAAATTTTAATTAATGCTGCGCTCACAAAAACTCGCGGCAAACGTCAGGAAGCGGCAAAGTTATTAGGCTGGGGTCGCAACACCCTGACCCGCAAAATTAAAGAGCTCGATATTCATTGAGCCCTGACCATAAAAAAGGCCCGCTTATGCGGGCCCTTTTCAAGATAATCAGTCTAAGCTATGTAGATTAGACTGCAGATAACTTATAGTTTTTTACAAACCGTCAGATTAGTTGCATTCTGGTCATAGGTAGGCGAATCAACTGTCTGTCTGAATTCACCGGTATTACCATTGCCATCATCGATTTGTCGATCGAGAATTTCTGCGGTTTTACCTGGCATATTAAGCATGCAAATGACTGTACCATTTATATTCGCGCCATTTTGCTGAACCTGAATCGTACCACCAAAGGCATGCGTTGGATTATTGCTACCCGTGCCCGCTACCAGACCTGATTGACGTAAATGATTCCAAACATCGGGACGCTCACCATTATTAATAATACCGTTACCATTACCACCGGTTACCGCACCACCCCAGCGATCATCCGCATTTGGGTCATCACCCGGGAAAGACGAGTAACGATCAAGATAAGAAAACACCGCCGCTGAAATACCGTTAAAATCGTTTGATACGCGCTTTATCTTCGCATTGGTCATCATTTCCTGCCCCTTCAAGACACCTCCAAGCAGCAAGCCAATAATAACCAGTACAATTGCGATTTCGATTAAGGTGAAACCTGATTGTTTTTTCATAACAGTATCTCCATGAGAAAGTAAAATTAAATTCGAGTTAGATTTAAGGTAAAACTAAATTCTTAAATGCTTTGGCGTTAATAGTTATTTTGCACAAGCTATGCCAATAGCACTAAGTTTTGAACATTCAACAACTTAGCAAACAAAACTTTAGTTTGGCAATTATTTTTGTTGATATTTCAACAGATAAATACCCGCATCTGTTGAGATATCAACAACTGTCAACATTTCAATATAGAAAATTTTATTCCTCATTGTCAAAGTTAAAAGACACCGCATAAATGCTCAAGCGAAAATTCAGAACCCGGCCCAAAATTCAGCCATTCATACTATGATTAACCTATAGCTATACTTAACGAGGTTTTATGAGTTCATTCATTTATGCATAACTTACTCAACGCGCTCAAACGATCAGCAGATGTTCGTTTCGAATTCATTAACCTCGGGTTTATGCTGCTGCTTTTACAACTTGCACTACAACAATCAGTTGATAGTCATTACCTCATTTCTGCACTACTGATTTCCCATATTGGATTTTTTCTACTCTGGCAACCCGCTATAAATTCAGATATAGAAATACGACTGAAAAATTTATTATTAGTATTTTTCATTAATTCTTTTTTATATCTGATTTTAGGGAACTGGTTTATCGCAATATGGATAATATTACTTATCGGTCTTACCGGGGGAAGCACATTAGTCGGCGGCACTCAACGTACATTATATGGGCTCGCAACCGTCATTTTATTTTTACAGCTCAGCCTGTTTATTACGCCACGACTTTTCAACATGGAAATGTTAGACAATGAAATCAATAATGTTATTTTTTACATTATCTTATTCTGTTGTTGCATTATTATTCTATGGCCCGTAAAAAAATATCGCAGCGTTAAAACAGATTATTTACACAGCATTCTAATTAGCTTCGGTCTGTTTAGTTTTTATATCACCAGTATTCTTATTAGTTTTACGTCTAACATTCATTACTTACAATCTATTTTAATTACCGCTTTCTCTGTTGGAATATTTCTTATTATATTAACTACCATCTGGTTTCCACATCATGGCATTTCTGGAATCGGCCAAATATGGGAACAACATATTTTAAATATTGGCAACCCATTTGAAACCTGGGTAAAACAAACTTCTTTACTTGGCGAAAACAAAAAAATCACACCCGATCTTTTTCTGGAAAAGAGCATTGAACAATTATTAACCTTATCCTGGGTCAGTGGAATCCACTGGTCTGACAATAACATTGAAAAACTACATGGCGAAACAAGCTCGCAAAAAACTATTTTTAAAGACAATGAAATCACCATGACACTTTATAGTTATATCCCAATGGGCTCAGCGCTAATGATTCATGCTCAGCTACTAATGCACTTGATGAGTTTTTTTTACAACTCAAAACTTCGCGAAATAACCCTCAAAAACCAAACACATTTAAAAGCTGTTTATGAAACCGGCTCAAAACTCACTCATGATATAAAAAATATACTACAGTCATTACAATCTCTAACCGGTGTTGTTAATGCTTCAGAAAACCCGGCTGAAAGCCACCAACTTATTGGTAAACAACTACCTATCCTTACCCAGCGTTTACAAAACACCTTAGACAAACTGCAAACTAAAACGGACACAGGAACAAGTTTTAAAGCCGTTAACACCTGGTGGACAGAGCTTCAAAGTCGTTACCATGGTCGGGACATTTCATTCTGCGGTGAGGCAACATCTGATATTTCTATTGATGCAGATGTGTTTGATACAACACTGGAAAATCTGCTGGAGAATGCGCGCAGCAAACGCCGCACTCGCCCTGAAACTGAAATAACTGCAACTATTATTATTCATGATAGTCACGTTATAATTAGTGTATGTGATGATGGGACTCCGGTTCCAGAATCGAAAGTTAAAATTTTGTTTAAACAGATATTACCATCAAAAGATGGCTATGGAATTGGCCTGTATCAATCAGCACAACTCGCTGAGCGAAATGGCTATAAACTCGAATTGATTCAAAATGATTTAACCAGGGTTTGTTTTCAAATATCACCGTTAGAATTACAGTGAAGAATATAATAAATCAGCGTGGTTGTTTTTAAGCCAGAATATCAGGAATTAATTGGTTCTCAATTTTAATAATTAATTCTTTTAATTTTAGCTTTCGTTTTTTTAAGCGTTGCAGTTGCATTTGCTCCATACCACCCGTCATATGAAAACGATGAATGATATCATCCAGATCGCGGTGCTCAAGGCGTAAATCATCTAACTTTTTACGCAATAAATCTAGATCAAGATCTGGCATATTTTATCCATTAGATAATCAAAAATATTGGGATATTTTAGCAATATAATTTTATGAGTGTTGATTATAGCGCTGAAGCTAAGCGATGAGCAATAAAATGCACATCCCGATCAATCTTTATTTTTCTCAAAATCAAGGCAAACTGAATTAATACAGTAACGTAAGCCCGTTGGCTTAGGGCCATCTTCAAAAACATGCCCCAGGTGGGCATCGCATTGAGTGCAACGCACTTCAACACGAATCATGCCCAATGTGACATCACGAATTTCTGTAATGCATTGATTATTAACCGGCTGCCAAAAGCTCGGCCAGCCACTGCCAGAATCGTATTTTTGCTGTGACGTAAATAAAGGCGCATCACAACAAATGCAATTATAAATTCCGCTGTCTTCATTCTGGTAATAGCGCCCACTAAAGGGTGATTCTGTTCCCTGCTGACGCGCAACTCGATAGGTTTCTTCATCGAGCTGCTGCTTCCATTGCTCATCTGTCTTGGTTTGTTTTGTCATATAAATCTAGTGCTGCTCACCTTAGCATTGTTGCCTTAACACTGTTCCCAGGGCAAGCCCCTGAATCGCCAGCCACCCACTGAGCTTCGGTGGTAATCTACATCGCGATCACCTTCGAAGCCTTCGCTAATATGACAAACGTGATGAAAACCGGCCTCGAGTAAAACCTTTCCCGCATCAATTGAGCGCTTTCCACTGCGGCAAATTAAAATGATGGGGGGTGATTTTTCACCCGGCTCGCATATTCCGCCCAGCAAAAGCTGACGAATTTCTTTTACAAAATCAGGGTTAACACACCAGTCGGGCTCATCAATCCAGGGCACATGTAATGCCCCCTGAGGATGACCGACAAATAAAAATTCCATATTCGATCTGATATCAATAAGCAGAGCACTTGGCACCTGCTTAAGTATATCGGCAGCTTCATGTGGAGAAAGGTGATTTAGCGTTTCAACTTCCAGTGGCTTTATTTTAGTCATAAAAATTATTTTAATTTTATTAAAAAAGATTTAAGTTATATAAAATTTGTTAATTTCTGATTGTAGGTTTAAAAGTCTTGCCGCATTGTTGTGCTAATAATATTAACCCATTTTTCTCATTTCGTGAAAAACATTCTTAAAAATATTAACCCATTCTTCACTAAACTGTGTACCTGTTTTTTGCCCTACTTCAATAACTGCGCGTAACAGTGGTCGCTTTAATAAAGTGGCATGAGCCCGTTCATGTGTTCTGGCATCAACCATATCCACTATACTCAAAATTTTTGCACCATCACAAATCTCATTGTCATTCAATCCATAAGGGTAACCGCTGCCATCTACATGCTCATGGTGCTGCAATACAATAAAAGAAGCTTCCCTCCAACTTTTCATATAACGCATTAACTCATAACCAACAACAGGGTGTTGCTGAATTTGTTCGCGCTGCCCTTCTGTAAATGTGTCTTTGCAATTAATAGTTTCTAGTGGCAATAGAGCCATACCTGCATCGTGCATATAAACTGCAGCGGCTAACTGATTAGGATTGACCGGACGATCCGCTTCATCATTGATTTTTAAAGCAAGGCGTAACATTCGGTGCGAACGGCCACTCCAATAATGTGCGCGACTTTCCAACGGCTCTGACAATGCCCGAAAGAAAATAAAATCATCGTTCTCTTCTACACCATAAGCGGAAAGCTCTTCTTCATCTGGCATTTCTTTTGAGAATAAATTAACTAATGTATCACTGCGTGAAATACTGGTTTCGATAATTTCTATACTGGGATCAAGCAATAGCAATGCATCTTTAATTGCTCCACTACGGGCTCTTTCATCTGCATTGCCAATAGCATCAATACTTTCACAAATTCTCGGCAAACGATTTAACAAAACACAACGATCTTCCCCATCAATCATCTTTTCCATAACAACTTTTATATCGTTAATTGCGAGCAAAATCAAATCGCTTAATACCGTTTCAAATGCAATTTCCTTTAACTTAATTTGTTCTAGTAAGTCATGCAAACTCAGCATAAGCGGCTGAATTTTTTCTAAGCCAACAGTCTGTAATGACTGCTCGATTAGATTTATGCCTTGCTGTAATTCAATAATTAATGAGGTATCGTCTGGTGACATTTCCAGCAAAAGAATTGACTGTTCAATTTGCTGATGTGAAGCGCTGAAATTAACAAAAAATCCAGCTAAAGTGCTGGCGCTGACAGATTTAAGCTGAGAATATGAATTATGTTTAGACATTTATTCGCCCCCTGGCTAAATTCAACTTTCCATGAAATACAGAGATGTATATTTAGGTATATGATTTTATTATAGGGAATTAGGTTTTGAGCTCTCTACTATTCTGACTAACGGGCTAATTCATGCGCTAAAGCCCTACAGGAAGCAAAACAGGTTTAATTCTGCAGCGTCTCAGACAGTGTTTCAAGGGCCTCGCTCTTCAACAACCACTGCTCTTCAATTTCATGCAGGCTATTCGCCAGCTCACCTCGGCGGCGTGACACTTCTTCCATCTGGATTCGATTTTGCGCCTCATACATCTCGGGGCTTGCAAGATCGACTTCAATTAACTCAATTTCATGCTCAATGCCTGCCATCTTTTTTTCTAATGCGGTTACTTCTTTTTTTAATGGATTCAATAACTTACGCTGTTCAGCCTGCTGTTGGCGCTGAGCTTTTTTATTAAAAGCTTTAGATTCATCATTTCCAGCGGTGTTATCAACCGACTCAATTTTTGGCTTTAATAGCCAATCTCGGTAAGCGTCTAAATCATCGTTAAATGGCGTTACTTTACCTTCATCCACCAATAAAAACTGATCGGTCACTGAGCGTAGTAAATGCCGGTCGTGGGATACCAGAATCATTGCTCCTGCATATTCCTGCAAGGCCATCGACAGAGCGTGGCGCATTTCTAAATCTAAATGATTGGTTGGTTCATCCAGCAACAGTAAATTCGGTTTTTGATAAATTAATAAGGCCAGCACCAGACGTGCTTTTTCACCTCCCGAAAAGGGTGCGACGGCTTCCAGCACCCGGTCACCGTGAAAATTAAAACCACCGAGATAACTGCGTATTTGTTGCTCGGTTAATTTTGCATCAAGACGCTGCAAATGCAATAAGGCGCTGGCTTCCATATCCAGTTGTTCAATTTGATGCTGGGCAAAATAACCGATTTTTAATTCTGAGGATTGTTCAAAATCACCCGCCTGCGGCTTTAACTCACCGGCCAATAATTTTATTAAGGTCGACTTACCTGCACCGTTATGTCCAAGTAATGCAATTCTCTCGCCGGGTAAAATACTGATGCTGGCCTGTTCTAATATTTGCACATCGCCATAGCCCACACTTATGCCATCTAAACTCATTAACGGATGGGGTAATTTTTCGGGTTTAAAAAATGAAAAATTAAAGGGCGAATCGATATGCGCAGCTGAAATCATTTCCATGCGCTCCAGCGCTTTTACTCTGCCCTGCGCCTGTTTAGCTTTACTGGCTTTGGCTTTAAAGCGGCGGATAAAACTTTCGATATGCGCCACTTCGCGCTGCTGTTTTTCAAATTGCGACTGTTGCAGGGCTAATTTTTCGGCGCGCAGCTTTTCAAATGCACTGTAGTTCCCACTATAAAGATTTACACCCTGCTGTTCGATGTGAACAATGTGACTGGTGACTTTATCAAGAAAATCCCTATCATGTGAAATCAATAACATAGTACCCGTATAGCCGAGCAACCATTGCTCAAGCCAGATCACCGCATCTAAATCGAGATGATTGGTTGGCTCATCGAGCAATAATAAATCTGAACGGCACATTAATGCCTGCGCTAAATTCAAACGCATGCGCCAGCCGCCAGAAAAACTACTCACCGGATTATTTAATTGTTCAGCTTTAAAACTCAAACCTAATAGTAATTTTCCTGCACGTGACTCAGCCGTATACGCATCAATTTCATCGAGCCGACTATGACACTCGGCCTGCACTGTGCCGTCATTATTTTTTTCCGCATCCGCAAGTTTCAGCTGCACATTCCTAAGTTCAATATCACCGTCTAGCACATAATCAATTGCGCCTTTTTCTGTTGCCGGTGTTTCCTGTGCAACATACGCAATAACGGTTTTTGTCGGCAACGTTAAGTCACCCGCATCACTTTGAATCTGATTTAAAATTAATGCAAATAAACTCGATTTCCCACAACCATTGGCACCAGTAACACCCACGCGATTTCCGCGGTGAATTTTAAAACTCGCCTGTTCAAATAAAACTTTTGTGCCACGGCGAATAGCGAGATTAGACAGAGTTAACATTTAATTAACTTTTAAACGCCTGAGCCAATGCATCGGCCATTGCAGAGTTACCCACATTACCTGCCGACTGTTTTTGTGGTGTTGATTTTTGCGAACGTTTTTGTGCCGGTTTTTTATCACGTTTCATATCTTTAACCTGATCACGGCTATCATCATCAAGGCGCATACTTAACGCAATTCGTTTGCGCTGCACGTCTACTTCCATAACTTTTACTTTCACCACGTCACCGGCTTTAACTACTTCACGCGGATCTTTTATAAACGTATTCGATAAGGCAGATATATGTACCAAGCCATCTTGATGCACACCTACATCAATAAACGCACCAAAGTTAGTTACGTTAGTAACAACGCCTTCTAAAATCATATCCGGCATTAAATCTTTTAATGCTTCAACTCCATCTTTAAATTCTGCAGTTTTAAATTCCGGACGCGGGTCACGCCCCGGCTTTTCCATTTCGCTGATAATATCTTTTACTGTAGGCAAGCCAAACTGTTCATCCACATAATCATTCGCGCTTAATTTTTTTAGAAAACTCGCATCACCCATAATCGCATTAATCGACTTGCCTGATTGTTCAATTATTTTTTCAACTAAGGGATAAGCCTCCGGATGAACCGCTGAACCATCCAGCGGGTTTTCACCTTTAATGATACGCAGAAAACCAGCCGATTGTTCAAATGCTTTGGGCCCAAGGCGCGGTACTTTTAATAATTGCTTTCTATTTTTATACGCGCCATTTTCATCGCGATACTGCACAATGTTCTCAGCCATGCTAATACTTAAACCCGACACTTGCGTGAGTAATGGAACCGATGCCATATTAATATCCACGCCTACCGCGTTTACACAATCTTCAATTACCGCATCTAATTGTCGCGCAAGTTTTACCTGACTTACATCGTGTTGATACTGGCCAACACCAATAGCTTTCGGTTCTATTTTTACTAACTCGGCTAACGGATCCTGTAAACGGCGCGCAATAGACACTGCGCCACGAATAGATACATCTAAATCTGGAAATTCTTTTGACGCTAATTCCGATGCAGAATAAACCGAAGCCCCGGCCTCAGAAACCACAATCGATGTCATTTTTAATTCAGGATATTTTTTAATTAATTCTTTAGCCAGCTTATCGGTTTCACGCGAAGCTGTGCCATTGCCAATGCTAATTAATTTTACATTATGTTTTTTACACAATGCCGCTAATATCGCAATTGACTGATCCCATTGATTTTTAGGGACGTGTGGGTAAATTGTTGCGTAGTCCATCATCTTGCCGGTTTCATTAACCACCGCGACTTTAACGCCGGTGCGCAAGCCGGGATCTAATCCGAGCGTGGCTTTTGGGCCTGCGGGTGCAGCCAACAATAGATCGTTTAAGTTTGATGCAAAAACATTAATAGCTTCTGTTTCCGCCGCCTCTTTTAATTTCATTTTTAACTCAACATCGAGGTGGCTGAATATTTTTATTTTCCACGCCCAGCGCACCGTATCCTGCAACCATTTATCTGCAGGCCGATTTTTATTTTCAATGTTAAAATAATTTGCAATAGTCGCTTCACACGGATGCGTGTCTAACTCATATTCATCAGGGACCTTTAAATTCATCTGCAATATAGATTCATTGCGCCCACGAAATAATGCCAATGCGCGATGCGACGGAATTTTATTTAGCGCTTCTTCATATTCAAAGTAATCCGCAAACTTTTCACCTTCAGATTCTTTACCCGCAACAACTCGCGACTCAATGATTCCCTGGCGCCATAAATAGTCGCGAAGCGATTGTAGCAAGTCGGCTTCTTCTGCAAACTGTTCCATTAGAATCTGTCGCGCACCATCAAGTGCAGCCTTACTATCTGCTATACCTTTTTCCGCATCAATATATTTTTCAGCTTCGGTTTCGGGTGTTAACGTTGTATCACTAAATAAATTTTGTGCCAATGGCTCAAGTCCCGCTTCTTTTGCAATTTGAGCTTTGGTGCGTCGCTTTTGTTTATAGGGGAGATATAAATCTTCGAGACGGTTTTTTGTATCCGCCTGCATGATGGACGCTTTTAATTCAGGGGTGAGTTTTTCCTGCTCTTCAATACTTTTTAGAATGCTAATTCTGCGCTCATCAAGTTCACGCAAATAACGCAGACGATCTTCTAACTCACGTAGCTGAATATCATCCAGACCACCCGTAACTTCTTTTCGATACCGTGCAATAAAGGGTACGGTTGCCCCCTCATCAAGCAGCTCTACAGCAGCAACAACCTGCTTTTCATTGACAGACAATTCTTCGGCGATACGTTGAGAGATAGACAGCATAAAACTTTAAAACCCTAAAATAAAACAGGCCCGTATTGTATCAAATACGAGCCTGTTTCACTTGCTAAATACTCCGATTTTTATCACGTTGTTCATGATTTATACAAACAGCACGAATAAGCAATCTTCGGGCTAGCCCGGGTTAGTTTTTTACTGATGAAAATAGACGCACTAACTCCAGCTGTATTTGATTACTTGCATCTCTAAACTTTCCTTTTAAAATTTTATCGGCACTAATGACTTCGCCTTTTCCGTACTCAATTAGCACTTCACCTGCACACAGGTGAAACTCTGCATGAATGGCTCTTAGTGCTTCATATTCAGGTATATGGGCGTAATCTTTTTTACCCGGCCCATACAGCCATTTGCCGAGCACACATAACGTATCCTGCGATACACTTGTCACATCATAACTTTCTTCGCTCGTGCCATTTAAAGTGCTGGTCAACTTATCTTTCCAGGCCATGTGAGCCCCTAGCACTTCCTGCAAATTCAGACCCGATAACTGTTCTTCTTCTGGACTCAATTCCAGCTTTGCAGAATCATCCCCTGCTAATTTTTTTAATAACCAACTTTTTAAAGACATCTCTATTTCCTGTTAAACGTGTAATACGTTTGTATTTTCTGCCTCAGCATTTAACTAAACTCATTAAATCACCTATACGGGTTACATACTTAAGCGCTTTTTTAAATGCAATATCACTTTATTTAAACCAAGCTTCAAACGGTTGTCTGCACGAGCAATAACAGGCATTATTTTTTGCATTGCAGCAAACAGTTGCTCATCTGAAACCTTATCCGGACTACTCGTGATCTGTGAAATTATATCCTCAACGCTCACTTCAGCAATTGACTTTTGTTTACTCGTCGCGCGCGAGACTGGGGTGTTTATTTCTCCAGCCTGATACCTGACTATCTTACCTCCACCTTGCTTAACTGCCTTTCTTAATGCACATTCTGCCTGCCCTAATAAAACATTAAACGATTCATCTGAGCCATCCAGCACAGGTGATGTAATGCCGGTATTAAACTGGATGTTAAAAACATCCTTACCCAGTTTTAATTTTAGCCCCGCGACACTCTGACATATTCGACTCACTACAAGTTGTGCGCCTTGTTGATCTGAACTGGGTAACATCAGCGCAAACCGTGCGACACCCAGTCGTGAAGCAATATCTTCAGTACGTTTTCCCTGATTAATAATAGATGCCACTTTGGCTAATATTTGCTCGGCAATATCTTTACCGTGTTTCACAAATAATTCTGCAAAGTGCTCGATATCAAATCGCACCACACTCATATCAGTGCAGTGCCGTTTGGCGTAAGCAAGTGCCTGTTCACCCTGCAGTTTAAATGAAGACTCTGTTGATAAACCGGTTAGTTTATCTAGCGCCGCACCGGCTTCTAATGAACGTACTTCATTTCGATAATTAATATGTGCAGCCGCACGAGATTTCAGTGAAATAGAATCAAAGGGCTTACTGATAAAATCGGTTGCACCCAAAGCAATGACTTTTTCTTTGGTACCATCTGATTCTTCAGCACCGGTAATAATAATCACCGGAATTTTTGCTACCACAGAATCTACCGAACCGCGGAGCTGTTTCAGCAATTCAAATCCATCCATATTCGGCATACCCAGATCACTGAACACCACTGAAATTTTTGGATTTCTCTGTAACTCTTGCCACGCAACCGCACCGTCTTCGGCTTCGACTACGTCAAATTCTTTTTCTAAAATTTTTACTGCGGCCCGACGGATGACGCGGGAGTCATCTACAACCAGCACCTGATTTTTACTATTTTGTTCTGTCACGAATGCTAAAACCCATATTAAATCATCTTAATGAGTTTAGCTGTATTGTTGAGTATTTGCTTCGGGATGCGCGTGTGAGCGGGGAATTTGTCAGGTTTCGTGAGTTGAGACTCGCTCCTACAGATGCTTATCTATCGGAACGAGCTCCTTTTAACTATCAGGTCAACTATCAGGCTTTTGGGCCACGCGAGCTTTGCTTACGCGAATTTTCCGTTAGTAATTTCTTACGTGTACGGATGTGGTTTGGCGTAACCTCAACCAGCTCATCATCATCGATAAACTCTAGCGCCTGTTCAAGCGATAATTGAATTGGCTTAACCAGAGTTAACGCTTCATCAGTACCTGAAGCACGAACATTGGTTAGCTGCTTACCTTTAAGCGGATTAACCACCAGATCGTTATCACGTGCGTGAATGCCCACTAACATACCTTCGTAAACTTCATCGCCATGCTCGAGGAACATTTTGCCACGCTCCTGCAGGTTATAAATTGAGAATGAAAGCGCTTTACCCGTACCATTCGAAATCAACACGCCTTTGCTGCGTTGACCAATAATCACGTCTAACTTAGGGCCGTAGCTATCAAACACGTTGTACATTAAGCCATTGCCCTGCGTGGCGGTTAAGAATTCCGTACGGAAACCAATTAGACCACGGGTTGGGATTTTATAATCTAAACGCACACGGCCTCTACCGTCTGGCACCATGTCTTTTAGCTCGCCTTTGCGAATACCCAGAGCTTCCATGATTGTACCCTGAGAATCTTCAGGCACATCCACCGTTAAGGCTTCGTATGGTTCGCACATTTTACCGTCAATTTCTTTGATAACCACTTCCGGGCGACCAACACAAAGCTCAAAACCTTCACGACGCATTGATTCGATTAACACTGATAAGTGCAATTCACCACGACCCGATACTTTAAATTTATCGCCGGAATCACCTGGCTCTACTTTCAGCGCCACATTGTGAATGAGCTCCTGATCTAAACGATCTGAGATATTACGAGACGTTACAAACTTGCCGTCCTGACCCGCAAACGGACCATTGTTAACCTGGAAGGTCATACTTAAGGTTGGCTCATCTACTGATAATGGTGTCATCGCAACCACATTTTCAGGGTCACAAATGGTATCTGAAATACCTAATTTATCGATGCCGTTAAAGCAGATAATGTCACCCGCCTGCGCCACATCAACCTCTACACGCTCTAAACCGTGAAAGCCTAAAATTTGCTGCATGCGGATGCCGGTGCGAATTTTACCTTCGCGGTCAATCAGGCTTAACGCCTGGTTACGTCTGATTTTGCCTTGCTTGATACGGCCGATACCGATTACACCCACGTATGAGTTGTAATCCAGTGCGGAAACCTGCATCTGGAATGGCGCATCAATATCGACGTCCGGCGCAGGTACATGCTCGATAATCGCTTCCAGTAATGGAATCATATCGCCTTCGGTTACGGTATCATCCAGGCTGGCGAAGCCGCCTAAACCTGATGCATATAAAACAGGAAAGTCTAATTGTTCGTCAGTTGCGCCTAGCGAATCAAATAATTCAAATGTTTGATCTAGCGCCCAGTCAACACGTGCTGCGGGCTTATCAACCTTGTTGATAACCACAATCGGCTTAAAGCCCATATTGAAGGCTTTTTGCGTTACAAAGCGAGTCTGCGGCATAGGGCCTTCCTGTGCATCAACCAGCAGTATTACGGAATCAACCATAGAAAGTACACGCTCAACCTCACCACCGAAGTCGGCGTGACCCGGTGTATCTACGATATTGATGCGGTAATCATTCCAGGTGATCGCGGTGTTTTTCGCCAGAATGGTGATACCGCGCTCTTTTTCCTGATCGTTGGAATCCATCACACAAGTATCCATGTCTCCACGGCTGTTATCGATGGTACCAGACTGTTTTAACAGTTCGTCAACCAGAGTAGTTTTACCGTGGTCAACGTGTGCAATTATTGCGACATTACGTAATTTCATGTTTGCTTCGAGCTCCTGGCCAAAATCTATATTGCTAAATGGGCCAGGTGTTCCGGCCAATCAAAAAGGGTGGCATATCATACAGCATATTAGGGATTGGTTATTGTTTAGAATGCATTTATTTAATTTTATTTCCAACAAACGCCTAAATTACTTCATTCCACAAATACAAAGTCCCGAAACACACCCAACTAAAAAACTTAATAATGCGCTTACATATTTATAATCTTGATAATTACAGCATTTTTGCAATATGTGTAAAAAGCACAAGGTTTTCCACAAAACACACCTTATTGAAGGCAGCTATGTAAGGGTTTTCTGATATTGCTGTCAGCCCCACTCAATAATGGCTAAACGGCATGGTTGTATGTCTTTGATTGTGATATAAATCACGCAATTAGATTCAGTCTGGCCTATAAATAATATGTCAGACATATATGATAAACGAAAATAAATGACTCCAAAGGATTTTCATGGAAAACAAAACCTACATAATTGGTCGCCGCGGAAGTATCCAGCTCTTTGATAAAACCACCAGCTCACGCCATGCCGAATTAGTAGTATTGAATAATCAGATGTATTTAACCGATCTTGGCTCAACTAACGGCACTTTCATTATGAATCACGGCAAACGCCAGCGCTTCAAAGAAGGCTATATCGATCTGGAACAAACACTGGCATTTGGGGAGCAGGTTTGTACTGTTCGAGAACTCATTGCTCGAGCTGCCATTGCTCACTAAATCAAATATTTAACCTTAATTTATGAATTTTTTTCTAGATTGCTAGAAATTTCAACATAACTGAGCCATTATCTTTATATAAGAACACCCAAAACACCCACCACTCGTGGGTGAGTTTTTTGTCACCGCACAAACAGGGAAAAAAATGGCTCGCAAACCCGAAGACCTGGTAAAAGGCGTCGTAAAACTTATTTCGCTGCCTGAAATTTATATTCGCGTCTCACAAATACTAGAAGACCCCAATCACAACGCCAAACAACTTGGCGACATTATTAGTCACGACCCCGCCCTCACCGCCAGAATTCTACGTATTGTTAATAGCGCCTATTATTCACTGGCCACACAAATAGAACTGGTTAGCCGAGCCGTATCTGTTATTGGCGAAGATGATTTGCGCAATCTAGTGTTAGCCACCTCTGCGGTTGATACGTTTAAGCGCATTCCTAACCAACTCATTGATATCGACCTTTTCTGGCGACATAGCGTACATACAGGCATTGTGTCTCGCTTATTATCAAAACACTGCAATATATTGCACGGTGAACGCCTGTTTGTAGCAGGCATGCTGCATGACATTGGCAAATTGATTTTATACTTTAAAGAGCCAGAACTATCCCAACAGGTTTTACTTGCCGCAGCAGACTCTGATGGCCAGCTATATCGCTCAGAGAAAGAAATTATCGGCTTCACCCATGGTGATGTAGGCGCTGCATTAATCTCTGCATGGAAATTATCAGATACACTAAAAGAGGTGGTCGCCTACCACCACACGCCCCTTAAAGCGAAGAAGTTTCCAATGGAGGCTTCGATCGTGCATATCGCTAACTGCATTGTAAATTCACTTGAGCCTGATATTGAAATCGATGAGAATTTACTGAATGATTATCCGGGCTTTGAGCCTAAGACATTAGAAATCACCGGACTCAATTTAAATATATTACCCGATGTAATGGAACAGGCATGGGAGCAGGCAGGCGAGGTTTTAGACATTATTTGCCCGCGCGTCTAGCTTTTACACCATTTCACGGGTTAACCACTCATCGTATATATATGAAAGCACATCTGATTCCACTATAAATAAGATTATTAATGGCTAAAATTAATCTTACTGTTAACAAGATGCGTTAACCGCTGTTTTGCAGTGATCTTTAAATATGTGATTAATTTCACGATAGAAACACTTAAAAACAACTAAATTGATTATTAAGTGAGCCGGCTAAAATTCAACCCTCACATCAAATGTTAAAAGCATCCGAAGGTTAACCCTTCCATAAGAAGATGCGCACTAACGCAAAAGCCTATAGCGGTATTTTTTCAGGGTGAGAATAATTACGCTTAGATAACCTTTCGCTTTAAACGTAGTGCCATTCTATGCAATTAACTTTTCAGGTTTGGATAGAAGTACATGAGTGCAATAATACATCAATTTAACAGCTCAAACCGATCGACAGGGAAAAACACTGGCGACAACCTGAAGCCATTTATCAGCCAGATCGCCAGTTGCCTCAACGAAGAGCTTTCAGAATTAATTGGCCGCATGTTTGATGGTGCCGACGATATGCTTTTTCAGTTAGCTGAAAATGCAGACTCCAACGAAGACCAAAATCAATACTTTGATACGATGCGCATGTTACGTGTTGAGCGTAAAAATATCGGACAAAGTTTCGCAGCTAATTTAAAAGTTTATTTGCAGGCCAGTAAAAAACAGGCTGAACAAAAATCTCCCCTTTTAGAAGATGAACTCAGTCTGGTTGATCAGGACGAAATGGAAGAAATGGTAGCAGTATCAGCCATGCACTCAAAAGCCATGAGCTTATATGGCGAAGCCGTTAACCACCTTGAAGCACGCATCGAATTTTTATCGCTTAAAACAACGGGCATTTTTGATAAGGATGCATTAGCGCCAAAAAATATCTGCGACTCATTTAAAGATGCACTAACCGACATTGATCTTTCAACTAATAATAAACTTGTGCTCTATAAATTATTTGATCAGGAAGTCATTCTTCACCTGGAGCCACTCTATTTAAAATTAAACCAGCTTTTTATCGACCAGGGCATTCTTCCTCAAATAAAAATTGGCAGCGCAATACAGTCGCCGACAAAAACCGCTGAATCAACACCTCCGCCTGAAGAAGAAACCAGCGTCGAGACAGATGCGGTTTATAAAGAAAACCCAACGTATAATCCAGGACAAAACGCAACATTTAGTAACCGCAACCACCAGCAAACATCTGCTTATACTGGTAGCCTGTCAAATCCTGATTATACCGGCTCTACACAGCAGGGTGGATTGAATAATGCAGGCGGCAACATTAGCACTCAAGGCGGCGCCTCAGTCAACGCCACCTTAGCCGGAACAGGATCAGGATCAGGAACACACAGCGAAGTACATCGTGTAGTCAATCAGTTTATTAATGGCGAACTAACCGCATCAGGCCCTGGTATTCCAGCTTCGTTTACCACTGCCAACAACGCGCCATCTACAACGGGCATGCAATACTATGATCGCCGCGATGTTATGCATGCGCTATCAAACTTGCAACACAATGTAGCAGAATCAGGCGCACCTATAGAACAAATTGATGCCGCTGATTTTAAACGTGCACTCCTCGCCGACATGGGTAGTCGCAGTGGCGGTGCTATAACAAAACAAGTTAATCAGGTTGACGAAAAAACCATCGATTTTATTGAAATGCTTTTCGATGCCATTATCGAAGACATTAGCATTTCAGAGCCAGTAACTAATTTACTTTTGCGTTTGCAAATTCCGGTAATTAAAGTTGCCATGTTAGATTCAAACTTTTTTGCAGATGGCGAACACCCATGCAGAACTTCACTGAATTTAATTGCACATTTAGGTCGTGGTCTTTCATCCATTGAAGACTCATTATTTTCTTCTTTAACATCTGTCGTTGAAGCACTCCTTAACGATTTCGATATAGACAACAAAAGTTTTCAGCTCGCGGTTGAGCAACTCGAAGAAATTGAAATTAATGAACTGACTAAAACAGCTGAAAAAGAAAAAGCCACTCAAAAAGTCGTTTTACAAACCCATGCACGTGAAGTTGTATTAGCTGAAATCCAATACCATGTAATGGATAAGACATTACCGAAGTTTGCTCAAAACTTAATTCTTAAAAACTGGTCCACACTGATGTTTCATCGTTACATCAAGTTTGGAAAAAACAGTGAACCATGGAAAGATGCAGTATCAACCGTTAACAAAATGATTCATTTATTACAACCCATCGAATCATCACACGCATACAACACATTAAACACCGAGAAAGACATAACTCTCGACACCTTTCACAACAACTTATTAGACACCAAACAAAACCCTGTTGAAATAGAAACTGAAATCAATAATGTTTTCATTAATTTCGAAGACATGCTTGAAAATAGCCCCTACAACCCTGCCAATATGACTAATGACGGCACTTATTTTGTTAGCGTTGAAGGGCAGCAGGAATCTGCTGAAGATATGCAAGCAGAACAGATGCTCGAACCTGAACTCGAAATAGAAGAAGAAATAGTCGACCCGTTATTGGAACAATCTAATCTGGCTCGTGAAAAAATAGCACAACTTCCACAGGAAGTAAGACCTGGCGTCTGGTTTAAAGTTTATAACGGCGAAGACTCAGCGGCTCGCAGAGTAAAGCTCTCTGTTATTATTATGGAAGAAGCAAAACTCATTTTTGTTGATAGAATTGGCGTTAAAGTAATTGAAAAGGACGCCGACGATTTCACCCATGAACTCGCAGACGAATCATCTCAGATTATTGCTGATCACTCTGCCTTTGACCATGCGCTTGGCATGGTGATTAGCTCACTTTCTAATTAAATTTTTACCCATCAAATGTACAAAATGTAAATCGATAGATATTCATTTATCAGATAGCTATCGATAATTAATTACTGTCCATTTGACTGGTATGGAAATCATTCATATGTATTAACATGTAAAAGCCTCTATATATTCTGGCTTTTATATTTGAACATTTATGTAACGGCTATATATTATGAGTGAAAAAATTTCTGAATTTATTGACCACCTGTTCAATGCTATCAGCAGTGACCCAGACATACCAGCCGAGCTTAAAATTTCTTTATTGCGACTACAGCTCCCAATACATAAACTTAGCCAGTCTGATCATAGCTTCATATCAAACCCGAAGCACCCTGCGCGCCGCACGCTTTTTATTACAAAAAAATTATCTAAATATTTAAACACCAGCAACGACATTTTAAAAGCCGAACGTATTATTTCTAGCCTCTATGGTTCAAACGCTAACATTGCTAACTTTTCTTCCATTAATTTACAGCTCGAAAAATTAACTCATGCATTTCAAACTAATGATGTAAACCATTCAAATAAAAGCTCACATTTTAAAACCATTCTGAACAATAAAATAAAACACTGCATTCAGGGATACGACATACCTGCACCATGCCAAACCTTAATTCTTAAGCTTTGGCCAACCACATTATTTAGCTTATTAAAAATGCACGGAGAGAATAGCAATCAGTGGAATAGTGCAATCGACATGTACAATGAATTATTAAGTGCCATTCAAAACATAGAATCATCTGAACAAAACAAAACACTCAAAGCAACTTACATAAAAATTGTGCGCCGAAACAATCACCTTCTTCAAGCATTCAATAACAAAAGCACTGTTGAAGAATCAATGAAATTGTTATTAGCTCACTTTAATCACAGCATACAAACCTTTAATTCTATTTCAAACAATTACAATAGCAGCCCACAAAGCGTACAAAACAAAATATTCTCTTTACCTTCTAATGTTAAACCCGGGGTTTGGTGTGAGATCTATATTAGTGATGCTACCCCCACTCGAAGATTACGTCTATCCTTGATTAACACGCACACAGGCGCATTGATTTTTGTTAATCGCAAAGGCATAAAAATGCTGGAAAAAGATGCTGCGGAATTTACTGAGGAATTAGACCAGGGATTATCGCGCGTTTATAAACATGATGCTCTGTTTACCCGGCCATCAACTAAAACCCAGCTTAAAAAAATCGGTTGATTTTTATTTACAAAACTTCTTAATTTTATTTCTCAAATCTGACGTGACTTTTTCTCTATCAGCATTTGACATGGTAACTCGGTTACCCTCTTTATCTAAATCATATAACGATCTTGCTCGCTCATAATGCCTTAACCGGTCTTTTGCATAGGTGCAATTTTTCTTTTGCTTTTTCTTCTGCTTCTTTAATTTATCTTTCTCTTGTGCTTCACGCTTATTATCTTCATCGTACGCATCTAATAATTTCTGTCGACTTTCTTCTCTTGACTGACTAATTTTACCGTTTGATTTTTTAGAAATATTAATTTCCATCTCTGTTGAGTCCACCACCGGCTTATCACCATAATGAACATTGCCCTGCTCATCAGTCCATTTATATATTTCGGCGTTGACACTATTAATAGCGCCTGAAAATAGCAGGCTTATCGTGATTATCTGTTTTAACATGATTTAATTCTAATCCATTTTATCATTTACAGGCTAGCAAAAAAAAGCCGGTGCGATTGCACCGGCTTCGACCACAAACCAGCAGGAGTCCTGCTCTACTGGCATTTACCAACCACGCTATTTGGTTGTAAATTCCGGGTAGGCTTCCATACCGCAATCAACTAAATCCATGCCTTCGTATTCATCTTCTTCGCTTACGCGCAGACCCATAACGGCTTTAAGCGCCATCCAGACTACGAAGCTTGTGCCAAATACCCAGATGAAAATAGTTGCCGCACCAATCAACTGACCGGAGAACGAAGAACCATCGTTAGTTAAAGGCACTAATAATAAGCCTAATAAACCACAGGTACCGTGAACCGAAATCGCACCAACGGGATCATCAATCTTCAGCTTATCTAACAGCGTAATACTGAATACAACCAGCACACCACCAATCGCACCAAACAATGTTGCCTGTAATGCAGTAGGTGTTGAAGGCTCTGCCGTAATTGCAACCAGACCTGCAAGCGCACCATTTAACAGCATAGTTAAATCAGCTTTACCAAAACGTAAACGTGCCACAATTAATGCAGCCATTGCACCACCCGCTGCAGCTGCATTGGTGTTTAAAAACACCATTGCCACAGAGTTAGCATTTGCAATATCGCCCAGCTTTAAAACAGAACCACCGTTAAAACCGAACCAGCCCATCCATAAAATGAATGTACCTAATGTTGCCATCGGTAAGTTAGCACCCGGGATAGGATTGATTTGGCCATTTGCGCCATATTTACCCTTACGAGCACCTAACAATATAACACCTGCTAATGCAGCAGCTGCACCGGCCATGTGTACAATACCTGAACCTGCAAAGTCAGAGAAACCAAGGTCGCCCAGATTATACATGCCAAATACTGCATCGCCATTCCAGGTCCATGCGCCTTCCATTGGGTAGATGAAGCCAGTCATTACAACTGCAAATGCTAAGAAAGCCCAAAGCTTCATACGCTCAGCAACTGCACCCGAAACAATCGACATTGCTGTTGCAACGAAAACCACCTGGAAGAAAAAGTCTGATGCATCGGCATAAACAGAATCACCACCAAAGCCATTTTCAGCAGACGCTGCTAATGCGTCTGCCACTAAAGTGTCGCCACCTTCAATGCCCGCCAGGAAATAGCCGCCGCCATACATAATGGCATAGCCGGACACTAAATACATAATGCATGAAATCGCAAATAACGCGACATTCTTGGTTAAAATTTCAGTTGTATTTTTTGAACGAACCAGACCCGCTTCTAACATTGAGAAGCCAGCCGCCATCCACATTACTAATGCACCGCACACCAAAAAGTAAAAGGTGTCCATTGCATATTGAAGTTCGAAAATTTGATTTTCCACTTTGTATAACCCTCAATAAAAATTAAAGTGCTTCAGGCCCGCTTTCGCCGGTACGAATACGAATAACCTGCTCAACCGGATAAACAAAGATTTTGCCATCCCCAATTTTGCCCGTGTTCGCAGCATTGCGAATTGATTCAATTACCTGATCAACGATACCGTCATCAACGGCCACATCGAGTTTTACTTTAGGCAGAAAATCAACCACATATTCCGCACCACGATATAGCTCGGTGTGACCCTTTTGACGACCAAAGCCTTTCACTTCAGTCACGGTAATACCTTGCACGCCGATTTCTGATAATGCTTCACGCACATCGTCCAGCTTGAAGGGTTTTATAATTGCAGAAATTAATTTCATATTTATGCTCCGGTTCGATCGGCCCAGATGAGCCGCTCTTTATAAAAATTTGCCTTATTTAACGTCAAATTCAAGTGTGTAAGCAACAACGAAACGGCCGTCGCCTTCTACGCCATTTGCATCATTCTTTGAATATGTCAGGCTAAGCTCATCAGTTAACGCCACACCTAAATCAAAGTGAGAATAATCATTGCTTGAATCATCGAAACCATAATCACCGTATACAAAGGAGAATCGGTCGTAAGTCAGTGTTACTGAAATGTAATCTGACCCTTCTCCAGTGCCAAGCTCTAAATCTCTGGAATTAGCATAAAATAACTCAACAAATTTCCAGCCACCTGACAGGTAAATTTCAGAGAAATCCGCTGAAGGATCTGATTGTAAATATGTGTACTGAAGATAACCCGCGTCATAAGTGAAATCACCTGCTTCACCAGAGAAACCAGCATATAAATCCGTTTCAGCACTACCAGACAGGCCTTCACTTGACTGCCATAAACCAGCATAAAATCCAATATCGTGTGCATAATCCACACCACCATAAACCGCCGCAGCTTCATTACTTAGTGAAGTACCACGCCATAAATAGTTAGAAGTTGCACCGACATTCGCCGTAACGCCTGCTGTTGCTGTACCACTTACACTTAATAATGCACCAGCTACTGCTGCGCTAATTGCTAAAACGTTTAGCTTTTTCATGAAAACCTCTGATTAATATTTATAAAATGTGACAAATAGCACAGCAGTAGACGTGCCAACTACAATATTTCCAAATAAATCATAAAGTTACAGAATTCACTAATATTCTGTCTTTTAAATACTCACAGCCACAGCGCACCATACATGGTCGCTTCCGTATCTATGGCACCATATTGGTGCCTTGATGCGCACAAAGCAGGTGCGCTTTAATTACGGTACACTTATACCCACCAACATAGAGAAGAAACCATGATAAACAGCCAACATATAAATGACTTAGTTGACCACATTTCAGGTGCTTTACCCGACGGCCTTAAAACCCTGCAAGCCGATGCCAGAAATAATATTCGCTCAATTTTAGAATCCAGCCTGCGCCAGATGAATCTGGTCAGCCGCGAGGAGTTTGATGTGCAAAGCGCCCTACTTGCGCGTACACTGGAAAAACTCAAGGCGCTAGAGGAAAAGCTTGATGAACTAGATAAGCGCTAACCAGCTACATATCAAACTGGTTAATACTCGCCCAAACATGAGGAAAGGAATCCATGTCATATGCGTCTATCAAGACCCAGGCTCTGAATGGCGTTAGCGCCTTACCCGTCAGTGTCGAAGTACATATATCCAGCGGCCTGCCAGCCCTTTCTATAGTAGGTTTACCCGAAGCAGCGGTGCGCGAAAGCAAAGACAGGGTGCGTGCTGCCATTATTAACTCGGGCTTTGATTACCCGATGCAGCGCATCACTATAAACCTCGCCCCTGCAGATTTACCTAAAGATGGCGGACGTTACGATCTGCCCATTGCCATCGGTATTCTGGCCGCATCACAGCAAATCCCCGATACTAATTTACAAAACTTTGAGTTTCACGGCGAACTGGCCCTAAGCGGGGAACTACGCCCGGTCAGCGGAGCACTGCCCGTGGCAATGGGCGCAGAAAAATTAAATAACACCATAATCCTGCCCACTGCATCTGCCGCGCTTGCTGCACTAATCAAACAGGCCGATGTATTTCAGGCCAGTCATTTACTCGACATCTGCCGCTACCTGCATCAACAACAGGATTTACAACGCCCGCAAACCGCCCCCACATTACAGCCCAGCCACTCACTTGATATAAGTGATGTAAAAGGTCAGCACCGCGCAAAGCGTGCACTCGAGATTGCCGCAGCCGGCCGCCACAATATGCTAATGGTCGGCCCTCCCGGCACCGGCAAAACCATGCTGGCCTCTCGCCTGCCGGGATTATTGCCTCCACTCACAGAACAACAGGCTATCGATACCGCCTCCATTCGCTCCATTAGCCATCAGGGATTTGATATAAAGGAGTGGGGGCAGCGGCCGTTTAGAACGCCGCACCACACCGCATCCGGAGTGGCACTTGTTGGCGGCGGCTCAAGTCCGAAACCGGGGGAGATTTCACTGGCGCATAATGGTGTGCTATTTTTAGATGAGCTAACTGAATTCGACCGACACACTTTAGATGTATTACGCGAGCCACTGGAAACCGGCAGCATTACCATTTCACGAGCTGCCAGGCAGGCTGAATTCCCCGCCCGCTTTCAACTTATCGCCGCTATGAATCCATGCCCGCAGGGTTATAACTGTGATGGTAAATCTCTATGTCAGTGCACCCACGAACAGCAACTTAAACACCGCTCAAGAATTTCAGCCCCCCTGCTCGATAGAATTGATATTCATATCGAAGTGCCGGCAATTGATCGCAAAGCCTTAACTGAAAAAAATACTGACAGCGAAAATAGTCAGATAATAAAGGCACGCGTTATGCTGGCTTTTGAAAAACAGATGCAACGTTGCGGCAAAGCCAATGCTGAACTGAGTAGTCGCGAAACTGAAAAGTTTTGCGTTTTAAAAGATGCTGAAATTAAATTACTAGAACAGGCAATGGAAAAATTAAAATTATCGGCGCGGGCTTATCATAGAATTTTACGCATGAGTCGCACCATTGCTGATTTGGATAATGCAGATGATATTAATGCACAGCATTTGAGTGAAGCGATTTCTTACAGGTCACTTGATCGGTTTATGTCGTAGTTTGCATTGACCTTTTAAGTTTTCCCCTCTTAAAATAAAGAGGGAGTGTAAATGTTTTAGTATCAAATCAGATTTAACAGGATAGCGGCCAGAGTGACGGGGAAATTTAACTTCAGTGAAAACTGACTTAAACATTAAATACTATCAATCACCGCATTCAAACTTTCACTCGGGCGCATCACATTAGCGATTTTAGTTTTATCCGAAAAATAATACCCGCCAATATCTGCCGGCTTACCCTGCACCGCATTTAACTCATCAACAATTTTATTTTCATTTTCAGTTAACTGTTTTGCAACCGGAATAAATTTTTCCTGTAATGCTTTGTCATCAGTTTGTTCTGCTAACGCCTGCGCCCAATACAGACCTAAATAAAAATGACTGCCGCGGGTATCGAGTTCTCCAGCTTTACGTGAAGGCGATTTGTTATTTGTTAAAAATAAACTATTCGCTTTATTTAATGCTTGCGCTAAAACATTTATTGAATTATTTTTTGTTTTTTCTGCAAGATCTTCAAGTGAAACCGCAATCGCTAAAAACTCGCCGAGCGAATCCCAACGTAAATGATTTTGCTCTAACACCTGCTGCACATGTTTTGGCGCTGAGCCACCCGCACCAGTTTCAAATAGTCCGCCACCGGCTAATAACGGCACAATCGATAACATTTTTGCGCTGGTGCCTAATTCTAAAATCGGAAATAAATCGGTTAAATAATCGCGCAATACATTGCCGGTTACCGAGATAGTATTTTCACCGGCTTTGACTCTTTCTAATGTGTAACGAATTGCATCCACCGGTGACATTATTTTTATTTCTAAATTATCGATGTCGTGATCTTTTAAATAGATTTCAACTTTGGCAATAATATTTGCATCGTGCGCACGGTTTTTATCCAGCCAGAAAATAGCCGGCTGACCGGTAGCTGTTGCGCGTTTAACTGCCAGCTTAACCCAGTCCCGAATCGGTAAATCTTTGGTTTGACACATGCGCCAGATATCACCCGCCTCTACTTTATGTTCTAATAAAATATTACCTGCTGCATCGCTAACTTTTACTGTGCCGTTATTTTCAATTTGAAATGTTTTATCATGCGAGCCGTACTCTTCGGCTTTTTGCGCCATTAAACCCACGTTACTTACATTGCCCATGGTGGTGACATCAAACGCGCCGTGCTGCTTGCAAAAGGTAAACACTTCCTGATAAATTCCGGCATAACAACGATCGGGAATCATCGCTTTTGTATCGTGTAATTTATTATCCGTGCCCCACATTTTTCCAGATGAGCGTAATGCGGCGGGCATTGATGCATCGATAATTACATCGCTGGGCACATGTAAATTGGTAATGCCTTTATCGGAATTCACCATCGCCAGTTCCGGGCGGGTTTTATACACCGCTAAAATATCAGCTTCAATTTCTTTGCGTTGCGCCTCGGGCAGGCTGGCAATTTTTGTGTACACATCGCCTAAACCATTGCGGGTATCAACGCCAATTTTTTCAAAGGTTGCCGCATGCTTTTCAAATACATCTTTAAAATAAACGCTCACCGCATGACCAAAAATTATCGGGTCGGAGACTTTCATCATTGTCGCTTTCATGTGCAGTGAAAGCAAAATACCCTGAGCTTTTGCCTCGTCAATTTGCTCTGCAAAAAAATCGCGCAACGCTTTGCAACTCATCACGGATGCATCAATGACTTCACCCACTAATACCGGCGTTTTTTCTTTTAAAACTTTGCTGCTGCCATCGTCTGAAAATAATTCAATTTTTACATCGCCGGCATTTTCAATAACGCTCGATTTTTCACTTCCATAAAAATCACCCGCCGACATTGAGGCCACATGAGATTTTGAATCTGCGCTCCACTCACCCATTGAGTGCGGATGTTTTTGCGCATATTCTTTAACCGGCGCCGCCACCCGACGATCTGAATTGCCTTCACGCAATACCGGGTTAACCGCACTGCCCAGCACTTTTGCATAGCGGGCTTTAATGCCCTGCTCAATTTCGTTTTGAGGGTTTTCCGGAAAGTCCGGCACAGCAAAGCCCTTACCCTGTAATTCTTTTATCGCTTCATTTAACTGGGGGATTGATGCGCTGATATTCGGCAGTTTAATAATATTTGCCTGCGGGGTTTTCGCCAGCTCACCTAACTCGGCGAGTGCGTCGCTCTGCTTTTGATCATCTTTTAAACTATCCGGAAAATTCGCCAGTATTCTACCCGCCAGAGAAATATCACGGGTTTCTACATTTACACCGGCGCACTGGCTGAATGCCTTAACAATCGGTAATAAAGAATAGGTCGCTAAAGCGGGTGCTTCATCGGTTTCGGTATAGATAATCTTTGAGCTTGGCATGTGCGGGTCCCTGATGGGTGGCTGTAAAAAACGCTCATTATATTTCAGTTTCTAATGCAGTGCACACTCCATCAGTGCCTGTTTGGTTTATCTCAAAAAATAAGCTGACGTATTCTCACTATAGCCGTTCAAATAACAGGCTATCAGGGGCATAAAACCTACCCCTCTTAATGATTGTAAAAACCTATCAACTTAATTGAAACAATTGATTTTACTATCGTATAAGAGTTTACTAATATTTATTTATCAACAAACATCCACAGCTTAAATAAAAAGGATATAGCTATGACTCAAACAACTGAAAATACAACGCAAGTCGCCATCGGTCCACGTATGAATCAGCCAGCACCTGAATTTTCTGCGGTTACCACCCACGGCAATAAAACACTGGAAGACTATAGCGGTAAGTGGTTAGTTCTTTTCTCACACCCTGCAGATTTCACACCTGTCTGCACTACCGAATTCATGGCATTTGCTAAACGACAGGGTGAATTCAGCCAGTTAAATACAGAACTATTAGGCCTTTCAATTGACAGCCACTACTCCCACCTGGCCTGGGTGCGCAATATAAAAGAGAAATTTGATGTGGAGGTTAATTTCCCGATTATTGCCGATCTGGATATGAAAGTCGCCAATGCCTACGGCATGATTCAGCCCGGGGCGAGCGATACATCTGCTGTAAGAGCCACCTTCATCATTGATGACAAAGGCATTTTACGCGCCATGGTTTATTACCCCATGACCAATGGCCGATCTATCGATGAAATATTGCGTTTAGTCACCGCACTGCAAACCTCCGATGCTAACGCAATCGCAACACCCGAAGGCTGGCAGCCAGGCGATAAAGTCATCGTTCCACCGCCAGCCACAGCTGAAGCCGCTGAAGCACGAATGCAAGAGGGTTATGAGTGCACAGACTGGTATTTCTGTAAGAAGTCTTTATAAAGCGTGCTCACCGACCTGCCCGCTGCGGCAGGTCGGTGTTTATTGCGAAGGCAGATTATGTCTGGCGTAAAGGCAGAATCCATTGATTAAATTTTCTAAACAACATTCAAGCATGTTGATTATGTAATCTGGTATACTCCCCCCGCCTGCGCGCCCTTAGCTCAGCTGGATAGAGTGCCACCCTCCGGAGGTGGAAGTCAGAGGTTCGAATCCTCTAGGGCGCGCCATTTCCTTCGGTCATTCTGCGCCAAGAGGATTGTCCTGCCCTACGGCATAGCCTACGGGCGTTCAGCCTAAAATTACATCCGTAATTTTTTAACGGCTTCACCCTCTAGGGCGCGCCATATTTATAAAGCCCTCTGTCTTCTAGAGGGCTTTATAAATATGATGTGTCCTGGCGCCATGATTCGAACTGATTTCGAAAAAAATGTCTGGAATATTTTTTGACAGGGTGGGAATGCCTTTTATTCCCACCCTGGGCCGAAGGCCGAGGCTCAGGGATGAGTCGAGCAATCCTCCAAATCCGATTCTCTACCTCTACTTTTAAAGAGCTCTATAAATACGATGCGCCCTGGCGCCATGATTCGAACTGATTTCGAAAAAAATGTCTGGAACATTTTTTGACAGGGTGGGAATGCCTTTTATTCCCACCCTGGGCCGAAGGGCGAGGCTCAGGGATGAGTCGAGCAATCCTCCAAATCCGATTCTCTACCTCTACTTTTAAAGAGCTCTATAAATACGATGCGCCCTGGCGCCATGATTCAAACTGATTTCGAAAAAAATGTCTGGAACATTTTTTGACGGGGTAAGAATGCGGTTTATTCTTAGCCTGGGCCGAAGGGCGAGGCACACGACGTGCCGAGCAATCCTCTAAACCCGATTTACCCTCTGATTTTTTGTAAACCTCATAAATAGAATGCACCCTGATTCAAACTAATCTCGAAAGAACCCCTACAACATTCTTCGGCAGTGTGGAATAGCTTTTATTCACAGTGTCTACAGAAACCCACTAATAAAACCGACTCCGCGGCACCTCATAGAATTTAATACTGCTCTTTCCACCTTTAATTTTAATTCCTCGTAATACCGGCGCATTGCCATTACAAAAAGCTTCCATGGCTTTATCACTTAATAACGGTACTTTATTTCTATAAACACTAACCGTTACAGACAGCCGGTTACCGCATTTTGCTTTAAAATTTGTATTAAATATTTTGGGCTTAATAAGAAAACGATAAGTTGAGCTGCCTAACTTGCAGGTAAGGTTCAGTTGTGACTTTTCAGAAAGTAAACGTCGATGAGCGCGATCTTCATATGCAATCAAATCCCACGGGTTGTATGTACCCTGCTCCGCACTGAACGGAAAGTTTTTCCCCGCATCCCCCCATTTAACTTCGTTTTTGAGCTTCACTTCATTTTTATTTTTATCGCAGGTAAATGTGAGAATAGGCCAGGGGCGCTGCTCATCTGCATACACAGAATTTGGCACCATTAAAACCAGCAGCAACATAGGTACTGAGAGTTTCGTTAAATTCTGACTCACCCCTAACCCCATAACTTTAACTTCCACCTTCTAAAATCTGAAAATAATCATCCTCCATAACGAGTGCGTATCGCAATTAATACTCGCGTCAGTAAAATGACATAGATATCTCTTTCAATACCCTATGCATAGCTCAGGCCAAAATGCATAAAAACGGATACTTAACTAATTATATAGTTCATAATTGGTGTTCACACCCTGAGCGGCCAAGTTTACTTAAATTATTATATTTTGTTTACCCATTAAAATTTCTATTTTTATGAGCACTTCTTCTACCAGAACCCAAATCGAGCAGCTAAAAAAAGCAATTTCCAGCATGATGCTTAAAGATCAATTTAGTGCTCGGCGTAAAATTCAGTCAATAGAGTCCCGAGTTAAATCAAGTAAACCCGTTGATGAGGCAGTTGTCAAACTGCGTAAACACATAGAGAGCTCAGGCCAGCAAACTCAAATGCGCCTGCAAAACTGGCCTGTTACAAACTACCCCGATGCGCTGCCGGTCAGCCAGAAACGCGATGACATTATACAGGCCATTAAGCAAAATCAGGTCATTGTTATCTGCGGTGAAACCGGCTCGGGTAAAACCACTCAGCTTCCTAAAATGTGTCTGGATGCCGGGCTCGGCGTACACGCGATGATTGGCCACACTCAGCCCCGGCGTCTGGCGGCCCGCTCGGTTGCAAACCGCATTGCAGAAGAGCTGAAAACTGAGCCGGGAAAAGTCGTCGGCTACAAAGTTCGCTTTAGTGATACGCTTGGCGACAACAGTTTAATTAAGCTGATGACTGATGGCATATTGTTATCTGAAATTCATCACGACCCGTTTCTCAACCAGTATGACTGCATTATTATTGACGAAGCCCATGAACGCAGTTTGAATATTGATTTTTTACTGGGCTATTTAAAGCAGCTCATTCGCAAACGCCATGATTTAAAAATTATTATCACCTCTGCAACAATCGACCCGCAACGCTTTGCAAAACATTTTAATAATGCACCGGTTATCGAAGTCTCCGGGCGAACCTTTCCGGTTGAAGTTGAATACCGCGACAACCAGAATGATGAAGGTGAAAGCCGCGATTTACAACTGGCTATTGCCGATTGTGTGGATGAAATCAGCCGTCACAGTTACGGCGATATTCTGGTTTTTTTAAGTGGTGAGCGCGACATTCGCGAAACTGCAGATTATCTGTCAAAACAAAATTTACACAGCACTGAAATTTTACCACTACTCGCACGTTTATCTGCTGCCGAGCAAAATAAAATTTTCAAAAGTTCCGGCGGTAAACGTCGAATAATTTTATCGACTAATGTTGCAGAAACCTCACTTACTGTACCCGGCATAAAATATGTAATTGATAGCGGGCTTGCCCGCATCTCTCGCTACTCATGGCGCAGTAAAATTCAGCGCCTGCCGATAGAACGTATTTCACAGGCATCTGCCAATCAACGCAAGGGTCGCTGCGGGCGAGTGAGTGCGGGTATTTGTTATCGACTTTATTCTGAAGAGGATTTTAATTTACGCAGTGAGTTTACCGAACCCGAAATTCAACGCACTAATTTAGCTGCAGTTATTTTACAAATGGAACAGATGCAACTTGGACACGTTGAAGACTTTCCATTTGTTGAACCGCCGGATAGTCGGCTGGTAAGTGATGGCTATAAACTATTGTTTGAACTGGGGGCAATTAATAAACAACATAAAATAACTAAATTAGGCAAACAACTCGCCCGCTTACCCATCGATCCCAAACTTGGTCGTATATTAATTGAAACCACTAAAGAGAGCTGCTTAAACGAAGCTTTAATCATTGTATCTGCGCTCGCCGTACAAGACCCGCGCGAGCGCCCGTTAAACAAACAACAGGCGGCCGATGAAGCACACAAAAAATTCACGGATAAACAATCAGACTTCATTAGCTGGCTTAAACTCTGGCAGCAATATCAATTAGCTAAAAAAGAATTATCGTCTAACAAACTACGTAAATGGTGTAAGGAACATTTTATTTCCTGGCTGAGAATGCGCGAATGGATTGACACTCATAGACAGATTAAAAAAATGCTGGTTGAATTAAAGCTAAAATTTAATTCCACTGATGCCAACTACGAACAAATTCATCGTGCATTAATTACCGGATTTTTAAGTCAAATTGGATTTAAAGATGAAGGACATGAATATCAGTCCTGTCGCCAACGTAAGTTTCATATTTTCCCCGGTTCCGGATTATTTAATCGCGGCCCGAAGTGGGTAGTTGCATCTGATATTGTCGAGACCCAGAAAGTTTATGCCCGCCACCTCGCAAAAATAGAGCCCCAGTGGATTGCAGATAAAGCCAGCCATCTGATTAAGCACAATTACACACAGGCACACTGGGAGAAAAAAGTTGCACAGGTTGCTGCAACTCGAAAATCTACCCTGCTTGGCCTGTTAATTAACCCCGGTAACAAAGTCAACTACGGTCCGATCAATCCGCAGGAGTCCCGTGAAATATTTATTCGCAGCGCGCTAGTGCAGGGTGACTTTGATTGCAAGCACGATTTTTTTATAAAAAATAATCAGCTCATTAATCAGGTAGAAACCCTCGAAGCCAAATCACGTCGTCAGGATATTTTAATTGACGACGAAGATTTATATGATTTTTATGATCAGCATTTGCCCGATGATATTTATAGCGGCCCGCAGTTAAACAAATGGGTGAAGCACAATGACGCGAGCGTTTTACTCTTAGACATAGACGCATTAATGAAAAAAAATGCAGATCATGTTTCTGATCATTTATTTCCCGATTCGATTTTAATCAACAACATTCTCTTCCCCCTCGAATACCACTTTGACCCCAGCCATCATTGTGATGGCATAACACTGGTAACACCCATTGGCGGGCTGGCCGCATTAAACCAGAATGCCTGCGACTGGCTGGTGCCGGGTTTATTACTTGAAAAAATGACTGAGCTCATTCGCTCATTACCAAAACAACTCAGAAAAAACTTTGTTCCGGCACCTAATTTTGCTGAGTTATGTTTTGATGAATTAAGTCAGAATAAAACCATTCAGAGCCAGACAAGTTTAACCTCATCCATGTCGATTCACTTAAAGAAAATAACCGGCACCGAAATTCCCTATGATGCATGGCAATCTGAAAAGTTAGCTGATTATCTGTCTTTTAATTATCGCGTTGTTTCAGCCGATGGTAAAACCTTAAAACAAAGTCGTAATTTAAGCGAGATACAAACAGCGTTTTCTGACTTTAAAGATAACAGTCAGCCCGTACAACAACAGCATAGCATTGAAAAAGACAATGTAGATTATCAGATACTCGACAGCCTTCCCGCTGAAATCGAAATTAATAATCATGGCATTATCATCAAAGCACAGCCCGTGCTCGTTGTCAGGTCAAAGCAGGTTAATGTTCGTATTATCAGTGCCAGGCACGAAGCACGACAACAACACTTTTGCGGATTACGTCAGCTATTTATTAACGCGTTATCTCAACCCGTTAAAAACTTAAAATCAAATTTAAGCAAACAACAGAACTTATGTGCTAGATTTATTTCCATTGGTAACTGTGAGCATTTAAAGTCACAAATATTAAATCGCATTGTTGACCAGTTATTTACTCAGCACCTGCCAACAACTTCAGCCGAGTTTGAGCAGCTCTTATCTAACCGGCAATATATTGACGAAACTCTTAATCAAACCATTGAGCAGGTTTCTAAAATATTAGACGCATACCACAAACTAAAAAAACGCTTAAAAAACCCGCCACTTAACTGGCTTGATGCCATGAGTGACATTCAGGACCAGTTAAATAATTTATTACACAAAAATTTTATTTTAGAAACCCATGGCGATAATTTGCAAAATTTCTGCCGATACCTTAATGCCATCGACAAACGGCTGGACAAAATCCAGGACAATCCAGAGCGCGACCGCAAGGCACGCCTTGAAATTTCCGGCTTATGGGCCGATTACAAAAAACGTGCTGAGGCTTTATCAAATCACCAGCAGCATTCTGAGCAACTCAACGCTTACCGTTGGCTGTTAGAAGAGTACCGTATTTCTTTATTTGCCCAGGAAATAAAAACCCTTACACCGGTTTCGGCCAAACGCCTGAAAAAAATATGGAATGATATCTCCGATGCCTGAGTTTCATTCAGGGAGCCTCTGATTAAGTCTGGTTGAATTTAGGCTGAGATAAAAGCCGGGCACTTTTGGCTCGCATAAAGCAATCATGACTTGATCAGAGGCTCCTTAGTTATAACTATTGATTTATTTCAAAAAAAACCGTTTTAGCCATGCTATGATTGCCGTCATAATGAAACTTTATAATTTATCTTTTAAAGCTTACCGTCAGTACTTTTTGTTACTGGCATTGGTGAGTGTGAGTATTTTTCAACTCAGTCACGCAACTGAACGTGGCGAGCAACTTTACTTAACTAACTGTGCTATCTGTCACGGCAATGACGGCCAGGGTGGCATGGGAATTCCGCTTTCCAATGCAGACTTTCTCAAATCTGCCTCCAGCCATTATTTAAAGCAAACCATTCGTCTGGGTCGCCCGGATAGAATCATGCCCTCTTTTTACTGGATGTCAGAATCTGATATAAATGAAATCATTCATTTTATTGACGGCTGGCGTAAAAGCCCTGCACCGAAATGGAGTTCTAAAGTTATACTTGCCAATAAAGTTGCAGGTGAAGCGCTTTATAAAGAGAAGTGCATGTCATGCCACGGCGCTAATGCACTGGGCGGCAAAGGTTCCGGCTTACATTTTTCCCGACCCAGTGGCATCGCGATAACCCCGCCCGCATTAAATAATCAGGGCCTGCTAAATTCAGCGCCCGATGAAATGCTGCATTTTATTATTACCCACGGGCGTAAAAATACACCTATGCCATCCGCCAGACAACTCGGGCTGAGTGATAAAAATATCAATGATCTGGTGAGTTACATCCGCAGCTTCCAGCAAAACAATCTCAATCATAAAGATCTTTATAATGAAGAGGCTGCCAGCTTAATTGTTGATTCGCCTTATTCGTTTGAAGAAACGATAGAAAATGTAAAGCGCGCAATCACCGGCTCTAACTTTGTTCACATCCGCGATCAGGCATTAACTTATGGCTTTGATGTGCAAGCGGTTAAATCACCCGCGGGTAGTACTTCAAGACAAACCATTGTTTATTTCTGCAGCTTTAGTTTTTTATATGATGCACTAAAAATAGATCCGCGGGTGGGCATGTTTTTACCCTGCCGAATTACAGTCACCGAAACCAATGGCAAGGTGCAAATGATGGCCATCAATCCCAAACATCTCAGCCAGTTATTTAATAACAACGAACTTGATGAATCCTGCGATCAGATGCACGAGGTTTATACCAGCATATTAGAGGATGCCAGCCTGTGAAACGCATTCACTTAACTCTTATACGCACACTACTTCTGAGCTTTGCCGGCCTTTTATTCGCTAATGTAAGCCATGCGGTGACTACCGGCGAAATGATTATGATTCGCTCTTCTGAGGCCTTTCCCGAAACCATGGCATTATTGCAGGAAGCGATAAAAAAGCAGGGATATGAATTAAGCCGGGTGCAACGTGTCGATGTTGGGCTCAGTAAAAAGGGCTACAAAACCGATAAGTATCGCGTGGTATTTTTTGGCAAGGGCAAACAGATTCAGCAGCTCTCTGCCAAATACCCGCAACTTGTACCCTATCTGCCACTGAAAATCGCTATCTTTGCTGAACAGGACAACACCATTCTAATCAGTGTAAACCCGACAATTTATAATGATCTGTTCAAAATTCCCGAGCTTAAACCCACCTTTGATCTATGGCTTAAAGATATCAGCCAAATACTTAATTCTGTGCAAATTCAAAATTGACAGCTATTATTAGTTATTAATGTTAGAAAAATAATAATGAATTATGTCAGCAGAAAATAGAAAGCATTTACGCATCGGTCTTATCGTCGATATTGAACTCACACTACCAGGTCATGATATGGTCAATGTGCGCACCCGAAATATTAGTGACGGCGGGCTATATCTCATTCTCGACGATATAGAATTACCTGATATTGATACTGAAGTAAAAGTTCGCCTGAAAAATCAATTAGGGGATGGTGAAGAACCTCCGGTTAATCGCGCTAAAGTTGTGCGCCATGAGCCCGATGGAATTGGACTGATCTTTTTAGAATAATTAATTTAGAATAATTAATTTTGAATAATTAATTTTGAATAATTAAAGGCCGCATTCTATTTTTAAGCAGTCGCTCAAACTGTAATTCTCAATAGCTTTAAAACCGGCTCATTTAGCACCTCTTCAGTGCTAAACCCCGATACCAGCAATACACGATTACCCGTTTTTGCTAACTCACACAAATCGGCAACTTTATTGCATAAGCCCTGCCAGTCATGGGTTATTTTTTCTTCGATATGTATGGGGACAACCCCCCAGTTTAGTGATAACCGCCTACACACAACCTGCTTACTACTCACACCAATTAACGGGGCACTAGGGCGGTCTGCCGACAACACACGCGCAGTTGAGCCGCTTCTGGTCGGCACAATAATTCCCTGTAAACTTAACTCCGAAGCTAATGACTTCACCGCCGTTGCAATGGCTTTTCTATCTGGCTCTATCATCTCAGCACATTGCTCAAAATCAGTTTCACCAAACTTTCCACTTTGCCATTGATAAGCCTCCATCTCACGTAAAATTTCATCCATCATATTGACTGCTAACACGGGAAATTCACCACTGGCCGTTTCGGCGGATAGCATAACCGCGTCAGCACTTGAAAGCGCTGCGGTTGCAACATCACCCACTTCTGCACGAGTAGGCTTAGAGCTGCTTATCATTGATTCAAGCATTTGCGTTGCAACAATAACCGGCTTGGCATGTAACCTTGCTTTATTAATTAAATCCTTTTGGATGAGCGGTACCTGCTGGGCTAGCATTTCAATGCCTAAATCTCCGCGTGCCACCATTATACCGTCAGCTTGTTGAAGTATTTTATCTATACATTTAACTGCTTCCGGTTTTTCAATTTTGGCAATTACCGGAATATCACCGCCGGATTTCTCAATAAATCGCTTGAGTGTTTTTATACACTTTTCATCTCGCACAAAACTTAATGCCACAAAATCCGCATCTAGCTCTATTGCTAACTGGCTATCTTTTTTATCTTTTGCAGTAAAACTATTTGTTGAAATAGTTGAATCAGGTAAATTTAAACCTTTTTTATTTTTTAGTACACCACCATAAATCACTTCACATTTTACGTCTTTTGCATGTATAGATTTTACCTTTAATTCCAGCTTTCCATCGTCCAGCAATATACGCTCGTTTTTTTTAACATCTTTGTACAGGCTTTTATATTGTGACGGTATTAAACCCGCTCGCCCCACCGACACAGAGCAGCTGACGATAACTTCTTCCCCACTAACTAATTCTATTTCACCTTTTTCAAATTCCCCCACGCGAATTTTTGGGCCACATAAATCCATTAATATGCCCGTGTGAATTTTTTTTCGACTGGATATTTTTCTGATACGAGATGCTAACTGTCGATGCTCATCATGAGTGCCATGAGACATATTTAAACGAAAAACATTAACACCTGCATCGATTAATTCAGTGATTTTTTTTTCGCTTTTACTTGCTGGCCCGAGAGTTGCAATGATTTTTGTTCGACGCCACTGAAGACGACTTATTGGTGCTGTTTTTAATTTTGACATATTGATTTCAACTTTTACTACATATAAAAAGCCACTAAAGCATTAGTATATATTGTAGTTCAGCTGTAGAAAAATATTGGAATTTGAAGGGATGCGCCTATCTAAAATTTATATCCGTAGACTTTTCGCAATCAGGACATAGGTTTGTATTTGACCGGGAAAGCCAAAGACTATTTATCATTAACAATGCTGCAACAATAATTACTACTAACACGCTGTATTTTGCACTCATACTCAATCCTTTAGCAAAGCTTAATTTACAAATTTAATCTATTATATTTTTTATTTATTTATGGAGTTAGTTTAATGAACAGTCATGATATTTCTTAAACCTGTTTCACATTTTAATGAACAGCAAGCTCTTTATAGATAAGCCTGATATTCATTAAAATGCCTGTTATTTTAGTTATTTTTTACAGGTTGAAAGAAACTTCGCCGATGGGCTATTACACGGGTTTGATGAGAAGCTTTCTTCTTTTTTTGGTTTTACTTTAGTTTCAGCTTTGGGCTGTATTACCGGCACTTCTTTTACTTCAACCGGCTTGTGCTGTTCTACTTTATTACTGTTTAATTGCTGTTGATTTAGCTGCTGCTGTTTTAAGCGGCGCTCTTGTGCGGCAAGCTCATCGAGACGTTTACGTTCTTCGCGCAGCAAATTCAGTCGCTTCTGCTCTAGTTCAACTTCTCTTTTTTCAGCCTGACGTTTTAATTTGCGTTCACGCTCAAGCGCCTTAGATTCCGCCTTTTCAGCTTCTCTTGTACGTGCTCTGGCTTGCTGTAAGCGTTTAGTCGCGGCTTGCTCCTGCTCTGCTAAAATTTCTGCTGCCCGCAATTCCGCTGCGCGTATTTTTTCCTGTGCCTTAGCTGCCTGTAGCGCCGCATCCCGCTCTCTTTCAAGTGCGCGTGTCACTGCCAGAGCCGCATCACGCTCTTTCTCTAATGCCTTCAACTCTCGGTTTTCAACTTCTCGTTGAACTTGCTGATTAATTAGCTGATCATTATTTTGCGAATTATTACCCGCACCTCCAAACATAAACCAGGCCGCCACCATCATGGCAACAGACGCCACAAACATACCCCCCACTAATGCGATAAGTACAACACTCAGGCCTTTTTTAGGGTTTTCTTCTATATGTACAATTGGATATACATCATCATCCGGGTGTCGACGGTCATGAATGCGATCAGCATCTGCATGCTCTTCACGACGTTCTGCTTTAGCTTTTTCAGGTGCTACGGTCTGCGTATCGCCATCTATCGGCAGGTCATCCAGACTACTTTTTATGGTGTCCGTAAAGCCTTCATGTTGTTTATTATCGGGTGCACTGTCTTCCTGTTTGGCTGTTTGACCAGTGGTTTCATTTTTATTCTGAATCTCAGGTGTTTCCAGACGGCCTTCAGAATGTATTTTCTTTGCATGATCAGCTTTATGAACATCAATATTATCTGCCGTATTGGGCTCACTACCGCTGCCATCAGCCTGTTTTGCTTTTATTGGCGTTACATTAGAGTCGTCTTTTGCTTCGGCAGGCCTGCCTGCAGGTATTGTTTCTGATGCTGCAATATCTGCTGACTTGCTAACGGGTATGGCATGATTCACGCCATTTACGACGCTGCCTGTTTGATGAGCCGTCGGTTGTGCCAGGCTCGCATTAGCTTCGTTGGCTTTGTCTTTTTCTATTGCATCTTCAACCGGGGGCTTGGCTACAACTGGCTGTTGAGCCTTAACTTCTTCTGCCAGATGTCCTGAACTTGCATCTTCCTGGCTAGTGTTAAAAGTCGGTATAATGCTATTACTGTGCTGCTCACGCACCACATCATGCACAAGTTGCTCACTAATTATCAGACTTTGCTCGGCAAAGCCGTATACCATTGCGGTATCACACAACAGGTTAATCAGGCGAGGCGTTCCACCACTATACTTAAAGATTGCTGCACAGGCGTCAGCTGTGAAAATATTTTTTTGCGAGCCAGCTACGCTAAGCCGATGATTAATATAAGCTTGTGTTTCTTCCTGACTCAATGATTCAAGATAATAATCAACCGCGATACGCTGGGCAAATTGCATTAATTCGGGTTTGCGCAGGGTTTCTCGTAATGCGGGCTGACCCGCTAGAATAACCTGCAACACCTGATCTTTGTCTGCATTAATGTTAGATAACATACGCAATTCTTCAAGCGTATCAGCACCCATGTTTTGCGCTTCATCAACAATTAATACGGTGTGTTTGTTATTTGCATATTGCTCAATCAGAAAATCAATAAACATCTGGTGCATCTGAGCTTTGCTTTTACCATCGCCATCGAGGCCAAAAGCCATTAACACCCAGTTAAGTAGCTCACCAAATGACTGGTGAGTGTTGGTAATCAGGCCAACTTTTGTCTCATCCCCCAGCTCCGCCAGTAAGCGACGAATTAAGGTAGTTTTTCCAGCGCCGGTATCACCACAAATCACGCTGAAGCCCGCCTGATTCATCATGCCATATTCGAGAAGGGTAAGTGCACGCTGGTGCTTCGGACTCAGATAGAGGTAGTCCGGGTCAGGTAATAATGTAAATGGCTTTTCCTTAAGGCCGTAAAAAGATTCATACATGGTTATCACAAGCTCCTGACTTGTATTCATTTTATTTTGTTAACAGATGAATAATGTCTGTCATTGAAGCAAAAGACAAACAGCTAATGCTAATATACTGATTTAATTTGGGCGTCATTATAACCTTTGCCACGTTTGCCAGTCGGCTTTATTCTCCGATATGTGGAATAGTGCCGCAACTACATGGCGGTCATACTTTGACTCAGACTGGGCTAAAAGAGTATCAATCACCTCATTTACCTTGCGACCTTCACGATATGCACGGGCACTTGCCATGGCGACAAATGCATCCGCCACCGCCAATATTCTAGCTTCCAGCATTATATCATCGCCTTCCAGGCCATTTGGGTAACCACTGCCATCAAGACGCTCACTCTTCTGCGAGATAATATCGACCACTGGCCCGTTAAATGTTAACTCTGACAATATATCCACCGCATACCCAATGTGCTTTTTAAGCGCCGCCGACTCTTCTTCTGATAGTGCCTGCATTTTAGTCAGTATTTCTTTGGCGACAAATAACTTGCCGATATTGGCCAGCAGCGATGCCATTTCTAATGCCTCTAACTGAATTTCTGTCAGCTGCATTTCTCTGCCAATCGCCATGGCTACATCGCGTGTTCGACCTGAATGATTAGCGCAATGCGGGTCATGTAAATCCACCGCTTTCACTAAGGTACCAATAATGCCTTTGCCCAATTGCTCACGTTTTTCCTGCTCGGCTTTTAACTCACTAATATCATGCAGCACAAATAAAATATCGTTTTGATGCTCACCTGCAACCAGTGTGTTTGCAGTTACATGATATATTCGTTCAACACCTTCCAGATTAAGCGAGATAACACGCGCATGATTTTGCTCCTGTGCACAGGCCATTAAACGCTCTGAGGTTTCTTTACCTAGCACACTGTTTATTTTTTTAGATTTTATTTCATCAGCATCAACCGATAATACATTCGCAAATGATAAATTAATAAATTCAACCCGCCTGTCTTTATCCAGCAAAATAATATTCTCCTGAATATTATTAGTCACGGCATCCAGCAATGCTGTGCGCCTTTCCAGCGTTAAACTTAATAATTGCAAGCGCATACTCGTACTGTGTCGCCAGATTGCAATAAACGCGGCGGCAACCATAAGCACAAATAAGATAAACGATGTGAATAAAAACTTTTGATGTTCGTTGGATTCAGACAACGCTTCATCCGCTGAAATTTTTTGTACTAGTGCCCAGGGGCTGTTGTTAATTTTTCTGCCGGTCACTAAAACCAACTTACCTCGATAATCATACATCTTCGAAAATCCGCCCGGATTATGAAATGCAAAAGAAGCTGCTAGTTGATTATTATTGTCAGGTAATTGATGAAATAAATTAAACTCGCCCTGAACAGGACTAATATAAACCAGGCTTGGCCCTACGCGCTTCACCAGAATACTTTCATCCGTTTTAGTTACACTTTGTTTATTTTGTAAAATTTTATACAAATTCTTTTGTGGATTTAATAACAACATAATTGCACCCACCGGCCGGCTTAACTTAACGTCCTGAATTTTAAATACCGGTATTACATAACCATATACAGGCTGCTGCTTTTCGCCGGCATACAAATCAATAATTTGAGCCTCAGCCGTGTTATATACTTGCTGAATAACCTGCTTGTTTTTATCTATGTTTTTCGCAAAGCCCTTAGTTGCCATAATTAACTGTTGCTGCGCACCCAAAATAGCAAGCCCGTATTCACTCCGGTTATTTAAATTTAAATTATTTATTTTAATATTATCTTCTGCAAACCCGAACCGCTCAGCACTGGCCCGCAGCAAATTCCTGACATGCGCCTGCTGCGCATTTAAAATAGCCCGATTACTTTCTGATTTGTTCTCATGCTCCGATAAGAATAATTTCAAACTCGCATTATTCGCTAATTTATGTAACTGAGTTTTTCTAACCACTATCCAGTCTTCAACTGCTGTAGCCCTTATTTCTGCCAACAAAGCCAGCCGTGATTGCCAGCTAATTAAATCTCTATTGCGTTCTTTTTCTGCATATTCAAAAATCAACCATAAACTTAGCGCAATAAAAACCAACAAAAATAAACTTGCCTGTGCTGGAGAAAACTTGAGTAAACTGGAACTATTATTTTGTATGCTATTCGTCGTCATTTTAAATTTCTATAATTTTAATTGATTATTTATTGAGGTAAAAACATCCACCATTTTTTTTCATTTACGGCATAAACGGGCACATAGTGAACGATGTGCTTATGCGAAATAACATCGTCTATCTGGTTATCCAGAATAAAGACATCCTGTTTAGTGCTTATAGCTAATACCGCATGGGCAATTCTTAAATTGGTATCCTGTAACACCACTAACCTGATCCCTTCCATATTAAATCCTAATATCTTCAATGATAACATTTTAATAATTGCGTAATCTTCACAGTCGCCATTGTTATACAGAAACTCACGGGGGGTGGCCCAGTAATCTTCAAGGCCGTAGTTATCAATATCTAAAATATAATCATGTTGATTTGCATAACGGTTAACTTTATCGACCTGCTGTTTTTTTGGTAAGTGACGAATGCTGTGCAAATAATCTAGCCAGTTTTTTATATGACAAGCTTCCTGATTTTCAATTTTACAGGCATCACCTGCTGCACGCTGCTTTATATTTCGCTCAAGCATCGACAGCCACTGGGGAAACATTTTTAGGTTTTTGCGCTCATTTTCCTGATAGCCAAATAAGCCTGCCATAGAAATATTGGGCATAGCAACAATTAATAACAAACAGACAGAAATGATAAAGTATTTACTTGTAAACAAATTAGTTCGCTCAAACAAAGTTGATAAGCTAGTTTTAAATTAGATTTAGCACTTCGCTAAAATCATGGAAGGTTTTTAATAATATTAGCTTAATCTTTACCATGTGCTTAAATTTCATCTATTTAAACTACCCAAACGAAGCATTACTAAAGGGATGCACCTGTGGTTTTCCTTGTAAATCCCCACAAAAAACGTCAATATCTCAAACAGTTTTTTATATTTAGTGATTCAAGGACATTCAAATGATTAGCAAGATTTTAACCTCCGCCTGCCTTTGCTCGGCTTTATTAATCCAGACTGCCTTTGCAGAAGAAGCCGTTGACCCGGAGACACTCTTTGCCGAGGCTTTAAAGTATCGTCAAAATGGTGAGCTATTTAGTTCGATTGAAATTTTCGAAACCATCTTAAGCAATCAACCCGGTTTAAATCGCGCTCGTCTTGAACTTGCTATTTCATATCATTTAACTCGCCGCTATCAAGATGCCAAAGAACAGCTCACTAAAGTATTAAATGATCCGGAAACGCCGGACGAAGTTAAGCTCACCATTACAGCCTACTTAGCTCAGATTTCTGGCGATATAAAAAATGCCGCCGAGCGCTCATCATCTTCTATGTATATTTCTGTCGGTGCACTTACCGACTCTAATATAAATCTGGGCCCCCCTATAGATGTAGGTATAACTCCTGAAAACTCTGAAAACAGCGGCAGCGCCGGGCAGTTTATGTTTACCTATTCACACCGCTCGCGCGCTGGTCAGGCGTTACATGTCAATCAATCTATTGCAGACTTTGAATGGCTAACTCAGGCGACGGCTTACAATAAAGCTTATGCATCTGGCAATAGTGACTTTAATCTCGGCGTATTATCACTTTCGACCGGGCCCGCACTGATTGTTGAAAAGGCCTGGCGTGCTGCATTTAACTTTAAGCTAGACAAAATCTACTTCGGCAATCAAAGCTATGCCAGTTACACTGGAGTTAACCCTCTTTTCACTTATAGCATAATGAAAGACCTCGAAATTACATTTGAAAACATTACCTTAGCTCGTGAATATGACCAGATAACTGATCAGGGATTAACGGGAACATTAACAATGTGGGGCTTCGATGTAGCAAAATACTACGCGGATCAATCGATCGGCATACAGGCCGGTATGAAATACCATGATAATGGCGCCAAAGCCGGTGACCTCCATTCCACTGGCGGAGAGATTTATGTAGGCGGCCAGATGCCCGCATGGAAAGATGCCCGTGTTTATTTAACCGTTAGTGCACGTGACTATCGGTATAAAGCCCCGACACTTTCGAATGACCCGAATGACCCAATCCCACCCACTCGCGATGAAACTGAAGTCATCGCTGTATTAGGGCTTAGCCATGACTTCCGAAGTGGCGCCTTAAAATCATGGACACTTAATACCCAATACACCTATACCGATAATGAATCAAATAGAGATGAATTTACTTACGACCGAAATGTATTAGAAATTAATATGCGTCGTTATTTCTTCTAAATTACTTATTTGTAAACATTACCGACATTTGATGCTTTCTATTGTCGGTAATGCTTACAGGTTTTTTTCACCTCGCTTTCTCTCTTTCAATTTCATCTACTGCTTATCTGTTAATTTTAAATAGACAGCCCATATAAACCCATATTTATCAACTAATTAGGTCATATGTTTAATGCCTACACTCAAACGGGTTATAGACATCGCACTCGAGCAGCTTATAATTTAGCGAGAATGGAAATCTCGATCTAAATATATGAGTAAACAGGGAATCCATTACTCAGCAAGCTAAACTCATGTTTATAATGTCATTTGTTAATTTTGGCATTTGAATTGCTTGCTTATTAAGACAAATGTTATAGGTTAAAGACAATGAATAAAGCATATTTACTATCACTCGCGCTGCTATTACCTGTTCACGCAGGCGCAGTTGAACAAGATTCTGTATATACATGGGGGCAATGGGCAAACGGCGTTAAACCGGCTGCTGGCCCCGTCGCTAAAGTCACACCACCACCGGCACAAACCCCGGATGTTAATTTCCGTGCAAATGAGGCATCGGCCTTATTACGTGAAGCTGTTACCACGCCCCCTAGAAATATCATTACGGGCATTGGTGACGCAAACCCTTCTACGCCGATTCAAGTCGCACCCCCTACATCAATTACGCCACCGCCACCACCACCTGCACTGCAGTAAATACAAATATTTGATAAAAGTTTATAGAGATAAAGAAAATGTATAAAAAAACAATTTTAAAAGCCGTATTATTTTTAGCTACATCTGCATTAGCGACACAACTTAATGCTGCCAGCATTGGCACGTATACATTCGAAGACAATGCAATTGCCGATCAGCTAGTTAGTGCTCAAGGCCAGATGTATGATGGCACCGATTGGCTGTATGCCAATGGCGAATCATGGTCGATTTACGATAACGTTGATGGCTGGACTAGCACTTCAACTCCGACTGATGCAACCGATGTGAGTGTTTCTAGCTTTTTATCGGCAACCCAGTCTAGCGGCTCCGTCTCTTTAGATCTCGACTTCAGCCAAACCTCAGCGATCAATGCTGCTGGTGATGATTTAGCCTTCTTTTTCCTTTGGGATCAAACCGCGAATAGCGCCAGTGTTTCAATCAACGGTACAACTCAGCAACTCACGTTTAGCGATGTGTTTAGTGATACCGGCGTTCAACAAGTGGCAACATCGGTTAACTGGAATGGCACGGTTAACTCTAATGTTAAAATTATGGCGGCATCCGTTGAACTGAGTGACTTCGGCATTTCTTTGGGCGACACTTTAAACGGCCCGATAATGATTGATTTAACATCTAATACGAGTACCGCAATGGCATTATCTCTAGCTGCTGCACTAAACTCTACTGCTGTTCCGGTTCCAGCGGCTGCCTGGTTGTTTGGCACCGGCTTGATTGCGCTTGCAGGAATTGCTCGCCGTAAAGTTTAATCGCTCTTTAGAATACACCCCATAAAAAAGCCTGCATCAGCAGGCTTTTTTATTTCAATTTGTTTGAAATACTACTCCTCAATCCATTCCATAATTGCCTTCCAGTGCATACCATCTACATACACATTTTTTCCTTTCAACTCATGAATGCCCATACCTTCTTCTGTCGCCCGTAAATAATTTTGCGTATCCCTCAGTCGAGCCACAACCGGAATATTTAAAGAAGCTAAAAAGCGCTCTAATGACTGAAATGCAATGGTATTTTTTTTCACTCTATTCGCAATAATTCCAACTTTTGTTTTATTTAATCTGATTTTTACATACAACAATAAATCTCGAATAAAATCAGCCGTTGCGAAAATATCGAGAGGCGAGGGCAATACGGGAATCAAAATCATATCCGCCCCCTTAAGTTGTTCACGCAAATCGGGGCCCTTCAAACCCGGAGGCGTATCAATAATCAAAATATCCGTTTCCGCTGGCAACCTGAGCTGCCAGCTCATGGTAACGGCCTTGGCTGAATTTTTATGTGCAACGACACCGTGAATATCCTGCAGATCTGAAGAGCGTAACTTCAGCCAACGCATACTGGAGCCCTGAGGGTCATAATCAAACAACGCCGTTGAATAGCCTTTTGATGCGTAATAGCTTGCAAGATTAGTAGAGACGGTTGTTTTTCCACAGCCCCCCTTTGTATTAATGACAACAATTCGCTTCATTCCTGACAAGAATTCCTATTCTGTTTTGCTTTTTACACCATACTGATGACGCCCAGGTTGCAGACGTTTATATTTTCTTATCATTATTATAGTGGCTTCTACAATTGCCCGATCAATTTGCTTAACATTCAGCACAATTTCTATCTGGTATACGTTATCTATAATCTGAACATCAATGAATTGCTCTGGATCTTCCGCTACTTCATTATTTTCTGCATACTCTGACATTGCCGTAAGCGTGGCATGCCAAATAACATCTTCACCACCAAAGCCACCCTCGAACTGCAAAGCAACATGACTTGCGGGAAGCGCACCTTCAATCAAATAAGATTGATTTTGCATACTTAACAGCTGTCTAAACTCTTCAATACTGGATATAGTTTTCAATCTTTATCTTTAATTAAACCGGCCAAAACCACATAACGAGGATAGCACATGCACACTTTATCTGAGCAACCGCTGCAAGTCTGCACTAGCACCAGCCAGGCAATACTCAATAGCGAAATAAACCAGCACTTAAGTGAACTAAACGACTGGAAACTGGCAACGGATAATAATGTAAAACAAATACTCAAAAGCTACAAATTTAAAAACTTTGCAGCGGCATTGGCATTCACCAATAAAGTAGGGGAGTTAGCAGAAGCAGAAAATCACCACCCTAAACTATGTATTGAGTGGGGACGAGTCACAATAAGCTGGTGGACACACACGGTTAACGGGTTATTCATTAATGATTTTATAATGGCGGCGAGATGCGATGCCGTATACACAAAAGAATTGACTTAGCTTCTGATTTAGCTTTTTTGAATATAGAAATGGAACACCCCATTATCTACTTTTTTCTCAATGAGCTTATCATCGATAGCATCAAGTAACATACTAATATCCTGCTCAGCCAGCTGATCGGTGGCCATCACGTGCAGCACTTCACCACTTTTCATTTGTTTCAAAAACTGCTTTGTTTTCATCACCGGCTGCGGACATGTGTCATTAGTCGCATCCAGTTCATATTGGTGTTTCAACATCTCTAATCTCTATTATTTTAATAATAACCCAGGAGCAAATGGAAAGTACCATTCACTCCACCAACAACTGGTAACTCAACGACTAAAGTCGTTTCAGGATAAAAAAATCTGTCATTCCCGAATGCTTGTGTCGGGAATCTAGTGACTCTGAATTACTTAAAGGCGCTGGATCCCCAACACAAGCACTCGAGAATGACGACATTTTTTGCTCTTTAAAATGTAATTTTAAAAAACCGCCTGTTTACTGGGCCTGAGAACCACTCAGCTCCCAGGCATATGAGCAATCCAGTTCCGCCAGTACGCTATCCACGCCTGTATTGCCCTCTTCCACCAATACCTGCAATGGCGGACGATTTTGAAAGCGACGATGCGGTTTTTTCATCCAGCGCGCACCCATGGTTTCATTTTTGGGATAGGTTGTGCGCAACGCATCGATAATACCCAGAATACGCACCGCTCTAAATTCAACATTGTCATCTTTAGGCAAGGGGGTATTTTCGTGAAAGGCGCGCAACTTACGGGTGCGGGTGCCTTCGGGTAAATTAAGCACAATCACCTGATCTGCCGCACACAGACCCCACTCGTCTAGTGTCGCCATAATTTTCTGAGTTAGCAGAACCTGTCGTTCTTCACTTAAATGAAACATGTTTAAACCTCAATAATACCTGCTTGCCATTGTAACCGGCCTTTCCTGGGGGGAAGCGTGTGCATAGCTAAATTATTCCCAACGAAATAACCGCACACCAAGCAGTAAAAAAATAATACTCATCGCAAACAGAGCCAGTAAATTCGGCATAATGGCAGACAATCCGGCTCCGTCCATCATTATATCACGCGCCGCCTGCGTTATGTGAGTCAGTGGAAAAATCAGCGCCAGCTTCTGCACCCAGGGATGCAGACCTTCCAGCGAAAACCACACCCCGGATAAAAACATCATCGGCCAGGAAAACAAATTCAACAACCCGCCCGCCATTTCCTCGGAGCGCACTCGTGCCGCCACAATTAGCCCCATACTGATCATTGAAAATGCACCTAATGTAAACACCAGTAACAGATTGAAATAGCTGCCGTGCATCACAAAGCCAATGAGCAAATCACAACCAATATAAACCGTAATAGTAATCGCCATAATCAGCCACAAACGCGATACCACCTGCGCTGTGAGAAACTCCAGTGCGCTCAGCGGGGTGGCCTGCAAACGCTTTAACACACCGTTTTTACGGTAGCGCACCACTACATATCCCACCCCGAACAACGCGCTAAACATCATGTTCATGCCCAGCACACCGGGGATCAGCCAATCAACATAGCGCACTTGCTTACCTTTTACCGACTGTTTTTGATAGGCAGTGCCACCACTGCCCGCGAGTATTTTCTCCAACATGTAGCCCGCAGGTGAGCTGTCATTCAACCAATAGCGCTTATCCGTGGCATCCAGCAACATATCCAGCTGATGGCGTTTCACTTTATTAATCGCCAGCGCCTTTTGTGCTAAGGGGATATCAATGAACTGAATATACTCGGTGCGATAAAACTCCAGCTGCACATCGGCGCTCTTGCTAATCACCCCTACCTTATATTGCTCCAGCTTGTCGCCAGTAAAGGCGTAGGCAAAGCCCAGTATAATCAGCAACGGAAAGATAATATTCCAGGCCAGCGCACTCCTGTCCCGCACAAACTCGCGGTCGCGAGCCTTTAACACACTCACAAAGCGCTGCCAGCGCATTCTCAAGCTCATTGGCGAAGCTCCTTGCCGGTAAGCTCTAAAAACAGGTCGTCGAGAGTGCGCTCTCGAATTTGCAAGCCGCTGAGCGAAACCTCTGCTGCCAGTAAAATTTTCACGGTCTCATTAACATCCGAAGTACGAATCTCCACTTGATCATGCAATGGGCTAGCGCTTAACTTGCTGTTTATTTGAGACTTTTCTACTGAATTGAGTAAATGCTCTAGCGCTGCTGATTGGGGAATTTGCATCACCACATCATTAAAATGCTTCGACAGAAGCTCACGCGGCGTACCCTCTGCAATGATTTTGCCCCGGTCCATTATAATAATCTGGTCACAAAGCTCATACGCCTCGTCCATATAATGGGTGGTTAGCACGATGGTTTTATTTTGCTTTTTGATTTTATGAATGAGTTGCCAGAAGTTGTGGCGCGCCTGCGGGTCGAGGCCGGTGGTGGGTTCATCGAGAAAAATAATATCCGGGTCATTCACCAGCGCAATCGCCAGTAGCACGCGCTGACGCTGGCCACCACTGAGTTTAGCTGTGTCCTGCTGTAGAAAATCCTCTAATGCACAATCTTCGATAATCTGCTGCAAATCAGCAACCCGCGGATAAAGACGCTGAAATAGACCGAGCGACTCTTCAACCGTAATAAAATCCTGCAATGCGGTAGACTGAAACATAATGCCCGCACGGTTTTTAAATTCGTCATCCAGAGGTGCCCCGCGATAGCTAATGCTCCCCGCATCCGGTTGCTTAATCCCCTCGAGCATTTCAACGGTGGTGGTTTTGCCTGCACCATTCGGGCCTAATAAGCCCAGACAAATCCCTTCCGCCACATCAAAGCTCACCCCATTAACCGCCCTGAGCTGCTTAAATTGCTTATGTAATTGTTTTGCTTGAAGTATAGGAGGCATAAAAGCGCAACGACCGATGAATAAGGAGCACTATTCTAAACAAGATATGAAATAAATAGGCAGATATTTTTACCGACTTTAAACGCGGACTAAAAAAATGCACAAAAAAAGGGCAGAGATAAATGACAACCTCCGCCCAACTTTGCTGGCTTGCAAATATTAAGACGCCCTGTTTTATCTTTAGTTCAATGCTATTTCAAAATATTCCATAATTTTTTTGGCTCATGGGTTTTTGTTACAATTACTCTACCTATGCCGCAAATTTCACTCTTTAACACCTACGCTTGATATGAACATGCTATGATTTCGTGTTATTTTTAAAACCAGCCAATGAGTGACAATTGGATTTAATTTCTAAACCATTATCAACTACCGACGAAGCAACTCACTTCAGTATTCGGGTCCCCATCGCAATTAAGCTTGCCCTTGCGATAACTCTCCTTATTGTCAGCGGCATGTCGACCCTCGGATTTATTATTCTTGAAAATCAGAAAAATGTTTTAACCCAACAAATTAATGATATGGGCTCGGCTATTGTGAAGCAAGTTGCTAACAGCGCATCAGAAATGGTTTTATCCGATGATATTTTGAGTCTGCAAACATTGGTCAACAATTTAGTTGATCACTATCGTATTAAAGGCGCAATTATTATTTCCGATCAAAACCAGATTCTGGTTGAAAATGGCACCACCCCCTCAATTGATTTCATCTCTCATCAACTCAACAATAAAAAATCTGCACATATTTTTGAATGCAGTGAAGCTCGTCAATCTCAGGATAAATTAATCTGTTTTGATAACCCGATTAAATTTAAACAGCTGATCGCAGGTCATATAATTATTACGTTTAGCAAACAGCAAATGGTGCAGTCCCTTGATAACTCGCGCTTCGTTATAATTTTTGCCACCATCATAATGATTCTAATTGCAATTTTACTGGCATTTGTTATGAGCCGACATTTATCGCGCCCCATTCATAATTTAGTTGATGCAAGTAAAGCCATAGGTGCAGGTGATTTTAAATATCGCTTAAGCGAGCGACGTAATGATGAGATAGGCGAGCTAGCATGTGCCTTTAATAAAATGGCACACGGCCTGTTACAAAAAAGCCAGGTCGAAGATGTTTTTTCACGTTATGTTTCAAGCAATGTTGCTAAAAAAGTTTTAAAAAACCTGGATGATGTTGAGCTTGGTGGGCAGCATGTTACCGCATCAGTTTTATTTGCCGACATAGTTGGCTTTACCAGTATTTCAGAAAAATTACCGCCACAGGAAATCACACTTATTCTCAACGAATACTTTTCATACATTTCAAACATTGCTCAATATCATAATGGCCACATTGATAAATTTATGGGCGATTGTGCGATGATTGTTTTTGGTGTTCCTGATCAATCTGATGACCACAGCATTAATGCAATTAATTGCGCTATTATGATTCAACAGCTGGTTTCCATACTAAATGAACGACGCATGGAAGAAAATAAAATTCCCGTTCATTTTAAAATTGGTGTTAATAGCGGCGTAATGATTGCGGGTAATCTCGGCTCAAGTGATCGCATGGAATACACCGTCATCGGCGACCCCGTTAACATCGCTTCACGTCTTTCTAGCATTGCTGAAAGCGGTCAGATAATTATTCTCGAAGAGCTCTACAAACAGGATGAAATATCTAAAAAAATACTGGCCCATAAACATAAAATCATCCGCGTGCGTGGAAAGCAGGAACCCGTATCAACCTGGCTGGTAAGCAATGCTGCTGTGGAATGCCAGAATCTCATTCTTAAAAAGTCGCTTGAAATCCTGAACACTCCACCTATAAATTTATCGTGAATATTTTTTTAAACCTTATAAATATATTTCTTATCGGGCTTATTAGTCTGGCATTATTTTCATGCGCATTAATCCAGCCTACGCCTGAAAACCTCAACGCTGACATTGAATTATGGCTAGAACAGAATGAGTTTGACAAAATAGATAAAGCTTTCAATAAAATTCCTGTAGACGATGCAAGGTATCAATCTGCTATTGACAGGAAAAGTCTCATCGATGAAAAACGAAAAAACTTTATCCAGAGCGCATCTGAATCCGCCAAAAATTTTCAACAGCAGGACAAATGGCAGCAAGCCCTCAACACCTATGACGATGCGCTTAATAAAATACACGACCAGCCTGTACTCAGCCAGGGAAGAGCAGATTTAATTCTTGAAAGAGATGCTCAGATCGATACATTGAAAAAAGATATGATGATGCAACGCGCAAACGCACTGATTTCATATAAAAAAATATACGATAAACTTCTCGCACTCATCCCCGAAGACCGTCGTGCTCAACAGGATATACATCATTATAATAAAAACCGGCTGGAAGTCGCACAACAGCTTAATATGTGCGGGGAGCAGGCCAGAAAGAACAAACAATATTTACTGGCCAGTGATTGTTATGCTTTGTCGAATCAACTGGAACCAACTCAACAGAAACAATTATGGATTACTTCCATAAACAAACAACTGATTAGACAATCCACCCGAAAAAGTAGTAATGAGTTACTTACGGCCTATCTAGTAGCTTATAATAAGCACGAGTATAAAAAAGCACAGCAACACCTCAAAACATTACTTGCCGCTGACCCATCCCACGAAAAAACCAGAAAACTGTTAGCCTCCTTGAATAATGAGATTAGTGAGATGGCGCTTAAAAAAATCAATGCTGGAAAAACACTTTATAATAAAAAGAAAATTGATGAAGCTTTAAAAGTCTGGCAACAGGCATTATTACTTGAACCGGATAATGATGAAATAATTGAGCTGATTAATCGCGCGAAAAAAGTCAGTAAAAAAATTCAAAGTTTAGAAAAAAATCAATAGTGATTACGATATTTTTATTCGCACCACATTCATAACTTCCATTTCCATGCCTGCAATATTTTCACTGTCCGGATAATAGGTTAAGTTAACACGCTGCCCGGTTATGTTTTTATAATTTTTTTTACGTTTATATTTAAATGGCACGTTACAGCCTTCAATCATTAAGGTGTTAATTATCCATTCACCTGATTCACGCTGCACATGTGACTCGACTTTCATCATGTCACTCTGGTTCAACTTCTGGTGTGTTTTTAATAATTTGTCTAGCGGAGATTTCATACTGGGTATTTTGACATAGTTTTAAAATAGAAACTGATTTAGTCAGCCTCTTAGAAAACGAGTGAGTAATGATAATGTAGATGTTAGTGTAATGTGGAGATTTAAAATCTTAAACTTAATTATAATTTATTAAGCACTCTTTTCTAATAGGAGCTCAATACATATAAAACAAAAAGGCTGCGTAGCTTACGTTTCTGATTTTAGTTACGTTTTAGTTTATGCCAACTTAACGCGGGATTATTCGGGCTGTCCTGCCCTCACCCCTTCGGGGCCGTGATGCTAAAAAACAGCACCACGTTAAAAAACGCTTCCGGCGTTTTTTTTGAAACTAGTGTAGTGTATGGAATTGTTTGACGATATAGCCAAACAATTCCATACACTACACTAGCTCTCATCAAGACCACCCAGTCCCCATCATATAAAACAAAAAAGGCCCCGTAGCTTTCGCTACGGAGCCTTTTTTGTTTTATATGGCGGACCGGACGGGATTTGAACCCGCGACCTCCGGCGTGACAGGCCGGCATTCTAACCAGCTGAACTACCGGTCCGTTATTTGGTGGGTGGTGAGGGAGTCGAACCCCCGACATTCGCCTTGTAAGGGCGACGCTCTACCAGCTGAGCTAACCACCCAGAATTCTTTTAAAGTTCTGTTTTAGAAGCTGTATTTGTAAAGAGCGCGAATTCTATATTAAGCTGGTCTTATTTGCTATACAAAATTGTCATTAATTGTTAATTATTTCATTTCTCATCGGCATCCGGATAATTACGCTTAAACACCTCACTGCCCATACTTTGTATCTGGTAGTTTATCATTTCATCAAAGAGTGCCAGCAATGGCTGATATGCCTGTGGCTTCTTCTCCAGCAGCCTTAACCCCTCGACGGCTGCCTCAATAGTTGATAGATAACCCTGCTCCGATATTTTACGGATACGGTAATTTGAGCCTTTATCTAACATCAGTTTTGCACAACGCAAATCATGCAATTGCGGATTACACCCCCAGATGCGCTTTGCTTTGCGCCAGGTGGCATCGATTATCAGCAGATATTTAACCTGCCTGCCTTCAACCAGCGCTACATTCTCAGATGCCTCAGCGGGATATAAAACCAGCATATCCGCTGCTGATGCGTTAATCAGCCTGTTTAAATCAGCATGCTCAGTAAAATCCTCGCCCACCCAGCACTGCACCTGCTGCAAACCCAGCTTTGCAATAATAGCACTGCCTTTCGGGTTGCTCACTTCATCCGGGTGCTGCAGTATAATGACCTTTATACGGTTCGCCTGCTTTTCAATACGCCCGCACAAACACGCCACCTTTGCTCGACGACAGGTGTAGCAAACTTCACGGGACATAATGGCACTCAAAAATACTGACGAAATACACTCGATGACACAACTTGAATTTAAACAGGCCGACCATTATAGCCTGCCGCTGATAAAACAGTTTTATAAAAAGAACGGCATGCGTGCGCAGGCGCCGAAGGGCGATTTAATTTTTATTGCCACGCTAAATAATAAAATCGTCGCGGCGCTGCGCCTGCACCCCGTTCAATCGCATTATTTATTACGTAGCATGTGTGTGGCCGCTGACCTGCGAAATAATCAAATCGGAACGAAGTTACTTGAATATCTTCAACCAACACTCAATAAAATTGAATGCTACAGCTTTCCCTTCGAACATCTCATCGAATTTTATCGTCGCGCTAATTTTATTCTTTATGATACTGACGCGGCACCCGAAGCCATTACCGATAAATTCACTCGCTATATTAATAATGGTAAAAAAATTCGGCTAATGAAATACCGGCATGAATCAACACAGTCTCAATAGCAAATCATGCTAAAATAAACACATTTATTAATTTAAGACACAGGTTTATTATGTTTGATGTAAATGAATATTTTGATGGCAAGGTTAAATCACTGGCATTTCAGGCAGGCAATGATAAAGCCACGGTTGGCGTAATGGCCGCGGGCGATTATGAATTCGGCACTAATACTATTGAACACATGACATTAATCAGTGGTGAAATGTCGGTTAAACTTCCGGATGAAAATGACTGGCGCAGCATTGCTGTAAACGAAACATTTATTGTTGCCGCAGATGTTTCATTTTCAGTTAAAATTGCTTGCGATAGCGCATACCTTTGCCTGTATAAATAAACCACTGCGTAAATTATTCTATAAAGTTTCAATATGAAATATAAAGATCTTCGTGATTTCATTTCACAACTCGAAAAAAAAGGCGAACTCAAACGCATTAGCGTAGAGGTCGACCCCTGTCTTGAAATGACCGAAATCTGCGACCGCACATTACGTGCCGCCGGCCCTGCCCTGTTATTTGAAAATGTTAAAAACTCATCGGTGCCGGTGCTCGCCAATTTATTCGGCACACCACAACGGGTTGCCATGGGCATGGGTGAAGAGTCGGTAGATGCACTGCGCGAGGTTGGTGAACTGCTGGCATTTTTAAAAGAGCCCGAGCCACCCAAAGGCATGAAAGATGCCTGGGAAAAATTACCGATTTTTAAGCAGGTGCTGAACATGGCACCGAAAGTAATTAGCAATCCCGGCTGCCAGAAAATTATTATTGAAAAAGATGATATTGATTTAGCCGACATCCCCATTCAAACCTGCTGGCCAGATGATGCGGCGCCGTTAATTACCTGGGGATTAGTGGTGACCAGAGGCCCGAATAAAGATCGCCAAAATTTAGGCATTTATCGCCAGCAGGTTATTGCAAAAAATCGAGTGATTATGCGCTGGTTATCGCATCGCGGTGGCGCACTGGATTTTAAGGAATGGCAGGCACAACATCCGGGTAAACCTTTCCCGGTTGCGGTTGCGCTGGGCGCAGATCCGGCAACTATTTTAGGCGCGGTTACGCCGGTACCCGACAGTTTATCCGAATATGCATTTGCGGGTTTATTGCGCGGCAGTAAAACTGAAGTGGCGCAATGCAAATTATCCGAACTGCAGATTCCTGCTTCCGCCGAATATATTTTAGAAGGATTTATTTATCCCGATGATATGGCAGCGGAAGGCCCCTATGGTGATCACACCGGTTACTATAATGAAGTGGAAAATTTTCCGGTGTTTACCATCGAGAAAATTACCCATCGTAAAGATCCGATTTATCACACCACTTACACCGGTCGTCCACCGGATGAACCTGCAATTTTAGGTTTAGCATTGAATGAAGTTTTTGTGCCGATTTTAAAAAAACAGTTTCCGGAAATTGTGGATTTTTATTTGCCCCCTGAAGCCTGTTCATATCGCATGGCGGTAGTCAGCATGAAAAAACAATACCCCGGTCATGCCAAAAGAGTCATGATGGGGGTGTGGTCTTTTCTGCGCCAGTTTATGTATACCAAATTTGTGATTGTGGTTGATGACGATGTGAACACCCGCGACTGGAACGATGTGATCTGGGCAATGACCACCCGCATGGATCCGGCCCGCGACACCACCATTATTGAAAGCACCCCGATTGATTATCTCGACTTTGCTTCACCGGTATCTGGCCTCGGCTCTAAAATGGGCTTTGATGCCACCAATAAACTAGCCGGTGAAACCGACCGTGAATGGGGCAAACCCATTGTAATGCGGGATGATATAAAGCAACGTGTTGATGAAAAATGGGACCAGTTAAATATTTTTAATAAAGATTAAATGTGATGACAAATAAAACTCAGAAAAAACTTTATACCGTTAAGCAAAGCCCGATTCATGGCAATGGTTTATTTGCCCACTGTGACATCAAAAAAGGCACTGTACTTGGCAGCTTAAAATGTAAACCGACTAAAAAAGACGGCCCCTATGTTTTATGGGTAAATAAAAAACTCAGCGTGCAGGTTGAGTGCGACTTAAAATATATTAATCACAATTCAAAACCCAATGCAGTTTATTATGAAGACCTGCAGGTAGTGACCTTAAAAAACATTAAAAAGGGTGAAGAAATCACCCATGATTATGGCGAGGACTGGGTTTAATTTTAATGAGCTGGCTCCAGTAGATATTGTTTATATGTAATAGCTTTTTTATTTGAGCTGACATATTAAATTACAGATTTAAATGAGAGCTTACAATGACCATATTTAGCTATTTCAGATGCTAATAAAAAATAGTTTTCATTTACAGCACAGGTTCTTCCGGGTTTTGCATTTATTCCCTCTGGAGCCAGCTGAAAATTGTATGTCTGCAGGGGTAAAATCACAGGTATGTGATTTTAAGTCACGATAAGCCTGGACGGCTTACCGGGACGACCTGGTAACGGGGCTAGTAACTCACCGTTTGAAATGCTATTAGAAGTATATTAAACAATTTTCAGGCACCCTCATTGTTTTTTAATGAGGGCTGGTGAGTAAGGGTGGCATTTTTTTGCTTACTTTTCATATTTGATTATCATGGGCTACAGACAAAAAAGTGAGTCGCCAACAAGGCGAAACCACAGAATTCAAGTTCCCGTAAAGCATAGCTACTGTAGGATTAGATCAAAACCTGTTATTAAATATGTCGGATCTGATATAAACCATTACACTTTATATATATTTTCACGCCAGTTTTTATTTGCCGATGTCTGTAATAATTTTATATGCTGCCCCACTTCATTCTCATACCAGCCCTGATGATTTTCTAAAGGCTCCACCGAATACCCCCACCAACAGCCGTCCGCATCCTGCGCAATAAATCGCACCCAGTCAGGCACATTAATTCCGGCTAAATCAGGCCTCAACTAACTCGTCCAGCTCGTCATCCATGTGCAGCATGGTGAGCTCTGAAAATCCGCCGATCCATTTCCCATCAATTGCAATTTGTGGCACCGTGCGCGCCCCCTGGGTTAGCTCTGACATTTCTCTCAATGCGCTATGATCTGCATCCACCATCGCAACATCAAAAGGTATTTTCCACTTATCCAGTAAGGTTTTGGTTTTATCGCATATCGGGCAGCGTGCTGTGCTGTATATTTTTACGCGGGCCATTGGTTCTACTCCTGCTCATAATTTAAATTTTAGCGATTATATCAAAAATTATGCTGCACGAATAATTCACCTGTTTTTACAGGCTTTTACTTTCTGGTTTAATGATGCAGAATGTCACACTGTAATTTTTACCCTATTGATTTTCAAGGATTCATAATGCCAAACAAGGTCACCATACACCCCTCCGGCCATCAATTTGAAGTTGATGACGGCGAGGCTATTTTAGATGCTGCCATGCGCCAGAATATTGATTTACCTTATGGCTGTCGAGGCGGTGCCTGTGGCAGCTGTGTCGGTTATATCGTAAACGGCGAAGTTTATTATGATGACGAACCCATAGCACTCGATGACGAAATGATGGCTAACAAACAGGCATTATTTTGCATTGCTAAAACCCGCGCAGACCTTGAAATTAGTATTGACGAAATAACCACCGCAGATTCTTTTGAAATAAGACAATTCGGTTGTCATGTAAGCTCTAAAAATCATTTATGCCACGATGTTATCGCACTTAAAATTACCCTTGATAATAATGAAAGACTACAATATCACGCGGGACAATATATTGAATTTATTCTCGAAGATGGCAAGCGCCGCGCTTTTTCCATTGCTAATGCACCCCATAATGATGACTTAATTGAATTACACATTCGCCATGTCGATGGCGGCCTGTTTACAGACTTTTTATTCGCCTCCATGCCAGAAAATTCCAGCTTACAAATGCAAGCACCCCTTGGACAATTTTATTTACGAGAAGATCGTAAACGTCCAATAGTCATGATGGGTGGTGGCACTGGCTTTGGACCTTTAAAAGCCATGATTGAACATATCGAATATATTTCCTTTGATCAACCTGTTCATTTATTTATGGGAGTTCGCGCCCTACGTGATTTATATATGGATGAAATGGCTAAGCAATGGATAGAAAAAAATAAAAACCTGAGTTTTATTCCGGTTCTGTCAGACCCAATGACAGAAGATAACTGGCAGGGTGAAAGCGGTTTTGTGCATCAAGTTGTAGCAAACCATTTTAAGGATTTATCTGGATTTGATATTTATATGAGTGGCCCACCACCTATGATAAATGCAGCGGTCGATCTCTTTACGCAACAGGGTGCATCAAAAGAAAATATGTTTTCAGATGCCTTTGAGTATTCAGCTGATGCAACACAGGCCATCGCCTCAGGGAAATAAAGTATCTTCAGGTTTTCATCATGAGTAACTGCAAACATTTACAATCTGTACTGCACAATGAAATACCCATTACTCGAGCAATGGAGATTTCGGTTGCACATTGTGATGCATTAAAAATTGAGCTTAATGCACCACTTGCACCCAATATTAATCACAAATGTACTGCCTTTGGAGGAAGCCTCTATTCCATTGCGGTGCTTTGTGGTTGGAGTTTTGTATATCACCAAATGAAACTAAACAATTTATCCGGACATATTGTAATTCAACACAGCGAAGTTAATTACAGGCATCCAGTTGATGGCACAATTAACGCCGTTTGTGAAATGATTGACGAGAAAACTTTATCACGGTTTATAAAAACCTATCAACGTAAAGAACGGGCACGTATTAAATTACAGGTAAAGATTTTATTTGCTGGCGAGAAAGCCCTGGATTTTTATGGCCATTATGTCGTACATAAATAATTTAGCAAACTACACGGAGTTATCAATAATTACTGAATAACTTTCAGTAATGGGCGGCTAACTTTATTATCATGCAGCTGGCCTAATCTCAATACATCAGACTGACTATCAACTGCACTCATTAAACCTAGCTGATACATTTTCTGAGCTTCTTCATGCTCATCCATTTTGTTATCTAATAATTCAGCCAATTTTAAATACGCTTCGGCAGATCCCTGAATACCAATACTCGATTCAAAATAACTTCTTGCCTTTCCCCATAGCTGACAATTTAAACATAACTTACCCAGCACCAGTAAAAGCACTGCATTTCTTGCTTGACCATGCAGCCAGGTTTCAGCAGTTTCAAGCTGTTTAGTACCATCGTCTAATTTAATATTAGAATATAAAATAGCTAACTCATTATCCCAGTCTTGACTCAACTGATTTCTAATTAAAACTTCAGCTTCTTGTTGACCGTCTACTTTTAATAAGTAACTGCAATAAACCTGTAATAACTGTGCATTTGCTTTTAGACGCTTTGGAATTTTCTGCCAGATTGCATTAGTTTTATCGCCATCAACCTGCTTAATACTATTTTTTAATTGGCCATACAATGCATCAATTTCATCCGTTTCTAATTGCTTTTCATCTAAGGCTTTCATCTTGCGAACATCTTCAAGAATCGGCACCAGATTATCCCAGTCTTCTAACTGCTGATAAGCACGCGCCTGCAATTTTTTTACGTAGCCATGCTTGGGTGCCACACTAGACAAGTGATTTAAGGTAGCCAATGCCTGCTCTAATTGCTTATGACTTAACTGTAATTCAGCCTGCGTTAAGCCAATTGCAATATCTGCCGATGGTGTTGCTTCATGGGCTAGTCTTAAATATTCATCACGCCTGTCATAAGCACCCAATTGTTGCGCTGATCTTGCTGCCATTAAATAATTTAACAACGAAGTATCACTGGAATCGGCCTGTTTAAGTAATATTTTTTCTGCCTGTTCAAAACGCCCTTCCGACATTTCTATTAATCCTTTCACCAGCGCATTTTTTGAGCGCTCTGATTGACGCTCATTATGTCGACGACTCATATAATTTGGAAAATATAATAGCGTGGACAATGTGCGTATTGAGTAATAAAAAGCAAAAAAACTTACCGCTATAAAACCTAACATAAATATAAATGAGGTTTCCACCGTATATTCAGCAAAGCTAAACACGACATAGCCCGCTCCGTTATGAAATGCAATAACGCCAATCGCAACAGCAATCACCGTCGCCAATAAAGTAACTAAAATAAAACGTTTCACTCTTTCGCTCCCTGCGTCTTTATCGCTGGTTTCTGTAGCGCAGGTTTCTGTATTGCCGGTTTTTCCGCTGCCGCTGATTTTACGGTTTTATTGCCGGTGCCTTTCATTTCTTTTTGTAATAAAGTCCAGGCCAATGTTAACTCGGGTAAATCTGGACTTAATTGCATAGCCGAATAGCCCGACAATATTTTTTTCAATTGCTGAATACGATTATCTTTTTCATCATAATGTAAACGTAAAATTTCCTGAGCCTGTGTTATCTCGTGTAAAAATTGAGTTTGGTCAAAGCGTAAAGCGGCTAACCTTGCACCTAAGAAATAAGTCCGCAATAACTGTTCAATTTGATTTTGCTGCTGTGCGCTACTCGCCGCCTGAATGCTGCGCTGGTGAACTTTTATATCACCAATTTGTTTCACTGTTTCCAGTAATGAATCGACAAAGGTTTTATCTTCAACCAGCGGCTGCTCAACCGCATCATTTTCCGTGAATTGAATTTTTATTTCATCTTTTGCCGTTTTAAATGGTAACTCGGGAAGATACGCAATCGCCTGATCTAACGCTAACGAAATACCATTAACATCGGCCTGATGAATTGCATTTAAACTACCGATATCTTTTGACAGTTGTTTACGAATTTTAAACAGGGTTAAATCGCCCAACTGTTCAATACGCTCATCGGCACCTTTTAATGCGGCAATGGCACCCGCAATATCTTTTGCAACGGCAATGCGTTGGTGGGCAATACGTAACAGGTAATCAATTTCGGCTAATGCCCAATCACGCTGGTTACGGTTAACAACGTTAATGGCGCGCTGTGAAATGACCTGAGTTTGTTCAATTTGTTTTTTCAGATCAGCCGAATAAGCCGTATTATTCACTAAGCTGTTTGCATTATTTTTAATCTTTTTATTGGCTGTTTTAAATTCACTGGTTAATTGCTGAATCGAATATTGCTGTGCTGCAATCTCACTTGCCTGCTGCTGTTGTTGCTCCCAGAAGTAATAGCCACCAGCAGCACTTGCCCCCGCTAGTAACAGCATTAAAAATAATAAAAACCAGAACCCCACTGACTTTTTATTTTTTTGTGACTGGTTTGTTTTGACATTATTATCAATCGCATCATTTACTGGCTCTGCCTCGAGCACGACGTTTGATAGATTGCTTTCTTGGTCTGACATAGTTAAGTTTCTTTAAGGTCTTTGTTCATTCAAATGCGCAATTAAGCGCGTCTAACATGTGCTGATTAGTTGCGGACTGCGCACAGAAAATCCGTTTAAATCCGAGTGATTCTGCGCGTTGCGCTATTCGCTCGGATGCTGCAATAATTAACGTTGCCATTATTGCAGACTGGCTTACTAAAGAATCGTTTGACAACTCAAGCATATCATAAAGATTTTGTAATGATTCACTACTGGTAACCGTTATTGCATCAATACCGAAACTGTCCCAGTTTGCACTTAATTGCTGGCGTTGCACTGTGCTGTCATTCAGCGGCTTTTCACGCCGATATACCTGTGCATAATCTACCTGTGCTCCACGCAATCGTAACTCATCTGCTAGCTGCTCGAGGCCGCCTACGCCTCGAATAATAAGACAATGAGACTGATCAATCTGCACAGCCTGCAACGCATGTAATGCCAGTAGCGACTCACTATTAAAACCTTGCTGCGGGCTTATGCTGACATTAAAACCTGCATCCATTGCTACCTTATATGTCGCTTTTCCTATCGTTGCGATTTTTGTACTCACGTCTGCTGATTTTATATCCAGCGACTGCAATAAGTTTAGCGCTTGATGCACCGCATTGGCACTGATAAAAATAATTAAATCATAGTCATTGATTGAGCGTAATGTTTTTTCCAGCTGTGGATTCATTTCTACCGAGCGAATTTCTATACACGGAAAACCCAACATCGAATAACCACCTGCCTCTAGCAGCCCATTAAATTCGGCTAACTGATGCTGTGGCCGGGTAGCCAGCACGACATGTTTTTGTAGACTCGCTGATGAGTCGATCAATCAATCATTCCCATTTCGCGCAATATCACATCGGCGCCATCATTTAATAACTGCTCGGCTAATTGCTGCCCCAGAGCTTCAGCCTGAGCGGCTGGGCCTCTTACCTCGCCGCGTACCACTTCGCTGCCATCGGGGCGACCGACTAATCCGCGTAAATATATTTCATTATTTTCAAGTAGTGCATAGCCTGCAATAGGCACCTGACAGCCACCGTTTAAGCGATTATTCATTGCGCGTTCGGCACTCAGGCGCAGGTTCGTATCACCATGATTTAGCGGTGCAATTAGCGCCTCAATTTTCTCATCACCCACGCGGCACTCAATACCCACCGCACCCTGGCCTACCGAAGGCAGGCTTTGTTCGGGGGTAATGCGGGTTTTAATGCGGTCTTCAAATTCCAGTCGAATCAACCCTGCACTGGCGAGAATAATCGCGTCGTAAGCACCGTTATCGAGTTTTTGCAGGCGGCTATTCACATTGCCACGCAGATTAAGCATTTGCGCATTAGGCATCACTTCTTTTATTTGCAACTGACGACGCAGGCTGGACGAACCGATGCGGGCATTTTCGGGCAGATCTTCAAGACTATTATAAGTGTTGGACACAAACGCATCGGTGGGATCTTCACGCTCCATAATAATCGGCAGATGCAAACCTTTGGGAAACACCATCGGCACATCTTTCATAGAATGCACCGCGATATCCGACTCGCCATCCAGCATCGACTGCTCTAATTCTTTTACAAACAGGCCCTTACCACCGACTTTAGCCAAAGGCGCATCGAGAATTTTATCGCCCTTAGAAACAATCTTAATTAATTCTATATTGATATCAGGATATAAAAGTCGAAGCTGGCGCGACACTTCCTCGGCCTGCCACAGAGCAAGTGGGCTTTTACGGGTCGCGATGCGGATGGTTTGTGACATGAAAGAATCCAGACATTTAAAACGGGGTATTTTAGCGCAGATTAATAGAGTTGCGTAGGGGTAGGGGTATTTAGCAACACTGAAAAGTCAAAAAACACCCGTTCATTGACTGATATATTGTGCAACATACGTCCGTCGGTTTGAGAAACTACTTAAACGTCGCCATATTTTTGATTTTCTTGCGCACATGGGGCAAGTGCCGACGCGATATTTCCAGCCTCTCTTCAATGCCTTCAATGGTAATAACACAATGGCCTTCAGAGTTTTTTTCCAGCCCCGTCATAAATCGATCTGCAATCAATGCATTGCGGTGAATGCGGGTAAACAGGTGGCTGAACTCCCCTTCCAGTGATTTAAGCGATTCTTCAATTAAACATTCATGGTCATCGGTGCGCAGGGTGACATATTTATGGTCTGCCAGAAAATAGCGGATGCTTTCGATCGGCACCAATTCCAGACTGCCGCGGGTTTTTACGCAGATATGAGTGCGGACTTTGGGCTGTTCATCAATAAATTTAAGTTGTTCGAGTTGCGGCTTAGTTAAGCGTGCAGCAGCTTCCAGCGCATCGTGCAGCCTGTCCTGCTTAATCGGTTTTAACAGATAATCAACCGCATGGGTTTCAAATGCCTTTAATGCGTGCTCGCTAAAGGCCGTGGTAAATACAATCGCGGGGGGCTTGCTTAGTCTGTTCATGTGATGCGCAGTTTCAATGCCATCCATGCCGGGCATGCGAATATCCAGCAATACCACATCAGGCTTTAGCTCCTGCGCTAAACGCAGAGCATCTTTGCCATTTGATGCATTTGCACAGGCTTCAAAGCCGTTTAGCCCCTGCACCAGCCCAATTAATCTTTGTCTGGCGAGTGGCTCATCATCAACAATCAATATATTCATCGTTTTAAAGGTATTCCTATTGAAACCGTATACAGATCTGGCTCAGCAGCTATCGTAAAATCGGCTTCATCTGCATACATGAGTTGCAGGCGGGTTTTAATATTCGTCTGCGCCATGTGATTTCCTTTATGCCGGCTCATTTCACTGTGCTCGGCCACCGGATTACTTACACTTAAGCATAGACGATTGTTATCAAGTTGCGCTGAAATTTTTATTTTTCCGCCCTCGGCCAGCGGCTCAACCCCATGATAAATGGCATTTTCTGCTAGCGGTTGCAGGCACAAAGACGGTACTTCGGTTTCTGCCGCCAGCTCCATTACCGCATCATCTAGCTGCCACTCAACCGCAAGGCGCTGATCGAGGCGCAAATGCTCAATATCCAGATAGCTTGCCACCAGATCTAATTCAGCCTGTAAGGTATGGGCAGTTTCTTCCTGCAAACTGGCGCGAAATAAATCCGATAAATCTTCTACGGCTTTTTCTGCCTTATTGGCATCAATATGCACCAGACTGGCGATGGTGTTCATGCTATTGAATAAAAAATGCGGGCGAATTCGTGCTTTAAGTGCCTGCAACTGGGCATGGCTTTGCGCCTGCATATTCGCGCGCCACTGATGCTGCACATAAAAATAGCGTAAAACCACCGCGTAAATAATGCTGCTAATGGCCAGATTACGCACAAAGAAATACTCAATAGCAGATTCATTTTTAATCAGTGAAAGCCCCAGCTCAACACTCATATACACGGCCAGATAGCTAAAGAGCACACTGGCAAGCATCATTAATGAAAAGCTCACAATGGCACAAATGACTACGCTTTGTTTATTCAGCCAGTTTCTTAGCAGACACAACAGGCTGGCATTTACCAACCCTAGCCACTGCGCAAACAGCGAAACCAGCGCAAGCCGCTCCCAGAAGCCCGTTCGCATATTGGGTGCCAAAGCCAGTAATAACGACAATAGCTCCACCATTAATATCAGCAGAAACACCGCTGAAACATCACACAGGTTGGGGATAAAGCCGCGCTTTGAATTTAATTCCATTTCCATCTACTCAGTCTATACGATAAATCTGATTTTTGTATAAGTGAATCAACATAGGCGAAAGTACAGTGAGCGGTGCTTCTCATTGGTTAGCGCTGGCGCATTTGCTATACTCCGCGCTACTTCAAAATCAGTTTCAGGATTCACTCAACTCATGAGCCAGCCAGCAAAGCCAAAATCATCCGCCAAAAAGCCAACCGAAAAATTGCCAGAGAAATTATGGGGTGGCCGCTTCACCGAGCCCACCGATGCATTTGTTGAAGCCTTTACCGCCTCGGTGCAGTTCGATCAGCGCATGTACCGTGAAGATATTGAAGGCTCCCGTGCGCATGCTCACATGCTGACCAAAATCGGCGTGCTGACTGATGCGGACTTACAGGCCCTGCTAAAAGGCCTTGACCAGATCGAGCAGGAAATTGCAGACGGCAAGTTTGAATGGTCCATCGCCCGCGAAGACGTGCACATGAATATTGAAGCACGCCTCACCGAACTGGTAGGCGATGCGGGTAAACGCCTGCACACCGGGCGCTCACGTAATGATCAGGTAGCTACCGACATTCGACTTTATCTGCGCGAACAAATTGGCTTTGCCATTTCTGAAATTCGTCGCCTGCAAACCGGCCTGCTGGATTTAGCCGAGCGCGAAGCCGAAACGATTATGCCCGGCTTCACCCATTTGCAGGTGGCCCAGCCTGTTACCTTCGGCCACCATTTACTGGCGTGGTTTGAAAATATGCACCGCGATGCTTCTCGCCTCGAAGATTGCGCCCGCCGACTAAATGTTTTGCCTTTGGGTGCTGCCGCATTAGCAGGCACAACCTACCCCATTGACCGGCATTTCACCGCAGAACAGCTCAATTTCGACGACGTTTGCCGCAATTCGCTGGATGCGGTAAGCGACCGCGACTTCGCGATTGAGTTTTGCGCCGATGCCGCCATTTTAATGACCCACCTGTCACGCTTCTCAGAAGAGCTAGTTTTATGGTCATCTGCGCAGTTTAACTTTATTAATTTGCCGGATCGTTTCTGCACTGGCTCATCGATTATGCCACAAAAGAAAAACCCGGATGTGCCAGAGCTGGTGCGCGGAAAAACCGGCCGCGTGAATGGGCATTTAATCTCATTGCTTACTTTAATGAAGTCGCAGCCACTGGCTTACAACAAAGATAACCAGGAAGATAAAGAGCCTTTATTCGATACAATCGACACAATATTAGGCTCTTTACGCGCATTTGCAGACATGATTCCCGCAATTGAAGCTAAAAAAGAAAATATGTATAAAGCCGCCAAGCAAGGCTTTTCAACAGCCACTGATCTTGCAGACTATCTTGTAGTAAAAGGTATGCCCTTTAGAGATGCTCACGAAGTCGTGGGTAAGGCCGTTGCATTTGGGGTTGAAAGTGAAAAAGACTTAAGTGAAATGTCATTAGATGAACTTCAGGTATTCTCAGATATTATTCAGCAGGATGTGTTTGATGTGCTGACTTTAGAAGGTTCTGTGGCAGCACGTAATCATATTGGTGGCACTGCACCTGCGCAGGTGTTGAAAGCGGTGAAAGATGGTAGAGAACGCATCAGCTAAATTTATTTAGCACAGCTTTTATCGGACTGTCATTTTATTAACTGATACTTTGCTGAAGCGTTTTCCACGCAGTAGTAATGTAAATACGACCGCTTAAAGTAATCATTAAAAAAGCCTGACCTTCGAGCTCACGCTTTATAAAAGCTGCCGGCTTAATTTTCATTCCACAATGAATATTCCATTATAAACTCAGCAGAACACAGATATTTTAATCCACCATAATTATTAAAAAAATATCTTGAAAAAAAATATTCCAATCCATATATGTTAAGTATCAGGATGATGTCTACTTCTGGAATCATCCTGATAAATTGAATTTGTTTTGTATTGCTTCTAACGGAGGATATATCATGAATGCAATCGACTTAGCTCCTTTATATCGCAGCACTATTGGTTTTGACCGTTTCGCGTCATTACTTGATAGCACATTAACTGCTGATACTGCTGTACCCAGTTACCCGCCTTATAATATTGAAGTTCACGATGAAAATCGCTACGCCATTACACTGGCTGTGGCAGGTTTTACAAGAAATTAACTGGATATCAGCGTTGAAAAAGGTGTGTTAACAGTGCGCGGAAATCATCAAAAAGAAGAGACTCGAAAGTATCTCCATCACGGTATCGCAAACCGTTCATTTGAACGCAAGTTTAATCTTGCTGATTACGTTGAGGTGACCAGTGCAGACCTTAATAATGGTTTATTAACCATTAGCCTGGTGAAGGAAATTCCCGAAGCGATGAAGCCCAGAAATATTTTTATCACCCAGGCACAAAATACCTTTGAGCATCAAAGCGAAATAAATAACAAACTTAAAAAGGAGGAAACTAAAAAAAAAAGCCGCGTAATTATGGCAACCGGTGGCTGGGGTTTTATCTCTGCCACCCCGTTTATTAAATTTGCTAACAAATAAATGTAAAACCTTGCGTTTTTTTAAATGATTCTATTTGGAGGAAATGACAATGAATTTAACAAAACTCAATCCCTGGAACTGGTTTAAACACGAAGACAATGAAACCAATGCAGCGGTACAGATTCCGTTGAGCCGTGATAAAACCACACCCGCCGTTTCAAACATGGTGGCACAAAATAATTCATCCGCGGGTAATTCGCTTTTACGATTGCATCAACAAATGGACCAGCTGTTTGATGATGTGTGGAATTCAGCGGGCTTCACTGCACCTTTGTCTATGCAACGTCAAAATTCAACAATGGCCGCCTCTAATTATTTACCGCAGTTAGATATTTCCGGTGATGAAAAAAACTATGAGATTAACCTGAATGTACCCGGATTATCCGAGACGGATATTAATATAGAAGTTAACGATGATGTGTTAACTATTACGGGTAATAAAGTAGAAAAAAATGAAACCAAAGATAAACAGTTTTATCGCATTGAGCGTAGCTATGGTTCTTTTAAGCGCACCCTGTCTTTACCCGATGATGTGAAAGTTGATGAGATAAGCGCAGCCTTAAAGGAGGGTATTTTAACACTCAACATGCCACGCTCAGAACAACCGAAAAAAGATGTGCGGCGCATTAACATAACCTCATAGCAGTTAATGAGCGATGAACTCAACGACTAAAAGTCATTTCATAATAAAAAAATTCTGTCATTCCCGCATGCTTGTGTCTGGAGTAGTGGTGCAAGGATGCAGCGCTTGCGAACCAAAGGGCGGAATCTAATGACTCTGAATGGCTTAAATGTAGTGGTTTATACTAGATCAGACATATTTAATAACAGGTTTAAACCTAAGTATACAATAGCGGTGCTTTACGGGAATTTGAATTCTGTGGTTTCGCCTTGCTGGCGACTCACTTTTTTGTCTACAGCAACAATAAAGTAAGCAAAAAAATGCCGCCCTTTACTCACCAGCCCTCATTAAAAAACAATGAGGGTGCCAGAAAATTGTTCAATAGACTTCTAAATTGCATTCCAAACGGTGAGTTACTCGCTCCGTTGCCGGGTCGTCACGGTAAGCCGTCCAGGCTTATCGTGACTTAAAATCACATCCCTGTGATTTTACCCCTGCAGGCAGACAATTTTCTGCTGGCTCCAGAGGGAATAAATCCAAAACCTGGATAAACCTGAGCTGCAAATGAAAATATTTTTTCATTAGACTCTGAATAACTAAATACAATCATTGTAAGCGGTCATTTAAACCTGCAATCTAATGTGTCAATTCAGATAAAAGCTACTACAGCTTAAAGCTGTGAATCACTTCATTCTCACGGTCTATCCTTGTTCACTATCTATTTCGAGCATATTTATATGTCACCACAATTCTGGTTTATCAAGTGCTTTTACGCAGTATGTGTTGCCTTCAACTGGTTTAACTTTATCACTAACCAATGATTGAGCAAGCCAACCTTCCGGGTATGATAATTTTAAGGGTGCTTTTATAATTTTCTCTGTGATATGACTGAAGCCAACTTTCGAATAAAATTCTGGATCACCGTATGTAAGTATTAGTTCTACGTTATTTTCTTTTAAATACTTAATACCAAAATTAATAAGTTGCTGACCTATCCCCTTTTTCTGGTAATCTGTATGTATGGCGACAGGCGATAAGATAAATGCACTAACATCACTATCAAATGTGATCTTACTAAAGAATATACTTCCGATAATATTTTCCTGGTTAGTTGCTATAAAACCATAAAGATCTTTAGAGCTTGTGCCAGTCATTAGATCATCAACGAAATTTTTTATAATGAGACCTTCAGATTCGCTTTCTGAGTCTGTAAACACCTTAGCAAATAATTCTTTTATTTTATCAATGTTACTTTTTTTGTATCTTGAAAAATTCAATTATTTTTAACTCCGTTGCGAATGAACATTGTATATATTCTTTTTTACTCAGCGGACTCTGCAAAACTATCGCTTCGGTGTTTGCCGCCGAGAGTGTCAGGGTCTGTATCGCCGTTCTTGACGAAGCCGCCGCGAAACAGGTGGCACAGGAGGCTTTATAGATGTGCCTTTAGCGCTTTCTCTAGTTCAACATAAGCCACTTCCAGCTCGCCAAACAACCCGGCCAAATTATCTTCTGTGCCTTCCCGCGCCTCTTCTTCCAACTGTTTAGCCAGACGAAATATCTGCATCGCGCCCATACTGCCACTGCCACCTTTTAGTTGATGGGCGTTATGTATCACGGCATCAAGATCACCCTCTGGAATAGCCTTGCTGATTCCGGCCAGTAATTTAGGCGAATTATCCAGATAGGTTTCAATAAATGAGCCTATTGCATCACCCATTAAATCAGCGATTTCATTAAATATCCGGGTATCTAGTGCAGGTTCAGTCATGGCTTGCTCTTAATTTATAAAGATAATGGAAGGGTTTTAGTGCTACCGGGACACATCGCCCACTAGCATGGCCTCGGGCACATACTGGCGAATGGCACTGGTTAGCTCTTTGCAAAGCCCGGGCTTTGGCTTGTGTGACACCCATAAGCAATTGATTTTTAGATCCATATTGGCAAACACCACATCTGAACTGTAGCGGCTTAATACCATCTGAATGTCTTTTAACGTGTTATCAATATAGTTCTGGGGCTTTTTCTTCAATTTTGGAATAATCAGCATAAAGTCGACAAACGAATTGCCGTTTTCATCACGAGTAGGCGCAATTTTATACAGTTTCTCACCCGGGAGAATACCCTTGAACATATCGATTTTCTGATCAGACATAAGCTTCCCATTCCACTCGAGCCAGCACATATAATAAGCTTAGCTGAACTCATCCATAAACGCGAAAATAATCACATTATCACCAACTAAGACGACTGTCTAACAAAGAAACGAAACTATTTGCCTCTCGCACCGGTTTCGTGGATAATACCCGACCAAATTAGTCAAGATTATTTATTTTTTACGAGGTGAAGTTATGGAAGCGATTGTTGACGGTAAAACAATTGAATTAAGTGAAGCAGGTTGGTTATTAAACCTGGACGAGTGGAGCGAAGAGCTGGCAGCTCAAATTGCAATTAATGAAAATGTACCTGAGTTAACTGAAGAGCACTGGAACATCATTAATATGGCTCGCGAGCATTTTCAGGATAATGGCATGGTATGTGAGCCACGGGCATTTTCCAAGAAGATGAAAAAAGTATATGGCAAAGATAAGAGTGATCAGAAATACATTTACTCTTTATTCCCAACGGGTTTGATTAAGTGTGCAAATAAAATTGCCGGCTTACCTCGCCCTAAAGGTTGTAGTTAAGTCACCTTTGCTCAACACGTTTTTAATGTTTAAAAAAGGACGGCTTTTTAGCCGTCCTTTTTTATATTTTAAAGCATTGCTGCCCCGTTAACCTAAATAGTGCCGTCATTCCTGCGAAGGCAGGAATCTAGTGGCTCTGAAAGTCCGACAGACACTGGATACCTGCCTTCGCAGGTATGACAGAGTAATGAAGTTAAATTTCATGTCCAGATTTTTGAAAATTATTTCATAGCTTGGCATTAAGGGCTTAACTGCTCTTCTTTAAAAAGTTAGCGGGACAGCAGTGATTTTAAAGATTAATTTGTTAGTCGTATTTTTTAACGATTACTGTACCGATACAAATCAAAAATACCATAAGCCCTGGGTTCCTGTTTTGCAGATTGCGCACTAAACCAGTCTGCCTCTTCCCAGAATCTTGCAGAAGTTCTGCGCACACCATAAATGCTCACAAATTTTTCATAATCATCTCTATCTTTTATAGCCGATATAATATCAACAAAATTTTCTAAATCATTTTCATTTACCACAAAAAAGAAATTGGGATAGGCGCCCAGTATTCCTTTATAAACACTCATGGTATCCAAATCTCTTTCTCTATTATCTACCGAACTTAATAACGAACTGATATTTTTATATTCTTTATTATTTACCAAAGTGTAAGCTTGATCCTGTTTATTGCCAATTACTTTTAGCAATGCAGTATCTGGAAATACAATTAATTGTTTACCCTTGATTTTTGCAATCCGTTGAATTTGCTTATCCATTGATGATCCATTTTTTGCTAAATCACAATTGGGTTTTTCACAACGATTAATATAATCTACGGGAAACTGATTTAATCTTTGTTCTATTTTTTTATAAAGCTCACTTTGCGGGTCATCTGTTTTAAAGCCAGTAATAATTTTCACATCTAACCAAAAATCTTCAGATTTAAAATATTTTTTTACATTTTGACGAATACCTTTATACCAGGATTCTCTCACTTCCTTTCGCTTTTCAGGTGGAAGAAAAGCTAAAAATGTATTTTCGCCTTCCATACGTAAAAAATCCATATAAATTCGGGTGTTAAATTGATGCCCAATATTTCCATACACATCGTAGCCCGCAACTAATAAATAATGTATTCTTTCTAAAACGGGGTAATCTATTACCCAGGCGCTTTCCGGATAGTTTCCTAACATACCCTGCTTAACCGTAGCACTGTCAACATGTCTAAATATGGTTAAAGCACTATTATTTTTATCCATGCTATCGCTGCCATCCCAAATAAACGATAGCGCATCATCTAATTCCATTTGCGGTGAATTTATATACCACTTCTGTCGCTCAAGCATATAATTATGCTGCAAATCCCAATAGTTGGTCCAGGTACTTAACAGATTTAATGTGTTTTCTTTTTCGGTTGGCATTTGAAGACTAGCAGAGATTTTTCTTATATAATCATCATCATAATTAGCTTTCATTTTATCAGGCGAACCAAAAAACACCCAAAACTGATCTTCAATAACATTAAGCGCTACTTGCCCACGGCACACTGGGCCTTTTATAAATCCTTCAATAAAAAAGCGTGTATCATCTAATAAAAATTTATACCGCGATTTAACCGGAATATCAACGAAGGTTTTAAACGGGTTTGATGCTTCTGCAGAAATATATGATGGTAATTTTTTTACTTCGTATTCTGGCTTAATAAAAAGTTCTTCATAGCGCGCCATGCGCTTATCTGACAAGCCATAAATTACATGTGATTTATTTACAATAGATGATTTCACATAACGTAATCGATAATAAAACTTATCGACTTTGGGATCATTATAAGCTCTTGTAGTAGCAATTTCAGAAATAGCTTTACCCGGCGGCGTATATGAACGCACTAAACGGAAAAATTCCCGCGTATCACCACCTTCAAAATATAAATGCCCGATAAATAAATGCTCATATAAATACCGGCTGATTAATTGATGCTTTAAATCACTTTGGTTTAAAAACGATTCCCATTTTTTTATTTGATTTGTCGATTCAAGCGGCAAAGTTTTTTTACTATCATCCGGCATGCCTTGCGATATCCATTTAACTAAAACATGATATTCTTCGTCCGACATATTGGGTGTTGCAAACGGCATGCCCTGACCCGGAAATTTTTCTGCATAATTTTCAAATTTTTCATTCGTAGGGCAAGTTTGTTCTCTGCCTAAACTTAAATCTATTTTATCATCAATCATGCCAATGCGTGGCTGTGGGTTAAGCTGTTTTAATCTCAGCATTTTATAAAGCACTGAGTGGCGCAAATTATTATCTGCAGATTCTTCCTGTCCATTTAAAACGGAATGAAAACCTTTTTCACGCCATTCTTTTTCGTTTTTTGCATCGATAAATAAACGCGTTGGTTTAACTGCAAAAATGCGCTCCGCATCATAAACTTTATCCGGATTCGCACCGCGCTTTATACCTTCAATTGAAGTCAGCTTTAGTTGGCAGGGCGCATCATAACAGCCATGGCAAACAATACAGCGTTTTTCTAAAACCGGGCGCGCCTCATTTAAAAATGATATTTTTCTATCGCCCCCCTTTAATAAAATATCGTAATCTATATCCGCCTGTTTTGTTGTAACGGTTTCTTTTTCACTGCCGCATGAGACTAATAGTAACAACGATATAATTAATATTATTTTATTCATTCTCTTCCAGTTGCTCCCAGCGTGCATAAGCTGATTTCAGCTCTTGCTCAATTTCTGATAACCGCGTGGTTGTTTTTGATATTGCCTTCTTTTCTAATTGATAAAAACCTGCATCCGCCATTTTATCTGTAATTTCGGCTTGCTCTATTTCTAACGCTTCGATGATCTTTGGTAATTCATCCAGTTCTTTCTGTTCTTTAAACGTTAATTTCTTTTTTTGTTCAGCGGGTTTGTTTTTTTGTTTAGTCTCGCCATTTTCTTGAGCTTTTTTTGGTGCTGTAGTTTTTATTTTCGACTGCTTATATTTATATTGCTCTAGCCAGTCCTCATAACCCCCCACATATTCACAAACTTCAGCATCGCCTTCAAACACCAACGTGCTAGTCACCACATTATCAACAAACGCTCTATCGTGACTCACTAAAATTAAAGTTCCTTCATAATTCATCAGCAACTCTTCTAATAATTCTAATGTATCCACATCTAAATCATTGGTCGGCTCATCCATTATTAACAAGTTAAAAGGTTTTGCAAATAGTTTTGCCAGCATTAAACGATTACGTTCTCCCCCCGACAATGTGCTCACCGGTGTATTGGCCTGCGCCGGGGCAAACAGAAAATCACCGAGATAACTCATGACATGTTTTTCTCTACCTGCAACTTCTATTTTATCAGTTCCAGGTGCTAAATTATCACGTACACTTTTTTGCAAATCCAGCTCAGATCGAAACTGATCAAAATAGGCAATTTCTAATTTTGTACCCATTTCAACCGTACCTTCATCCGGCGCTAACTCACCTAGCAGTAAATTAATCAAGGTTGTTTTACCAACACCATTGGGGCCCAAAATTGCAATACGATCTCCGCGCGTAATTAATGTGCTGAGATTTTTAACAATCGGCACTCCCTCATAACTAAAGCTAATATTTTCAACCTCAACCACCCGCTTGCCTGAACGATCCTGTGCCGACACCTGCATATTCACCTGGCCTTTCTGGTCACGACGTTGCGAGCGCTCTTTACGCAAGGCTTTTAATGCACGTACGCGGCCTTCATTACGGGTGCGCCGCGCTTTTATACCCTGTCGTATCCAGACTTCTTCCTGTGCGAGTCGTTTATCAAATAATGCATTTTCCTTTTCTTCGTTTTCCAGTGCCTGCTGTTTTAGCACTAAATAGTTTTCATAATTACCCGGCCATGAGGTGAGCTGGCCGCGATCTAATTCAATAATTCGGGTGGCGAGCTTTTTAAGAAATGATCGATCGTGGGTGACAAATAACACGCTGCCATTCCAGTTGAGTAAAAACTCTTCTATCCATTGAATGGCTGCCACGTCCAGATGGTTAGTGGGCTCATCCAGTAAAAGCAAATCTGGCTCAGTCACTAATGCCCGGCCAAGTAGAACACGTCGCTTCAGTCCACCGGATAACGCACTAAACGCTTCATCGGCAGGCAACTCCAATAATGAAATTGTGGTTTCAACCTGCTGCGATAAACTCCAGCCATCCACAGCTTCCAGCTCATGCTGAATGCGCGACAACTCTTCCATCTTTTCTTCTGAATAATCTTCTGCTAACTCAAGGCTGCAATGGTGATAATTTTTTAAGATCTCACCAACACCTTCTAAACCAGACGCCACTACATCATAAACACTGCCTTCAATATCATTGGGCACATCCTGAGTTAAATAGGCAATTTTCAGATTTTGCTGCTGCTCGATGCTGCCCTCATCTACCTTTACCATGCCGCCTATCACTTTCATCAGGGTCGACTTGCCTTCCCCATTGCGCCCAAGCAAACATAAACGCTCACGGGGCTCGATTTGCAAATTAAGCGAATCGAACAGATTGGGGCCGCCAAAGCCTAAATTGATATTTCGTAATGTGAGAAGTGCCATAAAATGTCTTAAAAAGTCTGTTGTGTGCGTGTATTTTATCAGAGCCAGATAGTATTATTGGTTTTTTTACATTATTGATGATCATGCCCCTAACCATACTCTCTGTAATTGAATCACCTACTCACCCAAAACTCTCAGCGCTTTATCAGCAAATGGGGGCACGTGAAATAAAAGTTAATTCTAGCCGTAATGCGATTAAGGCTTTAAAAACTCACAAACCTGATTTTATTGTTGCGGAATTTTTTTATGGATACGGCAATAATTATGCGGGCGTTAATGTGAGTAATCTTGATGTTTTACTGTCATCATTACCAAAATATTCACCGCAAACGAAGACCGTTGTTTTTGTGATGAAAGAGGAGACGCAATATATTGAAAAATTAAACGACCTTTACCCCATACATGCTGCGTTTTTGCATGACACCCCTGAGTTTGCTATTGAGGCGGCTATCTTGGGTGATGCGTCAAACTAAGCTTTATCCTCATTCAGCAAACTGCGAATTCTTTCTAATATTACCTGTGAGCTATACGGCTTATAGATGATTTTTTTATTCAATTCTTCATTAACTATTTTTGTATGCAAGCCATCGTTATAACCACTTACCATTTGAATTTTCACCTGTGGGTATTTTTCTTCAACAATGGCGGCTAATTCAAAACCATTTTTCCCTGGCATAATCACATCAGTTAACAAAAGATCTATGGATTCTTTTTCAAGAATTTTCAATGCCTGTGTCGCGTCTGCTGCAGTGTAAATGTTATAACCATGGCCCTTTAATATTTCACCGTTAAGCTTAAGTAATGCAGGTTCATCATCTACTAATAAAATATTTTCATGGCCTCGTACATCTATTTCACTGATTTCTTTCTCGACCTGGTTATCTGGGTTTTCACCTTTGCGGTAGCAAGGAAAATAAAGTATAAACTGACTGCCCTGTCCTAATTTAGATTTAACGTTTATCGCGCCGTTACTGCTCTCTACAAATCCATAAATCTGGCTCAAACCTAAACCGGTACCACCCTGTCCCTTTGTTGTAAAAAATGGTTCGAAAATTTTATCCCGAGTTACTTTATCCATGCCACAACCCGTATCGGTAAAACTCAAACAAACATAATCACCTGCGGCTAATTGATTGAGTTGTGCTTCAGTCTTATGCAGATGTACATTACAGGTTTGAATACTTAAACGTCCGCTTTCCTCAATGGCATGCAGAGCATTTATGCTCAGATTAATAACGGTATCTTCCAGATCTCCGCTGCTTAACCACACCGGCCACAGATCTTCCTGTAATTTAAACTCAAGATCAATTCGTGCGGTTAAGGTTTTCTCCAGCATTTGTTGTTGCTCTAATAATAACGAATTTATATTGAGCATTTGTGCATTTGATACTTTAGGTTGAGCAAAGCGCAATAGTTTTTTGGTTAACCCCGCACTGCGCTCACCCGCATGACGTATTTTCTGTATGTAGGAAACCAGCCTGGGTTTATCGACTAACAAATCTTCCAGTAACTCGGCATAACCTAAAACCACCCCCAGCATATTATTGTAATCATGGGCAATGCCACCCGTGAGCTTGCCCAGAGCATCCATTTTTTGTGAGAGGTGCAGCTGATTTTGCAACTGAACATTGGTATCTTCTGCTTCTTTACGATGGGTTATATCAGTGATGGTTCCAACATAACCCACAACGTCACCCTTGCTGTTTTTCTCAGCCAGTGCCTGACCCAAAACCCAGCTAACGCCTTTAGAATGTTTAAAGCGGTATTCCAGTTTAAATGGAATATTCATTTCAGCAGCTTTACTCCACTGGGTAAATACCTGCTGCAAATCATCCGGGTGCAGGCCTTTTACCCAGCCATCACCCATAGCGTCTTCTTCTGAGATGCCTGTTATTTCACACCATTTTTCATTTACATATAAACAGCCGCCCTTCTCATCAGTATAAAAAATACCTACAGGCGCTATTTTTGTGAGTGTTTGATATTTTCTTTCACTCTCGATAATGCTCTGACGCAACTGGTATTGCTCTGTCACATCATTAAATACCAGCACCATACCGAGAATTTCGTTTTCATGATTACGTATTGGCGCCGCTGAATCGGCTATTTGATACTCTGTTTTATCTCGGGAAATAAGAGTGGTGTGATTACTTAAATACACGGTTTCACCCGTAGAAATCACTTTATCTACCGGGTTTTCAATTTCTTCACGAGTGCTGGCATCCACTATTGGGAATATTGTTTTTAACGATAGCCCTCTGGCATCCTCGATTAACCAGCCAGTTAACTCTGAAGCCACCGGATTCATACGGCTTACATTACCATCAGCATCCGTGGTAATAACTGCATCCCCAATGCTATTGAGTGTTATCTCAAGATTCTGCTTATTTTGCTCTAATGCTTCCAGCGCCTGCTCACGCCCCTCAATCGCGCTTTCAAATGCCGTTGTGAGTATATTTATCTCGGAAATATTCTGTTTTATATTCCGGGCATTAAACCCTTTGCCTGCACCAAAATGCCTTATCTGTTCTGCCAACTGATCTAAGGGTGCGGCTATCTGTCGGCCCCAGACATAAGCCAGTAATAAAGTCACTGCGGCAATTAGCATACTCATTAATACGATGCTCTGTCTGTTTTGCACCAGTGTCCGGGCAATTTCTGACTGGTTAATACCTATGTGCAACGCCATTTCCAGCCCCGTTATTAACGGCTCGCTGTATTCATAAATGAGGCCTTCCGACGTATTATATTTTGCCGTTAGATACACTTCTTTCTGATGACTATGGGAATTGTCCTGAGCTAAAAGATAGCGCGGAAAGCCCTGGCGAAACGAGTGAGCAAATACAGTATGCTGGCTGCCTTTTGTGACATATAAATACTCAATGGGGTTGTCGTGCTCTTTTAGGCTAACTAACAGATTCGTTACCCGAAGTTTATTTCCATCAATAACATCCTGCACCAGTGCATCGCGCAGCGACTGGATTACCGTTCGGGCAAGTATTTTTTCAGAATCCTTATACAGTTCCTCTTCCTGATATATTGTTAACAGAAAGTTAGCCAGAGTACTCAGGGTAATTGTCACCAGAATGAGTAATAAAATACGCTGTGTTAGTTTCATTTAACGCTTTCCTGAGCATATTCTTTCTGTAAAAACCCAAGCTTTATTGACCAGTCCCGTAATTCATCATAATCACCTGGCCTGCTGAGCGTAAACCCGTTCGCCATTTCGGTTCTTTCCCAATGATATAAACCCTTATTGTCCTTACCCAGGGGTTTAAAATTCAGCAGGGCCTGTTTAACCCGCTCTGCCACTTCCTGCGGCACCGATTGATTAACCACAATACCGCTTGAAGGGTAATAATCCGAGCGATAAATAATTTCCACTCGCCCCTGTGATTCCAGCTCTTCTGCGAGTTGATCCTGCATGCCGCAAACATCATATTTACCAGAAACAACTGCTTCGGCACAATTTTGATGTGAGCCTGTATAACGATAACTAGCTAACTGCTTCAAATTTATATTATTTTTCGACAGCATAATACGAGGAATTAAATGCCCCTGAGTTGAATCTCGACCACCAAATGCCAGTTTACGTGCTTTAATGTCTTTTATATTTCGCAGACCACCGCCGGGTTTAACCACAAATACAGACTGGTATTCAGCCTTTGCCTTCGAGTTTAGGCCCCGAACCAGTAATTTTGCACCATAACGCGACTCGGCATAAAGAAAGCTGCTAGCACCCATGGCAGCAAACTGGGTATGATTTTGCCCTAGTTCATCAGCTGCAGAGCTATCTTGGGGTGTAAAGTGGATTTCAAAGTGATAACCTGTCGTCGCTTCAAGATAGTTTAAAAAGGGTAAGTACTGGGCTGCATCTTCCTGGGGGCTGGCTCGCAAATCAAAGCCAAAATGATAGGTGCCAGACGTATATTCTGCCTGGTGCTTTACAGCCTGTAATTGCTGTAATTCACTGTCACTCAAACGGTCACTACTGTCCACCTGTTGCACCGCCAGTTGATCAGTGGAATCACAGGAAACCATTAAGAAAAACAAAAGTGGTAGCAAATTACGCATAATGAAAGCTTTAGTGGGTTAATAAAACGAATAACGCTTAAGCGTTAATAAAAGATTTTTATCTCACTTTAAATAGTCAAAAAATCATAACATTGATAAATATCAAGATACTGAAAATTTTACCGGAATGGAAGTCATCTTAAATACTTTTCATCAATTAATCAGAATTGAAGTTTACAAACATTTTCCTGCATACCATGCTGATAAGCAGAAACGGCATGTATCACAGATTCATAACATCGTTGAACCCGCTCTCTCCTCCCTGCCTATAAACTATCAGGAGAAAATTATGTTAAAGCCTTACATTCCATACACAGTGCTTTTTTACATGACACACCGGAATATGCAATAAAGGAATCCATTATCAACATAGATCAGGCTTGATCTAGCTTGTAACGCTCGGCCTTACGCCCCCCAAAGAACACCCCACTGCTCGGTGTGTATATTCCCTGTGGTTATTATCAATGAGCGTGATGTTACAACATTTGTGCGTCCTAAAATCGGGGTAATTATTTTGTCATTACTTTTATCTAAAATGCTGGATCCCAACACATTAGCTGCCACACAAACATCTGCGTCCCAGCCCATCACAATGCAAACATCATGTTCATCTGCAAAATTTTTAAATGCATCAATATCACCGCCTTCGTGTTTATCTGGCTCAAATACGGTTGTTCGATCAACGATTTTTTGATATGACTTTAATAAATTTGCATTCACATATAAATCTTTATTTAAATGCAGTGCACACAGTTTTATATTTTTTTGTGCCGCCACTTCTAAAACAGAATTAATATGAGCGGTACAGGTTTTGCCCTCCATCATCATATCCATTCCACTAACAACTTTACCTAAATGAATAAGAATAATACCTAACTTACCCTTATACTCCCAAATATAGTGCTCTACTGTTTTCCCTAAAAAATGCGTTTGCGGCTTAAGCATTGCAAATTTATCAGGCCCGCTATATAAGTCTTTTTGTTTTTCACCCGCGTATGATCTTTTATATATCGCAGGTAACTCCACTTTATTTAACATTACCGCATTGCTCTTTCCTAAGCTTGCACCTCCACCAGGCAGTGCAATATGCGGCATGCTTTTCATTGTCATGCGCAAATACAATAATGCATTCCAGTATTTTATTTTTTTTGCATGGTTTATTTTTCTTATTTCAACCAGTGCTTTGGAAGACGTGCATGAATCAGCCGCAAGTACGGCTATAAGATTTTTTAATGAACTTCGTTTCAGCGTAAACTTTGTATTAGCTGTATTGATACGCAGCATAAATTCATTAAAATTATTTTGATCGTATTTAGGCATAATTTTTCCTTTTTTATTTAAAACACAAACTAATGAAATTATTTTTTACTATCCCTACCAATTATTCTTCATGGTAAAGCAAGCAAAGTCGTCTTTTTAATTATCCAAATTTTGTGCTGCACACCATGCTGATGACCAGGCCCATTGAAAATTATATCCTCCCAATTGGCCTGTAACATCAATCACTTCACCTATAAAATATAAATTCTTTACTAATTTTGATTCCATTGTTTTTGAAGAAATCTGATTCGTGTCTACACCACCCTCTGTTACTTCTGCGGTTTTATACCCCTCTGTACCTGCAGGTATTAATTTCCAGTGATGGATTTTGTGTTTTAATTTTTCTAATGCGGGCTTATCTATTTGCTTTAATTTAAGCTTTGCTAATGCTTCAGTTCCAATAAATTCTGCGAGTTTTTTGGGCATTATTTTAGCCAGACTATTTAACATTAACTGGTCAGGATGCTGGCTTCTTTGTTCTGATAAATAATCGATTACATCTGTTTGCGGCAACAAATTAATTTCAACCTCTACACCAAATTCCCAGTATGCCGACAGTTTTAATATTGCAGGCCCACTTAATCCACGGTGGGTAAATAGCATATCGTCATTTATTGTCATCAGTCTTTTTTGTTGTTTACAGCTCACCGATACCGGTAATGCCACACCGGCTAAATGTTTTATATCTTCAAGTAACTTTTCACTTAATGTGAATGGCACTAAAGATGCCCTGGTCTTAACAATCTCATGCCCAAACTGTTGCGCTATTTCATAACCAAATCCACTCGCGCCTAAAGTCGGTATCGACAAACCGCCGGTTGCTATAATTAATGATTCACTACTAAAGTTATCTATTGACGTTTTAACTTCAAACTGAATACTTTTTTCTATGTTCTTAATTTCACATCTTTTAAATATTTTAACACCGGCCTTCGAACACTCATCGAGCAACATGTTTAAAATATCTTTCGAGCTATTTTTACAAAACAATTGCCCTGGCGTTTTTTCCACATGTTCAATCATATGCTTTTCCACCAGCGCCAAAAACTCATAAGCTGAGTATTGATTAAGTGCCGACTTACAAAAGTGAGGATTTTGTGATGTAAAATCTTCGTGCGTTGTATTTAGATTAGTGAAATTACAACGCCCACCACCCGACATTAATATTTTTTTTCCCACTTTATTCGCATGATCTAAAACCACCACACGTTTGCCTTTTTGTGCCACATTAAAAGCGCAAAACAAACCCGCTGCACCCGCTCCAATAATTATGACTTCGTAATGATTATTATCTGACAAGTACTTTATCCGTATGACTTATTACTAAGACGATCAACCAGTCGCGCAATTTGTGCCCAGTCATGCGATACAATATCTTGCGAGTGAGCCAAATGATTTCTCAATGATTCTAGTTCTTTAATAATTTTTTTAGCCTGCTTGCCAGTTTCAAAGCCCATTTGTCTTAACGAATCTTTATCTGCGATAATGATTCCGGCTTTATCTGAAAACTGTAAACAATCAATTAATTTACAATACAAATTACGTCTTTTTCTTTCCTCCCAAACATTCTTTGTTTTTTCCATCCTGCCCTCAGATAGCACTTCCATCCATGAATCATCGGGATGGATTCTTTCTATCATTTGAGTTAAAGCGGTTTCAATCATCGTGACCAAACCAAACAACCACATTCTTACCTGCGGTTTATTTATATCTTCACGGGTAATAACCGCTGTTACCTCACCAAAAATACTCACAAAACAATAATCGTGTCGAGTCAACACATGAATAACATCACTTAAACTATCTGTTCCTCTTATAACCTGATCAACAGTATAATGACGCATACTGTCACCGCACACTTCGCCCTTTAATACTTGCTGCTTTATATAGCCCTGAACTCGCCCATTTATTCTAATACTCGCGACACTTTGTTTATAATAATTGAAGGCATTATTGGCTTTTTTTATCGGTGTATCACTATCAAATGACAATAAACTTTCGGCTATATCCCTTGCGCTAAAGAGTTGCTGAAATTTATTTTTAAAATTAACATCCGAAAACCCGGGAAGCGTTATCAGCTTATTATTTATCGGTTCGATATGTCTTTGTATTGAAGGGTCTATACCTAATTTTTCGCTGCTTTTTTTAAGCAGTTTATTTGCACGCTTTAATAGCGTTGCATCGCCTTCACATAAAACATCTAATAGCGCCTGCATTTCAGACACAAACGTAACTGCAAATTTTTCATCATGTTTTACGATGTCAGCACAATTATGAATTAGATCAGCAAGCTTAATGGTTTTTGCTCGTCGCGATGCAGTTGCTAAATGTTGTCGATCTATTTCCTTACGAGCAGCACGGTTTCCATCTGAGGGCTTACTAACATCGGTTAACTCTTCAACCAATTCGGCGACTTGCACACCAAATACAACTTCAATATCACCTAATGTTGCGGGAGTATCTTCGACTGTATCGTGCAGCCAGGCAGCGGCAATCATTTGCTCATCGTCAGTAACAGTGGAGACCAATTTTGCAACCGCCTGCAAATGCGTTTGATAAGGTTGATCAGAATATTTACGAACGTGGTTGATTCGCTGATGCTCTGTTGTGGCAAATTCCTGTGCTTTTTTTATTAGGTCTGACACTAAACCCCCCTTAGTGGCTCAGTTTATACTTTGCTTGTAATACTGGTAGCCAGCGATAATAACGGCACTCCCTTTTACTAAGGGCGAGACATGCCATTTTTCTATTTCATCTGTTCGATTTAGTTTTTCTTTGTTGGGCGCTCCCAACCAGAAATCGTTTTTTGAGGTGATCGACTGATCACTAACATATCTTCTGCAACATCTTTAGTAACCGTTGCGCCTGCACCAATCGTAACCCCATCTGCAATATTTACAGGTGCGACCAATTGTGAATCCGATCCTACAAACACATTATCACCAATGATAGTTTTATGTTTATTAGCGCCATCATAATTGCAGGTTATTGTACCTGCACCCACATTTACATTTTTACCCATCTCAGTATCACCCACATAAGACAGATGATTTACTTTACTGCCTTCACCAATATTGGCTTTTTTGATTTCTACAAAATTACCAATTTTTGCATTTTTACTCAAATGGGTTTCAGGGCGTAATCGCGCATAGGGGCCCACTTCACAATTTTTTTCTACGACTGCATTTTCTAAAACACAATTGGCTTTTATATTTACATTTTCACCAATAGTTGAATTGATAATGACACAGTTAGGGCCAATGTTTGTGCCCGTACCAATTTTTACATCGCCTTCAATTACTGCATTTATATCAATATATACATCATTACTTATGTTTGCATTGCCACGAATATCAATGCGTGCAGGGTCGGCTAATGCAACACCATTAGTCATTAGTTCATTAGCGATATTTCGCTGAAAAATTCGTTCCAGTGTTCCGAGCTGTAAACGATTGTTTACCCCTTCAACCTCATAACTGGCTTTGGGTTGTGCCGTTTTAATTTGTATATTATCTTTTTGGGCTAACTCAAAAATATCGGTTAAATAATATTCACCCTGGCTATTTTTATTATCAATATTATTCAATAATTGCTTTAGGGTTTCACCATTGCAAGATAATATTCCGGTATTCACTTCTTGTATTTTTTGCTGTTCTTCTGATGCATCCTTTTGCTCAACAATGCCGGTAACTTCATTATCAGCATTGCGTAAGATACGACCATAACCAAATGGATTTTCTAAATTAACGGACAGTAAACCCACTTTACCTTCTGAACCATCCAATAAATCTTCTAAAGTTTCTTTTTTCGTTAATGGTACATCGCCATATAAAACCAGAACATTATTATTTAAATTTATGGAATCAAATGCCTGCATTACCGCATGGCCCGTACCGAGCTGTTCTTTTTGTTCAACCCACTTTGCATCAAAGTGCTTACAGGTTTCCATCACCTGCTCACCACCATGACCATAAATCACAACCACCTCTTCAGCACCTAATTCTTTAGCTGTATCATACACGTGTTCTACTAATGGCTTATTGGCTAATTTGTGCAGCACTTTTGGTGTGCTGGATTTCATGCGGGTGCCTTTGCCGGCGGCAAGAATAACTACGCTTAATGACATTTTTGTTCCTTAACTTATCTGCTCCCCCTTTGAAAAAGGGGGATTGAGGGGGATTTAGCTTTTTACACTTTATGAGACTTAAATCTCCCTCAACCCCTCTTTTTCTAAGAGGGGAGTCGAGTATTATGTTTCTGATTATCTTACTACATTTGCTTTTTCTTTTTCTTTTAATCATTTTTATTCAAGCATAAAAAAAGCCGGAACAAAGTCCGGCTTTTTCAAAACATTATCAACAACAGAATTATCTGCGGCTTTTAAGTTTCTTAATTGTCTCAACCATCGCTGCTGCCTCAACTAACTGAGCCTTGGCCTGTGCAAAATCCATGTCAGATTTCTTATCCTGCATGGCCTGCTCTGCACGTTGCTTTGCTTCAATTGCTGCGGCTTCGTCCAGATCATCAGCACGAACGGCGGTATCAGACAAAATCGTTACTACGTGTGGTTGAATTTCCAGCATGCCGCCGGAGATGAAATAAGATTCATCTTCGCCGTTTTGTCCACGTACACGCACTTCACCTGCTTTAAGCTTGGTAAGTAAGGGTGTGTGACGTGGTGCAATACCTAATTCGCCCATGATACCCGGGGCAAAAACCATAGTGGCTTCACCCGACCAGATTTCACTCTCTGCACTAACGATGTCTACATGTGTTGTCATTGCCATAAGCTTTTCCTCTTCCGAAAACTCGGATTAGATGGTTTTCGCTTTTTCTTTAACTTCATCGATGCCGCCTACCATGTAGAACGCCTGCTCTGGAATATCATCCAGCTCACCATCAAGAATCATTTTAAAGCTTGCTAATGTTTCTTTCAGTGAAACGTACTTACCCGGTGCACCGGTAAAGATTTCAGCTACGAAGAAAGGCTGTGACAAGAAGTTTTGAATCTTACGCGCACGTGATACGGCTAATTTATCTTCATCAGATAATTCGTCCATACCCAGAATCGCAATGATATCTTTCAACTCTTTGTAACGCTGCAATGTACCCTGTACACCGCGAGCGATGTCATAGTGTTCCTGACCAACGATTTGTGGATCTAACTGGCGTGATGTTGAATCCAGTGGATCAACCGCAGGGTAGATACCTAACTCTGAGATTTGACGAGATAATACTAATGTCGCATCTAAGTGAGCAAATGTGGTTGCAGGAGAAGGGTCGGTTAAATCATCCGCCGGTACATAAACTGCCTGGAACGAAGTAATCGAGCCAGTCTTAGTTGATGTAATACGTTCCTGAAGCACACCCATTTCTTCTGCAAGCGTAGGCTGGTATCCAACCGCTGAAGGCATACGGCCTAACAGTGCTGATACTTCGGTTCCCGCCAGTGTGTAACGATAGATGTTATCAATAAACATCAATACGTCACGACCTTCGTCACGGAAGTTTTCTGCGATGGTTAAACCGGTCAGGGCAACACGCAATCTGTTTCCCGGGGGCTCATTCATCTGGCCGTAAACTAGCGCTACTTTATCCAGTACGCCGCCTTCTTCCATCTCGTAGTAGAAGTCGTTACCTTCACGAGTACGCTCACCTACACCGGCAAATACCGAGTAGCCGCTGTGCTCTACCGCGATGTTACGAATTAGCTCCATCAATGTAACGGTTTTACCAACACCCGCACCACCGAATAAACCAATTTTACCACCCTTGGCGATAGGCATAACCAGGTCGATAACCTTAACGCCGGTTTCTAATATTTCGATTGCAGAAGATAACTCTTCATACTTGGGCGCTTCACGGTGAATCGGTAATGATGTTTCTTCACCGATCGGGCCTTGCTCATCAATGGGCTCGCCCAATACATTCATTACGCGACCCAGCGTTTTAACACCAACGGGAACCGTAATTGCAGAACCGGTGTTCGCCACTTCTAAGCCACGCTTTAAACCTTCAGTTGAACCCATGGCGATTGTGCGAACAACCCCATCACCCAACTGAGCCTGAACTTCTAATGTCAAACTTGCGCTTTCGATTCTTAACGCATCGTATACCTTCGGGATTGCATCCCTTGGGAACTCAACGTCGATTACCGCACCGATAATCTCGACTATTTTTCCAGCACTCATAGACTGATCCTCATAATTTAAATTCTTTAAGCTCCCTCTCCGCCCCTTGATATTAGGGGGAGAGGGGACTTTTTATTTATACCGCAGATGCACCTGCAACAATCTCAGATATTTCCTGAGTAATTGCCGCCTGACGCGCTTTGTTATATTTCGTTTCAAGTTCACCAATAATGTCATTCGCGTTATCGGTTGCGTTTTTCATTGCAATCATTCGCGCAGACATTTCACAGGCGATGTTTTCAACAACACCCTGATATACCTGAGACTCAACAAAGCGCATGAGCAGGCCATCAAGAATCTCTTTAGAGTCCGGCTCATAGATGTAATCCCAGTGATGCTTTAATTTCTCATCAGTGGAACCGCTTACGGGTAACATTTGTAAAACTGTTGGCGATTGAGTCATGGTGTTAACAAACTCATTGCTCACTAAATAAAGCGCATCGATTTTACCGTCGGTAAATGCATCAAGCATTACCTTGATAGAACCCACCAGGTCATTAATGCGTGGCGCATCGCCTAACTGGCTCGCCTCTGCAACCACGTTGCCAGGATTACGTTTGAAAAACTCAACCGCTTTCTTGCCAACCGGCACTACATCAACTTCAACACCTTTATCGGCGTGGGCTTTCATATCGATAATCGTTTTCTTAAACAAATTAACGTTAAGGCCACCACACAGACCGCGGTCAGAAGTGACAACAATGTAACCCACTCGCTTTATTTCACGCTCAACCATATACGGATGTTTTATTTCCGCATGTGCCTGAGATAAATGCGCAATCACATTACGCATTTTCTCTGCGTATGGACGGCTAGCTGACATTCTATCCTGCGCTTTACGCATTTTAGAAGCCGCTACCATTTCCATCGCTTTGGTAATTTTCTGAGTATTTTTAATACTCTTTATTTTACCGCGTATTTCTTTTGCACCGGACATACTCTGTCTCCGCTACCAAACGCCGTTTGCTTTAAAGGCTTCAACGGCTGATTTCATTTCAGCTTCGATGTCTTTATTGTAATCACCGGTTTCTTCAATCTTAGCCACCAGATCAGCGTTATTAGATTTAACGTATGCCCACATGGCGGCTTCGAAATCAAGCACCTGCTTAACATCGACATCGTTCATGTAGCCTTCGTTCATCGCATACAAACTGAAGCCCATCGCTGCAACACTCATTGGGGAGTATTGAGCTTGCTTCATCAACTCAACGGCACGTTCGCCTAAGGCTAACTGTGCGCGAGTTGCATCATCAAGGTCAGATGCAAACTGTGCGAATGCCGCCAGTTCACGATACTGAGCCAGTGCTAAACGAACACCGCCGCCTAACTTCTTGATGATTTTAGTTTGCGCTGCACCACCTACACGAGATACCGATAGACCTGCATTAATCGCCGGGCGAATACCAGCATTAAACAGATCAGATTCCAGGAAGATCTGGCCATCCGTAATCGATATAACGTTGGTTGGTACGAAAGCAGAAACGTCACCGTCCTGAGTTTCGATGATTGGGAAAGCAGTCAAAGAGCCCGTCTTGCCTTTCACAGCGCCGTTCGTTGCTTTTTCTACATAGTCAGCATTTACTTTTGCTGAACGCTCTAATAAACGAGAGTGTAAGTAGAAAACATCACCCGGATAAGCTTCACGACCCGGTGGACGACGTAACAGTAGAGATACCTGACGGTAAGCCCATGCCTGTTTAGTTAAATCATCATATACGATTAAAGCATCTTCGCCTTTATCACGGTAGAACTCACCCATCGAGCAACCTGAATAAGGTGCGATGTACTGCATTGCTGCTGAGTCAGAGGCTGCCGCGGCAACGATAATGGTGTGAGCCATTGCATCGTGCTCTTCTAATTTTCGTACCAGGTTAGCGATGGTTGATGCTTTCTGACCAATCGCAACATACACACACTTAACGCCGGTATCTTTCTGATTGATAATGGCATCTAACGCGACTGCTGTTTTACCTGTCTGGCGGTCACCGATGATTAACTCACGCTGGCCACGACCTACAGGCACCATTGCATCGATAGCTTTCAAACCGGTTTGTACTGGCTCGTCAACCGACTTACGTTCGATAACACCCGGTGCTATCTTTTCGATTGGTGCGTAGGTGTCAGTTTCAATCGGGCCTTTACCGTCGATCGGTACGCCTAATGAATCAACAACACGACCTAAAAGCGCATCGCCAGTTGGTACTTCTAAAATTTTACCGGTACATTTCGCGATATCACCTTCTTTCAGGTGCTTGTCAGAACCTAAAACAACCGCGCCGACTGAGTCGCGTTCCAGGTTAAGCGCTAATGCGAAAGTATCGCCTGGCAGTTCGATCATCTCGCCCTGCATGGCATCGGTTAAACCGTGGATACGTACAATACCGTCAGCCATGCTGACAATGGTACCTTCGGTACGCGCTTCGGCTACTGTCTCAAAGCTGTCTATTCGTTTTTTAATCAGTTCACTGATTTCTGATGGATTCAGTTGCATTCTAATTCCTCTTTAAATGGTTCGGCTCTGCCCCTAATGGGACACCGCGTGGGTTAATGACCCAATTTTGGCTTGAGTTGAACCATCTATAACTAAGTCGCCAGCCCGAATAACTACGCCGCCAATTAACGATTGATCTATTTCACTCGTTAACGTAACTTCACGGCCCAATTTCTTTTTCAGGGCTTCGGTCATTGATTGAACCTGTGCATCGCTTAATGCGTATGCAGACGTTACTGTTGCTTCTACCGTGTTTTCTGCTTCAGCGCGATGCGCTTCAAACAAAACAACAATCTCAGGCATTAACATCAGGCGGTTATTTTCTGACAGGGTTTTGATAAAGTTTGTCTGGGTTTCAGATAACTTATCGCCACAAATATCAATTAATATCTCGCCCTTCGCAGCAGCACCCATTGCCGGGTTATCAATCACGGCTGCAAAATTATCGTTGCGAACAATTGCATCGATAAGGTGCAGTGTGTCTGACCATTCCGCCTGTTTCGATTCGGCTTGCGATACTTCGAAAGCCGCTTTTGCGTATGGTCTTGCGTGTGTTGTATATTCAGACATGGTGTTTACCTACCCCGATTATATCTGGGCAATCATGTCATCAACGATAGCGCTATGCGCTTTTTCGTCAATTTCACGATTAAGGACTTTTGCAGCACCCGCCATAGCGATACCTGCAACCTGTTGTCTAAGCGCTTCTTTTGCACGATTAACTTCCTGTTCAATCTCTGCCTCTGCAGCCAGCTTAACCCGGCCTGCTTCTTCAGTTGCAGTGTCTTTCGCTTCTTCAACAATCTCAGATGCACGCTTTTGCGCTTGAGTCACAATGTCAGATGCCTGATCTTTGGCTTCTTTAATGTGTTCAGCCGCCGCTTTTTCAGCAAGCGCCTGCTCATTCTGGCCGCGTTCTGCTGCGGCAAGTCCATCGGCAATCGTCTTTTTACGTTCGTCCAGCGCTGCTATTAGCGGTGGCCAAACATACTTCATTACGAACCATACAAACACGAAAAACGCGATTGATTGTCCGATAAGAGTTGCATTGATGTTCATGTTATTTCCTCAGTACTATTTTAAGTTAACAGTTCAGGTTGCCGGTGTGAGGTGTAAGGCCAAGGCGGAAAAACGTGAGCTAATAGAAAATAATAAGTGCTCATTTTTTAACGCGGGCTAAGAGCCTCACAACGGTAAGCTGGACTGTTAACCGCCAGCTACTGCGAAAAGAACGTATAGAGCGATACCAACAGCGATCATAGGAACCGCGTCAACAAGACCCATTACGATGAAGAACTGTGTACGTAACATTGGAATCAGTTCTGGCTGACGTGCTGCGCCTTCTAAGAAACGACCACCTAAGATGCCGATACCTACTGCTGCGCCTAGTGCACCTAGACCCATCATTAATGCGCCTGCGATATATAGAAAAGCTTGTGCTTCAGTCATTGTTTATCTCCTGTTGAGAAAGTTTTAAATTAATAATTAAAGTGTAAAATTTTTACATTAAGCATTCGCATGAATGCTTAGTGATCCTGGTGCGCCATATCAAGATATACAATGGTCAGTGTCATAAAGATGAACGCCTGCAGTGTAATAATCAGGATGTGGAATATAGCCCAACCCAGTTGCAATACGCCACCGAACAGACCAGTGGCCATGCCCGCTGAATACATAATTGCAATCAGGATGAAAATAGTTTCGCCGGCATACATATTGCCGAAAAGTCGTAGCGCTAATGAAATTGGCTTGGAAATTAATGACACTAACTCTAATACCAGATTCACTGGCATACCGACTTTGCCGAACGGCTGAAACGCCAGCTCTTTAAAGAAGCCGCCGGGGCCTTTAATTTTGATACTGTAATAAAGCATTAACCAGAACACGCCCAGCGCCATACCAAAGGTAACGTTGGGGTCTGTGCTGGGCACAACTTTGAAAAATACGTGATGCGGATCGACACCGAAGAAGGTAGCACCCACCCAGCCTGCCAGTAATGGCAACCAGTCAACCGGGATTAAATCCATCAGGTTCATTAAGAACACCCATGCAAATACGGTTAATGCTAATGGCGCGACAATGTCGTTTTTACCACTGAATGAGCCTCGCACACTGGTGTTAACAAATTCAACGATCATTTCTGCAAAATTTTGAAAGCCTGTTGGAACGCCGGTAGTGGCTTTTTTAGCAACACCGCGAAACAGAAAGTAAAACACAAATGCCAGGCCAATAGACCAGCCCAGTGAATCCACATGAAACGCCCAGAAGCCCATTTCTTTTGCCTGTTCAGCCGTTTGCGCAAACATCCAGCCACCTTCGGGATGGTTACCGTAGGTCATGTTCTGTAAATGGTGCTTTATATATTCGCCTGAAGTTATGCCTTCACTCGACATTCTCATCTCTCCAATTCGTGTTGGCGTCGTCTTCATCTGTATTAATGAAAAACGACACCAGCATGGGAATCATTGTAATAAACAGGTAGGCGCACATCAGTGCAACTACATTTAATTGCCTGATAGCGTTAAACGCGGTCACAAACAACATAACGGTTAAAATAATTTTACCGACCTCAGCACCATAATAAGTGGTAAGGATTTGCGCAGGTTGTGCGTCATTTGCGGCGGACTTAGCCTTATAAAAGACTTTCCATGCAAAGTAGCTATTCGCGAGGCTGGCAATTATTGCACCGGCAAACACCGATACAGCCATTGATTGACTAAAAAACAAGCCCAGCAAACCTGCAAAGCCACTCATCACAAATTGAAGGATTATTATTTTCTTAATTTGTGCGGTACTTGTTTTTAGCATTCTTTTTACGAAAGCAATCAGCCCTATCTATCGCCTAGGAAAACGCGCGCAAAGTATATGAGTTTGGCCGATTTTTATCAACCTTAATGTACGAATAAGTTCAGTTTATTTAGTACATGCTAATTTATTAATGGACTGGGTTTTGTGGGGGTTTTAGAGCTAATTCAATCATTTATTTTTTACGAATGATCGAATTAGATTTTACGATGCATATTTATTCCTGCATGTCTTTGATATTAAACAAGTATTTTTGGGTGAGTGGTCATATTTTTAAATGATGTGACTTTGGTCTGGTTTTACTGACTCCGGAAATTACCCCAGAAATTAACCCAGAAGTCACCCCTCAAATTAAACACGATTGATTGCCATGCCCGGGACTGTTCACTCAAGGTCGGCCCCCTTAACCACATATCACTATAATTCAAACCTACTTAATCTTTGCCAGAATCCCATCCAGCTCATCCAGACTGGAATAGTTAATCACCATCCTTCCCTTACCATTGGTCTTGTGCTCAACTTGCACCGGCGCACCTAATCGCTCGCTTACCTGTTCCTGTAAGCGCTTGATATCCGGGTCGATATTGCCGGATGCGCTAGATACCTTCGGTGGCGGATTCAGCACCCGCTTCACCTGCTTCTCGGTTTCGCGCACTGACCAGCCCATATCTGAGACTTTATTTGCCAGTGCACTCTGCTCGCCACCGGTCAATGCCAGCAATGCGCGAGCATGGCCCATGTCGATTTTACGTTCATCCACCAGATGTTTCACATCTTCATTTAAATCTTTCAAACGCAATAAATTCGTTACCGTGGCTCGCGAGCGACTCACTACTTCGGCGACCTGCTGATGGGTCATTTCAAACTCATCAATCAAACGTTGCAGCGCGCGGGATTCTTCTAATGGATTTAAATCTTCACGCTGAATATTTTCAATTAGCGAAATGGCGGCGGCCGACTGGTCGTTTAGTTCTTTAACCACCGCTGGAATTTCATCCAGACCCGCCAGCTGAGATGCCCGCCAGCGGCGCTCACCGGCAATTATTTCAAACTTACCGGCGGAAATCGGGCGCACGACAATGGGCTGAATTACGCCCTGCGCTTTAATTGAATCTGCCAGCTCCTGCAGGGCATCCGGCTCAAAATGCACACGGGGCTGATAAGTGCCGCGCTGAATTAACTCAATTGCGATATGCCGCAGACCATTATTACTAACCGGCTCCGATGTAGCTGCAGGAGTTGTGGGAATAGGTTTCGGGTCGGTCAGTTCATTGACTTCTGCCGCACTGCCTAGTAGTGCGTTTAAGCCACGACCCAGCCCTCTTTTCTTTTTTGCCATTGATTACTCTGATGTTATTTTTAATATTTCTATTTTTAGCCTCCCCCTTAGAAAGAGAAGGATTGAGGGGGATTTAAATGGGTTCAATACATTTTGTACTCTAACTCAATGCAAAATATACCGGAATCAAATCTCCCCCAGCCCCTCTTTTTCTAAGAGGGGAGCAAACTATGCCACCGCAGGCTGCGCTGTCACCTGCTTACGAATCACTTCACCCGCCAACGAAAAATACGCTAACGCACCACGAGAAGTTTTATCATAATTTAATACCGGCAGCCCATGTGACGGCGCTTCCGCCAGTCGCACATTACGCGGTACTACCGTTCTATAAACCTGATCGCCAAAATGCTCAATCAATTGCGCCGAAACATCCGTCGCCAGTTTATTGCGTGGGTCATACATAGTGCGTAACAGGCCTTCAATTTCCAGACCCGGGTTTACGCTGCTCTTCACCTGCTCGATGGTTTCCATTAATGACGACAAACCTTCCAACGCATAATATTCACACTGCATGGGGATCAGCACGCTATTTGCCGACACCAGCGCATTTAAGGTAAGCATATTTAATGACGGCGGGCAGTCAATAATAATAAAATCATAATTGGCTTCAACCTGCTGTAGTGCATTTCGCAAGCGGGTTTCGCGTCCTTCGACATCAATGAGCTCAACTTCAGCGGCGGTTAAATCACTGTTAGAGGGCAGCACATCAAAGCCAATTTCGTCAACTTTGTGGATGCAGTCTTTAATGTCTTCTTCAGCCAGCAACACATCTAAAATGCTAGTTTCCAGCTCGTGCTTATCAACACTGCTGCCCATGGTGGCATTACCCTGCGGGTCCAAATCCACCAGCAAAACGTGCTTTTGGGTAAGCGCCAACGAAGCCGCCAGATTCACTGAAGTCGTGGTTTTACCCACACCGCCCTTTTGATTGGTTACTGCTATTATTTTTGCCATAATTTCAATTCTTTATAGTGTGCCCTGATTCTACTTAAGGAAGCCGACGAATTTCGATTAACTGTCGATCTTCATCCAGCCAGGGCACCTGTAATTGATGTTGCGCTAGCTGCTCATATCCCGCGATTAACGCCGGCAACTCATCCTTTCCCTTCATTGCCAGTACCCGGGTGGTTGATGTTAACAGATGTTGGGTGCGATCCAATATAGTATTTAACGCGGCGAAGGCCCGGCAGGTGATAATTTCGAAACCTGCCTCAGCTTGATAGTCTTCTACACGGGCATGAATAATGTCAATGTTTTCAAGCTTTAAGTCGATTTTACACTGGGTTAAAAAGCGTGTTTTTTTGCCATTACTGTCGAGCAAAACAAATCGATAATCGGGCAAACATAATGCCAGCGGAATGCCGGGTAAGCCGGGGCCGGTGCCCACATCGAGAATCGGGCTGCTGTTGATAAACGGCAGAATACTTAAACTATCCAGCAAATGACGTATCACCATTGAGTCCAGCTCGCGAATGGCGGTGAGGTTATAAGCCTTATTCCACTTCAGCATGAGCTGTAAATAGTCGATGAGTTTTTGCTGGGTTGCAGGAGAAATATCCAGCCCTAACTTTTCGATGCCCTTTGCTAATCTTTGTTGAGCCTGTGTTATATCCACTTATTTATATCCGCTCATTTATATCCAAGGGCATTATTGGTTAAGGTTTTTAGCAGCGCATTCATTTCTGCAATCAACGCGGCATTTCGAATATTGTGGCGTTGAGTTAACTCTTCTGAATTCATATACGCCAGCCAGGTCTGATTTTTTTCATCCTGCCAGGCCATCACTTTTAAGGGTAAATCTAAAGCCACTAATGGGTTTTCATTTATTAGAGGCGAACCGGCTTTAGGATTTCCAAAAATTAATAACTGCGTTGGACGCATTGAAATACCGGCTTTTTTTGCCCCCATCGAATGATAAATTCGACTGTACACAATTATGCCTTTTTGTTTAATAAAATTTTCTAAGCGGTCGATGGTTTCACCGACACTGTAGCGACTTTGCTTTACGATGTATTGTTGTGCGGCGTGGGCACTACTTAAATTTAAAATTAGCAGCGTTAATAAAATTATTTTTATCATCATTTTCACAATTAATAATACCTTGGGTTAATTTAGCATTTGAAACAAGCTGTCCATTGAGTGTAATAATTCCTGATATTTTTGAAAACAAACAGACTTTACCTATATCATCTAAACTCATGGCTAATGCACCATTGAAAAACGTTAAAACAGCAATTAAATTTTTTAGAAAATTTTTAATCACTTACATTTAAAACATCTTAACCAGCGCCCAGACTCCACTCACCATCAAACCTAAAACCGCCAAGCCTAGAGTGATAAAAGTCAACATATACGACATAAATAATGTATGCACTAAACCATTAAGATTCAATCCTAAAAAAACACAGGCGGATGCCTGACTGGCATCAACTGTTCCGCCTGTTAATTTGCATATCACTTTAGCCAATAAGGGCAGCAAAAGCGGAGCCGGTGCAATTATTAAAGAATAGAATGCTAAACGTTTGGGACTCACCTGATCGAATAAAACATTCCATAACCAGCCAAGCCCAAAAAAAACCAGTCCCATAAAACCAATAACCAAACCTAACACGCCAAGTAAAGTACAAGCCATGCCAATTTTAGTTACTAGCCCGCCTTCTCTTAAATTAAAATCTCCTTTTGTTAAACTCTGATCCAACACTACAATTATCCCGCCTAGAATAAAAATAATAAAAGCGTATAGCAACAGCTGACGATTCCAATCCATTAGTAGGTCATTAGAAATATTCATGAATTAATCAGTTAAAACCTAGGAAACTTCCTGTCCTATGCGCCAAATCATATCAGCCATTTTTTTATGTAAACGCATAAAAATAGAACGAATAAATGTAACGGTTAAATCCACGCCTTTTTTAATTTTTACGCCAATCAATGCGGCCATTTTTTTAACTAAATGATAAACCCAAATGCCTACATCTTTAGATACCTTACCGGCTTTAGCCATAAACATTGCCATTCTATCGAGTAATGTTAAGGTGGCCGCTGCACCGGTTACCACCACAATACCTGAAAGATTAATCACTTTTTTTATTACATATATAAATGCTGCATCTAATAATTCCATCGTATTGGCGGTAAAAGAAATCACACCATCTGATTTTAACCAGTTTTCAACTGCAGATTCGACATGACCCTGTGGACGGTTATTGGCAATACCTTCCCAGCTACCGGCACTTTTTGCTGAATTAATATAGTACTCCATTAAGTGGTATTTCCAGGGAACCGCCGAAACAGGTGAATCAATTAAATAACCTATCTCTGTATTTGGTGCATGAAAAAACGGCCATGTGGGTACCATCGGCACAGGGTCTGTTCGGTGATAAGCTCGATAGATATTCTGAGCCCCGATTCTGGATGTGCATTTAGCCGCGAAATTTTCCAAACCCACTCTAGGGCTGCCGAAGGTATAAAGTTTTACCGTAGGAATCGCGCTATTGGCTTTTGTCCAATCCGCAGTAAGTGTTGCAATGGCACCACCCAGGCTATGGCCGATACAATGCACCACACTTATGCCTTGCAGGCCACTCAGAAACTGTCGCAGTTCAAACTGAATAGAATCAAAAGCGGAGTAAAAGCCCTGATGAACTGGGAAACCGGTATGACTCGAACGCACACCCGCATTCAAATCGGTAAGTGCGTCATATAAACTTGCTGTGCCCTTAATACCTATAAATGCCTGACCTTTATACTTTCCCTGACCTACGCCCATAAAGGCCATAACGTGTTCTTTTTTAACAATGATACCGCCGGTTTTTCCTTTGACCATGGTGCTTTCGTCAAAATTAAATGCATCTTTGTATTTAGCATTAAACATCTTGCGGCCGTCACTATCTTTAACTAGATAAACATTAGCGGCTAATTCAGCTGCAAACTTTGGTGTTAATGTTGACCCGCTCATATTTAATTCTCCTTGTTTAATTTACACTTTGTTAACATTAAAGAGCCATAATCTTCAACCAAAACTTCTTCTTCACTCAACTCGCATATAGCATCAAACTCCGCACCACCGTATTCCGAATTTTCTTCTGGCTTTCTTTTTGCATTCGTCCAGAAAACCAATTCTTCACCATTTATATTTACCGACAAATGTTGAGTGATAACTATCTCAATTGGTAACAATCTTGAAACAGATGATTCAAAAACAGCAGGAAATGTCACATAACCATCAGCATTCGTTGTACTCTCATCTTCTTTAGAGCTATTCCAATTCCACTCACGGCTTACTTTTGCATTTACAACGGGCTTACCATTTTGCAACAACTGTACCTTAACACTTGAAAAAACACAGGTTTTCCCCACATCAAAAATTGACATTGCTTCCACCTTTGGAAAAAAAATTAGCGCAAGAGTTAAAATTAACGTAAATCTCATGCATTCCTCATTATAATAATTTACCTGTATAGAATTATACAAGTCTACCTGAACTAAAAATCGTCAATGGATAACAAAAATACCACTCACCGGGTATAACATAATATTGCAATAATCCTCAGGTATTACCCGCTTTTTTCATATGCACCAGCAACAAGGAAATAGCCGCCGGTGTCACCCCCGAAATTCTACCCGCCTGCCCTAATGTTACAGGTCGATGATCTATCAGTTTCTGGCGCACTTCATTTGACAAACCTTTTACCTGATCATATTGCATAGTGTCTGGAATTTTTTTACTTTCATATCGTTGTGCTTTATTTATTTCTTCCTGCTGACGATTTAAATAGCCCGCATACTTCACCTGTATTTCTACCTGCTCTGCTACTCGTGCATCTTTTACCGGCGAGCCGATTTCTTCTATCGACGTTAACTTTTTATAGGTCATTTCCGGGCGCTTTAACAAATCTAAAGCACGGGATTCTTTGCTTAACGGTTTCGCTAAAACACTTTCTAATGATTTACCAACAGCAGTTTTTGGGCGTACCCACATATCATGTAAGCGTTGTTGTTCGCGCTCAATCGCTTCATGTTTTTCGTTAAAATTTTTCCATTGATGCTCACTGAGTAAACCCATGTTATGGGCCACTTCGGACAAACGTAAATCCGCATTATCTTCACGCAGTAACAAACGGTATTCCGCGCGCGAGGTAAACATACGATAAGGTTCCTGGGTGCCATTGGTAATTAAATCATCGGCGAGTACACCAATGTATGCCTGATCCCGGCGCGGCGACCACGCTTCTTTTTCCTGCACCTGCAGGCTTGCATTTATTGCTGCCAGCATTCCCTGCGCTGCGGCTTCTTCGTAACCGGTAGTGCCGTTAATTTGTCCGGCAAAAAATAAGCCTTTTATGAATTTTGTTTCCAGGCTGGGCTTTAAATCCCGCGGGTCAAAAAAGTCATATTCAATGGCATAGCCCGGGCGCGTAATAAACGCATTTTCAAAACCTTTTATGGAGCGCACTAAATCAAACTGCACATCAAATGGCAGGCTGGTTGAAATACCATTGGGGTAAATTTCAAAACTGTTTAACCCTTCCGGCTCAATAAAAATCTGGTGCGAATCTTTATCGGCAAAGCGCACAATTTTATCTTCGATTGACGGGCAATAGCGGGGGCCGACACCTTCAATTACGCCGGAATACATCGGTGAGCGATCCAGCCCGCCATGAATAATTTCATGGGTTTTGGCATTGGTGTAAGTGATGTGACAGGAAATCTGCCGCGGGTGATCCTCCACTGAACCGGTGAGTGAAAACACCGGGGTCGGTGTGTCTCCGGGCTGTTCCTGTAATTCTGAATAATCAATCGAGCGGGTGTCAATGCGCGGCGGTGTACCTGTTTTTAGGCGATCCACTCTAAAAGGTAAGTCACGCAAACGCTTTGATAATGCGATGGAGGGTGGATCACCCGCACGCCCGCCGGAGTGATTACTCTCACCAATATGAATTAACCCGCCCAGAAAAGTACCCACCGTGAGCACTACGGTTTTACATTTAAATTTCAATCCCATCTGGGTAATCACACCCACGACCTGCTCATTTTCGATAATCAGGTCTTCAACGGCCTGCTGAAAAATCGATAAATTCGGCTGATTTTCCAGTGCAATACGCACTGCCTGCCGATAAAGCTGACGATCTGCCTGGGCACGGGTCGCCCGAACTGCCGGACCTTTGCTGGCATTTAAGGTGCGAAACTGTATGCCGCCTTTATCGGCAGCCTTTGCCATCACGCCGCCCATGGCATCAATTTCTTTTACCAGATGGCCCTTGCCAATGCCGCCGATAGCGGGATTGCAGCTCATAATACCGAGGGTTTCGATATTGTGGGTGAGGAGCAGGGTTTTTGAGCCCATGCGGGCGGCGGCCAGTGCGGCATCGGTGCCGGCGTGACCGCCACCGATGACGATGATGTCGTAGGATTCGTTATAAAACATGGGCTTTAAATTTGTTGCTTATTAATTGAGCGATTTTAGCAAATATTGAGGTGAGCTACCGGTTTAAATTAAATTGCTTACTTCGTCTCGCTCAACAGCTCGTCAGCTAAAGCTAACGCCTGGCATTTATTAAATACTGTATAAACCTAATCCACTAATCACAATTAATACGGCACCGACAATGCGCTTAAATATTTCATCATTCTGCAAAATAAAATCATGCGCTTTTAATCCGATATAATGGCCTATGCCACCAATGGGTAGCAACAAAAGTGCCACCATTAAATTTAACTCAATCCCCACCACGACAAATGCCGACATTTTTATAAACACTATAATAAACCACAGCACAAACAACGTATTTCGCAAAAACTTCGCATTCACATTGCGCATAAAAACCGCAACAATTAAAGGTGCACCAGTTAAGGATGTGCCTGCCACATAACCACCAACACACAATAAAAACCGGTCTGCCCATTTATTATTGCTGTGAATACTTTTCCCCGTTACCCATAAAACTGCATATAACATTGTGACTGTATAAATAAAAACTAATAACCAGTTTGTCGGTAAACTAATTAGCCCGAACACCCCGATTAACACAAATGGAATAATTACCTGCATGGATTTTTTTAAATATGTCCAGTCAACTTCACCCAGACGTGAGCGCAATGTAAAACTTGAAAAAAACAACAGGTGAATGCCAATAACAGGCAACCAGAATAACGGCTGATTATAAATAAATAACATAAGTGGTAGCCCGAGTGCGCCACCACCAAACCCTAAACCGCTGCGTACAAATCCTGTCCAGATATATACCAGTGTAACCAGACTAAGTTGCGTGTAACTAAAATCTGCTAAAACCTCCATATTTTATTTTTTTGAATTTTTATCCTCAATAATAATTTGAAAGTTAACTACATTATTATCTATATCTCTTACACCATATATTTTATTATGTTTTTTATATAGCGTTGAAATATATGTTCTTATCCCATCTGTGTTTATAATTTTATTGCCCTTAATTGAAAACTCAATTGAATCTTTTAATAAAGCCGGTCGGGAGTTATATTCCACACTGGTTAATATTTTAGGATTTTTTGGTGCAATACGTTCTCTTTTTGTTAAGCCATTTTCATCTATTTTTATTTTATAAATTGCATCTGATAACAGGTCTTTTATTTTTATGGTTTTATTAAATAAAATTTCACTAATTTCTATACCCGTCATTATCTTATAATTTTGTTTTTCCAGACTCGCCAGTGTTAGCTTACTATCTGCCTGCGCAGTTACTATCAGCATATTTAACATAAGCAATATAATTAATGATTTCATTTTTAATGCCCTAAATATTCATCTATGTGTATCGCCAGCTTATCCTGCAATCCGGCTTCAAATTCATCTAAATTTTTATTGAAAATATTCAGATATTTTTCAGCTTTATCATGAGTTAATTTTTTGTTATTAATTTTATATTCTATTTCAGGTAAACTTTTATCATATCGGGGAACAATATTCCAGATTACAAACTCAGTATGCATTTTATTCACTTCTTTTTGTGCTGAGGAACAAAATTCTGTTATATGTGATTTTCCCTCTGGCCCGAGACATCCCGGCTCTAAACGAAAAGTTACACAGAGTTTTTTTGTTTTATCCAGTTGTACGTTCATATTCATTTTTTACAAATCTTCGTCAATACCATATTGATTTAATCCCCAGGCAAAAAGGTGACTACTGCGGTCATTTGACTGACGTAAATTACTTGCCAACTTTTGTAACCAGTGTTTAAACAATTCGTATGATTCTTCTGGATGACAATCCATATAATCTAACAATATTTTTCTGTTAATACGCATTAGCTTTACATCATCGCTGGCAACTACCGATGCACTGCGTGGTGAACCATCAAATAAATTTAATTCACCAAATGTCTCACCTGAGCCTAATTCACAAAAGCCCGATTGAATTTGTCGTCCGTCATGCAAAACGACTCTTTTATTAATGCGTACATGTCCCGCCTCTATATAATATACATCCAGACTTTCTTCACCTTCCATCAAAATGCGATCACCACATTTAAACTGTAGTTGCTGACATGCATGCTCCTGCTTAAATTCATCCGCCTGTAAAAATGTTTTTAAGATACTCGACATGATTGTATTAAATTTTTATTCCGTAATATTACAGTTCTTCGGCGGTGCTGACGGTTTGCTCAGGATAAACCACGCACCATAAACCATAACTGCAGCAATGCTTGCTTTAAGTAACACACTCACTGGTGAGAAAACCACCATATAAATAAAACTGATACTCATAAAACTCACTGACATAATTTTCGCTGCAAGGGGTATTACTCGATATTGTTTCCACATTTGTAATGGCGGACCAAATAATTTATGTTGATACAACCACCTGTAAAAGCGCTCAGAGCTTCGTGAAAATGCCCATAATGCTAACAGCATAAAAGGCGTAGTGGGTAACACTGGTAATAATACCCCAATTGCGCCGATGGTAAAAAATATCCAGCCTAAAATAAAATATATTGGTTTCATAATTTTAATTACTATGCTTCATACTACTCAATAAATATACATGCTTATTTTGTGTGTTTCTGTGACATGATATTGCACTATTCATATAATATATAATAGCTGTTTTGAATATAGATTTTTAGAATCTATATTCAATTTACAGCCTCACGGCTTTAATTTGCAATTTGCAATTAACTTCCTTATGTTCTTAAATTGCTTCAAATATCCAAGCTTTACCCATCAACCTCAACAAAGGCGTATACTATGCCTGAATTTTAACTTTATCTTCCTTAAGCTATATCTATGGATTTGCCACAAATTGATGACTTTCGCGCCATATTCCTAAGTCAAACCCCACTACTCGATGTGCGTGCCCCGATTGAATTTAATCAGGGGGCTTTCCCATTTTCAGAAAACCATCCACTTATCAATGATGACGAGCGCCAGCAAATCGGCCTGAAATATAAAACTCTGGGTCAGGATGAAGCGATAGAGCTGGGTCATGAACTGGTACAGGGCGATGTTAAAACTGAGCGGGTTGAGCACTGGGCCGCCTATTTTAAAAATCATCCGGATGCGGTGCTGTATTGTTTTCGCGGTGGAATGCGCTCAAAAATTTCTCAACAATGGATTTACGAAAAAACCGGCTTGATTTTTCCCCGTGTCAAAGGTGGCTACAAAGCCATGCGTCGATTTTTAATTGACGAACTGGAAAATTCTTCTGAGCAAATTTCTCCGGTTATCCTGGGTGGTCGCACCGGTATTGGCAAAACCGTGCTCTTACAGAAACTCAAACATAAAATAGATCTGGAAGGTTTGCTACATCATCGGGGCTCGGTATTTGGTAATCATGTAACCCCCCAGCCAACACAGATTAATATTGAAAATACTCTATCGATTGAGTTATTAAAACTCATTGATCAGCAGCACTTCAATATTGTATTTGAAGATGAGGCACCCAATATAGGCTCACGTCGCATCCCACAAGTGCTATTTGATAAAATGAAACTGTCGCCTTTAGTGTTATTAGAAGCCAGTGTTGATGAACGTATTAATATTACTTTTCAGGAATATATTACTGAAGCACTCGCCGAACATCAGCGACACAATGGTGAAGAGCAGGGTTTTATCAGCTGGCAGAATCAGCTGCATAATGCGTTAGATAAAATTCAGCGCCGCTTGGGTGGTGTGCGCCACACTGAAATTAAAAATATTTTATCCAGGGCTATTCAACTGCAGCAATCCAGTAATGACACCCGTCTGCACTATGACTGGATTAAACATTTGCTGGTAGATTATTACGACCCAATGTACGACTATCAAATATCTAAAAAACAAAACCGCATTGTATTTAATGGCAACCACGATGAAGTATTAGCCTATTTACCAAGCCACTATAATATTCGTTAATATTTTATTTTTTCAGGCATTAATGAATTTCAGTCGGTCCCAGTACTGCGCTTTTACATGGCGACTCATCACGTGTTGCCGTATCATATAATGACTTAGCTAAAAAGGTGACACCCCCCGTTGCAAAATACGAATATACAATAGCTGAATCTTTATAACTCATGGTAATTGACGGCTGCGTTATTTTTCCTGATAGCTTCACCATTGTGGCTAAACTGTTTAAATTTAATTCCACACCTTTTCTTGCCTGTGGCTTAATTCCAAATTCCAGAGTTTGTGTATGTAGATCAATAATTCCGCTACTGATGATTTGTATTTTATCTGTTTGCATTGCAATACCTTTATCACTGGTTAATACGCCGTCTTTAATATCAAATCGAATGGCTGCACACTCTAATCTGGTTACTTCACTTTTATCAGCTATCGGATTAATAGCTTTAACCAGGTCAGTTAAAATATTACTACTTATAAACTTTAATAAATTATCATCAACTTCACCCTTTCCAACTTTTATAATTATCTGGCCATTTAAATTATCCATTAATGCCTGTATTGATTTTCCTTTCGAATCAACTTTTAAATTCAGCTGAGTATTAGCCCCCGTTAAATATTCTTTTAAAGTATCATTCTTATCTAATTGAATGTTTTCTGTTACGATAATTAAGTTAAGCTCTGGTATGTCTGAGATAGCATTTACACGTAATCTGGCATTTATTTCTTCATCCCGGTCATTTTTTAGATATAACCTTTCTACATTTAAAATACTATCTACTATATTTGCCTTCAGTTTAAATATTTCAAACTCTAATGCTTTATGCTTAATTCCCTCGACATCTATATCAACATCAATATTGTATAAATCTAAATATTCAAAGGGTAAATTATCTGATGAAAATAATTCAGCTGTTTTTTTATCTTTATTCTCCTGACTTTTTTTATCTTCTTTTATTTTATCAATGAGATTTAAATCTAAATCTCGAATTATTATTTTAGATATTATTTCTGGTTTTTCAGCCTTGCTTATATATTGAATTTTTCCATCTATTTTCGTATCGCCTACTTTTGTTTTTTCAAAATCTATTGTAAATGTATTTTTGTTTCTAATAAATTCACCCTTTAATTTATACGGGCCTATTTCGACTAACGCTATGGATGCCAGTTTATTAAGTGTAGATAGATCTTGCATTTCCACATCAAAATTTAATTTCACGTTACTTTCATCGAGATTTTTAATTGGTAAGTCTGACTTTAATTTAAGACTTATATTTCCAACATCCCCCTCGATTTCTACAGGTATTTTTGATAATGCCAGTAAATTATCTAACTTTACTGTTTTTAAATCTACTTTAATGTCTAAATTTTTATAAACTGCATCTAACTTTATCGCTGTATTGTCTGTCTGATTAAGCACTAACTCATTAATTAAAATCTTATAATTACTATTTGATTCTTTATAGTTTATAACTATATTACTAAAACTCATTTTCGAATTTGAATTAAACGGTAACTTTAATTCAGATTTAATTTGCGGATTTTCTACTTCACTATCTTTATTTTCTTTACCTTTATTTTCTACATCTTTAATTTTTGAAAACTTCCAGTTTGCACGGGTTATATCTTTACGTTCAAGATTAAGCTTAAGCCCATCTAAATTAATATTGCTTATTTCAACGTCACCTGACATTAATGCTTGAAGCGATAACGCTATACTTATGGATTTCGCCTCTAACATATAATCTGATTCAGACCATACTGCATCTTCAAATTTAATATCGTTTATCTTTAAATGTGGCAATGGAACTAATTTTAATTTTAGATCACCATTTAGTAATAATTTACGATTTAGTGTTTCACTTACGGATTCACTAATATAATGTTTTATGAAGTTTACATTAGTGAAATTAATAAACACAGCTGCACTTACGATTACTATTGAAAGTATGATTAAACTTCGCTTAATATATTTATTCACTGTATACCTTAAATAATTTTAAAATTTTAGTAATCTGCACCCGCATCTTTTTTTATCTGTAAGTAGACACTTGAATTTTTATTTATATTTAATTGTTTTAATGCATATCTCCATCCACTGGATTTATGTTTAAAATACACGCCCGCAATATTCTGTAATGGTTCACCACTGACGTCTGCAATAGAAACACTCATCAATACATCAGCTGCATTAAATTCATAGTGATTAAATAATGCCTCTACTTTCTGGGGTGGTATCTGAAATTCTTCTGAAACTTTATCGACAAACTGACTCAGCTTATTTATATTTTTTCTATTATTTTTTTTGTGTATTTGTAATAATAAATTGTCGAGTTCTTTATCGCCTGTATCTGGCTGGTATTTTTCGGCTGCGATTACATGAGTGCTGATAGCTAGTATTAAAATTAGGCTTTGAATTATTTTTTTCATTTTTATTTTTTCCTGATTTTTAATTATTTATTTTAGCCTTCTACATTACTGTATTTATTTTCCTATACAAAAACTGGAAAATATTTTGCCAAGTAAATCATCCGATGTAAACTCGCCGGTAATTGTATTTAACTGCTCCTGCGCTAACTTTAATTCTTCGGCTAGCAGTTCACCTGCCTGCATTTCAATTAAATTATAACGTGCTATTTGCAAATGCTGATCCGCATTTTGTAATGCTTTAATATGACGACGTCGCGCCATAAATTTACCTTCATTACTTTGCTCATAGCCCATGCACTGTTTTAGATGATTTTTTAAAATATCAATACCACTGCCTGTTTTGGCGCTAAGTGCAATATCAATTTCTGCATCGGTTTCTATAAGTTCAGCCTGTCTACCTGAGCTATCAATTTTATTAAAAACTCGCGTTACCCCGATATGTTCCGGTAACTTATCTTCTATTTGCAGATGATCATCATTGCGATGTGTATCATCCACTAATAATAAAATTCGATCTGCCTGCTCAATTTCTTTCCAGGCCCGGCGCACACCTTCCTGTTCCACCGGGTCATCACTCTCACGCAAGCCTGCTGTGTCAATTACATGTAAGGGTAATCCATCTATTTGAATATGTTCGCGTAAAACATCGCGCGTGGTTCCTGGAATATCAGTGACAATTGCAGAATTACGACCGGCCAGTTGATTGAGTAAACTCGATTTTCCTGCATTGGGTCTGCCCGCAATCACTAAACTCATCCCTTCACGTAATAAACTTCCCTGACGCGCCGATGTAAAAACCTCTGCTAATGCACTTTCAATTACACTTAATTTTTTTTCAACTTTGCCATCATTTAGAAAATCTATTTCTTCTTCCGGAAAATCTAACGATGCTTCTACATATAAACGCAGCTCAATTAAGCTTTCAACCAGCGCGTTTATATTTTTTGAAAATTCACCCTGTAAAGATCTTACCGCCGCTTTTGCCGCTTCAGTGGATTCCGCTTCGATTAAATCAGCCACGGCTTCAGCCTGAGCTAAATCCATTTTGTCATTTAAAAACGCCTGCTCGGTAAATTCACCGGCCCGTGCTGCCCGTGCACCTAAGTTTAAAACCCTATTTAACAACATATCTAAAACCACTGGCCCGCCATGGGCTTGCAGCTCTAAAACATCTTCGCCGGTAAAGGAGTTGGGTTTTTGAAAATAAATCGCAATGCCGCTATCAATCGCATCGCCATTTTCATCATTAAACGGGCTGTATTCTGCACGGCGTAAAAGTGGGATTTTACCCAGAATTTTTTCTGCAATGTTTGCACTTAACGGTCCAGAAACGCGTACGATTCCCACACCACCCCTGCCGGGTGCTGTTGCAATAGCGGCGATGGTTTCTTTAGTTGAAATTGTCATTGTGGGAGTTTACGTTGGCGGGCACTAAAAACCAACGCGTTTTAATGATGATGACAGAACTTATTATCAGAATTGATATGCTCAAGCTCTGCCATCATTTTGAATTGTTAGCTGATTTTATTTTTCAGCTTCAATGCGCTTTGTGATAATCCATTGCTGAATAATCGACAGGGTATTATTGACTACCCAGTAAAGTACCAGCCCTGCCGGGAAGAACAGGAAGAAAATAGTAAATACAAACGGCATAAACTGGAATACTTTCTGTTGCACTGGATCAACCGGTGCAGGATTCAGTTTTTGCTGAATGAACATGGTTACACCCATGAGTATTGGCAAAATGAAATACGGATCCTGCTCGGATAAATTTTGAATCCACAGTGCAAATGGCGCATTGCGCATTTCTACTGATTCCAGTAAAACCCAATACAGCGCAATAAAGACAGGAATTTGTATTAAAATGGGAAAACATCCACCCAGTGGGTTAATCTTCTCTTCTTTATACATTTTCATCATTTCAGCTGACATGCGTTGACGGTCATCACCATAGCGCTCTTTCAATGTCGCCATGCGGGGTGCTACTTTACGCATGCGTGCCATTGAACGATAACCTTTTGCAGATAACCAGTAAAAACCCGCCTTAACCGATATGGTTAAAAAGATAATTGCCCAGCCCCAGTTATCAAACATCTTATGATAAAACTTCAATAGCCAGAATAAAGGCTTCGCTAAAATCGTTAATATACCGTAATCAACCGTTAACTCTAAGCCTGGGGCTATTTCCTTTAAGCGATCCTGTAATTTGGGGCCAACCACTAATTGACTATTAAATTGTGCGGGTGAATTTGGGCTTGCAATGACAGCAGGTGATCTCATACCAATAGTGTAACGATTACTGGTTGGATGAGATGTATAGGTGAAATTCGTCTGATTTTGGTCAGGCACCCAGGCCGCCAGAAAATAATGCTGAATCATGGCAATCCAGCCACCTTTCATATCTGACTTAAAGGTTTGTTCTGCAATCTCATCAAAATCAAGTTTTTCATATTTAATTTCATCATTAAATACAACGCCACCCACATAGGTAGGAATCATGGTGGATTGTCGTTCTTGCAAAGAGCGCACAAGCTGACGATATTCTGAGCCGCTCCAACTATCTGCCGATACAGTATGTGCAATATCGATTACATAGCTATCGCGTGCAAAGGTAAATACCTTACTGACTTTTACGCCGTCTTTCTCCCAGAACAAGGTAACTTTTAATTCATCTGTGCCTTCTTGCAGACGATATTCGGATTTATCTGCCTGATAAATCGCTTTGTGGTTAGGTGCAACATTTGTAGATGAAACCAGCCCCGACTGTGCCGTATGATATGCACTTTCTTTATTTGAGAATAAACGGAAATTTTCATCCATTTTTTCAGAGCTTTGCTGATAATTACGCAAGTCCAGTTGATAGATGGTTCCGCCCTGAGTATCTATCAATAAATCCAGCACATCGGTAACGACATGTATTGATTGTCGTGCGATATTTTCTTCTGAAGCCGTGGGTGCGCTGCTTACTGCTTTGCTTTGTGTGGGAATATCTGCAGCGGGCAAGGCAGAAATTTCAGCATCTGAAACACCACTGCTTATATTGGAAACCTGCTCAATCTGGGTTTCAACTGGCTCAGGCCCATAAGCTTTCTGCCATTCCTGATAGAGTAAAAACAGGGTAAAAAAGAAGGCTAGGTACAAAATGGTGCGTTGGTTTTCCATTGATATCCTGATAATTTTTAAAAATTAATTAGTGTTTACATGCCGTTTTATGCTGATGTTCGGGTACGGGGTCATAACCGCCTTCACGCCAGGGATGGCATCGCCCGATTCGACGTATTGCTATCCAGCCCCCACGAAATACTCCAAATCGTCTAATCGCTTCAATGGCATAAGTCGAGCAAGTTGGAGTATATCTGCAATGGGGAGGAATATACGGACTTATTGCGTATTGGTAAAACCGAATGAGTCCGATAAATATCATACGCATGGCTATTTTAGAGATTCCGGCTTCGTTGTTTTAAACTGTTGCCTTAATTTATTCCAGTGCTGATTAAGCGATTCGAAAATTTGTGCATTCTCAGCCTGTTTTGTTATTGGCTTTGCCATAACTACGAGATCAAGCGCGGGTAGATTATGCCTGTTTAAGCGAAAACTTTCCCGTATTATTCGCTTTATTCGATTACGATCAACGGCCCGTTTGGCATTCTTTTTAGAAATAGCCAGACCTAATCTTGAACCTGAGCCATAATGATTTTGCTGTAAGCTGTCACTTTCAATGGCTTCGCCTTGCTCTTCACACAAACCCCGACTTATCGCAAGGATAGTGAGATAACGATCACTGGAACGTAGTGGTTTTTTAAAGACGCAACTAAATTCATCTGCTTTTAACAAACGAACCTGCTTGGAAAAACAGGCTCTATTATCTGTCATTAGTCTGATTGTTCTTGATGGGCATCAAAATAATCAATAACCGAAAGTCAAAATTACTGCCGATATTACTTAATTAGAAATAAATTTCTAACGACGTAATACTTTATGCAGCTAGACGTGCTCTACCTTTTGCACGACGTGCTTTTAACACTTTGCGGCCACCAACAGTACGACTGCGCGCGCGAAAACCATGAGTACGTGCACGTTTAATGCGGCTGGGTTGAAATGTTCTTTTCATTGGTCTGAACCTAATTAATCTTGAAAAATTGGGGCGTGTATTCTAATCATTACGCCGCAGGTAGTCAAAGTAATATTACTAAATAATTTAATCCTGCAATTTACCCTAATATAATGAATAAACTGTGGGTAAATATTGTATAGCGATGTGGATAAAATCCTTAACTATGGTTATCCACAATCTGTCTACAGTTTACAGGCTTATTACTCACTCGTTACTCAATTACATTTTTGAATGTAAGCTATTGAAAAATATTGTTAATATTAACTTATCCACAGAAAATAGGCGGCTTAATTATAATAACTAAGTATATTAATATATATAATAATTAAGCACCCTCATACGATCAATTAAATAACTCCGGTTTAATTTATTAGTTTCAGGTTTTTGCATTGCAGGTTAAAATACTTTGTTCTTTTTCAGTTAATATAATTAACCGCCATTATTTAGCGATCAGTTATTTTATAATTCATTCGAGGTGTTACTTTCGTGTCCAGTACTTTGTGGAATCAATGTCTACAACAACTAGAACAAGAATTATCTGATCAACAATTAAATACCTGGATACGCCCATTACAAACTCAGGAATCTGATAATCAATTATCTCTATTTGCCCCTAACAGTTTTGTTATGGATTGGGTAAAACAGCATTTTTTGCAACAAATAACCACTATTTGTCAGCAATTAGATACAAATAGAGATATTTCGGTCAAGCTCGATATTGGTAGTAAAGATCCCAAACCACAATTTAAATCGACCTTAAATACTCAAAAACCTGTAGCTATTCCCAAAACTATTCAACCAGCCATCAATGCTAAACCCACTAATGAGAAACTCGAATCTCATTTAAATATTGGTTTTAACTTTGATAACTTTATTGAAGGTAAAAGCAATCAATTAGCAAAGGCAGCTTCTATACAGGTGGTTGAAAACCCTGCAGGATCCTATAATCCTTTATTTCTTTACGGGGGAGTTGGTTTAGGTAAAACGCATTTAATGCATGCGGTGGGAAATCAAATTTTATTAAATAATCCTAAAGCCCGAATTGTTTACTTACATTCAGAGCGATTCGTAACCCACATGATTAAAGCACTTCAACATAATACAATGAATGAGTTTAAAAACTTTTACCGCTCACTTGATGTATTGTTGATTGATGATATTCAGTTTTTTGCGGGTAAAGAACGTTCGCAGGAAGAGTTTTTTCATACATTTAATGCCTTGCTGGAAGGTGGTCGACAAATTATTTTAACCTGCGATCGTTATCCTAAAGAAATAGATGGTTTGGAAGAACGTCTTAAATCTCGCTTTGGCTGGGGTTTACCGGTTTGTATTGAACCCCCGGAATTAGAAACTCGCGTCGCTATTCTGCAAAAGAAAGCTGAAGAATTTGGTATTGAATTACCCAGTGAAGTCGCATTTTTTATTGCCAAACGCATTCGTTCAAATATTCGGGAATTAGAAGGATCTTTACGCAGAGTGATGGCAACGGCTAACTTTACCGGTAAACCAGTGACCCTGGAATTTGCAAAGGAAACCCTGCGTGATTTAATTGCTTTACATGATCGTTTGATAACCATTGAAAATATTCAAAAGACCGTAGCTGAATATTATAAGATACGAATTTCAGATTTACATTCAAATAGTCGTAGTCGCTCTATTACCCGCCCTCGGCAATTAGCCATGGCACTTTCTAAAGAACTTACCAATCACAGCCTGCCTGAGATTGGTAATGCTTTTGGTGGACGTGACCACACAACGATTTTACATGGGTGTAGAAAAATTGCAGAATTACGAGAATCTGATACTAAGATTGATGAGGATTACACCAATCTTTTACGTATTTTAAGTAATTAAATTTAAGCGTATTTACAATTTATATCTTGTGGATAAATATTGTATAGTACGGTGCATAAAATTGAGTTTGTGAGTTATCCACAATCTGTCTACAGTTTACAGGGCTATTACTCACTTGTTACTCTATTAGATTTTTTAATGTAAGCTTTTGATAAATATAGTTAATATTAAGTTATCCACAGAAAATAGGCGGCTTAATTATAATAACTAAGTATATTAATATATATAATAATTAGGAACACCCATGAAGATCAAAATCCAGCGAGATGATTTATTCATCCCACTTCAACAGGTTATTGGGGCGGTTGAAAAGCGCCAGACACTTCCTGCTCTGGCCAATGTATTAATAAAATCAAACTCTAATTCTTTTACGCTAACAACAACAGATTTAGAAATTGAGCTTGTTTCTACTGTAAATCAAATGATGGATGAAGCGGGTGAAATCACATTACCCGCAAAAAAATTATTAGATATTTGCAAGGCATTACCCAGCGATGCTGTAATAAGTATTGATGTAAACGGTGATAAAGCCTTAATTAAATCAGGTCGTAGTCGGTTTAGTCTGGCTACTCTTCCCGCTTCAGACTTTCCTGCATTAGAGGATATCAGTAGTGTTTATGAATTTAGTGTTCCTCAATCATTACTTAAAAACTTAATTGATAAAACAGCTTTTGCAATGGCTCAACAAGATGTCCGTTATTATCTTAATGGATTAATGATGGAGGTTGCATCGGGTGTTATTCGTACTGTTGCGACTGATGGCCATAGATTATCTTTTTGTGAAAAAAATATCGATGCTGATTTAACCGATAATAAGCAGGTTATTATTCCTCGTAAGGGCGTAAGTGAATTACAGCGTTTATTATCAGATACGGATGAAGAGGTTAAAATTGTTTTAGGAAACAATCATATCCAGTGTAATTTAGCGAATCAGCGATTTACATCAAAGCTCATAGATGGCCGTTTTCCTGATTATAAACGCGTTATGCCAGAAGATTCAGGCAATAACATGATATTAGATCGGGATGGATTGAAACAGGCATTGATCAGGGCTTCCATTTTATCTAATGAAAAATATCGTGGCATCCGTATGATTATTGAAAAAAATCTATTAAAGCTGCAGGCTCAAAACCCAGATCAGGAAGAAGCGGATGTAGAACTTGAGATAAATTATGACGGAAACCCTATTGAAATGGGTATTAACGTTAATTATATGATTGATGTGTTAAACACATCATCACAGGATACGGTGCAGGGTTTTATTAAAGATGCTAACAGTAGTTGCTTATTAATGTTTCCTGATGACAGTGAAGCAAAATACGTTATTATGCCAATGCGACTTTAATCAGCTTTTGAAAGTCCGCTGAAATGGGCTTAGCCAAACTAGATATTACAGATTTTAGAAATCTGCATTCGATTCAATTGTATCCAGATTCAGGTTTGAATTTGATAATTGGTGAAAATGCTGCGGGTAAAACTAGCTTACTTGAGTCTATTTTTTACCTTAGTTATGGGCGCTCTTTTCGTAGTGCTAAAACAAAACATCTTATCTCAAACGATACAGAGTTTTTTCGATTATTTTGTCAACTAGATGACTCAACAACAAATATTGGTTTAGAGCGCAATTTAAAAGACCAAACGATTAGGGTTAATCGTCAATCTATATCCCGTATTTCTGAACTCTCTACCCTACTCCCCGTTCTTGTCTTACATCCTGATAGTCATCAGCTTATTTCAGCAGGTCCTGAAAATAGACGTCAATTCATGGATTGGGGAGTGTTTCACGTGGAACATCATTTTATTCATTCCTGGAAAAAGTATAAAAAATCATTAAGTCAACGTAATGCTGCATTACGAATGCAGCAGTCAGATAAGCTTTGTGCTCTTTGGAATACGGAATTGATTGAGCATGCATTATTGATTGAAAAATATCGATTAGATTATTTGCAGCAAATTAACCTGTTAGTAAATGAACTATCTCAGGATCTCTTTCCTGGTCATGAGATATCTTTAAGTTATAAGCGCGGGTGGCCTGATGATATCCAGTATGATGAATACTTAATTAAAAATCTTCATAAAGACCGTGAAAAAGGTTTTACTCAATCTGGTCCACATCGGGCAGATATTAAAATTACTGTAGATGGAATGTCTGCACAGTCTTCTATTTCTCGAGGTCAACAGAAAAAACTCGTTAGTTTATTAAAAATCGCCCAATTGAGTTTGTTTTCAAAATCTTCCACGAGGCGTTGTATCTTATTATTTGATGATTTACCTGCTGAGCTTGATCAGAATAATCAAAATAAAATTATGCTGATTTTATCAAGGCTCAATATTCAGTTATTCATTACCGCAATCAAAGCAGATCAGATTGATTGCCAGTATTGGCCGGATTACAAAGTGTTCCACGTGGAACATGGTGCTATAAAAGAAATGTAATATTTAAACTAAAAATCACTTTAAACACCCCTGTGACAGCTGATTTCAGTTATAATCAGAAGCCTATTTTTAGGGGATTTATATGAGCGAAACCGCTGCGTACGATTCATCGAGTATTAAAGTTTTAAAAGGCCTTGAGGCAGTTAGAAAACGCCCGGGTATGTATATTGGGGATACGGATGATGGCACCGGATTACACCATATGGTGTTTGAAGTTGTTGATAACTCAATCGATGAAGCATTAGCAGGCCACTGTTCTGAAATTAATGTGCAGATACACAGTGATGGATCGGTTGCAGTTAGCGATAATGGTCGTGGTATACCGGTAGATGTTCATGAAGAAGAAGGTGTATCTGCAGCTGAAGTCATCATGACCGTATTACATGCGGGCGGTAAGTTTGATGATAATTCTTATAAGGTTTCAGGTGGGTTACATGGTGTTGGGGTTTCAGTTGTAAACGCCCTCTCTGAGAAACTAGTGCTGACGATTCATCGCAATGGTGAAATTCATCAACAAGAATATTCTATGGGTGATCCAGTATCTTCGATTAAAGTGATTGGTGAAACTAAAACTACCGGTACCGAACTGCGTTTCTGGGCATCAGATAAAACCTTTACTAATATTGAATATCATTACGATATTTTAGCTAAGCGATTACGCGAACTCTCCTTTCTAAATTCTGGTGTACGCATTGTATTAACCGATAAACGAGTTGATGAAAAGCAGGATATTTTTGAATATGAAGGTGGTATTAGCTCTTTTGTAGAACACCTTAATCGAAATAAAACGCCATTACATGAACAGGTGCTGCATTTTAACTGGGAGAATGATGAAGGCCTGGGCGTAGAAGTGGCGATGCAGTGGAATGATTCTTATCAGGAAAATATCTTTTGCTTTACCAATAATATCCCTCAGAGAGATGGCGGCACCCATATGGCGGGTTTCAGGGCTTCTCTTACTCGTAGCCTTAACCAGTATATGGAAAAAGAAGGCGTTGCTAAAAAGAATAAAGTAAATACAACCGGTGATGATGCGAGAGAGGGTTTAACTGCGGTACTCTCGGTGAAAGTGCCAGACCCTAAATTTTCATCGCAAACCAAAGATAAGTTGGTTTCATCAGAAGTGAAATCGGCGGTCGAAGCCGCTATGAATGAAAAGTTTCAGGAATTTCTGATTGAAAAGCCTGCAGATGCCCGTGCTATTACCCAGAAAATCGTCGAAGCTGCACGTGCCCGTGAAGCGGCTCGTAAAGCGCGGGAAATGACCCGTCGTAAAGGTGCACTTGATATTGCAGGTTTACCCGGTAAATTGGCGGATTGTCAGGAAAAAGATCCTGCCCTGTCAGAATTGTATTTAGTGGAAGGGGACTCTGCGGGGGGCTCTGCTAAGCAGGGCCGAGACCGTAAAACTCAGGCAATATTACCGCTCAAAGGTAAAATTTTAAATGTTGAAAAAGCACGTTTCGATAAAATGCTGCAATCGGCAGAAGTGGGTACTCTAATTACCGCATTAGGCTGTGGTATTGGTAAAGACGAATATAACCCAGATAAAATGCGCTATCACCGCGTTATTATCATGACCGATGCGGATGTCGATGGTTCTCACATTAGAACGCTATTATTAACCTTCTTTTACCGCCAGGTTCCTGAATTAATTGAGCGCGGTTATATTTATATTGCTCAACCCCCCCTGTATAAAGTCAAAAAGGGCAAGCAGGAACGTTATGTTAAAGATGATCAGGAATTAAACAGTTATTTATTAACTCTGGCATTGTCTAATGCGCATTTACATGTACAAAAAGATACCCCTGCGATTTCCGATACAGCCTTAGAAGAGCTGATTAAATCGCTTATGTCGGTACAGGGTGTTATCACGCGTTTGTCACGTCGTTATGAAGAAAGTATTTTAAAAGAGATTCCTAATTTACCTGTTTTACAGAAAGATGATTTAAAAGACTCAGCTAAAACAGCTGAATATTTAGATAAATTATTGATTTTATTGAATAAATCAAAGCCTTCTGGGGTTGAGTATTCAGCTGAAACCAATCAGTTAGAAAATGAAGATTACCCTCAATTAGAAATTACCAAAGTGGTGCATGGTCTTGATCATGTGACCGCATTTAGCGCTGACTTTTTTGATAGCCCAGAATATAACTTGATGAACGAGCTATATCACAAATTAGAGGGTTTATTCTCAGAAGGTTCTTATATTCAACGGGGTGAAAAAACTCAATTAGTCACAAATATTGAAGATGTGAAAAACTGGTTATTTGAAGAAGCGCGTCGTGGCTTAAATATTCAGCGCTATAAAGGTCTGGGTGAAATGAATCCAGATCAATTATGGGAAACCACGATGAACCCGGAAACCCGTAGAATGCTACAGGTTTGCATAGAAGATGCTGTATCTGCAGACGAAGTGTTTACGACTTTGATGGGAGATCAGGTAGAACCTCGTCGTGATTTTATTGAATCAAATGCACTTTCGGCGATGAATATTGATACATAATCGTGAATAATAGCTAACGAGCAAGAAACAGAACCTGAATATTAGTGCACCTTTGTTAATCCAGATGGGTGTAATTAACGTAGTTGCACTAATGTACGACAATAATTCGTTAGTTTTTTGGTTACTTATTCCAGGCAACCTCAGTAAAAGCATCATCAAGAGGTGTTTTTGCAATATGATTGGTAAAATTACTGAGAGTTTTTTGCGCAATACCCACTAAAATATCGAGTATATGTTGAATTTCATAACCAGCACTTAAAAAAGTCTGGGTATCTGCTTCATTTACCCAACCTCTTTGATCAACTAATAATCGTGTAAATTGGCGTAGGGCTTCGAGCTTATTATTGTTAATCGGCTGATTATTTCGAATAGCTTCCACAATATCCGGTTCAACATTTTGCATAGCCGCTATAGCAGTATGCGCAGCCATACAATAACAACATTCGTGATAATAACTCACGGTGAGTAGTACAATTTGTTGTTCAGTGGCACTCAGATTCGATTTAGTGAAACTGTTAGCGACACTTAAATAAGCTTCAGTAAGGGCGGGCGAACTTGCCATTACACCAATTAAATTAGGAATAAATCCAAAATTATCAGCGGTTTGTTGAAGTAAATTTTTAGATGCAGAAGGCGCGGTATCAATGTTTAAGACGGGGAACTGTGACATAATACTCTCCATTATTGAATGATTGTTCAATTATAATAATCATTATTGAGCGAATATTCAACTATTGTTAATATATAGACAGCTAAACACGAGAGTAATTATGGCAAGACCGCAGGCATTTAATGAAGAGATTGTATTAGAAAGTGCAATGCAATTATTCTGGCGACAGGGGTTTGCAAATACCTCAGTGAAAGATCTAACAAAAGCCACTCATCTTCAACCTGGTAGTATCTATGCGGCATTTAAGAATAAGCGTAATCTGTTTTTATTGTCGCTTGATTACTATTTTGAAAATCTGTATTCCGCACTGAGTTGTATACTTCAGTCAGAAGAGGCACCACTTAAACGCATTCGACATTTTTTTGATTATATTTTAAGCCAGAAAAATGCAGATAAAGAATTAAAAAGCTGTTTGTTAGTGAATACACTGTTAGAAATGCCACCAGAGGATAGTGAAATAAATCAGCGTGTCAGTGTGATGTTTACTAAAATAGAATCAGAGTTTAGTGAAGTATTGAAATTGGCTCAAAAAGAAGGTTCACTGATTAGCGGTGGCAGGCCAGAAGCTATGGCAAAAATGTTAATGAGTGGAATATTTGGTTTGCAGGTATATAACCGCATGAATCCAGACCCGCAAGGTTTAGTGCAAATAGTGAATAATCTTTTGGCTAATCTTGAAAAACCTGATCTAAAATATTAGAAATAAAGTACAACTACGCTTAAATAAAAATTAAATGAGTTAAGAAAAATATAATGAACAATGCATTAATAGATATAAAGCACCTACCCCAATTCACAAAAATTAAAGTATCAGATATTGAGCCAACAATAACGGGTATTATTCAAAACAATTCAGAGAAATTAAATCAATTATTAAAATCTGAAGTATCTCAAGACTGGCACCAGCTAATCACAGAATTAGAAAGCATGGATAATTTATTATCTAGAATTTGGTCACCGGTAAGTCATTTGAATTCTGTTATGAATACAGATGAGTTAAGACAGGCGCATGATAATTGTTTACCGAAATTAAGTGCATACTCTACTGAACAATCACAAAATAATGATTTATATCATGCTTATGAGAATGTAAAACAAAGTAAAGTATTTTCTAAATTAGATGATGCTAATCAAAAAATTATAAACAACGCATTACTTAAGTTTAAATTAAATGGTGTTGCCTTATCAGAAGAAAAGAAACAACAGTTTAAACAGCTTAAAACAAAGCTATCGAGTTTAAAATCAAAATTTGAACAAAATGTAATGGATGCAACTCAGGCATTTCAAATTCATATAGAAGATGAAACTCAACTATCCGGTTTGCCAGATTTTGTAAAAGATATGGCACAGCAGACAGCACAGGACGAAAAGTTAAACGGGTGGCTGTTTACATTAGATGCACCGTCGTATATTTCAGTGATGACATATTCAAATGTAAGAGATTTTCGTGAAGAAATGTATATTGCATTTACAACACGGGCTTCAAATGAAGGGCCAAACGCGGGAGACTTTGATAACACTCAGATTATGCTAGATATATTAGCAGCCAGAAAAGAACTTGCTACTGTACTCGATTTTGATAATTATGCAGAGATATCTATTGCAGATAAAATGGCAAAGACAACAGACGATGTACTTGATTTTCTAAATGATCTGGCAGAAAAATCAAAACCACAGGCAGAAAAAGAATATCAGTCACTCAAAAAATTTGCCAGAAAAGAGTGTAATATAAATAATATCGCAGCCTGGGATATTATGTTTATTTCAGAAAAACTTAAGCAAAAGAAATATGGATTAAGTCAGGAAGAATTAAAACCATATTTTCCTGCACCTAAAGTAATTAGTGGTTTATTTGAAATAGTTAATCGCTTATACGGCATTACAATTAACAAAGTTAGTGGTGTTAATGTATGGCATAAAGACGTGGAATTTTATGAGATAAAAGATGAAACAGGAAATATTAGAGGTCAGTTTTATTTAGATTTATATGCCAGAAATAATAAGCGCGGTGGAGCGTGGATGGATGAGTGTATTTGCAGGATGAAACACGGGGAAGAAATTCAAACGCCCGTGGCCTATTTAACCTGTAACTTAACACCACCGGTTGGCGATAAACCCGCATTACTTAATCATGATGAAGTTACAACACTATTTCATGAATTTGGTCATGGCTTACAACATATGTTGACAACGGTAGATAATTTATTTGTCTCGGGTATTAGTGGCGTTGAATGGGATGCGGTGGAATTGCCCAGTCAGTTTATGGAAAACTGGTGCTGGCAAAAAGAAGGGCTACAGTTAATCTCATCACATATTGATACTGGTGAAGCACTTCCAGAAAAGTTGTATCAAAAATTAATGAATGCAAAGAATTTTCAGTCAGCAATGATGATGGTACGACAGCTTGAATTTGCACTATTTGATTTTAGATTACATATCGAATTTGATACTGAAAGGTTTGAAAGTGTAAAAGCGCTACTTAATAATGTACGAAATCAGGTAGCTGTAATTATTCCTCCTACGATTAACCAGTTTCAACATGGATTCACACATATATTTTCTGGCGGTTATGCTGCAGGTTATTACAGTTATAAGTGGGCTGAAGTTTTATCTGCTGACGCATTTTCAAAATTTGAAGAAAATGGTATTTTTGATAAAAATACCGGCGGAGAGTTTTTAGAAAATATTTTAGAAAGCGGTGGTTCAAAGAATGCAATGACGCTATTTAAAGAATTTCGGGGTCGTGAACCTAAAATAGAAGCATTGTTAAAACATAGTGGGTTAATATAATTAATTAGGGATAGGGCTATCCATACTAATAGTAAGAATAAGCTGAAAATAATGAAAACAAATAAATTAATAATTTCAGGGATTGCAGTAATAATTATTGCATTATTGAATAGCTGTTCATTATTTGTAGATTCATTTACTAATAATTTGAATAAGGCTGTTATTACAAGTAATGACCCACAAACTGTTATGCAGGGATTACCAGCATATATTGTACTAATTGACAGTTTGTTAGAAGGTGAGCCTGAAGATAAAGAAACATTAATGGCATCTGTAAATTTAATGAATGCTTATTCTTCATTATTAGGATCGCAATTAGATTTAGTTGAAGATATACCTGATTATGAAATCACCAGAATAAAAAATCAGCAAAAAATATTAAATAAGAAAGCTTTGAAACGAGCTGAAAAAGCTATCTGTATTCAAAATGAAATGCTATGCAATTTAACGAGTGTAAAGTTTAGTGAACTAAATAATAAAACTGAAAATCTGAGCGCAGATGATATGGCTTTATTATATAAAGTCGCAATTGCATGGGTTTCCTGGATACAGGTAAATACGGACGACTGGAATGCGATGGCGCAGATAGCGCAGATAAAATATATAATGGAAAAAGTTGTTGCATATAATGAAGCAATAGATAATGGCAATGCACATGTATACTTAGGTGTTTTGAATAGTCTAATTCCAGCCACGCTTGGGGGAAAACCTGAAATAGGAAAACAACATTTTGAATCGGCAATACGTATTTCAAAAAACACCAATATAATGGCGAAAGCATTATATGCAGAATATTATGCCAGGTTAGTTTTTGATGAGAAACTACACCAGAGATTAATTTCTGAAGTACTTACAGATGAAAATCTAAATAAAAATAACGGCTTAATAAATACACTGGCGATAGAAAAAGCCAAAGCACTGCAGCGCAGTGCTCCAGATTACTTTTAATGAATGAAATAAAATAATGAAAATTAAAAAAATATTTACAATAATATTAATAAGTCTTGTATACACAAGTTCATTACAAGCTAAAACATTCAAAATTTCAACGGATGTTCCCGATGGCACATTCTGGATGAAGCAGATGCGATCTGCTGCAAAAGAAATTAAGAAACAAACAGATGGCCGTGTGAAATTTAAATTCTATCCCGGGGGTGTAATGGGATCAGAAAGAATTACTATGAAAAAAATCCGCATAAATCAATTACAGGGAGCGATTGTAGCTAATGGAGTATTAGCTAATATTTATCCCGATAGTCAAGTTTATGCATTACCTAAATTATTTATTAATATTCAGGAAGTTGATCATATTAGAAATAAGTTCGATTCTATTATCGAAAAAGGCATTAAGGATAGTGGCGATTTAGAGAGTTTTGGTATTACTGAAACAGGCTTTGCCTATATATTATCGACAAAAGAAATTAATCAAAAAGGTGACTTAAGTTCTTACAAAGTATGGGCACCATCAGGAAACAAGCAAATTGCATTAACATTAAATGCAATTGGAGTTACGCCTATCCCGCTTAATATTGGTGATGTATTAACCGGATTACAAACTAATTTAATCGATACGGTGATTATTCCACCGGTAGTTGCAATAACGCTTCAATGGCATACGCAGGTAGATTTTTATTCTAATGTGCCATTAATGTATATTTACGGTACATTTATTATAAGTAAAAAACAGTTTAATAAGGTAAGCAAAGACGATCAGAAAATAGTTAAAGATATAATGAGAGCGGTGCTTAAACGTATTGATGAAAAAAACAGAAAGGAAAATGTATCAGCATTTAAAGCACTAAAGCAACAGGGAATTAAAGATTCATCACCACAGGATGACATGCTTGAACATTGGGTAAAAAAAGGTATAGATGCAAGAAATATTATTAAACAGAAAAAAATTATGTCAGATACGATAATTGATGAGGTTACACAAGAGCTAAATAAATATAGAAGCAGCAAGGAAAAGTAAGTGCTTAGCAATAGAAATATTAAACGAGTGATAGGTTTAATCAATAAATTTGAAAACGGCCTCGTTATATTTTTTTTATTCAGTATTTTGATATTAGCTATTTTTCAAATAGTGTTGAGAAATTTATTTGATAGTGGGCTGATTTGGGGTGATACATTATTAAGTATATTAGTTTTATGGTTAGGGTTAACCGGTTCTATCGTTGCCTGTCGTGAGCAGAAACAAATTAATATAGATGTTTTTTCACAATATATTCCTGAAAAATATAAAATCTATGTAAAAAATGCAGGCTTAATTTTTGCTGCTTTCATTTGTATTGTCATTAGTTATTATAGTTTTATATTTATTAAGGGAGAATTTTTATCGGGTGAATACGCCTTTGCAAATATCCCCGTCTGGCTAACTGAATCAATTATTCCTTTTGCATTTTTTGTAATGGGTATTCGTTATTTTCTACAATCCGTAGTATTCGAATCTGGTAATAGAAATAAATGATGACTACCATTGTTGTAATGGTGTTAATTGTTTTAGCACTGTTTGGCGCCCCCCTATTTTCAATTATAGCGGCAGGTGCATTATATGGGTTTTATAGTGCAGATATAGATCTGCAGGTAATAGGCATAGAGTTATATCGAATTGCAGAAACTCCATTGTTAATGGCGTTACCTATGTTTACTTTTTCTGGTTATATTCTTAGCGCCAGTAATACTTCTCAAAGGATGCTTAATTTAATACAGGCGATGGTTGGCTGGTTTCCAGGTGGACTGGTGATATTTGCATTTATTGCAAGCGCAATATTTACTGCCTTTACGGGTGCATCTGGGGTGACAATTGTAGCACTGGGTGCCCTGCTTTATCCGGCATTAAAAAGTGCAGGCTATACTGAGAAATTTAGTTTAGGGATGGTAACTGCATCGGGAAGTTTGGGATTATTACTAGCGCCATCATTGCCATTAATTTTATACGGAATTATTGCACAACAAATGGAGCTTGAAACAAAATTTGAAATTAATGATTTATTCATCGCAGGTTTAATGCCTGCAGCTTTGATGGTGATATTTTTATCGATCTATTCAATTATAAAAAATAGACAATTTAACATTCGAACGCAGGAATTTAATAAACAAAAATTAGCTAAAGCAATATGGGCAATGCGTTGGGAGCTGCCCATGCCCTTCTTTTTAGTATACGGAATATATTCAGGATATTTTGCTATTTCTGAAGCGGCGGCTTTAGTGGCCATTTATTTTATGCTTGTAGAAATGTTTATTTACAAGGAAATTTCTTTTAGCCGATTGCACAAAGTAATACTAGAATCGATGGTGATGGTAGGGAGTATATTGCTAATTCTTGCGGTGTCATTGGCACTAACTAATGTATTTGTTGATGCAGAGGTGCCAGATCACTTATTTGAATTTGTAAAATCCAATGTCGATTCGAAGATACAGTTTTTAATTGTACTCAATATTTTTCTATTATTTGTTGGCGCAATTCTGGATATTTTCTCTGCCTTAGTAATTATTGTGCCATTGATATTACCGGTAGCAATTAGCTTTGGGGTTCATCCGGTGCATCTGGGGATAATTTTTCTGGCGAATATGCAAATAGGTTACCTAACCCCACCGGTTGGAATTAATTTATTTATATCCAGTTTTCGTTTCAAAAAACCCATAGCAGAAGTTTACTCTGCAAGTTTACCATTTGTAATAGTACTGCTAGTAGTTTTAATAATAATTACTTATGTTCCCCAGTTGAGTTTATTTCTTCTATAAATAAATTATAATTTTAACGTATATTTGTGGTGCCTAATTAAAAACCCGAATCACAGCAGGCTTCTTATTTTTGTAAGCCGGCATGGTCACTCCTGCATCGGCATTAATATACGTTGGATCGGCAATAACAAATCGCTTGCCGTTGAAGTTAATGGAATCACCATCCACCTTTTCATTAAAATTAACAGCGGTGGCAATATGCCCTGGAAAGTCCAGACCGATAACCTGTAATCCTAATAAATGGTGAACGATCCATGCAAAAAATACCGCCCGGTCTTCACAGTCTGAATAAGGATAGTGAAGTGTCTCTTCAGGAAAAAAATAATTTTCAATGCCAAATTGCTGTTCATCAGTTTTATATTTAAACGCAGTTTGTACAAAACGTAATATTAAATTGATTGCATCTTCTTCAGATTTTCCCTGCACTATTGGCTTTAACTGCATTAATAATGGATTTGCAGTCGCCTGATTTAAGTCAGAATTAAAATACAGACCAATATCCATTTGCGGATAGGTTTTCAGATAACGAATGGTTTCTCTATCGTAACCCACATTAATGCGGTGTGCTTTACCTTTAAAGGTAAAGCTTAAATAACGATCTTCTTGTTGGCGGCCAGTATTAAATGCATGACTTAAACTCATATCCAATTGTTTTGTTGCATTGGGGTAGTGACCGTTATAGGTAAAAATTCTACCGGGTTTTTGTTTAATGCCATCAAAACTAAGGGCGTAGTAACGGGTTTCATCGAAGGTAAAATAAGGTGCTCCAAATAATTGCTGCTGAGCGGGCATGAGTAAATAAATGTAATTTTTATCAAAAGCGATTCGTGCCTGATAGCCGGCTTTTGTCATAAAGTACCAGGTGAAAATAGATTGATCATTTTTGCTCGACGGATGAACTTTTTGAGCAATTGCGTTAGTAAGCAAAGCAAGCCCCCAGTCATTCAAAGCAAGAGGTTTACGTTGTGCAGTAATTTGATCAAGTAAAGTATCGTAATCAGCCTTACTCATTTGAGACCAAACCTGACTCATTGATGTTTCATTAAAGGGTCGTTGAGTGCTGATCTTAAGTTCTGGGTCATAATAAAAAACCAGCGATTGCCCGTAAAACGACAGCTTAATTTTTTGGCCTTCAGGTGGTTTGACAACAGCTGAGGGTTTAACAATAACAGGTGCAGGAATGGGTTTAATGGTTGGTATAGTTACAATGATGGGTGGCGGTATATTTTGTGCCGGCGTTTTTGATAGCGGCGTTGTCGTATCAGGTGCGGGTTGTTTTGATGCTGGAGGTTTAGGAGGTGCTTTAGGTATGCGCACCGGCTTAGGTGTTTTATCTCTTACAATTCCCTGAAAGACTTGCATTTGCTTCCATTGATTCTTCAAAAAGCCGCTAAATTCTTTATCGCGCCTGTCTTTATATTCCTGAAAACTCGTTGTTTCCTGATGCATCCACTGTTCAAACTCGGCTCGGCTATCAGTGATTCCACTTAACGGCAGGCAGGTGAGAGAAAATAGAGTGGGCAGCAAAAATGACAGCTTTTGCATTTATAGTCCCTTAAGTACTTGAAATTGATAAATAAATCGCAATGTCACATCCGTGTGAGGCATTAATCTAACAGGTGATGTTGTTAGCTGGCATCCTTTATTGTATATAACTAATATTTTATTAGTTACCTTCCATTTTAGAAATTTCAGCGGCTAATTCATCCTGAGATTTCGAAGCTTTAAATTGTTGCCATAAAGCACGCTCATTTTTCATGCTGGTTTTAAGGGCCTTTTGAGTGGCCTGCTCGACGCTGGCTGAATCCATGCCGACAAGTACATACAGATTACCATTGGGGCTAGTGCGGGTTTTATAAATTTTTGTACCAATGAGCGTTTCATTGGTGATTTGCTTAGTGACAGATGTCATGACTTTATCGACGGTTTCAGAATCTGCAGCACCGGTGGTTTCAACATATTGCTTGATCATATTGCGAACCTGAACTTTCATATTCTGAGCTAACTGAACGCGCGCCGCAGTAGAGGCCATTGATTTCATAAAGTCATGGCCTGCACCAGATTTAGTTGCAGAACCTACAGCAGAAACGTCTAAATCTTTAACTGGTTGATCACAAACCCAGCCAGGTGCTGCAGTGCCCGGAGCATCAGGAAATACACAGTCAGCAACTTCTTCTTTTGTATCGCCACTACAACCAATGAGTAATGTAGACAGTGCGACACCCGATACCAGGTAAGCCAGCTTATTCATATTTTTTCTCCATTTATCTTATCAATCGCTAAGTGTTTTAGAATGTTATAAACATAGCCGAGATAGGTTTATATAGCAATGTTAATTAGTGTGGGTTATGTAGGAAAATTAAGTAGATTTCAGTAAGTTAGGCTTTGATTTAAATGTTTTTTACGAATGTTTGAATAAAACCTCATTTCAGTCGGATAAGCAGGCTGCAATGACGCACTGGTTGCGGCCATTTTCTTTGGCTTTATATAGTGCATTATCAGCACGCTCAAAAACCTGATTTAAAGAATCGCCATCATTAAAGCTACTTACGCCACAGGAAACTGTAATTTTTACCGCTTCACCGTGATAGTGAAAGCCACAGTTTTCAATTTGCTGGCGCAATTTATTTACCAGTCGAAGGGTTTCTTCCTGGCGGGTTCCCGGTAGAAGCATTACAAATTCTTCACCTCCATAACGGGCTAAAAAATCAGTTTCGCGAATACTTTTAACCAGTAATTGTGCGACGGTTTTTAAAACTTTGTCGCCAGCTTTATGGCCATAGCTATCATTTACTTTTTTAAAAAAATCAATGTCCCAGATAGCCAGACTTAAAGGGTTAGAAAAACGTTTCCAGCGAGCAATTTCTTCTGCAGCTTTTTTCTCATAAGATAATCGATTTGGAATGCCCGTTAGCGTATCAAACATTGCCAGCCGATTTTTTTCAATCACTAATTTTTTCAGTTTTACGGATTCAGTCTCCAGTGTCTGCATTTTGTTATGCATTGCATCCACTTCTTTTTGAGAATTTTGTAAGCGTGTATTTTCAGATTCGCGATAAGTTTGAATATGCCCTGCAATCGTATCGAGTTTAGAATTGACATTTTCCTTAAGGCTGGTCAACTCGGTTGCCTGATTAATGTCATGGCGAATTTCATCAACGTTAAGTCCCATCTGTTTATCGAATTCTTTACCCTGAGTTTCGGCTATTAATAAATTAGATGATTCACTTTGCAAAAATTGATCGAGCGTTTTTAATCGATCGGTTACCTGCTGCAAAAAATTTTCAAACTCATGTTTTTCCTGCTGTAAACGGCTGCGAATTGAATTGATGAGTTGCGCAACTTCTTTTAAAAGCGCTTTCCAGTTTTCAGATTCCATTGTTTGATGTGTTGCCTGCTCCAGTCGATGCTTCATTTTATTTGCAGCATCTTGCAGATCGTCAGGAATAATAAGCTGCTCGAGCAGTCGAATTAATAATTCCTGAATAGAGGGCTGAGAATTATCAGTGCTAGTTTTATTTTGAGTATGATTTGTATCTGCTGTTGAAGGTACGGGTGGCGTACTCGATTGTAATATATTTGAAAGTTGATCGATTAGTTTATCTAGCTCATTTTTTTGTTGGGCATCGCGAGCACTTAATTTTAAAGCGCTAATTTTTCCACTGGGTGAGTCAGGGTTATCAAGTTTGCTGAGCAGTTCAAGTAAACAGTTTTTATAAATGCTTAATTGTTGATCGTCGGTGTTAACGCGTGATTCATTATCCGGGGTATTCGTAGCAGGAGTGCCAGTATCTTCTCGGGTTTTGTTTGGTTGAAATAATCGATCCATTAATCCCGGTTTTTGTGTATCACTTGAATCGTTTGTAATAACCGTTAATAAAAAATTAAGTGAATCGTTTAATAATTCATCGCGCTTTGTGTCGTCAGCATTAGCAAATTTCTTAAGTAATTTTGCCTGTGGTTTTTCAGCACGTTTGGGTAAGCTTAATTTTTGAATGAGTAATTCAAGTGAGTGAATAGAAGCTCTATTTTCATTACTTTGCTTATCTTCAATTTTAGCCAGTGTACGGGATATATCATCTACAATAGTGTCAAGCCGTTGGCGATCAATGCTATTTTTTATAGCATTGCGTAATTCATTAATATGCCGGTCGAGTGTTTTATGCTGGCCTTCTGCAGCCAGGCCTAAACGTCCAATGGTTTTTTTTAAAATACTTTCCAGTTTTTCCCAGTCAGCTTCTTTTTTCTCAAGACGATCGAGCTGGTCATAGTACTTTTGTTTCCACTGTTCTAGTTCCATCTTTGGGGTTCCATTTTAGCTGCTCCACTGATGTGTTTTTATAAACGTTAATTGGCTTAATTTATCTGAATTATTTATCTGGTTATTTTATTGGTGACAAATAAAAAGGGAGCTAAATGCTCCCTTTATATATAGTCATCAAAATGCCACTAAACAAGCTTATCGATAAAATTTCAAGCCGATATATATTTGTCTATTTAGATTCCAGTTTAATCAGGTGGTCTGCTACATTTGTCATGCCAGTAAAACTACCTGCCTGTGAGCCAGAAATGGTGTATTTTCCATTAATCGCTAACATCGGTACGCCACTTACTTTATATTGCTGACCCAGCTGCATGGCTTGTTTAGCGCGCATTTCCACTGCAAAAGAGTCAAAGGTAGAGAGGAAGGTTTTCTTGTCTACACCCTTCGTGGCAAGAAAATCTGCAATCGCAGCTTTTGAGTGTAGCTTCATTTTTTTAACGTGCATCGCCTCAAAAATAGCATCGTGGTGTTTATCGCCCTCACCCATTGTTTCTAGTGCGTAGTAGGTTTTTGTGTGAATCATCCAGCGCGGATTTAAGGGTGATGGCATGCGAACAAATTTAACATTTGCAGGTAGTGTTTTTTTCCATTTTCTCAATGTGGGCTCAAAACTAAAGCAGTGGGGGCAGCCATACCAGAAGAATTCTAATATCTCAATATTGTCGCCACTTTGGGTGGCAACCGGTTTGGCTAGTTTAGAGTAAGCCTTTCCTTCTTCATAATTTTGCGCCTGAGCCTGAGACATCGCTAAAGCGGGCAATAGCAGTATAAGCCCTAACAGGCTGATTTTTCTTAGATAACTCATTTCTTCCCCCGGGAATATTTTAATAAATCTTATAAATGTTAAGTTATGACAGGTGTAAGGCCTGAAAATTTCAACTAGCGTGGATTATGCCACAAGCCTTCTAAAATTTTATTGATTAAGCTACAAAAAATACAGACATAAAAAAAGGCCGCCGAAGCTGCCTTTTTTATGAATCAAGGTTTAAGGCTTATTTCATTTGTGCAATATAGTTTGCAACCGCTTCAATTTCAGCAACGGTCATTTTGTTAGCTACATTTTGCATCATCTTATTACTGTCATTCGCACGTTTGCCATCACGAAAAGCGGTTAACTGAGCAATAGTATAAGTTGCGTGCTGACCTTTTAATGAAGGAAATTTAGCCGCTGGGTTACCTGAACCCTTTGTACCGTGGCAACCCATGCAGGCAGGTAGCTTAGTTGTTGTATTGCCGCCGCGGTAAATGGCTTTACCCAGTGCAACCTTAGCGTCATCAGCAGTGCCCGCAGATGTGGCTTTGCTAGCAAAGAAAGCTGAAACGTTTGCTACATCTTCATCTGTTGCTAGTGTTGCTGCCATGCCGGTCATTGTAGCGTCTGCACGAGCGCCGCTCTTATAATCGTTTAACTGCTTGGCAAGATATGAAGCGTGCTGGCCAGCCAGTTTTGGAAACATGTCTACAACACTGTTACCGTCAGGCATATGACAACCCGCACAAATTGCACCAGCAGTGGCTTCGCCGGCAGCCAGATCAGCCGCTTGAGCCGCGGTATTAAGACCAACAGTCAGGCCTAAGATTGCAAGCAGAGATTTAAAATTCATTGTGGGTATTCTCCAAACGAGTAATACGTCGTTATGCGACGCAAAAAATATGGGTTGCCACAGGCAGCACTAATAAATAGAGCTGCGGCAAAAATGTGGCGATATAGTACACTAGATCAGTGATTTCAGCAATTTAGCTTGCTAAGTATTAGCCTCAAAATTCAAGGATAAAAGAAAAAAGCAGGTAAATGAACGTGAAAAACTGTCAAAAACGCCAATAGCGCTTTATTGAAAGAAGAGAAGCTATTAGCAGAATAATATTCTGCCGGTATTATTTAAGTTGTCATTATTCTTAAACATATAATTTTTCAAGAATGTTCGCTGTCTGCCATTAAGATTGGTAATATCGCGCATCGGATATAAAGCCACCTGTAATATTTAAAGAGTCATCATGCCAAACTATTATCGCCTAGCCTCATTTTTAACCAGTGCCAGTCAGGCCAGCCAGTTCCCTGAACATGATATGTTAGAAGTGGGCTTTGCGGGGCGCTCCAATGCCGGTAAGTCCAGCGCAATCAACACCCTCTGTGATCAGAAAGCCCTCGCCCGCATCAGTAAAACTCCCGGGCGTACTCAGCTTATTAATTTTTTCCCCTTTAGTGAAAATCACTGTCTGGTGGATTTACCCGGCTACGGCTACGCTAAAGTCCCGGAAAAAATGCGCCGAGAATGGCAGAAGCTAATGGAATCGTATTTAGGTGAAAGGCAGCAATTACGGGGGCTGGTAATCATTATGGATATTCGCCACCCCCTGAAAGACTATGATGTTCAAATGCTGGAATGGTGTGAAGATATGAACACCCCGGCGCATATTGTATTGACCAAAGCGGACAAGCTCAAAAAAGGTGCGGCCAGTAAACAGCTGCTGGGGGTGAAAAAAGCCCTGAAAGATGAAGACTTTAGCGCATCAGTGCAGATGTTTTCAGCATTGAAAAAAACCGGGGTTGATGAGTTGCAGCGGGTGCTGGATGGGTGGTTTGAGTTGGAGGATTAAATGCTTTTTTAAACCCTGAAAACTAAAAAACCCCAACCACCAGGGAAGTGGTTAGGGGTAACATAGAGGCCGATTTGGGGAAATCTGCCTCAAATTGCTCGCTCAAGGGAGGTAAGCGAGCTTGCGCCGGGCTTTAGCGCAATTCGGTAAAACTACAATTGCTTCCTGCTATTAAGTAAAGTTCATATCGGTCTATTGTCAAAGCTAAGACGACGAGTGGTGGGGATTTGTGAGTGAAAACAGGCTCCGGGAATGGGGCCTGTTTTTTGTCCGCTTTAAGTTAAATCTAAACAGATATCGCTAATAGACTGTAATGATTGACTCTTTTTGGTGCAGACTTAATGTGCTTCGTCCCAGTTTATGCCGACGCCGATATCTACCAGCAAGGGTACATTCAGATCAGCGGCACTTTCCATTTCCTCGTGCAATAATTTACTCAGCGCATCTACCTGATTTTCGGTCACTTCAAATACCAGTTCATCGTGTACCTGCATAATCATTAGCGCTGAAATGTCAGAATATTGCAGGCGATTGTGTACTTTTATCATGGCACGCTTAATAATATCGGCGGCGGTTCCCTGCATCGGGGCGTTAATGGCGGTGCGTTCTGCGTATTTCTGGCGCATGCCATTTTTGGAATTAATTTCTGGTAAATACAGGCGCCGACCAAACAGAGTTTCCACATAGCCGGTTTCATGAGCCTGCTCGCGGGTGGTGTCCATATAGTCTTTTACGCCGGGGTAGCGCTCGAAATATACATCAATAAAATCCTGCGCTTCGTAGCGGGTAACATTTAATTGCTTGGCCAGCCCAAAGGCGGACATACCGTAAATCAGCCCGAAGTTAATCGCCTTGGCAGCACGGCGCTGCTCGGTTTCGACTTTATCCAGTGCAACGTCAAACACTTCGGCGGCGGTGGCTCGGTGAATATCCTGACCTTCTTTAAAGGCTTTCAATAAGCTTTTATCGCCGGACAGGTGCGCCATAATGCGCAGCTCAATTTGAGAATAATCGGCGGCTAAAATGCAATTACCTTCATCAGCGATAAAGGCTTTGCGAATGCGCCGGCCTTCTTCCGAGCGAACCGGGATGTTCTGTAAATTGGGATCGGTGGACGACATTCTGCCGGTTGCCGCGCCGGTCTGGTTATAACTGGTGTGTACGCGGCCGGTTTTTTCATCTATCTGTTTGGGCAGTTTATCGGTGTAAGTGGATTTGAGTTTACTTAAGCCGCGATTTTCTAAAATCAAACGCGGCAGTTCGTGTTCTTCGGCCAGCTCCTGCAATACATCTTCGGCGGTGGATGGCTGACCTTTGGGGGTTTTGCGAATAATCGGTAATTCGAGCTTCTCGAAAAAAATATGCTGAATCTGTTTCGGCGAGCCCAAATTAAATTCTTCACCCGCCACTTCATAAGCCTGCTTTTCAATTTCCTGCATGCGTTCGGCGAGCTGGTAACTTTGGTCTGCCAGCATTTGTGCGTCTATCTTTACGCCGTTGCGCTCAATGTGCTGAATGATCGGCATGAGTGGCAACTCTATTTCTTTATAAACTTTCAGCAATTCGGGAATGGCTTCGAGCTGCGCATGAATGCACTGATGCAAACGCAAAGTAATGTCCGCATCTTCAGCCGCATAGGGGCCGGCCTCTTCGAGATTAATTTGATTAAAGGTCAGCTGCTTTTTGCCCTTGCCGGCGATGTCTTCAAAATGAATGGTATTGTGATTGAGAAAACGCGTGGCCATGCTGTCCATGTCGTGGCGCTTGGTAGAGTCTAAAACATACGACTGCAGTAAAGTATCATCGCTAATGCCCTGCATTTTAATGCCGTGGTTTTCTAGTACGTGGGTGTCGTATTTTAAATTTTGTCCGAGTTTTTTAACCGCAGGATTTTCTAATAAATCTTTAAGTCCACCCAACACAACATCTTCAGAAAGCTGCTGCGGTGCGTCTTCGTAATCATGGCCAAACGGAACATAAGCCGCCTTGCCGGGCTCTACTGAAAATGACACACCCACTATCCGCGCCTGCATATAATTAAGGCTGGTGGTTTCCGTATCAAATGCAAACTGTTCGGCATTTTTAAGTAACTCAATCCAGCGATCGAAATCCAACCGGGTTAATACCGTTTCATACTCCGTTTCAATAGTATCAACGGGAGCCGCCCCACCGGTGACTTTGCCACCTAATTCGTTGAGCCAGGTTTTTAGCTCGAACTCACCATAAAGATTTTTAAGGCTTTCGGTATCGGCAGGCTTTAATTCTAAATCAATGGGCGCTTCATCGAGTTCAACATCGCAAACAATGGTGGCGAGCTGGTATGACAGGGGCAATTGATCCAGCCCTTCGCGTAAATATTCCCCCACTTTGCCCTTAAATTCATCTGCGTGTTCAATAATGTTATCAACCGTGCCATATTGAGTCAGCCATTTCACCGCGGTTTTGGGGCCGACTTTATTAATGCCGGGGATGTTATCAGCGGTGTCACCAATTAGTGCGAGGTAATCAATAATGCGTTCCGCGGGCACGCCAAATTTTTCTACGACCGACTCAGGCGTGCTGATGAAATTATTCATGGTGTTAATCAGGGTAATTTTATCCGTCACTAACTGCGCTAAATCTTTATCGCCGGTAGAAATTAAAACATCAAAGCCATCGGCTTCTGCCTGCCGCGCTAAGGTGCCAATCACATCGTCGGCTTCAACTTTAGGCACAACTATGCGCGGATAGCCCAGCGCATCGACAATTTGGTGAATGGGTTCAATCTGGGTGCGCAGGTCATCCGGCATTGGTGGGCGGTTGGCTTTGTAGTCTTTAAATAAATCACTGCGAAAGGTTTTACCTTTAGCATCGAAAACCACCGCCATGTGTTCGGGCTGATATTCATCTACCAGTTTTTTGAGCATATTGATGACACCGTAAATTGCGCCGGTGGCCTGTCCCTTGGAATTTTCCAGAGGGGGCAAAGCGTGAAACGCACGAAATAAATACGAGGAGCCATCGACTAAAATTAATGGGGCTTTGTTGGATTTTTTCTGGGAGGTACTGTGAGTCATAATAGAATGATTGCGTATGTAAAAAGATTGGGCGTATTATGACACTAAATAAAAAATGATGGGAAAAGGGATACAGAAAAATGACAGATAACATGAGTAAATGTGGTGGTAACTGCATCGTAAAAAATTCGGGCTGTAACCCAAATGCAGAATTAAACCGTGAATCCTGGCGGGTGTTTAAAATAATGGCAGAGTTTGTGGAGGGCTTTGAGCAGCTCAGTCAGGTAAAACCGGCGGTGAGTATATTTGGCTCGGCGCGTATGCCTGAAAGTAGCGATGACTATAAAAAGGCACAGGCCATTTCACGTTTATTATCTGATGCAGGGTTTGCCATTATCTCTGGCGGTGGCCCGGGTATAATGGAAGCGGCCAATCGGGGTGGTTATGAAGGTAGGTCGGCAAGTATTGGATTGAATATTGAGTTACCGAAAGAGCAAACGCCGAATGTGTATCAAAATTTAAGTTTAAGCTTTAGCCATTTTTTTAGCCGCAAAGTGATGTTTGTAAAATATGCTGCGGCCTACGTGGTGTGCCCGGGTGGCTTTGGTACGCTCGATGAAATGGCTGAGATGTTAACGCTGGTACAAACCGGTAAAACCCCAAAAATCCCCATCGTATTGATGAACAAAACATTCTGGCAGCCGTTACTTGACTGGTTTGAAAATTCTCTGCACCAGCAGGGCATGATAACTAAAGAAGATTTAAGTTTATTTAAAGTCGTGGATGAGCCCGAACAGGCTTTCGAAGAAATTATGGCGTTTTATAAAAACAGAGATGTACAGCCAACCGATGAAGAATTTGAAAAACGACTGCATTTATAAAAAATAAAAAACCACAAAAAATGAGAATCATGATAAATACTTTAATTATAATAGCTGGCCTGTATGCAATAATTTGTGCGGCACTATTTTATTTCCAGGACAGGCTAATATTTTTTCCACCTGAGCCACAAACCGATTTATATGATTCGGTGAGTGAAAATGAAATTAGTTTTAGTGTAAATAATGAAACACTGCATGGCTGGAATATAAACGTTAATGCTGAAGAAACTAAAACGGTAATTTATTTTGGCGGTAATGCACAGGATGTGGTGTATTTAAATTTTGAAGCCGACGAGTTTAAGATTAAACAGTTAGTCGCCATTAATCATCCAGGATATGGAAAGAGCACCGGCATTGCTTCGCAAAAAAGTATATATGAAACAGCACTCAATGTTTATGACTGGGCAGTAAAAAAATATCAGCTGCAACCAGAAAATATTATTATTATGGGAAGAAGCTTAGGCTCTTCTGTAGCCGCTTATCTTGCAGCAAATAAACCGGCAGCAGGGCTAATATTAATTACGCCATTTGATAGCATTGAAAACATTGCCGCAAATCAATATAAATATTTCCCCATAAAATTATTAATGAATCATGCATTCCCCACAATTGATTATATTGGGCAAATTAAAGTGCCTACATTAATGTTGGCTGCGCACAATGATGAAATTATTGCCAATGAGAATTTGCTTAATTTAAAACAGGCGGCGGGTGAAAATGTTAAACTGGTTCAATATTCTGGAGTTGGACATAATACAATTCAGGAAGATGCGCAATATTATGTCGAGATAAATAGCTTTATTGATTCGCTTTAAATTAAATGGGTTATATCCTGAAAGTAGCGTTTATTAATTTTGTAAAATTATTATTAGCTGCATATCGGTATAAAGTCATTTTTAGTAAGGGTGGTTCTTACGGCTGTATAGCTATCGCCCAAATACGAAATCGTTAAGGTGTCGCCTGTCGCTATAAAATTATATGGCTCATCCCCATCAATTGAAATATTACCGCTCGATAGCCGTATCATTACCGGCAAGTGTGAGCTTGTCCGTAGTTTTACCTGAGGTACAGGTGCTAGCGTTGTTAGCGCCACCGCTTCCGCTACAGCCGCTTATTAAAATAAATACCGCACAAAACAGAAAGGAAAGTTTTATCATTTTCGAATACCACATCCTATGGATATAAAGCGTTTGCGTAGAATTTATAAACGTCGACGCTTTATAGTTATAAGCATAGTTATAAGCATAGTTATAAGCATAGTTATAAGCATAGTTATAAGCAGAGATACATCCTGTCTGCCAGAGAGTTATGCAAGCGAGAATTGCTAGTGCATAAGGATAAACGTATTAACGTTAGAAAGGCAATATTAAAATGCTGAGCAGAACATAATTAAATTATGTCCTGCTCAAACTATTTTTATGACAATTAGAATTATTTTACCGGATTGTGAGGTGGCTTCTGGTGCAACCATTGGTCATAACATTCAAGCCCGCAAAAATAGGCGACATATTCTTCAACTTCAACAATATTAGTTTCAGATATAGGTACCGAATTTATGCAGGTTTCACAACTAATGAGTTGTTCGTCATCGGGAAGCGAGGTTTGTTTTAATGCTGTGTTTAACATGGCCATACTCCTATTGCTGATGACCGATTACTCATTTTACCACTTAAGGCTTTGCAAAGCTTATAGAAAGATATTATTAACAGTACGCTATTAAAAATATAACTTATATGGGTATGCGAATTCACTGGTTTCAGTTTAGTCTTATAGGCTGGCTGTTTGATGAAACTCAATTACGTTTCTATCCTGGTCGCGAATAAAAAGTGATGCACCATGTTGATCACCAAAATTAAGCGGCCCTTCGGTAATGACAACGCCTATTGAATCGAGGTGTGATTTTGCCTTTAATAAATTTGTTACGTGCAATGCAATATGGGTGTACTCTGCATGCCTTTGTTTAATGCCCATTAAAATATTATCTTCGGGAGACGTACTTGCATTGAGAATAAAATTAATAACCACACCACAGGGGTGTTTCATTATAGCAACGGGTTCGGGGCCGACGGGAACTTCAATAAAAACAAAGCCGAGTTGTTCATAAAAATGCCTGGCGGTAGTTAAATCAAAAACTCTAATGCCAACATGGTCTATTGCTGTGATATTGATCATTGCTAAATATCCAAAACTTATTGAATAAATATAGCAATGAGTTTATCGCATAATTTAAAGACAGGATGAACTAAAATATAAAGCGCTTGCACCACAAATTATTAGTAGCCAGGCAAATTTCATTATGCAGGTTTTTAGATATTTTAGTGTTATTTAAACATTGTTCGATATAGGTGTTTTGTAGATTAATATCCTCAGCATTATGTGAAACATGTTGCTGATTTTCACGGTCATATTGAGCAATAGCCTGTTTTCGTTCTTCGATGAGTGATTCAAACTGGTCAATGAGCTGATTATAGTTTTTATTATTGGACTGGTAGTTTCTCTGATCTAGCGCTTCAATTTTTTCGCGCCGAATGCGAATTTCGTTATGTAAATAATCAATTTTACTTTTTAGATTAACTTTACGGGTTTCAAAGTTGAGTAGATGTTGTTTGCTCGTACTGACATCCTGGCTTAGTTGTATACAATGCATAGCATGCACACGGCTAATAAAACCTTTGCTGTCTTTGATTGCCGGTGCAGCATGAATAAAATGAGAACTTAAAAATATAGAGATAAAAAAAATTACGCGTTTCATAAACATTTCAACATCAGGGGTACGGGTTATCATTAAAAATACTTCAATTCTTATGGGTTTAAATTTACAAAAAAACAGGCAGATTTCAATTCTTACCCGACAAACTGTAACCCAAAGCGGATAACAGTGTAAAATGTGCCGATGAATTCAACTTTACAAGCCTATCTTCAATTTGCGTCTACAAGAATAGAGCAGTTTATCGACTGGACTGGCCGTAGTATTTCGTGGCTGGTGCTGGCCATGGTGCTGGTGACTTTTTTAGTGGTGGTGCTGCGCTATGTGTTTGATACGGGCTGGATTGCACTGCAGGAATCGACCTCCTATTTACATTCGGTGGTTTTTCTAGTGGGTGCGGCTTACACCCTTAAGCAAAATGCCCATGTGCGAGTGGATATTTTTTATGATCGCTTAAGCAAAACAGGTAAAGCCTGGGTGGATTTATTCGGCCACCTGTTTATTTTAATGCCGGTGATGCTGTTTATTTTGTGGGTGAGCTGGCCCTATGTTGTAGATGCCTGGCGCGTGCATGAGGGTTCCCGTGAAGCCGGTGGTTTGCCCGGGGTGTATTTATTAAAGAGTTTAATTTTAATAATGGCAAGTCTATTAATGTTGCAGGGCGTAGCGTTAATCTTTAAGGCCATTTTAAAAATCACCGTGCCTGCTGCACTTAATGAGATGCACCGGGAGACATCCCGCTAATGGAATATATGGCAGTCTGGTTATTTGTTTGTGTATTTATTTTGCTGCTCACAGGCTACCCGGTAGCCTTTACCCTCGCAGGCACGGCGCTGTTATTTGCCGGCATTGGCAGTTATTTCGATGTTTTTGATCAGGCATTTTTAAGCGCACTGCCCAATCGTCTGTTCGGCATAATGATGAATCAGGTGCTGCTGGCGGTCCCCCTGTTTGTGTTTATGGGGGTGATGCTGGAGCGTGCAAAAATTGCCGAAAATTTACTCGAAACCATGGCACAGTTATTTGGCTCGGTGCGCGGTGGCATCGGAATTTCGGTGACGCTGGTGGGCATGTTACTCGCCGCCAGCACCGGCATTGTGGGGGCAACCGTGGTGACCATGGGCTTGTTATCGCTGCCCACTATGCTGAAGCGTGGCTACGATCCAAAAATTGCCTGCGGCACTATTTGCGCGTCCGGCACCCTCGGGCAAATTATTCCGCCTTCTATTGTGCTGGTGTTATTGGGTGATGTGCTGTCGTCGGCTTATCAACAGGCACAATTAGACATGGGTATTTTCAGCCCCGAGACCCTCACCGTCGGAGATTTGTTTTTAGGCGCATTGATACCGGGTTTATTGCTGGTGTTTCTTTATATCTGTTATTTGCTTTTCGTGGCCAGCGTTAGCCCTGCTGCCATGCCTGCAGTTCCCAAGGATGAATTATGTGACCGAAGCCAGCTAAAAAAACAGGTGATGATAGATCTTATACCCCCCCTGTTATTAATTTTGATGGTGCTCGGCTCAATTATGGCGGGCCTGGCTACCCCCACAGAAGCTGCTGCCGTGGGTGCCGTGGGTGCAATGGGCCTGGCCGCCTACCAGCGACAGTTCACTTTACCTGTGCTACGTGAAGTAATGCGGGAAACCACTCGCATTAGCAGCATGGTATTTATGATATTGATTGGGGCGTCTATTTTCTCACTGGTATTCCGTGGCTTTGAGGGCGATGAATTAATTCAGTCATTTTTAAGTGACCTGCCCGGCGGTAAATACGGTGCATTATTTTTAGTGATGTTAGTGATGTTTTTGCTGGGCTTCGTGCTGGATTTTATTGAAATTACCTTTGTGGTGATTCCGATTGTCGGGCCAATTTTACTGGCTATGGGTATAGATCCAATCTGGTTAGGCATTCTAATTGCGATTAATTTACAAACTTCATTTCTAACCCCGCCCTTTGGGTTTGCATTATTTTATTTACGCGGGGTGGCACCGCCCGAAATACGTACGATCGATATTTATAAAGGTGTGATGCCGTTTATTTTAATCCAGTTATTAGCAATGGGCTTGATTGTGGCGTGGCCGCAATTAGCCACATGGTTGCCCGGCGCCTTAGCGTAACCGGTTCTTTACAGTAACTTGAATTTTTCCTGCTAAAATTAAACTAACAACAGGGGAAAGAATGAAATATTTTTATGGCAACGTTATTTTATGTCTTTTGCTTAGTACCTTACTCAGCGCTTGTGGCAGTGAACAAAGGGCTGATCGTATTGTCATCGGCGATTCAAATACCCTGTTTGCACTCAACGAACTCCAGTATCAAAACCCCTATGTTGTTCAGGTAAGCGATATTAATGGCAATGCGGTCGCCAATGTTAGCGTAACCATTAAGGTAACTTCCACTGCTTATCTAACGGGTTTTTATAGTGATGCAACCGGCGTGTGGCTGGAGCAGGTTGCACAACAATGTGTCGCCGAAGATAAAAATAATAATGCCATTTTAGATGCGGGTGAAGATGTAAATAGCAGTGGCGCATTAGAGCCGACCAATGCATCAACCGTAACCGCTCACCCCACACTGGAGCCAACATTAAATACGGTTAGCAACACACTTGTCACCGATGAATTTGGTTTTGGATATTTCTCCCTGACTTACCCGAAATCTGAAGCTAACTGGTCAAGGTTTAACATTAGCGCCTCGGCAAATGTTTCGGGCACTGAAGGAACGGCGAGTCTGGCAGGCGTGTTACCTGCCATCGCGCAAGATCTGGAAGATATTACCGTGTCACCCCCGGGAGGTGTGGTAAGTGCTTATGGGCTGACTTCTAATTGTGAAATCTTTACCCCCTGAACTTACTGCTCCAAGCTCTGAACTAGCTCTGACGTGAAGTTAAATAAGCCAGCTCGGAAATATTACTCCATTTAGTCACCTGATCACGATAGGTTTTAAATGATTTAAAAACTTTCTGAGTCATTTTATCTGTCAGTGCAACTTCTGCAATAACCTCATCCGATAAACTTTGTAATTTTGCTAAAACATCATCCGGTAATTTTAATACTTTTACTTTATGTTTAGTTACCAATGTTTCTAATGCCTGCTGGTTACGTGTTGTGTATTCGCTAATCATATCCTGATTGGCAACTTTACAGGCGTTTAATACAATACTTTGTAAGTCGGCGGGTAATGCTTCAAAGGCTTCTTTGTTTATGAGCGCTTCTAATGTAGTGCCAGGTTCATGCCAGCCCGGGTAATAATAAAATTTCGCCGCTTTGTGTAAACCAAATGCTAAATCATTATAAGGGCCAACCCATTCGGTGGCATCAATCGCACCGGTTTTTAGTGAGCTAAAAATTTCACCACCGGGTAAATTAACTGGCGTACCACCGGCACGTTTTAACACTTCGCCGCCCAAACCGGGAATGCGCATTTTTAACCCTTTAAGATCGGAAATGGTTTTAATTTCTTTATTAAACCAGCCCGTCATTTGCACGCCGGTATTACCCGCCGCCGCCGGAATTAAACCAAAATCGGCATAGGTTTCGCGCCACAGTTCCATGCCGCCACCGTGATACAGCCAGCCATTCATTTCCTGTGCGGTTAAACCAAAGGGTACCGCGGCAAAAAATTGTGAAGCCTGCGTTTTGCCTTTCCAGTAATAGGCGGCACCATGCCCCATTTGTGCGGTGCCTCGAGAGACGGCATCAAACACTTCAAAGGAGGGCACGATTTCCTTTGCACCGTAGACTTTAACGTTTATGCGTCCGCCGGACATTTGGGTAATTAATTTTGCCAGATTATTTGCGCCGGTACCCAGTCCCGGAAAATTCTTAGGCCAGGTGGTGACCATTTTCCATTTTATTTTTTTTGCTGAGCCAGCATTTGCAACAGTACTGGTAAGTGATGTTGCAGCAATTATCCCAGAGCTAGCAGCGGTTTTTATAAAGTGTCGTCTTTTCATAAAGGTTTACTCAAATGTTCAATGTATTTTATTACTTCATCTTTAAGCAGCGGTTTTGTAAAAAAATAACCCTGCATGTGATGGATGTTAAAACTGTGGATGTAGTCTCTTTCTTCAGCGGTTTCTACACCTTCGGCAATTATCTGTATATTCTGAGACTGGCATAAAGATACGATTCCGGTTAATAAACTTTTGGCAGATTTAGATTTGTGTGTTTTAGCAATAAATTGTGGATCAATTTTAATTTCAGTAAAAGAGCAGTCTAATAGTCCGTTTAATGATGTGTTGAGAGAGCCAAAATCATCAATGCAAATATGGAACGCCTGTGATTGAAGTTGTTTCAAAATAGCACGTTGAGTTTCTGTAATGTTAAGTAAGTCTTTTTCTGAAAATTCAAGGCCGATACTAGAATAGTCAATATTATACTTATTGCACTTTTCTAATAAAATATCAGCTAGATCGGCATCAATCTGTGACAGACAAATATTTAAGGTTAAGCGAGGAATCGTAATGTTTTTCTTTATCCAGTTATTATATTCTTTAAAAGCCATGTCAATAATATTGGTCGCAATTGCGCCAATGAAACCGGACTTTTCAGCGCCAGGTAAAAATTGAATAGGTAATAAGCAGCCATGTTGTGGGTGGTCCCAACGAACTAAAATTTCAATAGAGTCAATGCTATTATTTTCTGTATTGATTTGTGGAAAATAAGATAAAAAGAATTCATTTTTCCGTAAAGCGGTGTGTAACTCAGCTTCTTTTTGTAACCACACTTTAGCTTTCTGATTCATCTTTTCACTGGTTAACTCAAAGTTACTGCCCTGAATTTTTTGGGCATTAAATAAAGCAGTTTGTGCTTTAGTAATTAGTTGGTCAGCGTCTGTGTCGTCATCAGGATAAATGCTGATGCCCATTGATACATTAATTTGAATCGTATGTTTAGGTGTTTGATAATCTTCGGCTAATGTCGACAGTAGTTTTTGAGCGACAATACCAATTTGCTGAATGTCATTAAGATCTTCAATGAGTACAGCAAAATCATCGGAGGCAAAGTGGCCGACAGTATCGCTATCACGAGTATTATATTTAAGGCGCTTGGAGATAGCTTTGAGTAATTTGTCGCCCAGCTCATAACCATAAATTGCATTGACATTAGAGAAATTTCTAAAATCAATGAGCATAATGCCCAGGCGATTTTTATTGCGCTGAGCACGATCAATGGCATTGTTTAAACGATCTGAGAATAATGGTTTATTAGGTAGCTCAGTAAGTTCAACAAAATGAATGCTGCTTTGTTGTTCAATCATTTGTGCATGCCTGGGTGCAAGCATTACTACATAGCTGGAGACATTGGAGCCGGTGTTGTTAATGCTATTTATACTGCAACTAAGTGGTCGACTCTGCCCGTCTTTTAAGCGGTGCCATATTTCACCCTTCCACTGCCCGGAATTTTTAATCGATTCTAATACGGCCTCATTTAGTAAGAGTTTATTTTGTGAGGCAAGTATTACTTCTGGTGAAGAGTTTTGTATTTCAGATTGCTGGTAACCGGTGATTTGGGTAAATGCATAGTTAACCGAAACCACCTGATTTTTGTCATTAATTAACATTACCGCATCAGTGGAATAGTCAAACATTTTTGAGGCAACCAATATCTGGTTCTCAGCTTCTTTATTGGCAGTGACGTCATAAATAATAGAATAAAATAACTGTCGGCCTTCAATTTCCATTGGGCCGTCGCGTACTTCAACAAAGCGAATTTCACCATTAGATAAACGATGCGGGCAACTATAAAAACCTAAATTTTGTTCACGGGTCTGTAAAATAAGAGTATTTAATTTATCCTTTGAAAGAATATTAATTTGACCAAGGTCCATGCCTTTTAGTTGGTCGATAGAATAACCATAAAATTGCGCAGCGGCAGGGTTAGCATCTTCAATGCGAAAGTTGTCGGGGTCAATAACCAGCTTGATCGCCATGTTTGATTCAAACATCTGACGATAGCGGCTTTCCGATGTTTTTAAGGCCGCCTCGGTCATTTTACGTTTGCTGATGTTACGAATTACAAACTGATAAACATCTTCGTTGCCATAGTTAAGCTTATGGGCATTTATCTCAACGGACTTTTTTTCACCTTTACGATTTTTTATAATTTGTTCGTACAGAGCATGGTTATAAATTTCAAGGTCGGCAATTTTATCTTGCGTTAAAGTGTGGTCACCCGACGAGTCGAGATCAAAAATAGACATCAATAATAAATCGTCACGAATATAACCTAAAAAGCTAATAGCAATTTCATTGGCATCGATAATGTTTAATGACTTGGTTGAAACAACAATGATGGCATCGTTAGCATGTTCAAACAAAGAGCGATATTTAAGTTCTGAGCTAATCAGAATGTCTGTTGATTTTTTAGTTTCTGTATTGTCATATAAAATCATATGCAGATAGGTTCTATCATCAATGATAATTTCCTGTGCATAGCCAGTTACATTTATGGTGTCACGATTTTTCGTGATTAGCTGAGTTTCAAATTCACCGCCATGAGCTATATTAAGTTCGGTGATTGATTCGCGAAAATCGTCAAGCTTATCAACATCCACATGCAGGCTTAAACGCATGCGTGAGAACTCTTCTTTTTCGTAGCCCAGCAACTTATTCATGGCGCTATTGAAGGTAAAAGGCAGTAGATTGCCAGCATCTAAAACAAGCACAGGGTAAGGCAGTTTATTAAATAAGTTTCGGTAACGATCTTCCATCTGGAAGTTAGTGTTTTGTGATATTTTCAGGGTGGTTATATTTTTACAAATACCAATGATACCGGTGATTCTATTTTTGCTGTTTCTGCATGGAAATTTTTTGCATAAATATGTTTCTTCAGTATGATCATTGACTATGCTGGTTTCCCAGTGGATGGTTTCTCCAAAATTAAGTACGCGTTGGTCTTCATGAGAAATTTTATTGGCAATAGCGGGGCTGTGAAGTTCTTTGTCGGTAAACCCCAGCACAGATTTGTTTTCGAGCCTTAAAACTTTTTGAGCAACTGAATTTATTGTTTTATAAATGCCATTTTTATTTTTTAGAAAAACACCTTCCTGTTCATCGGCTAATAAATTTTCAAATAACTGAGCGTTGAGGCCATCTTGTGAAACAATGAATTCAGTGAAATATAAAATAGTATGAATAAAACCATAAAGCCCGACAAAAGCAAGTGAGAAAACAATGCCGCTAGCAAAATAATAAAAAATATCCTGATGAGGGGGTGGCAGTAAAGCGCTAATGATCTGCTGGCCAAAAAATGCCCATATCAGGCCGGTTAGCAGAGCGGCAGCAGAAACAAATAACTGGATGAGTTCCTTGTCTTTTTTCTGATTCATTCGGCTGCTTTCATCGGATTAGTTCACAATAACTGTTTTGTAATTAAACGTCGTGGAGGCAATGGCTTTAGAGCGTTTGTAAATTTGCATAACTTAATACTAACCATTTACTGCCAGCCTGATCAAAATTAACTTCAACCCGTGCGCTTTTGCCGGAGCCTTCATAATTTAATACAAAGCCCTCACCAAATTTCTGATGCATAACTCTCTGCCCAATAGATAAACCCGATTCATTATTTTGTTCAGCAAAGCTAAAACTGGATTTTTGCCCGTATGACCCTGTTGGTGATGTGTAATTTGTTTTGGGCCGAATCTCTTCAATAAACTGTGCCGGAATTTCGCCAATAAAGCTCGATGGCATGGGGTACATTTCTTTGCCATACAGACGGCGTTGCTCGGCGTAACATAATACTAGCTGCTCGCGAGCGCGGGTAATGCCGACATAACAAAGGCGGCGCTCTTCCTGTAATCGACCTTCTTCTTCGGCGCTGCGGGCGTGGGGGAATAAGCCCTCTTCCATGCCCACCATAAATACCAGTGGAAACTCCAGGCCTTTGGCGCTGTGCAATGTCATTAATTGCACGCAATCTTCCCAGGCTTCGGCCTGACCTTCTCCAGCTTCTAATGCGGCGTGGGTTAAAAATGCGGTGAGCTTGTCCAGCGGCGCTTCTTCGTCTTCTACATATTCAAAGCCCTTGGCGGCGCTGACCAGTTCTTCCAGATTTTCTACCCGCGCCTCGGCCTTCTCGCCTTTTTCTTTGCTGTAATGCTCAATTAAGCCGGAGGCGTGAATAATGTGCTCGAACTGCTCGTGCAGTTCTACGTCCCGTGTGTCTTCATCTAATTTTGTGATGAGCTGGATAAACCCGTTAAGCGCATTCTGGGCGCGTGCGGTAAGGCCGCCATTAGCAATGAGGTCAAGGGAGGACTGCCACATGGAAATATCGGCAAGGCGCGCGGCTTCGCGAATGGTATCAACCGTTTTATTGCCGATGCCACGGGTGGGTTGATTAACCACCCGCTCAAAGGCCGGGTCATCGGTGCGGTTATTAACGAGTCGCAGATAACTCAGGGCATCGCGAATTTCGGCGCGCTCGAAAAAACGCAGTCCGCCATAAACCCGGTACGGAATACTCTGCATCATAAGCTGCTCTTCAAACACCCGTGACTGGGCGTTTGAACGATACAGGATGGCAATATCAGCGCGCGCATTGCCGTTGGACACGTATTCGGTAACCCGGTCTATCACATAGCGTGCTTCTTCCTGTTCATTAAAGGCCGCATAGAGTTGAATGGGGTTGCCATCGTCACCATCGGTCCACAGGCTTTTGCCCATGCGCTCGTCATTGTGATTGATAAGCCCATTGGCAGCATTGAGTATATTGCCGGTGGAACGGTAGTTTTGCTCGAGTTTAATAATCAGTGTATTGGGGTTGGTGTGCTGAAAGCTCAGAATGTTTTCAACTTTGGCACCACGCCAGCCGTAAATGGCCTGATCATCATCACCCACCACAAAAAGCTGAGCGCCACGGGCATTTTTATCCGCGGACAAAAGTTTAATCCACGCATACTGAATTTCATTGGTGTCCTGAAATTCGTCCACTAGAATATGCTGAAAGCGGTTGCGGTAATGTTTGTGCAGCTCTTCGTTATCGCGGATAAGTTCAAGGCTGCGTAGTAACAGCTCAGCAAAATCGATCACTCCTGCACGTTTGCAGGCGGCTTCATAAGCCGTATAAACCGCGACTAATTGCTGACGAATCGGGTCTGCTCCCGCGTCTACATGCTGGGGGCGCAGGCCTTCATCCTTACGGCCATTAATAAAACCCTGAATCTGACGAGGTACCCAGCGGGCTTCGTCGAGCTCTAACGATTTAAGCACGCGTTTAATCATGCGAAACTGGTCGTCGGAATCCAGAATTTGAAACTGCTGCGGCAGCCCCGCCTCTTTCCAGTGGGCGCGCAATAGCCGGTGCGCGATGCCATGAAAGGTGCCCACCCACATGCCATTGGGTGAAACCCCCTGCAACTGTTCTACCCGCGCACGCATTTCTGCAGCGGCTTTATTGGTAAAGGTCACCGCCATTACGCTATAGGGTGAGACCTCTTCAACCTGAATTAACCAGGCCATGCGATGCACCAGCACGCGGGTTTTGCCACTGCCCGCCCCGGCCAGTATTAGCATCGGCCCCGGGGGTGCGGTTACCGCTTCGCGTTGGGCATCATTTAAGCCGTCGAGTATATGAGAAACATCCATGGGAACGCATTGTAACCCAGTGCATCGGTTTGATGAACATGCCACTCAAAAGAAGCGGAAGAAAGTCTGATAAATTTAAACAGAAAAATGTTAAATTAGTGCCCTGTTGAACATGCTATAGTGCGCACTATTAAATGGATATTCGGGCAAATGATGAAGCGATTTTTTAAGCGATTAATAATTCTATTATTTATATTAGGTGTAGGGCTGGGGATTTTGACCAGTTTCATTTTTGATGATGCACCCTTAGTAAAGCCGTCAGCAGAATTAAGTCAGCGGGAGTTAACCCGTATTGAACAATTTATCCGCAAAAATAACCCGCAGGATATCAAGGAAGGTAAGCAGGTAAAAACCCAGATTAGTGAGACAGATCTTAAGTTATTAATTAGCTATATTTTACAAAGACTGGAAGTGAATATTCCAAAATTTGCAGAAAGACGCGTTGGAAGTTTAGTGAGCCTGCAGAAAAATAAGGCAAAAATTAAATTGAGCTTTGGCCTGCCAGAATATGGTAAAGATAAATATATCAATATTACGGCTGAGTTTGTAACAAAAAATGAAGATGAGAATTTTGATGCAGGGTTAAAAAAATTCAGGATTGGTGAAATTGAGCTTCCTGCAGTGGTCGTAAAATTACTCGCCGATAAAATACATGCTGATCTGAAAGACAGGATTGAAGAGTATGATTCAATTAGCCTGGCGATAAAAAATATTCAGATTGATGAGCAAAAGCTAACATTGAATTATGACTTTGATAAACAGGTGGTTGAGCGAATACAGCGTAACTTAACTTCACGTGTTTTCCCGGAAAGTTTAAAACAGGCACTTATTGCCCAATCAAATCAACTCGCTTTTTCGAGTCAACGACTTGAAATGCAACCCAGCATAAATGTACTGTTTAAGCCTATGTTTGAACTGGCGCAGGAGCGGAGTCAGCTTCATGACCCGGTTATCGAAAATAAAGCCGTGTTTATTGTGTTGGGTGCATATGTATTAAATAAAAACATTACTCAATATTTTGATCAGAATAATAGATATATAATTAAAGCACATAAATTATATTTGCAGAAACGTCACGATTTAAGCCGACATTTTTTAGCCTCGGCAGCTATTACAAGCATAGCGGATTCTTCATTGGCGAAAACCATTGGCCTGCAAAAAGAAATCGGGGATTCGGATGGTGGCAGTGGATTTAGCTTTATCGATTTGGCGGCTGATTATGCGGGAATAAAACTGGCAAAATTTGCCACCGCAAATGAAATGCAGGCACGTCAAATTCAGTATTATCTGGCGGCGGTTAAACAGGAAAATGAATATATGCCAGAAACCGATAAGCTTGCCGAAGGCATTTATAGAACAGATTTAAATAGCGGCTTTAAAAGTAGCGAGCAATATATAGAAATGGAAGCGCTGATTATAGACCGTATTCAACAGTTAGCAGTTTATAAAATTCCAGGTCAACACGGCCTGGGTGAACAAGACCCAGGTCAACAACCTTCAGGCCAACAACCTTCAGGCCAACAACATCCAGATCAACAATAAAAATATGATGAATTCAATGCTAAAAAAAATATTACTTATCTGTGTGGCACTATTATTTATTTCTGCTTGCAGTGAAGAGCAGCAAAATAAACTTTCGCGATTAGGTGTTACCTGGTTAGAGGGTGACTATAAAGTTACTTTTGCTGAAGGTAATCATGAGAAGTCCTGGCTAATTTATGACAGTAAGGTGACGGCTGAACCCGCTAAAGGTTACTATTATTTCTGGACAACGGTTGACGGTAAAAAAAGATATGTACAAACCCCGATTGCGCGCACCTATATTGAACAAATAGGCGACTAGTGTGTTAAAGCAGTTGCTGCTTGTTTTTGCCCTGATGCCCTTTGTCAGTTTTGCAGCAACTGACACACATGCGTTACGCATTGCAACCGCAGCCAACTTTTATCCCACGTTAAAAAAAATAAAAGCCAATTACGAAGCGATAACGAAAAAAAAGTTGATTATTATTCGCGGATCAACTGGAAAACTCTATGCACAAATAATGCGCGGAGCACCCTACGATATATTTTTTTCAGCTGATAGCGCACGTGCAGATCTACTGGTAAAGAAAGGCAAGACAGTAGATATTGAAAAAGATAAGCATTCATATGTTTATGCGATTGGGCGATTAGTTTTATGGCGACCCGATGCAGATAGCTCTCAGCAATTGAGAGAGCAGTTAATCAATAATAAATTTAGAAAGCTCGCTATTGCCAACCCCAAAACGGCACCCTACGGAAAAGCCAGCATTGAAGTATTAAAATCAATGGAGCTTTATGAAGTAGTTAAGCATAAGTTAGTGTACGGTGAAAATATTTCCCAGACCATGCAGTTTGTACAATCGGGTTCGGCTGATATGGGTCTGGTTGCGATGCCTTATGCAAAACATGATTTGTATTGGGAAATAGACAGCTACTTACACAAACCCATTCGGCAAAAAGCAGTTATCTTAAAGCAGTCTAAACAGCCAGAACGGGCACAGGCTTTTTTACAGTATTTACAAAGCCCTGCGATTAAAAAATTAATCGCAGATGACGGGTATGGTAATTGATAGAGCTAGCACCTATTTTTGTTACTTTAAAACTAGCAACGATTACTACACTTATATTATTGATTGTCGGTACTCCCATTGCCTGGTGGTTGTCCAATACTCACAGCCGCTTTAAAGTGATTATTGAATCGGTAGTGGCACTTCCGCTGGTTTTACCCCCTACCGTTTTAGGCTTTTATTTATTACTCGCGTTAAGCCCCGATGGTTTTATTGGAAGTATTTGGGGGCATATCAGCAGCACCCCATTGAGTTTTAGTTTTAGTGGTTTGGTTATCGGTTCGGTGATTTATTCTATGCCCTTTGTGGTGCAACCATTGCAGGCGAGTTTTGAAATGGTGGGCAAGCCAGTGCAGCAAGCAGCCTACACATTAGGCGCAACGCCGTTTGATACTTTTAAAAATATTGTGTTGCCACTATCACGGCGTGGATTTTTAGTGGCGATAACGTTGGGCTTTGCTCACACGGTAGGTGAGTTTGGGGTGGTGCTTATGATTGGCGGCAACATTCCCGAAGTCACGCAAGTGTTGTCTATCGTTATTTATGATCATGTAGAAGTGCTGGAATATACGCAGGCGCATTACTATTCTATTGGTTTGTTAGTATTTTCATTTTTGGTGTTATTTCTTACCTACTCATTTAACCGCAAGTTAATGGTGCGTGTTTAATGATACGGGTGAGTTATAAACAGCAGCTAAATAACTTTTTACTGGATGTGGATTTTAATTTACCGGATAAAGGCATTAGCGTTTTGTTCGGGCCATCGGGTTCAGGAAAAACCAGTGTGCTAAATTTAATCGCAGGATTAAGTGAGAGTGATTCGTTACAGCGTGCCAGTTTAAAAATCAATAATAATGTTATTGATGATCAGGCAAACAAAATACAATTAAAACCCTGGCTGCGCAATGTGGCGTATGTGTTTCAGGATCATCGATTGTTTTCGCATTTAAGCGTGCAGGAAAATATTTTATTCGGCTATAAACGACGCGACAGTGAATTAAGCCCGGATGATTTGATTGCTTCATTTAGTATAAGCAAATTATTAGAGCAATATCCGGCACAGTTATCCGGTGGACAAAAACAACGGGTAGCATTGGTAAGAGCGTTATTGTCGAACCCGAAGCTATTGATTTTAGACGAGCCTTTAGCTGCACTGGATTATCAGTCGAAGCAGCAATTGATGCCCTATATTGAAGAGATTCATAAAGCCTTAAATATCCCCATAATTTATGTTAGTCATGATATAAAAGAAGTGCTGCGATTAGCCGATTATATTGTAGTAATGGACAAGGGAAAAATTATTGATGAAGGAGATATCGCCAGTTTATGTATTGCTCAGCCATTACTGACCCAACAGGAAGGGGCGAGTTTTGTTTTAGAAGGCGTGGTAACAAAAATTATAGCCGAAGAAAAACTCGTGCAGATAAATTGCGGTGAAAACATTTTAATCACTGCAGAAAACATGTGCCTTGAGCAATGCGTACGAGTGCTGATTCATGCAAGAGATGTTAGCCTGTGTTTAACGCCACCAAAAGATAGCAGTATATTAAATTGCATTGCAGTGTGTATTGATGATGTGCAGTCAGATAAGAATGGCAAGTTACGGGTGTTAGCAAAACTTGGCGAGCAAACTATCGTCGCGCTGATTAGCCATCGCTCTGCAAAATTATTGAATGTGGAAAAAGGCCGTGAAATGTTTGCACAGTTTAAAGCCACGGCGATGATAAAATAAGTAATAATTTAAATGCTGCAGGGAATAAAAATATATTATTAAACATAACATGACATCAGTGAAACAAAGTATTAAATTAGTATTAATATTGAGTGTGGTTTTGTCATCAATAACTTTTGCTAGTGAAAACCAGAAAAACTGGCAGCAAGTCACAGATGATAATGGCATTCAAGTTTATACATTAGAAACCACCAATTCAAAAATAGTTAAAGCGAAAGCCGTTGCTATTATTAAAGCACCAATCAAAATAATTAAAACTACATTGGACGATATCGATCATCGGTATGAGTGGATACCCTTTTTAATTTCTTCAAAAGCACTCACACAATTCAAAAATAATAAACGCATAGAATACAGCCATTTTTATGCCCCCTGGCCAGCCTCCGATCGGGATTTTGTTTATGAAATAAAGCTGGTAACAAAAACACCTGACAAGCTGGTATATAAAATGCAGTCGGTAGATAGCAGCCTAATGCCGGTGAATGAAGATAAAATTAGAGCCAATTTATTTGAAACAACTTATGTGCTAACGGTGATAGATGCACAAACCACGAAAGTAGAGTTAATCTATTATGCAGACCCCAAAGGCTGGATACCAAACTGGATCATTAATATTATACAGCAAATATTACCCTATAAAATAATGCATAATTTGGCTGAGCGAGCGGTTAAATAAATACCTATGATTTTTCATTAAAATACTTAAAAGCAATTAAAAATAAACTCATAATAATAATGAGTGATGCACAAACAATTAATGGCATATTACCGGTAAGGCTGGCATGGGTTAGCCATGCCGCATTACCTAAAACTGCCAGCACCATCATCAGCATTGAAATGTCATTGGTCAGGCGGGTTTTTAGGGCTTTAATAATTTGTGGTATAAAAATAAGGGTGGTGAGAATGGATGCTATCCATCCGAAGGTTTCTTCGAGTAACATATTTGCCTTTAATTAATTTAGGGTAATCTCCCAGCTTCGAGTAATTTATTGAATAATACTGTATGTGATATCCAGATTAAAACATCATCGTATCGCTGACCATCGACTTCTATTATGGGGGAAGAATAATACCGTATGTCATTACCTAATGCATAAGGTGAAAGACCACAGGTACTGCCGACTGAGGTTCCTCCTTCTCCAGCATTTTCATTTTCAGCGGAACTGTTTGTTGCAGGCTCGCCCATAGAAAAAATAACTGCAACGGCGAAATCCGTTACAACGTTACTTGCCGGTGTGCTCGATAAGCAGGCAACACTGGTGTCGCGGCAAATACGAATATTTGGTGTAACGTTTGCCATGCCTTCATTGCGAATTCCTCCGCTGGTAACAAAATCACTGCCAGTAGCGTTTCCTGCATCAACTTGTACAACACTATATCGGTAGGGTTGGCCCCATGGATCGGTTAATAAACCATCACAATTAACAGAGCCACTAATACCGAGTGTGTTCGAGGGAACAAAACCTATATATGTAGAGCAATCTGTGACAGGATTGAGAGGGTTAGCCTGTCCGCCATTTCCGGGTGTGGCTGGACAGGGCAAGCGATCATAGGCAATAGCGAATCCATAAAGGGCATTTTCAATTTCAGATAATTGTTTTCTTGCATCGGTGAAGTTACTGGTTTTTCTAAGAGCCGATAATGACATAAATCCAGATGTTAAGAGAAAGGCAAGAATGAGCATAACCACGGCAAGTTCAATGAGTGTGAAGCCGCTTGTGCGTGGTAAAATTAATTTTGATAAAGAGTTGGGCATGCACTATCAACCGTTTGAGTGTTGAGGTTAAAACAGGTTATATTCATATTAATATCAATGCCAATAAATATATCATTTCCTACAGTTAAGTTATATGAGCCGAGTGAGTTACTACCGTAGTTGGTGGCATTTACACCTTCAAGATAATTAGCAATAGAGTCTTTTAGATCGGTTGAAAGTTGAGTCAGAGGTTCAATATCTGAGTCTCTACGTAACTGCGTTAAGGTTGAATCAGTAATAGCAGTGTTGGCGAAAATAATGAGTGCGGCATATTCTACACCACCTAGTGTTGGACAGCTTGTGGATGTGCAAGAGGGAGTAGATGCAGAAGATTCGGATGTGTAATCAGCTCCTATAACAAGAAAAAAGTGATCTTTCCAGTCATTCCATAATCGTCTTCGAGACTGACTTAATGGAGAAGTGCAGTGGTTCATTAAAAGTGGATCAGCATTGTTAATTATAACCGGAAGTCGGCCTAGATAACCATTAGCGCTATTGAATTGTGCTGTGTAATTATTATTGTTTGAATAGTCGTCACTTGTTGAATTGTTCGATAAATCGATCCGAGCCGGCCATGGGAAACGGTTTGATGTATTGCCGGCATAATCAATTAAGCATTGTGCAAGTGCGCTACCTAAATCTTGTAGCTGTTCATTTAATGCATTGACGCGAATAGCGGAAGAAACCTGAGAGTTTTTAGTGCGAGAATTAATAGCATTAAAGATTTCTGAGCGAGTTATAGTTATGATTCTATCATTGAAAGTTGTTAGTTCCTGAGTTGTATTTAGCCCCGCAAAAGATTCGACTTGATTAATGGAAGCAGAAATTTCTGAGTTATTAATAGCGTCAATGATATCTAAATAATTTAAAGCTTCAACTTGATCGTTAGGATAACCACAGGGGTAAACAGGATTTTGATTGCCCCTATTTTGACCTGTTAACTCTTTTCCGGGAGCAAAAACAATGGCAACTATTCGGTCTTCGGGTAAATCTGAGTTTAATTTATTCTGTTGCGTATCATAAATATCAAACATGCCTAAAGAGTCGGCATTATGTAATTGTTTTGGGCCAAACTTAAATGCTGCACTTACCGCATACCACAGGCATTGACCTGAAGAATCTTTTAAGGGATCTAAACTCAATGTTTGCCATGGGAGTCGCCCTAAGGCACTAACGCCAATAGCATTACAGTTTGAATCTTGAGAACCTTCAGAGCCACTAGTTGTTTCAGGGCAAGGTAAATACCCATGCCAACCGGATGAGGCTAAACCAGTGGTTAGGTTGGATCTGTAATTAAGTCCGATAGCATAGCTAATTAATGCTTGTTTAGCTTTTGCTAGAGCAAAAGTGGTTTGATTTTGTTGCTTAAGTTTTAAGTTGTCGGGTAGAACGGCCAATATAAAAGTTAAACCGGTTAAAATTATAATCATAAAAAATAATAAAAGTGCAGCACCGGTTTGATGATATTTGGCTGTGGCTTTTTTAAGTATGCGCATAATAGTTTATTGTATGCTTGCAGGACGTGAGTTTTTAAAGAAAGTATTATTAATCTCTGAGTCGTTTTTTTTCTTTACTGGATTAACTTGATATTGATCCTTCACAGTTTTATCAGATTCATTCCACTGCTGCCCAGGCTTTAGTTTTACATTATTCTGATTGACTCGAATCGGCACAATATAATTTTTCTGAGTACTGCTGATGGGATTAACCGTAATGCCCTTATCCACCTTGTTTGATTTGAGATTGTGATGATTGTTGATAAAAACTATTGGTTTATGATTATGCCTGATCACTACCCCTTGCATGTCAACGGTTATGGGTTTATGTGTTGTCGTTACAGCTGTAGTTGATTGCTGTCCATTAAATTTTCCCTGACTGCGTTGTTTATCTAATTGGTCACGTTCAGAAGGTGAAGTAAACAGGGTACGCAAATTGTTTTGTGCATCGCTAGCACTCGCGTATGATACGTAGAAAAAAAGCCCTATAAACATAAGAATAATTCTTCTCATTAAATGTCTTCATCCTGTTGAATGGGAGCCGATATTTGTTGCATGGTGTACCAGTTTAATTTGCAATTGGCATTAAAGTTTCTATCTGTTGGCGAATTAATAAGAGAATCAAATTGTGTCGGATTACGCACAATACTGCAGCTTTGAATATCAAACAAGCCAGTTGTCTGTTGGCTTAATGAATCTAATACGGTATATAAATCCCCCTCATGCAGTAGTTGCATTTGCAGAGACAGCACAGATTTATACAAATCAATGTCCGGGTAAGTTAGTGCTAATTGGTCCGTTGTTATTTTTTGGCGCTTATCGATTTTGTATTTTAAATAGGGTATTTTATTATGTTTTGCAATGCTTTCCAAATTATCAACCCAGTTTAATCGATCTTCATTGCCGACGATGTTAATTGATTTTAATTCTATATAGTCGACTTCAAATTTATCGAGGAGTAATTTCTGATTGATGGCAGTGTAGTATTGATCTCTGGCCTGCTGCAATTCTGAAGTCGCTAATTGTTTTTCTTCATAGGAACTTTGGCGCAAACTGTAAGAAAAAATAATAACAATACTGCTGATGGCAATGCAGATAAGTAGTATGACAATTTCTTTTTGCAGGTTTTTTAAAATACGAATAATCATGATTCATCGCTCATCAGTAATAATTCAATTTCAAACTGACCTTTTCTTCTGTCCTGTCCGCGCTCATTCTGTTGGCGTGCTCCACTCTCGTTTTCGATGCTGGATTTTGATCTTACATCAACCGGCATACGATTTATTTTAACATCACGGATAAGTCTATGATTTTTGAACGCATCAGCAATGGCATTAACCTTAGCAACAGAGTCTTTTAAGCTGCTGTTGGATACGCGAATATAGCCGCCAATAATAGCATGCTGATTGATACTATTTGAACTGGCATAGTCAATTTTCAGGTTGTGTATATTTACATTTGATTCCGGTAATGTGTTGTTTTGATATTTTTGCCAAATTATATTAGTTATTTCAGTGTCATGCATTCCGGAGCGTGTTAGCCCCCGACTTATATCTGTCATAAAGTTTTGTGGAGAAATGCGCCTGGCTTTGCGTATTTTTTCAGTCAGTAAAACCGATGACTGCATCATTTGTGTCTGTGATAGCTTATGCTGTAACTTTGCAAGTTTCTTTTCGTATTGACTAATAACACCTCTGGCTTGTGTTTTTAGCGTAAGCGTTTCGTTGTCAAATGTTGATGATTGAGCGATATAATAAAATGATAAAATGAGGGTTGTGAGTAGAGTTAGAATGCTGGCGACATAAAATGATTTAGATAAAATTTGCTGGTAAAAATCAGAAAATAATTTTTTATTACCATAGTGACCGATCGGTAGTATTTGATTAGAGCAAACATAGGCATAAAGTCCATTGCTGTAGTCAGTGATTTTGGCTTTATTATTGGAAGGTGTATCACAGCCAAGGGTTTTTATAACATCCTGAATTTTATGGTAATGAAAACTACGCAAAGCGGAGTCTTCACAGTGGGATTTTATTTCTGCAACATCCGCTTCACGACAAATCACATGCACTTCAATTTTTTCATCGAAACCAATTTGTCTTTGATTGGATAAGAACCGAATGGTTTGCTCTACTTCCAATGAAATATGTTCACCAATACTCGCGTCTTCAAGGTTAACCACTGCAGATCGGCTGCTTTGAAACTTAGTACGGCATAGAAAAGTCTGGCGTAAATTACTTGGCACCTGTTGAGAAACCAGCAATATGTTTTTAGCCTGAAGATTGAGTTTATTAAATAGTTTTTCACTTAATAAGGGTAGAGACCAGATACCAGAAATAGAGGTATTGCAATCACTCATGGTGTTTAACCAGGGGTCTAAAATTTGAGGATTGCTTAAAACACTGTAAAGTAAAATATCATCTTTACGACCGGTTTTTTCTCGGCCAATTACATTGTAATGAATATAATCTTTACTGTTTCGATGTTGCCTTTCTATAAGGCGAGTGACAATAGACTTTCTGTCAGTGGCATTCACATGCGGAATATTTTCCTGTTTGAAATCTTCTTCAATTAAATCGACTAAAATGCGAGCGGGTGTATTGTCTGTGGCTAATAAATACGTTTTAAATTTTTCCAGACCTTCTTCGCCCGGATTAAAGGCGTAGGTGGCAATGCACTTTTCACCCTGCCAGTGAAAAACCGTAAGCCTGAAACCGGAATAATAAAAAATACGTTTCACAGTAATGAATAACTCATAATTGTATGGTGGTTAAAGAATCGTAAATCGGGCCGAGTACGGCGGACATAATCCACATCATAATGCCACCCATAATAATGGTTAGAACAGGTGTCATTGCCGACTCCATCTTGTCGACGCTTTCCTTGACTTCTCTGTTATAAAAGTAGCTGATATTTAATAGTGCATCATCTAAGGCGCCGGTATTTTCGCCGACCTTGAGCATGCGAATAACCAGCGGTGGATAAATGTCTGAGGTGGCGAAACTTTCGGAGATATTTGAGCCATCAGCAATTTTTTCGCGAATATTAATAATCGATTCGGTGAGCACTGCATTGCCCATTAATAACTCAGAAATTTTTAAACTGTCGAGTACGGTTAGGCCGGATGAGTACATCATTGCAAAATAATTGGAAAAGCGCGCCAGATTGGTTTTAAGAATAATCGGTCCAAATATATAGAGTTTTAGTTTGAGCCGGTCTACAAAAAGTCGAACTGTGGGGTTGCGATTGGCAGCGGTGTGAACACCAATGTAAATAACAATCGGCAAACCAAAAACCACAAACCAGTAGTTACCTAAAAACCAGGAGGTGGCGATGAGTGCACGGGTGTGCATGGGAATTACCCCGCCGAGTTCTTCAATAAAGGGAATGAGTTCGGGCACTAAAAAAATCATTAAGTATGAGACTACTGCGGTGATAACAACGGTGACAATGGCAGGATAAATCATAATTTTTTTGGTGTGTGCAATAAGTTCATCATGCCACTTAAGGGTTTCTGCCATGTCATACATAACTTCGGAAATACGGCCGGTTTCTTCGCCGACTTTAACCAGTGTGATATAAACCGTATCGAAAATTTCCGGAAATTCTGCCAGTGCACCGGAGAATGTTTTGCCGCCTTTTATTTCATCAATAATACCCGACAATACTTCGTGCATGCGGCCGTTGGGAATAGAGTCGCGCAAGTCCCCTAGCCCGTCTAAAATAGTGACCCCGGATTTTGTGAGCTGTTGCATTTGAAAGGTAAAGTTAATTAACTCGCGGCGTGCAATGCCTTTGCTCTTAAAGTTAAAAAGTGCATGACTTTTTTCTTTATAGTTAATCAGGTCCATGCCCATGCCACTTAAGCGCTGCTCGAGGTCGAGTACATTATCGGCTTCGATGCTATCGTGGCGAATTTTTCCGTCCGCATCAATAGCTTTATATTTAAACAGTGTGGGCATAATTACAACCGGTCAGTGAGATCGATAACTCGGCTCACTTCATCGAGGGTGGTGATACCTTCAATAACTCGTCGCGCGGCATCATCGGCGAGGGTTTGAAAGCCTTTTTGTTTTAGATGTTTTTTAAATTTCCCCAGCGTTAATTGCTCGGCGATCATTTCGTCCAGTTCGGCATCAATCTTTAAAACTTCTAAAATGGCCAGCCGGCCTTTATAACCGATGTCTTCACATTTATCGCAGCCATTGGCATCATAAATTTCTAATTGTTCGGATGGCTGAATGCCTAATAAAGTTTTTTCGACAAGTTCGGCGCTGTGGGATGTTTTACAATACGGGCAAAGTTTTCGCACTAGCCGCTGGCCAACAATGCCAATAATATTGCCCGCCATAATTTCGGCTTTAATGCCAATATCTGTCAGCCGGGGTATGGAGCCAATGGCGGAATTGGTGTGCAGGGTTGAGTAAACCTGATGGCCAGTCATGGCGGCTCGCAGCGCCATTTCGGCGGTATCGGTATCGCGTATTTCACCAACCAGAATAATGTCCGGGTCCTGACGCATAAGTGATCGAATGCCATTGGCGAAGTCCATACGTAGCACTTCGTTTATTGACGTTTGGCGAATCATATCCATCGGGTATTCCACCGGGTCTTCTAAAGTCATTATGTTGACTTCAATCGAGCGCACATAACTCAGCATCGAATAGAGGGTGGTGGTTTTGCCGCTGCCGGTGGGGCCGGTAACCAGAATAATTCCTTCAGGCCGCGCCATCATAATTTTAAGTTGTGATAGCGCTTGCTCGTGTAAACCCAGCTCATTGATGGGCACAATGCCTTTGGCCCGATCGAGCACCCGCAGCACCATATTTTCGCCATGGGTGGTGGGCTGAGATGAAACTCGAAAATCGATTTGATGGCCACGAATATTTAAATTAATGCGCCCGTCCTGCGGTGCACGGGTTTCGGCGATATTCATATTCGACATAACTTTTAAGCGCACCACAATCGCAGACCAGTAATCCTTGTGCAGGCTACGCACCTGGCGCAGTACGCCATCGATTCTAAAGCGCAAACGTAAAAAACCGCCTTCTGGTTCGAAGTGAATATCGGATGAGCCGCGCTTTACCGCATCTGCTAAAATCGCATCAACCAGTCGTACTAACGGCTGGCTGTAGGCGTCGCCTTCTACATCGAGACTGTCGTAATCAACTTCGCCAGTTTCAATTTCATGCAAAATGCCATCGACGGAAAGCTCATAGCCGTAGAACTGATCAATGGCATCGGAGATTTCACTCTCGCCGGACAGCAGGGGAATAATTTCGATGCGATTACCGACAATGGCACGCAGGCGATCGAGCACCAGCAGGTTATAAATATCCGTCATGGCGACAGACAAAGTGTTATCGGTGTGGTTTAAACTCACAGGAATAATATTAAAGCGGGTGGAAAGATCTTTGGGAATTAGTTCAAGTGCTTCGGTATCGGGCACAACATTAGTAAGATCGATGCTATCTTTGCCGAGCATTTCACTCAGTGCATCACGTAACACGGCTTCGCTGACAAAGCCTAAAGACACCAGCGCTTCGCCGAGTGGCTTATTGGTTTTTTTCTGTTCTTTCAGGGCAATACTTACCTGATCTTCAGTAATAATTCCCTGCTGAATCAGCTCTTCACCGAGGCGCTTTTTCTGGGCCCGTAGTGCAGCGCCAATATCGGTGATGCTTTCAGTTGTGCCCTGATTCATTGCGTGCTCACCTGCAAACGTCGAATGCGTTGTTCAGTATCAGCCTGCGAAAAATTACCGTTAGATTGCTGTTTTAATTTCAGGCTAAGTTTATAAAAATTCAGCGCCTGCTTTTTCTTGTCGAGGTGATCGAGGCTAACGGCCAGGTTATAACTATAGTCAGCATTTTTATTATCCGCAGACCAGGCGCTAAAAAAAGCCGACTGAGCTTCGGGCCATTTTAGTTGTGTGGAGTATTGTGTGCCCAGTGCGAAATATAAGTGTGCGGCATCTGGATTCTGCTTTAACATAAATTTAAGCTGGGATTCACTGAGCTGAGAGTCGATATGATTTTCAATGCCGCTTAAGCCAGCGATGGCAAAGCTGTCGGTGGGATCGAGGCGTAGTAAATATTGATATTTCTGGCGTGAATATTCATAGCGATTTTCTTTAATGCCAATTGCTGCGAGTCCTAGTAGAGCATCTCTATTTTTAGTTTCACGATTTAATACCTGTTTATAAAGTTTTTCAGATTGTCGATAATTTCCCGCATGAAATGCTTCATAAGCATCACTGATTAACAGGTGAATAGGATCGGCTTTTTTTGTATGCAAAATTGTAATGGGTTTAACTGTAGATGCCGCGGGGGATTTGGGAGGTTTTATTTTTGTAATTTTTGTGGTTGCAGGTTTAATGGTTTTCTGTGTGCTGACGGGTTTCTTAGCGGGTATTTTATCAGGGGTTGGCGAGGTGATTTTTTCAGAAATAACCTCTACACTACTTGTTGGCAGAGCTTGCGTATTGTTTGGCGGAGTAATTAAGGCGCTGTCGTTTTGAGTTAAATAGAAATCCTGACTGGTAGTTTGCATTTCAATATAAAAATACAGCCCGCTAGCCACTAAAATTATACCGGCGAGAATCGCCAGACTGATATTTTTTTTCAATTGTTCGCGCCTACTGTATTGATTGCTTTTATGAATTAGGGCAGACAGAGCTTGCTCGGTTTCAATGCGGGATGTGTTTTGTCCGGTTTGATTTTGTCCAGTTTGATTTTTTCTGGTTTGATTTTTTTTGGCTTGAGAGTGGCTGTTCTTATTATCAGGTTCTAAATCTGGATCTGAGTCTTTGATTGAAATGTTTTCATCAATATTTCTATTTTGGTTTAGAGCTTTTGTGTTTTCAGGTTTTTCATTGCTGTCGATTTCCTCTAAGCTAAGTTTCGCATTGAGGGGCGCTTCTTTTATATCGCTCTCAACAGAATATAATCGTTCGGAAATATCAAACTTTGAGTCCACGGGGTGAGTAGGATTATTGCTTATGGTTGCTTCGTTAACTTGTGGATAATCTTCATCAGTCGTTTTTAAATCTAAATCGAGTTCCAGGCTTTTAGCACTGTTTTCCTGTGCATCTGCTTCGATGATAGTTTTATCATCATTTGTTTTTGACTTTTGTGATTTATCATCAGCGGCTTTTTTAAGTGCATCGAGTAACAGGCTCATAATATTTGCGCTTACTCTTCTGATTCATCTATTGATGAATTGGGTGATGAGTTGGCTGACGAATCTGCACGTGATTTATTGCTATCTTTTTTTGGTGCTTTAAGTGGCTTAGGTAAAAACTTTTGATAGTCCGATAAGTCGCCAGTTAAACTTGCGTGGTGAATAACGACTGGGCGTATAAAGATAATGAGTTCGGATTTTTCACGAATATCATCATCATATCTAAACAGGCCACCAATAAAAGGTATGGAAGACAATACTGGAACCCCCTGACTTTTATCGTTTACCGTGTCCTGCATTAAGCCGCCTATGACGGCCGTGTCACCACTGTTGATGGTTAATATAGATTCTATTTCCCGAATTTGAATAACCGGTACTTCAGAAACAACATCGGCTTCTTTAAATGCCGGGTTCGGGTCTTGCACCGAATTGATAACCCGCGAAATGGTTGGGCGAATATTGAGTGTGACTGCTTCATGCTCATTTATGTATGGTGTCACCGACATAACAAAACCCACCGGCACGGTTTTAATCTGGGTTTCAAAGGTGGTGAGTGACGTTACCTGTGATAGAGATGTGTTCACATCCATTTCAAAATAAACAATATTATCGACCACTTTTAAAATTGCCGGCTGATTATTAATGGCCATAACTTTAGGGCTGGATAACACCTGCACATCACCAAATTGCTCTAAGGCTTTTAACGTCATGGAGACCTGATTACCACCTATGGTGTCATTTAATGTTAGCGATGAAAATGGTGGGTTGGCTAAATTACTGCCGGTTAAATCGGTAAGAATATTAACTCCGGAGCTGGGGTCTTTTGCAACGACCGTCCAGTCTATGCCGGCCTGATACCGGTCGCTGAGCTTTATTTCAGCAATGGTGGCTTCAATTAAAACCTGACGTTTTGAAATATTAAGAACGCTATCCACAAAGGCCAGGATTTCTTTATGCTGACGATAAGTCGCACGTACCATAATTAAACCGGATTCACGATTAACAATAACATTGCTATTGTTATCACTTGTGTCGGTTGAGCTACTGCCAGCATTATCTTCACCGGATGTTTCCTGCTCCGTTTCATTCAGCATTTCAATAATATTATGAGTCAGGCTTTCCCAGAATTTATTATTAGAGGTGAGCAATACTTCGGTTAATGAGCTGTTGTTTTCGTTTTCATCTCCGCCACTACTACCACTGCCGCCGCCACCGCTTTCATCATCGCCAATGCTACCCTGCCCGGTTGAGCCAATGTTAGTTGCCACTCGAATAACACCTTTTGATTCGCGCGAAATATTGACATAGTCAACCACATAAGTTTCTAAATAGGGTTCATCGGCACGCACTCTCAGAGTGTTATCCTGCAGCGCATAGCGTATATCTACCTGATGTGAAATGCGTTCGAGTATTTGTGGCAGTGTTTGATCAATAGCATTTAAAGTGACAGTACCCTGAATGTCGTCATGTATATCGAGATCTATTTTTGCATCGCGAGCCATCGAAAATAATAAGTCTTTTGCAGACACGTTACTCACCACTACGGTATAGGTTTCGAGTGGCGGGCGGGGCCTGGGCAGGGGTAATAAAGTTGTTTGAGCCACCGGTTCAGGAATATTATTTTGTTTTTCGTTTATAGAATCAAGGTGGCCTTCAGATGGTGTGGGCGGACGAGTTGGTCCGCATGATGTTAAAGAAATAACCAGAATAAAATTAAATAATAACGAATTTATAATTTTAAAATTAAGTGGCTTTGATAATTTAGTGATGGGTGAAAATAGCATAATGTTATTTTAAATTTCCCTTTGGAATAATTTGTTGTTGCTGTGTTTTTGTAATATCCGCCTTAATGCCCTTAATGGTTCTTAAGTAGGGGCTGCTTTTTTTGAGTTGCGCAGGTAATAATGTCAACTGTTCTATTGCCTGTTTGCGTTCTGCATAATCATTATAAATAACGCTATAAAACAGACGGCCACGAATTGAAACTGGATAAATATAAATTTTTTGCCCATCAAGCACATTGCGGGTTTTTTCGATAAACCGCAGTGCATCATTTTTTAAGGTGCTATCGATTAAGGTTAGCTGAATCGTAAAGTTTTCATCCGCCGCATTACTTATCCAGCGTCGGGTGTTTTCTAAAGTGTCGCCCAATATATCGTTGGATTTTATTATGGAGGGAGCTTTTGTTAATTGTCTATTAATTTTTTGAGTTTGATCGGGAAGATCTGTGCGATTGGTATTTTGTGGCGGTGATGAGCTGTGATTATTATTTACAGCCTGATTTTGCTTTACCTGCAGCTGCTGCGATTCAGGTAACAGTGTGCCCACCCAAACAGCCAGTAAAATACTAACGATGGCGATAAGGGTTTTAATGGCGGGCTGCCAGTTAAGGCCCTGCCCGAAATCACTGTCTTTGGCTGCAAGTTTTATGTGGCGCGATGTAATGTCGTGACCACCATCGGAAAATGCTGCCAGTAACGCTTTGTCTGCAAGTATGTTAATGCGGCGAGTTAAGCCATTGGACTTGCGTTCAATATTGTTCGCCATTTTAGTGGAGAACAAATCCGGGCCTCGGTAGCCCACTGCACGCATTCTAAAATTTAAATAGCTATACACATCGGCCGCAGCAAACGGATCGAGATAAAAATTTTGGGTGATGCGCTCTTTTAATTGACGGATAGAATGGTTGCGTAATTTTTCATCTAACTCGGGTTGTCCAAATAAAACCATCTGCAATAATTTATCGTCATTGGTTTCTAAATTACTCAGCAGGCGAATTTCTTCGAGGGTTTCAATCGGCATGCTCTGGGCTTCTTCAACAAACACCACTACCTGTTTATTATTGGCATGTTTATCGAGTAAATATTTTTGTAACACCTGCATGACTTCCAGTTTGCTGGAGTCGGGTTGTATCTGCAGTTTTAATTCAAATGCAATTACATGCAAAATATTATCTGGCGATAAACTCGGGTTGGCGATATAAACAATTTCAATGTGCTCCGCCAGTTCAACTTCGAGCATGCGGCATAACATGGTTTTTCCCGAACCCACTTCACCCACTACTTTAATAATGCCCTCGCCGCAGCCAATCGCATACTTTAGAGCTTCTAAAGCAGCGCCGCGTTTATTGCCGCTATAAAACATGCTGATGTCAGGGGTTATTTTAAAGGGCGGTCGTTCTAAACCGAAGTGTTCAAGATACATAGTGCCCCCGTAAATGCTGCATAAACATCATCATTTTTTTTGCATCCGGCTGTAGAGGGTGGTGCGATTAATTTGCAGTGCTTTCGCTACCTGGCTTAAGTTGCCGCTATAAACCTGCATTGCCTGCTGAATAACAAATTCTTCAAGCTCCTTGAGCTTTAGATTGAGGTTAAGCTCGCCATCGGCGATCTGCTGCTTAATTTGCTGGGTACTAAATGGATTGTCTTCAAGATCAGCGTTATGCGAAGCATCAAAGTTAGGCTGTTCAAATTCGGCCTGTAACTGTGCAGCATTAATCGTTTGTCCGGGATATTTTGTACATAACCGAATCACGATATTACGTAGTTCGCGCACATTTCCCGGGAAGTCGTAGGATGACCATGCTTGAACGGCATCGGTATTTAATTTAATGGGTTGCATTGAATCGGCGTAAAAATCTAAAAAATGCTGGAGTAGTAATAAGCCATCATCTCCGTGCTGATCGCGGCGTTCACGCACCGCGGGCATTTGTATTTTTAAAATGCTTAAGCGATGAAATAAATCGGCGCGAAAATTACCCTGGGCTACTTCCTGCGCCAGTGATTTATTGGTGGCGGCAATAATACGGGCGCGGGATTTTATGCTGCGGGTTTCGCCTATGCGATGAAACTCGCCGCTCTCTAATACGCGCAATAATTTTGCCTGTAAATCAATCGCCATTTCGCCGATTTCATCAAGAAATAAGGTGCCATCTTCGGCATCTTCAAAGAAACCTTTGTGGGATTTGCTGGCGCCGGTAAACGCACCTTTGGTGTGGCCGAATAATTGTGATTCGAGTAATTCCGGCGCAATGGCAGCGCAGTTAATGACCAGATAAGGTTTGTCAGCGCGGCGACTCTGCTGATGTAGTGCAGTGGCAACCAGCTCTTTGCCGGTGCCAGATTCACCTTCAACTAAAACCGGAAAAACGGGCTCGGCAAACTGTCCGATTTGTTCGCGCAGGGCTGACATGGGCGAGCTATTGCCAATAATAGGGGAAATTTTCTCGCTTAAATGGCGCTTATCTTCCGCCTGTTTAAGCATCAACTGATGCTTGAGGCGAGCCTGTAACAGCGCGGGGTCAGCGGGTTTGGGGATGAAGTCAACCGCACCAAGAGTGAGAGCGTGGTGCATATTGGTTTCATCACTTTGCCCTGAGAGCACCAGAATTTTTAACTGCGAGTCAAAGGCGAGCAGGTCTTCGATCAGTGCAAAACCCTCATCAGGCTCATGGGGCAGGGGTGGCAGGCCAAGGTCAACCAGTGCCAGATCGGGCTTGTGGGTAATATTTGTGAGTAACAAACGGGTTTCAGCGCGTGACTCGGCGCTCAACACCTGAAAGTGCTTCTTTAAAATAAAGCCCATGCTTTCGGTAATTAAGGGGTCGTCATCAATGAGTAATACCACCGGTTTTTGTGGTGTTGTCTGATCATCGCTGGTTAGCGATTCGCCCATGTTGAGTGCCCTTAAATAGTTGTTTTATATAAGAGTATTTAGACGTGAAATGGGTATTAGTCAATGCGAGATGAAGGACTGGAGCTTTTCCCGGGCGTGTGTTTTAAATGCCGCCGACAAAATTCAGCTGGCGCCAGGCCTCATAACTCACAATGGCAACAGCATTTGATAGATTGAGGCTGCGACTATTGGGCTGCATGGGAATTCTAAGGCGGTGCTCTGCGGAAAATTGCGCCATTACTTTATCAGGCAAACCGGCGGTTTCAGAGCCAAATAGCAGTACATCGTCTGACTGGTATTCGAGTTGGTCATGGGGGCGGCTACCTTTGGTGGTGCAGGCGAGTATGCGCCTGCCCTGCATGGCGGCTAAAAAAGTGTCATAGTCCGGGTGGCGTGTGACGTTATTAAGATCGGCATAATCGAGCCCAGCACGGCGCAGTTTTTTTTCTTCCAGATCAAAGCCCAGTGGTTCGATGAGGTGTAACTGACAACCGTTATTGGCAATGAGTCGAATAATATTGCCGGTGTTGGGTGCAATGCGCGGCTCGAATAAGGCAATATGAAACATAGGAATAGTATCTTGCAATAGAAAAAAATGAGTGGCTTATCTTATCATTAGATTGAATGCAAATTAGCAGAGATAGTCTAATTATATAAAATATGCGATTATGAATATGCGATTATGAAAATAAATTTACAACGTCAAAAACATAGAATCAAACAAGATAATTGTGAAACCTGAAAACGATCTACTGATGGCCTGCCATGAATGCGATGCATTGCAGAATGTGGCTTATGTTGCCGAGGGCAATGCCGCAATTTGCAGCTGTTGTGGGCAACGTTTATTTAAAAATTTGAGTGCAAACACGGATAAATCCTTAGCACTTATTTTAGCCTGCGCCATTTTGTTTGGTGTTGCCAATGTTTATCCCATTATGCAATTGAGTATTGCGGGCATTGAGCGCGAAGTGAATTTAATTCAATCGGCATTAATTTTTTATGAACTCGATAGCCCTGTGCTTGCGTTAGTTGTACTGTTAAGCAGTGTGGCTTTACCGGCATTTTGTATTTTCGCTTTATTGTATATTTTACTGGCGCTGCATTTTAAAAAATCCTGGCGCTATACGCGTCCACTTCTGGTGTGGGTAAGTCGGTTATTGCCATGGGGTATGATGGATGTTTTTTTATTAGCAGTGCTGGTTGCATTAGTGAAGCTGGTGTCATTTGCAGATGTGGATTTAGGTGTCGGCTTCGCAGGATTTATTGCACTGGTGGTTTGTTATGCAGCAGCAATTTCATCGATTGAAATGCATAATCTTTGGGGAAAGCTGGATACAATTCATCGGGGCAATAGTGACGTGAGCAGAGGCAATCATGGATAAAACTATGCAGGCCCAAACTATACAGGCCAAAACTATACAAGCCAAAACTATACAGGCCAAAACTATACAGGCTAGGGATGTAGGTTTAGCCGGTTGCCATGTGTGTGATCAGGTAGTCAGCTTAGGTGATGAAACGCATGCACAATGCCCGCGATGCTACAGCGATGTTCACTATCGAAAACATAATAGTATTAGTCGTGCATGGGCGTTTTTAATTAGCGCATTTATTATGTATATTCCGGCCAATACCGAAGCTATAATGATAACCGGTGCATTAGGCCAGCAAAGTTCCGATACTATTTTAAGCGGCATAATATATTTTTTAGCTCATGGGGATTGGCCGTTAGCATTGGTGATTTTTTCAGCCAGCGTATTACTGCCGCTGTTAAAAATAATGGCGATTACTTATTTATTAATTAGCGTGCAGCGCGGAAGTCATTTGCGTCAGAAAGAAAAAACCCGTTTATATTTAATTGCTGAAGTGATGGGGCGCTGGTCAATGGTTGATGTGTTTGTGGTCGCTCTGTTGGCGGCATTAATTCAGATGGGCGAATTAAGTTCCATCGAACCCGGCCCCGCTGGTTTGGCGTTTGCCGCGATGGTAATTTTAACAATGTTTTCAGCAATGGCATTTGATCCTAAATTAATATGGGACCAGCCGGAAAAATAATAATGACAGATGAAAAAAGCTCAGACGAAAAGCCAGAAACAAATTCAACAAAGGCTGAAGTCTCTACTGAAACTTCTCATGCTATTTCCGCTGGGATTCCACGCGCAATACCACGCGCTAAAAACACTAAGGAAAGTTTTTCTATTTCAGCCATTTGGGTTATTCCGATTATTGCTGCACTAATTGGTGGTTGGATGGTGTTTAAAAGCACGATAGAAGAAAATGTTTTTGTTGAAGTTTCTTTTAAAAATGCCTCGGGGTTAGAGGCGGGTAAAACACCGGTAAAGTTACGTAATGTTAAAGTAGGTGAGTTAACGGAAGTTAAATTTACCAAAGACTTATCAGAAGTCATTGTGGTGATGGAGTTAACCGGCGTTTCACATGAGCGTTTAACTGATACAACTAAGTTTTGGGTAGTGCGGCCGCGTATTGGTGTTGAAGGCGTCAGCGGTTTAGATACTTTGCTTAGTGGTGCATTTATTGAAATTGACCCGGGAGAGATTGGTGCAGGAGAGAACGCTAAGGCACAAGTCAAATTTAAAGGTTTAGAAGAGCCGCAAATTTATCAGTTAGGTAATCCAGGTACAAAATATATTCTTCAGTCTAAAAAACTCGGTTCGCTAAGCCGCGGTTCACCAATAAAATATAGAGGAATTATTGTAGGAACAGTGACTCGACATAAATTAACCGAAGATCATAAATATGTGGAGATTGAAATTTTTGTTACCTCTCCACACGATAAATTTATTAATGAGTTTACCCGTTTCTGGAATACATCCGGCGTTAATATTGAATTGGGTGCAAAAGGTTTTGAGTTTGAGATGGAGTCAGTTAGTTCTTTAATTGCCGGTGGAATTGCATTTTCAAACCTGCATCCAGCTGAAAGCAATGCGCAGGCCGAAGAAAATAAATTATTTGAATTGTATGATACGGAGAAACCAGAAGCAGAGGAAATTATTACCTATGGTGCACCGATGAAACTGTATTTTGAGAATGGCGTAAGCGGTTTATCAGTAGGTGCCCCGGTGGAGTATAAAGGTATTCGTTTGGGAACGGTTGTAAATGTTGGAGTTGAAGCAAATCATAATCAAAATAATTTAATTACTTTTGCAATGATTGATATTGAGCCTGAGAGACTTCCGACAGAGGATTTAAATATACAGCTAAGTCATTCTGAGCGTATTAAAAATATACACCATTATTTTAAAAGCATGGTTCAGAAAGGTTTGCGCGCGCAGTTGAAAAGTAATTTAATAACTGGCCAGTCGTCAATTGTTTTTGACATGTTTGATAATGCTGAGCCTGCGAGTATTAAAATTGTGGGCAATGATTTTATTTTACCCACAGTGCCAGAAACAGTTACTGGTTTAATAAAGCAAATTAACGCATTAATGTCGAGACTGGAATCATTGCCAATAGAAAACATTGGAGAAAATCTGGATGAAGCGACAGTTAATATTAACGATTTAATTAAATCATTAAATGTTGAAGAAGGTGGCATGACTGGCGTGCAGGTAAATGAAATGATGGATGAGTTAACGAAAGCAGCGCGTTCAATACGGGTTATGTCTGAGTATCTGGAAAGGCATCCAGAGTCATTAATTAAAGGTAAACGTGCAGAGTAATAACAATGAGAATAAAAATAAAAAATAATCTTCTGAAAATTTGTTTAAGTGGATTTCTTTTAATATTGACAGCCTGTGGCACATCACCTAAAACTAATTTCTATTTATTAAGTTCGCAGCGTGATGTTGATGTGAATGTGGAAGAAGATATATCTATTGGGGTGTGGGAGGTTAAATTACCCGAGTTAATTGACCGCCCTGAAATAGTAACTCGCAAGGGTACGTTTAGTATTGAGCGAGCAGATTTTAATCGTTGGGCAGGTAGTTTGGGCAGTAATATTAGTTCGCTTGTTGCAAATGAGTTATCAAATAATTTACAAACAAGCCATGTTGATGTGTCGCCCTGGTCATCGTATCGAAAGTTTGATTTTCAGGTGAAAGTGCACATAAGAACTTTTTTAGGTGAACTTGGCGGGCAAAGTGTGCTGGATGGTGGCTATGTTATTTTAAGCGGTAAAGGGAGTGAAAAACTGGCAGAAGAAGCTTTTTCTTTGAAAGTGAATGCGAAGGGAGATACCTACAGTGATTTGGCAGCATCAATGAGTGATTTAGTCATTCAGTTGTCGAAGAAAATTTCCACATCAATTAAGGCACAATAGAATCATTTATTGAGCCTGGTTCCAGGCTTAGATTTAAGGTATTAAATTTCTTGCATTATTCGGGGTGGGCTTCGCCGTCCAGTAAATCCTGTGCCGCATCTCTCGGGGATTTATTTTCATAAAGTACTTTATAAGTCTGTTCAGTAATTGGCATTTCTACCTGATATTTCTGTGCCAGCAGCCAGGCTTCTTTAGCGGTTTTAACGCCTTCTACGGCTTGCCCAATTCTTTCACGAGCCTGCTCAATATTTAGGCCTTCTGCAAGCGCCAGACCCATGCGGCGGTTTCGCGACTGGTTGTCAGTGCAGGTCAGCACTAAATCTCCCATGCCCGCAAGCCCCATAAAAGTTTCGGCCTGTGCTCCCATTGCCATCCCAAGGCGCATCATTTCATTTAGCCCGCGGGTAATGAGTGCGGCACGGGTATTGGAGCCAAAGCCCAGCCCGTCTGCAATGCCAGCCGCAATTGCCAGCACGTTTTTCAGGGAGCCGCCAATTTCGACGCCGATCATATCTTCTGAGGTGTAAACCCGAAAGTTGCCATAGTGTAAAAAGCGGGCAACTTCATCAGCAATTTTGTGGCTGCTGGCGGCAACGGTAACCGCGGTAGGTAAGTTTTTTGCGACTTCAACTGCGAATGTCGGGCCGGAAACCACGGCGTTCGACAGACAGTTGGGTAGCTCTTCAGCGACGACTTGATGAACGAGTTTTCCGGTACCTTCTTCGAGCCCTTTGGTGGCCCACACAATATGATGCTCAGGGCGTATCCATTGTTTGGCTTTTTGCAGAAACCCACGGACCGCATGGCTGGGAATAGCAATTAGCAGGGTGTCAGATTTACAAATCGTTTGCTCTAGCTGATCGCTAAATTGTAATGACTCGGGAAGTGGAATATCCGGCAGGTATTTTTGATTGAGGTGGGTGTTCTGCATGTTGGCAACATGTTCAGGACTTATATCCCACAACACAACATTATGCTGAGCACGGGCAACCTGTGTTGCCAGTGCCGTTCCCCAGGAACCGCCGCCAAGGACGGCGATTTTCTGGTGGGTTGCATTGCTTTCAGGCATCTAGCTTAATGGGCCGTTTCAGGTGCTGCAGATTGTTCAGCCTGTTGCTGCTGGTGTTGCATGTAAAGTGCATTAAAGTTAACCGGTGAAAGTAGCATTTGAGGGAAGCCGCCCTTGGTAACCAGGTCTGAAATTGCCTCACGTGCATATGGGAATAATGTTTCGGGGCAATAAGCGCCGAGCATGCCGCCCATTTGTTCTTTATCAAAGCCCGTCATCTGGAAGATACCGGCTTGCTTAATTTCGACTAAAAATGCAGTTTTTTCAAGCTGCTTGGCGGTAACCGTAATGGTTAATGTAACTTCATGTAATTCTTCATTTAATGCTTTAGCTTCAGTATTAATTTGTACATTAACTTCTGGCTTCCACTCGCCTTCAGAAAATACCGCGGGTGCATTGGGTGATTCGAAAGATACATCTTTAATATAGATTTTTTGAATTGCAAATTGTTGTTGTGCCTGTTCTTCGCTCATTTTGGTTACCTAAAACTTTGAAATTATGATTTGTAGTGTCAATAATAAAATAGCCGCGATTTATATCGGCTATTTTATTCGATTAAATTCGTTAGTGGAGAATAACATTAAAGTGCAGCAGCTGCGAATATTGCTGAGAAATATGCCCCTGATTGAGAGGGGGTATTTAGATAACAGCGCAGCAAAAAATAATAATTACCCAGTGGCGATTAATGTGTCCAGCTCGCCTTTGTCATCGAGTTCGGCCATATCATCATAGCCACCCACATGTATGTCGCCAATAAAGATTTGTGGCACGCTGGTGCGCCCTGCCCGCTGCTCCATTTCCTGACGTATTTCCTGACTGTCGTTAACATTAATCATATTAAATTCGACATTTTTGCTTTTTAATAATTGCTTAGCCCAACCGCAGTAGGGACAAAACGGGGCGTAATAAACAGTGATATCGGCTTGTGACATTATGACTTCTTTAAAATATTAGGGATTAATCTTCGGGTTATTTTTTGGTGACGGGCAGATTGGCGTTTGTCCAGCTTATAATGCCGCCGGCCAGATTGCTGACCTTTTCAAAGCCCTGTTTGGTAAGCGTATTACAGGCGCTATTGGAGCGACTGCCTGAGCGGCAGTAAGCCAGAATCTGCTTGGATTTGTATTTTTCCAGTTCACTTATGCGCTTCACCAGTGATGACATCGGGATATGAATTGAGTCGCGAATATGCCCGGAGCTATATTCATTGCTCTCACGTACATCGAGTAACACAACGTTATCATCATTCATCAGGCGCACCGCTTCGTTGACATTAAGCTGCCTGATATTGCTCAGTCGCAGACCAATTTCAGTTTTAATAATCAGTGCTGCAATAACCGCCAGTGCTGCCACTAGCAAAAGGTTGTTGGTGGCAAACTCGATGAGTTGGGCCATTTTCTACTCCAGTTTAAAATATGAAGCCTCTGAGCACATTGAGTGATCAGAGGCTAATAATGTATTGTTCCTGAAAAACAGGCGTATAAAAATCATTTAATTGCGGGGTACTTCGCCGCGCTATAATTACAGTGTTTTTGCCTGCCAGTTGTGGCTATTAGTCAATTGGGCGCTGCGAGCAAAACACTTCCTGCATCATGCCTATCAGACGTAGGGTTCTTGCATCGCCTACCCGATAGAAAACCCGGTTAGCATCTTTGCGTGACGCCAGTATGCCTTTGTCGCGTAAAATGGCCAGGTGCTGAGAGATATTGCTTTGTGAGGTTCCCACATTGTCTACTATGTCCTGCACACTCACTTCCTGATCCTGTAAAGTACACAGAATTTTTAAACGTAGTGGGTGTGACATGGCTTTTAATGAACGCGAAGCGCGGTCAATATCCTCTTCTCGCGTCATTAATTGGGGCTGTTCTTCTATATTGGCAACCATTTTGTACCTTCCTGCTAAAATTGCATTCACTAATATTAGTAATCTACCATAAAATAATACATACTTTTTAACTAAATTAATTAATGATATCCAGTATTATTTTATTAAAATGCGATTTAAACGATGAACAGTGACCCAGTAGACATGCAAAAAGCCCCGTATCTAAAATATGCACAACGTTTATAACTTGAAAAAACTTATAATATTCAGCATATTGCTTACACTTTCTTTTTCGGTGGCAGCAGACAGTGCAACCGCTTATCAGCAGCGCCTTGATACTATTCGCGATAAAATAAGCTCAGTGCTGTCAGCATTAAGTCAGAATAAAGATCAACGGGACACGGTGCGCACTGAGCTGAGAAAGCTGGAAGTGAAAATTGCGGTGAGTGCAAAGAAGTTACGCAAAACTCAGCGTAAGCATAAAAAATCACTCGAAAATCTTGAAAAATCCAAATCTGAATTAAAAAAATTAAAACACTATTTAGCTAAACAGCGCAGTATTCTGGCTGATCAACTCCGCTCAGCCTATGCAATGGGGCAGCAACCACAATTAAAAATGCTGCTAAATCAACAGGATCCAACTGAAATGGGTCGGGCAATGATCTATTTTACTTACCTGAATCGGGTGCGAGGAAAGGAAATAGAAACGTTTCTGGCAAGCATCGAAAAACAAAAAAAGCTTGAAACCGATATTGAGCAGAGCATTAAAAATTTAGCGGCACTGGTGAATGTTAAGAAACGTGAGAAAAAGCAGCTAAGCTTAAACAGAGGCAAACGTAAAAAAATACTGGTGCAGCTAAATAAAGATATTGATAGCCAGCAGTTGACCTTAAATGACTTGCACTCTAGCCGAAGTCGCATTGAAGATTTATTAATGTCGCTGGGTGAGTTGCTTGCTGATATTCCTGCAGAAGCATTAAACCAGAAACCCTTTGGGCAGTTGAAAGGAAAATTACCCTGGCCGGTGAAAGGCGGTTTTCGTGCCAGTTTCGGAACCACTCGCAACCAGGGTGATCTGAAGTGGAATGGCGTCGTTATTAATGCGGATTACGACACCCGCATTCGCGCAGTCACTCATGGGCGGGTGGCATTTGCCGACTGGTTACAGGGCTATGGGTTTATCACAATTATTGATCACAATGATGGCTATATGAGCTTATACGGTTATTCGCAGGAGCTGTATAAACAAGTAGGCGACTGGGTGGAAGCCAGTGAAGTTATTGCCACCGTGGGCGATAGCGGCGGGCAGATAAAGTCTGGGCTTTATTTTGAAATTCGAAAACAGGGCAAGCCGATTAATCCCAAAAAATGGTGTTCCAGCCGGGTTAAACATTTGGCATTACAAGATAATTAAAATGTCCGATGCTTAAAAAATATTTTATTGAAGGAGTAAAAAATGGGCCTAACAGGACTCACATTAAAGATTAGAAATCAAAACAGGATCGCAATAGCATTATTGGCGATGCTGGTTAGTAGTGTTTTTACGATTAGTTTTGCGCAGACTGAACCGGAAAGTCTAACTGCAGATAAAGAACACAGTTTACCGCTGGAACAATTACGAAATTTTTCAGATATTTTTGCACGTATTAAAAGTGATTATGTTGAACAGGTAAGTGATAAGGAATTATTGGAAAATGCCATTCGAGGCATGCTATCAGGTTTAGACCCCCACTCAACTTATCTTGATACTGATGAGTATAAAGAGCTACGCATAGGAACAACGGGGCAGTTTGGTGGCTTAGGGATACAGGTGGGCATGGAAGATGGTTACATAAAAGTTATTTCACCCATTGATGATACTCCTGCCTACAAAGCCGGCATTAAAGCAGGTGATTTAATTATTCGTTTAGATAATAAACCGGTTAAAGATTTAGGCTTAAATGATGCGGTAGATTTAATGCGCGGCAAGCCTGGCACTTCAATTAAATTAAGCGTGATTCGAGAAGGTGAAGACGGCCCGGTTGAATTCAAATTAAAGCGCGCCATTATTAAAGTTAAAAGCGTTAAAAGCCATTTGATAGAACCCGGTTTTGGCTATGTTCGTATTAGTACTTTTCAGTCAAAAACGGCCAGTCATTTAGGTAATGCAATTAAACAGTTAGTGAAAAAAAATACCGCGCCACTTGATGGTTTGATTGTTGATTTGCGAAATAATCCCGGAGGTGTATTAAATGCGGCAGCGGATGTGAGTGATTTGTTTATCGAAAAAGGCAAGCTGGTTTATACGCAGGGCAGAACCGATGAATCATATTTTGAATTTACCGCAACGCCCGATGATATTTTAAATAAAGCGCCTATTGTTGTTTTAATTAATGGCGGCTCGGCATCGGCATCTGAAATTGTAGCAGGTGCATTACAGGATCATCATCGAGCAATCATTATGGGCGAAAAATCATTCGGTAAAGGTTCAGTGCAAACCATTCAGGAATTGCGCAGTGGCGGTGCGGTGAAGTTTACCACGGCAAGATACTTTACCCCGAGTGGACGTTCGATACAGGCTGAAGGGATTGTGCCGGATATTATTTTAGATAACCTGGAAATGAAAGCGAAACATAAAAATGGTTTTGCAGAAATAAAAGAGGCCGATCTTTCTGGACATATCAGCAATCCAAATGGGGAAAATAAAGCCAAAAATATCAAAAAAGAAGATAAAGTTAAAGATGAAATGGCTGAGCGTTTACAGCGAGATTATAAAATTCATGAAGCTTTAAATTTACTGAAAGGCATGCATATTTTATCAGCTAAATCTAAACAAACTGTAACAGTTGCAGAGTGATAAGATGACACGTGTACTGGTACCATTAGCACAAGGTTGTGAAGAGCTGGAAGCGGTAACGATTACAGACTTGCTTACGCGGGCTGGCATTGAGGTGATAACAGCCGGCCTTGATGAGCAAGCTGTTGTCGCCTCGAGAGGGTTGACAATTTCACCTCAAACTAGCATTGAAAAAGTTGCAGATCAATTGTTTGATATGGTGATATTGCCAGGTGGTTTGCCCGGTGCTAATCATTTGCGTGATAGTCATACAGTGCAAAATATTTTAAAAAACCACGCGGATAATAATCGCTATGTGGCTGCAATTTGTGCGGCGCCTAAAGCTTTGGTTCAGGCGGGGCTATTAAAAAATAAAACGATCACCTGTTATCCTGGTGCATTAGATGCAGTTAATTTAGAGGGCATTAAGTTAACAGATAGCGCGCTGGAAATAGATGGCAAAATAATTACATCTCGAGGGCCGGGTACTGCTATGGATTTTACGTTGTCACTAATTCAATTACTGGAAAGTGATGCAAAAAAGCAGGAAGTTGAAAAAGCGCTGGTTCGTTAAATTGGTTCGTCAGGTTTGACGTCGCCATTCATATAGAAAAATAGCAATAGCATGGCTAATATTCATTGAGCCATTTACCCCAAACATAGGCAAGTGCACAGCGTTGTCGCAAAGCGCAAGGGTTTCATTTCTAATGCCGGTCGATTCATGACCAAGAATAATTGCATCACAATTTATAATTTCGGATTCAAATAAGTCGCTAGATTTCTGCGTAATTTCTAACGCCACAACGTGATTAAATTGACTGCGTATAGTCTTAAATTCTTGTAAGCTAAAATGCTTGACGGGAATGTTCTGACTGGCACTTCTGGATATTTTTGAAATCTTTTTATTTTTTAAGTTAAGCTCGCTGTCTAATAATATAATGCCTTTACTGCCACTAGCATCTGCAACGCGTAATATTGCGCCTAAATTTTCGGGAGTTTGCAGGCCATCGCAAATAATGGTTGGGGCATTAAATTGAGTTTTATTTTTCTGACGTAGGAATAAGTCCCCGCCTTTAATTTGTGTATCACTATTCATTGTGTTTTAAACATTAACTACCTGACTCTGTTTTTTGCCAGTTTTGCAGTTTTCGCCAAAGCGTTGATTTGTTAATGCCTAATAGTGTAGCCGTTTGCTCTTTATTGCCGTTACACTTATCCAGTGTTTTGATAATGTAGCGTTTCTCAAGGGCTTCAAGCGTTGGAGAGTCTGCATCAATTTCATTGCCTGACTCACTGCCAATTAAATTCTGGTCAATGCTTAATATGGGGCCATCTGCAAGTGCAATATGGCGTTCTACCATATTGCGTAATTCACGAATATTGCCAGGCCATTTATAGGCTTTAAGCTTTTCCATAGAGGGCTCATCAAAATGTTCTATATCACGCTGGTAACGCTCTTTAAATTCATTGATAAAATGCCCGATTAATAATTCAAGGTCAGCTTCTCTTTCGCGCAACGGCGGGATAATGATTTTGACCACATTTAAACGATGATATAAATCATGTCTAAATTGCCCCGCGCCAATCATCTCTTCAATATTACGATTGGTCGCGACAACAAATCGCACATCAATATCTATTGGGGTAACTCCACCCACACGGGTAATAGTTTGTGCCTGCACCGCACGCATTAATTTCATTTGCATGGTGTCGGATATATTACAAATTTCATCGAGAAAAATAGTGCCGCCACTGGCCACTTCAAGTAAGCCATGCTTGGTATGCGTGGCGCCGGTGAACGCGCCTTTTTCATGGCCGAATAATTCACTTTCTAATAATGTATCGGTGAGTGAGCCGCAGTCGATAACAATGAATGGCTGATCAGCAAAAACAGAATGATTGTGTAAGGCATGTGCAACCAGTTCTTTACCGGTGCCTGATTCGCCTTCAATAATTATATTGCAGCGTATGTCAGAAATCTTATCAATGATTTCATAAATTTTTGAGAGAGCCGTTGAGCGCCCTATCATGCCAAACTGATCTTGCCTGTCTTTAATGCCCGGGCGTTGTTGCTTTGCAATTTTTCGGGTTTCTGATTTTTCTAAAACCTCGTCGATCTGTTTGATAAGCTCTTCTGCATCGTAAGGTTTTTTTATAAAATCGGTTGCACCTAAGCGCAAGGCTTTTATTGCATTATCTTCGGTGGAAAAACCGGTGATCATAATGACCGGCACTTCGATGTCGGTTTGACGAATCGATTCTAATAGTTCTAAGCCCGACATGCCCGGCATGCTTAAATCGGTAATAATTAAATCGCTGCTGTTATCGCGAATGTCCTGCAATGCCTCTATTGGATCTTTAAAAATTAGAATGTTATAGTTTTTACTGCGAGCGAAGCGACGAAACAAATCGCCTGCAGTTGGGTCGTCATCTATAAAGTGAACGCGCTTGTTAATATAGTTGCTCATGATTTATTGTTTATTCGTTAGTTAGTTTGATCAAGTTCTGGGTTCATTTTATTTCTCAATTTATTTTTCTAACTTGTTCTTTAGTGGTAATTGCATAATGGCATCAACACCGCCCCGTTTATTGTTTTTGAGATTCAGGTTGCCATTATGGAATTGCATTATACCTATGCTAATTGACAGGCCAAGCCCACTGCCCTCACCTACCGTTTTGGTTGTAAAAAACGGGTCAAATATTTTATCTTTGTTAGCCTTGTCAATGCCAGTGCCCTGATCGGAAACCGTAATAAATATATGCTGATTATCAGTGTGAGTGCTAATAACTATTTCATCATTTTGATGACTGGCATGAATAGCGTTCATTAATAAATTAACCAGCACCTGTTGCAGTTGGTTGCGGTCGCCAAATAAAGCTAAATCAGAATGCTCATTATCTATTTTCAAGCTAATATTAAATTTTTGTGCCTGTGAGTGGGCGAGTAATAATGTGTCTTTAAGCCATACATGCAAATCGAACACTACATATTCGGGGGGAACCTGACGGGCAAAGTTTAAAATACCTTTAATAATTTTTCCGGCGCGCAAGGCTTCATTGCGTAGCCCTTGAATATCTTCGTTTAGCTCCTTATTGCTTTCGGGTAAGTCGCGCTTGATTAAAGTCGCATAAGATAAAATGTTATTTAGCGGATTATTTAATTCGTGACCAATACCCGCTGCCATTTCACCGATGCTGGCAAGCTTGGCATTTTGCAGCATCATCTGCTCGGCACTGTCTCTTTCTTTTTCGGTTTGCTCCAGCGTGTCGACTAAATAATGGAATGATTGATCGAGCTGTTTTAATTCATCCGCGCCTTTGGTGGGTTTTTTAGAAAATGAAGATTCACCATCCGCATAACGTTTTAATAAATCCGCAAAAAGCGTAATCGGCTCGGCGATATTTTTTGCGCCGATATTGGCGAGCACTAAACTAATCAGCAGCGCCAGAAAAGCAAAGGCCAATAAACCAAAGCGAATACGTTGAAAGGGTGCGACAACATCATTGTTGTCTAATTCCAGTACCATTATCCAGCTCACCAGTTGATTATTGTAGGGATAAAATTCCTGAAAATAATAGCGTTTATTATTAGAGTTGTTTACAAACGAACCAAAACGTTGCGATTGAAAGTTATCCCAGGCTTGCTGACCGAGTATTTTGCTGAGTTTATTCTCCGGGTCGAGGGGCTGACTGAATTTTATCTGTAACTCATCGCTGTAAAGAATCAGGCCATGGCGTTGCAGGGTGTCCGGGTTGTATTCGGCAACCGTGATTTGAATATTATTGGTGCGCGGTAAAGATTCGAGAATGTGGTCAAACTGATCGCCGAGGGCGCGTGCGGTTAAAAATCCGATGATGGATTTATTATCAAATGAAACCGGCACAATAGCGTTCATAATGGAGAGCTCTTTGCCACTGACATAATCACGCTTGCTCAGAGGTAGATTGCCATAAACCAGTTTGTTGTGGCTGAGTTGCCACATCCAGCTTAAAAAATCATCGTCCACCAGTTCTTCTTCGGTGAGGGGTAAATCAACGATGCCTTCAAAATAGGCGGGGATAAGTTTACCAAAGCGAACTTTCACGAGCGTATGGCCATCAATATCTAACACTCGCACCGTATCGAGCCCGGGCACTGAATGCTGAAACCCGGCCAGAAAGAGGTTAAGTTTTGCAACCTCTTCAAAATAGCGAATGTGTAAATCACCCTCGGCAGCAGTGCGCAGTACCGGCGCAAACTGTTTCATGGCAGGTGAATTGGCCAGCGAGAGAATAACTTCACGCTCATAGGCGAGGCGAAACTCCAGCTCTTTAGAGATATTTTGCATATTGATATATATGTCATTATCAATATTTTTAAGGTACACCTGCTCGCTATAAGTGGTGATGCCGAGAATTAATGCCGTAAGCGGCAAAATGGTGGCTAAAGAAACCCAAAGAAAAATGCTGCTTTTTAGACGCATATAATAGGATAATAGCCCGTTGAAATTAATCAGAGTATAGCAATGACCGCAAAACGAATCAGCGCTTTATTTTTTATAGTCTGTTTAGTCGCGGGGCTTAGTAGTTGCGGGCGCACAGGTAAATTATATTTAGCAGAAGACAAGGCTTCAGAAACACCGGCACAGAGCAATGCTCCAGCAGGTGCGAACGACAGTAAAAGTAAAACTAACGAGTAAGTAAAAGCAAGATGGATCATTTCGAATATAAAAATAATCAGTTATTTGCCGAGCAGGTTAACTTAACCGAACTGGCAAAAAACCACGGCACGCCTGCTTATGTCTACTCGCGGGCAACATTTGAGCGCCACTGGAATGCATTTGATCAGGCCTTTGGCGAGCATCCGCATTTAGTCTGTTATGCGGTGAAGGCCAATTCAAATCTGGCGGTGTTGAATGTGCTGGCGAGATTAGGCTCAGGCTTTGATATTGTATCGCTGGGGGAGTTAGAGCGGGTATTGAAAGCCGGCGGTGAACCAGCAAAAATAGTATTTTCCGGCGTCGGTAAAAAGCCGGCCGAAATTCGTCGCGCGCTGGAAGTTGGCATTCGCTGCTTTAATGTGGAATCGGAAGGCGAGCTGCAGGTGATTAATGCGATTGCTGGCGAGATGGGCAAGGTTGCGCCGATTTCAATTCGAGTTAATCCGAATGTAGATGCCAAAACCCATCCGTATATTTCCACCGGCTTAAAAGAAAACAAGTTCGGCATCGCCCATGAAAAAGCCTTAGATGTTTATCAGCAGGCGCAGGCGATGGTGAATATTGCAGTGCATGGCATCGATTGCCACATTGGCTCGCAGCTCACTGAAATTGCACCATTTGTGGAAGCCTTAAAGCGCGTTTTAGAGCTGGTGGACCAGTTGCACGAAAACGGCATCGAGCTTAAGCATTTAGATTTGGGCGGTGGTCTGGGGATTTGCTATCAGGATGAAACCCCGCCCCAGCCCGCCGAGCAAATTGCGGCGCTACTGGCGGGATTAGGTGATCGCAAGCTTGAAATCCTGATTGAACCCGGGCGTGCAATTGCGGGCAATGCGGGGGTGCTGCTAACAGAAGTGCTGTACCTCAAGCATTCAGATGAAAAAAACTTTGCCATTATCGATGCGGCGATGAACGATTTAATGCGCCCGGCATTATACGGTGCGTGGCAGGACATTGTGGCACTTCAACCGCGAGCGGGCGAATCGAAAATGTATGATCTGGTTGGCCCCGTGTGCGAAACCGGTGATTTTCTGGGTAAACAGCGCAAGCTTAATTTACAGACGAGTGATGTGCTGGCGGTTAAATCTGCCGGGGCTTATGGTTTTACCATGAGCTCAAATTACAATACTCGCAGTCGCGCAGTAGAAATTATGGTGGACGGGGATAAAGCGCATGTGATTCGCAAGCGCGAACCATTGGAGCAACTGTGGCAGGGTGAGCTGATACTGCCTGAGTGAGTATTTGCGCATTAGAATCAAAGCCGGTTAATTAAGTAAAGCATCGTGATCTAAAGATTACTCCTACATTTAAGCTCTGAGTGGGAGCGACCTTCAGGTCGCGACCGTTATAATTAAACGCCTTAAAATGAATATCAGCATATTACCTTTAAAATTATGAATATAAACTTCACCAAAATGCACGGCCTGGGCAATGACTTTGTGGTGATTGATGCCATCAATCAGTCAATTAACTTAACGCCTGAGCAAATTCGATTTATCGCAGATCGCCATTTTGGCGTCGGCTGCGACCAGCTATTGCTGGTGCAAAAGCCACAAACTGAACAGGCCGAATTTCAATACCGCATTTATAACGCCGATGGTGGCGAAGTTGAGCAATGCGGTAACGGCGCACGCTGCTTTGCACGCTTTGTGGTGGAGAAGGGCTTAACTCAAAATACCGAAATACCGGTAGAAACCAGTAGCGGTTTAATTGTGCTAACCCTGGAAGATAATGGCGGGGTGACCGTCAATATGGGAGTGCCGAATTTTGCACCCGCCAGCTTGCCATTTACGGCGGATGCGGAGTCTAATGAATATGAGTTACAAACCAGTCTGGGCAGTGTGAGCATTGCGGCGGTCTCAATGGGCAACCCCCATGCGGTGCTGCAAGTCGAAGATGTTGATAATGCCGCGGTTGAAACCCTCGGCCCGGAAATCGAAAATCACCCGCGCTTTCCCGAAAGAGTGAATGTGGGCTTTATGCAAATTGTAGCCAAAGATGAAATTCGCTTAAGGGTTTATGAGCGCGGTGCAGCGGAAACCTTAGCCTGTGGCACCGGAGCCTGTGCAGCCGTTGCGGCGGGCATTATGCAGGGCAAGTTGGCAGAATGTGTAAAAGTCAGTTTACCCGGAGGCGAGCTTGTTATACGCTGGAGCAGTGCAAATGCACCACTATTTATGAGCGGGCCTGCAACCCGTGTGTTTGAAGGAAATTTAACGCTGTGACGAATCAAATGAATAATAAGGTTGAAAAAACCCAGGAAATCACCCTGCCTGAAGAGCAGCAGGTTGTGGACTACCTGATGGCGCATCCAGAATTCTTTTTGCAAAATTCTCTATTACTCAATGACCTTGAAATCCCTCATGAAGCTGGCGCAGCGGTATCTCTGGTAGAGCGACAGGTGTCGGTGCTACGTGAACGTAATCAGCACTTTGAAGAAAAGCTGCGAGAAATGGTGGATGCTGTACATGATAACCAGCGCCTGCACGTTAGCCTGCATCGCTTAGCGGTTAATCTGTTTGATGCGGATAGCCTCGATGATATTTTAGGGGTAGTGGATGATGAGTTACGCCATAAGCTGGGCACCGATTTTGTATACTTTCGTTTGCACAGTGATGATGTTGTGGCGAGCAATGACGACCATACTTATGTTGAAAAAGACGATGTGGTACTCAATACATTTTCAGTATTAATTGAGAAAGGTCGCATTCAATGTGGCCACTTTACCGAAGAGCAGGTTGATCAGTTATTTATGGGTGATGCGAAAGAGGTGGCTTCAGCTGCATTAATTCCGGTTTCGAATGCGGGAATTTCTGGCTTAATTGCCCTTGGCAGTAAAGATGATCAGCGATATCACGCGGGTATGGGCACCGATTTTTTAAGCAGCCTGGCCGATCTTATTGGCGCTGCAATGCGTCGAGTGACAGCTTAACTTAATGTATAGTCGGCGCGAGAGTCGGCTAATAATGGCTTATCGGGATACTGAATGCCACAGCACTTAAGCCCATTTGAAAACGATTTAAAGCGCTTTTACCAGTTTCTGCAATCTGAGAAACAATACTCTCCCCACACCTTAAGCAACTACCGCCGCGACATTAAGCGATTTTTAGGCTTTTTAGAGAGCCAGTCGATTGCTGACTGGAATAAAATTGAAGAGCCGCATATCCGCCAGTTTGTTAGCCAGATTCATCGGCAGGGGCTGGGGGGTAAAAGTATTCAGCGGTTACTTAGCGCATTGCGTCGCCTGTTTCGCTATTTATTGGTCAATCAACAAATACAAAATAATCCCGCCGCTAATGTGCGCGCCCCAAAATCCCCGCGCAAACTGCCTGAAGTAATGCATCAGCAGCAGGTAGAGCATTTACTGCTGAGCCCGCAAGATTTAACCGACCCGCTAACGATTCGTGACTATGCGGTGCTGGAGCTGCTTTATGCCGGTGGTTTGCGACTGTCTGAATTAATCGGTTTAAATACTGCGGATATTAACTGGCAGCAAAGGCAGCTGAAAGTGCTGGGTAAAGGCAATAAAGAACGCTTGTGTCATTTTGGTGAACATGCAGAAAACATATTAAAAAAATGGCTTAAATGTCGCGAACTGCTGATAAAAGAAGGTGAAGTCGCGATATTTGTTAGCAACAGAGGGCTGCGGATTAGTGCCTCGAGTATTCGCGCGCGCATACAAAAACTGTGTCAGGAGAAAGGCATTAGCCAGCGTGTATATCCGCATTTAATGCGCCACTCGTTTGCATCGCATATGCTGGAGTCGTCCCATGATTTGCGCGCGGTGCAGGAGCTACTGGGGCATGCGCATTTAAAAACTACGCAAATTTATACTCATCTGGATTTTCAGCAGCTGGCTGAAACTTATGATGCGGCGCATCCCAGAGCTAGAGTTAGGGATCAAGTTAAAGTGCAGGCTGAATTGAAAAAAACAAAGTCAAAAGAGTAAGTCAAAAGACTTTAACGCAAATGCACGCAAATTTGGTTTTTGGTAAACATTTAATTTAAAAGGGTAATCTTGTACTTTTAAAAGAACATAAGAAATTGTCATCTCTGAATGCTTCTATCGCAGATCCAGTGACTTTGAAATACAAGGCACGATATACCTGAGATTGCCGATCTGGATAAGACGATGTAGTTGTTTTGCCGGGTTTGTTTTTTATTCGCGTCCATTTGCGTTCAGTTGCGGTAAAATCTTTTTCTTTTCACCCTGTCTCTACTTGAAAATCCCCCAACCAGCCTCATTTAACCCAACTTGCTGAATAAAATTTACGGGAGCAAATTTTGCAAACCACCCTACACGGCACCACTATCCTTTCGGTGCGCAGAAATAATGAAGTGGTCATCGGCGGTGATGGTCAGGTGAGCCTGGGCAATACGGTGATGAAACCGAATGCGGTGAAAGTTCGTCGCCTATATAACGATAAAGTGCTGGTGGGATTTGCCGGCGCTACCGCCGATGCCTTCACTTTATTTGAGCGCTTCGAAGGTCAGCTTGAAAAACACAATGGGCAGCTGGTACGCTCGGCAGTGGAAATGGCCAAAGACTGGCGCACCGATCGTATGTTGCGCAAGCTTGAAGCGATGATGATTGTGGCTAATGAAGAAGCCTCATTGGTGATTTCAGGTACCGGGGATGTGATTGACACCAAAGACGACCTGCTCGCGATTGGCTCCGGCGGCACATATGCACAGGCCGCTGCACGGGCACTGTTTGATAACACCGAACTGTCTGCCCGTGAAGTGGTTGAGAAAAGTTTGAATATTGCGGGTGACATCTGCATCTACACCAATCACAATTTAACGCTAGAAGAAATTAAGTATTAGAAATTAAGTATTAATTTTCATCGTATCCTCATCGCGAGCTGAAGCTCGCTCCTACAAGATAATGCTAACCGTAGGAGCGACCTTTAGGTCGCGATGGGCTCAAAACATATCAGGTTTAAAACATGTCCGAAATGACACCCAAAGAAATTGTACAGGAACTCGACAAACACATCGTTGGTCAGGATGAAGCTAAACGTGCGGTGGCTATTGCCCTGCGTAACCGCTGGCGTCGGCAGCAGGTGCGTGAAGATTTGCGCAATGAAATCACCCCTAAAAATATCTTAATGATTGGTCCCACAGGAGTGGGTAAAACTGAAATTGCGCGACGATTGGCGAAGCTAGCAGATGCGCCTTTCATTAAAGTCGAGGCCACTAAATTCACCGAAGTGGGCTATGTTGGTCGCGAAGTTGATAGCATTATACGCGATCTTGTTGATATGTCGGTTAAAATGACGCGAGAGCAGGAAGTGGCTAAGGTACGCCATCGCGCAGAATCTTCCGCAGAAGAACGTATTTTAGATGCCCTGCTGCCCCCTGCCCGCAATGAGTTCGGCGAGCCGGAAACGACCGAAAATAATACCCGCAATAAATTTCGCGAAAAATTGCGCAATGGGGATTTAGACGATAAAGAAATCGAAATCAATGTAAAAGTTGAGCCGGTTGGCGTAGAGATTATGGCGCCGCCGGGCATGGAGGAAATGACCAATCAGCTGCAGGGCATGTTTCAGAACATGGGTAATGAAAAAACCAAAACCCGCAAGCTGCGCATTGAAGATGCGCGTAAAATTCTGATCGACGAAGAAGCCAGTAAAATGGTGAACGAAGATGAGCTGAAATTAAACGCGGTGCAAAATGCAGAGCAGAACGGCATTGTATTTATTGATGAAATTGACAAGGTTTGTAAAAAAGGTGAAACCTCCGGCGCTGATGTGTCCCGCGAAGGCGTGCAGCGGGATTTGCTGCCGCTGGTTGAAGGCTGCACCGTGAGCACAAAATACGGCATGGTGAAAACCGATCATATGCTGTTTATCTCATCCGGCGCATTTCATCTGGCCAAACCTTCAGATTTAATCCCCGAGTTACAGGGGCGTTTACCAATTCGAGTTGAGCTCAAAGCCCTTACCACCGCAGACTTTAAACGCATTTTAACCGAGCCGGATGCTTCGTTAACCGAGCAATATAAAGCGCTGCTCGACACCGAGGGCTACTCGTTAAGCTTTGAAGATTCGGGCATTGAGCAAATTGCACAGGTTGCCCACGATGTAAATGAGCGCACCGAGAATATTGGTGCACGACGTTTGCACACGGTGATGGAGCGTTTGCTGGAGGATGTTTCATTTGAGGCGGCAGACAGTGCAGGTGAATCGCTTAAAATCGACGCGCAGTTTGTGGATAAGAATTTGGGCGAGCTGGTGCAGGATGAAGATCTGAGCCGGTATATCCTATAAGTCTCGTAATATAACCGCAGGCGTTAGCTTTAACCGACGAGGCCAAATGCGATGGCGATGGTGATGACGATAGCGATAGCGATGCGTAGTAAGCCCTGGTTACTTAATAATTACGGCTCACTTCATATCGCGGTGTTTATCGCCAGCGAAGGTCAACTCCTGCAAAAACAATTCCTGATTCATGTAAAATGTATCCCGTTCCACCACCCTGATTAATAGATATCAGATAGTCATTATTCGGAGACCAGACATGGCAGATCCAAAGCCAACCAATATTAACCTGCATCAGAAATCACACGTATTAGAAATTGAATTCGACGATGGCAGCCAGTTTAAATACAGCACCGAATTTTTACGTGTGCACTCGCCATCTGCCGAAGTGCGCGGCCACGGCCCGGGCGAAGAAACCCTGCAAGTCGGCAAATCGGATGTGAATATCGATGCGATTGAGCCGGTGGGCGTGTATGCTGTTAAACTGGTATTTGACGATAATCATGACAGTGGGCTTTATACCTGGTCATACTTATATGAGTTGGGCGCAAACTACGAAGCGAAGTGGCAAAACTATTTGCAGCGCCTAAAAGATGCAGGCCATAAGCACGCGGAATTAAATTAATTACAAAACTATATTCAGTTATAAATATTCAGTTATAAACATAGAGAAGTAACATGAGTGAAGAAAAAACCCATTTCGGTTATCAGCAGGTACCCATTGGCGAAAAAGCAAAGCGCGTTGCTGAGGTTTTTCATTCGGTTGCAGATAATTACGACATAATGAATGACGTTATGTCATTTGGCGTGCACCGTTTATGGAAGCGATTTACCCTTAGCCAGACCGGTCTTAAATCGGGCCAGAAAGTGTTAGATTTAGCGGGTGGCACCGGCGACCTTGCGATGAAAATGGCGAAGATGGTCGGCCCTTCCGGGCAGGTGGTGTTATCCGATATTAATGGCTCCATGTTACGCCGAGGTCGTGAGCGTTTAATTGATAATGGCATTGCAGGCAATGTCGAATACGTACAAGCCAATGCAGAATGTTTGCCGTTTCCCGACGATACTTTTGATTGCATCACCATTGCATTTGGTTTGCGCAATGTTACCGATAAAGATAAAGCCCTGCGTTCGATGTTGCGCATTTTAAAACCCGGCGGGCGATTATTGGTGCTGGAATTTTCCAAACCGGTGGCACCTGGCCTGGCACCTGTTTACGATACCTATTCGTTTAAATTATTGCCGTTAATGGGTAAGTATATTGCAAAAGATGAAGACAGTTATCAATATCTTGCAGAGTCAATTCGCATGCACCCAAATCAGGAAACCCTGAAAGGCATGATGGAAGAGGCGGGTTTTAATCAGGTGAAATTTCATAATCTCAGCGGTGGTATTGTGGCTTTGCACAAAGGCTATAAAGTCTAAAGTCAATGGATCCAACAATATTTGGACTAGAGCAGGCGCTAACCGCAAGTATTGAAACTGCGCTTAATCGTTATTTGTCTCTCGATCCGGATGCGCTATCGCGCTTCACTTCTCTGGAAGGTCGCATTATTGCGATTCAAATAAAAGGCTTAAATAAAACCCTTAGTTTATTTCCTTCGCCGGATGGATTTATGCTGCTTAGCGATTTTGATGGTGATGCGGATGCCACCATTATTGGCACACCAATGGCGTTAGCAAAAATGGGTATGAGCGGTGACCCGAAAGATTTAATATTTAGCGGTGAAATAGAAATTATCGGCGATGCAGCGATTGCCAATCAGTTTAATCGAATTCTGTCGCAACTGGATATTGATTGGGAAGAGCTACTCGCGCAAAACATAGGCGATATCGCTGCCCATAAAATGGGCAATGTATTTCGTGATGCTAGCCAGTGGTTTAAGCGCAGCACAAATTCAGTGTGTTTAGACAGTGGGGAATATCTGCAGGAAGAAGCGCACTTAAGTCCGAGCAATGCAGAGTTAAGGAAGTTTACCCGCCAGGTTGATGAGTTGCGCGAGGCGACTGATCGGTTAACGGCAAAAATTAATTCGAAACTATAAATAAAAAATTAAGTTAATAATTATGATAAAACCCAGTCAGATACTACGCCTGTTACATATTAATTATGTATTAGCTCGCCATGGACTGGACGATATTATTTTTGCCATTCATTTATTTCGGCCCTTTCGATTTTTAATTTATTTAATGCCATGGAACTGGATTGCGAGAAACCGTGCACCACGAGGACAAAGAATTCGCGAAGCACTGGAAGATCTCGGCCCGATTTTTATTAAGTTCGGGCAGATGTTATCGACACGTAAAGATTTATTACCCGATGATGTGGCCGAAGAGCTCACTGCGTTACAGGATAAGGTGCCGCCCTTTAGTGGTAATAAAGCTCAACTGTTAATTGAAAAGGCTTATGGCGTTAGTGTTGAAGAGTATTTCGATGAATTTAATACCGAGCCATTAGCGTCAGCATCGATTGCACAGGTGCACACGGCAAAATTAAAAGATGGAAAAGAAATAGTCATAAAAGTATTACGCCCTAATATTATGCCGATAATAAAGCGTGACATCGCATTGTTATTTATTATTGCCAGACTTGCAGAACGTTATTCAAAAGATGCACGCCGCCTACGCGCCATTGAAATTGTTGAAGAGTATGAAAAAACAATTTTAGATGAACTGGATTTAATGCGCGAAGCGGCTAATGCCAGTCAGTTACGCAGAAACTTTGAAAGCAGTCAGCAACTTTATATTCCTGAAGTTTACTGGGATTACACCCGCCGAAATGTGATGGCAATGGAGCGCATTTATGGCGAGCCCATGGCAAACATTGAAAAGATGAAAGCGACGGGTGTGAATATGCAGCGCTTATCTGAATTAGGCGTAGAAATATTTTTTACTCAGGTGTTTAGTCATAATTTTTTTCATGCGGATATGCATCCGGGAAATTTGTTTGTTGATATATCAAATCTCGATCAGCCAGAATATATTGCCGTAGATTTCGGTATTGTGGGAACGCTGAGCCCAGAAGATCAACGCTATCTGGCAGAAAACTTTTTAGCCTTTTTTAAGCGCGATTATAATCGGGTTGCGCAGTTACATGTGGATTCTGGCTGGGTGCCGGCGGGAACCCGGGTAGATGAATTTGAATCGGCTATTCGCAGCGTATGCGAACCAATTTTTGAAAAACCTTTAAAAGATATTTCATTTGGGCAGTTATTATTACGCCTGTTTCAAACTGCACGCCGCTTTAATATGGAAGTGCAACCGCAACTGGTTTTATTGCAAAAAACACTATTAAATATAGAGGGTTTAGGCCGGCAAATTTATCCAGAGCTGGATTTATGGAAAACGGCAAAACCCTTTTTAGAAAAATGGATGAATGAACAGGTCGGTGCGAAAGCCTTTGTAAAAGGCTTTAAGAAAAACCTGCCGTACATAGCAGAAAAAATGCCGGAGCTGCCAGAGTTACTCTTTGCAGCAGTGAAAAAAATAGCCGAAGGTGAAGACCATCAGCAACAGGCAGAAGCATTAAACTCGCTGAATAATAAAATCGAAAATAATCATAAAAAAACGGTCAATATATTAATTGGTATTAGCGGCTTTATTATTGCAGCAATAATATTAGGACAGCCGTCTGCGTCTCATCAACAATTTTTTAATACTCCGTTGCTAAGCTGGCTATCTGCCAGTGTGGGAGTTGTATTTATAGGGTTGGGATTAAAAAAATAGAAGATGATTAAAAACGTAAAGACAGGATGCCTATTAGTTTTTATGTTTTTATCGACAGCGGTTCAGGCTGTCGATCCCCGCTGGCACTGGAATACAATCGAGAGCGAGCATTTTTATATTCATTATGCGGATGGTTATTTTCGCAACGCACAAAAAACGGCAAATGCTGCCGAGCAGGCACATCAAAAATTGCAGCCCATAATAAACTGGCTGCCGAAAGATAAAACCCATCTTGTTGTAAGCGACGAAACTGATTTTGCCAATGGTTACGCAACGCCGATTAATTTTAATCGCAGTGTTTTATTTGTTGCGCCACCCGATTCTGCTAATAGCATTGAAGATTTCGATGACTGGCTGGAAACATTAGTTACCCATGAATATACCCATATATTGCATCTGGATAAAGTGACGGGTGGTGCTGCTACGTTACAGAAAATCTTTGGTCGTCAGTTTTTACTTTTCCCAAATGCATATCAACCGAGATGGTTCATTGAAGGTTTGGCGACATACCATGAAACCGATTTGAAGCAGGGTATTGGCCGGGGCCAGAGTAGCTTGTTTAAAATGATGATGCGTGAAGAAGTGGAAAATGGAATTAAGCCGGTGAGTCAGGTGAATTTGCCGATTCGTAGCTGGCCACTGGGTACGGTATCTTATTTATACGGCGTGCATTTTTATCAGTTTATCGAACAGACATACGGGCAGAAAGGTATTGATAAACTGATTGAAAATTATAGTGGAAATATTATCCCGTTTAAAATCAATTCAAATGCAAAGGACGTTTTTGAAAAAGATATCGATGAATTATGGCAGGACTTTTCCTGGTGGTTAGAAAAACGTTATGTTCCCGAAATTGAGCAGTATAAAAAAAAGGGTTTAGTAGAAGGCATGAAAATAACTGAGTTGGGGTATAACACAGAGTCGATTGATATAAATAAAAGTAACGAAATTTATTATGTTGCAAATGGTGCATTTGAACATGCAGCTTTAATGCATAGTGAAAATGGTGTGACGACAATGCTGTCGGAAGTGCATGATGGAGCGGAAATTAATACACATGCAATTGCGGGTGTGTTGATTATTCAAGATGAGAATTGCGATGAATATAATATTAATAGTGACCTTTATGTTTTGAAAAAAGGAGATGCTGAACCTGTGAGATTAACCGAATGCGAACGTTATCGATCGGCAAGCTGGTCTGCAGATGGTCAATCTATTTATGCAGTTAAGGTAGACAAAGGAAAAAGTTATCTGCAGATGCTTAACTCTCAGGGTGAAAAAGTTAAAGACTTATGGCAGGGAAATGACACCGATATCATTACACAACTGAGAAGGTCTCCCTCAGGGGCTAAATTACTGGCATCCGTTTTTAGAAAGGATCACGGCTGGAATATAGAAGAATTTAATTTACTGACGTTGCAGTGGGAGCCACTTACAGATGATAAATTTATTGATATGTATCCAGCTTATAGTGATGCCGGTAACTCAATATTATTTAGCTCTGATCGAAGCGGGCGTTATCAAATATATCGATATGATAAAAAGACGGCGCAGTTTAATCAGTTAACACGGGTGTCAGGCGGGGCATTTAATTCGGTTCAGTTTAATTCACAATCACCGTTATATTATACCGGCTATAACTCAAATGGACGAGATGTGTATCGTCTGGATAACGTTAAAAATTTAAAACCAACTGTGGCTTTTAATGAAGAGGCAGCGAAGCAAAAAAAATCAGTTGCGTTAGCGCCCAGAGTTAATACGAGTCAACCAGAAAATTATTCGGCCATATCCAGTATGTACCCACGCTGGTGGTTTCCTTTCTGGTCATTAAATAATGATAGAACTGAATACGGATTTACCAGTGCGGCAAATGATGCATTAGGTATTCACAATTATTTTTTAACGATGGCATATGACACCAGCAATAAATGGTTAACCGGTGATATTAATTATTCATATGTTAATCGCCTGTCTTTGGGCTACCGCAGAAGCACCGATATTTTAAGAGATGTAAATGGAAATTTTGCGGTTGCCAGAAATGTTGATGATGTGTTTTTATCGCTTGGGCTTACTGACCCCGGTATTGAAAGCAGCATTAGATATCAGGTCGGCATGGTGGCAAATCGTTCAGTCGATGGGCGGCGTGCAGCCGGAATTCCAGCGCAACCGCAGACCAGAGATAGTTTAGTGGGTGCGGCACTTATCTTTAATGACACACAAAATTATATTCGTTCTATTAGTCAAAATGACGGGCGCAATATTCGCCTGGTAGCTGAAACTTCTGAATTGTTTGAGAGTAGTTTTAGTGGTGAAGTTTACACATTAGACTGGCGTGAATTTTTAAATCTGGGAAATCAGCATGTGCTGGCGGTGCGGGCAGTACAGGGTTGGGGAACTGATGAGCCAAAGTTTTTCAGGCTGGGTGGTGAAAATAACGAGTTTGGTGTGCTGGATTTTATTAGCCCTGTTCCCCAGCAATTATTTGAAAAACGTGAGTATGCCCTGCGCGGTTATGCCGAAGGTTTGCCGCAACTCGCGGGGCGTAGAATGCAGTTGCTATCGATGGAATGGCGATTTCCAGTTAGCTTAATTGAGCGGGGATTTATGTCGCCGCCGCTGGGGATAATACAATGGTCAGGCAGTGTGTTTACAGAAACCGCCGCAGCGTATAACGATACATCACCCGAACAGTATTACTCGAGTGTGGGCGCTGAGTTGCAGGCGGATATTAACTTGTTTTACGGTATCACCAGCCGAATGCGTTTAGGTTTAGCCAGTGGACTGGACAGTGAAATTGGTGAACAGCGAGTATACTTTATTTTAGGTGCGTCTTTTTAAATCTATAATTGCTAATGAGCAGGTGATTTAGCCGTTGCTCAAATGATTTAAGCGGAGCGCTAATCTTTTTTCATAAACTCTTCATAGCGAAGGGTTTCACTCGATTGAAAAACCTTTTCATAATTGTGCATATTGCTTTCTAACATTCGTTGAAATTCACCACTAAAAAATTCTATTCCCTGCTTTTGCTTGCCCTGAAAATCTTCTAAATTACGGGCGCTGGAGGCGGCAACATAAGCACAAAATCGAGAAGCGGCATACATGAAAGAGGTGTTTACAATGTTTTTGTCCTGAACTTCGGCCTGATCATTTGCGATATTAATAAAGTCATCAGCGAGTTTACGCAGGAGTTGATCCTGATCGATTTTGGACATATTTATATTTCCTGAAAGCGGTTTAGTTACGGGAGAGACTTTAAAAGAAAACGGATGTGATGGCTAATGTTTTCTGGCTCATAAATTAAATAATTCAATTACGTTGTTTGAGCTAATGTTTGCTATTTCGTCGGTGCTTGTATTGTGTAATTCCGCCATATGTTGCACCACCTCAATAATAAAAGCGGGTTCGTTTCTACTACCAGCCGCAGAAGCGACGGGTTGATCGGGTGCATCGGTTTCAATCAGCAGTGAATCGAGTGGCAGCTGTGACACCAGTTTGCGCAGGCGAGTGGATTTTTCATAGGTGATTGGCCCGCCAAAACTTAAATAAAACCCGAGTTTTATTAATTCAATAGCCTGTTCGTAACTTCCGGAAAAACTGTGAATCATACCGCGTAATGCATGGCGTTTTTTTATGGCATTAATGACGACTTCGGTGGATTTTCTGGCGTGAATCACAACGGGCAAATTAAATTCAAGTGCCATGTCTAATTGCTGTTCAAAATAAAACTGCTGGGTTTCTATATTTAAATCTTTAAGAAAAAAGTCCAGCCCGCACTCCCCTATTGCAATGGGTTTATGGGTGTCGATAATTTTTTTTAGATCGTTTAAATGTTGTTTATTATGTTGAGCTAAAAAATACGGATGTAATCCATAGCAGGCATAAAGTTCGGTGTATTGATTGCAACAGTCGGTAATTTTTTGCCAACGGCTTTGCATAACCCCGGGTACAATTATTTTTTCTACATGAGCGTCAGCTGCGCGTTGTAAAACCTGTTGGCGATCAGCGTCAAAAACATCAAAATCAATGTGGCAATGACTGTCGATAATGGCTGGCTTGAAATTCATTTAAATTTAAATAAATAAGGTAAGTACACCGGTGAATCCGTACAATAAATTTTTGTGAATTTCGCCGTTAGCAAAAAAACCCACCAATGGAAATGTGCCGAGAACAGAATGTATTAAACGAACTTCTTCTGAATTGGCACCAAACTGTTCACGCCCTCTTCCCATGCACGAAATATATATGCCACCTTTAATGGGCGTATTTAAGCGTGACTTTAATTGTAGCAGCATGCGTTGCATATCTTCCAGTGCGGAGTTGCCATCACGACGGCAAAAAATAATTTCCTGATCGATGTCTAGATAATCAGCAATGGCAATAATTTTATTATCCAGATCAACGCCGATTAACTGGCGAATAGTATAGTCTTCAGTATCTGAATTTTTATTTACCAGCCCGGCAAAAATATAATCTGCGGCCTGCTCCCAGTCGCGGGCAATCACTTCACCAGTATCGTCGGTGAGCACATCGAGTGCGGGTTTATTATCTAACGTGTAGGCAATGTTTTTATCGCTGTCAGTGACCCGATGGCGTGGGCCGATAGGTGTGCAACCCTGAGAGAGATTACTGAGCACAGGAATTTGTTGCGAGAAAATAACTCCGTTAATACCACCATGTAATGGTTTGTTTGCAAATTGCAGCGTGCGCCCGTGGGATGAACTAATGCCACCGACTAAAAATGCCCCGGGAATAGTCTCACCAAGTTGATGAATGAGTGGCTGAACAACGGGACTTTCAGGGTCGCCGTGAATGAGCCCGACATTAAAATCATTACTGTTGCACCAGTTTAATAAATCATCGTCGAGTGGCGGAGTATTTTCCTGTATGTTGGGCAGTATTTTAAAGTCAGCTTCATTGAAGTCCGCCACCATAATAACGATAGCTTTCTGATCGTAGTATTCCTGTTTAGTGGCAATTAAGCCCATGCCGACACTACCAACCCAGTGATTAAGGCCGGTTTTCTGCTTGAGTTGATTAAGAATAAACTCGGCCTCTTCCAGTAAAAGATCGCTTAAATAAATAAACCCGAAAGTGGCTTCGGGCGGAATATCTCCCAGCTGCTGGACGCATTCGTCGAGCAGTTCATTGGTGGGTTTATTGGCACTGTGGGCGAGTAAAAACTGATTCATTTGACGAGTGTAGTTGTATCTGAAGATAAATGATAATGGCTTTAGACGAAGATAATAATTTGTAGTACCGATGGTCTGTGGATTTTAAACGTCGGTAAAAAAAACCGGCATAGTGCCGGTTTTTTTAAACAAAATATTTTTAACTATTATTTTGCTTTTTTAGATTTTTCAATCATGTCATGAATGATCGGCGTTAGAATTATTTCCATTGCTAAACCCATTTTTCCGCCAGGTACAACAATGGTGTTGCGTCGAGACATAAATGAATCACTGATCATATTCAGCAAGTATGGAAAATCGATGCCGAATTTCGCAGGATCTTTAAAGCGAATAACAATAAAACTTTCATCCGGTGTTGGAATGTCACGGGCAATGAAAGGGTTAGAGGTATCAACCGTAGAAACACGCTGAAAGTTAATGTCGGTGTTAGAGAACTGCGGCGTAATGTAGTTAACATAATCCGGCATTCGGCGCTGAATGGTGTCAACAATCACTTCTGCAGAATAACCACGCTCGGCATTATCGCGGTGAATTTTTTGAATCCACTCAAGGTTTACGATAGGGACAACACCAATGCCTAAATCTACGTGCTGGGCAATGTTATTGTTATCAGTTTTAACCAGGCCGTGTAAACCTTCGTAGAACATTAAATCAGAACCGGTTTCGATATCTTCCCAGGGAGTGAATTCCCCCGGCTTTTTATCAATACCTAAACGTGCATTGTGCTCAACCGCTTCCGGCTCAGAGTGCAGGTAGTAGCGTTTTTTACCAGTACCACTTTTAGAGTAAGACTCAAACAGCTCGGCCAGTTTGCCAAACTCATTGGCATTTTCACCAAAGTGACTGAAAAAGCGATTGCCATCTGCTTCGTGCTTAGCCATTTCAACTTTCATGGCTGCACGGTCAAATGCGTGGAAACTATCGCCTTCCACAATAACAGGTGAGATATTTTCACGGCGAAATATGTGTTCGAATGCTTTCTTTACAGTAGATGTACCAGCGCCAGATGAACCGGTAACTGCAACTACGGGATGCTTTTGGGACATGATGTCTCCTTAACTTATTGATATTTAAAAAACTTTCAGCAGATGCGGTTGTTTGTGAGCCCCTGCTTACTGAAATTCTGTCAGCCCTTTATCTAATGATCTAATATTGATCGGGCAAGTAGCCGGCTATTTTAGCGATTTTTGGCGCTGGGTGCGAATTTAATTACAGATGGCTTGTTTCAGGTTAAATTGATTAGGGGGTGAAGGCTGTCGTTGGTTGTTTGCTTTGAACTGTTTTTACTGGCATTGGGTCTATCCCTAATGGTGCCTACTTAAGCTGCAGTGCTAAAGATAAAAAATTGTTCTAAGTATTTGAATAATTACAGATTAAAATAAATGAAAACGCTAACAACGCAAATGAACGCCAATACACGCAAATAAAAGCAAAAGCTTAAAGCGAGTAGTGCGCCGCAGGTGCACAAACAAAACATTTGCGTTTATTGCGTTGTTCGCGTTCATTTGCGTTTTCTTTTGTTTTTTTTGGGGAAGCTCAGTGTGTCCCCTGATACTAAGCGTTTGGTCGGAAGTTAGAACAGGCTGGCATTAATCCACATATGCGTCGCAATACTCGCGGCATAGCCCAGCATAATTACCGGCGCCCATTTTAGATGCCCAAAGAAGGTGTACCTACCGCGTGCTGCACCCATCAGTGCAACCCCGGCTGCCGAACCTATAGATAGCATTGAGCCACCTACACCTGCGGTGAGGGTCACTAATAACCACTGCCCAACTGACATATCCGGCATCATGGTGAGCACTGCAAACATCACCGGAATGTTGTCGACAATGGCGGATAATATCCCTACAACCACATTCGCGGGGGTCGCATTCATGGCTGCTGACAGGCCCATTGCATTGCCCCAATCGGTATACATTAATTCGGATGCCAGAGATAAATAGCCGATAAATCCCAGCCCACCGACACATAACACTACCCCGTAGAAAAATAGCAGGGTGTCCCACTCGGCGCGAGACACACCATCAAACACATCAAAGGGCATGACATCCCCCATTACATGGCTGGCTTTGCGTTCATCGTAAGGTATATCGGGGTATTCTATATAATGTGTTTTTTTCAGATAAAAACCAAAGAATTTTAAATAGGCCAGGCCGGTTAACATACCAATCACTGGCGGCAGGTGCAGGAAGTTGTGAAAGCTCACCGCGGTAGCGATGGTAAAAATAAATAAAGCAATAATGCGCCTGGCACCACGCTTCATTTTTACCGATTCACCATCACTGGCGGGTTGTTCATTGGGAATGGAAAATTGCATTATGAATGCGGGTACTAACCAGTTGACCAGTGACGTAACAAACAGTGCAAAGAACGACCAGAAGTCAACCGAGCCGTTAGATGCCTCGACAGATTTTTGCCACACCATTATTGTGGTGATATCACCAAAGGGCGAGAAAGCGCCTCCGGCATTGGCGGCAATAACAATATTTATCGCCGCAATTAAAATAAATTTATTATTGTCACCGCCGACGGCCATGACCACCGCGCACATTAATAATGCGGTGGTTAAGTTATCGGCAATCGGTGATATAAAGAAGGCAAGTACGCCGGTAATCCAGAACAGCTGGCGAAAGCCAAAGCCTTTTCTGCATAGCCATGAGCGCAGTGCATCAAACACCTGGCGTTCCTGCATGGCATTGATGTAGGTCATCGCCACTAATAAAAACAACATTAACTCTGCATATTCCAGCAGGTTGTGGCGCACTGCAGCTTCCGCATCATGGTTAAAACCGTTGCTGGCATAGACGTATGCAATCAGTGCCCAGATAACCCCGGCAGCTAACACCACCGGTTTTGATTTGCGCAGATGAATAAACTCTTCTGCCATGACAAACACATAAGCAATAATAAAAATGGCCAGTGAGGTAAAGCCAACCCAGTGGCTGGTGAGGTCTATCCAGTGTTCAGCCTGTGCGGATGCGAAACTAAGTGAGGGGAAAAGAAAGAGTATAAAAAAAAGAAAAAATAGTTTTTATGGGTCACCGTTTGAATCCTGTGCAGTTTTTTCTAACGGAAATTAGCCTGAAAAATATTCTTAAGGGGATTTTAAAAAGAGTATAGACACAAAAAATTGGCGCTGCTGCCAGCGCCGGTTTAGTTTAAACGGATTCGGTTTTATAAAATATTTTAAAATTTATAACCAACACCTACACTGATTACGGTTGGATTGATGTCGACATCAGCGGAACCAAGTACGTTATTCTTTGCTGTAGTTTGAATACTGATGTAGCGAATATCAGCACTTAAAAACCATTTTTCATTGATGTCGTAATCTACACCAAGTTGAGCAGCAAGACCGAATGAATCGTCCAGTGATAAGTCGGTGCCAACGCCAACGGCTTCATCCAGTGAGGAGTCAAAGAAGGTGGTGTAGTTTAAACCAGCACCAATATAGGGGCGTAGTTTTGACTGCGGGTTAAAGTAATATTGCAGGCTGAATGTGGGTGGAAGCTGTTTGGTTGAGCCCACTTTGGTTCCGTCTGCTGTAATATCATGCTCAAAAGGTAGTGCTGCTAATACTTCAAGGCCGAGATTATTGCTCATCATGTAAACAAAAGTAAAGCCAAGGTTGGTGCTGTCATCTGCTTCGGCGACTACCGCAGGTACATTGCTAAAGCCTGTGCTATTGCTACTCGGCGACACCTGCGTTGCAGTAAAGCGCATAAACATATCGCCCTCCTGAATAGCCTGTGTCGAAAAGGATGCTGCGCCCATGGCCATGCCAAGAGAAGTTAAAATTGCGATTGATAGGGTTTTCTGTTGTGTCACTGTGCCCACCTGCGATGTAATAATATTGTGGGCGTGAAAACATCAGAATATTCTAATTTAGAATTGATATAGATCAGTTTCTTGTGCTGGTGCCTGTTTTCGATGCTTTAGAGCAGGCAATTGTCGATATAGATCAAAATGGAAATTGAACTAAAGTAGATCTGCTTGACTTAACACCGGGTAGTTAGCGCCTGACGTTGATCCTGCAATGGAGCGCTGAATGGTGATCTGTTTTAACATGCCAATAAATGACTCGGCGGTTTGAGGGCTTAAATTAGCAAGATTGTAGGCAATCCACAGGGTACGTTTAATATTCAACAGGTTGATTTTCAGGTGATACAGGCTGTTTCGCTCCAGAAAGTTGCTGACAGCAAACTGGGGTAAAAAACTCACCTGTTTACCGCGCTGTAAAATTTCAATAATGGTATCGGTTGAGCCAACTTCCATATCGATATGTCCCAGTTTTATATTCTGGTGCTGCAGGGTTTTATCCAAAGTGCCGCGAATGGATGATGAAGCTTCGCGCAACACATAATGCAAGCGCCCAAGTTCATCCAGCTCAATGGCTTCCCTGCCCCACAGTGGATGCCCCGGCCCACAAACCAGGAGTAGCTCATCTTCCATCCAGGGCTCGACTGTGATATTGGGGTGGCGGGGTGATTGTTCCAGTAAAGCAATATCTGCAAGGCCAGTGGCAAGCCGGGTGTGAATCCGCCGAGAATAGCCAAGGCGGCTTTCAATACGTAAATTGGGTTGGGAGTCGGCAAAGTGCATTAAAATATCCGGTAAGATATGTTCGCCAATTGCGAAGGTGACTTCAAGGCGAAGACGATTATGCCCGGCACGTAATGATGCGAGGTCATCTAGCAAACTGGCCTGATGCTGTAATACCAGCCGTGCATAGGCATAAACCTTTTCGCCAGCGGTGGTGAGTTTGAGTTTTCTGCCCTGATGTTGCATCAGTGCAACACCGTAGCAGGAATCTAATGAGCGCAGGCGTTTGGTGACCGCGGGCTGCCCGATATACAGCGCATCGGCCGCACGGTTGACGCTACCGAGTTCTACTACAGCTTTGAGTGCGGCGAGGGATTTATAGTCCGGAAGGTTAATATATTCCATGCAGGAATATTAAGTCATTTCAATTCACTTGAATAGTGCTTTTAAACAGGGCATTATCCCGCCTCGTTTTAGAATGCCACCCCTAACTTAATTGTGTGAGTGTCTAATCGTTTCCAAATGGGAATATACCCATGGAGACTTATCGAGTGGTTCAATCGGGTTCATGTGCGTAGCATCTGCGTATTTTAAGTCAAAAGATTGAAGTGAAATTTATATTACACAGCGTTAAAATTAGCGGCTGCGTAAAAATTATAAGTAATTAAAATAAGAATTGGAGAAGTCTATGACCGCAATGGCCGATGAGGAAACTACCGTGGCAATATCCACGACAATTTCCATAAAACAAATAGTAGCGGGTATTGTTTTTTTAGCCGCGGCTCTGCTGCTGGGTAAGTATGCGGCACCCAGTATTGAAATTGCGTGGGTCACCGGCATTTTAATGTTAACGGTTTATCTGTTTGCATTTGAAATAGTAGGTGTCGATGTGGCTGCCGTATCGGTGATGGTGCTGATTGGCCTGTCATCTTTGTTTGCACCTTTTATGGGGCTGCAGGAAGGACTGGTGGATACCAATCATTTGTTTGATGGCTTTGCTTCAAATGCGGTAATGTCGATTATTGCAGTTATGATTATTGGCGCCGGTTTAGATAAAACCGGCTTAATGTCAAAAGTCGCGGCATTTATTTTAAAAGTGGGCGGCACCTCAGAAACCCGCATCATTCCAATTATATCTTCAACGGTTGGGGTGATTTCCTCGTTTATGCAAAACGTTGGCGCCGCCGCATTATTTTTACCGGTTGTCTCGCGCATCTCTGCCCGCTCTGGTTTGCCCATGTCGCGCCTATTAATGCCGATGGGTTTTTGTGCCATTTTAGGTGGTACGGTGACGATGGTTGGCTCTAGTCCGTTAATCTTATTAAATGATTTAATTCTGGCGTCTAATCAGGCGTTACCTGCTGACCAACAAATGGAAACCTGGGGTTTATTTTCAGTAACACCGGTGGGTTTAGCGTTGGTATTAACCGGGATTATTTATTTTGTTGTTGCTGGTCGTTTTGTGTTGCCAGTAACCAGTAGCGAAAGTTCTACTTCTGGCTCTGATCCGATGAAATATATTCAGGAAGTTTACGGTGTGGGTTACAAACTTTCAGAGTTAGTGGTAACGGAAGAAAGTGGCATCATTGGCCGGACGCTGGATGAAATTGAATCAGTGCATCGCATTCGTATTATTGCCAGTAAACAGCAAGGCGAAGATTTGCGTTTTGGCCCGGGTTCAGTGGCACGTGATACCGCAATTGCTTCGGGTATGGTGTTAGGTGTTATCGCAGAGCCGGAACATTTAAAAAATTATGCTGAAGAATATAAATTAAAATTACGCGATGAGTTGCGTACTTTTTCTGAATCTTTATCCGCATCTAAAGCCGGTGTTGCCGAAGTGGTTATTCCACCGGGCTCAAGCTTAATTGGCAAAACGGCGCGTGATATCTGGATGCGTAAAACGTATGGTTTAGCATTGATTGGATTACACCGTGATGGTGAAACCAAACGTGAAGGTGATGATATTCGTAACAACCCTTTTATTGCCGGTGACACTTTAGTGGTGCACACCGCATGGGATGCGTTACAACGTATTGAAAAAGATCGTGACTTTGTTGTAGTAACAACTGAGTATCCAAGAGAAGAAGCGCGGCCACAAAAATTAGTGCCGGCGTTAGTGTTTTTTGGCATTGCATTAAGTTTAGTTTTATTCACTGATTTGCGTTTGTCGGTTGCATTGTTAACCGGTGCGGTGGGTATGATTTTATCCGGTGTGTTAAAAGTTGAAGAAGCCTATGAGGCGGTTAGCTGGAAAACGGTTTTCTTGTTAGCGTCGTTAATTCCATTAGGTGTAGCAGTTGAAACATCCGGCACAGCAAAATGGATTGCGGAACAAACTTTATCAGTGATGGGTGAAAGCCCGGAAATTTGGGTAGTGCAATTAGTGATTGCAGTGTTGGCGACGTTCTTTACTTTAGTGATGTCGAATGTCGGGGCAACGGTTTTATTAGTGCCACTGGCAGTCAATATTGCGCTACAAATTCCCGGTGCTAATCCAGCGGTATTTGCATTAACGGTTGCAATCGCAACATCAAATTCATTTTTAATTCCAACCCATCAGGTTAACGCTTTAATCATGGGGCCTGCGGGTTACCGTGTGCCGGACTTTATGAAAGCCGGCGGCGTTATGACGATATTGTTTTTAGTTGTTATGATGTTAATGATGAATGTTGTGTTTGGGTAGTTAAGGGTTTAAAAATCGCGAGCTAAAGCTGCGCACCTACCGTAACCGTAGGCGCGCAGCTTTAGCTCGCGACGGGGTCATCAAAATTGAATAAAAAAATAAAAGTTTAAAGAGCAAATTAAAATGAATTTTTTAACGAATAAAACGCATGTAATTGTTGCGTTATTGACACTGTTATTCTCGCTATTTTTATCAGGTACATTATTTGCCAGCACCGGTGGCGATGCAAAGTCGTGGAATATGACCAGCAGTGCGGTTGGTTATTTTTCACTGGCAATTTTTGGTCTCGCTTATCTTTTGGTAATGGCAGAAGAGTTTACTCATTTAAGAAAATCCAAGCCGGTGATTATTGCAGCGGGTATTATCTGGGGTAGCATCGCCTGGGTTGCAGCTCAGCATGGCATGTCGGCAGAAGCTGAAGCCGCTGTGCGCCATAACTTGTTAGAGTACGCAGAGTTAATGCTGTTTTTATTAGTGGCAATGACCTACGTAAACTCAATGGAAGAGCGCAAAGTTTTTGATGCACTGCGTGCCTGGTTGGTAAAAAGTGGTTTTGGTTTTAGAGCACTGTTCTGGATTACCGGCATTCTCGCCTTCTTTATTTCACCCATCGCCGATAACTTAACCACGGCATTATTAATGTGTGCAGTGATTATGGCCGTGGGTGGTGACAACACAAAGTTTGTCAGTATTTCATGCATTAATATTGTGGTTGCGGCAAATGCCGGTGGTGCATTTTCACCGTTTGGCGACATCACAACATTGATGGTCTGGCAAAAAGGCATGGTTGAATTCTGGACTTTCTTTGCGCTGTTTATTCCATCGGCAGTTAACTTCTTAGTGCCTGCAGCAATTATGCATTTTGCGATTCCCAATGTTAAGCCCGAAGCCGGTGGTGATGACGTGCAAATGCAGCGCGGGGCAAAACGCATTATCTTTTTATTCTTTTTAACCATTGGCACCGCTGTATCTTTCCATAACTTTTTACACATGCCACCAGTGATTGGTATGTTGACCGGTTTAGGTTATCTGCAATTTTTTGGTTTCTTCCTGAAGAAAACCGCAGACCGGGACAATGCGGGTTGCGATACTGCCAATAGAGATGCCACTTTAGGCACACCGGCATTTGATGTATTTAATCCGGTAGCAAAAGCCGAGTGGGATACCCTGCTGTTTTTCTACGGCGTGGTTTTATGTGTGGGTGGTTTAGGCTTTCTGGGCTATTTAGGCATGGCATCCGAGATTATGTACAACCAGTGGGGCGCTACCACAGCCAATGTTGTGGTGGGTGTGCTGTCAGCCATTGTTGATAATATTCCGGTGATGTTTGCGGTATTAACCATGAACCCGGATATGTCGATTGGGCAGTGGTTATTGGTGACATTAACCGCCGGTGTGGGTGGTTCATTGCTGTCCATCGGTTCTGCTGCAGGTGTGGCGTTAATGGGGCAGGCCCGCGGAAAGTATACTTTCTTTGGTCACCTGAAGTGGACACCGGCGATTGCGCTGGGCTATGCGGCGAGTATATATGTGCATATGCTGGTTAATAGTGCGTATTTCACGGGTTAATTTCCCAGATTAATTTCCCAGATTAATACCCTGTAAGGCGCTGAGTTGCTTAATATTTTGTATGGTAAAACTTACAGGTATTTTCAATTCAGCAGCCTGATCTATAAAAAATTTAACAATAACAAAGCAATACGCTTATGTTATTAGCGTGCTTTTCACTTTTGTAACTACCAATCCATAAATTAACTGAAAAGTGAGCTCTACCCTGTTCGGGTGTTTGGCTATTTGCTTTAATAGTTTATAATAATTTTCTAATATTAAAGCAATGTATTCAAGGAATTTGAAAATGAAAAATTTAGTAAAAACACTGGCTGTAGCGGCTTTATTTTTAGCGACAAGCAGTGCGCAAGCGGTAATTATCGAAGAACAGTGGACAGATTACGATCCTTTGATTGGGGGTGGTGAAGCCGAGTACACGGTTATTAATGACTCTGGCAGCAGTATTTATGCATTTTTTATTGCGAATGATACTGCCACTAATAACTGGAGCACAAACAATGGCTGGGACTCTAGAAATATATTTGCATCTGAGTGGGACAGCCCGGATTCAACGATAAATTATTTAGGCGGCGTTGATAACCCTATATTTACAGCTGAGCTGGGATTGTTTAGCGACCTGTTCACCGGTTATGAGCAGGTATTGATGTATACCTTTAATTATTATAATCAGAATGGCCTGGATGCAAATCCGGATGCATTGCCAATTGCTGCCGGTGATACGGTTGGTGGATTTTTCTTTACAACCGAAGAGCTGGCATCACCTTTTGTCGCGATCGATCAAAGCGGCGCTATTGTGGGTGCGGGTGAAGCGGTACACGTTGTACCCGTTCCAGCAGCGGTTTGGTTGTTTGGTTCTGGTTTGATTGGCTTGGCGGGTATTTCCCGTCGTAAAGCATAACCTGCTTTAATCGCCATTCTAAAAAAGCCGGCTTTTAGCCGGCTTTTTTATGCTTTTTGAAAGAGTAAATCCCAAACCCCATGGCCAAGGCGTTGGCCACGTATTTCAAATTTAGTGGTGGGACGCTCTGCAGGCTTTGGCACATAAGTGTTGTCTTTGGATAAATTATTAAAGAGTTTGCTGCTGTTTAATGTGCTTAGCATATGCTGTGCATAGTGCTCCCAGTCGGTCGCTAAATGAAAAGTGCCCGCGGGCTTTAATATGCGCGCGACTTCAATTAGAAATTTGTCCTGCACAATGCGGCGCTTATTGTGTTTCTTTTTATGCCAGGGGTCGGGGAAAAATAACTGCAATCGGTCGATGCTGTTATCTGCAATTTGATCCTGTAACACATCAATCGCATCGTGATTGGAAACGCGCAGGTTGCTGCAATCTGAATTTTCAATTAAGCGCAGTAAACGACCAACCCCCGGGCGATGCACCTCAATGCCCAAAAAGTTTTTCTCGGGGCTGGCCTGTGCCATTTGAAATAATGAATCGCCGTTACCAAATCCAATTTCTAAAACCGTATGTGCTTCGCGCTTAAAAACATCCGTTAAATTTAAAGTGGCAGCAGAATAATCAACACCAAACTCAGCCCACTGAGTATCAATAGCCTGCTGCTGGCCAGTGGTTAAGCGGCCTTCGCGTTTAACAAAGCTGTGAATGGTGCGCATGTGTTTTTCAGTCATGGATTTTAAGTGATGGGAAAAGTGGTTATTAAGAAGCGCTAAATAAAATGCGCGTGAATACACACTTTATTTAGCGATGAGTTTATGTCGTGCTTAGAAAAACGTTCCATCAATGGGCGATGAGGCAGAAGCAAAACGTTTGCGTGGCATACGTCCGGCTAAAAATGCCTCGCGACCGGCTTCAACGGCTTTTTTCATTGCTGATGCCATGAGTACCGGATCTTTTGCTGCCGCAATGGCAGTGTTCATTAAGATGCCGTCGCAACCCAGTTCCATCGCAATGGCCGCATCCGATGCAGTGCCAACACCAGCATCAACTAAAATGGGCACATTGGCATTTTCAATAATCGTTAAAATATTATAGGGATTACGAATACCAAGGCCGGAGCCGATAGGTGCAGCTAGCGGCATAACCGCCGCGCAGCCGATTTCTTCAAGGCGCTTGGCAATGATGGGATCATCGGTTGTGTAAACCATAATATCAAAGCCATCTTTCACCAGAATTTCAGCTGCTTCGAGGGTAGCGGTGGTATCTGGGTAAAGGGTTTTTTCGTCGCCGAGTACTTCCAGTTTCACCAGATTATGTCCATCGAGTAATTCGCGCGCCATGCGGCAGGTGCGCACCGCATCTTCTACGGTATAGCAGCCGGCGGTGTTTGGCAAAATGGTGTACTTTTCAGGTGGTACTGCATCGAGTAAGTTTTCTTCGTCTGGATTCTGGCCGATATTGGAGCGGCGAATTGCGACGGTGATAATCTCGGCGCCACTTGCCTCAGTTGCTTCACGGGTTTCAGTTAAATCTTTATATTTACCCGAGCCAACGAGCAAACGAGATTGGTAGGTTTTGCCTGCAATGGTGAGAAGCTTGTCGTTCATATTGTTTTTTTTGGTGGTTGGTTTTTTGGGGCAGCTATCATAGCATTTAATGGGGTTTATTAGAATTGGGATTGTGTGGGTGGTTTTGGTGGTATTAGTGAAGGGGGCAGACTCAATTGAGGTTAGTTATGTGTTTGGAATTATGTCTTTGTCAGGTTTTTAGAGATGTATAGCCATCCCTGGCTATCGGTACCCGGCTCGACTCCTGTCGAGCGTTCGCAACGCTGCGAATGTGGGTAGGTAGATTCGGTCGTATGAGGTTAGTTATGTGTTTGGAATTATGTCTTTGTCAGGTTTTTAGAGATGTATAGCCATCCCTGGCTATCGGTACCCGGCTCGACTCCTGCCGAGCGTTCGCAACGCTGCGAATGTGGGTAGGTGCATTCGGTCGCATGGCGTTTATGTTGTGTTTAGAGTTATGTCTTTGTCAGGTTTTTAGAGATGTATAGCCATCCCTGGCTATTGGTACCCGGCTCGACTCCTGTCGAGCGTTCGCAACGCTGCGAATGTGGGTAGGTGCATTCGGTCGTTGCTCACCCCCCGCCAATTGCGTGGACTATTTCTATGTTGTCACCTGCGTTTAAAATGGTGGTTGGATGCTCGGCTTTGGGGATGATTTCTCTATTCACTTCTGCAGCGAGTCGTTTATTTGCCAGACCTTGCATTTCGATTAGCTGGCTTAAGGTTAGGCCGGTTTCTACTTGCTGTGGCTTTCCATTAAGTTGTATTTGCATATGATTTATTGTGTGGTTGAAAAAAACTGATTTTACACTGAAAATAGCGGCATTTGACCCATAATGGCAAAACTTATGCTATATCAATTGATTAAAAAGAAAGGCATACTAATAAACAAAAAATAAATCTGATTGCCGTAGCTTATCGAAATTTTTTAAAAGTTTATAATTAATGCTCTCATTTATTAAGCAAATAGCGTGTAAATTTTTAGAAAAAACGACAGCTGATGAGGAGTCTTTAGCGTGGGTTTTGTAGTGAATAAATTAATGCTAACTTGTATGAGCGGCATATTACTGGCCGTTTCGAGTGCAGGTCATGCGGGTATCAATCCGTTTAAAAAATCAAAGAATTATACATTCGGGTCAAATATTGCCTGGTATGAGCATAATAATGTGGCGGTTAAATCGGGCTCAGTAAAAGAGGGTTCTGATACAAATTACTATCACATAAATATTGATAATGATCAGATTTTACTACGATTGGGTAAAAACGACCCGAGCGGTGAGCTGGAAAATACACGGCTTCTTGACGGGCTTTCCATTGTTAACGTTATAGTTGATGGTCAGCAGTTACCGTTGTTTAGCTGGTGCTTACAAAATCAACAAAATCCGGGTAATAAACTTAAGCAAAATGCAATTGTTGCCAATGGTGTTTGTATCAATGCTGGGGGTGGTGGTGATTTTGTGATGCACCTGGACAAGCAAACGCGCAATATTTTGCATGCGGCTAAAGTGCTTGAATTTGTGGTTGAGCCATATGGGCGCGCGGTTAAGCTAACGTATAGCATGCATGGCTATACGGCTATAATCGATGAGATTAATAAGCCTGCACCGGTAGTGGTAAAGCCTGCGCCAAAGCCTGTTGTGGTAGTGGCGCCTGCGCCGAAGCCGAAGCCTAAGCCTAAGTCAAAGCCCAAACCTAAGCCGGTGAAGATGTGTTATGCAAGGGCGCCAGTGGCATTTAAGACCCAGATTTCGACGCTGAGTTATCCGTGTAATGATAAGGCGAAAAAAGCCAGTGCCGAGTCTAAAATTGCAGCTCAAGTTAAACAGGAAGAGGATAAACTGGCGAAGGCTGATGAAGAGCTGGAGATGAGGCAGCGTGCCCGAGAGGATACTAAACGCGAAGCCGAATGGGACACTAAGCAATCTTCTTTGTGGATCTCGCGCTGTAAAAAGCACTGGGCTAAAAATACCAGCCCATGTTATTGCGAGAAATATCTGGACCAGGCGCCGCCAGGGATTACAAATACCTGCGGAAAATAGCCACAGTTAGTTTTGGTTTTACCCAAAGACCCGCATCGATTGATGTGGGTCTTTGTTTATTGGACGCTAAGAATTTATACTGCTCTGATCTTTAAGTCGTGTTTAAAATTTGAGTTTTTAATTATTATAATGGCGCTTTTAAAGCTCGCCAAATGAGTGATGAATATCAATGACGGATTGTATTATTGTGGGTGGCGGCTTGCTGGGCATGCTGAGTGCCCGGGAGCTGAAAAAGTCAGGTGTTGATGTTTTGTTGCTGGATAAGGGCGAGCTTGGGCAAGAGTCGTCCTGGGCCGGCGGCGGCATTCTTTCCCCGCTACATCCCTGGCGTTATCCCGATGAAGTGAATCAGCTGGCGCATATCGGGCATCAGATCTATCCGCAGATTGCTCGTGAACTTTACAGTGAAAGTGGCATTGATCCACAATATATTCGCAGTGGATTACTAGTGTTAAACAATCGCAGCGAAAGTGAGAGAAATGAGCAGGCTGACGCCCTCGCCTGGGCTGAAAAATGGTCAATGAATCTATCACTTTTAGATGATAGTGCGGCCATTCAAAGTGTGGCCCCCGGTATTGCAAAGTCATTTGAGCAAGGTATGTGGCTGCCGGATATCGGACAGATGCGCAACCCGCGGCTGGTGCAAGCAGCTAAAGGCAGCCTGCAGAGTTTGGGTGTGGAATATCGTGAGCATGTTGGTGTTGAATCGCTAAATATAGCTAAGGGAAGAGTTACGGGTGTGGTTGCCAATGGTGAAACCCTGCATGCTAAGCAGGTGCTTATTGCGGGTGGGGCATGGAGTGCTGAGCTTCTTAGGGGCTGCACTGATGTGCCTGACATAACACCGGTAAAAGGCCAGATGATATTGTTTAAGGGGCCGGTCGGTTTGCTTAAAAGTATTGTACTGGTTGAGAATAGATACCTGATTCCGCGTAAAGATGGTCGGGTGTTGTGCGGTAGTTCTATTGAGCACAGCGGTTTCGATAAGTCGACTAGTCAGGATATTAAGCAGGCGCTGCTCGATAGCGCGATTGAGATTTTCCCCGAGCTGGCGCAATTACAAATAGAGCATCACTGGGCGGGTTTGCGACCGGGTAGCCCCGAAGGTGTTCCATTTGTGGGGCGACATAAAAATGTCGAGGGATTGTATGTCAATGCAGGTCACTATAGAAATGGCGTTATACTGGGTATTGCCAGTTGCCAACGAGTGGCGGCGGAAATTATGGCTGATTTCCACTGAGTTTGAAACAGTCGTAGCATTGAAATAGAACTGTTTTTACCTTTCGTCAGAACCGAGACTCGCCTTATCTTCGAATGCATGACATTGCATTCAACTTCATCTTAAATAGCATCATGAAAAAAATATCTGGATTTACCTTATTAGAGCTTTTGACCACTGTAGCTATTGCTGGTGTCGTAATGGCGTTAGCTGTTCCAGCAATGAAGAGTTTTGTGCAAAGGGGCAAGATGACATCATATGGAAATGAGCTGGTTTCTGCTATACAGCTAGCTCGAGCTAATGCAATTAAAAACGCTGGTTTTGCTTGTGTTTGCCCAACCACTAATGCCATGGATGCGGTTCCCGCATGTAGTGGAAGTAATGATTGGGAAACAGGCTGGATGGCTTTCAGTGATTCTACAGGTGATTGCGTTTTTAATCCCGCAGATGCGACCCCGGATGTTTTAATAAAAGTTATGGATGATGATGGCTTCGATAATTTTACTGTGCGCAATAATAATTCATCAATAAATAGCCTGGACTATATTCGATTTAATTCGCGTGGTGTGCCGGTGCAGCCTGGTGGAGCAAGTCAACAGGGAATGTTTACAATTTGTGATGAAAGAGGTGTAGGCCTTGATGCAAATGGAGATTCAATTACCAGAGGTATTGAACTCAGCGGCGCCGGTAGTGTAAGAAGCTTGCGAGATGCAGCTAAGCTAACGAGTTGTCCATAACGTTTTTAATGATTTGAATATTGGAACTGTCCATGAAACTTAAGTTACTTACCAAAAAGAAGCAAAGTGGTTTTACCTTGCTAGAGTCATTGATGTCACTGTTTGTGTTAACGGTTGGTATTCTTGGTGTGGCTGGTATGCAAATGCAAGGTATGAAGGCCGGCAACGTTGCCAAACAGCGCATGATTGCGGTTTCATTTACAGAAGAGTTAATGGAGCGCATTAGAGCTAACCCGGCAGCTGTTTCAGACTACGGTACAGTTACACCTGCGAGTAATGGCTGTTCTTCTGGCGCAGTTTGCACGGCAACAGAAATGGCGGCAGATGACTTATTTGTCTGGGATGCAGGTGTAAATAATGCTTTGCCTGGTGCTCCAACCGTGAATGTGACTGTGACACCTGTCGATGATGTTGTATTAGATCCTGGCAATTTGGGCCGCAGCATCAGTATTGATATTTCATGGGCCGACCGAGACTACACGCACTCGTTTAACTCGACAGCACTTATTAACGTTGTACAACCATAATGGTGGCCATCAGAATGCAAAAACAAACAGGTTTTACGCTTATTGAATTAATGGTCAGTATGGGGATTGGGCTATTTTTAATTGCAGGTGTGTTTAGTGTTTACTTAAACAGCAGCCAAAGTCAAAAGGTGGTCGAAGACGAAGTTAAGTTAACAGATGATGCTCGGTTTGCACTGGAAACGATTAGCTTTGACTTAAGGCAAGCGGGTGTATACGGCACCTTAAATCATGAATCATACGATAAAGTAGACGCGGCGAGTAAAAATTTGACTCAAATCACGTCTACGTCCCAGTGTGATACAGCAACACCGGGCTGGATTACTCGTGTAGAGCGCCCGGTTTTTGCATCGGATAATGCTAACCCTTACGGAGCTGACTGTATTCCATCGTCTACCTATAAGGTTAATACGGATGTTTTAGAAGTGCGTTATGTAAATCGCATTGAAGATGCGGAAAATAATAATTTAATCGCTGATGCTATTTATATGAATAGCGACTCAAATAATGCCCAGTTCTTTATTGGCTCAGCACCCCCCGCTATTACAACGCCGCAATCACGTAACTACAGGGTAGTTACTAAAGCATATTATATAAGCGACTACACAGATTCTGTTGGTGATGGCATACCGTCACTCCATGTTGTTTCATTACAGCCTGGTCCGTCTGTGACAGATACGCTTTTGTTATCGGGTGTTGAGAATTTACAACTGCAATTTGGTTTAACCGCAACGAACAAAGGAACATCGGTTGTGACATGGGTAGACCCAACAGCTGCAATGCCCTGGGATCGTGTGATTGCTGCACGAGTGTGGTTAGTTATGAAATCAAAAAGCAGAGTTAAGGACACTCCTGCGTCGGGGTCATTCGAAATACCCGGCAGCACATTAAATACACTGGAAAATGTCAGTATCCTGGATACTGATGGATATCGTAGAGTGATGGTAACTACAGCTGTGCGTTTGCGTAACATGAATACAGGTGGCAGATAGGTATGAAAAACTTGAAATTTAAGCGACAGCAGTCAGGTGCGGCACTGGTTATTGGTTTAATTATATTATTGGTGATGACGTTGTTAGGTGTTACCAGTATGAATACAAGCCGTACAGAGCTTAAAATTGCAGCTAACATTCAAAACCGGAGCGTTGCATTTCAAACAGCTGAAACAGCAACCCAAAGAGTGCTGATCAGTTCGGCAACGCTATGGGGTGATATTGATAATATTCAGCAATTCTCATTTGCACCAACGGGCCAGGATTATTCGGCGGCAACTGAAATGCAGTTTGAAGATTGCCGAAATAACCCCGAAGGTTATAGCCTGGAAGGGGATGGCGTTGGTGATGGCACCGGTAGCAGCAACAAGGCAGTCGTTCACAACGTAAAATCGGTGGGTTCAGCGCTATCATCTGGAACGGCTGTTGCTAAAAGTTCAGTTGTTGTCGGTATTCAAACTATGTTGGCGGGTTGCACTCCGCCTTCCAGTTAATTTCATACAGGAAGAAAACTATGAAATATGTATTTAAAAAAATTATAACGCTAATACTGGTTTTATCTAGTACCACAGCTATGGCAGGCAGAATACCTGTGGAAACGCAGGGTGCGTTTGAACTGCCAGCAACGCTATATTTTCTGGGTAAGAGCTTAAGCGGTTCTTTGCATGGTCAGAAATGTGAAGAGTGTCCTATCGAGAAGCTAAAAATCACGCCTCAAACGAGGGCTTTTGTTGGTAAGAAAGAAGTTGGTCTTGCGAGCAGAGTGGGGATTACACGGAAGCCGGATCTGGTTATTTATGAATTAAAGTCAAAAAAAGTGCTTAAACTGGTTTGGCGTACAGCTAAGTAACCTGTTTGTGAAGATTTGAGGATATTGTTATGAGAAAACTTTTTAAACATGTACAAACAGGCTGTATATCTGCATTGGTGACGCTATTGGTTATTGGGCCTGCAGTTGCGGAAGATATTGAAATTTACCAGGCTGGTAATCAGAGTACCGCCGCAGTTAATCCCAATATTTTATTTATACTTGATACCTCGGGCAGCATGGATCGCACAATAGAAGTAGATGAGGTCTATGACCCTTTGACTGATTATAGTCTGAGAACGGGCGCATGCTTTGATAATACCCGCATGTATCCATCGATTAACAGTAATGTCGATTGCTCTTCTGTTTATACGGATAACTATTTCAAAATTTCACAGAACCAATGCAACCGTGCAACAGAATCTTTTGCAGTTACCGGCTTTTATAATTCAACCTTTGCTCAATGGCAAAGTGTAGATGAGTATTGGGGGCAGCCAAAGCGTAATGTTATATCAGACCCCAGTGACCCAATTAATAGTGATAATAACTATATCGAGTGTGCGCCTGATCAGGGTATTCACGGCAATGGTGGTGCAGCGACTCATGTTAATGTTGGCGGTGGCACAGAAGCCTATACAACTAGCTCAACGGATGAAGAACTAAGCTGGGGTGCGATTAGTGGGCGTGAGGTGATGACTATTTATTCAGGCAACTGGATGAATTATAAAATCACCGCTGGCACAGAAAATAGAAACTACCTGGATATTATGCGGGGCGTTATCAATGATTTAATTTTCAGTGTAGATGATGTGAATATTGGATTAATGAGATTCCATCAGGCGAGTTGGCCAAATGGCGGTCCAGTCCGTTATCCGGTGCAGGATGTAGCGATTAATCGTCAGGCAATGAAAGATGAAATGGCGCTATGGGATCATGATGGTTATACGCCTCTGTCCGAAACGCTTTATGAAGCCTACCTGTACTATAGCGGTGGTTATGTTAAATACGGCAAAACCTCAACTCCACCCAGTGTTAATGAATCGCTGGCCGATGGTGGCATTATTGTTGAATCAACTGACCCGTTAGTTGAAGCGACAGCTAACCCTCGATATAAAAGCCCAGTGGACCCTGATTTTGCGGGTTGTCAAAAGCAGTTTATTATCGTGCTCTCTGATGGTGAGCCAACCCGTGATACCGATGCGGAAGATGAAATAGAAGCGCTTCCTGGTTTTGTGGCTACTAATGGAAGTACAGTAGATTGTTCAGGTTCAGGTTCAGGCTCATGCCTTGATGACCTTGCAAAATATATGAATGAAACGGGTTACATTGCATATGTTGGAGGTGGTGAGTTTGTCGGTGATTTTAACCCGAATACAGTTGCTGAACCTGTTAAAACTAATACTTACACTATTGGATTCGGTTCAGATATTCCCATTCTTGAAGATACGGCTAGTCAAGGTGGAGGTGAGTACTTTATTGCCTATAATGCGACGGACCTGTTAACAACGTTAACGTCAATTATTAGCTCAATCACCGGCACGCATACAACATTTTCATCTCCAGCGGTTTCGGTTAATGCGTTTAACCGCACCACAAATAGAAGTGATCTGTACTTTACGTTGTTCAAGCCGGAGACTCAGCCACATTGGGATGGCAATTTTAAGCGCTTTAAATTAAGTTTTACTGATACGGGCATACCTCAAATTATTGATCAAAATGATGATCCGGCTATTAATGGTGATACAGGGTTCTTTTCAGAAGAGGCATTAAGCTACTGGACAGCATCAGCTGATGCACCCGCTGGTGATGGCCGTGATACATCGCTTGGTGGTGCTGCAAGTAAGTTATTTAATGGCACTCCCACGAGTGACGGTCGTAAGGTTTATACATACCTCGATGGTGCAACAGGTGATTTAAGTGATCCGGATAACAGGGTATGGCGAAGTGCACCTGGCATGCGTGAAGCTTTTGGAATGCCTGCGGGTACAACTGATACGGTGGTGATCGATGGATATAATAAATTGATTGATTGGGTGCGTGGTATAGATGTTGATGATGATTATGGCAGTGGCACCGGTGGTCTTACGGGTGGTGATGGCAGCACAACAGATGCCAGACCGGTTATGGGTGACCCATTACATGCACAACCAGCATTGGTTCAGTATGGTGGAACAGATACTAATCCGGATATTACGGCTTATGTAGCAACGAACGATGGCCTGTTACATGCATTTTCAACCGCTACAGGCGTAGAGCAATTTGCCTTTATCCCTAAAGAGTTATTAGGCAAGATGAAGAGCCTGTATGAAAACACAGGTGCTCAAAAGTTTTATGGGCTGGATGGCACCATATCGCCTTATATTATTGATAATGATGTTGATGGAATAATTGAGCCAGGCAATGGCGATAAGGTATATATTTTCTTTGGAATGCGCAGAGGTGGTAGCAATATATATGCACTGGATGTGACCGATAGAGATGCACCAGAATTAATGTGGACAATAAGAGGTGGTCCGGATGCACTCGGTGTGGGTGTTGCTGATACATCTTTAGGCGATTATAAAGACCTGGGTCAAACCTGGTCGAAGCCTACGGTTCGTATTATTCGACTCGGTGGCGATGACGTGCCGGTATTAATTTTTGCTGGTGGTTATGACACAGATCAGGATGGTGTTTTAGCAAGAACGAATGATGATATTGGTCGTGGTATTTATATTGTGAATGCATTAACCGGGGCACCGTTATGGCGAATGGGGCCAGATGGTGCGGCAGACCTGACGAATACGGATATGAATTATAGTATTCCATCCGATGTGTCTGCTGTAGATACTAATGGGGATGGTTATGTTGATCACATTTATGTCGGCGATATGGGTGGGCAGATATGGCGTGTTGATATCGATAACTTATTAGGTGAAAGCACCGGAACGATTGCATCTATTATCACAGGTGGGCGAATTGCTGATTTAGCCGATGATTCTGTTATTAGTAATCGACGTTTTTATTATCCACCAGCGGTAGCAATAGGCAAAGATGATAATGATGTGGCGTATACAGCCTTAGTTCTAACATCGGGTTATCGGGCGCACCCGATGGATGATGATATACAGGATAAAATCTTTATGATTCGTGACACGCCGGTTAATGGCAAGCCAACAACATATAATACTGTCGTGGTGAATGACAGTACGGAAGACTTATATGATGCAACGGCAAACTTAATTGGACAGGGAACAGATAGCCAGAAGACGATTGCTAAATCCAGCCTGAATTCTGCAAACGGATGGTTTATTGATCTTGATTTTGATGCTGCCGAAAAAGGCTTAACCAAAGCGTTGATATTTGCAGGTGATATTTTTCTGACAACGTATGAGCCAAATGACCCAACAGTATCTACCAATGTGGCGAGTTGCACACCACAGCAGGGTGTTGGTTATTTGTATCATATTGATTTGTTTGATGGTCAGCCGGTTAAAAACTATGAAACTATTGTGAATAATGATGGGGAAGCACTAGATACGTTAGACAGACGCGTTAAAGTAGCACGAAGCGGTATACCAGCAGACCCAACCGTGATTATAACCAAAGAAGGTGGTGCGCGATGTGTGGGTACCGAGTGCGACAAGTTGGATGGTGCTAATTTACATAAAACCATTTACTGGTTTGAAGACGATAATTAACCATTAATATCGACGAGATATTTAGAGAGATATAATATGCTTAAAATAAAACAGAACGGTTTTACGCTAATTGAGTTAATGATAGTTGTTGGGATTGTCGGAATACTTGTTGCTGTGGCGTACCCCGCATATCAGTCACATACGCAAAAAGTTCGTCGCACAGATGCGACAGACGGTATATTACGTGCGGCTGAGAATCAGGAAAAATTTTATCTGGCTAATAGCGGGTATACGCGTTTGATTGCTAGCATCGGTGGTGCTAATACCAGCCATGGTTATTACACACTTAGTGTTGTGACTAATGGAGCAACTGATAATGATGGTACAACCTATACTATAACCGCAACGGCTATCGCTGGACCTCAGTTTTCAGACCCGCAATGTGGCGATGGGAACCCGATTACATTAACCTCTGCAGGCCAGAAAAATCCTCCGGTATGCTGGTAATAAATGCGCTGTGTTGTTCTAATTTATAAAGTTAGCGCTGCCTAAGCTCCTTAGGCAGCTGAAAAACAATATTCTCTCTGGGGCCGCTATCGCTTGATAGTTCGGCTCCAAACCAGTTTTTAATTGTATTAACGACTTCTTCAACTAATAATTCAGGTGCCGATGCACCGGCACTTAAACCCACCGTGTTAACGTTAGTAAACCATTCCTTTTTAAGCTCACTTGCATTATCAACTAAATAGCCAGGCACATTATTTTTTAAGGCCAGCTCTTTTAAACGGTTAGAGTTTGAGCTGTTAGGTGAGCCAACAACAATAATAATATCCGCTGTCTTGGTTAGGGTTTTAATTGAATCCTGACGATTTTGAGTGGCATAACAAATATCATCTTTTCGTGGCCCTTGAATATCGGGGTACTTTTGCTTAAGTGCACTGATGATTCCCTGGGTGTCGTCTACCGATAAAGTGGTTTGAGTTACATAAGCCAGGTCCTGCACATTAAGTAAATTTAATTTTTTGACATCAGTAATGGTTTCTACTAAATGCATTTCTGCATTGCTATTATTAAACTGCCCCATGGTTCCATCTACTTCCGGGTGACCCTCGTGACCAATTAAAATAACATTAGTGTTTGTTTTGGCATAACGAGCAACTTCGAGGTGAACTTTAGTCACTAATGGGCAGGTTGCATCAAAAATTTTAAGTTGTCTTTTTTTAGCTTCGTTTTGAACAGATTGTGACACGCCGTGTGCACTAAAGATGACGATACAGTCATCGGGTATTTCATCAAGCTCTTCAACAAATATTGCGCCGTTTTCTTTAAGGCAATTAACGACATATGTGTTGTGCACAACCTCGTGGCGAACATAAATAGGCGCGCCAAAAATTTCCAGTGCACGCTCCACAATTTCAATGGCACGGTCAACGCCGGCACAAAAGCCACGGGGGTTAGCGAGTTGTATTTTCATGATTAAGTAAAATAAATAATGTTAAAAGTAAATAAATTAAGATGTAGTGATAAGTCAAGCTACGCCAGAATATCAATGATTTTGGCTGTAAATTGAATTTGACGGCCGGCGAGGGGGTGACTAAAGTCAACTTCAACTTCATCACCGGAAACGTGAATAATGGTGCCCATTATTTCAGTGTCATCGGGACCGTCAAAAGCAATAACCTGACCTTCTTCGGGTGGCATATCTTCCGGGAAATCTTCAACGGGCATGCTGTGAATATTGTTTTCATCGGGCATGCCAAATGCCAACTCAGGAGATAAAGTGGCACAAACCGTGTCGCCTTTTGATTTTCCAATAAGGGCATCTTCCATTCCATTCGTTAAGCTGCCATTGCCTATTTCAAATTCAATGGGGGCTTCATCAAAGTTCGATTCAACTTGCGTCCCATCATCAAGTTCCATTTTAAATAAAAGTAATAACTTGCTGTCTGATTCAACTGTGTTCATGTGGATTCTTCAATGTGTCAAAAATTAATAAAACGGCACCAATAGAAATGGCAGAGTCTGCAATGTTAAATGCAGGCCAGTGATGTTGCTGGTAATAAACATCAAGAAAATCGATTACATGGCCATAAATTGCACGATCAATTAAATTGCCAATGGCGCCACCAAGGATAAGCGATAGCGCAGTATATTGAAGTACCTGCTGGGGTTTTAGTTTGCGAATCCACAGAAAAATAAATAAGCTTACAATGCTGGTAAGTGCAAGGAAAAACCAGCGCTGCCAACCGCCCGCATTCGCTAAAAAACTAAACGCCGCGCCTTCGTTATACATCAGGGTGAAATTAAACATGGGGATTATTTCAACGGGTTGATGAAACGCTAATAACTGGTCGGCAGAAATTTTAGTTATCTGGTCGATACAAATAACGAGCAGGGTAATCCACGCCCATGATTTAAATTGCAAAGTGTCTTGATCAGGCATAATGACGCTCTTCACCTTTGCCATCAACATTATCTACGCAGCGGCCGCATAACTCAGGATGCTGAGCGTGCGTACCAACATCTTCACGTAAATGCCAGCAGCGCGTGCATTTTTTATGTGCAGATTTTTCAACACTAACACTAATGGTTTCGCCATTTTCTAATTCAAAAACCTCATTTGATTCAGGCGCTTCACTTGAAGGATGTACCGATGCATATGAGGTGATTAAGACAAATCTTAGCTCATCGCTGAGTGCGGATAAATGATTAAATAATTTATCGCTGCAATAAAGTTTTACCTGAGCATCTAAAGATGAGCCGATTTTTCCATCGACCCGAATTTGTTCGAGCTGTTTGCTTACCTGCGTACGGGTTTGTTGAATAGCCGACCAGAAATCAAAGTTCATCGTGTCAGATGATTTTAAAGCGAACAGTTTGTCATACCAGGTTTCAAGTAAAACAGAGTCACCATGCTTGCCAGGAATTTGCTGCCAAATTTCATCCGCAGTAAAACTTAAAATAGGTGCCATCCAACGCGTCATAGTTTCAATTATATGATAGATCGCGGTTTGTGCTGAACGACGAGCCACACTGTCTTTGTGTGTGGTGTATTGACGATCTTTTATAACGTCGAGATAAAAACTTCCCATATCTTCGGAGCAGAAGTTGTGTAACTTTTGATAAATTATATGGAAGTTGTAATTTTTATAAGCATCGATGATTTCATTTTGTACTTGCAACGTTTGTGCGACTGCCCACTTGTCTAATGCCAGCATATCAGATTCAGGTAGCATATCAGTAGCAGGATTAAAGCCATTTAAGTTAGCCAGTAAAAACCGCGAAGTATTACGAATACGACGATAAGAATCTGCAGTACGTTTTAGTATTTCGTCCGATACAGTTATCTCGGCAGTGTAGTCAGTTGATGAAACCCACAGGCGTAAAATATCTGCGCCTAAAGAATTAAAAATCTTTTGTGGCTGCACAACATTACCAACCGATTTAGACATTTTTTTACCATCGGCATCAACCGTAAAGCCGTGAGTTAAAACCGATTTATAAGGGGCTTTATTTCTAACGGCTACCGAAGTTAATAACGAAGACTGAAACCAGCCGCGATGTTGATCCGAGCCTTCGAGATATAAATCTGCAGGCACGTCCAGTTCTTCGCGCTGTTCTAAAACACTGGCATGGGTAACGCCTGAATCAAACCACACATCTAAGGTGTCGGTTACCTTGTCGTAGTTGATTGCGTCATCACCTAAAATATCTTCGGCGCTTTTTGAAAACCAGGCATCGATACCTTCTTTTTCAATTTCCAAAGCAATCGATTGAATTAACTCTTGTGTATTAGGGTGTAACTCACCGGTTTCTTTATGCACAAAAAGTGTAATCGGAACACCCCATGTGCGCTGTCGAGAAATGCACCAGTCGGGGCGATTTTCTACCATGCCTTCAATGCGCGCTTTGCCCCAGTCGGGCATCCATTGGGTTTCGTTTATGGCTTGCATGGCCTGATCGCGTAAACCATTTTGGTTCATACTAATAAACCATTGCGGTGTTGCACGAAAAATAATCGGCGATTTATGACGCCAGCAATGCGGGTAGCTATGCTTTAATTTTTTAAACTTTAGCAGGACATTATTTTCTTTTAGCAAATCAATAATCGCGGCATTGGCTTTGTTAATATGCTGGCCGGCAAATATTTCTGTGTCGGGTAAATACACGCCATTGCTGCCCACCGGGTTGTAAACATCCAGCCCGTATTTAGTGCCGACAATATAATCGTCCTGACCGTGACCAGGTGCAGTGTGTACTGCACCGGTGCCCGCTTCGGTGGTTACGTGATCGCCTAAAATAACCGGCACCTGACGGCTATAAAAAGGATGCTGTAATAACTGATGTTCTAATGCACTACCATTGCAGCGACCAATAACGGTAAATTTTTCTGCCTCATAACGTTCGAGTGCGCTTTCGTGTAATGCTTCTGCGAGTAATAAATTAATGCTGCCGATAGCTGTTTCTGCTTTTACTAAAACGTAATCAAGATCCGGGTGTAAAGAAACGGCCATGTTTGCGGGTAATGTCCACGGCGTTGTTGTCCAGATAACCGTTGCCACCGGCAGGCCATTATTTTCAGCATCGCAGGCTTTGAAAAAAGCGTCACTGTCGACGGCTTCAAAAACCACATCAATTGCAGATGAAGTTTTATCTTCGTGTTCAACTTCGGCTTCCGCTAAAGCTGAGCCACAATCTAAACACCAGTGAACAGGTTTGCTACCTTTGTGCAAATGTCCCTTATCAATAATTTTTCCAAGGGTGCGCACAATGTTGGCTTCGAACTTATAGTCCATGGTGAGGTAAGGGTTTTCCCAGTCACCTAAAACACCTAAACGAATAAAGTCATCGCGTTGGCCGTTGACCTGTGTTTGTGCATAGGCGCGACATTTATCGCGGAATGTTTTTGCATCAACTTTCTGACCGGGCTTGCCGACTTTCTTTTCAACATTTAATTCTATCGGCAAACCGTGACAGTCCCAGCCGGGAATATATGGCGCGTCAAAACCATCGAGGGTGCGACTTTTAATAATGATATCTTTTAAAACTTTATTTACCGCGTGACCAATGTGAATATTGCCGTTGGCATAAGGAGGGCCATCATGCAAAATAAATTTCGGACGACCCTTGCTGGCTTCACGAATTTTTTGGTAAAGATTATTTTCCTGCCATTGCTTTAGCATTTGTGGTTCGCGATTCGCTAAATTTCCACGCATGGGAAAGTCAGTTGCTGGCAAGTTTAAGGTGCTTTTATAATCTTTAGTTTGTTCGCTCACGTGTATGTCTTCTCAAATAATTTTTGATTTGTTATTCACTGCATAGAGTGAAGTATTAATTATTAGCAAAAAAATCTTTTGCCTGTTGGCTATCTTTTATAATCTGCAGTTTTAAATCATCGAATGAATCAAAACGTTTTTCATCGCGTATTTTTTGTTTAAATTCTACGCAAACTTTATGGCCATAAATATCCTGATTGAAATCAAACAGGTGGACTTCGAGTTGTAAGTTTTTCCCATCGACGGTGGGGCGCTTACCAACATTGGCAACGCCATTCACCGATAAATTATTTTCACCGCTCATGTGTACCGCATAAACACCGTGCACGGCTGATGCATGGCGCTGCAGTTTTATATTGGCGGTGGGAAAGCCAATTGTGCGACCGCGTTTATCGCCATGTGCAACGTGCCCGCAAATCTGGTAAGGGCGGCCGAGCATTTTTTCGGCTTGCTCTAACTGATTTTGCATAAGTGCTTGCCGGATGCGGGTGCTACTTATACGCGCATTTTCAAAGCAGAAACTATGACTATTGTGTACTTCAAAACCATGTTTTTTTCCAGCTTGTTGCAGGGTTTCAAAATCGCCGCAGCGTTTACTGCCAAAGCGAAAGTCATCACCAACTAATAAATATTTAATATCGAGCTTTTCCAGCAAAATGTTTTTTATAAAATCATCGGCTGATAAACTCGCCAGCTGATGATTAAATTTTGCACATAAAAAATAATCAATATGAGTTCCCTGCAATGCGCTCCATTTTTCGCGGATGCGATGTAGACGAACCGGCGCAGTTTCGTGGTTAAAATACTCCATCGGTAAAGGCTCAAAGCTCATCATACAGGTGTGCAAGTTTCGCTCATCCGCAGCTTTTTTAAGGTTTTTTAATATTTTCAGGTGACCAAGATGCACACCGTCAAAATTACCGATGGTCAGGGCGCAGCCGCGATGTTCTTCGCTCAGATTGTGCAGGCCTCTGATTAGTTGCATTGGGAATACTTGTCCGCATTAAAAAAAGGGAGAATTATACCTGATTATGGTTGTTCTGTGGGAAGCATAGCCTGAAATAAAATATCTGGCTATAGCTTGAATTGAAACCCCCAGAACCGACAAAACCCCAGTCGAAGATGGGGTTTTGTCGGTTTGCAAAGATGAGTGTTTTTATGCGCGGGTTTTTCTTCTGGTTACGCCAATTAAACCTAGAAGGCCTGAGCCGAATAACCAAACAGCGGCGGGTACGGGAACAGGTGAAGGCATTTCGCCTAAAGCCTTTAAGTTGGTTGTATCGTCAAAGTTAATGTTTAAAGTATTTAATGCGTTTACGGAACCACCTACGGTGAGGGCCTCTAAGGTTGAATAAGTTGTGAAAGTTTCACCAGCTGCAATAGTAAAGCTTAAAGTGTCTAATACTGTTTGTGTACCACTATCAATTCTTAGTCGTGTTTCTCCAATGTTGTCACCACACATAAAGGTATTAAACCCTGATAAATAACCACCGTAACCACCAACACAGTCAGATGCATTGGAAGACATAGATGTGCCAGCATATATGCCAATGTCTGATAAAAGCCTAGATGTGGGTGAGTTAGTAACAACTCCATGCAAGCTTAAGTTGATGGTAAATGTTTGACTTGAACTGCTTGTATTTTGATAGGTTTGAAAGGCATAAGCTTCAGCTGCGATAAAGGGGTCGCCAATGTCTGAAATGTTATCTGAGACAGCTAATACACGTAGCTGAGGCGTTAATGCGTTTATGTCAAAAGTGGCTTCTGCTCGGTATGAATAATTACCTAATGAAGGCTCAAGAATTGGCGCAGTAGATTGGTTGCCTTCAACATAAGCGTAGTTTGTCTCAATGCCTCCAACGATATAGTCGCTACCAAAAAGGCCGCCTTGAGCTACTGCGCCTATTGTAGCGGCCTGTGATGCACATGAACCTAAAATGGCTGAGATAACGACTAAATTTCTTGCTTTTTTCATTGTACTAAACATCCTTAAAATATGTTGTTTGATTTCTAGCTAAGTCACTTTTTATAAACTGAGTTAAGCCAGATGCGCGAATATTAGCGTAGTTGAGCTATAAAGTCACATGAGTTAGAGGTGTAAGCGACAAGTTGAAGACGCTTAGCGTTGCAAATGTTTTGGTCGAAAGCCGCAGACAGTCAGTATTGCCATATATATGATGGCTGCAATTGTTACAAATCCGAGCAAATAAGGGATGCGTTCCTGTAGCGGCCAGTCATGCCATATATTAACCGGTGGTGAAAAATAGATGAGAAAACCGGCCATCAGTATATTGGCGATTAAGGCCTGTAGCAGAAGCTTTCCCCAGCCCGGCTGATGCTGATAAACAGCCTGTTTTTTAAGGCCGCGATACAGCATAAACGCATTCATATAGGCCGAGCCGGTGGTAGCTAACGCCAGACCGGTATGCGGGCCTTCAAACTCCATCATCACCAGTGGAATAACAAATAACAGATTTAAAAACATATTCGCAATCATTGCCTGTACCCCGATGCGCATGGGGGTTTTGGTGTCCTGGCGAGCATAAAACCCGGGAGCCAGTACTTTTATATAAATAAAGGCGGGCAGGCCCAGTGCATAGGCCATTAAGCTTAAGCTCGACATGTAGGTGTCATGCAGTGAAAACTCGCCATAACCAAATAAGGTGGCGAGCAGCGGGCCGGCCAGTAACAGCAGCCCGAGTGCGGCGGGTAAGGCAACCAGCGTGACCAGCTTGAGTGCCCAGTCTAATGTACGGGTGAATTCTTCGGCGGACTGGTTGGCATGTTGTCTCGACAGGCTGGGTAAAATCACCGTAGCCAGTGCAATACCGAAAACCCCCAGTGGAAACTCAACTAGCCGGTCTGAGTAATACAGCCATGACACGCTGCCGGTGATAAGAAAGGAGGCAATGATGGTATCCAGCAATAAATTAATCTGCGCCACCGATGAGCCAATAATCGCCGGCAACATCAACTTTTGAATTTTCATTACCCCGGCGTGGGCGCGCTTAAATTGCGGGCGGGGCAGTAATTTTAATCGAGCTAGAAATGGCGTCTGAAATAGCAGTTGTAAAAATCCCGCCAGTGCAACGCCCCACGCCAGTGCCATTACCGGCTGTTCAAAATAATCGGCACCCCATATTGCGGCGGATATAAGTGACAGATTAAGTAACACCGGCGTAAAGGCCGGCACTGCAAATTTGTTGTAACTGTTTAAAATGCCTCCAGCAAAGGCGGTTAGGGCAATAAAGAAAATATAAGGAAAGGTGATGGCGAGCATATCGGCGGTGATTTGAAAGCGGGTTTCACCGTTGACGCCGGCTTCACTGGCAAAGCCGGGGGCAAATACATAAACCAGTAAAGGTGCAGCGAGTGAGCCGATAATGCTCAGGATTAATAGAAACCCACCCAGTGAACCTGCGACATGATTGAGCAGATCTTTCAGCTCATCAAAGCTGCGTTTTTCTTTATATTCAGAAAATACCGGCACAAATGCCTGTGAGAATGCGCCTTCGGCAAATAATCGTCGTAGAAAATTGGGTATTTTAAAGGCGACGAAAAAGGCATCGGTGCCACCGTCTACACCAAAAAAGGTGGCAAATATAATATCGCGAATCAGCCCCAGAATGCGCGACAGAAAAGTCATCGCCGCAACCACAGCGGTGGATTTAAAAAGCATAGCGTTGGTTCAGTTTAATAAAGCGGTTAGTTATCTTTCATGTGTAATACAATTTGCTCGTACACATAGGCATTGATAATGAGTTTCTGCTCATCATTGAGTTCGAGGAATTGTACGCCATATTTATTCAGCTTGTCTGCATCGTCTTCGGACATTGCGATATTGCGGATAATGGCTTTGATGCGCAGGTATTTTTTTATCCCGGCTATTTCCAGTTCTATAGAAATGCTCATCTCGTCGTCGAGTCCACCGAGAATATCACTGGTTTGCAACAAAGCGCCAGTTGCACTGGTGTTTAGCATAGAAATCGACAGACTTCTGTTGGGGTTATCAGCTGTGCTAACAGACACAATGACTTCAGTGCCTACCCGCTGAGAGCCGCGCACGGTGATGCATTCTAAGTCTTTAGGGCAACGCAGGTGCACATGCGGGTAGGGAATACTGTAGCTTTTCAGCACAGACGATTCAAAGCCATACACATCATTACCCTGTAGCATGCGCACGACAAATGACTGGTTCTCTTTTAGCAGGGGAAACTTACCGTTAACGCTGGGGGCGCTGATAATGATGCTTTTGTTGGGGCTATGGCCAATCACTTTGGCGGTGAGTCTCTCACGGCCGTCATTAGGAATAAACTGTAACTGTATCAAATCGCCCAATTTGACTTTGAAATCTTTTTTATCTTCCATATTCTTATTTTTAGCAGTAACCAGTGCATATTACACGGATTTTGCATTTATAGTGGTTAATATAGCGAATAAGCGTATTCAGACTTGACAAAAGCTCGCTAAACTGGAAAAATCTGCGCCCCATTAGGATATTCTCTGGAAGCATTCCGTGAAATATTTTGTGGAATATCCCAGACAATATTATGATTTATAGGAAAGAATACATTGGCTAATTCACCACAAGCAAAAAAACGTGCCCGTCAGGCAATCAAACGCCGTGCCCGCAATGTAGGCATGGGTTCTATGTACCGTACTTTCATTAAGAAAGTTGTATATGCAATCGAAGCTGGTGACAAAGCCACTGCTGAAACTGCATATAAAGAAGCGGTACCCGTTATCGATAAAATGTGCGGCAAAGGTTTGGTACATGCAAACAAAGCGGCTCGTCATAAGAGCCGTTTAAATTCTCGCATTCGTGCGATGGCTTAAGTCTTAACGACTTAGCGCACAAAAAAGCCGGCCTTAGTGCTGGCTTTTTTTGTGCCTGCAGATTTATGCGGTAGGCGTTAGCTTTAGCTGGCGATTTTTCAGGCGATGCGCTGCGAGCAATTTTTAAATTTATTTATCTTGTTTTCGGGCTTGCTTCGTATCGCTCGGTTTGTCGTCAGCTAAAGCTGACTCCTACAAAAGCCCGATGTATTCTATTTATGTCCATCTGCAGCATGGGTTAAATACAGTGCCAGCCCGACCAATGCAATACCGCCGGAAAAGATCAGTAAATCCAGGGGTGTTTCAAAGCGCATTTCTAGTGCGTGCTCAAAATACTTCACAATAAGTATCATCACAATAACCTTTGACAGGCGCGCTTTTAAGTCATCAAGACTGTGAATCACTAATACCTGTGAGGCATTATCCGAATCTTCAGCCTGATCTATTTTACTAATAAATAACTCATACAGACCAAGCGCAAAAATGAGTAAAACAATCGCCAGCAAATAACCATCAATTAATTCCACCACATGGGTGATGGTGTCACTGCGAAGTTCAAGGCGAGCAGCAGTTTCCAGTGTTGGATATTCAATTAGGTGGCTAATCATAAAAACCGAGTCAATAGTAGCCATGTAAAACATCGCAAGGCTGGAGACCAGACTTATAATCACCGCAGCTAAAACCACTAAGCGACTTTTCCACAAAAAACCTTCAAATATTCTTTCCATATTCAGACTTATGTAATTAAATTAAGTTGTGCATTTTACCGCATTTGTAATTTAATGTGAGACGGTTTATGGTGCATAAAATAAAAAAGCCTATGTATGTATATCGCGAAGTCACGCCACTGTCCGGAATAAAATTAACAGCGCCAAAAAATTGAAAACTGACAAGACAAATAACAAGCATCCTCATCCCAGCATGCCTGTAGCTGGGATCCAGTGTCTTTTCTTTATAACTCTCAATTCATCTGATGTGGAAATAGTAGATAAATTGCGTAAAACAATAACTGGAAAATAAAATGCTCGAAACGCTAACCGAATTAAGTGGACAACTCGCTGGCTTGCTCTGGGGAAGCTGGTTAACCCTCGGTGGTTTACTAGGCGTGGGTGTTTATTTAACCCTGCGTTTAGGCTTTGTGCAAATTAAGGGCTTTAAACATTCTGTACATATAGTGCGGGGAAAATACGCATGCAAAGATGATAAAGGTGATGTTAGTCACTTTCAGGCCTTATCAACCGCACTATCTGCGACTGTTGGCACAGGTAATATTGCCGGTGTCGCTACCGCGATTTCATTGGGTGGCCCCGGCGCATTGTTCTGGATGTGGGTAACGGCATTCTTAGGCATGGCAACAAAGTTTACCGAAAGTACATTGGCATTAAAATTTCGCGAAATCGATCCGAACGGTGTTTCTGGCGGTCCGATGTATACCTTGTTAAATGGTTTAAAAATGAAACGTACCGCGATGTTGTTTGCCTTTTTTGCGGCGGTGGCTTCGTTTGGTATCGGCAATTTAGTGCAGGTGAATTCGGTGGTTGATGGTTTAGTATTTATTGAGCCAGAGATTAAAAATTACAGCTGGCTGGTTGGCATTACAATGGCTGTGCTTGTCGGGGCGGTTATTTTGGGTGGCGTAAAGCGCATCGCGAAAGTGGCGGGTACCATCGTGCCGTTTATGGCGATTGTTTATATCGTGGTGGCCATGCTGGTGTTAATTAATGAATACCAGCAAATTCCCGCTGCGATTTCCACCATTTTTAATCACGCCTTAAATCCCTGGGCCGTCGGCGGAGCCGCAGTAGGTGAGGCGATTCGCTGGGGTGTAGCACGGGGGTTGTTTTCCAATGAAGCCGGGCTCGGCTCTTCACCTATGGCACATGCGGCTGCCACCACCAATGAACCGGTGCGTGAAGGTTTGGTGGCGATGTTAGAGCCGTTTGTCGATACACTGGTAATTTGTAGCATGACCGGCCTTGCAATTGTGGTTACTGGCGCATATATAACAGCACCGGAAGGCGTTGCAGGTGCATCACTAACCGCCTATGCTTTTAGCCAGTCAATCGGCGATGCAGGGGCGATGATAGTGGGTGGCGGTTTAGCCCTGTTCGCATTCTCAACGATTATTGCCTGGTCGTATTACGGTGATCGTAGTGTAAAATTTATGTTTGGTGAAAAAGCGGTTTTACCCTATCGCATTATTTACACGCTGCTAATTATTATTGGTGCAATTGTGCCATTACAACTGGTGTGGAACATTGCCGATGTAACCAATATATTAATGGCGATACCCAATTTAATAGCGTTGATTTTACTTAGTGCATTAGTAAAGAAAATGAAAAACGAATATTTTGAAAAGCATAAATAAAAGTTACGCGGAATAAAGTCAGTATATTTTTTATTCCGTCGTACCTGCGAAGGCACATTACTGTCTGGAATAATTACATTTCTTGACTAAAAAACATTATAAATAAAGGATAATGTTCATTTAATATAACAGTGCAACTTAAAATAAAAGCAAATAATTTAAACTGTCATTCCTGTATGCTTTTGAGCTGGAATCTAGTGACTTACGTCGGCTTAAAGTCACTGGACCCCAGCTACAGGCATGCTGGGGTGACGAAGTTTGGGACAGTAGTATGCGAAGGCAGGTATTCAGTGTCTTATTTAATTTTAAGTCACTAGATTGCGGCTTTTGTTATTATGACAAAACGTATTTTTAATCGTAAATCTAATCGTAAATTTAATAAATAACAGGAGACAACATGTCTGAATTACAAATAGAAGAATTAACCGTTGGCGACGGCACAGAAGCAGGCGCAAGCGAAGGTGCAGAAGTCGTCGTTGTGCATTACACCGGCTGGTTAACCGACGGCACAAAATTTGATTCTAGCGTCGATCGCAATGATCCGTTTAGTTTTACCCTGGGCGTAGGTCAGGTAATTAAAGGTTGGGATGAAGGTGTTAAAGGAATGAAAATTGGAGGCAAGCGCAAGCTAACCATTCCACCTGAAATGGGTTATGGTGAAAATGGTGCGGGCGGGGTTATTCCTCCAAATGCAACGTTGGTGTTTGATGTTGAGTTGCTAGAAATTCGTTAAAAATTTATTTAATGCCAAATAAAAAAAGGCACATCAATTGACGTGTCTTTTTTTATCATAAATGTGACTGGATCAAATTTAAACATGCTCTGCATGGTCCGCAGGGTAAAGTGAACGCAAACACTGGATACCCTGAACTGGCGACTCAGGTGTTACGAAGTAATATTTTTAATTTCCATGTTCAGGAAAACTTAAAATCATTATTAATTAGATACAGCCTGTTAAATATAAGTTAACGGAACTACAGTAGGTGAAACCCTACAAAATACAACTTATTAATTCATTGGTAGAACAGCCTGCATTAAATCTAAAAATGGGTATTTGTGTAAACAAAGCAAGTTCTTCGGCATTATTTATCTGGTTACTATTTGAAATGTCATTTAGCACAATGGTTTTGATTTCGAGCTTCTGATGTTGTGCTGCCTGCAGACAAAGTAAAACCTGATTAATGCAGCCGATTTTATCTTCGGCAATGAGTAATAGCGGCAAATTAATTTTTTTAGCCAGGTCAGCATTTAAAGCGTTTTCACAAATAGGTGAATAAATTCCACCTGCACCCTCAACTAATAAAAAATCATTTGAATTAGTTTGAGTGATACAGGTTCGGATAAGTTGTTCGATGGAAATTTTTTGATTATTTAATCGCGCCGCACGCGCTGGCGAAATCGCTTGCTGAAAACGATACGGGCAAATTGTGTTTAATGTTTCATTAGACTGCGATGCTAGTTGTAATTTAAGCGCATCATCAGGAATAAGTTCACCATCAATTAACTGACAGCCTGATTCAACTGGTTTTCGAGGAATAACATTAATGTTTTGTTTTTTTAATGCGGCAGCAATTTTACACGCAACATAAGTTTTGCCTACATTGGTATCGGTGCCGGTTATGAAAATACCTTTCATAAATTTATAGTTAATTATTTTGTCAGTCTTTCTAACGCTTCTTTATATTTTTCAGCTGTTTTATCAATAATTTCCTGTGGCAATTCTGGCCCCGGCGGGGTTTTATCCCAGTCCAGAGTTTCTAAATAATCACGCACAAACTGTTTGTCAAAACTCATTGGGCTGCTACCCGGCTGGTATTGATCGGCGGGCCAGAAGCGTGATGAATCCGGGGTTAAAACTTCATCAATTAATACCAGCTGATTATTTTTGTCGACGCCAAATTCAAATTTAGTGTCGGCAATAATAATACCGCGCTCGAGTGCAAACTCGGCGGCGGCTTTGTAAAGTTGCAAGCTAACGTCTTTAACCTGTTTAGCTAATTCAGAGCCGAGTAATTTTTCGGTGGCGGCGAAATCAATATTTTCATCGTGATCGCCAACATCGGCTTTGCTCGATGGCGTGTAAATAGGCTCGGGTAATTTATCTGCCAGCTGTAAACCTGCAGGCAAAGTAATGCCGCAAATAGCACCAGTTTTCTGGTAGTCCTTCCAGCCGGAACCAATAATATAACCACGTACTATGGCTTCTACCGGCAGGGCTTTTAGCTTTTTCACTACCATGGTGTGATTGGCAACCGCTTTGCGTTCCTGTTCATCGGTGATGATGTCTTCGAGGGGAATATCCGCCAGATGGTTGGGAATAATGTATTCGAGTTTGCTGAGCCAGAAGCGGGTCACATCATTTAGCACTGTGCCCTTTTCGGGGATAGCGTTGGGCATAATGACATCAAAGGCTGAAATACGGTCACTGGTGACGATGAGCATATGCTCGTCATCAATATCGTAAATGTCGCGAACTTTGCCCTTGTGGCGTAATTTCAGGTTGCTGATGTGACTGGTGTGCAGGCTCATGTCGACTCGATGCTTCTGGTTGAAAATAAAGTGGCTATTTTACGCGAAACTGGGGCGGCTCGCGAGTGGAAATAACTTAAAGAAAAAGACAACGCGAAAAACGCAAATGACCGCAAAGGGCGCTAAAAAATCAGGGGTAAAAGAAAAGAGAATTACGAGATTGTAGTTATTAGCATTTATCTAAGTCACAGGGCTACAGCCCGTAAATATTAAATATGAGTCTGCTGGAATGCCGGGTATTTAAAATTTTTAATTATCCTTGCGTGTCATTGCGGTCATTTGCGTTTTTCGCGTTATCTGTTTCCTGTAAGGCTTCACTTAACAAACATATCCCGCAACTCACGGCGCAAAATTTTACCCACATTGGTCTTAGGTACTTCATTAACAAACTCAACCCGCCTGGGTAATTTATAGCGGGTTAAGCTATCTTCGCAGTGTGCACGAATATCATCTAAGGTGAGTTGTGGGTTTTTACTGACGATAACCGCCATTACCGCTTCGCCGCATTTTTCATCGGGTATGCCAATCACGCCCACTTCGGTGACATCCGGATGGCTGGCGATAACGCCCTCCACTTCATTGGGGTAAACATTAAAGCCGGACACAATAATCATATCTTTTTTGCGATCGACAATTTGAAAGAAGCCCTGCTCATCCATAAAGCCAATGTCGCCGCTGTGAAAAAAGCCATCATCGTCAAAAACATTAGCGGTTTCTTGCGGGCGCTGATAATACCCCTGGGTTACCTGTGGGCCTTTGATGCAAATTTCACCGTGTTCGCCGACGGGTAAAACTTTGCTATCTTCATCTTTAATGCATACATCAGTGGACGGCATGGGCAAACCAATTTTTGCATTGTAAGTTTTTAGGTTCATCGGATTAATACAAACTGCGGGAGATGTTTCGGTTAAGCCATAGGCTTCGAGTAAAGCCGAACCTGTGACTTTTTGCCACTGTTCGGCAACAGATTTTTGCACCGCCATGCCACCGCCTAATGTCATTTTAAATTTTGAAAAATCCACATCAGAAAAACCGGGTGTATTTAATAAGCCACAGAATAAAGTATTGACGCCAGTGAAGGCGGTAAAGTTAGCGCCGTTTAATTCTTTAACAAAATTTTTCATGTCACGCGGATTGGTAATTAAATGATTTAAGCCGCCAATTTTCATAAAGAACATGCAGTTCGCGGTAAGTGAAAAAATATGATAAAGCGGCAGAGCAGTAATGACACACTCTTTACCTTTTTCAATAAAAGGCTCAATCCATGTGCTCACCTGCTGAACATTTGCCACCATATTTCCGTGGGTTAAAATAGCGCCTTTTGCTACCCCTGTAGTGCCGCCGGTGTATTGTAAAAAAGCAAAATCATCGTGGTTAACGCTGGGGCGAGTATATTTTGTTTCATCGCCCTGCGCTAAACATTGCTTAAAATTGTAACTGTCGGGTAAGTTAAAAGCCGGCACCATTTTTTTAACATGCTTAACCACTAAATTAATAATCGCCGATTTTGGAAAGCTAAGCATGTCGCCCATACGCGTTATAATGACATTTTTTATTGGCGTATCTTTTACCACTTGCTCTAAAGTTGAAGCAAAATTTTCTAAAACAATAATGGTGGTCGCGCCCGAGTCGTTTAGCTGATGTTGTAATTCTTTGCCGGTATAAAGGGGATTGGTGTTAACCACGGTTAAACCTGCACGCAATGCAGCAAAAATTGAAATGGGGTTTTGCAACAGGTTGGGCATCATAATGGCAATTTTGTCGCCCTTATTCATACTCAGTTGGTTTTGAAAATAGGCGGCGAGTTTTTGTGAGGCTAAATTTATTTCGCTAAAACTAAGCGTTTTTCCATAATTGCAAAAGCACGGGTTGTTTGCATATTCAGAACAGGCCTGTTCAAAAATATCGATCAAAGAATCATAGGCGTTTAAATCCGCCTCATGTGAAATCCCTTCGGGATAGCTGCTGTACCATGCATGAGTCATTTAGACTCTCCTTTTATAATTTTAATAACACACTGCGTACTCACTAATATATTAGGATAGTAAAGCGATTTCGTATACAGATTCAAGCGATTATTTTCAGCCAAACGCTTTAAAATATAACCGGTGGCTGATGAACTTCCCAGCGCGGGTGTTTTTGCATGATGGATAAAAATAAATCTGAGTTTAGCCAGTGGTTTAACCAGTGGCGCAAGTGGGGGTAGGGAGCAGAATCAAACCAGCGAATATCAACATGTGCGAACTGGCGAATAAATGGCAATAGAGCAATATCGGCGATGCTGGTTGTTGAACCGAATAGACATGAATTATTCTGGAGGCGTGATTCTAGTACCGTTAAAAAAACTTCAGCCTGTTGCCGATAATGTAATGCAGTGTGTTCGGGAAAGCGCTCAGCATATTTATAATGATCGAGGTGAAGTTTGAATGTTTCATCGTTTTCATTAATCAGTGAATCCATGGCTGAAGCCTGTTCCACTTGCAGCCAGTTTTGTGGATCGCTGTGGGTTAATGCCCAGCGCATAATGTCCAGACTTTCATCTAAAACGGTGGCGCCTGGTAAGACCAGTACGGGTACCGTGGCTTTGGGGGAGATTGCTAAGAGTTCAGGTGGTTTGTGGCTGAGTGCAACTTCACGCAACTCAAGCTGAATATCACTATAACGAAGTGCCATGCGGGCCCGCATGGCATAGGGGCAGCGTCTGAAGCTGTAGAGAACCGGAAGGGTTACTACGGCTACGGGCTCATTTCAGCGCAGGGAGTGCTGGTTTCACCAAAGCGTTGTTCTAAATATTGAATGATTTCGCTCGATTCATACATCCAGATGGTTTCTTTGCCATTGTCGATGCGCAGGCAGGGCACTTTAATCGCGCCACCTTCGGCTAATAATTCGGCACGCCCCGGGCCTTTCTGGGCATTGCGGGTTTCGATGTTTAAACCCAGGCGTTTGAATGCACGGCGGGTTTTGAGGCAGAACGGGCAGGCGTAAAACTGGTATAAAGACATTGATGTGGTGGCTTTATCAACGCACTGCTGCTCTTCAGCTGAGCGTGACTGGCTTTTGATGGGGATAAAAAAGCTGATAAAAATAATAAGGCGGCCCAGCCCTTCACGGAGCAGTTTTAATAACATTGCTTCATTCCTGATGTCTTTAAATAGGGTCGCTATATTAGCGTATTTGAGCTGAAATGTACAAAATAGGATGCAGGTTCGACCAGCGGTTAAGTCAGTAAAAATAGCCTATAACAGACCGTCTTTAATCAATAGCTGCTGAATATCAGTGACCTGTGCGGCGCTATATTCTGCCGATTCAGTTTGCCCCCAAACGGGATTGGGCCAGCAAAAATCATGTATCTGACGGCCAATAATATGCACATGCAGTTGGGGAACAATATTGCCAATGGTGGCGATATTGAGCTTGTCGGTTTTAAAGCGGGTATCAACAAAACTTGCAATGCGATTAATGGTTTGTTGCAGAGTGTTTTGCTGGTCTGTTGCGAGTTTAAATATTTCGGTTTGATGGCTGTGGGGCACCAGAATAAACCAGTGGACCAGTGCATTTTTATGCAGCAGCAAGGTGCAGTTATTTAACTCACCTAAATGAAAACAATCGGCCCGTAATTGCGGATGAATTTCAAATGTCATTATCCGTCACCTTTCATCGCATAATTGAGCTGTACAATTTGTAATGATTCATTTTCGAGCCAATGCTCAGTGTGGCTCAAAACTTCCAGTGATAATATAATGTGTATGCCTTCAATATCTGCATATTCCATAATATTTTTACGTAATTCCTCGAAGATGCTTTTATCTACCGGTATGCAACTGGTTAAGTTTTGTGAAGCCAGCGTTATTTCTCCCAATACATGCAGTCCGTTTTCTAAAGCGGGGTATGCTGGTGGTTCACTGGATTGCATAAACTCGAGGGTAATGGGGGTGTTAATTTTATTTAAAAAATCGGCATTGGTAATTTGCCCGTGTATGGTGAGCTTGCGTCCCGTTAGCTGGTCATAGTGCGAAATGGCCTGCTGTAATGAGTACAGGTGCCCCCAGTTGTTGATGGGAAAGCTAAGAGTTTGATGGTTGGTCATTGTCGAGTATTGATGGCTGCTTAAAGAGTTAAGCCATCATAACTGAAAATAATAAAGGGTTGTAAAAAGTATGCGCAATAACTTTGGTTTTAGAGAGGTGTTAGAGGCTAAGGGATAAAAGGTGGCTAAAGCGTGTGGTATACCTCAATAAAATAAGTAAATTTATCGGGATTAAACTGGTGTTTAGTAAACTTTTGTAAAAGGTTCATGTGCTTATTTTCAATCGACCAGCAATGATAAATATTATTCCAGATAGGCTGGCCTAATATTTTTAAAAGCATATTAATGGGCAGGTCTTTGATGACTTCTTCATCAAGTAACTTGCGGCTATTAATGCTATACCAGTTAAGAATTAACTCGTAGTTTTCATTAAGCTGCGCTGAATTTTGTTGCTGATTAATATCAGACACGCTATTCAGATCTCTAATTTTGTTCTGATTTGGTTCCATGTGTCTACTTGTTCACTGGTTGTTCGTCGGGTTTAAATGAGTCGATTTAGGTCATATACTGAATAGAAGTAGGTTATAAAAGATAAGGCTCCAGAGTATTGATTATTATCAACCAACCGCTAAACACTGGTTGTAGCGATTTGTAAGACCCAATAGTGGCGGAGGCTTGAGGCTGAGCTCAACCTGTTATAAGCTGACCGTCTTAGAAAATGCTTAAATACTAAACTGTCCGCATTAAGCACGACATATGCGCAAATATGAATTTGGAAAATTAACTTGTTTAAACTTGTAGAGTCCAGAGTGAAGGCACTTTTAGAGCACAATGAAAGTGGCCTGCTTAATGGCCGCCAGATAGGTGTTGAAAAAGAAAGTTTACGAGTATCGCCCAAGGGGGGAATTTCGCAGCTTGCGCACCCCGCATCTCTGGGGTCGGCGCTAACCAACCCTTATATCACCACTGACTATTCTGAAGCCTTATTAGAATTTATCACACCGCCATCGGAGCACATAGAATCGGTGCTGGATTTTTTGCGTGACTCGCAAGCCTATGTTTATCAGCAGCTAACTCAGGATGAAATTTTGTGGGCTACCAGCATGCCCTGTGTGATGGCGGGTGAAAGCAGTATCCCGATAGCCAATTATGGCAGCTCGAACGCGGGTCAAATGAAGAGTATATATCGACGTGGCCTGGGGCATCGTTATGGGCGTGCAATGCAGGTGATAGCGGGGGTGCATTTTAATTATTCATTGCCGGAAAGTTTCTGGCCGGTTTATCGGTCACTGTTGGGTGAAAGCGAACTGAGTGCACAAGATTTTCAGTCGGAGCAGTATTTTTCTCTGATACGAAATTTACAACGTTATGGCTGGTTAATCCCTTATTTATTTGGCGCATCTCCTGCTGTGTGTAAATCATTTTTAGGCGGTGCCGAAAGCAGCTTGCAGGACTTTGATAAAAACACTTATTACGAGCCTTTTGCAACCTCGTTACGCATGGGCGATATTGGTTATCAAAATAATAAAGAGAGCGAAACTGGCGTTAAGGCTTGCTACCGTAATTTAGATTCATATGTGCAAACGCTGCAGCGTGCAATACAAACACCATTTTCCGAATATGAAAAAATTGGTATTAAAGTAAATGGTGAATACCAGCAACTGAATGCCAATTTATTGCAAATTGAAAATGAATATTACAGCACGGTTAGACCAAAACAAATATTACAGGGCATAGAAAAACCCATTGTCGCATTAAAAAAACGCGGTGTGCGTTATGTTGAATTGCGCTCGCTTGATGTTAATGCATTTGATCCGCTAGGGATTAACGAAACACAGTTGCGCTTTATAGAAATATTTATGTTGTTTTGCCTGCTCGCAGAAAGTGATCAAATTTGTTTTAGCGAACGTGAAGATATCGATGCAAATGAATTGCTGGTTGCACATAGAGGGCGTGACCCGGATTTAAAATTAAGCTGCAATGCAAATAAAGTAAAACTCAAAGACTGGGCGAAAAATATATTAAGCGGCATGCAGTCGGTTAGCGAGTTGCTCGACCAGCAAAAGCAGGACACGCCTTATCAGGATGCATTGCAGTTACAAATGAATAAAGTGCTGGATGCTGATTTAACACCGTCGGCAAGAATGTTAAATGAAATGCGTGAAACCAAAGAAGGTTTTTATCATTTTGCAAAACGTATGTCAGAAAAACATAATTTATACTTTAAAGAATTGAAATTATCGAGCGAAAGAAAACAGTTTTTTGATAAAGCGTCAATTACCTCAGTTGAAAAACAGCAGGCAATTGAAGCATCTGATAAACAGAGTTTTGATGATTATCTACAGGCTTATTTTAATCAGGGATTATAAAATAAACCTGTAAATGATGGTGGTATGATGTAAGTGAAATGTGCCCGCGTGCTTAAAGTGTAGTGGCTTATATATCAGATCCGACATATTTAATAACAGGTTTTGATCTAATCCTACAGTAGCTATGCTTTACGGGAACTTGAATTCTGTGGTTTCGCCTTGTTGGCGACCCACTTTCTTTTCAACAGCCCATGATAATTAAATTGGGAAAGTAGGCAAAGAAACGCCGCCCTTTACTCACCAGCCCTCATTAAAAAACAATGAGGGTGCCTGAAAATTGTTTAATAGACTTCTCATTCCATTTCAAACAGTACCTTGCTAGCTCCGTTACCGGGTCGTCCCGGTAAGCCGTCCAGGCTTATCGTGACTTAAAATCACATCCCTGTGATTTTACCCCTGCAGGCATACAATTTTCAGCTGGTTCCAGAGGGAATAAATGCTAAACCCGGATAAACCTGAACTGTAAATGAAAATAATTTCTCATTAGAATCTGAAATAACTAAATACAATCATTGTAAGTTCTCATTTAAACCTGCAATCTAATATGTCAGTTCAGATAAAAGCCACTACATGTTGATATTGCTTTATCTATTTCATCATGTACGTTCATCGTTAAATCCTGTGTCTGTTTGGAGGGGATTTATCAATTATAGTAGAGGCGTTGAATATAAGGTATAAATGTGAAATTAATGTAACGTTAAAGATGTGAGCTGAAGTTAGTGGTGATAGATTTAATTAAATTAATGAGTTTCAGTTTGTCGTCGTAGTTTAAAAAGGCGCCAAGTTCTGTTGCCTTGCCTTTAGAGTTAATGCTGAGTCGAGGTATGTTAAAATGTCCCTTTTGATCTATGTGAAATTTAGACCAGTAGCGCTGATACTCAATACGTTTAGTTGCGGAATGCTCTCCCGATTCAATGACAACACTATCGTCGGTAAAATAAATAATCTGGCAAGTCGAATAACGCTTAAAAACCAGATATAAACAGCAGGAAATAAAAATAACTTCAATGCCTGAAAATGGCATTACCAGGATTAATCCCTGATACATCGCGATTGAGCTAATAATAAACAAGACGAGGGCAAGGCGTTTAATGAAAAGAATATTATCCTGCCAGTTGATGGGTCTATTAGGCTCTATTAATATATGCCCATTAGTACCATCTGAATTTAAGCTCGGAGTAATCATAAAAGTGTCATCATGTCGGCGTAATCATATCGGGGTAACAATGTATATTTCTGATTCTTATGTTATCGTTACTGAATCTTAAAATAGAATATAACGAATAAAATATATTTAGTAATATTTAGCGTGTAATTCAAGGCCGGTTGTCTAATCATAATGAAAATAAAATATACATTACTTAATGCGTTTACCAAAAGTCATTTCAATGGTGCACAAATTGCCGTGTTTAGTCAGGCTGACGATTTAAGCCAGCTGCAAAAATTGCAGCTAGCCAAAGAGCTTAATTTGAACGAAACCGTATTTATAACAAAATCCAGTATTCCCCAGTGCGACGCAAAGCTGGAAATTTTCACTCCGCAGGGCGTGAGTGAGTTTGCCGGGCATGCAGTGGTCGCAGCAAGTTATTTAATGGCCGACTCTGGCATGGTAAAGGGCAGCGATGCGCGACTGGAAATCAATGGTCAGCAGTTTGATATTGTGCATAGCCATAAAAATAAGAAGGTACAGATTAATATACCGGTTGATGAAAAGTATGATGAGTATGTTCCGTCTAACCAGGAGTTGGCTCAGATAATTGGCCTGGATGATTCCAGAATAGGTTGCCTCAACTATAAACCAATGATTGCGGGCTGCCCGCAACCTTGCCTGATGATACCGCTAAAAAATAATGAAGCTTTACGTGATGCGCAGTTTTATGAAAATAAATGGCAGCTGTCATTTGTGGCATCGTTAGCGGATTATGTGTTGCTGTTTACGGGTGAGCATCCCTACGATACGATTAATTTTACAGCACGGCTGATGGGAAAAAATATCGCTATTCATGATGACCCGCCCATCGGTGCAGTTGCGCCTGCATTTGGTTTGTATCTGGCTTATGGCATAGATGATTATCATCGTTCAAGCTTGATTCAGCGAGGACATAAAAAAACCCGCATCAGCATTATGGAGGTTAATGTTGATAAGCAAGGCTCAAAAGTAGAAGCCCTGCAGTTAGGTGGGCATGCCATAAAAATGGCGGAAGGCTATTTTGATATCCCCAAAAACTAAAGTCATTAATGAACCTTAAATTTGAAAAACATATTTGTGTTGAACAGGACAATATAATTTTAGAAATTCTGAATGATGATTTAGAGCTTAGTAAACAACAAATAAAAAAAATAATGCAAAATGGTGCGGTCTGGCTAGAAAATTCGAATGGAATACATCGGGTGCGCCGGGCAAAGAAAAAATTGAATCTGGGCGATCAACTGCATGTATATTATGATGAAGAAATTCAAAACACATTACCAGTACCAGCCAAATTAATTTCAGACGAAGGTGAGTATTCAATTTGGAATAAACCCTGTGGAATGTATTCGCAGGGAACTAAGTGGGGTGATCACTGCACTATTTACCGATGGGCTGAGCAAAACTTAATCCCTCAACGACAGGCGTTTATTGTGCATCGTCTTGATAAGGCGGCGAATGGTTTAATTATTATTGCACATACAAAAAAAATTGCGGCAAAATTTTCAAAAATGTTTGAGCAGCGCGCGTTATATAAAAAGTACCGTGCTCAGGTAGAAGGTTTAATTGAAAACATAAGCTTGCCCTATGAAATTAAAAACATCTTAGATAATAAATTAGCTATCTCAAAAATAACGTCGTTAAAGCTTGATGATAAAAATAATCAAACAAGCGTAGAGATTGAAATTAAAACGGGGCGCAAACATCAAATACGTAGACACTTATCCGGCATGGGTTACCCCATTGTAGGGGATCGACTTTACGCTTCAAAAAATATTGAAAAAGATTTACAGCTAAGTTCAGCTGTACTTGAATTTATCTGCCCGGTTACTTTAAAACAGAAAAAATATTCGTTATAAAAATCTAAGGAATAAATGTGTCAGCTCATCCAGAAAGTAACGAGGCAGAAAAAACCGTGATAGAAAAACCAGGGGCGATGACGTTTGGCAGTGCATTACTTTATTGGCTTAAATTAGGGTTTATTAGCTTTGGTGGGCCCGCCGGGCAAATTAGTATGATGCACCAGGAGCTAGTAGAAAAGCGCCGCTGGATTTCTGAACATCGTTTTTTACACGCATTAAATTACACCATGGTGTTACCCGGGCCAGAAGCGCAGCAGTTAGCCACTTATATTGGCTGGTTAATGCATGGAGTTTGGGGTGGCATCGCCGCGGGTGTTTTATTTGTATTGCCCTCGTTATTTATTTTAATGGGCTTGACCTGGGTGTATTTAAGCTACGGCGATGTGTCTGCAGTGGCGGGCGTTTTATATGGAATTAAACCGGCAGTCACTGCAATTGTTGTTTTTGCAGCATACCGTATCGGGTCGCGCGCATTAAAAAATAATGTTTTACGGGCGATGGCAGTGCTGGCATTTATTGCGATCTTTGCATTTAACATTGCCTTTCCTTACATTGTTTTAATGGCGGCAATTATTGCGTATGTTGGCTCGCGCTTTATGCCGGAAAAATTTGTCGCGGGTGGTCATGGCAGTGTCGATAAAGAGGGTTTTGGCCCAGCTATTATCGATGATGATACGACGCCTCCGGAGCATGCAAAATTTAAATGGTCGCGCTTTATTATTTTTAGCGTGATGGGTTTAGTGATCTGGGCAGCGGTGATGATGTCGTTATCCAATGCATATGGCTGGAATGCCACGCTAACTCAAATGGGATGGTTTTTTACCAAGGCAGCATTGGTAACATTTGGTGGGGCCTATGCGGTATTGCCTTACGTATATCAGGGCGGTGTTGAACATTATGGATGGTTAACCGGCACTCAAATGATAGACGGTTTAGCCCTGGGAGAAACAACGCCCGGGCCATTAATTATGGTTGTCGCTTATGTTGGATTTGTTGGCGGTTGGACAAAAGAAATATTTGGCCCAGATGCACAATTAATTGCTGGTGCCGCCGGTGCAAGCATCGCAACATTGTTTACCTTTTTGCCCTCGTTTATGTTTATTTTATTGGGCGGTCCAATGGTGGAAGCGACCCGTGGTGATATGAAATTCACTGCGCCGCTAACGGGAATTACCGCTGCGGTTGTGGGCGTGGTTTTAAATTTGGCATTCTTTTTTGCGTATCATGTTTTATGGCCGGAAGGTTTTGATGGTGGCTTTGAATGGTTTTCGGCAGTGATTGGTGTGCTGGCTTTTGTTGCATTGTTTAGATTTAAAATGGGAATTGTGACGGTGATTGGTGCGTGTGCAGTATTGGGTTTGGCTTATTCTTTTTTAATATAAAATAAAAAAGCAAATAACACAGCTTTTACGGTTTCATGCGACCACGTAAACAATGCACCCATGCAAGTCAATAATATTTCATGAGGGAAAATATTGCATGCTCTACAATTTATTTTTTATTTGCGGTGTTTGCCTTATATTTGCGTGCATTCGCGTTCATTCGCGGTTTCTTTTTTATTAAAATAGAACCCCTTATTTATCCCATTTCTTAAAGCGCTTTTTACAATAGGTTCGCAATGCATCATAGTCGGCGAAATATAAATCAAAGCCATCTTCAGAGGGGGCGTCGTACTCACAATAATCATTGGTGTGCTCCCGGCAAATCGTCGGGCGGTTTTCATAAATACCACAGCCGCCGTCAATTTGTAAATGCAGACATTTGGTTTCGATTAACAGGGTCCAGCCATCTTCATCTTTATAGATGCGAATATTCTCGTGGGATATTTGCCACAGCAAATGCTCAAAATCTGTTTTTGCGCGAGGTGTGTCAATATGCTGGGTGATGTAGGTGCAGCAAATTGAACCGCTGCAAAAACTACATTTGTTTTCAGAGGTAATCTCTACTGCAGGTTTTATAGGAATAGTAACTGGCATAAAATTTATAAACCCAATTCGCGCAAATTGCCTTTACGCTTTAATAAATAGCTTCCATCGCTTTGACGTTTGGCTATCATGCCAACACTCTGGCGAATATTATTATTGGCATTACTTTCGGGAGTAATGCGTAAATTTAAATCGTATGCCTTTTCGTTATCGAGCAGTGCCTTTCCGTCCAGTAATAACTGGCCTTTTTTATTAGAAATATTAGCTACTAGATGATCGTTTTCATTAGTGCTCAGGTTTAAATCAATAAATCCAAGCTCAACGGTCTCAAGCAATGTCAGCTGTGCATTCTTCCATTTTATATTGGCGTTAATTTTTGGCAGGCCTTCTCGCGTTGCTTCAAATGATTTAATATTTATATTAAACACACCACCCAGTTCACCCAGAGGCATTTTAATTAATTCCTGTATTACCGGTGCTTCAATGCGAGCTCGAACATCGGAGGCGCTAAGTGTGCCTCCGGCAGATAGACTAACATTGCCAATAATATTCTGATTTTTTATGCTGCCATTAACTTCGCCACTAACTTGCGCCAGCAATAACATAGCAGGATTTATATCCCATTTTACATTGTCTATTGCAGGTTGCCCGGGTGCTATTATTTTTTCAGCGCTACCGTTCCATATGCTGCCCTGTACGCCATATAAACTAACTGGTAGTTGTGTATTGTTTTTAGCTAGCGAAATCACTTTAGCAGCGGGAACGTTGCCGAGGGTGAAAAACAAATAAGAGAGAGTAGCGATTAAAATGTAATAACGTTTTTTCATATGTCTTTATTTAGTTGTGTTGATGAGTGCATAATTAAATGAAAGAGCGCGTTAAGAGCCTCTGCGCTCCAGCGTTATCTGCGCATCAACTGAGCCTTTGCTTTCAGTTTTTTCTATTTTAACTTTACTGGCAGTGATTGCGTATTTATTTTCAAGGTCAGATAACCAGATAACGATACGATCAAAATTTGCATTCTTTAAGCGAATCTTTACGCCTTTTTTACTTTGATCAATTTTTTCAATAAAAGGTTTAATGCCTGAAGAGGTTGCGCTTCTATCGGCCAGACTGGAAATTGACTGATTGCGTGAACGCGCAATACTGCTATTGCCGGAAGATTTTAAACTTTGAATTTCGGCACGGGCATTTTTCATCCAGCTATATAACTGGCGCTGTGAATTGTGCTGTAACTGTTGCTGCTCATGATTGGCTGTAATGGGTTCCCATATAATTAAATAAAATAGCATAATGACTAAACTAATGGCGCCACCAATAACGATTTGTCGCTCTCTTTTTTCAAGCGTATTTAACCACAGGTTAGCCGGAGCAAATAAATCATTTAGCGCTTTCATCCTTTAGCCTCCAGTCTTAAGCGGCCTTTAACACTGCCCTTTTCAACGGTTGTCGAGAGCACTGTTTTAATGCCGGGAATAACTGTGAGTTTATTTTTTACGGATTCAATATCCTGCAATGTTTTTGCGGTCAGGTCGACATCGATATAATTATTTCGATAAACCGCCGCAACAATTATTATTTTTTCGTTTTTAGCTAGCACCGGTGAAACTTGCGATAAAATTTGTAAAAATCCACTGTCATTGCTGCCCGCGCCACCCGATTTTAAATCATTAAGTCGGCGCTCAACTCGCTTTTGCATATTGGTCATTTTTTTTGCGTCGGGAATGGCGCGCTTAAATTCTGCTTCTATCTGGCGAGTTAACTCACGGTTTTTAACTTCGAGTTGAGATGCCAGCATTGAATCATAGCCGAGCTGTAAAACCAACCAGAATGTTGCAACTGCTGCAACCGATTTCCAGGGCTTTAACCAGAGGTTGCCTTCGCGCACAGGTTTAAATTCACCCTGTAATAAATTAAGTGACTGAATATCATTTAAGTTTTGTACAAAAATTTCTAAGGCATGATTTTGATAACTTTGGATATTGATTTCGATATCAATATCTTCAAGCATAGTCCGGGCGTCTTCGTCATCTTCTTTAATGTAATAGGTAATGCTATCGGGCAGGGGTTGCTCTAACTCTGAACGCTCGGTTAGCATCGCCTGTAAAATAAGCGCTAAGTTTTCACGATCACAACTGTGTGCCTGTGAGTGATCAGTTTTGATTAATGCGCTGTCTTCATCGAGTAGCACTGTCCAGGTTTTGTCGGTGCAGGGCAGTGCAACACTATCGGCACTAATGGTTTCGACATGAATATCCTGCTGCTTAAAAATATTTAATGTGTGTTCTAGCAGGCTGCGTTTAATGGCAATAACGGGTAATTTGCTTTGAGCACTGTCTTCGGCAGACGATGTGTTTGCATTTAATTTACCGAGCGCAAAGTGGGTGTCTTCAATATCTTCTGCTAATGCATCTTCCATGGCGAAGGGCACCGCAAGTAATTGCTTGCTACGACTTTTGCTGGGAATATTAACCGACTCAATGGTGGTGAAATGTGCATCGATTAAAACAGTCACTTGTTTGCCGCGTGCAATGGCAGTTAATTCTTCGAGGCTGCCATGGCCGAGCGTAATTGACGGATGCTGGTCTGCGCCCATTGCCCAGTATTGTAAACTTGAAGGTGGCGCCACCGGGCTTTCATCGTTTTGTGCATCAATGCCGCTGGATGTATTTAATTCAGGTTTATAATGAATAACCAGAAATTCACTCATTACAATGCTCCGCTGGTTTGTTGAATGAGTTTAGTTTCGCCATTAGTATTATCTCGTTGAATGATGCTAAATAATTTTACATCACCCGTACCCAGTTTTGTTCTCGATTCTATTAAAAAATATTCCGAAAATTCCTGTAAGCCGGTAGCATCAAAATCTTTAACTTTAAGAACATCGGTCACATATTTAGTGAAATCTGCCATTTTTTCAAAGGGGTTTGTAACCGGCTCTGCTTCACCTTCTATTTCACTAGTGGCATCTGACGTGCTGGTTTTGAGGTTGCCATCACGATATTGAATAATGGTGTCAGCGTGCCCATTTAGCCCCGCAATGGATTCTATCATTATGCTGCTTGCGGTGTTGATATTGATGGCAGTTTTTATTTCTGGTAGCACGCAGGTGTATGCTGCAATTTGCTTGATCACTTTGTCTGAATAGCCCTTAACCAGACGTAATTCGCTAGGGGTGGTCATTAGCGTGTCAGCGCTGCGGTAGGGTTTTTCGAGGCCTATGTAGTAATCAAACTCAGCACCTTGTGGCTCGGTTACGCTGTCGGCATCGAGCCAGTCAATCAGGCTATCTACCAGTGTGTTACGCAATGCAGGGTCAACTTCTAACTGGTTGAGTAAGGCGATATATTGGGTGCGATAGCGAGCCTGTTCGGTATTGGTTTTTGACAGGTTGTTGAGGTTAAAGCAGCTTTGTAAGTCGGTGAGTGTTAGCGCTACGGGAGGGCCTTCAAATGAAATGGCAATGGCGTAGTCATTAAAAGTTTGAATATCTTCGAGGCTGTCAAATTTGTTATTGAGCTCCCAGTCTCGGCTAATGAGTACTCTGGCAAATTCTACCGAATTTTTATTAAACAGCTGGGCCTGGTCAAGGCGCAAAATATTTTCGCTACGGCGAATATCGAAGTACAGGTGCTTCACTAACGAAACTGCCAGCACTGTGGCAAGAGAAACGACCAGTAGTGCGGTGATGAGTGCTACGCCCGCTTGCTGAGAAATGCGCTTCATTGCTGAGTCTGCTGAGCGATGAGTGTTAGGCGTTTAATTTCACCCCAGTCATTCATATTGAGGGTGATTTCGATGGCGACCGGCTGTGAGCTGTTTGTATTAGTCACGTTGCCGGCAGCAGTAGTGGTGCCGGAATTGAGAGGGGGCCAGTCATCTTTCCATTGCTTTTTCTCATCGAGAAAACGTAGCTTTAGAGATTCGATATTGGCTATGAGCGTGCGGTCTACATACTGATCATCATTGGCACGATCTACATGAATCCAGTAACGCCGAATTAATTTATCATCATCAAGTAGATAGGCAACCCGTTGTAAAGTGCTGCGTGCCTGTTTGGCAGGGTTGCGCCAGCCGCTACGGGTAAAGGCGGTAATGTAATCACTGTCCTGAGTGGTCAGGCTGAGCAGGCGTCCACCCAGTGCATCGTGTGCAATGCGCGGGGTTAAGTGTTGCATATCACCGGTGAGGGTGAGCATGGTGATTTGTAATTCCTGCAGGCGCGTGAGTGATGCTTCAGTGCGCGATTTGCTATTAATTACTGAATGCAGCCCCGAGTACGCCATGATAGAGACAATCGCAAAAATCGACATAGCGATAATCACTTCAATCAGGGTAAAGCCAGCATGATGTTGTGTGTATCTGCGCATTACTGGTTCGTGGTGGCTTGCACTTTGTTGTTTGCGGGATTGGCAATATAGGCCTCCACCTGGGCCAGATTACGCTTGCGATCTTCATCTAAATAAACGCTGAATTTCAGGCTGCGAATATAGTCATTGTCGTCATTTAGTTTTTCAACGCTGCGGGTCCAGAACCATTCTACTCCTGCCATTTCAGTAGACTTTTTAAGTTCGCCAATATTGGGCCAGGTTTTTTTAATTTGTATGTCAATGATTTCATTCATCGCCACATAATGCGCAAGTGTTTTGGTTTTGAGGTAGCCCGCAGACTTTGTATGGTTGCCGGAGGCTTTAATTAAAGAGGCCAGCGCAATGGCAATAATCGCGAGTGCGACCATGACTTCAATGAGGGTGAAGCCTTTTGATTTTGACTGTCTTAATGCGTGTTTGCGAGGCGATTTATTCATCATCGCTAACCAGCTTATATTCTCCCTGCGCTAAACCTTCGAGGCTGGCTTCAGCATCCCCGCCGGGAATGCGCATCCGCACTTCAAAAGTGGGAGTCAACTCGGAGCTGGAGAGTAAGAAAATATTGGGTAGTATTTGGTTAGTCGTTGGCTGATTAGCATCTTTAATGTTAGATGCAGCGGTGGCGAGCTCTTCGTTTTTAGCCTGCGGGTCATCTTTAGGTGATTCAAGCAGCGTCACCGGTGTTTGCTCAATATACAAATCCAGATCAATTTGCTCGGGTAATACCCGGCTGCGCAGGAGCTTGTCTTTGGTGATGTCAACCCAGATATCATTCAACTCATCAAAAATCATAAAGCGGTAGCCGGTTTCATAAAAACGCACACCGTATTCTTGTGCGCGAATCACCGACTGCTCATGGGCAAAGCGTAAAATTTGCTGCAGACGAACAATTTCTTCTTCCACTAAATCATTTTCATCGGTACCGGCTATATTCACTACAACATAGCCAACAGAAATACTGATGATGACCACCACTACCAGTAACTCAATTAGGGTAAAGCCTCGGGCAATTAGCGTAAAGCCGCGGGAGTTTGATCCGGTTTTGGATAAAAGAGATGTACGCATTTTATGGCCCATGATGTTGCACAGGTCTCGCTTATTCCCAGTTGCCTATGTCGGCATTGGCGCCCTCGCCACCTTCAACTCCATCGGCACCCAGAGAATAAATATCAATTTCACCTTTCTCGCCGGGATTTAGATATAGATAATCACGCTGCCACGGGTCTTTACGCAGTTTTTTAACATAACCACCTTGCTGCCAGTTAGCCGGTGCCGGATCGCCGGAAGGTATTGTTACTAATGCTTCAAGCCCCTGATCTGTTGTGGGATAAGCGTAGTTATCGAGTTTATAAATATCCAGCGCACTTTCAATCGCCTGAATATCACTTTTAGCTTTTACGATACGAGCATCGTCAGTTTTACCTAAAAATTTAGGCGCGACAAAAGTGGCTAAAATACCAATAATGACGACCACAACGATAATTTCAATTAAGGTAAATCCCTGCTGCTTTTTATAAATGGCTTTCACAGATGGCTCCGTAGTTAATAAAGAGTGAGTTTTCAGGTAACATCATACCAGATGCCAGATAATGCGGATATGACACAATAATTAGCGATGAGTATTTTAGTTAAACTTAGTAAATATAAACTGTGGTTAGTTCTATTTTTGATATGTTTTTTGATTCAGTTTCTGCAGCTTGCGCCGCAGTTGCGTTTCGACCGGCACTTAATTGAACAATGGCAGTTATGGCGATTACTTAGCGGACACGTTACACATTTAAACTGGAATCATTTGTGGCTGAATATGGCAGGGCTGGCAATGGTTGCGGTGTTTTTTTCCAGTTATAAATCTGCACAGTACTGGGTTTTGTCGCTCATATTTATCGCACTTTTTTGCAGTGCAGGCATGTTGATCGATCAGCAGTTTAATCGTTATGTGGGTTTGTCTGGCGTGTTGCATGGTTTGTTTATTCTGGGTGGGCGCTGGGAGATGCGTCGTTATAAATTAAGTGGCGCGATGTTGCTGGTGATTATTATCGGAAAATTAATTTATGAGCAGAAGTTTGGTGCATTGCCGGGGTCTGAGTCAATGACTGGAGGCAAGGTAGCCATTAATGCGCATTTGTATGGTGCCATTGCTGGCGGGGTTATTATTTTAATGGAGCGATTTAAATTGTGGCGACCAGCCTGATTTAAAAAATCATTGCATCAAATCATTCATATTGATAATCGGCAATAAAATAGACAGAACAATTATCAATACAATACCGCCCATGGCAACGATTAACAAAGGCTCAAATAATCCCATAAAAGTCGCGATTAATAATTCCAGTTCGCGCTCCTGCTGTTCCGCCGCTTTATCTAACATGTCTTCTAAATTGCCGGATTTTTCACCGCTGGATATTAAATGTAATGTCATGGGGGGAAATAATTTACTGCGATCAAGTGCGGCATAAATACTCGAACCTTCGCGGACTTTTTCTGCAGCGTCTACTACCGCTTCCTGCATGGGCAGGTTTTCAACTACTGGTGCGGCCATTTTAAGCGCGTCGAGAACCGGCACGCCGCTGGACGATAAGATGCTCAGGGTGCGGGAAAAGCGCGCAGTGTTTAAGCCTCTTACCAGCTTGCCGAGTACGGGTAATCTTAATAAGGTTAAATGATAGCGGCGTTTGTTATAGGGCACCGACAAAAATTTTTGAATCGCAAAATAAATAGCAACGGCCGCCACAATTAATAAGCCCCACCAGTTTTGTAAAAATTCACTCACCCATATCATGGCTTTGGTAATGCCGGGCAATTCCTGTCCCGAAGTATCAAACACTTCTACAATTTGTGGCACTACAAACATCAGCAAACCGGTGACCACTAAAAAAGCCATGATAGTTAAGATGGCCGGATAGATAGTGGCCTGTGCAACTTTCGATGCCATTTGCTGACGGCTTTCGGTGTAGTCGGCGAGGCGGTCGAGCACTACGTCTAAATGTCCGGATGACTCTCCTGCAGCTACCGTTGCACGAAACAGTTGCGGAAATATTTTTGGAAAATCAGATAAGCCGGCAGCTAATGTATGACCTTCTAAAATTTTTGCGCGCAGTGCAAATACCATTCCCTGAATGCGTGGCTTTTCGGTTTGTTTACCAACAGCGGAAAGTGCTTCGTCTAATGGAATAGCGGCGCGAACTAAAGTGGCTAACTGGCGTGTAAATAAAGCCAGATCGGTGGCGCTAATGCTGCGTCGTGAAACCTGTGTGGGTTTATTTTCCTGCTGTTTTTTATCCTGATTGGCAGCGGTATCAATCTGCAAAGGCATCATGCCTTTGTCGCGCAACATCTGACGCACCTGGCGCTGGGTGTCGCCTTCTATTATGCCTTTTTTTTCACGACCTTTTTCGTCGAGTGCGATGTATTCGAATGCTGCCATTTTTATTTTAGACTTTTAATTCTCTCAACTTAATTTTTATTAAATTAATCTTCGCGTGAAACTCGCAAAACTTCTTCCAATGAAGTGGTGCCCTGTAATACCAGGCGCTTACCATCGGTGCGTAAACTGGTGGTAAAGCTGCGTGCATATTTTTCCATAACCTGTTCGGCTTCACCATCGTGAATCATTTGTTGCAATGTGTCATCGATGGGAATTAATTCGTATACCCCGGTACGTCCAGTAAAACCTAAGTGGTTACATTCTTCACAGCCTTTGGGTGCATAAATTTGCGGGGCTTCTGAAATATCTACTCCCAACCAGTCGCACTCACTTTGAGTGGCAGTGTGCGGCTCGCGACAATTAGGGCACAGTTGGCGTACTAAACGCTGTGCTAGAACCCCAATTAAACTGGAGGCTAATAAAAACGGTTCAACGCCCATGTCACGTAAACGGGTTACTGCGCCAATAGCGGTGTTGGTGTGCAGGGTGGATAAAACCAGATGACCGGTTAAGCTGGCTTGCACTGCAATAGAGGCCGTTTCCAAATCACGAATTTCACCAATCATGACTACATCGGGATCCTGTCGAAGTATCGCGCGTAAACCTTTTGCGAAAGTCATATCAACTTTATTATTCACCTGGGTTTGACCGACACCGTCGAGATAATATTCTATTGGATCTTCAACCGTTAAAATATTTCGGCTCTTATCATTGAGGCGAGTAAGCCCCGCATAAAGCGTAGTGGTTTTTCCCGAGCCGGTGGGGCCGGTGACTAAAATAATGCCGTGGGGGTGATGCAGTAAATCGTTTAGGCGCTCACTGTCATCTTCCGACATGCCTAAATGCTGCACATCCAAACGCCCGGCCTGTTTATCTAATAAACGTAATACAATACGCTCGCCATGACCGGAGGGTAAAGTCGATACACGCACATCAACCGAACGCCCGGCAACCTTTAATGAGATGCGTCCATCCTGTGGAATACGTTTTTCTGCGATGTCGAGTTTCGACATAACTTTTATTCTGGAAATAACTAAAGGCGCAATATTTTTTGGCGGCTGTAAAATTTCGCGCAACACACCGTCTACACGAAAGCGAATACGCATGCGATTTTCAAACGCTTCAATGTGGATATCCGAGGCGCTGATTTTAATGGCTTCAGTTAATACCGCGTTAATTAATTTAATAATTGGCGCGTCATCTTCGGCTTCGAGTAAATCTTCGGGCTCAATGGTTTCGGCGAGCTGATCGAGGTCGAGCTCATCACTTACGCCTTCCATTACCGCCATCGCCTGATCGGAATTTTGTTCGTAGGCGAGGGCGAGTTTTGTATCGAACTGTTCGTCGGTGATGGTGGTGAGTTCAATGCGCCGGCCGACAATTCGACGCACTTCAGAAACTGCCTGAGGATTTAACTTTCCACGATAAAATAATTGTGCTTTATCGTTATCAATTTCTCCGAGCATCACACCGTGACGTTTTGCAAATGCATAGGAAATACTTTGGGCATTTATAACGGCAGGTGGAATTAACTCGTTGCTCTGAGTTAACTCATCAACGACTTCATCGGAAGAAATATTATTAAAAGTCATCGTCGTCATCAAAGTCGCTGTCTTCTTGTTCTTTAGCTGTTTCTTCTTTGTTCAGAGGCGACTCCAGTTTGTCAGAAGACGCGTCTTCCGGAACCACTAAATGTTGCAGCGGTGGTAACAGTGGATTGCTTTCCTCTTTTAATAACCCAAAACCATTTACTCCCGCATTAATTTGTTGCGCGCGTAAATAATTGTATTTACGATTCGTGTGGTATGCCGATGCGCCTGCATCACGTAAAATGCTGGGGCGCATAAATACCATTAAATTCTGTTTTTCTTTTGAGGTAGAGTGTGAGCGGAATAACCAGCCTAATAAAGGGACGTCTCCAAGCACTGGAACTTTAGAAACATTGTCGCGCAACTGGTCATCAATTAATCCGCCGAGCACTAAAATTTCACCGTCTTCAACTAAAACTGAAGTGGTGATTTGACGTTTATTAGTTACCAGCCCGCCATTGGCCGCAGCGGCGGAAGATACATTAGAAACTTCCTGATCAATTTCTAATTTAATGGTATTACCGTCATTAATTTGTGGTGTTACTTTAAGCGTGATGCCTACATCCTGACGCTCAATTGTTTGAAAGGGATTGGATGCACCACTGGCTGCTGTTGTAAATGAGCCCGTTAAAAACGGCACATTTTGAGCGATAACGATGGTTGCTTCCTGATTATCGAGGGTCACAATACTGGGGGTTGATAAAATGTTTGTGGCAGCGTCGGAAGACAGGGCTTTGAGTAAAAATGCAAAGCGGGTGTTACCATTATTACCGCCCGCACCAATGTTAATGCCGTTACCAATTGCGCTACCAATCTTTGTGATGTCACCACTTAATAAACCGATAATGCCCGCCGCATCGCCAAAGTTACCGACGCCAATAGGTGTTGTTGTGCTGGTACTGTCTTCTGCTGGGCCGACGGCGAATTGAGATGAAAATTCTTTACCGGTACTGTTAGATATTTCCGCAATAATGGATTCAACTAATACCTGCGCGCGACGAATATCCAGCTGGCGAATAATGGATTTCATTCTGCGCACAACATCTGGGCCCGCGGTAATAATTAAGGCGTTGGTAGATTCGTCAGCCTGAATATCTGCAGTTTTCTTTCTCGATAGCGAGCGAGCTTTGCCGGTTTTTTTCTTGGCATTGGTCTGATTTTTCTCGACCCCTGTGAGTATGCCAACCAGATCTTTTGCCTTTGCATACTTTAAATAAATAACATGGGTATTGCCGGTGGCATTTTCGAGTGGTGTATCAAGGTGTGCGATAGTGGCGCGAATTTTTAAGCGGCTGGCTCGTTCACCACTCATTAAAATACTATTGGTTCTATCATCAGAGGCGAGGGTGATTTTTTTAGCGCCGGCTTTTGCGCCACCACCGCCTGCCTGTAAGGAATTTAATATACGGACTAACTCAGATGCTGATGCATGTTTTAATGGGATGATTTCTAGCTCATCACTTTCTGGGCGATCAATATGGCGAATGATTTTTACCAGGCGTTTTATATTTGCAGCATGGTCGGTAACGATTAAGGTATTGGTTGGGTTGTAAGCCGCAAGGTGTCCCTGTTGAGGAACCAGTGGGCGTAATATTGGCACCAGTTGAGCCGCGGGAACATGATCAAGTGTAATGACTTTTGTTATGAGTTCATCGCCAACATTTTTAGAGCCGCGCACAACCGGTAATGGCCCCTGTTTAGCATTTACTTCGGGCACAATTTTTATAATGTTACCGACGGGGACTGCAGCATAACCGTGTACCTGTAGCACCGATAAAAACACTTCGTAAACTTCAGATTCCGACATGGTGTTGGAAGACACAACCGTAACTTTGGCTTTAACGCGCGGGTCAACCACAAAGTTTTTACCGGTAAATTTAGAGACAGTGCTGATGAGTGCGCGAATATCAGCCTGCTTTAAATTCAGGGTAATCTGGTTTTCTGCCGCAAAAGTCAGCTGTGAAAATAATAAATGAGAAACCAGTAAGCTTATGATTAATAGCGTGCGCGATAGCAGCGATGTTCCTGTCTGAATGAGTTTGTTATGCAAGCCCTGAAATTTCAAAGTAGTGTTCTCTATTTAGGTATATCAAAATGTAATGGCATTTCTGAACCATTACGTAATATGGTTAGGTCTATCGATTTTGCCCGTTGTAACGAACGTAATGCTTTAAGTCCCTTGGCGGGGTTATTTAGTTCAACACCATTGATAGCTGTGATTACATCAGTGGGCTCTAATCCCACTGCATCAAATAATGAGCGGTCGCCCTGTGGTTGTAAACGATAGCCGCGCACAACACCATTTTGTTTTACTGGCACCGGTATGGCAAATTTGCCGAATGAGGTGGGGTTTTTCAGTATTTGCTTGCGAATATCGGATAATACGGCGCCCGGGCCGGAAGCCGTGCTAGCTATGGCGGCTGAACGAGGTGTTGATTTAAGCAGGCTGTCGCTATTGTCTTTCGGCATGCGCAGGGTTTCGAGTTTGCCGCCCCGTTCTAAAATGACCCGGTCGGCGTAAATTTCTTTTAATGTAGCGCTGGATACTTTATCACCCGGTGCATAGGTGTCTTCTTTGCCGTTCTTGCCCATCGAAATAATCGCATTGCCATATTCCATCGGATTGGTGGCCAGCACACCTTTTAATACTAAATTTAAGCGGGTTTCCGGAGCATCTTCTTTAATGGCCTGAGTTGTCGATTGTTGAAACGTGCCAAATAAGTGTGCGTCTGCCACTGCGCGGTAATCATTAACAGGCTTTTTTGTACGATTATTTTTATAGTTTGATGGAGCAGGTTGTTGCGCATCATCCGGTACAAGTGACCAGGTAATTTGTGACAGGGTATAGCTACAGGCAATAACTAATAAAACGTTAAAAATAGTAGGCATAACCTGATTGAGTTTTGTCAGGTTTGCGGCACTCAAATTGAGTGATTTAGGTAATTTTTCTGCCAGTGTATTCATATGTGCTGCATTATAAAGAATAGCGTTAGCTGTTCCAAATAGCTTGTACCTAATAGTCCCTAATTTACGTGCTTCTGTGAACTTATGTCTATTATGCATCGAAATAGAGGCGTTATAGAAAAAGTAAAACTCATTTTTTTATCACTTAAAGCGCCTTTGATAGCTGGTGCGCTAAAGCAAAACGGGGCTATGTGGCAGTTATCGTGCCACATAGCCCCGCTGTATCAAGCTTAAGTCAGGTAATTAAACCATGTCTTTTAAGCCTTTCAGTGGTAGTACTTTAACCACTTTACGTGCAGGCTTAGCTTTAAACATCATCTCTTCGCCGGTGAAAGGGTTAGTACCCTTACGTGCTTTAGTCGCAGGCTTTTTGATGACTTTGATTTTTAACAGGCCAGGCAAGTTAAAAAAGCCGGGGCCGCGTGGTTTGATGTTTTTCTCAATCAAACCAGACAGGCTATCCAGTACCGCAGTTACTTCTTTACGGCTGAGTTCTGTTTCAGCAGAAATATGATTCAGAATTTCACTTTTGGTTGGTGGCTTTTTAACAGCTGATGCTGCTACTTTCTTTTTGGCTACTTTTTTCTTTGCAGCTTTCTTTTTAACCGCCATACTAGGACGCTCCTAAAGTTATTTGTTTTATCAATTGGATGAATAATAATTAAAAATTATTCACTAACCGGATTGTTAGTGCTTTTGCACTGTAATACAAGGGTTTTATTAAAAAAGTTTAATAAAAATGCATGAATTTACTTATATAACAGCATTTACCATTGGATTAATGGGGGGCGTGCATTGCGTTGGCATGTGCGGCGGCATTGTTGGCGCCTTAAGTTTTGCGAATCAAAACCATAAAATTCAGGATAATTTCCAGCGTAATTCATCACTTTTAAGTCTGTTACTGGCCTATAACGCAGGTCGATTATTAAGCTATAGCATCGCCGGTGGATTAATGGGTGCGCTGGGTTGGTTGGTCAGTGTATGGACAAATATTCAAATGTTACAGGTTTTACTGCAATTAGCCGCTGGCGTATTTATGTTAATGATGGGCCTGTATATTTCGGGCTGGTGGATGGGTTTAGTCAGGCTGGAAAAAGTTGGCGCAATAATCTGGAAAAAAATTCAGCCCGTTGCACAGAAACTCTTGCCGGTTAAGTCGCCGATGCAGGCAATTTCTCTGGGCTTATTATGGGGCTGGTTGCCCTGCGGACTGGTTTACAGTGTTTTAGTGTGGTCGGTGTCTGCGGGGAGTTTTCAGCAGGGGGCTTTGTTGATGTTGAGTTTTGGTTTGGGTACCTTGCCAAATTTATTGGCGATGGGATTGTTTGCCAATCAACTAAAACAGTTTGTGCAAAAACAGGCGGTGCGAAATATGGCGGGTGGTCTGGTGATTTTGTTTGCGCTTTGGAGTTTATTTTTGTCTATTCGAATGTTGATTGAGTTTTGAGCAGGTTAAAAGAAAAAAGATTTAGCGTTTATTTACGGTAAATCTTTTGCCTTAAAGATATTTAAACCATCCGGTATCAACACCGGCTCAGAAATTTTAAAGCGCTTCTCGCGATTAGTTTCACCGCTGATTAATTTAACCTGCGACTTACTTACTTTAAACTGCTTCGCCAGAAACTTAATTAAATGTTGATTGGCTTTGCCATCTACCGGCGGGGCAGTGATGCGCACTTTCAGGCAATTACCCAGCACTTCACAAAACTCATCTTTGCTGGCTTTTGGCTGAGCTTTTATGCGTAAGAGTAAGTCGCCGTCTTTCCATTCGTAAAACACTTAGCTTAAGCGTGCACAATTAAAGGTTAATGCCAAACACGCTGGCAAAAATATAGCGCACGGAATACTGCACAAACATCAGTGTAATCATCGCAAAAATCGGTGAGATATCCATGCCGCTAATCGGTGGTATTAATTTTTGAAAGTGTTTTAAAACGGGGTGGGTCAGACTGTTGAGTAAACTCACTGCCGGATTATAAGGGTCGGGATTTACCCAGCTTAAAATGGCCTGAATAATAATGGAATACAGGAAAATACTGATAATTAAAATCAGGGTTTGGCCGATGGCAAGAATACCGATAATGAGTGGATCAACTGTTTGATACACCAGCATAACCTTCACCGCCATTACTAAAACAGCTAGCACTAATGTCGCCATATCAATGCCACCCAATCCCGGAATAATTTTACGCAACGGCAGCACCGGCGGATTGGTTATTTTTACAATAAACTGCGAAACCGGATTATAAAAATCAGCACGTACCCATTGCAGTAATAAGCGAATCAGTAATGCGGTGGCATAAAGTTGAAATAAAATATCAATTAAAAAAACAAAGGGATTCATGTTAATCGTTTCCTAATTCATCAGCGAGTTCAATGGCGCGATCATGGGCGGCGGTGAGTGCCTGTTCGATAACTTCACGAAATTGATTGTTTTCAAACGAGGCAATTGCCGCTGCGGTGGTGCCGCCTTTTGAAGTAACATTTGCGCGCAGCGTTGCGGGCTCATCATTGCCTTCGAGCGCCATGCGTGCGGCGCCCAGTGCGGTTTGTTTAGCAAGCATGCCGGCGGTGTCTTCATCCAGTCCGAGTTTTTTACCAGCGGCCTGCATGGCTTCTAAAAACAAAAAGAAATAGGCGGGGCCAGAACCGGATACGGCGGTGACCGCGTCGAGTTGTGCTTCGGCATCCACCCATAAGGTGATGCCGGCGGCACTTAATATTTGATCGGCCAAATCTTTCTGTTCGGTGCTAGTGACCTTGTTAGCAAATAAACCGGTTGCGCCTGCCTGAATTAATGCGGGTGTATTGGGCATGCAGCGCACAATGGGTAAGTTGCCACCGAGCCAGCGATCGATATCGGTGGAGCGCAGTCCCGCAGCAATAGAAATAATTAAGGGTTTATTTTTTTGCGCGATATCTTTTATGTCTTCACAAACCATTTTTAGTATTTGTGGTTTTACGGCTAACACCAGAACATCAGCGGTTTTAATTGCGAGGAGATTGTCGGCTTGTGTGTTAACCGAATACTGTTGTTTTAACTGATCGAGTTTTTGGGTGTCCGGGTCGGTCACCGTGATTTTAGCCGCGGGATACTGGTTGCTAATTAAGCCGCTGATTAAACTGCCGGCCATATTGCCGCCACCGATAAAGCAAATGTGTTTGGTCATATTGATTCTGTGTGTCTTAAGTGTTGTTTATATCGCCTCCCCCTTAGAAAAAGGGGACTGAGGGGGATATAGCTTCGATAAATTAAATCTCCCCAAATTAAATCCCCCCGGCCCCTCTTTTTCAAAAGGGGGTAGCGTCTCTCTATTGTATATTAATTTATAAAAAGCGTGGAGATAATGCTTTGCGTTAGCCAGTGACGATATCACGTGCACCAAAGATCGCGGTGCCAATTCGTACAATGGTGCTGCCTTGCGCAATTGCTGCCTGCATATCGTTACTCATGCCCATCGATAAAGTATCTAACTGCGGGTGGGTTATCTTTAAGCTTTCGAGTAGGCCCTGCATTTCTGAAAATATCTTACGTTGCTCTTCAAAGCTACCGGCTTTAGCTGGAATCGCCATAAGCCCGCGTAATTTTATATTGGGCAGAGAGATCACGTCATCTACAGCAGCTGCAACTTCATCGGCCTGGAATCCCGATTTAGAGGCTTCATTACTAATGTTAACCTGCAAACAAATATTTAACGCAGGTAAAGATTGCGGACGCTGCTGACTCAATCGATGAGCAATTTTTAAGCGATCAACACTGTGCACCCAGGCAAAATTCTGCGCGAGCTCGCGGGTTTTATTAGATTGAATCGCACCAATAAAATGCCATTCAATATTTAAGTCATTCAGATCAGTAATTTTTTGCAGTGATTCCTGCAGGTAGTTTTCGCCAAAACTCGTCTGTCCAGCATCAAAAGCGCTGCGTATTTTTTCAGCAGACTGGGTTTTGCTGACTGCCAGTAATTGCACAGTATTGGGGGCGCGCTGATATTTTTCACAGAATTCTGAAATATTATGCTGGATTTGCGTTAAATTTTTTGCAATATTGCCTGATGATAAAGACGGCATTGATTGAAGCCTGTTAAATTATTGACTATAAATAGAATACCTTTGTAGTTTGCCTGAGTCGCATGGCGCGGGCAAGCGAGTATAACTAACAAGGCTCTGCCATTTGCTGGCAATGAGAATGAGCCGGAAATTTCGTGATCTGTCTATTTACGAAATTTTAAAGGGGAGAATAAATGGATATTGCACAACTACTGGCGTTCGGTGTAAAAAGCGGCGCTTCAGATTTACACCTGTCAGCCGCCCTGCCACCGATGATTCGGGTGGACGGAGATGTGCGACGCATCAATATCGATGCCATGCCCCATGAAGAAATTCATGCGATGGTGTATGACATTATGAACGATAAGCAGCGCAAAACCTTTGAGGAATACTGGGAGGTCGATTTCTCATTTGAAATACCGGGCCTGGCACGTTTTCGTGTAAATGCATTTAACCATAATCGGGGAGCAGGTGCGGTGTTCCGGACCATCCCCTCAAAAATACTCACCCTCGAAGAGCTCGGTGCACCGAAGATATTTGAGGCGATTGCGGCAACACCACGAGGTATCGTGCTGGTGACCGGCCCGACTGGCTCGGGTAAATCAACCACTTTGGCTGCAATGGTAAATCATGTGAATGAAAATGATTATGGCCACATATTAACCATCGAAGACCCGATAGAATTTGTACACGAAAGTAAAAAATGCCTAATGAACCAGCGTGAAGTGCATCGCGACACCATGGGCTTTAGTGAAGCATTGCGCTCAGCATTGCGTGAAGACCCGGACGTGATTCTGGTGGGGGAAATGCGTGACCTTGAAACCATTCGTTTAGCGCTATCGGCGGCGGAAACCGGGCATCTTGTGTTTGGCACTCTGCACACCAGTTCGGCGGCTAAAACCGTTGACCGTATTGTGGATGTGTTCCCGGCCGCAGAAAAAGATATGGTGCGGGCGATGTTGTCTGAATCACTACGGGCGGTTATTGCCCAGACCCTGTTAAAGAAAATTGGTGGTGGTCGTGTGGCCGCACATGAAATTATGATTGGTACGCCGGCAATTCGTAACCTGATTCGTGAAAATAAAATTGCACAGATGTATTCGGCTATTCAAACCGGGCAGGGTATTGGCATGCAGACCTTAGATCAGAATCTAAAAGAACTGGTGGAACGTGGTACTATCACCAAAGAAGATGCGCGCACTAAAGCGGTAAATAAAGAAGCAATGTAAATTAATTGCACGCGATAAAACTAAAATAATCTTAACTGGAGTTGGGAATGGATAGAGATAAGGCCATCCGATACATGCACGATTTATTGCGCATGCTGGTGCAAAAAGATGGGTCGGATTTATTTATCACTGTAGGTGCCGCGCCCTCCATGAAAGTTGATGGCAGGATGACGCCGCTGTCAAATCAGGCACTATCACCGGCTCATACACAAACGCTGGTACGTTCAATTATGAACGATAAACAACTCGGTACATTTGAGGCAGAGCAGGAAGTTAACTTTGCCATCAGCCTGCCGGGTGTTTCACGCTTTCGTGTGAATGCATTTACTCAGCGCGGCTCGATGGGCATGGTGCTGCGGGTGATCAAAGCTGACATTCCCAGTTTTGAAGATTTAAGTTTACCGGTAGTGTTGCAGGATATTGCAATGACCAAACGCGGACTGGTTATTTTTGTGGGTGCTACCGGTTCGGGTAAGTCCAGTTCACTAGCGGCGATGATTGGCTATCGAAATGAAAATTCATTCGGCCACATTATTACCATAGAAGACCCGATTGAATTTGTGCACCAGCATAAAAACTGCATTGTGACCCAGCGCGAAGTCGGGGTTGATACCGAAAATTATGATGTGGCTTTAAAAAACACATTACGTCAGGCGCCGGATGTTATTTTAATCGGCGAGGTGCGCGACCGTGAAACCATGGAATATGCGATTGCATTTGCCGAAACCGGCCATCTGTGTTTAACCACCCTGCATGCTAACAGTACTAACCAGGCATTAGACCGCATAATTAACTTCTTCCCCGAAGAACGTCGCCCGCAATTATTAATGGATTTATCTTTGAATTTAAAATCATTAATTTCGCAGCGGCTGATTCCGTTAAAAGGCGGCGAAGGCCGGGTACCCGCAGTAGAAATTATGTTGAATACGCCATTAATGTCAGACCTGATTTTCAAAGGCAATGTGCATGAAATGAAAGAGCTGATGGCCAAATCAAATGAATATGGCATGATCACTTTTGATCAGGCTCTGTTTGAATTATATGAAGCAGGTTATGTGACCTATGAAGATGCATTGCGCAATGCAGATTCAATTAATGACCTGAGATTACGCATTAAACTTAAAGGTAAAGACGCCAAAAATACCGACTTAATGCAGGAAGTATCCGGACTTAAAATGGAAGAGAATGAGCAGGAAGATAAGCATCGCTTACGCTAAAATTGCTGAATAGAGATGCCTTAATGTTAACCATTATAAAAGTTGAATTAAATTGAATTTGCAGCCTTATCTAAAACTTATGGCCGAACGCGGTGGCTCTGATATTTTCTTTACTACCGGTGCGCCGGTAAGCATGAATATTGAAGGCAAAATGCACCCTATTGGTAAAACGCCATTAGAGCCAGGCATGACTAAAGAAATCGCCTACAGTGTCATGGATGAAAATCAGAAAATGGGTTTTGAAGCGACACTGGAAATGAACATGGGTATGTCGCTAAAAGATATTGGTCGTTTCCGTATTAATATTTATACGCAACGCGGCGAAGTGTCGATGGTCATTCGATATATAAAATCGAATGTACCGTCACTGGATCAATTAAATTTACCGGGTAAATTGAAAGATCTGGTTTGTCTGCGCAAGGGTCTGATATTAGTGGTCGGTGCAACTGGCTCAGGTAAATCAACATCGCTTGCATCCATGATTAATTTTCGAAGTTTAAATATGCCCGGGCATATTTTAACGATTGAAGACCCCATCGAATACATGTTCGACCATCAAAAATCTATTGTCGGGCAACGTGAAGTCGGGCTCGATACGCTGTCGTATGAAAATGCTCTGCGCGAAGCCATGCGTGAGGCCCCCGATGTAATTATGATTGGCGAGGTGCGCGACCGTGAAACCATGGAAGCGGCAATTCAGTATGCGGATACTGGACATTTATGTTTAACCACCTTGCACTCGGTTAATGCGAACCAGACCCTCGATCGAATTTTAAGTTTCTTTCCACCGGATTCGCGCAATCAGATTTTAATGGATCTGTCGCTTAACTTGCAGGCGATTGTTTCGCAACGACTGGTTGTTGGCCTGGATGGAAAGCGTATTGCAGCAATCGAAATTTTAATTAACTCACCTTATATTTCAGAGTTAATTCGGCGTGGCGATTTTCATGAAATTAAAGAGATCATGGAAAAAGGCGAGGCCGATGGTATGCAGACATTCGATCAATCTTTATATCAATTGTTTACCGACGGCAAAATTGATATTAAAACCGCATTGTCCTATGCGGATTCGCGCAGTAATTTAGAATGGAAGATAAACTTTGGTGGCGGCGTAAAAGAAATGAGCAATGCCAGAGAAGATGAAACATTGCAGTTTTCTACTGATCCGGATGACTTGCCTGAAGTGAAATAGTTAATTCTAAAATTGTTTTTGAAAGGAATAAATACGGCGCTGATTATTAATTAGCGCCGTATTTTGTTTTAGCTAATGTTATTTAGGTAAAGACCCGAGCATGCTTTTAACGGCATATGCCATGCGTTGTTTTGCGTTGTCGCCGGTGTTGCCCTGAATGTCAGCATGAGCGCTGCTCGCCCAGATAACGACGTCGGTTTGTGCATCTATCATCATAATAATTAAAGCGCCTTTGGGGGCGGCTTCTAATGTTTTAAATGATTGATCCGGGTTTTCTTTGTATTCGACATTTGACATATTAATACCCAGCGCATAACCAATAAGTACGTCTGGGTTTTCAGATGTTTCTGACATGCCCTTAGCACGCAATCCATTATCAATTAACAGCTTAATTTCTGCATTTGCATCAAAGCCAGGCGAAACCCATTGTTTGTCAGGGTCGTTCATAATAGATGCTGAGCCCATCCACATATAAGACTTATAGCCTTTGAAATTTGCTTTTGGATCGACGTCAGTTTCAAATTTCATGTCAGTATTTGATGATGAAGACATGCTTGAGCAGGCGTTCAGACCAAGTAATAAAACGAGCATTAGTGCAGTAGTAATTTTTTTCATAATATTCCTTTAGGAAGTTGAGTGGTTAAATAAAATAACGAGTATTGTGCGTTAATGGTTGCTACGTGAGTGAAAATTAAAACCTGAATCTTAAGCCAGCATTTACCTCGAACTGATTCATAAATCCGCTGCCGGTAACAATGCAGTTGTTGCCGGCGCAAAGTGTTTGGCTATTTCCAATAGCTGAGAAGTAGGCTCTGAGCTCTAATCTAAGGCCAATGTTTTTAGTGAATTTATAAACCATACCGCCGCCAAGGCTCATGGCAAATTTTGATTCAGATGACCTTGATGATTCGTTCGGGCTTAAATGGATGGCGCCTAAAGTGGCACCAAAAAATTTATCAATTTTTTTCTCAGCCCAAATTTGACTGCCGCCGACCTGAAAGTATTCAATATCAAGATTAATGAGTTTAACGCCAGCGCTGCTGATGTCTGTTGTTTGGTGGGAATATAGAAATTCCATAACATGCTCAGGGCCATAATCTTTTCCGATGATGAAGCCGTAGCTGCTAGTTTCATCAAATGAAGCTTTTCTACCATCGGCGCTTTCCATGTCGCCTCCGCTGCGATAGCCGCTAAATAAATTAATTTCAGCGCTTTCAGCATGGCTAAGTGAAGGCATAAGCAAGGCGATAAATAAAGGTAGTATTTTTTTCATATATTTTCTTTGTTAATTGTGCTGGTTGATTCTTAACGGGTTAATTTATGGCGATTAGATGTTGTGCTTAAGCTTTAAAATAAATGCTTAGCGTTGGCCTCCACCACCGCCGCCAGGTCTGGCAATGGGGTGCTGAGGCGTAGGTGGGTTTATCCCCGGTCTGTCAATGGGTGGTTTAGGCCTTGGCTTTGTTCCATAATGAGGGCGTTTGTGGGTGCCTGAAATAATGACGGTATCGTCGTTTTGTTTTTTGGTTTCAGGCGCTTTGCTGGGGTGCTTTTGTTTTTTTTGTTCAGCGGTATTTTTTTTGTCTATTTCTTTTGCAGAACTAATGTTTTTTTCAGCCTGTTGTTTTGCAGCGTCTATTTCGTCACTGCTGGGGCCGGGGTGGATTGAAACTTTACTTACTTTTTTGGCGTCTGGAACAGGCTTGTCAGAATAGGTTACATTACCTTCTGCATCAACAGACTTAACCGGCGAATTTGCCGCAAAACTAAATGAAGATAGATAGACTGACTGCAGTAATAGTACGATGCTAGTAGAGCTAGTAATAGCTAAGTTCGTGTTTTTATAGAGCATAATCTTTATACCTTGATACAGGTGTAGCGAAATAAGTAAAAATTTACTTAGTGCTTTCTACGGCTTCTACAGCTTTTAATAAAACATCGCATTGTTTCATTTTAGCGTCTTCACCACCTGAGTTTTTAACGCACTCTTTATAGTCTTTTAACGTGTCAGTTTTTTCATATTTTGAATCCAGTGAGTAAAGTGAGTTTTATTTAGCGTTTAATGGCGCGGTTAATTTAAAATCAAGTAAGGTTCCAGATGGAACAACGACTTGACTTCCGCCCTTTAAGACTGCAACACCCAAACCAATTTTAGCGCCATCTTTAGCGCCACTTGAACCGCTATGTAGGCCGCCAAGCGCTGCGCCCTTCACAACTTTCCCGGCAGTGCCTTTGCCAGTAGATTCAGTGAGCGCATTTATTGCGCTGGTAGTAATGGGGGTGATTATGCCATTAATATTTATATCAGTCAGGGTGATCATTATTTTTGCGTTGCCCGCGAGACGTCCGGCTTTTACAGCTTCAGAAATAACGCCGTAAATTTTACTGCCTGACGGTGCAACGGTGACACCGTCTTTACTGAGTGTGCCTTCCAGTACCGCTGAAAATTTATGGCCGGTTGAATGTCGACCGCTATCCAATGTATCGGTTAAGCGAATAGTGAGAGAGGTGCCCGCATCAATTACAACAGGCCCTGTTGCTGGTTTTTTAGCGGCAGGTTTGGCTGCAGTTTCGGTTTTTGTCGCGGAGCCAATGGCGATATTTTTTACATCCTTTGCCTGAAATGTCATATCAATGCCATCAGCTTTAAATTTTATAGTGTCTCCATCGCGACCAGCAAAAGTGCCTTCTATGGTTTTGCCATTGCTGAGTTCAATGGTGTCAGCAAAAACCTGACTTGTACTGAATGAAATAATGAATAATGAAGCTAGAAGAGATGCAAAGGGTAGAGTGTTTTTTTTCATTATAGAATCCATTTTGGTTGGTTTTTGATACATTTAGAGTTTAGTATAAAACGTTATTCGCTATAGAGGCAATGGGTGTTTTATTTAATATTTAAATGTTGCATAGATTTGTACGCCATTGTGTGCCCAGCCCAGAGATAAATTCGATAAAAGATTGCGGACATCAACATTTAAATCAAAATAAGTCAAGGAAAGCCCGGCGCCCCAGTTGTCATTAAAATAATATTCCGTACCTATCTCAGTGCTGATAATTCGTCCGTCTACATCATTAAGTTGTAAACTTAAAAAACGAATAGCAGCATTGGCACGCCAGTCGGGTGTTATTTCATAAATGCCGGATATACCGATGAGTGGCATAGGGGCCTGAATTTTTTGCTGAGAAAAATAACTCCTTTGAGAAGATGGTTGATCTTCATTTGGAAATTGAATTTCTCCCGATGCCTGAAGTGCTGTGCTATAAAACAACCAGTAAATACCCGCAGAAATTCCCATTTCTAATTGCGATGATTTATAGGCACTGTAAATATAGCTAACATCCAGAATATCAGTTTCAGTACGGGCTGAAAATGTGGCGCCGGCTTTTATAAGAGTGCCGTCAATCTCAATATCTTGATTATTCGTTGCCTGAGCAGAGCGAATTAAAGGTGTATACGTCATGCGCAGGCGGTGAAAGTCACCGACTCGATACCAGCCGCTAAACCATAGAGTGCTAATGAGGCTGTCATAACCCAGGTCATCTTCAAGATCGATATCTGTGCCGGTATTTTGAGAAGAGGCATCAATAGAAAATTCGGTGTTGTATCTTTCAATGTTTGTGCCGATAGAAATATGGTAAATCTCGTCAATATCAGCAAGCGCTGAGGTAGAAAAAAGGCTGGCGATTAAAGATAAAAATAGTTTTAATTTTACGCTAGAAGGCATAACCTAATCCAAGGCTAAAGCCGCTATAACTAATATCAAAAACATTGTCGGCACTGGTTTTTCCGTCAAATAAGTCGAGTTGCTGCTGGGTTTTAAGTTCAATTTGAAGTGAAACTTTTTGAGTGAATGAATGCGCCCAGCCAAGCGCAATAATAAAGCCATTACCATTAGCTGTGTCGGAAGTGCTGCCCGAGATTAAACCCGGTGCAAAGTATTCGTCGACGGTGAGTTTTGTTTTATAAACCAGTATGCCAGCTCGACCATAAATTTTATTACGCTTAGAAAAAGCATATTCGGGGCGTAGCCCTACAGTGAAGCCGCTGGTTTCAATGCGCGCCTGAAAGGTACCAACAATATCGGTTGAGGGGTTGTCGGCAATCTCTTCACTTAAAAAAAGTCCGCTAGTTACTGCCAGCCAGGGGAGTGCATAGTAGTTGTAATTCAGGCTGAGTATTTTACCAGTGTGAAAATTATCAGAGCCACCCGCATCGGGAATGGTGTATAAAATATTGGCGTCAACCAGCATGTTTTCTGCATTTGCTACAGTAGAAAAAATGCAGCCACTTGAAATCAGGAAGATTAAAGTGCTAAAAATTTTATGGGGTTTATGCGTTAAAAAAAGCATCATAGTGGATTAGGCGCAATATAAGATAAAGTAATATCTGCACTGCGGCTACCGTAAATGCGCCCGTTGGTGTCGACAGAGTCAAATGCAGCATCGCGTTGACGAAATAAAAACAACCGAATTTCACAGTTACTATTGATCGGGTTGATTAGCGCGACACTGTTGAAAAAGTCTTCGCCTATGCCTTCATCTATTAATTTATTGATGAGCTCCTGTAATGTGGCGCGCGACTCTCCTAATAGAAATGTAAATGGTGGGTCGTTGGGGTCATCAATATCGTAAATAAACTGATTTAAGCCGATGATTTCTGAGCCGTTGTCGGCATCATCAGTGAGTGCTGCTTCAGTGCCATAGGTGTAAATCTTATCATCGCTGATGCAGCTCACTGTTGAGCGCACTTTCATGATATCGCCGGCGCTTTGCGGCGTCCAGCTGAGGGTGAAGCTGTCATTAATGCTGGTGAAAGTCGTGTTGTCGGTAAGCAGGTTGAGGGGCTCAGGCGGTAAAATAATGGAGGCGGATGCTCCGACAAGTTCGCCTTCTCCTGGGTCAATATAAAGCAGGTCGGCAGGATACCAGCGACCTTCGCGAGCGGCTATCGGCTCGTGTACCATTAAAAAATCGACCTGATCAAAATTCGCTGCATTCGGCAGGCTGGCAACATAGCTGCCGTTATAAACACCGGTTTCGAGCAGTAAAATACTGTCTTCACTGGTGCTGGCCTGCACTACATCACCTCCCACCAAATTGATAGGCGTGCCATCATCAAAGAGAGCAATGGCCACTTCCACGCTGTCTATGCCGCTGTGCTGGTTAGCTGCAACCACTGCAAACTGGCCTTCTGGGGGAACATCTGGGATGTTGTTATCAATCTCTATATCGCATGCGCTTATTAAGAAGGGCAGCAGCAGAATTGCGAGTGGGGTAGTGGGCAAGCGCAGGGAAAACATTTTATAAAATAATCTAAATTATCAATGACTTATAACAAATTAAGTGTTGATAAAATACCTCTGTGCATTAAAAAGATGGATTAATATAACAGAATATCTGTGCAATAGGGCTTATTATCAAGTCGGGTGGCTTGCTTCGCTTGATCTGACTCAGGAAAAATACCAGATAGTCACCAGTATTGCCGCGACAAAGCCCGCAAAGTCAGCCATTAAACCGGCCTGAACAGCATAGCTTGTATTTTTGATTTTGACGGCGCCGAAATAAATCGCTAGTACATACAAGGTGGTTTCGGTAGAGCCAAACATTACGGCAGCGATTTTTACAATTATCGAATCTTCTCCATGGGTGTTGATAAGCTCAGCCAGCACACCAACAGACCCGCTGCCGGTGAGGGGGCGAATAATGCCCATGGGAATAACTTCTGCAGGAAAGCCTAAAAAATCAGCTAACGGGCTAAGTAAGGTTAAAATCAAATCCAGCGCACCGCTGGCGCGAAATATCGTAATTGCAAACAGCATCGCGACTAAATACGGAATAATATTGACCGCAATCCCGAAGCCTTCTTTTGCACCCTCAATGAATTCTTCATAAACCTCAATGTGTTTAAGCAGGCCATAGCTAATAATAAATAAAATAAGCAAAGGGATAATTAAACTGCTGAGTTGCTGCATTTTATTTTTCCGGTACGTGTGCTGGTTGTGTGCGACGAGCATAATATTTGGCCACAATGACAGCGCTAACTGTGGAGAAGCTGGTGGCTAAAATTATCGGCACAATCAATTCGGAAACCTGCGTGCCCATGAGCGCTATCAAAGTCACCGGCGGAAGTAGTTGCACGCTGGAGGTGTTGAGCGCCAGAAACATACACATTTCATTGCTGGCTTTATTTTTATCGGTGTTCAACTCTTGCAATTGTTGCATGGCTTTAATGCCAAGGGGGGTGGCGGCATTGCCCAGCCCCAGAACATTTGCCGCCATATTCAGGCTAATGCTGCCAAAGGCCGGATGGTCTTTGGGAATATTGGGAAACAACCAGCTTAGTAATGGCTGTACTATCTTAACCATAATTTTAATGAGTCCGCTTTTTTCAGCAATCTGCATTAAGCCTAACCACAATGCCATAATACCAATCAGGCCAATGGCGAGCTTAACCGCGAACGCGGCCATATCAAATGCGGCCTGAGTTACGCTGCGCAGTTTTTGCCAGTGAAGTTCGGGAAATAAAAGTGTTAACTGATGCGCCTCTTTTGACACTATAATTGCGCTGAGCAAAGTTTCATTGCCATTGAGTGCGGCGAGTGCTTTTAAGTACAACGGGCTCTGCTCGTCGAGATGTATTTGAATGTGCTGTGAGTTTTTAATTACAGCGTTGAGCTGCTGCTGTTCAAAAATGAGCGTGATGGTTGAATCTGCGGGTGAAATGGTTGAGTAAGCAAACGTTCTCGCAATCCCGTTTTGATGAGAATTTTGAATTTCGTCATTGATGTCCTGCGCAAGTGCGAACACAATGCCAAGAAGTATTAAGCCAGCCCAAATTTTATTTAGCATACAAAGAATTTAACATACAAGAATAAGAAAGGATAAGTAAAAACATGTTCAAACTGTTATGGGTATTGATAGGGATGTTGGTTGCAAATGCATCGTGGGCAGACCGTGAGCGTGATTGGCAAAAAGTGATCAATAAAGCCACCGATTCAATTGTCACCATCAGAGTCGATGCGGTAAGAGCATTTGATACTTCGCGTAATAGCTCGTCGCAGGCCACCGGTTTTGTAGTGGACGCAAAGCGCGGCATTATTTTAACTAACCGGCATGTGGTGCAGCCGGGACCGGTAATTGCGGTGGCCCTGTTTTCAAACCGCGAAGAGATAGAATTGAAACCGATTTATCGAGATCCGGTGCATGACTTTGGTTTGTTTCAATATGACCCGGCAGAGCTTAAATTTATTCAGCCAAAAGGTTTAGCAATTAAACCTAAAGAAGCCGTAGTCGGGCGTGAAATAAGAGTGGTTGGAAATGATGCAGGGGAGCAGCTCTCAATCCTTGCGGGTACACTCGCCAGAATTGATCGACAGGCACCCTATTATGGGCGCGGTCGATATAATGATTTTAATACTTTTTATTACCAATCTGCATCGGGCGTTTCCGGTGGTTCTTCAGGCTCACCTGTTTTAGATATTCGCGGCAATGTAATTGGGCTAAATGCAGGTGGGTCTTCAAAAGCATCGTCCAGTTTTTTTCTGCCATTACAGCGGGTAGAGCGCGCATTAAAATTAATACAAAAAAATCTGCCGATCAGTCGCGGCACACTGCAAACCACATTTGATTATAAACCCTACGATGAAGTGCGCCGCTTAGGCTTGCGCCCAAAGCTGGAAGCACAATTACGAAAAGTTAATCACGGTGTTGGTTTGTTAGTGGTGCGGCGGAGTTTGCCTGGCACTCAGGCGCACAAATTATTAAAGCCCGGCGATATAATAATTAAGGGCAGCAAGTTAGATGGAAGACTCAGTTGGTTGCGCCGATTTGATGAGCTGGAAAAACTATTTGATAACAGTGTCAATCAAAAAATAAAGTTACTGGTAGAGCGTGCAGGGCATGCGGTTGAGATTGTAATAAAAGTGGATGACTTGCATACACTCACACCGGATAAATATTTAACATTCGGGCAGGCGATAGTACACAACTTATCGTATCAGCAAGCACGCCATTTAAATCGTCCGGTGGAAGGGGTGTATGTTGCACAGTCGGGTTATATTTTAGCAGCAGCGGGCGTACCCCGGGGCGCAGTGATTCAGGCAATCGACAATAAGCCGGTAAAAAACATTGAAGATGTTGAATTAATTTTAAATCAACTCACCGATCGTCAACAGGCTTCGCTGCAATACATTACCTTTAGTGAAACGCAGCGCACACAAGTGTCGATTATGCGCATGGACAGGCGTTGGTTTGCGCTGAAAAAATGTTACCGGGATGATGAGCAGGGAATTTGGCCCTGTGAAAATTTAGCCGAAAATAATGCTAAAGAAATTATCGATCAGGCTGCGGTTAAGTTTATCGAATATAAAGATGAGCGAGCGAATCGTTTGTCATCGAGCATTGTTTCGGTGCAGTTTGATATTCCCTATCATATTAATGGTGTAGAAGAATCTAATTATACCGGTGCGGGTTTAATTATAAATAAACGCGATGGCCTGGTGCTGGTTGACAGGAACACGGTGCCCATGAGTTTAGGGGATGTGCGCATTGTTTTTGCAGGTGCATTAGATGTGCCGGGTGAAGTTGTATTTATACATCCGTTGCATAATCTTGCGATCGTAAAATATGATCCCGCATTGCTGGGTGATACGCAGGTTAATGAAGTTGAATTTAATAATAAAAAATTAAGTGCCGGTGATAAAGTCTGGCTGATTGCATTAAAAAATGGCCAGGAATTATTAATTGAAGAAACAAAAGTGTCGGCGGTAGAATCGTTGGATTTTTCCATTCCAAAAATTCCAACTTTTAGAGAATCGAATTTAGATGTAATCAGTTTGCACAACCCTTCTGCAAGTCGAGGTGGCGTATTAAGTGATGAAGATGGAGCGGTGCTAGCTGTGTGGGCAAGCTTTGCTTATGGTAATGGAGAAAATTTAAAGCAATACGAATGGGGTGTGCCGGCGGATATTGTTATTGAATTATTAGCGCAATGGAATTGCTGCAAAAAATTTAATATTAGATCACTGGAAGTGGAGCTGGCAACCCTGTCGATTGCACAATCCAGAAAGCTGGGTCTGTCTGATCACTGGATAAAAGAATTTCAAACCTCCGATGCAAAGCGACAGGTGTTAGCAGTGTCACGTCTCGTGGGTGGTTCTGATGCAGAAAAATTATTGCAGGAAGGAGATTTAATTCTTGCGATTGACGGTGAGATTGTGCGCAATTATCGTGATGTTGAAAAAGCCACACAGAAAGATTCGGTTGCGTTAAGCATTAATCGACTGGGTAAAGAATTAGAAATAAATGTGAAAACAAAATTAATGAGTGGCGTGGGCACCGAAAATGTTGTGCATTGGGCGGGGGCTTTAATTCAAACACCACATCGTGAGCTTGCATTGCAGCGCGGCATAAAACCTGAAGGCGTATATGTGAGTTATGTGTTCCACGGTAGCCCGGCGAATCGCAGTAATTTAAGTTCATTGCTGCGTATCGTTGAATTTAATGGTGAAGCTGTTGAAAATCTGCAGCAGTTTAAGGTGCGGGCTCAAAAATATAAAGATGATAAATTTGTGCAGTTAAAAGTGCTGGACCTGATTAATCGCGAGTCGCTAATTAGTTTAAGACAAAATTCATATTACTGGCCGACGCGAGAAATAAAACGAATTAACGGCGTGTGGCGAAGTGAGTAATGGCGTACAAACCCATTCTCAAAATATCAAAAATAAAAATTTTATAGAGTTAAAGTGATGATTAAGTTATATCAAAAATTAAGTCCTTTTCAGCGCGTTATTATTGCATTGCTGCTTGGCATTAGCACCGGCATTATTGTTGGTGAGCCTACGGGTAAGCTTGAAATTCTGGGCAATGCTTATATTCGCTTATTACAGATGACAGTTATTCCCTATGTGCTCGTTTCAATTGCCGGCGGCCTTGGTAAGTTAGACAGTGATATGGCATCGACCATTGGTATACGTGCAGTGAAAGTTATTTTGCTGGTGTGGTTTTCAGTTATGCTGACATTGTTGTTATTGCCGTTTGCTTATCCCGATTGGGAAACCTCGGGTTTTTTCAGTTCGAGTCTGGTCACTGAATCAGCCAAATTCAATTTTTTAGATTTATATATTCCTGCCAATATATTTGAATCATTGGCTAACACGATTATGCCCGCGGTGGTTCTGTTTTCATTGATGATGGGTGTTGCATTAATTAAAGTAAAAAATAAAGAAATATTTATAAATCTGGCGGGCAATGTCAGTGATAGTTTAATGGGCATGGCTTCATATGTGGCAAAGCTTGCACCTCTCGGAATTTTTGCGATTTCAGCGGCGGCGGCGGGTACGTTGCAGGTTGAAGAGCTGGGAAGGTTGCAGGTTTTTTTATGGGTGTATTTATTGGCTGCAGCTCTGTTAGGTTTAGTTTTGTTGCCGTTGATTATTCACTGGGCGACACCATTCAGTTATCGTGAAGTGCTGTCAACCGCTGGCGAAGCTGTTATTACCGCATTGGCAACCGGCACGGTGCTGGTGGTTTTACCAATGATTGTAGAGCGTTGTAAAGAATTACTGGCACAGCATAATATGGACTGCGATGAAACCCGCTCTACCGTAGATGTGATTGTGCCAACGGCATATAGTTTTCCGAGCACAGGCACGCTTTTAGGCCTGGGTTTTATTTTATTTTCTGCCTGGTATGTGGGCTCCCCGATAAACATTGACCAGTATCCTTCGTATGTAGTGATGGGTGCATTAACTGCATTTGGTAGCATGTCCGTTGCCATTCCATTTATGTTAGATTTTTTTGGCTTACCCGCGGATCAGTTTCAATTGTATTTATTAGGCAGTGTTGTAACCGCAAGATTTGCAACAGGCCTGGCTGCGTTGCATGGGTTTGTTGCAACATTACTAGTAGCATCAGCAGTATTAAACCGGTTGAAATGGCACAGAATGCTGCAGGCCATTGGCGTGCATCTGGGTGTGACTTTAGGTGTGATGGTTATGGCCGGCGTTACGCTAACCTATTTAATTCCCTATGAATATACCGGCGTGCGAACCTTTGAATCGATGCAGCTAATGCAAACGCCGGTTAAGGCTAAAAGTTTTACAGAATTAAGTGCGTTAAGTGAAGAGGATCAGGCGCGACCTCGCATGGATGTGATTCGTGAACGCGGCTCAATTCGTGTGGGTTATTTTATTAATACACTGCCCTATGCATTCGTTAACAAAAATAATCAGGTGGTTGGCTACGATATGGAAATGATGCACGAGCTGGCAAATGATCTGAATATTAATATTGATATTATTCGACTGAAATCAAGAGAATTTGAATCACAGGCTTTGTCGGATGGAAGTATTGATGTTGCGATTGGTGGAATTGCCATAACACCTCAAGAGGCGCTGAAGGTTGATTTTAGTGATTCGTATGCATTTCATACGACGGGCCTGATTTTAAAAGACTCCAAAAAAGATGAGTTCAGTAGTCTTGAACAAATTAATGCAAAAGAAAATGCGATTATCGGAATTCCACCGAATGAATATTATCGCAAGCTGGCGCAGAGATTTTTTCCCGGCGTAAAGTTAGTTGATGTGGATAGCCCCAGAAAATATGTTCGAGGCCATTATAAAAATGTCGATGCGCTTATTTATTCAACTGAAACCGGTGCAGCGTGGGCGATGCTTTATCCGGAATATTCCGCGATTGTGCCAACGGGATTAAAGTTGAGAATACCGGCCGGTCTGGCATTGCCAAAAGGCAAAATAGAGTATACGCAGTTTATTAATACCTGGCTGCGACTGAAAAAAGAAAATAATTTTCAACAACGCGTATATGACTACTGGATACTGGGTAAAAATCCAAAGGCAGTTGAGCCGCGCTGGTCTGTATTTAAAAATGTCTTCGGCTGGGATATCTGATATGTGCCTGAAATGCTAAATGAAAATTAATTTTTCATTTAGCATTAACGATGATTCGATTTGATATAGGCCGCAGTATTTTCGCTAACCGTAGCGTTATACATTTTTTGCAAAGAGGGCAGCACGACTTTATCGGGTTCGCCGCTTAACTCGTCCATAAAAACTTTTTTTGATTCGGTGGCCAGCACGAGTACATTGTCATACAGGCCATGGCAGTGTGCGGCGAGTTGTCCTTTGCCGTAAAAAATATCATTTTCTGCGGCGTTTATTTCACAGCCATCCACTTGCATTGTATTAAGTGCATTTACCCAGCGATCAATTATCGGCCGCCACTTGTCACTCTTGACTGAAGTTGTGCCGAGATTAAAAACCGGCAGATCTTTTCGTTCGTGGCGTTTAAAATTATAGGAATGATTGTCGTAAACAATGCATTCGCCAAAGTCTTCGATAAGCGCATCGCAGATGGCAGAGACAATACGGTAAAACTGTGCATGCCTGGCTTTGCTGGTAGCAATTGTTGCAGCGCTTAAGGGTTGTTTCCAGACATCTTTTCCCCAGGCGGTTTCATAAACGCATTCATCAGTGTTGCGGTTTAAATCATATTCATAGCGCGAATCGTGGCAGATTAAGGTAATGGGCTGGTTTTCAATAAAGCTGCCGGTGTAAGGGTCTTCTTCGTAGTAGCGCTCGGCCTGCGATAAAATGCAGTTGCTAATTAACTCGGGGCGCATATTGCCACCATTGTGAATTGCTGCGCTGAATGCGGGTTCGTAGTGGTCTATTTTAAGGCTGAATGCACCGCCCTCAATGCTAGCAATGAATGTGTCACGGTTTTGAATTTTTTTGATTATGTTCTGTTCGGATAACTCGGTCATTATGCTCACCATGAGGATTTTTAAGTTAAAAGTCCGGGTAAAGAATTTAGCGTGTTTAAAGATTATCACTTCTGCGTTAAAATGCAAAATTTCCATAGCTAATGAAGATGAAATTGAAATTACTTTTTGCTTTACTCTATTTGCTGATCACATTTAATAGCTCACTGCTTTGGGCGCAAGATGTGAACAATATAGATGAAAGTGCCATTACTGAAATACAGAAAGAAGATTTAAGTGCAGGTAAAGAAGCTGCGCCTGAAGAAGAATTAAAGCAGACAGAAGAAGAAAAAAACTGGACGCCATCGGCAACGGAATTTGACTGGGTTCAATTGAGTTCGGGGGAGTGGTTAAAAGGCGAAATCAAATCAATGTACAACGAGAAGCTTGAATTTGATAGTGATAAGCTTAATTTGCTAACGATTAAAATGGAAGATGTCAGATATTTGCAAAGCTTTTTGCCCATCCTTCTCAATATCGAAAATCTGGGGGCGATTAAAGGTAAGCTTAATATATCTGAAGACAGTGTGACCGTAACCAATGGAGAGAATGTCCGCACATTTGATATTATTGAAATCATATCATTTGCCCCGGGGGGAGAAAGCGAAAGTGATTTGTGGTCGCTAAAGTTTACTTTAGGCCTTGATGCAAGACAGGGTAATACCAGTCAAATTGATTATTCTTCTAAGTTTTCAGCAAAAAGACGCACCGCAGAATCTAATTTTTTCGTTGATTATATTGGTAACATTTCAAAAACAGATGCGGTGTCTGGCGAGTTAGAAGAAACCATTAATAATCACAGGGTAAACTTTAATCTTGATCGATATGTCACCCGTTATTTTTTCTATACTCCAATATTCGGTGAGTATTACACTGATGCATTTCAAAATATAGATAAACGATATTCGCTCGGTGTGGGTATAGGTTATACCCTGATTAATTCAGAAGAAACTGACTGGAGAGTCTCCGCGGGTCCATCATATCTGTCAACTAAATATATATCGGTTCAGGCTGGAGATGACCGTCTGGTTGAAACGCTATCTTTAGCATTGTCGACAGACTATGATTCTGAATTAACTGATAATATTGATTTTATCTTTAAATATAATATTCAGTTGTCATCGAAAGATAGCGGTGGTTATACCCATCATGTTATCGCCACGTTTGAAAGTGAAATTACCGACGATTTTGATTTCGATGTATCTCTTATCTGGGACAGAATTAATCAGCCGACGATTGATCAGGATCAGAATACGCCTGAAAAAGATGACTATCGTATGATTCTGGGAATAACCTATACATATTAAAATAACAACTTTGCTATATCTCAGACTGACTGTCGATTTCCCTCCGCCGCTTTTTCCATCAGGGCATGAGAGGTACCACCATCCGGTGCAGCTTGCAGTGGGCGCGCACCTTTTAAGATCAAATCATTAGCACCAAAAGAAAGTGTCCACTGCGGTGCTTGAGCGGTACTGACTAAGCTACTGCTTAATACAGTAAAAGTCATCGGGGAAAATATTTTTTCATGCGTTATTCATGTAAAAATAACAGGGGCAGGTAGAAAATAATAAAAAGTGTAATAAGTATGGAGCCGATAATATTGAGTGCTATGCCCGCTTTTGCCATTTGTGGGATAGTGATCTGGCGGCTACTGAAAACAATGGCATTAGGCGGCGTAGCAACCGGCAGCATAAATGCAAACGAGGCGGATAAGGCAACAGCGATCATCAGGTTTAAAGGGTGCACCTGCAGGGCAACCGCAAATGCACCCATTACTGGCAAGAGTATAGAGGCGGTGGCGGTGTTAGATGTGATTTCAGTAAGAAAAATCACCAGTAAAACTACCATAAAAACAATCACAATTAAGTCCATTCCCTGCAATGAAATGAGTTGACTCGCGATCCACTCAGTCAGTCTACTCGCGACAAAACCATTCGCCAGTGCAAAGCCGCCACCAAATAAAATCATAATATCCCAGGGAATATTTTTAGCGGTTTTCCAGTCGAGTAAAAATTCACCTTTTCTAAAGTTATTGGGGATCATAAATAAAAGCAGTGCGCCGGCAATGGCAATGCTGGCGTCACTAACGGATTTTAGTGCGGGAATATTAATTAATCCCCGGCTTAACCAGCCCGCAGCCACTAATAAAAAAACAGCTAAAACTTTTTTCTCAGCGCCGGACATGGGGCCGAGCTTTTCTAATTGCATTAGAATGCTGGATTTTCCACCGGGCAGTTCATCAAACTCAGCTTTAAATGCAATGCGCGTTAGATAAAGCCAGCACAGTGTTAACATAATAATAGATAACGGCGTGGCAAAAAACATCCACTGCGCAAAGCCAATGCTGTAATTAAAATTGCTTTCAATCACACCGGCGAGGATGGCATTGGGCGGGGTGCCAATAAGTGTCGCAATGCCACCAATTGATGCGGCGTAAGCAATACCTAACATGAGTGCAGATGAAAAATTCGATTGTGTTTTAAGTTCGGGTTTATCTATTTGAGCCTGTTTGATTACCGCCAGCCCGATCGTTACCATCATCATTGCGGTGGCGGTATTGCTTATCCACGCGGATAAAAAAGCCGTGGCTAACATAAACCCAAGAATAATTTGATTGGCAGAAACACCTACTAATAAAATAGTGTGCAGTGCAATGCGTTTATGCAATTGCCATTTTTCAATCGTAACTGCAATTAAAAATCCGCCCATAAATAAAAAAATTAAATGATTGGCGTAGGATAATGTGACTTTGCTGGTGGGCATAACGTCGAGCAAGGGAAACAGAACAATGGGCATTAATGCGGTTGCCGCAATGGGAATGGCTTCGCTCATCCAGTAGGTGGCCATTAGAATTGCGACCGCCGCAACCTGCATACTGCCCGCTGGCATATCTGCAGGTTGCGGCAGGGTGATTAAAATAAAAAATAAAACCGGCCCGATAAACAGGCCGATTATTTTTCGTTGGTTGTATTGTTCGGGCAAGGTGTTTTGCATTGATTAACTGTATAAAAAAATTTTAACCCCAGGCGTCACGGAGGTAAATGTGTTTTAGTCGTCTCAGTCGTTTTCGGTAGAAAAAATAGTTTTGCCTTCAAGTAATGTTTTTACAACTTTGCCACGAAAATTCCAGCCAGAAAACGGTGTGTTTTTACCGTGGCTTAACATTTCATCAGGGTTAAAAGTCCATTCTTTTTCAGGATCAATCAAACATAAATTAGCGGCTTGTCCAATGCCAAGGTGACCGGCGTTTAAACCTAAGGTTTTAGCCGGGTTGCAGGTGATGCTGGCAATGGCTGTGCTGATATCCATGCTATCACTTTCAGTCAGTTTTAAAGTTAATGGCAATAAAGTTTCCAGACTGGAAATGCCAGCCTCTGTTGCGGGAAACGGTGCGAGCTTGGCATCAATTTCATGGGGCTGATGGTCTGAGCAAATGCTGCTGATAATGCCATTTGCAACGCCAGCACGTAATGCATCCATGTCTCTGTTTGAGCGTAGCGGTGGAATAACGTGGTACTGACTGTTGAAACTGCTGATGTCCATATCGGTTAAATGTAGCTGGTGAGCCGCAACATCGGCGCTGACTTTTAAGCCATTGGCTTTTGCATCGTTAATTAATTCGATGCTGCGTGCGCAGGATAGGCGGCCAAAATGTACGCGAATGTCGGTGTCGCGAATCAGCTCTAAAATCTGTGCAATGGGGGCGGTTTCGGCGGCGTAGGGAATTGCATTTAAGCCTAGCCGGCTAGCGATTGCGCCTTCGTGTGCGCAACCATCCGCACTTAAATATTTGTCGTGAGGTTCAATAAATACCGTGATGTTATGGGTGGATGCATACTCAAATGCGCGGCGTAAAATCAGCGGATTATTAATTGCATTGCGCGCATTGCTCACGCCTAAGCATCCGGCCTCTTTCAGGCTGGCCATTTCACTTAAGTGTTCACCTTTTAATTTTGCGGTGAGTGCGCCAAGGGTAAATACGTGGGTTTGTTTTGCAAGTTTAGCTTTACGTAAAATAAGTTCGACTACCGCGGGTTCGTCGATAACCGGGTCGGTATCCGGCGGCACGCATAAAGTGGTAATGCCGGCACTGGCCGCGGCGCGGGTTTCGGTTTCAATATCTGCTTTCTGTTCGAGGCCGGGTTCGCGCAGGCGTGCACATAAATCAACAATGCCGGGAATAAGCCAGAGATTTTCAGCATCAATGGTTTGCTGTGCTTTAAAGTTTTCCGGTGCATCGCCAATCGCTGCAATTTTTTTATTAGCAATATATAAATCGGTTTTTATATCGAGTTTGTTTTTTGGATCTATAATACGTGCATTTTTTATCAGGATGTTTTTCATTATTTATTCTCCTGATTTTCTGAATGATTACCTGCAGCTGCAATATTGCCGCCTAAGGTCATCGACATCACCGCCATGCGCACCGCAATACCGTAGGTAACCTGATCCAAAATAACTGAACGGTCACCATCCGCAACACTCGATTCAATTTCCACGCCGCGATTAATCGGTCCTGGGTGCATCACAATCGCATCGGGTTTGGCCAGTGCAAATCGCTCTTCGGTTAAACCATAGAGCTGAAAATATTCCTGCTCACTGGGTAGCAGTGCGCCCTGCATGCGTTCTTTTTGTAAGCGCAACATAATCACAACGTCGGCATCTTTTATACCGTCTTCTAAATTGTGGAAAACATTTACGCCCATCGATTCTATAGCTTTTGGAATTAAGGTTTTCGGGCCAACCACACGCACTTCGCCGGTATTTAAAGTATTTAATGCATGTATCTGCGAACGTGCAACGCGTGAATGCAAAATATCTCCAACAATCGCAACCCGTAGTTTTCCAAAGTCTGCTCCTTTATTGCGACGAATCGTAAACATATCTAACATAGCCTGTGTAGGATGAGCGTGGCGACCATCCCCCGCATTTAACACCCTAATGTGCGGCGCAACATGATTGGCAATAAAATGTGCGGTACCGGAATCCGCGTGGCGCACTACAAACATATCGGTTTGCATGGCTTCTAAATTGCGTAAGGTGTCGAGTAAAGTTTCGCCTTTGCTAGTGGCGGAAACGCTGATGTTCATATTGAGTACATCGGCGGATAATCTTTTTGCTGCTAATTCAAATGTCGTGCGGGTTCGAGTGCTGGCTTCAAAAAATAAATTAACGATGGTTTTGCCGCGCAACAGGGGAACTTTTTTTACCGATTCGTTTACCCCGGCAAAACTTTCCGCGGTGTCGAGAATCTGATTTAGAATGTTTGTGCCTAAGCCTTCAATGGTTAAAAAATGTTTTAACTGGCCGTTGTCGTCGAGTTGAATGTTCCATAAATCTTTGCCGATGATATCGTCGGTGCGGCGGGTGGGTTTGTTAACCATGGTTTTGTAAACCCTTTTTAATTGAAAACATTAATGGATTAAAAGAAAACGCACTAAAATGCAGGAGCATTTTGAACGCATTGCAATGCGGCCCCGAAGGGGTGGAGCGCAGGACGCGCATAATAAATGAACGCAAATGAACGCAAATGTGCGCGAATAAAAAAGCTAATGTATGTATGGTTATAATTGACAGAAGTGGAATGTGAAATTGAATTTTTAACACTTGCCTATGGCAAGTGTTAAAAAAATATTCGCGTTTATTTGCGTTGTTTGCGTTCATTTGCGTTTTCTTTTATGTCTTTATAATTATGCTATGATCGTTTAATTTCCCAAGCCAATGGTTCAGGCCCTGTGAGTTTTACCTGCTCATTATCAGCCAGTTCTAGCACCTGCCCAACCACATCTGCCTGTATCGGAATTTCTCTTCCCGATCGTTCAATCAAGCACGCCAGCATAATTGAAGCCGGTCGGCCGTAATCAAAAATTTCATTCATGGCTGCACGAATGGTGCGGCCGGTTTGTAAAACATCGTCAACTAAAATTATGTGCCGGTCTTCAACCTGTGGCGGCAGGCTTGAAGGTTTAACCTGTGGGTTCATGCCGATGCGGGAAAAATCGTCGCGATAAAAACTGATATCGAGGGTGGATAAATCGTCTTTAATATTCAGACGTTTGTGCAGTTTTTCGGCGAGCCATGCACCGCCGGTGTGAATACCCACCATTAGCGGGTTATTAATGTTGCGATGTTCTAACAGATTTTCCAAATCCGTCGCCAGTTTTTCCAGAAGCTTTTCCGGTTCGGCAGCGTGGGTCATGTGTTTTGCTCCAGCCAGCTTTGTACAATGATTGCGGCGGCTAGTTTATCAATGTCTTGTTTGTCGTGCTGCTTTTTTTTGCCGCCGGTTTTGTTTTGTAGAAATTGCTCGGCTTCAAATGAGCTGAGGGCTTCGTTGTGGGTGAAAATGGGTAAATGAAAGCGCCCTTCAAGTTGGCGCGAAAATTTTTCGGCGCGTTCGGTCATTTCGCTTTTTGTGCCGTCGAGATAAAAAGGCAGGCCAACGATTAATGCATCCGGCTGCCATTCTGAGATGAGTTTTTCGATGGCGTTCCAATCGGGTTTGCTGTTTTTAGAGTTTAACGTGGTGAGCGGATTAGCGTTGCCGGTAATGGTCTGGCCGCTGGCAACACCGATGCGTTTTTCGCCGAAGTCAAAACCTAACACTTGCTGAATGCTCATGCGTGGCCGGTTTGATTGCTGAGTAATTGTAAATCGATGCCGAGTAACATGGCGGCAGCATTCCAGCGTTTATCGATGGGGGTGTTGAAAATAATTTCTTCGGTGGCGGGGCAGTTGAGCCAGGTGTTTTTTGACATTTCGTATTCAAGTTGTCCCGGGCCCCAGCCCGCATAGCCTAAAGCAATCAGTGTATCTTGAGGACCCTGGTTATTGGCGATGGCCTGCATAATATCCTGCGAGGTAGTGACCGCAATATTATCGGTCACTTTTAAGCTCGACTCCCATTGACCCAGGGGGCGATGCAAAATAAAGCCCCGATCAATTTGTACCGGGCCGCCCATTAAAACAGGTTGGTTATTAGTTTCAGCGCTCGTTGAGCTGAGCTGTAATTGTGAAAATATTTCTTCAAGACTAATTTCTGAAGGTCGGTTAATGGTAATGCCAAGTGCGCCATTCTCATCATGCTCACAGATGTATGTGACCGAGCGCGAAAAATTGCCATCTTCAAGGCTGGGCATGGCAATTAAAAAATGGTTGCTTAAACTGGTTTCCTCGGTCATGCCTGACGTCCTGCGTTCATTAATAACTCTTTAGCTGGTTGTTGCTTTGAAACTCCCAGCTGCGGGTAATGTGAATGACATCGGCCTGCTTTAATAATTTAGCCGGGAAGGGCTCAAAGGGTGATGACATTTTTACAATGCGTTTGGCGGCATCATCTAAAATCTGGTGGCCGGAAGAACGACGTAAATTAATTTCTTTTAAAGTGCCGTCAGCATTTATTACTACGTCGAGTATGAGCGTGCCGCTGAGTTTTTCGCGGATGGCGGCATCGGGATAATCTGCATTGCCAAGGCGCTCAACTTTATCAATCCAGCCACGCATATAGCTGGCAGCGATATATTCTTTGGTGCGTGAATTTAAAAATTTTTCTTTGGGTTTTTTAGCAAACTCCTGCAACGTTAAGCTTAACTCTTCTGCCATGCGCGCAGTGCGTTCATTCTTTTGTTTTGGCTTTAACAGTTGTTCAAGTAATTCTTTGCTGCTTAACTTTTCCTGTGTCTTAACCTGATGTTCAGCTTTTGTTTGGGTGATAAAGGCTTTTTTCGATTCCTGTTTTTTTACCGGTGCCTGCTGCTCGCTTGATTGAAATTGTGCCATGCCCGGCTGCTGGGAAAGAGTGGGTGCAGAAAATAAATCGGTGCGGCGTAATTTTTTCTCGCTATTGCCACCACCGTCCTGCGTGACCTGCGCAAGATAGTCGGCTTCATCGGGGGTTTCAGAGTTGGATGTGTTAACTAAAATAACGTCTAGCGAGGGTGGTATTTTTTGTTTGGCTGAGGGCTCTGAGATAAATGTCACGCCTAAAATAATAATGCCATGAAACAGTAGCGCAAAGAAAACAGTCATTCCTAATCGGTCGTTTGACGAGATTTTAGGTGGGCGGGCGACCTGTGATGGAGCAGACTGTGAAGCAACGGAAGTATTCGTCATAATGTCACTATCTTGCTGTGCCAGCTTACTGTGTCGGATATTATTCATGATTACACAATTATAAAGGGGCTGTGGTGATTATAGTAGTTTCAATTTGCGAATTAAATGTTAAGCGATTTTTAATATCGGGTGTTACATGAATAATGCCTTTGTCATCGATCAACATCACCTGCTTAAGCTGTAATTTTTTTGCCAGTGCTAACCATTTTTCGGGGCCCGCAACAAACAGGGCGGTGGCGCTGGCATCAGCATAGCCGGAGTCGGTGTGGATAACTGTTACCGACTGCACACCCTGTGCAGGATAGCCGGTGCGTGGATCGAGTATGTGGTGATAGCGTTTGCCTTCGTGCATATAATAACGTTCGTAATCGCCGGAAGTGAAAATACTTTCTTCGCCCTGAGTTTCAATTTTGGCCAGCCATGTGTCCTGTCGTGGATGTTGAATGGCAATATACCAGGGTCGATCGCCGTGTGAGCCAATGGCTTTTAAGTCGCCCCCGGTATTAATAATCGCGTTTTTAATGCCCCTGTTTTTGAGCATGGCTATTTCTAAATCAATGGCGTGACCTTTTGCAAAGGCCCCAAAATTTAATAACACATCGGGATTGCGGCTGCGCAGTTTTACGCCGTTAATTTCGATGTCACTAAGTTGTGGATTGCTTTTAACCAGTAGCGCAATGGCATTTTCAGCGGGTGGCTGAATGTCCGGATCTCCCGATTTGTGAATTTGCCAGAGATTAATTAATTCACCGATGGCAGGGTTAAAAAGCTGATCAGTTCTGTCAGCGATTTCGGAAGACTTTTTGATTAAGGCTAAAACGCCTGGGCCGGCAGAAAATGCGGCGCCGGTTTTTAAAAGTTTGTTGGTGCGAGTGATGGAGCCAGCGACCCACGGCGACCATGCCGTGTGCATCATGGAGAAATCTTCGTCGAGTTGTTGAAATGCAGCCTGTGCCTGTTGTTCGCTGACATCGTAGAGAGTGATGTCGATTAGGGTGCCAAAATTCAGGCTGCTGTGCTGAAAAGTTTGTGGTGGTTTTTCACAACCGGGTAAGCTTAATGTGAGAAATAAAAAAATGATTTTTAACATTTTATTTTCTCAATACAATCCATCAGCTGGCCGGCAATATCTAAATTATAAGCCGCATCAATTTCGCGAATACAGGTGGGACTGGTGACATTAATTTCAGTTAAATAGTCGCCAATTACATCAAGGCCGGCAAATAAAATACCCATTTTTTTAAGCGTGGGTCCGACTTCATTTGCAATCCATAATTCGCGTTCGGTAATCGGCATCGCTTTGCCTGTGCCGCCGGCGGCGATGTTGCCACGGGTTTCGCCTTTGGCGGGAATACGCGCAAGGGTGTAGGCAATGGCTTCGCCGTTGATCATTAAAATTCGCTTGTCGCCCTCGGTAATTTCAGGAATAAATTTTTGCGCCATAATCGTGTGTTGGTCAACATTAACCATGCTTTCTAAAATGACTGACAGGTTGGCATCGGTCGGATTTACACGAAAAATAGATTGGCCGCCCATGCCATCGAGGGGCTTTAAAATAACGTCTTTAAAGCGTTCTACGAACTGCCGAATTTTCTGTGGGTCACGACTGACGAGAACATCGGTGCAACATTGGGGGAATTGTGTGGCGAAGAGTTTTTCATTGGCATCGCGCAAACTGGCGGGTTTATTAACGATTAAGCTGCCCTGTTTTTCTGCCATTTCAAGCAGGTAAGTGGTGTAGATATATTCCATATCAAAGGGCGGGTCAACGCGCATTAAAATTACGTCAAGACTGGCCGCATTGATGGTTGCGCTGTCGCCGGTTTCAAACCAGTGCTGGTTATCATCGAAAACGTTTAAGGGCTTAAAATCTGCTTTAACTGTGCTATCTTCAAGATAGAGGTCGCCCTGACGAATATAATGCAGCTCCCAGCCTTTTCTTTGTGCTGCGAGCAACATTGCGAGACTACTGTCTTTGTAGGGTTTAATGGATTCAATCGGATCCATTACGATGCCGAGTTTGATTGTCATCCTGTTTAAGGCCTCTGCGGTGATTTTAAAGTCGCGAATAAAATTATACTACACTAAAAAGTTAATAAGTGCTTAATAATCATACTGTTAGTTTTATTTCTTTAGGCTTTTACATAAGATTTTGGTGTAACTAGTTTATTTGGGGGATATTTTTTATTTGCGAAAGTGAATAACATGAGCTATCTTCACAAACAATTGAATACATTAAATACCGTCTGAAAATGATTTCAGTCAGACCTTTTTGAACAATAACGGGACCGCTATGGCAGAAGATTCCGCAGGAATTAGTAACCTGAAAGTAATGGTGATTGACGATAGTAAAACAATTCGTCGAACCGCAGAAAACTTACTAAAAAAAGAAGGTTGTGATGTGGTAACCGCTATCGATGGCTTTGAAGCGCTGTCGAAGATTGCCGAACACAAACCCGATATTATCTTTGTTGATATTATGATGCCGCGCCTTGATGGATATCAGACGTGCGCGCTGATTAAACACAATCGCATGTTTAAATCCACGCCCGTTATTATGCTGTCCAGTAAAGACAGCATATTTGATCGTGCCCGTGGGCGTATTGTTGGATCAGAACAGTATTTAACAAAACCCTTCACTAAAGACGATTTGCTCGGAGCAATTAAAGAACACGCGGTGAATTAAGTTGCCATCTACAAAGATGGTGCTTCAAAATAATTTTTAAGAGGTTGTAATAAATTTAATGGCTAATATTCTAATCATTGACGACTCGCCGACAGAGGTGCATGTCTTTAAGACGATGTTGGAAAAAAATGGTCACACGGTGCATGTGTCTGAAACCGGTGAAGCCGGTATTGAAAAAGCGAAAGCGATTTTACCTGATCTGGTATTGATGGATATCGTTATGCCAGGTATTAACGGTTTTCAGGCAACACGTCAGTTAGCCACAATTGAGGAAACTTCGCATATTCCCGTTATTATTGTAACGACAAAAGATCAGGAAACTGACAAAGTTTGGGGAATACGTCAGGGTGCCAAAGATTACATCGTTAAACCGGTTAAAGAAAATGATTTAATGACCCGGGTTAACTCGGCGCTAGCGGCTAAATAAGGCGAGACCGGAATTATGCAAGAAGCTTTTCAACGGCTAAAAGAGATAGAAGAAAAAAGCCTGGAAAGTGCCAAGGATATGCCGTCGGTTGACGGTGCTACGGATGAGTGGACAGGCATAGGATTTAAAATAGCCGGCGCAAGTTTGCTCTCAAGCATGGGCGAAGTAGCGGAGATTTTAGATACGCCTTCTTTTACCCGGGTGCCAGGTGTGCAGCCGTGGGTAGTGGGTATTGCCAATGTGCGGGGTGGCTTGCTGCCACTCATGGATTTAAAGCGTTTTGTAACCGGCTTGCCTATTAAGAACGTCAATGCAGGGCGGGTGATGGTGGTCAATTATAATGGCTTGCATACTGGCTTAATTGTCGAAGAAGTGCAGGGCATGCGTCACTTTTCGATTAACGATCAGGCATTTGAATTGCCCGACGTGAATAATTATTTAAAGCCTTATATTAGACAGGCTTTTCAAAAAGATGGAAGTTTCTGGCCCGTGTTTAGTATGCATGCGCTGGTTGAAGATGAGCGTTTCTTGCATGCGTCACTGTAAGAAACTGAGCAAAAAATAAAAATTCAGAATAACAGTTTTATCTTAATTTTGAGAGTAGCTGGGAGAGTATAAGAAGATGAGTGCAGCAAAACGAAACCCGTTTGCTATTGGTATAATTAGTAAGCCCATTTTAGTACTGGGTGTGCTCCTGATGCTTTCTATCATTGCGATGGCGGGAAGTCTCTTTTATGCAGCAACTCAGCAGGGATATCAACGGCAATATCTGGAAATTATTTCAGAGCAAAAATTACTTTCGCAACGATTGGCAACATTATCTTTAGAGGCGGGTGCTGGTAAAGAAACCGCCTTTACTCAGTTAGAGCAATTGCGTAATCGTTATGATGAAACCTTAAATATTTTTCAAAATGGTAATCCGCAAACTGGCCTTCCGCCTATTCCCGATGCCGCGCGCGGGCAATTTAAAGTGCTGGAACAAGTGTGGCGTGGTGAAGGTGGCGATCAAAGTGACGAGTCTTATCGGGCCAATATCAGTAATATCCTCGATGGTAAATTAGCTATTTCAGAAGTGGGTGAATTCGTACTGGTTATTCAGGAGTTTATTCCACAGCTACTGTCTTTCTCAGAAGAGGTTGTTGACCTGCTGGTTGAGCGTAATGCAACGCCGCATCAGGTATTTATGGCTTCACGCCAGTTGATGCTGACGCAGCGCATAGAAAATAATATGAACCGGGTATTAACCGGTGGTGAAGGTGCGGCAGCAGCAGCTGACCGGTTCGGCCGGGATGCGGCGCGCTTTGGTGCTATTTTAGAAGCGATGTTAAAAGGCTCAAGAGCATTACGTATTCAACAGATTAAAGATGAAGTGGTCCGTATTAAGTTGCGTGAAGTCGCTATGTTATTCAGCTCGGTTTCAGATCACGTTGAAGCGATTCTAGAATTATCCCCCGACCTGTTTGACGTTAAAAACTCAGCGGGCGAAATTGAAGCCATGGGTGTTTTGCTATTAGGTGAAACCGAAGAACTGGAAAGAGAAGTTATTCAACACGGTAAGTTTCTTGAGCTGGTTCGTTGGGTGGGTATCGGCGCCGGTGGTTTGGCGGTTATCGTCATCATCATCGCGGGTGTGTTAATGGTACGCGATTCCGGTGAACGTGAGGATGCGGCACTCGAACAAAACAGACGAAACCAGCGTGCGATTTTACGATTACTCGATGAAATGGCCAACCTCGCGGAAGGTGACTTAACCGTACACGCTACCGTAACCGAAGAAATAACCGGCGCGATCGCCGACTCGGTTAACTACGCTATCGACGCACTGCGCTCACTGGTAACCACCATCAACTCTACGGCGGTGGAAGTATCATCAGCGGCAGACAAAACGCAGGCAACGGCGACACGCTTAACCGATGCATCGGCTCACCAGGCGCGGGAAATTGCATCCGCATCCGCAGCGATCACCGATATGGCGGACTCGATGACCGCGGTATCCAAAGATGCGGAAGGCTCGGTGGACGTAGCACATAAATCACTGGAAATTGCGCAGAAAGGTGCGGGCATAGTACGTAAGAGTATTACCGGCATGGATACCATTCGTGAGCAGATTCAGGAAACCTCAAAACGAATTAAGCGACTGGGTGAATCATCCCAGGAAATCGGCGACATCGTTGGGCTGATCACAGAAATCGCGGATCAAACCAATATCCTCGCATTGAACGCGGCGATTCAGGCATCGACCGCCGGTGAAGCGGGTCGTGGTTTCGCGGTGGTTGCGGACGAAGTACAGCGACTGGCGGAACGCGCCAGTAACGCGACCAAACAGATTGAAGCACTGGTTAAAACCATCCAGTCCGATACTAACGAAGCGGTTAGCTCCATGGAAGCGAGTACAACCAACGTGGTAAGCGGTGCAAAAATGGCCGAGGATGCGGGTGACGCATTGATCGAAATTGAAACCGTATCGGATGAACTGGCTGAGCTGATCACCGGTATTTCAACTTCAGCAAATAAACAGGCATCGGTGGCGCTGGATGTATCCAATACCATGAACGTTATTCAGGAAATTACCCTGCAAACGTCCGAAGGTACAGAAGAAACATCCGCTTCTATCGGTAACCTTAGTGTTCTGGCGAACGAATTACGTAAGTCAGTTGCCGGCTTCAAGCTGCCAGACAGCGATGAGCAGGTAGAAACAGTGATTTTAAACGGTTAAAGGCCAGAGTTTGTCAGAGATGAAAACAGAGGATACTGTTGAATACAACTCGTTGCGTTGGGTTAAGAAAGAGCTTGATCTGATCTTACAGGAAGCTCAGGCTTCCCTGTCAGCGTATATTGAGGATACCAGCGAAGCCGATCGTTTGCGCGAATCGGTTGAGCATTTGCATATGGTGCAGGGCACATTGCAGATGGTTGAGTTGTATGGTGCAGCACAACTTGCAGAGGAAATGGAAAAAGTTTCCGAGGCATTACTCAAGGGCAATATCGACAAGGTTGATGATGCTTATGATGTATTAATGCGCTCCATGCTGCAATTACCGGACTATCTGGAAAGTTTGCAGTCGGGCAGAAAAGATGTACCGATGGTGCTGCTGCCATTACTCAATGATTTACGTGCTTCGCGTAACGCGCATTTACTGTCTGAAAATGTTTTATTTTTCCCCGATGTTGATAATGAAGAAGAGCAGGCAGATGCGACTGTTGAAGCAGGTCAACTGGTTCTTAGTGCTAAAAAATTACGTCCGCATTATCAAATCGGCTTACTCGGCTGGTTTAAAGGTCAGAAAGTTGCAGCCAGTTTAAAGCGTATTCTTGCGGTTTTGAGCGAGTTGGAGAAAAAATCAGCTCAGCCATCTATTCGTCGTATCTGGTCAATTAGTGCAGCACTGATTGAAGGCTTAGGTAAAAACGGCATTGACAGTAATGTCAGTATTAAGATGTTACTGGGCCAGGTTGACCGGAGCATTAAGCAGCTAATAGATACTGACGAAGCCGCGTTTGCTGAAAATGCATCCAGCGATTTACTTAAAAATCTACTTTACTACGTTGCGCGCATTACAACCGACTCGCCCCGCGTAATATCCATAAAAAATACTTACCGTCTAAAAGAATTACTCCCTGGTGATACGGAGCTGGAAGAAGCACGCTCTGGAATGGGTGGCTTAAACACAGAATTGCTTGCAACGGTATCGTCCGGTATTCGAGAAGACCTGTTAGAAGTTAAAGATACTCTGGAAATTTTTGTACATAGCGAAGTTCAGGATATCGGTCGCTTAAATGGCCTGCCTGCACTGTTGGCAAAAATTGCAGATACCTTGTCGATGCTGGGTTTAGGTATGCCGCGTGAGCAGGTGCTGGAGCAGCAACAGGTCATTAATAACATTATATCCAGTGCAGAAAAAGCATCGGATGAGCAGATTATGAATGTGGCAGGCGTTCTGCTTGCGGTTGAATCACAGCTCAATAGCTTTATTGCTAATCGCTCAAATATGAGTGAAGACCAAACCACGCATCGTGTAGGTGATCTGGCAAAAATGCCAGAAGCCGAATACCTTGAGGTACTGTCAGCAGTTATTGGTGAAGCGCTGCAGGACTTTAATGATGCACGATCTGCCATTCTCAGTTACCTGGAAAATCCAGTTGATAAAAGTCTGCTTGAATTAGTGCTGCAACGACTCACCGAAGTTGACGGTGCGATGTTTATGCTGCCTATACAAAAGCTCAAACATCAAACCGATTCTATTCGAACTTATGTCACTAAAGTTATGCTCAATGCGGGGCAAATTCCTGAGTCTGAGATACAGAATGACTTAGCTGATGTGGTAACCAGTATTGAATATTATCTGGAAGCTATATTAGAGGGGCGCCCCGATCTTGAGTTGTCAATGAGCTCAGGTAATGCCGCGGCTGATCGATTATTAGCAAAAGCTAAAGAGCAGGGTACAGATGATGTTGCTGAAAGCTCAGTGGCGGAAGTTCAACCTGTTGAAGAAAAAATTGAAACACCAATTGAAACACCAATTGAAGCAGCTGAAGTTGAAGCGCCTGTAATTGTTGAGCAAGAGATAAAAGCGCCTGTTGAAACTGAAACAGGTGAAGCTGCTGCCGTTGAAGAAGCCGCAGTAGTAGAAGAAATTGACGATGTCATTGAGGAAGAGCGATATATTATTCTCAGTGATGATGCTGATGAAGAAATACTGGAAATCTTTATTGAAGAAGCCATGGAAGAGCTGGCTTCTCTGAATGAGCAGTTACCTCTATGGGAAAAAGATCACGGCAATGAAGAAGCGCTGAGCACCATTCGTCGTTCATTCCACACATTAAAAGGCAGTGGTCGCTTAATTGGTGCAGAGTTAATTGGTGAGTTCGCCTGGAATTTTGAGAGCATGCTGAATCGGGTGATCGATAAGTCCCGCCCTCTAAATCAGGATGTTTTTGATATCTTACATGAGGCGCTGGGTGTACTGCCGCAGTTGATTGAACAACTGAAGGGCAACCGAGAACCGATACCCAATATATACCGATTAATTGACCGGTCTGATGCGCTGGGAAAGTGGAAAAAGCCGAAAATCGATGAAAACACGGCTGCAAATAAAACCACATCAGACGCTCAGCAAGAAGAACCTGAGCCTGCGCTGGAGACAGAGCTAGATCTGGAACAGGCGTTAGATTTAGAAATTGAAGAAACGCTGGAAACAGACGTTGTCTCAGAAGATATCGATGAAACGCATACGATAGAGATTTCTGAAGACGAGATTATGGATGAGATCTCTGAAGATGAACTTGATTTAGGGATAGAGGAAGAAGAGCTAGAGCCGTCGGTGAATGAAACACCAGACAGCACAGCCGGTGACGAAGTAGATGATGAGTTTGATATTGACCTGACTCAAGAGTTAGAAGCATTACAAACGGCGACGTCTAGTGATTTTGATAATTCGGCATTAGACGCTCCACCTTTAGATAATATTTCTCTGGATGATATTTCATTAAGTGATGACTCATTAGACGATGAGTTTTTGAATGAAGCGTCTGATGAAGAAAATCCGGCTGATAGCATTGAAGTACTTGAGCTTAATGATACGGGTTCGTCAGATAATGAAATTTCTGCAGAAGATACGCTGCAAATATATATCGACCCGGTTCTTTTTGATATTTTCAAAGATGAGTCAGAAGGGCATTTAAAGCAAGTTAGGAAAATGCTTGAACAGCATCGTTCTGGGAGTATTGCTTTATCGGCGAATGCAGAGCTACTAAGAGCCCTGCATACTTTATATGGCAGTGCCAGAACGGCTGAAGTTGATGAAATAGCCGAGCTGTGTGGTGGGCTTGAAAAATATATACGACTTTATCTGGGCTCAGAAGATTTAAGTATTTCAGATTCAGGTGTGAAATTAATTGATGACGTGACAGCTAAAGTCACGGATATGTTAAAAAGCCTTGAAGAAAAGACTAACAAACTTGAAACTGATGAAATTTTACTTAAGCGAATTAAGGATTTAAGTGAAGAAAAGCAGGCCGCATTATCTGAGCTTGCTCAATCATCCGGCTCACCCCAGCAAGCTGCTGACACTGACTCAAGTTCTGATAATGAAAGCTCAAGTCAGGAAGCATCAGAAGCGCTTCAAGAAAAACCAGTTGAGATAGAAGAGACATTAGTAAGCTACTCTGATGTAGATGATGAGTTAGTTGAAATCTTTCTTGAAGAAGCAGAAGAGTTACTCGATAACTGCGAGAATAGTTTACAGCGCTGGAACTCAAATAACGAAGATGAAGAAAGCGTACAAGATTTACAGCGCCATTTGCACACCCTGAAAGGTGGCGCTCGAATGGCTGACTTATCACCGGTGGGTGATTTAACTCACGCGCTAGAATCATTAATATTATCGATTAATAATCAGCAATTACCATTTAATCGTGGTATTTCTAATGTTCTTCATGAAGCTTTAGATCAGCTTTCAGACATGCTATCTAAAGTAAAAAACAGAGAGCCACTGTCTTCTGCTAACTCGCTCGTGTCGCATATAGACGACATAAGGGAGGGAAAAAAAACTTTAAATGACGCAGATTTCGATGAATTAGATGATGTAGATGACAGTAGCAGTGTCAAAATAGAAGAAACAGATGACGAAAATACCTTCTCAATTGAGTTAACCGAAGAATCGGTATTATCAGATGAATTCGAAATTGAAACTGATGAAAGCCCTGCTGAAAATTTAGGTGAAACATTAGAAATTATTGATGATGAGTCAGTTGATTCTGACGCAGAACTTATTTTCGATGAGAATGCCAACTACGATGTTGAAATAGATTCCGAATCGTTACGCGAAGATGTGACTGAATCTGATGACCATGTGATAGTTAGCGTTGCGGATGAAGTTGAACCAGAGTCAACGCAAAAACAAACAGTTAAAACGCCAGCTAAACCTACAAAGATAGACCCTGAAATTTCTCAGCTGGTTCTTGAAAAAACCGATGTTCCTCAGGAAAAAATTCAGCCCGAGCAAAAAGATGTTTTAGCCACTGAGCAAGTACGTGTGCGTTCAGATTTATTAAACGAACTGGTTAATCATGCGGGTGAAGTGAGCGTTTACCATGCGCGCATGGGGCAACAAATTACTAACTTCTCATTTAACCTTTCTGAAATGAATCAAACGGTTATTCGTTTACGTGAACAGTTACGCCAGCTTTCTATTGAGACAGAAGCGCAAATTCTTTCGCGTTATGAAAAAGAATCTGACCAGTATGATGAAGACTTTGATCCATTAGAAATGGACCGTTTTTCTACCATGCAACAGATATCTCGAAGCCTGCAGGAAACGGTTGGTGATATTGAAAGTATCAAAGACCTGCTATCTGAAGAAGTACGGGACTCTGAAACTTTATTGTTGCAGGAGTCACGCGTTAGTACTGAATTGCAGGAAGGCTTAATGCGCACGCGCATGGTTCACTTCGGTGGCCTGGCATCACGCTTACGCAGAATTGTTCGCCAAACAGCACGTGAACTGGACAAAGAAGTTGAGCTGGAAATTATTGGTGAAACATCTGAAGTTGATAGAACTGTGCTCGATCGAATTGTTGCGCCGCTGGAGCATATGTTACGAAATGCGGTGTCGCACGGTATAGAAAAAGTTGCTGATCGACTGGCTGTGGGCAAAGCAGAAGTTGGTGTGCTAAAAATCATTGTAGATCGTGAAGGTGCAGATGTTGTAATTACGGTTGCCGATGATGGGCGCGGCATTGATGTTAGCGCAATTCGTGAAAAAGCTCTTGAAAAAGGCTTACTAAAAGCGGATAGCAAAATTAGCGACCGTGACGTACTGCAATATATTATGGAAGCGGGTTTTAGTACGGCAGAAAAAATCACCCAAATATCCGGTCGTGGTGTCGGCATGGATGTGGTTGATAGTGAAATCAAACAGCTCGGTGGTGTACTTGAAATCGATACGATTCAAGGCAAAGGCACAACATTTAAAGTTCGCTTACCGCTGACGCTCGCGATTAATCATGCATTACTGGTTAATGTGGGCGAAGAGGTTTACGCAGTTCCATTAAATAGCATCGAAGGTGTAGTGCGACTATCAGGGCCTGAGCTGCAGCAGTTTTATGATAGCGGCGAAACTAATTATGAGTTTGCGGGCAGTGCCTACGAATTAAAACATTTAGGTTCAATTTTAACTGGCGAGCAACCCGATTATTCTCGCGCGGGACAGTTGTTTCCGGTGTTACTCGCAAGAACGGGTGATCAGAGTGTTGCGCTACATGTAGATGAATTAATCGGTCGACGTGAAATTGTGGTGAAACCTGTCGGCACACAAATTAGTACGGTGCGTGGTGTTTCCGGAGCAACAATTTTAGGTGATGGCCGCGTCGTTATTATTTTAGAAATGAATTCACTGGTGCTGGGCGATTCTCTCTTCCATATTTCTGATGCAGAAGAGTTAGAGTTAGCAGGCGAAGAAATTCCAGACGTTGAAGAAAAACTGGAAACTATTGTGATGGTGGTTGATGACTCAATTACTATACGTAAAGTAACCGAACGTATGTTGACACGTCATGATATGAAGGTGATTACAGCTAAAGACGGTGTAGATGCAATATCGCAACTGCAGGAAATAAAACCGGATGTTATGCTGCTTGATATCGAAATGCCAAGAATGGATGGCTATGAAGTGGCAACGCATGTACGTAACGATTCGCGACTTGCGGATTTACCAATCATTATGATCACATCACGAAGTGGCTCCAAGCATAAAGATAAAGCAATGGAAATAGGTGTGAATAAATATATGGGTAAACCATTCCAGGAAGATGAATTACTTGAAAACATTCATGAGTTGATTGACTGATGTCTGAAGAAATAAAATGCGTTATTTTAAATGTTAATGAGGCTGAGCTACTAATGCCTAATGCATCGGTGGCAGAAATTGTTCCCATTAAAAATATTATTAACGTGGCTAATAAGCCGGCATGGATGTTAGGTTATCTGGACTGGAGAGGTCACTCAGTACCACTGATTTCATTTGAAACAATGGGGGGTGTGCGGATGCCAAGTCTGGCAACAGGTATAGTGAAAGCCGCGGTGTTATTTTCTATTGGTGATGATAAAAATTTTCCGTATGTAGCGATTCTGGTGCAAGGTGCACCATCAGTACTGAATGTTAAGCCTGCAGATTTAATTGTTAATAAAGAGGAAATAAGTCATCCGGCCATTGATAGTCAGGTGATGATGTCTGAAGGTAATTACAGCATCGTAAATCTTGAAAAGTTAGAGCTCATCGTTAAAGAAGTTATGACGCATTAGTGTGTAAAATCAGAAGATAAAAAATTTTATTTATATTGTTTTTACAATATTGTCCTTTTAGATACCGCGCTCTTTATATATCACCCCAGAGTAACTGTGCTGCAGTGATCGCAGCAAGTGCCGCAGTTTCAGTGCGCAAAATTCGTGGGCCCATTTTGACACCAATAAAATCATTTTGTGTGGCTAGCTCAATTTCCTGTTCTGAAAGACCTCCTTCAGGACCAATTAAAATCTGAATATTTTTATCGGCATTTAGCGATTTAAGGCCCTTACTCGATAGAGGGTCGAGTAAGAATTTACTACCATTAAATGCAATATTAATCGCGTCTGAAAAAGAACATATAGGCTGAATTTTTGGCACAACACTGCGACCCGATTGTTCGCAGGCGCCAACGGCAATTGCATTCCAGTGCAACATTTTTTTCAGGTCCTTATCGTCTTTAAGTTTAACAACTGTGCGTTCAGTAATGACAGGGGTAATGCTACTGACCCCGAGTTCTATGGATTTTTGAATGGCAAAATCCATGCGGTCACCTTTTGAAATGCCCTGCAATAAATGAATATTTAAATGTGATTCATTATTAGATTCTACAGCGCTTTGAATGTGCGCAATGGCGCGCTTACCGGAAATTTCAAGTGTTGCACGATGCTCCGAGCCTTCACCATCAAACACATTAAACGTGTATTTATTTTTAAGGCGCAACACTTTAATAAGGTGGTTGCTGGAGGCCTTGTCGAGTTCATAAGAGCCGCCAATCTCAAATTTATTGGCTTGATAGATTCTTATGAATTTCATATCAGTTAATAGTCTCGAAACTAGCGTTTAATATTGTTCCAGATGCGCAGTGTGGCTTCTGATTGATTCATGGAGTAAAAATGCAATCCTGGCGCACCCATGTCTAATAACTTGTTACACATATCTGAAACAAACTCTGCACCAAAATCTTTAATTGCATCAACATCATCCGCATAAGATTCGAGTTTTTTTCGTAACCACTGAGGAATTTCAGCACCACACATATTTGAGAAACGTGCAAGATTACTGAAATTAGTAATGGGCATAATGCCAGGAACAATTGGGATATCAATTCCGGCTTTTTCGCAGCTATCAATAAAATAGAAATAGCTATCAATATTATAAAAATACTGGGTAATAGCAGAGTCAGCACCAGCATTAACTTTATTGACAAAGTTCAGCAAATCTTTATTGGCATTATCCGCCTGTGGGTGAACCTCAGGGTAGGCAGCAACCTCAAGGTGGAACTGGTTCTCGTAATTTTCACGTATAAACGAAATGAGTTCGTTCGCATAGTTAAAGTCACTTTGTGAAATTGTCCCTGATGGCATGTCTCCGCGTAAAGTGACGATGCGATTTATGTCCTGTTGCTTATAGTCGTCGAGTATGTCTTTGAGTTGTTGTTTGCTAGAGCCAATGCAGGAGAGGTGGGGTGCAACATCACAGCCAGTGCTCTGTTGAATTTTTGTAACCGCATTAAATGTAGTTTCACGAGTTGAGCCACCGGCACCAAAAGTGACAGAGAAAAATTCAGGGTTAATTTCCTGCTTAAAAATTTCAGCAGTATTGAAAAGATTTTGCATGCCCTTTTCTGTTTTGGGAGGAAAAAATTCACAGCTGAATTGTTGTTTTAGTTTCTGTTGGGTTTTCATAAATAAAACCAGTAATAATCCGCGGTAGTGATACAAGCTTCCCCCTTAGAAAAAGGGGGACAAAGGGAGATTTAAAAAGGGTCAGTTATGATTTCTGATAAAATCTGAACGATTTCAAATCTTCCCCAGCCCCTCTTTGCTAAAGAGGGGAGTCGTACATATCAATTTCAAAAAAAAGTTTAGTAACGATAATGCTCAGCTTTATAAGGGCCGTCAACAGAAACATTAATGTAATCTGCCTGCTCTTGTGAAAGCTCAGTTAGGTGTGCGCCAATTTTAGTTAAGTGTAAACGCGCGACTTTTTCATCAAGCTGTTTAGGCAAGATATAAACTTTATTTTCATAAGCTTGAGCATTAGTGAAAAATTCAATTTGTGCCATTACCTGATTAGTAAATGAAGCTGACATTACAAAGCTGGGGTGACCGGTTGCACAGCCTAAATTTACTAAGCGACCTTTTGCAAGAATAATCAGTTTCTTTCCGTCAGGGAAAATAACGTGATCAACCTGTGGCTTGATTTCTTCCCACTCATATTTTTCCAGTGAAGCGATATTAATTTCAGAATCGAAGTGGCCAATGTTACAAACAATCGCTTCGTTCTTCATAGCTTGCATATGGTGATGGTCAATTACATTTAGGTTGCCGGTAGTGGTAACAAAAATATCGCCCATGTTAGCGACTTCATTTAAGTCAACAACACGGTAGCCTTCCATTGCCGCCTGTAGTGCACAGATAGGGTCAATTTCTGTAACCCAGACTGTTGCGCCCATACCTTTGTATGCCTGTGCACAACCTTTGCCCACATCACCATAACCGATAACCACACAAATTTTACCCGCAATCATTACATCAGTTGCACGTTTAATACTGTCGATTAAAGATTCTCGACAGCCGTATAAATTATCGAATTTAGATTTAGTTGCTGAATCATTTACGTTCATCGCAGGGAATAATAATTCGCCTTTTTCCTGCATTTCATATAAACGGTGAACACCGGTTGTTGTTTCTTCAGTAACACCTTTAACGCTACCCGCAATATCACCCCAAACGGTTTCGCCAGATTTAATTGTGCGACGCAGAACATTAAGTACTTCTTTGTACTCTTCATTGTCATCATCTTTAGTCGCAGGTACAGCACCGGCTTTTTCAAACTCTACGCCTTTGTGTACTAATAATGTTGCATCGCCACCGTCATCTAAAATCATATTTGGCAGTTCGCCGTTTGGCCACATCAATGCTTGCTCTGTGCACCACCAGTATTCTTCAATGGTTTCACCTTTCCATGCAAAAACTGGAATTTCTTTTGCTGCAATTGCCGCCGCCGCATGATCCTGTGTTGAGAAAATATTGCAGGATACCCAGCGCACGCTTGCGCCTAAATCAACCAGTGTTTCAATTAGTACTGCCGTTTGAATGGTCATATGAATACTGCCCATAATGCGGCAACCTTCTAAAGGTTTTTTGCCTGCGTATTCTTCGCGCAGTGCCATCAGACCTGGCATTTCAATTTCGGCGATGGAAATTTCTTTACGGCCCCAATCGGCCAGTGACATATCCGCTACTTTGTAATCTGTAAAATTGCTCATTGTTTTATTCCTAAATTTATTAAATTTGTGTCATCCCCGAATATTTGTGTCGGGAGTGACAAAGTCTTTAAGTACTTTTAAATGCCTGCAGAATCTTTTAAAGCATCGGCTTTATCAGTGCGTTCCCAGGTAAAAGTATCTTCTGTGCGACCAAAGTGACCGTAAGCTGCAGTGCTTGCATAAATTGGACGCAGCAGATCTAGCATTTGAATTAAACCTTTTGGCTTAAGATCGAAGTGTTCGCGCACCAGCTCTTCTATGCGGCTATCGTCAATTTTTCCAGTACCGAAGGTTTCAATAGAAATTGAAGTAGGTTCAGCAACACCTATTGCATAAGACACCTGAATTTCACATTTGTCAGCTAAACCCGCAGCTACAATATTCTTCGCTACATAACGTCCTGCGTAAGCAGCTGAGCGGTCGACCTTAGATGGGTCTTTGCCAGAAAATGCGCCACCGCCGTGACGTGCCATGCCGCCGTAAGTGTCGACAATAATCTTTCGGCCGGTTAAGCCGCAGTCACCAACCGGGCCGCCGATAACAAAGTTGCCGGTGGGATTGATGTGGAATTTAGTGTCGGCGCTGATTAACGACTCAGGTAAAACCGGCTTAATCACTTCATCCATTATGGCTTCACGCAATGCGCTCAGGCTAATGTCAGGAGAGTGCTGGGTAGATAAAACCACTGCGTCGATACCAACTGGCTTGCCGTCTTCATAACGGAACGTCACCTGGCTTTTTGCATCCGGGCGTAACCAGTTAAGGGTGCCGTTTTTACGCACTTCCGCCTGACGCTTCACAAGTGCGTGTGCGTAGGTGATAGGTGCCGGCATTAATACGTCAGTCTCATTACAGGCATAACCAAACATTAAGCCCTGGTCGCCAGCGCCCTGCTCTAAATCGTCGCCTTCGCCTTCGTTAACACCCATGGCGATGTCAGGAGATTGTTTGTCGATAGAGGTGATAACTGCACAGGAGTCGGCATCAAAGCCCATTTCTGAGCTGGTATAGCCGATATTGCGCACGGTATTACGTACGATATCCTGCATATCAACCCAGGCTTCAGTGGTGATTTCGCCGGAGAGTACTACCATACCGGTGTTTATCAGAGTTTCACAGGCAACACGGGCTTTCGGGTCCTGCTCGAAAATCGCATCTAAAATGGCGTCCGAAATCTGGTCGGCAACCTTATCCGGATGGCCTTCTGAAACGGATTCAGAGGTAAATAAGTGACTTTTAGACATGTATACAATTCCTCAATATAAAGCATAGCCAGTGTTTGCCGGCCAGTCTAATTAAGCGAAATGAGTGAGAATCTGACAGTTAGATTCGGTCGAATATAAAATCCGCGCTCATTATTTAGCTAAATTAGAAACTAATAAATGAGCGCCGTTTAAAGTAATTGCACCAAGCCTGACAGAGAGATCTGCTGCAGCGCTCCTTAGTGCGGACAGAGATTATAGTTCAAACAATTAGAAATGGCTAATTTAGTGAGAAGTAATTTTTGATAGCGTTCAGGCTGCGTATTGGCTAAGCATATTTATATGCTGTGATATTTATAAGTTTTAAAAGGTGAAATTGTGAAGAAGCCAGGGAGCCTGAGTGAGCAACTATTGAGAATAAAGCTCGGTGAGCTCTGCTTTTTCTGCATCACTTAATGCAGATGTTTTGCTTTTATTGAGCAGCGCCTGCATGCGAATTTCATTATGCTTTTGTAATAAATTAGCAAATGCATCGTTGAGTGAGGCGAGGTGAGTTTCGGCGGTTGCCTCTGGAATATCCAGTTGCATCAGTTTATTAATAACACCCGCATCTTCGGTGTCGCGCCAGCGCTCTAATAATATAGACGGCGAATGAGCATCGGTTTGTAAAATGGTGTTATGAATTTGAATTAATAACGCCAGGCCGGGTAGCTCTGAACTGAGCAGCTTTTCAGGTAACTCACTATTTTTTGCCAGCGTTGGGTGCTGTAATAATAAGGCAATCGCCATGCGTGTTGGGGTCATGCTAATTTGGTGTTTGGGTAACAGGTTTTGGCGGGCCTGAAATGCCCGGGTGTTTTGTTGTGTTGGTGGTGCATCTGGAATGTGTTGATGCAAGTGATTACTGGACAGGCCAATCGTGTTTGATAATTGATTAATTAATAAATCTTTAAATACCCCGTCGGCAATTTTTGCAATTAAAGGTTTGGCTTTTTCTGATAAGCGAGCACAACCATCGGCGGTGCTTAAATCTAAATCTACTGATAAATGATTGAGTAAAAAATCAGCCAGAGGTGTAGCATCGCTCAAGCGTTGCTCAAATGCCTGTTGACCTTCCTGACGTACTAAGGTGTCCGGATCTTCGCCATCGGGTAAAAATAAAAACCGTGCCTGCACCCCGTCGCGCAATACTGATAATGAATTTTCCAGTGCACGCCATGCGGCTTTTTTACCAGCGGCATCTCCGTCGTAGCAAAAAATTAATTCTGGCACAATACGAAACAGTTTTGAAATCTGGGTGGCGGAGGTGGCGGTGCCAAGGGTGGCAACCGCATAACGAATGCCGTGCTGTGCTAATGCAACCACATCCATGTAACCTTCAACAATCACGATGCGTTGTAAATTTTTAACTGCCTGTCGCGCTTCGTATAAACCGTAAAGTTCTTCGCCCTTGTGAAACACCGGGGTTTCCGGGGAGTTTAAATATTTGGGTTCGCCCTTGTCTAAAATGCGTCCGCCAAAACCGATGGTGCGGCCGCGTCGGTCGCGAATCGGAAACATAATGCGGTCGCGAAAGCGGTCGTAGAATTTTTGCGGATTATCTTCCGGGCTTTTGCTCAGACCGGATTTTAAACAGGCCGCTTTGCCTTCGCTGCTACTGCCGAGTGGCCTGCAAATAAAATCCCAGCTGTCGGGTGCATAACCCATTTGAAAATCTTTAGCAATTTCGCCGCTTAAGCCGCGCTGTTTTAAATAGTCGACGGCGCGGGGTGTTGATTTTAATTCATTGGCAAAACGGATTGCTGCTTTGTCTAATATTTCATAAAGAGGTTTTTTATCGTCCTGCTGTGGGCTGAAATTTCCCTGCTCGCGGGGAACGTCAATATGATATTCGGCGGCCAGCACTTCAATGGCATCGACAAAATCCAGGCGTTCGTATTCCATAATAAAGCCCAGCGCAGTACCATGAGCGCCGCAGCCGAAGCAGTGATAAAACTGCTTGTTCTGGCTAACCGTAAACGATGGGCTTTTTTCATTATGAAACGGGCAGCAGGCAATATGCTCTTTGCCGCGTTTTTTTAAGGCCACCCGCGAGTCCACTACGTCGACAATGTCAGCGCGGTTAATTAAATCATCAATAAATTGTTGGGGAATGCGGCCAGCCATTTGTGTATTTTGCCATAGAGTGGCGGGCTTAGCGAAAGACTATTGCCAATAGTGGTGTATAAAAATGCGTGTGTATAAAAAGCCACCGTCCCCGAATGCTTGTGCCCGAATGCATGTGCAGGGGAGCGGGTGGCTTTAAGGCGAGCAGATTATTCGTGAGTAATATTTGACTCACTCGCCGACTGTGCAGCCAGTGCCTGGCGCGACTGAATCATTACCAGTTTTAACGCATCAATATAAGGCACTACGCCATTTTCAATCATAATTTTGCGGCCTTTGCGGCTGTGTGCAAATTTAATGAAATCTTTAATCTGTTTGAGGTTTTTGCTTTGCGGATTATAGGTAATGAACAGTGGGCGATATAAAACGTAATGACCTGTTTTTATTGATTTGTAATTCGGCTGCTTATCATTAAGGCTTAAAATTTTAACTTTTCTTAAACGTGCGCTACTTACGCCAGTAATGGCAACCGCATTTACATTTTTCATTACGCCTTTTTCAATCGGGCCGCTAGATTTGAATAGCTTGGCAGTAGGAAAGTTTTTATTAATGTTGGCAAAAATAAGTGAGCGAATGGAGTAGCCAACGCCGGATATTTTACCCTTGCGTGCATATAAGTTAATCGGTGCATCATTGCCCCCTACTTGTTTCCAGTTTGTTATTTCTCCGGAGTAGATTTTTTTAACTTGTTCGAGCGAGAGGTTTTCAACCGGGTTATCGGGGTGCACAATCACCGCCAGCGCATCCCAGGCCACCGGCTCGAAGCCGACTTTTTTTTCTGCTAGATTGCCGGGTAAATAGTAGCGGCATGAGCCACCAAAATCAGCTTCCTGAGAGGAAACATCGCGAATGCCGCGAGTTGCACCGCCGCCCTGTACATTTATGGTTATATTATTTCTTGCGCTATAGGCCTCAGCCAGACGAGTCATGTAAGATTTTTTGCTGATTCCGCAGCCAACCCAATTAAGAATATTTTCCTGATTTTCAGGCTGAGATTCCTGAGAATAAAGAGAACTTGAATAAAGTAAAAAGAGACAGACGCTGATCTGTACAAAAAAATGATTCATCCTGGTGCAACCTCTAAAACTAAAATATGGGTTTTTTATGTGTAAATAAAAAGGGGTTAATGTTTTTATGTATATAACGGTTCAATACCGTAATCCATGTAAAAGCCTGTTTAAGAGATTTTTATTATTATAATTATTCTTAATTTATAGCAGCTTATGGAGGAAAGTGGAAGGATTGGATTAATTATTTTTAAGGGATTTTAAACCCCCCCCCCTGAATGGGGGAGGTAAACGTTTCCATTTTTTATCGTTATTTTAGAAAATAGCTAATAACTGTAGAGATAGTCTGTCGTCAATGCCATCACCAATTAGATTTGCAGCAGCACTGCTTGGCTGGCCAGGTGCTTCCAGGTCGCGAAATTCATAATTGAAAGTAACGCGCGTTTTCTTGTTAAAGAAGAACTGGGCACCTAGTGTTACCGTTTCGAACTTACGTTCAATACCTGCAGCGCCTTCAGTTCCACGGTTTAACACGTCATAACGAAGATCCAGCTCTAGCTTGGGTATAACTTTATAGCCAAAGTCGAGATAGTAACCGTTTGCTTTGTTATCGGTTAATACGTTTAATGATGATGTTACAACTGTAGGAGTAGCAGAAGTGGGGGGCCATGGGGCAGAATTAGAGCCTACCGTTGCGCCACCATCTGAACCATTAAAGATCATACCATCAGCCGTCATGTATTCTGCTGCGGCGCGGAGGTTGCCTTTAAGAAAGGTAAAACCAAGACCGTTACGGGTACGGTCATATTCACCTGCACCACCTGTGTTGCCTTTACCAGTTAAAGTCCGCTTACCATCCTGTTGCCAAACAAACATTTTCAGGTCTTGACGACGGGCGCCTTTGCCGCCAAATACCAAGGTAGATGACCAGCGAAGATATAAGTCCTTGTTGTCATCGTTGTCACCAAAGTTAATGCCATTGCCGTTGCCGTACATCACGGCATAGCTGTGTTCCCAGTTATTAAATTTAAAAGTATCGAATACCTGAATACCCTGGTCACGGAATGCGCCAACAGATTGTGTGGGTGCATTGATGCCACCCTGCTGAACGTTGCCTGGTGCGATAGTGCTGGTTGAGCCATCGCCATTTGTGAAACGCTCTAGCATCATCTGGTTGGATATATTGGTGAAGTTCACATAGTTAAATACGTGAATAGCTTGTAAGCCTTCTTCCGCAGTAGGTGTTTTGAATAAACCAACACGAATTCGGGCACCGGGAATATGGTTTAAGGTAATGCTGGCATCAGTTGCCGCCACGCCGGTGCCACCTAGTTTAGTGATACCGTTATTACCAAATTCAGCCAGAAAGAAGTAGTTAACTTTGTCATCAAGGGGGAAGCCGGTGCCGCGAACACCAATACGTGCACGGCGAATGTTAAATGATTCAGTTGATTTGTTATCAGGCTTAATCATGTTCGGATTCATGTTGCTGCCAGCCCATGGCCCTGCTGGAACCTTGGTGCCGTCCGTACTTTGATACTCAGGCTGAATAAATCCCCAAACCTTTGCACGTGCAGAAGACCCCGTTTTTTCTGTACCCTGAAGCATAAGCCAGTTAGCCGCATAAGTCTGTGTGGTCATTAATGACAGACCAAGCAGTAATGTTATTTTTTTTATGTTCATCTAATAATTCCTCTTAAAATCAATTATGGCTTAACCAGCGTATAGCCGTTAGCAGTTAGATCTAATATGCGTACAACACCTGCGCTGACCGGCCTGGCTTGTGGAACCAGCGTAGGAATGTGTCCCAGTTTTTTGCTAAATGCTTTAATAGTATTTTTACAGGCAGAGAACTGAACGCCTGAGCCCGATAAACCGGAGATGCGTCCCTGATTGCTATTGCCCTCCATTAACAGACGTAAGCCCGGGCCGAATGCAACAATTTCTACATCTACTTTGTCCTGACCATAATGTTTAATTAAATTGCTGGCGACATTTAAAACCAGCGTTTGTTTGAACGGATTTGGGTCACTTATCTGTAAAACGACACGTTTTTCGGCAAACGGCTTGGACTCTTTATCAGCAAGCGCAGACAGTGATGTCAGGCATAACAGCAGAGTTAATATTAGCGTTGTAAATTTCATTAAGTTATAACCTCCTCAGGTTAAAGTTTTGTTTGAGTTAAAGTATAGATGTGGAGTAAAAGAAAAATATTCCAATAAATTTAATAAACTCAACAAGTTAGATAATTACTTTATTAGAATAATCTTAATTTGTTGCGAACAATAAATAACAGGTAAATAGTTGGAATAAAAACAGTCAGGGATTCATCTGTTATTATGTAGTTAGAAGTTTTATCGATATGAAAAGAGTGTGTATGTGAATATATTTAAACTTGCCTGCCGCAAGGTGGCTCTTGTAAGGCGTATTGAAAACAGTCGTTCCAGGCTTTATCGAATGGCGTATGCATGGTCGCATGATGCGATGTTATCTGATGACTTAGTGCAGGAGGCACAAATGCTGGCGTTACAGAAAATAGAGCAGTTAAAAGATGAAGCGGCATTTGATGGCTGGATTTATACAATTTTAAATAATGTCTGGTTAGGCTATTTACGCAAAAGCCGACCCTGCGAAGATATTGAAAAAATTGTTATTGCAGATAGTGCATCACCAGAAAATGAAATGCTGGTTAAGCAGATCGATTTTATGGTGCGCGATGCGATGTCGAGTTTACCGAATGCGCAACGACAGGTAATTGCCTTAATTGATTTAGACGGCTTAAGTTATAGTGAAGTCGCCGATATTCTGCAGGTGCCGATTGGTACGGTAATGAGCCGATTAAATCGAGCCAGAAGTGCGCTCGGTAAAATTATTAATAAAAATAGAATACAACAGGAAAGTGTATCCCAGTCAATTTATACATCACAGGAGAAGTTCACTCAAAGTAAATCTCAAAGCAGATTAAGAGTGGTGAAATAAAGATGAAATTTTCAGCAGAGATGATTAGTGCTTATGCAGATGGAGAATTGCAGGGCAGTGAAAAAACAGAATTTGAAAGCGAGTTGCAACACGATGTGCAATTGCAGCAGGCATTAAGTGAATTGTGTGCACTGAAAACGCAATTGCAAAGCACCTATCAAAACGTTGTGCCTCCAGCAAAGCATCAGTACACGTCCAGTAACTATCGCTATGCAGCCTATGCGGTGTTTTTTATGCTGACGTTTTCTGTGGGCTGGTTTAGTGGTGATGCAATGCACTCACAAAAACAAAATTTAGCGCAATCAAATGTTTTAAATCCGGGCATGCAGGTTATTGCCGAGCAACCGGGTAAATATATTTTACATATTAGTGTGCGTGATAAATCTAAATATAAACAAACCTTAGATCAGGCAGAAGCGCTGATGAGTAATTATCAAAATAAAGACCAGAATATTCAACTGGAAATTATTGCGAATGCAGGTGGTCTGGATTTATTTCGTGAAGATGTGTCGCCCTACGCGAAGCGCGTAAAACAATTACGCGATGAATATCCGAATATAAAATTTATTGCCTGTAGTAATGCTATAGAAAGACTACGTGAGCAGGGGCAGGAGCCTAATTTGATTAATGCAGTGCATCAGGGCTCAACTGCAATTGATCAAGTGGTAAAGCGAATTCATCAGGGTTGGTCGTATATTAAGATTTAAGTTTGTTGTTATAGTGTGTGGTCATAAAAAGGGCAGCCAGTTATGGTTGCCCTTTTTATATTGTCAGTGCTAAAAATATAGTGATGCGGAATATTTAAAAGTTATTGGAAATATTATTTTCCAATAGCAACATTGGTTAGCTTATTAAGCGCACCTGTCATTTTATTTTCAATGTTTTTACGGTCGTTAATGCCGTGGCGTTTGGTAATATAAGCTGGGTCGTTATAGCTCAACCAAACTTTGCCGTTTTCATCTTCCCATGCCAGAGCTTTAAGTGGTAAATCAATGCCAGAGGTTTGTTTAGAGGTAAACATGTGGCTGCCCAGCTTGGGGTTTCCAAATAACAATAGCTCTGTAGGGCGAAGCTTAATACCAACGCCTGCTGCCCGTTCACTGTGACTCCAGCGAGTCACAATCGTGATGCCTTTCTTTTTTAGCACGTTTTCTAATCGATCGATTGTTTCACTTACGCTGTATTTACTCTGTTTGCTAATTAATCCATCGGGGCTGGCCATAGTTGAACATGGGGTTAGCAGCAGGGTGATTAAGGGTAAAGCTGAAATAATTAACTTACGCATAGGTGTTCCTTATTTACAGGTTGAATTGAATAATGTAAAAATAGTTTAACAAATTATTAATAAATAAAAAAATATAAATATTTTTATGTTTGGTAGATGAAATAATAGGGATTTATGGAATAAAAAAGATTTTTTCATCGTCTTTATATTGAAGATTAAAAAATACAAAATAAATCACTGGAGATTAAATATGAACAAAACACCTTTAACAGTCATGTTTATAACGTTACTGCTTGTTTTTTTATCGTCGCTTGTTAATGCAAAAGATGCAGGTCACGGGCATGATTACCGTACTTTTCATGTTAATGGAAATATTGATTATGGAAAAATTGAAGATTCCTATTCATCAGATTTAGTTATGTATCTGGCGGGGAATCAATTTATGGTAATGGAAGAATTAATTAAAGACTTTCAGTCAAAGAATAAAAACATTAAAACGGTTTATGTTGAAACGATTCCCCCCGGACAAATTTTGAAAAAACAACTATTAAAGCAAGGCGAAATTAATGGCGTTAAGACATCAATGAGTCCTGATTTGTACGCAAGTGTAAATATCAATCACTTGAAAAAGTTAAATAAAAAAGGCTTGCTGGATAAGCACATAGTTTATACGCATAATAAGCTTGAGTTAATGGTGGCGCAGGGTAATCCTAAAAAAATCAAAGGTGCTGAAGATTTGGGGAGAAGTGATTTAGTGCAGTCACACCCTAATCCATTAACAGAAGGTATTTTCAAATTTTATGGCAGTGAAATGCTGAAAGATCTTAAAATACATGACAAGGTTACCGGAGGGCAAAAGTGTAAAAAATGCTGGGCCGTTCCACAAAAAACCTGGTTCACTGCGCGCCATCATCGTGAAACACCCTACCGCATTGAAAACAATCAGGCAGATGTAGGCATTGTCTGGACAACTGAGGTGGCACATGCAAAAGCAGAAGGTCGTAAGATTGATGGCGTAGCAATTAAGGCGCCATTAAATAAGCAGGATAAAGTAGCTTATGCAATTGGTCAGATGAATAAAGGTAAAAATCAGAGTAATGCACAGACGTTTTTAGCATATCTTGCATCGGATAAGGCGCAGAGCATTTACAAGTCATATGGCTTTGTTGCAGCGACTAAAGATGAATTAAAAATTAAATCGTTTTAACTTTTTGTAAAGTCATAGTAATAAAAAAGACACATCATATGATGTGTCTTTTTTTGATTGTAGGAGTTAGCTTTAGCTGACGATTTTTTGAGATGCAAGCCTGTGCACTGAAAAATATTAGCTGAACCCTAATGTCATTTTATAGGTCGTCAGCTAAAGCTAACTCCTACAGGTGAAATGGCCAGAGCTATTTAGTTAAGAATGTATCAATTTCAACAGCTGCCTGCCGGCCTTCGTTAATTCCCCAAACCACTAAAGACTGACCGCGGCGACAATCGCCAGCCGCGTAAATGCCTTCAACACTGGTTGCGTATTTTCCGTAGTCGGCGGCATAATTTGAGCGGGCATCATAATCAATACCGAGTGCATCACTGACATAATGTTCAGGGCCAGTGAAGCCCATCGCCAATAAAACTAAATCCGCAGGCCATGTTTTTTCAGATCCCGCAACTTCCTGCATGTCCCATTTGCCATCTTTGTTTTGCCATTTAACTTCAATGGTTGTAACGCTGGAAACATTTCCGTCTGTGCCGCTGAAGCCTTTGCTGAGTACGCAATAAGTGCGAGGGTCTTCACCCTGAACTTTTGACGCCTCTTCATGGCCGTAATCAACGCGATAAATGTGTGGCCATGCAGGCCACGGATTATTTTCTGCACGAGCTTCCGGAGGCGTTGGCATTAATTCAAAGTTCACCACCGATTTGCAGCCGTGGCGTAACGATGTGCCGATGCAATCGGTGCCGGTGTCACCACCGCCGATAACTACAACATGCTTATTTTCTGCAGAAATGTAATTGCCGTCTTCTAAGTTTGAATCTAACAGGCTTTTTGTATTCGCAGTTAAAAAGTCCATTGCAAAATGAACGCCATTTAAGTTGCGACCATCAACCGGTAAATCACGTGGCGTGGTTGCACCGGTGGCAAATAAAATCGCATCGGTGTTGGTTTTTAATTCTTTAATATCGACATTGTTACCGACATCGGCGTTGGTTTTAAATTCAACACCTTCGTCTTGCATTAACTGTACACGACGATCAATCACGCCCTTGTCGAGTTTCATATTGGGGATGCCGTACATTAATAATCCGCCAATACGATCAGCGCGTTCATAAACCGTAACTGAATGACCCATACGATTTAATTCTTGAGCGGCGGCCATTCCCGCAGGGCCGGAGCCAACAACCGCAACTTTTTTGCCAGTTTGTGCGGCAGGTTTTTGTGCAGTGATCCAGCCTTCGTCAAATGCACGATCAACAATCGCACACTCAATATTTTTAATGGTAACCGCAGGATTGGTTACACCTAAAACACAAGCACCTTCACAGGGAGCAGGGCAAACACGGCCAGTAAATTCTGGGAAGTTATTGGTGCTGTGTAAACGCTCATTAGCATCTTCCCAGCGATTGTTATAAACCAGATCATTCCATTCGGGAATTAAGTTATCAACCGGGCAGCCATCATTCGACTGGCAAAAAGGAATACCGCAATCCATGCAACGTGCGCCCTGGGTAATTAATTGCTCGGTATTATGTTCGGTATAAATTTCACCAAAGTCTTTAAGGCGCTCAGTGACATCACGGTAAGGTGCTGTCTTGCGTTCGAATTCTTTAAAACCTGTTACTTTGCCCATTATGTTTCTTTAACCTTTTGTATAAAAGAAAACGCAAATTAACGCTAATGGACGCAAATAAACGCGAAAAAAACAAAGTTAATTTATCGTTATGTCATTGTTTATGGCTTCTGAGAGCCCAGTGGTTTTTAGGTCACTGGATTTCCGATAGAAGCGTTCTAGAATGACGATGCTGTTAAGTGGCACCAATTACTTTGCGTCCATTCGCGTTTATTTGCGTTCATTCGCGTTTTCTTTTTCTTTTATCTTTTAAAAAAATAAAATTAATTTGCGTGCGCGTCAATTAAGCCGCATTCGCTTTTTTCTTCTGCTCTTCAAGCACTCGCTTGTAATCGGTCGGCATAACTTTTACAAACTGACTCAAAGCACCGTCCCAGTCTTTTAACAAACGATCTGCAACCGCAGAGCCGGTGTATTTAAGATGGTTTTCAATCATGGTTTTTAGTTCGTTAATATCTTCGTCTGTTGAAACCGTTTCCAGCTCAACCATGCCCGGGTTGCATTTCGTTGCCAGGTCGCCCGCATGATCCCAGATGTATGCGATACCGCCACTCATGCCCGCAGCAAAGTTACGCCCGATTGCACCGAGTACCGCAATGCGCCCGCCGGTCATGTATTCACAACCGTGATCGCCAATGCCTTCAACTACCGCAATTGCGCCTGAGTTTCTTACGCAGAAACGCTCGGCTGCAATGCCGCGAAAATAGGCTTCACCAGATGTTGCGCCGTATAAACACACGTTACCGACAATGATATTTTCTTCGGCAACAAAAGTTGAATTTTTAGGAGGAGCAACAATCACGCGGCCACCACTTAAACCTTTGCCAACATAATCGTTTGCATCGCCTTGCACTTCAATAGAAATACCTTTAGCTAAAAACGCGCCTAAAGATTGCCCCGCAGAACCGCTGAGTTTTATATTGATAGTGCCATCGGCTAATAAATCTGCGCCGTATTTTTTTGCAACTTCATTCGATAACATGGTGCCAACCACACGGTTGGTGTTTATTACGGGTAAATTAATTTCAACTTTTTCGCCATTTTCCAAAGCCGCTTTTGATAATTCAATTAACTGATTATCCAGTGCTTCATCTAAACCATGATCTTGCGCCATAGTTTGAAAAACACCTACATCTGCATGAGGTTTCTCAGCCGGTGTTAAGAGCATAGCTAAATCAATGCCACTTTGTTTCCAGTGTTGCGCATCCATTGTCTGTTCTAAACAATCAACGCGACCAATCATTTCATTGATGGTGCGGAAGCCCAGTTGTGCCATAATTTTTCGTAAATCTTCGGCAACCATAAATAAATAATTCACAACGTGTTCGGGCTTGCCGGTGAATTTTTTACGTAGTTCTTTATCCTGAGTTGCGATACCCACCGGGCAGGTATTTAAATGACACTTACGCATCATAATGCAACCCATGGTAATTAACGGTGCAGTAGCAAAGCCATATTCTTCAGCGCCAAGTAATGCAGCAATGGCAACATCACGGCCGGTTTTCATCTGGCCATCGGTTTGAATTATTACGCGTGAACGTAAATCGTTCATAACTAATGTTTGATGCGTTTCCGCAACACCTAATTCCCACGGCAAACCCGCGTGTTTAATTGAAGTGATGGGCGACGCGCCGGTGCCGCCATCGTGACCCGCAATAACAATATGATCCGCGTGTGCTTTGGTTACGCCGGATGCAATGGTGCCAACCCCATTTTCTGCAACTAATTTAACCGAGATGCGCGCCGCACGATTGGCATTTTTTAAATCGTGAATCAACTGCGCTAAATCTTCGATCGAATAAATGTCGTGATGTGGTGGCGGGCTGATTAAACCCACGCCCGGTGTTGAGTGACGCAAGCGTGCAATTAAATCGTCAACCTTTGTTCCGGGTAGCTCACCACCTTCACCTGGCTTCGCACCCTGCGAAACTTTAATTTGAATTTCATCGGCATTGGTTAAGTAATTAATGGTGACGCCGAAACGTCCCGAAGCAACCTGCTTAATCGCAGAGCGACGTGAATCGCCATTGGCTTCCGGTGTCCAGCGCGCATCGTCTTCGCCGCCTTCGCCGGTGTTGGATTTGCCGCCCATGCGGTTCATCGCAATGGCTAAAGATTCATGTGATTCGGGTGAAATAGAACCAAAGCTCATGGCGCCGGTTGCGAAACGTTTTACAATTTCTTTAGTCTCTTCAACTTCGCTAATGTCGATGGATTGGCTGGCGTCAAATTTAAAATCTAACATGCCGCGCAGCGTGCATTTTTTGGTATCTTCGTTGGCAAGCTCTGCAAATTTTTCGTAAGCATTTTTATCGCCGGTGCGCGCCGCTTGCTGCAAAGTAGAAATACTTTGCGGGTTCCACATGTGGCTATCGCCTTTGGCGCGCCAGTGCATGTCGCCCTGATTCGGCAAAATTGAAACGTTGGTTTCGTCGTAGCCCAAAGAGTGGCGACGCATCGATTCTTCTGCAATTACATCAAAGCCAACACCCTGAATCCGGCTAGCGGTGCCATCGAAACAACGACTAACCACTTCATCCGATAAGCCCACAACTTCAAAAATTTGCGCGGCTTTATACGATTGCAAAGTAGAGATGCCCATTTTCGCAAACACTTTAAACATGCCTTTGCCAACAGACTTTCTATAGCCTTCAACAATTGTATCGTCGGTGTTATGAGAGTCAGACGCGAGTAAGCCTTTGCGCTGTGCATCCCATAAAGCTTCGAATGCCAGATACGGGTTGATTGCATCTATGCCGTAACCGGTGAGCAGGCAATGGTGATGCACTTCGCGGGCTTCGCCACTTTCTAACACTAAACCAATGCGTGTGCGTAAATGTTTTTGTACTAAATGCTGGTGCACGGCGCCGGTGGCTAACAGTGCGCTAACTGGAATGCGATCGGCAGAAATATTTCTGTCGGATAAAATAATTAAGCTGTGGCCATCGTTAATGGCCTGCTCGGCTTCTGCACATAAACGGTCAATGGCTTTTGATAATCCGGCCGTGCCTTCTGATTTGTCGTAAGTTAAATCTAAAGTGGCGGTTGTCCAGCCACGAAAATCAATGTGCTTAAGCGAAGCTAATTCTTCATTGGTTAAAATCGGGTGCGGTACTAATAAACGGTGCGCATGTTCTTCTGATGATTCTAAAATATTTTTTTCAGGGCCAATGTAGCACTGTAAAGACATAACCACTTCTTCACGAATCGAATCAATTGCCGGGTTAGTGACCTGTGCAAATAATTGCTTGAAGTAATCATAAATCATCCGCGATTTATCAGACATGCAGGCCAGTGCCGCATCGTTACCCATGGATCCAACCGGGTCACGGCCTTCTTTAACTAGCGGCAATAACATGAACTGCATAGTTTCAGAGGTGTAACCGAATGCGCGCATACGCTCCAGTAAAGTATCCTGATAAAAACCGTGAGGTTCCTGATTGGGTTCTAACTGTGATAGCGCAATGCGCTGGTTAGATAACCACTGGTGATATGGTTGCTTGGCCGCAAACTCGTGTTTTACTTCTTCATCGGGAATCATGCGGCCCTGATCAAAGTCGATCAAAAACATTTTACCCGGCTGCAAGCGCCCTTTGAGTTTTACATTGTCTGCATCGATGGGCAGTACGCCAACTTCCGATGCCATTACAACACGGTCGTCATGCGTTAAGTAATAACGACTGGGGCGTAAACCATTTCTATCCAGGGTTGCGCCGATATAACGACCATCGGTAAACACGATTGAAGCCGGGCCATCCCAGGGTTCCATCAGTGCTGACTGGTATTCATAAAATGCGCGCTTTTCTTCGCTCATGCTGGCATCGTTCTGCCATGCTTCAGGCACCATCATCATCACTGCTTCCTGCAGTGAGCGGCCGCCCATTAATAAAAATTCTAAAACATTATCGAAACTGCCGGAGTCGGATACATCGGGCTCGATAACCGGTAAAACACGTTTGATGTCTTCGCCAAATAATTTACTTTCTGCAGTGCCTTCACGGGCGCTCATCCAGTTGGCATTGCCTAAACGGGTATTGATTTCGCCGTTGTGACTCATAAAGCGTTTCGGCTGTGCACGATCCCATGACGGGAAAGTGTTTGTTGAGAAGCGTGAGTGCACCATCGCTAAATGCGCGGTGAAATCCTCTGCGTTTAAGTCGGCATAAAACGGCATCATTTGGTCCGGGTTTAACATGCCCTTGTAAACAATCACTTTGCTTGAAAGTGAGCAGACATAATAGAGTTCGCGTTGTTTTATGTTTTTATCATTGCGGATGTTGTGCCCCGCATCTTTGCGCAAGATGTACAATTTACGCTCGAAATCATCGGCAGAAACGCCATCAGCGGCAGCAACAAAAAGCTGTTCCATGTGGGGTTGTGCAGAACGGGCAGTGGGGCCTAAATCGGCTTTATCCGCATCCACCGGCAGTACGCGCCAGCCGATTAATTGTTGGCCGGATTTTTCAATTAGCTCGTTAATCAGGTTTTTGCAATGTGTGCGCTCAGCTTCGTCCTGTGGCAAAAACACATTGCCCGCTGCGTATTGGCCTTTTTCAGGTAAATCAGCGCCTAAATCCTGTTTGGCTACGCGGGTCAGAAATGCGTAGGGCAGGCTGGTCATAATACCTGCGCCATCACCGGTGTTGGCTTCACAGCCACAGGCACCACGGTGCACCATGCGGCGTAAAATATGGTCCGCATCTTCAACGATTTGATGGCTGGCCTGGCCTTTAATATGGGCCACAAAGCCTACACCGCAGTTTTCCGTTTCATTTTCAGGGTTATATAACCCGTGTTTGTTCGGTCTGGTGTATTGATTGAAGATGTCGTTGTTGCTCATTATTCGCCTCTTAAATACCTGGAAAATGTAGGTATTTCATCAATTTAGCTATCCGGATAGTCACCGCAGAACGCGCGGGGGTCGGACAAGGGGTCGGGTATTTTACAGGAAAAGAGCGCTAAAACAAAGTAATGCGGGGAGAGAAGCTTAAAAGCTTTTTAGCGCAAATAAACGCGAATGGGCACAAATAAAAGTAAAAGCTATTTATGGGTGCTGTCTGTCTGTGGTAGATCGTTGAAAATGGCGTATTTCTGTTCATCTGATAATTGTTTAAAGTGCTGTATACAGAAATTTTTAAAATTTTTAATTAATACAGAGTTATATCGATTGGCTGTATAGATAATCGAAAACTTCAAATTTTCCTGCCCGTAAATATTGAGTTTCCAGTTGGTTAGTAGCGGAATCAATCGGCCCTGTTTTATCGCATCAACACAATTAACGGATGGAAGTTCGGCTATGCCTAAATCATTTTCTGCGGCAAGTTGAATGGCCGAGTAGTGATTAAGTGAAAGCGATTCGTTTACATTTAGCGTGAATTGGATTTTATTATCGATGAATTTCCATTGAGCATCATCATGCCAGTTAGTTGCGCAAATGAGCTTATGTGAGTGTAGTTCAGCAGGCTTTTTTGGTATGCCGTTTTGTTGAAGGTATAGCGGGCTGGCCACGAGTATGTGCTGGTATTCGAGCAGTGTATGGGCAATGTTATTGCTGTTTTTTAATTCGCCGACTCTTAGTGCAATATCAATTCCATCTTCTACAAATTTCAGATTATTGCCGGTGGCGAGTACTTTTAAGCAAATATCGGGATGGTTTTTTTGAAAGGCAGTTAGCAGCGGCATAACCAGGCTTTCCTCCAGACCGGTTGGTACCGACAGGCGTAGCGTGCCCATGTTCTGTAATTTATTATCGAGTAATTCCAGACGTGCTGAATCTAGCGCATGCACAGCGGGTTGAATTTTCTCATAAAATATCCGCCCTTCTTCTGTCAAGCGTAATGTTCGGGTGGTTCTTTCTAATAATTGAACATTTAGGTGTGCCTCCAGATCAGAAATTTTGCGGCTAATTGAAGATGATGGCACGCCGGTTTTTTGAGAGGTTTTCGAAAAGCTCCGGTACTCAACGATCCGGGTAAACAGGGCGACTGCATTCAAGTCCATTTTTAGCTCTCTATTATCCCGATAGTGGGATTCTGATTTTATAATTTGAGTATTATCCCAAATAGATAACAATAGTACACTCGATTTTCACCAAAAAGGAAATGGATATGAAAATTTTTAAAACAGCCCCGGGCGTTTCTGTAGGTATTTTGTTAAGCATGCTGGTGGCGGGTAGTGCTTTTTCCGAACAACAAAAGTATGAAAAATTTAACTGGCAGTCGCCCAATGGATGGGAGGGCGCGGTATTTGATGTGCCTACCTGGTTTGCAGAAGATATGTTGTACAGTGGCCGAGAAGTGATTCGTTTTCATGATGGGTTTTATGATAAAGATTCCAGTGGCTTCTGGACTTACGCTTTTGCGTTATTAGTTGAACAAACAGAGGAGCCAACAACAGCAGCGCTAATGGAAGAAACCGGGCGTTATTTTACGGGGTTAGCGAGGGGACTGGGTGACAATCGAAAACCCGGTTATCCGGCTAATAAAATAACGATAACGGCTAAGTCAGATTGGATCATGAGTGAAAATGGTAAGCGCCGCAGTCAGTTGTATGAGCTAAACAGTTTTGATTCTTTTACAACGGGAGAGGAAATAAAGTTGAATGTAAAAATAACGACATGGCTTTGCTCAAGCCAGCAACGTGCGATTCATTATTCTATTTCGCCCCATGAAGTTACTCACCCGATCTGGAGTGAATTGAACAAAGAGGTTGCAGCGTTACGATGCTGGTAGGTTAAATGCGGGTATGTAAACGGGGCGCACATTGTAAATGCGCCCTGCATGTGGTTTTATTTTTGCTTAAAAATATTCTCGTAACAGTAGTTAGTCGCTTCAACAAATCCATCTACACTGCCGCAGTCAAAACGTCGGCCTTTAAATTTATACGCCATTACGCAGCCGTTTTTTGCCTGTTCTTTAATTGCATCGGTGAGCTGAATTTCACCGCCGGCACCGGGTTTTGTGTCGCGCAGTAAATCAAAAATATCCGGGGTTAAAATGTAGCGGCCAATAACAGCAAGGTTGCTGGGCGCTTCATCCGCAGGGGGTTTTTCGACCATGTCTTTTACGCGAAAAATATTGTCGCTAATCATTTCGCCATCAATTACGCCGTAGCTGCTGATATTTTCTTTTGGGACTTCTTCAATGGCAATAATGGTGCAGCGGAACTGGTTGTAAAGTGCCACCATCTGTTTCATTACACTGTCTTCGCCGGGTTCAGTGATGCACAGGTCATCCGCTAAAATTACGCCGAAGGCCTGATCACCAATCATGTTTTTGCCCGCCAGCACCGCATGGCCCAGGCCTTTCATCTCTTTTTGCGGAGTGTAGGTGAAGGTGCAGTTATCCAGCAGGTTACGAATGTCGGTGAGTTTGGCTTCTTTGCCGGTGCCCGAAATTTCAGTTTCAACTTCGTAGCTAATATCAAAATGGTCGGCGATGGAATGTTTGCCGCGGCCAGTCACAAATGCATTGTGGTTCATGCCTGCATCTAGCGCTTCTTCAACAGCATAGTGAATTAAAGGTTTATCTACTACCGGTAGCATTTCTTTTGGGATGGATTTAGTGGCGGGTAGAAAACGGGTACCGTAACCAGCTACGGGGTAGAGACACTTTTTGATCATGCTGAGAAAGTCCTTAACGTAAAATAATTTTAATTTGCGGTGATTTTACGTTAAAAGGCGTTTTAAGCAAGTGGCGAGCGGTTTACGCATCGCTACTTTGATGTGAGTATTATTTAGTTTTGAATCTGAAAAGGACAAGCATGCCAGAGAGCATGAGCCAGATTGCGGCGGGCACAGGTACGGTTGTAATGCCAGAATTGCCACTGTCAATAATAATGCCGTTGCCTGTGTCGGTGCTTCCCGTTCCGGTGCCGGACGAGTCTAATATTACAAGCGTAATAGAATCAGCTGAGATGGTGCTTGTGCTACCGGTGTTGATAGTTGGAGCGATTAAATGCAAGTCTGTTGTGTCGGCAATGAGGTTGCCAAAAATAGTCATGCTTTGTTGAGAGTAAATATAAACTGGTCCGCTGCTGTTAATATTGAGTGTGGCACCATCTGCAATATTAAAATCAATGAAGTTGTAAATGCCATCAGCATTATTAAATAATATGTCGTCACTGAGTAAATTAAATGAGCCATCTGTACCTGTGGATACTTCCTGTGGAAGGACGCTAGAGGCGTGAGCATTGCATGTGAAGATAGAGAGCAGTAATAGCGAAACAGAAATACGTAACATTTTTTATCCTTAAATTTAGTGTTATTTTATTGTAGTTATTTGTTTTGGGCAGTTTATGTTTTTTAATAAAAAATACTGAAGCCTTTTAAATCTCTCCTGAGAATACACATGGGGGGCAGAATAAATTCGAATTTATTATTTGTGGTATTTCGCACTTAGCTCGTGAACGGAATCGACTAAAACTTTTACATTATCCGGATTAATGTCGGGCGTAATGCCATGCCCTAAATTAAACACATGGCCTTCGCCGGTGCCGAAATCTTTTAGAATTTTAGCGGCTTCTGCTCGAATCACTTCTGGTGATGCATAAAGTGTATTCGGGTCCATATTACCCTGTAGCGCAACACGATTACCTACTGCCGCTTTAGCATCTGCAATGCTGGTGCTCCAGTCAATGCCGAGTGCATCGCAGCCGGTATCGGCCATTGCATTTAACCACTGGCCGCCGCCTTTGGTGTATAAAATAACCGGCACCTGTCGGCCATCGGCTTCGCGAGTTAAGTTGTTTACAATTTTCTGCATGTAATCTAATGAAAACAGGCGATACATTTGCGGGTTTAAGTTGCCGCCCCAGGTGTCAAAAATCATTACCGCCTGTGCACCGGCCGCAATTTGTGCATTTAAATAAGTGGTAACCGATTCGGCAATTTTGCTTAATAACTGGTGTGCTAACGCGGGGTCATTAAACAGCATGGTTTTCGATTTGCTGAAAGTTTTGCTGCTGCCACCTTCTATCATATAAGTGGCGAGTGTCCACGGGCTGCCGGAGAAACCAATTAAGGGTACATCGCCATTTAACTCGCGACGAATCGTGCGCACCGCATCCATCACATATTTTAACTCGTCTTCCGGGTCTGGAATCGGCAGGTTTTTAATATCTGCAGCGGTGCGAATCGGGTTGCTGAATTTCGGGCCTTCGCCTGTTTCAAAATATAAACCTAAACCCATGGCATCGGGAATGGTTAAGATGTCAGAAAATAAGATTGCTGCATCCAGTTCAAAACGACGTAGTGGTTGCAATGTGACTTCGCAGGCCAGGTCCGGGTTCATGCACAGGCTCATAAAATCGCCGGCCTGTTCGCGGGTAGCACGATATTCAGGTAAATAGCGACCGGCCTGACGCATAATCCAGACGGGGGTTTTATCTACAGGTTGCTTTAAAAGTGCGCGAAGGAAACGGTCGTTTTTGAGTTCGGTCATGTTTTTGGATTAGCTTCTGCAGAATTAGAAAGTCGAACCCGAAAGATTCTCGGGAACCTGGTGGTTTTTAAGTCACTGGATCCCCGATAGAAGCATTCGGGGATGACGGGAATTAAATTTACCGTGCCTGTAAGAGCTGATAGGTATCAGGCGTTAAGTTGAGCTTTAATCTTACCGCTCACCGCACCCATATCTGCGCGGCCCTGCATCTGAGGTTTTAGAATCCCCATTACCTTGCCCATGTCTTTAATTGACGCGGCGCCGGTATCGCCTATGGCTTTAGCAATCATCTGCTCAATTTCGTCACTGCTTAAGGCCTCGGGCAGAAAATCCTGAAGTATGGATACTTCGTATTCTTCCTGCTCCCACAAATCTTCCCGGCCTGCCTCTTTATACTGGCTGATCGATTCGCGACGCTGCTTCACCATTTTATCGAGTACCGCCAGTACACGACTGTCATCGAGTTCAATGCGCTCATCAACCTCTATCTGTTTGATAGCGGCGAGAACCAGGCGGATAACACCCAGACGCTTTTTATCGCCTCCTTTCATAGAGGCTTTCATGTCTGCGGTGAGGCTTTGCTTTAAATCACTCATGTGTAGCTGCTATTAGCGGCGACGGTGAGGATTACGTGTTAAACGCTCGCGCTCTTTCGATAATTTCTTCAGGTTACGCTTTACAGCAGCCGCTGCTTTACGCTTACGTTCAGTTGTGGGCTTTTCATAGCACTCACGACGACGGATTTCGGTTAAGATACCGGCTTTCTCGCATGAACGTTTAAAACGACGAAGAGCAACGTCAAACGGCTCGTTGTCTTTAACTTTTACTTGTGGCATTCAGAACTCTCACTCTAAAATATAACTTAAATTCATTAATAGATACTGGGTGCCAACTAGTGTTACGGCCAATCCGGTATCGTGGAACCGCGGGATTATAGTCCTTTGCGGCGGATATTCCAAACTAAATATGCAGATAATTTCAGGTGAGTGCTTTGCTCAAGGATAAACCGTTTAAAATTAAAAGCATTTTTCCGCAAATTAACGCTAATAAGCGCAAATAAGCAGGACAAAGCATGTTTGTTTTATTTGCGTGCTTTTGCGTTCATTAGCGGACAAAATGCTATTGATGTTGGCGTAGTTAAGTTATTTTCCATGAAAATCTCTCAGGATAAGATAAAAAATGATTGTTTTAGGTATTGAATCGTCGTGTGATGAAACCGGTCTGGCGCTGTATGATTCGCAAAAAGGCCTGCTGGCGCACGTGTTGCATTCGCAAATTGCGTTGCACGGAGAGTACGGTGGCGTGGTGCCGGAGCTGGCATCGCGGGATCATGTGCGCTATTTGCTGCCACTGGCGCAGCAGGTGCTGGAGCAGGCGGGTATCAGTAAATCTGAACTGGATGGCATTGCCTACACCGCAGGCCCCGGCTTGATGGGCGCATTGATGGTGGGGGCCTGCACTGGCCGGGCCATGGCGATGGCGCTGGGTATTCCGGCGGTGGCTGTGCATCACATGGAAGGCCATCTACTGGCACCGATGCTGGAGGATAATGCGCCGCAATTTCCGTTTGTGGCATTGCTGGTTTCCGGTGGGCACACGCTGCTGGCGCAAGTGAAAGGTATTGGGCAATACGAACTGCTCGGTGAAAGTTTAGATGATGCGGCAGGTGAAGCCTTTGATAAAACCGCCAAAATGCTCGGTCTGGGGTATCCCGGTGGGCCGATTCTGGCGAAATTAGCTGAGAAGGGTGAAAGCGGCGTGTATAAATTTCCACGTCCGATGTGCGATAGGCCGGGGCTGGATTTTAGTTTCAGCGGATTAAAAACCTTCAGTCTCAATACCTGGCAGAAAGAAATTGCGCAGGGCAATGAAAATGAACAGACGCAGGCCAATATTTGCAGGGCATTTGAAGAAGCGGTGGTCGATACGCTAACCATTAAATGTCGCCGGGCGGTGCAGCAGGTGGGGGCAAAAACACTGGTGATTGCCGGTGGCGTGGGTGCGAATTTGAGTTTGCGAAAAGGTTTGCAGGCGATGATGGAAAAAGAAGGTGGCGAGCTGTTTTATCCGCGCATTGAATTTTGTACTGATAACGGCGCGATGATCGCCTATGCGGGTGCGCTACGGCTGGTGTCGGGTGAAACTGAGCCACTGGCGATTAATGTGAGAGCGCGATGGCCGATGGGTGAGCTGGCGGCGATTGGGTAAGTGAAGGTTTACACCATCTCGGTTCGTCTCCCTCGGGGAAAGGTCGGCGGTTTTTTGCCGCCCTGTCCCCTGTTGTGATGCCATCAAGAGTTGATAATGTCGTTTATCAACTTCGTAGTGCTTTTGGTGGTCTCACAACAGGGGGCATACTTTAAAAAGCAAGGTCTTTCCCCGAGGGATATTGGCCAGAACAGGGTGTTAACTTTTCGTTTTTTTATTACTGCCAATCTTGTCTTCTTCACCCGCCAGTAAATTCTGAATATTTTTCTTATGCTTCCAGATCAACAGCACAGCCATAAACGCCACACAGCCTGTAATCACAGCTGACTGCGTAATAAACCACGCCAGCACCGGCGAGCCACTTGCCGCCACCAGTGCAGATAACGATGAGTAGCGAAACACCACGGCCATAAATAACCAGATTGCGATAGTGCCTAACCCCAGCATCCAGTGAGTACCTAGTAGCACACCCAAAATTGTCGCCACACCCTTACCGCCTTTAAAGCCGTAATATACCGGGAACAGGTGTCCCAGAAAAGCGGCTAAGCCGGTTGCAGCAATAACGACTTCGGGCATTTGCAGCAGCACCGAAATTAAAACCGGAATTAAACCCTTTAACATATCACCCAGCAGGGTAATAATGGCGGCTTTTTTACCGCCGGCACGTAATACATTTGTTGCCCCTGGATTATTTGATCCGACGGTTCTTGGGTCGGGCAGCGACATGATTTTGCAGGTGATAATGGCAGCGGAAACTGAGCCGAGTAAATAACCGAACAGGGCGAAGCCGGTAATTATAAGTATAATGTCTGCTGTGAATTCCACGAAGGGTCCAACGGTGATAAAAGTAGGCTGCAATTTAGCACGAATTGAAACGGCGGTGAAATGTTGTGGCGCATGACAAACAAAAAGTAAGCTGTGTGTTTGTGCACGGCTGGGGCATGAATGCCACTATCTGGCAGCCGGTTTTAAAGAAATTACCTGCGTGGATTGAGGCGAGCGCTATAGATCTGCCTGGGCATGGGCAAAGAGTGAATGAGTCATTTTGTGATTTATCGAGTTTGACAAAAGATTTACAGCATCAGTGCAAAAAAATTAAAAAGCCTGATCAGGCTTTGATGTTAGTTGGCTGGTCATTAGGCGGTTTACCCTGTTTGCAATTAGCTATTGAAGAGGCGATGGATGTTGATGCTTTAATACTGGTAAGTAGTAGCCCGTGTTTCGTTAGTCGTGAAAAATGGCATTACGGAATAGATGGAGAAATATTTAATCAGTTTGCTGAGTCACTGAAGCAGGATTTTTCAGGTACAATTCGGCGCTTCTTATCTTTGCAGGTAAAGGGCTCAGATTCAGGACGTGAAATTTTACGCGGATTAAGAGACAAAATATTGCAGCAGCCTCAGCCGAATCAAACAAGTTTAGATGCGGGGCTGGAGATTTTGCAGCAGGTAGATTTACGCGAGCAGCTGCAAACAATCAAAAAACCACTCAACTGGATTTTGGGTGGGCAGGATGGTTTAGTAAAAGCAGAGTTGGCAGAAACGTTAACATCAGTAAGCGTATTTGAAAAAGCCGGGCACGCGCCCTTTTTATCCCACACCGATGAGTTTATTCAACAATTGCTAATGCATATTAAAAGCATGGCAAATTTAAAACATGGCAAATTAAGAACATAGAATGAGTCAAACTGAAAAACATCGCATTCAAAAACACTTTGATGCAAAAGCTATTTGTTATGAATCTTCAGCCGTATTGCAACGCAATGTATGTAAAGAGCTTATTCAGCGCTTAGATTTAACCCGTCTAAAACCGGCGGTAGTTTTAGATGTGGGCTGTGGGACTGGATGGGGCACACAGGATTTATTACAAAAATATAAAAAAGCTAAAATTATTTCTCTGGATTTATCGCCGGAAATGCTCAAGCAAACAAAAAGTAAAGGCGGCTGGTTTCGAAAGCCAAAAATAATTTGTGCAGATGCGGAAGATATTCCGTTAGAAGATGAATCGGTCGATTTAATTTTTTCAAATTTAATGTTGCAGTGGTGTGATTATAAAAAAGTCTTTGCAGAGTTTAAGCGCATTTTAAAGCCCGAAGGCTTACTCATGTTTTCAACTTTTGGGCCGGACACATTAAAAGAGTTAAAACAAAGCTGGGCTAAAGTAGATGATCACGCACACGTTAATGATTTTACCGATATGCATGATTTGGGCGATGAGTTAATTCACGCGGGTCTGGCAGAGCCGGTAATGGATATGGATGTGCTGACGCTGACTTACAAAGACGTGCTGTCGGTGATGAAAGATTTAAAAGCTATTGGTGCAAATACTATTTTAAAGAATCAAAAAAAATCTGCCGAAATTGGGCTGGTGACGCCGGCAAAGTTAAAGCGAGTAATTGAGCATTATGAAAGCTATCGGCAGCAGGATGTTGTGCCGGCAAGTTATGAGGTAGTGTATGGGCATGCATGGAAAACAAAGCCCAGAAAAAATAAAATAGGTGAAACTAAAATAGGTGAAGCAGAAATAAGTCAGCAGGAGTTTTCAGTTTCTGTCGAAAAAATAACCTCGTAAATGTAACTAAAAAATAGCGCAGCAGAAAATCAGCTTATAATGTAGATATGGAATGTGCGCGCGGTAAATAGATGTGAATTGATGTGCCTTCGCCTTGAGTTGAAGTGATTTTAATGTGGCCGTTATTGCGTTTTATGTAACCATAGACCATAGACATTCCAAGTCCTGTGCCCTTATCTACAGGTTTTGTTGTGAAAAATGGATCGTAAATATGTTCCAGTACATCATCGCTCATACCGACTCCGGTGTCAGTGATTATAATCATCACATAATCACCAGCAGGAATGTCCGGGTTGTTTTGAGATAGAACTTCGTTGCTGGTTATTAGGCTAAGCTTCCCTCCGGAAAGCATAGCGTCACGAGCATTTAGTGCTATGTTCAGTATAGTGTCCTGAAACTCGCCTGCATTGCTTTTAATATTCCAGATGTTTTCAGCTAAATCATATTCAACTTTAATTTCAGGCGTCATTGTTCGAGTAATAATTAATTCTTGCTCGCGTAACAGGTGGTTAATATTTAGTGTTGAAGATTCGATTGTTTGTATGCGAGAAAATGAAAGCAGTTGTCGAGTCAGCTCTATGCAGCGTAAAGTGGCTTTTGAGGCAATTTCAATATACTTGGCAGTTTGTCCGTTATCCGAAACCGCTCCTTTGATGATGTCCAGATAACCAAGTACGATGCCTAATTGATTATTGAAATCATGTGCGATACCGCCAGATAGTTGACCGATAGCGTCCATTTTTTGAGAGCGACGCAAAGCTTCTTCGGTTAGTCGGCGTTGGCTAATGTCCTGCTTTATTGATATAAAGTGCGTAATTTCATTAAACGAGTTTTTAACCGGGGCAATGGTCATCTCTTCGGGGTATAGGCTGCCATCTTTACGCCGATTAATGAGTTCTCCGTGCCAGGCCTGATCGTCGAGAATGGTGTCCCACATGTTTTTATAAAAATCGTTGCTCTGTTTTCCCGAATTTAAAAGGCTAAGTTCTTGGTTGATAAACTCGGCAGATTGATAACCAGTGATTTTTGAAAAAGCATTGTTGGCCCAAAGTATATGCGCATTTTTATCGGTAATGACAATACCGTTTGGCGCGACTTCAAGTGCAGTAGCTTGAAGGTTTAATTTTTCCTGTGCATTTTTAATGTCAGTGATGTCGGTTTGGATGGTAACAATCTGATACGTTTTTCCTTCTTCGTTACGAAAGGGTACGCTGGTTGTGTCAACCCAGTAGAGCTCGTTGTTTTTGTTTCTGTTTTGAATGATGCCGTGCCAGACTTCGTCGGTGTCATTCGTCTCATGTGAGCTTTTAAAAAAAGATACGGGATGATGTTTCGTTTTTATGCTTGCGTGAGTTTTACCCAGTACTTCATCAGATGTGTAGCCTGTTATATCCAGAAATTTCTGGTTGGCGTAAATAATAATTCCCTGCTCATCTGTTACGCTAACAATGGCATGTTGATCCATGGAAAATTTTTGATAGTTTAAGCTTTTGATAGTGCGCTTAAGTTTTTTGCCTGAAATATTTAATTTATATAAAGTATAAAAAAGATATGTTAAAAGCAGGATGGAAAATCCGTATAATGCTTTTTGGTATTGTTTTACAGTACGCATGTTTTTATTGTAAGTAACCAGGTATTCATTTAGCAGCTGGTTCATTTTTGTAGAAGATGGGGTTTGAATGATTTTGCTGACAATGTTGTCTATGAGTATTTTTTTGGTAATAACAATCTCTGCATGTGACTGTAACGAATTAAGCTCGTTTAATAATTCACTATAATGTTTTTTAAACACTGTCATCAATAGTTTATTGGTTTCGTTAAATTTATCTAAAATAACATTGTCGTTAGAATAGTTGTGAATAAGTATATCTCTTAGTTGTTCTGTTAAAAGCAGTGTAACTATGTCTCCCTGAGAATCCAGAGGAAGCTTTGTTGCAAGCTGGTTGGTTGCTATTGGCAGGTAGCGTAATGAATTGGTAAAGACTGCATTGGTCGATTTGAATTGTTCTATCCAACGTTTTTTGTTGGCCAGCACTTCGATTGAAGTTTCAATTAAAGGTGTTAGTTTTTGTGGCTTATCGGTTTGCGTGTAAGTTAGTAATTTATTGATATTAGATATTATGGTCTCTAGTTGAGCTGTTTTTCCAACAGTCGGGTCATAAAAAGATAATAGCCCCTGTCGAATCTCCAGTATGTTTTGATTTAGCGTGGAGTCAATTAGCATAAACTGGTTAAATTCAGAGAGCAGTTGATTATGTTTTTCCAGGTCTATAGTATTGGTTTTGGAATATAGAAAATAAGTAAACAACAGCATGGCGGATATAATAATAAAGTATTTTATGCGTACCTTCATTACGGCTTGCCAATATAAAGTTGATGCTTTTTATTTAATGCTTGTCCCTGATAGTCGCCAGGCAGCGTTTTCAGAAAAGCGATAATGTCGTTGGTATGTTTGTCACTTATGCTGCGCCCTAATTGATGCTTCGCCATTATTTTAATGGCCTGTTGCAATGTTTTTACTGAGCCATCATGAAAGTAAGGTGCGGTAAGGGTAACCAGCCTTAAACCTGGAACCCGGAATACATACCGGTCGTTTTCATCTGCACTAATGTTATAGCGGCCAAAATTCTTCGACGTATTATTTTGTTGTTTATAATAATCGCCAAATAATCCAAACTTCATAAGCATATTCCCGCCTACATTACGGCCCTGGTGACAGGCAACACATCCATAAGCTTTAAACAGGCGATAGCCATTTTTTTCCTGTGCACTGATGGCATTGATGTCGCCAAGCAGGTATTGATCAAAACGTGAATTAGTTGTGATAAGTGACTTTTCAAAAGTGGCGATAGCATCACGAATATTATCGGCGGTGATTCCGTCATCATAAATATTATAAAAATCACTCAGGTATTTTTTATTATGTTTAAGTGATTGTGTGATTTGTTTCCAGTTATTAGCAAATTCTTTTTCGCTGCTAACGACAAAGTCTATTTGTTTTTTTAGTGTTGCTGCTCGGCCATCCCAAAACTGTTGGCTATTCAGGCTGCTATTAAATACCGTCAGTGTATTGGCATTAAGCGTCTGTTTGTTTCTGCCGATGGCAAGCGCGGTGTGATCAGCGCCATTATTACTTAAGTTGTGGCAGCTGGCGCAGGACATGTCGTTATCGCGAGAAAGCAGGGTTTCGTTGAATAGTTGTTCGCCTAAGCTGACTTTTTTTAAATCTAAATTTTGTGGCTGAATGAGTGGCTGAATCGGTTCATAACGCAGGTTTAGCGGTGCAGAATCACTTGAATAAGCTGTGGTAGAAGAAAATAAAATCAAGCCAGTAAAAAATATTTTTATAATATTTTTTACTGAAATAAAGTGACTGCACTTGATGCTTTTCATTTATTCAATAATAGACGTAAAAGCTTATTTTTGTAAGGGGAATAGCTGATATTAGAGACGCAGAGTGCAAGAACTTTAATCGGTATCAAAATTAAAAAGGCACTCAAGTGAGTGCCTTTTTATACATAGAGCTTTAATGCGTATTCGAATTTATATCTCTGGCTTACATCTCTGGCTTACATCTTTGGCCTACGCTTCAAGGCAAACGCGAATCTTTTTCATCGCATTTTTTTCCAGCTGACGAATGCGCTCTGCTGAAACCCCGTATTTTGCGGCTAGCTCATGCAGGGTGGCTTTGTTTTCTTCATTCATCCAGCGTGCCATCAATATGTCACGACTACGCTCATCCAGCGTTTGCAGAGATTCGGCCAATGCAGCGCTACGTTGTTGTTGCCAGTCACTGGACTCTAGCTGCTGTGCAGGGTCGTGTACGGGGCTGGCAAGATAACTTGATGGCGCAACCATGGCGTCATCGTCATCATCGGATGTGGCATCAAACGCCATATCGTAGTTGCTCAGACGAGATTCCATTTCAAGCACAGTCTCGGGCTTGACCCCCAGATCTTTTGCTACGCCTTCCACTTCTTCCTGACTAAACCAGCCAAGACGCTTTTTAGAGCTGCGCAGATTAAAGAACAGTTTGCGCTGTGCCTTGGTTGTCGCAATTTTAACAATGCGCCAGTTTTTCAATACGTATTCATGAATTTCAGCACGAATCCAGTGCACAGCAAAGGAAACCAGGCGAACATTGTGGTCCGGGCTAAAGCGCTTAACCGCTTTCATCAGCCCCACGTTGCCTTCTTGAACCAGATCGGCCATCGGCAGGCCGTAGCCTTTATAGCCACGTGCAATACGAATAACGAATCGCAGGTGCGACATAATCAACTTCTGGGCAGCTTCCAGATCGCCGTGTTCTGACAGGCGATAACCATACTCGCGCTCTTCTTCCGCCGTAAGCATCGGAAAAGCCTGTGCGTTCTGGATAAATTGGTCCAGACTGCCGCTTGATATAGGTAGGTTGTTAGTGGCAAGTACCAGTTCGTTTGACATATCAACTCCTGTGTTTGGGGATTATATTAGCACTCTTTATGTAAGAGTGCTAATTATTGTATTAGTTCCTTCTAATGTGTTTTAAGTGGCGTTTTTTCTAAAAGATGGCAGGCTTATTGATTGACAGAAATGGGATTATCCGGGTGATTAATCTGTAAATATTGGCGGCGCAACATCAGCAGATTATTTAAGCGGGCAACCAGCATCGGCTCTCTGACCGGCTTTTCAAGAATATCATTTGCACCGGCGGAGAAAATACGATTCAAACTGTCCGGGTCCACATCAAAATTGCTGGAGGTGGTGACCAGTATGGGGAGCAGCTCGTAGCCCAGCCCCAGCCCATGACGAATTTCACGAATCAGGTCACGGCCGCTCATATGGCCTTCGAGCTGAATATCGGTTAACAGTAAATCAAATGGCTGAATATGGTCTTTAATGAAAGAATGCTGAATATGCTGTAATGCCTGCTCCGCATTCACTGCATGCAGGTAATTGTAATCATGTTTGCTCAGCAGGTTTTTGGTGGCCAGCGCCACCGTCGGGCTGTCTTCAACAAACAGAATATTGCCGGTAATTAACGCACGGGGCGGGTCGGTATTTAAAAATGAATAGATATAGTCGACCAGTTTCTGTTGCCCGAGCTTTTTATCGAAGTAACCATTCACCAGATCGCAGGCCATATTGTCTTCGTAAATGCCGGTTTTTTCACCCGAAATAACGATTAAGGGCGTACTTTTTATGGATAGATCAACGCGAATTTTGTTGATCATTTCGTGGCATTCAATATCGGGTAAATTGCGAGAGGTGGTGATGAGTGAGTATTTATGTTCTTTAAGCAGGCGAAAGGCTTCTTCCGCATTCATGGCCGCATCAACGGTAACGTCCGGGATGTGTTTAGCAATGAGTTTGCTGATAATGGCCAGACTCGTGCCCGAGTGGTCGATGAGTAAAACACGCTGTGCTTCTGTTGTCATAATTTAATGGTTTGAGCTATGCCCTTGTTCCTGAGTGCTCAAAGCCTGATCGCTTTAATTATTTTTACAATATGTGGCTAAAATGCCATAAATTAGCGGCAGAGTTAAGGCGACTAGTCGACTGTTTAAGGCGGCTTGTCGGAATGGCAGAAGTTTACGCTGTGCCGTTAAGTCGGCTCTATTTCACTTAAATGCCTGCCCACCGCAATCCATGATCCAGCTAAACCCAAAAAGCAGCTAAAGGCAATCATATTAATGCCTTCAGAAAAGCTTAAGCCTCGAATTTGAAAGCCACTGTTATACAGGCTGGCCAAATGCATTACCGAACTATCGAGCAGGCTGATGGATAGCAGGGTTAATAGCCAGGCCAGTAAGCCGCCACCAATGCCATACCATAAACCAGTGTAAAGAAAGGGGCGGCGAATAAAGGCATCGGTGCCACCAATGAGTTTGGTGACTTCAATTTCTTCGCGACGGTTTTGAATATCCAGTCGAATGGTGTTGCCCACTACCAGCAATACCGCAATACCGAGCAAGCTGGCGATAACCCAAATAGCGCGCTGAGCGATGTCAAGCATCGCAAACAGGCGCTTCACCCATTGTAAATCCAGTTGAGCAAGCTCCACCTGTTTTTGCTGGTTTATCTGTTTGATTAAGTGGCGAATTTTATCCGGGCGACTGGCATCAACATGAGGTTCAATGGTGAGCACATGGGGTAATGGGTTATCTCCAAGGGCTTCAACGGCACCACCAAAACCGGATATTTTTTTAAACTCTTTCAGTGCCTGTGTCTTATTAATCATCGACACCTTAATGACATCATCATAAAGGCTCAGCTTGCCCATCAGCTGCTTTGCCTGTTTTTCGCTGACATCGGCTTTTAGAAAGACTGAAATTTGCGCGCTATTATCCCAGCCCACACTCACATGGCTGGCATTATTGAGCAGCACAAACATGCCGGCGGGCAGTGCCAGTGCAATCGCGATAACCGCAATGGTCATTAAAGACGCAGCGGGCTGACGTGTCATTACGCCTAAACTGGCGATCAGTGTGCGCAGGTGATTGATTACCCAGGCTTTGAACGGGCTGCTTTTAGCGAGCTGATTACTGTCTGATTTAGCCATGCACGGGTTCCTGCGGAGCTAAATCATTGTGTGATACCTGCCCCTGATTCAGACTTATCACGGCGCTGCCCATTTGCTTAATCAGGTCTAAATCGTGGCTGGCAATGAGCACGGTAACTCCGACGTCATTAAAGCGCGCAAATAATTCCATAATTTCTTTTGACAGTTCAGGGTCTAAATTACCGGTCGGCTCGTCGGCTAATAACAACCCCGGCTTATGCACAATGGCGCGCGCAATGCCGACGCGCTGTTGCTCACCGCCGGATAAAGTAATGGGTGCGGATTTCTCTTTATTTAACAGACCAACCTGATCGAGTGCTGCGCGCACCCGGCTGCCAATTTCGCGGTGCTGGAAACCTGCGATAATCAATGGCAGGGCAACATTATCAAAAACCGTGCGGTCATAAAGCAGGTGGTGGTTCTGAAAAATAATGCCGATATTGCGTCGAATATACGGCACTTTATTATTGCCAACGCTACTTAAATTAATGCCGTCGAGCACCAAATTTCCACGGCTGGGGCGCTCAATTAGTGCTATTAATTTTAGCAATGTGCTTTTACCTGCACCGGAATGTCCGGTGAGATAGGCCATTTCACCACGGGGCAGATGAAAGCTCACATTGCTGAGGGCTTCGTGGCCACCGGGGTAGCGTTTACAAATATTATCGAAACGAATCATGGGAAGCTATTTTGCACCAAGTTTGTTTTCTGGAAAAGCCTTAAATGTGTAATGTGATTCACGGGTTGCCTAATGAGTACTTACTCAGTGCAATTTACGAAAGGCATTATCGATAGGTTTTAGCTTAACCTGATTCAGGTGCTTAGCGGTTTGCACCGGAGGCAAAGTTAAAACTAAAATAATCCCCGAGGGTTTTCTGTATTTCTGACACGGGAAAGCTGCCATCAGCTCTGTCGCCCCAAACAGAACAGTCGAGTTTAATAATATCGGAATTATGTGCGGAGTATAAAAATATTTCGGTGGAGTTGCGCCAGATAGAGTTGCTGGATGCCTGCTCCAGATCGTCTACCATGCGGCGGATATTAAATGTGTCAGGCTCAACTGTGCGAGGCCCGAAAGCTTTCATCTCAAAGCGGCAGCTTATGTCATATAAATCCTTGTCTTTCTCGCGCACAATTTTTCCGTGTTGAATAACAACATGTGTATTATTTTTTTCAATGTTCAGGCTTTTATTCAGGCTTAAAGTTGATCCGTCTGGAATACGAAATGTCAGTGATGCGGGGTCCGTTGAGTGAAGTGCCTGGCAGGCTGTTAAGCATAAAATCGAGATAAAAAGTGCAGATAATTTCATTTTTATGTTCCGATATTTTTTTGCTATGTTTGTTCTTTGTCTAATAGTGCATCCACAAATTCAACCGCATGAAATTCACGCAGATCATCGATGCCTTCACCAACCCCAATAAAGCGTATTGGCGTGGCAAGTTTCTCGGCAATCGCAAATAAAATACCGCCCTTTGCAGTGCCGTCCAGTTTGGTTAGCACTAAACCGGTTAAGCCCATTGCCTGATTAAACTGCTGTGCCTGAATTAATCCGTTCTGCCCAAAGCCCGCATCCATTACCAGCAGCGTTTCGTGCGGTGCAGCGTCATCAAGCTTGCCCATGACGCGCTTAATTTTAATCAGCTCGTCCATTAAATTATCCTGCGTATGCAAACGTCCGGCGGTGTCTGCAATGACCACATCAATATTTTTTGATTTTGCAGATTCTATGGCATCGTAAATCACCGATGCAGAATCGGCGCCGGTGCCCTGTGCAACCACAGCAATATTATTGCGCTCACCCCAGGTTTGTAATTGCTCAACGGCGGCGGCTCTAAAGGTGTCACCGGCAGCCAGCATCACCGACTTACCCTGATTTTGAAAGCGCTTTGCGAGCTTGCCAATGGTGGTGGTTTTGCCGGCGCCGTTAATGCCGATCACTAAAATAACAAAAGGCTCGCTGCGCTGTTCAATAACCAGCGGCTGATCCACCGGTTTTAATATCTCGGCCATGTTTTCGCACAATGCTTCAAATAATGCGACCGGATCTTTTAATTCATTGCGAGACACACGCTTTGTCAGGTCGGTAATAATGCGGGTGGTGGATTCAACCCCCACATCAGCACTGAGCAGGCGGGTTTCAAGCTCTTCAAGTAAATCATCGTCAATGGTTTTTTTGCCGAGTAATAAATCCGCCATGCCATCGGTGAGCTCGGCGCGGGTTTTACCCAGGCTGTCTTTAAGGTGATTGAACATGCCATGCTCATCTACCTTTGCCCAGTCCTGTGCGGTGGGCGGGCTGAAAGAAGAGCCGGATTTTATTTCAGCAGTTTCATTCTGCGGTTCTTCGCTCGGTGATAAATCTACCTCAGTCTGATTTTGTGCGGGCGGTGCGGCTGGTGTTCTGGCGCCCGCAGGTGTAAACGAGGCGCCGGATTTTGGGGCTGTGGGCGCATGAGTCGTGTCTGGCGTCTCTGTTGTTTTATCGGCTGTTTTATCGGCCGAATTTTCGGCCGCAGGCTGCTCAACGGTTGCAGGTTTAACTTCAGAATTTTCTTTATTGCGGCGTAAAAAACCAAACATAATATATAAATGACTTGAATATCGGGAGGCGCTTATCCTATCATCGCGAGGAACTCAGGTTAAGTATTCCGGTCATTAATCTCTCAATTAGCTGAAGTTGGATGACATTTTGCTAAATGTCATTTAAGTGAGTGGCGGTGATTTAAATATTTAAATCACCAAAATCGGCATCTGCGAATGCCTGTGTTGAGAATGACAAAATTTTTATAACAGGCAGAAATAAATTATGGGCAAACAATGAAATTAAAAAAAATCAGCGCAGCATTGGCGCTTAGTGGTTTATTGATGGGGCTGGCGGCATGTCAGACTAATCCTGCGACTCAATCAGCTGTTGCGGGTGCAGAGTTGAAAACCAGTGTCAGCCAATCGGGTGTGCACAGTTTCAACTTAAGTAATGGCATGAAAGTATTAGTGAAGCCTGACCATCGCTCACCGGTGGCGGTGTCACAGGTGTGGTACAAAGTGGGTGGATCATATGAATATGCGGGGGTGACCGGTGTGTCCCACGCGCTTGAACATATGATGTTTAAGGGCACAAAGAATCTGAAGCCCGGCGAGTTCTCTGAAATTATTGCCGCTAATGGTGGCAGTGAAAATGCTTTTACCGGCAAAGATTACACCGCCTATTTTCAGCGTATCTCCAGCGATCGCTTAGAGTTGTGCTTGCGCAATGAAGCTGACCGGATGCGAAATTTACAACTCAGTGAAATCGAGTTTAAAAAAGAAATCGAAGTCATTAAAGAAGAGCGTCGTTCGCGTACCGATGACAGCCCGACGTCACTAACCTATGAGCGATTTAATGCTGCGGCATTTATTAACTCCAGTTATCAGCAACCCATTATCGGCTGGATGGAAGACCTTGATAGCATGCAGCTCAGTGATTTAAGCGCCTGGTACCAAACCTGGTATGCCCCCAATAATGCAACACTGGTGGTGGCAGGGGATGTTGATCCGCAGCAGATAAAAGTCTGGGCAGAAAAATACTTCGGCGCGTTAAAGCCGTCAAAAATTACGCCGCCAAAACCACGCCGCGAAGTTGACCAAATGGGTGAGCGACGCATTACGGTAAAAGTACCGGCAAAGGTTCCCTATTTATTAATGGGGTATAAAGTGCCGGTGTTAAAAACTTTAATCAGTGAGAATAAAAACATTGATGATGTGTATGCATTAGAAGTGTTAGCGGGTGTGCTGGATGGTGGGCAGAGTAGTCGTTTGAGCAAAACATTGGTGCGCAAAAAAGAAATTGCGTCTTCCGCTGGTGCGGGTTATGACCCCTATGCGCGTCAGCAAACACTGTTTTTATTTGATGGTTCACCGCGCGCCGGGCATACAGCAAAAGAACTGGAAATGGCGATAAAAAAACAGATTACAGAAATACAAAATACAGCGCCATCAACAGCGGAACTCAATCGGGTAAAAGCGCAGGTTATGGCATCGTCAGTGTATGAAAAAGATTCGGTTTTTTATCAGGCGATGCAATTAGGCACACTCGAAACCGTTGGCGTGGGCTGGAAAAAAAAGGATGACTACTTGGAAAAAATTCAACAGGTGACACCGCAACAGGTGCAGGCAGTGGCAAAAAAATATTTAATTGATGATCGTTTAACGGTAGCGATATTAGATCCGCAACCGATTGATACCAATCAGTCACGGGCGTCTCGTGCCGCGGGAGGTCGTCATGCTCGATAAAAAAACACTTCCCGCAAAACAGGCGATTAAAAAACAAGAGTCACTCCAGCATGCTTCTAGCTGGAATCCGGCTCAAAAGCATACTGGAATGACGGCAATAATGATTTTTGCAATGTGCTTTTTATTTATTAATAACGCATTAGCATCACCAGAAATTCAACATTGGAAAACACAAAACGGTGCAGAAGTTTATTTTGTACCGTCTAATGATTTGCCGATGGTAGATGTGCGCATCGTATTTGATGCGGGCAGTGCGCGGGATAGTGAAAATAAAAACGTTCTGGCTGGAACGGCATTAATGACCAATGGTTTGTTAGCAGAAGGCGCTGCAGGTGATGATGCTCAGATACTCGCAGAAAAATTTGAAGCGGTGGGCGCAGCATTTGGTAACGGCGCATTAAAAGATATGGCGTGGCTAAGTGTGCGCAGTTTGCGTGACGATAAATATTTACAGCCGGCATTAATTAATTTAAAAAATATTTTAAGTTTCCCTGATTTTAATAAAAATGCATTTAAGCGAGAGTTAGAGCGCTTAAAAATTTCAGTGAAAGCCGGTAAGCAATCGCCAGGAAATATTGCGTCGTTACGCTTTTTTAAAGAGCTTTACGGTGATCACCCCTATGCTCAGCCGAGCACCGGTACCGAAGAAAGTTTACAACAGCTAAAATTAAAACACCTGAAAGCCTTTTATAAAAATTACTATGTGGCAAAAAACGCGGTAATTGCAATTGTTGGTCAGCTAACAACAAACGAAGCAAAAAAGATAGCCGCAGAGTTAGTCGCAGATTTGTCCGCGGGTAAACACGCGAAACCACTTCCTGAAGTAAAGGCATTAACAGAAGCTAAAACAGTTCATATTGACTTTCCGTCAAGGCAGAGCACGGTGTTAATGGGGCAGGTTGGATTGGCACGTGGAGATGCAGATTATTATGCTTTATATTTAGCCAATCACGCATTCGGTGGCAGTGGCTTTGGTTCTCGTTTAATGGAGGAGGTGCGTGAAAAACGCGGGCTGGCTTATAGTACCTATAGTTATTTTTCACCAATGCGTGCGGCGGGGCCATTTCAAATTGGTTTAAAAACCCGCAACGATCAGCTTGAAGATGCGATGAAAATAATTCACGAAGAGCTGAATAAATATATTACGAGCGGGCCGGATAAAGATGAGTTGCAGGACAGCTTAAAAAATATTACCGGTGGGTTCCCGTTGCGCATCGATAGCAATAAAAAAATTGCGGAATATTTATCAGTGATTGGTTATTATAAATTACCGCTGGATTACCTGGATACGTTTGTTGGGCATGTAAATGCGCAAACTAAAGTTAAAGTGGATGAGGCGTTAAGGCGTAGAATACATCCGGATAAAATGCTGACGGTGATTGTTGGAGCAAAGAATGAAAACTAAGTAAAACATATAGAATGTAGGCGTTAGCTTTAACTGACGAAAAGTCGAGCGACACGAAGTGAGCCTATATATTTAATTCACGGTCGTCAGCTAAAGCTAACGCCTACAGATAAAACTATGGCGAAGTCAAAGAAACAAAAAAAATCATCAGCAAATAGCAAGCTGAAAATAATCGGCGGCAAATGGCGTAGCCGGCTTTTACCGGTGGCAGACTTACCTGGCTTACGTCCCACCACCAGCCGCGTGCGCGAAACTTTATTTAACTGGTTGCAAAACGACATTCCCGGTGCGCGTTGTTTAGATTTATTTGCGGGTAGTGGGGCGCTGGGTTTTGAAGCGGCATCGCGGGGTGCGGCGGCTGTGACCATGTTAGAAACCCAAAGTCAGGCGGCAAAGATATTACGCGAAAATATTCAAACCTTAAATGCTGAGCAGGTTCAGCTATTGCAAAGCAGTGCCATAAGCTGGTTAAATTCAGATAAAAGCTGCGCCGAAACCTTTGACGTGGTGTTTGTTGATCCGCCATTTGATAGCGATATGTTAGCGCAGACCTGTGAGTTGCTGGAAAGTCAGGGCTGGTTATCCGAGCATGCCTGTATTTATCTAGAGATGAATCGCAAACAGGATTTACCCGAGCTACCACAAAGTTGGACAGTGGTGCGTGAGAAAAAAGCCGGGCAGGTAAGCTATTATCTGGTCAGGTTGAATGTTCAGACGGAGTGATTTTGCTCCGGTCGCGATCTGAAGATCGCGACCGCCACAGATCGTTATGTAAGAGCGAGCTTTAGCTCACGATGGCAGTACCCATGAAAATCATAAAAAACTAATAAGAGAAACAGCATGTCAGCAGTAGTAGCCGTGTACCCCGGAACTTTCGACCCCATTACCAATGGTCACAGTGATTTGGTGGCGCGTGCGTCTGGTCTGTTCGATAAGGTGATTGTGGCAATTGCCGCCAGCCCGTCAAAAGCGCCGTTGTTTGATTTGGCGCATCGAATTGAGCTTGCGAAACAGGTGCTGGCACAGCATGATAACGTCGAAATTTGTGGCTTCTCAGACCTGCTGGTGGATTTTGTGCGCAAGCGAGAAGCTAACGTGATTTTGCGGGGGCTGCGGGTGGTGTCAGATTTTGAGTTTGAGATGCAGCTGGCGAGTATGAACCGGCATTTAGCACCAGAAATCGAAACCCTGTTTTTGACCCCTTCGGAAAAGAGCAGCTTTATTTCCTCTTCGCTGGTGAAGGAAATAGCGTCTCATAATGGTGATGTCTCAGAGTTTGTGAATCCGCTGGTCGTGCAGGCATTGCGGGATAGGTATGCGGGTAAATAGCGCTCAAAATACTAGAGGCTAAAGACTTGCGGCGAGTAAGGGCGAAATGCTGCGTAATAGGGTATAATCATTCGCTAATATAATTTTTTATTGTAGAGGCTCACTGTTCATCAATAGTGAGGTCTTTGAATTTTTACTGTAGGGCTAAGAAAAATGGCGTTAATCATAACCGACGAATGCATTAACTGTGATGTATGTGAACCGGAATGTCCCAATGAAGCAATTGAAGCGGGCGATGAGATTTATGAAATAGATCCAACCAAATGCACAGAATGTGTTGGGCACTATGATACACCCCAATGTGTTGAAGTTTGTCCGGTGGACTGCATTCCGAAAGATCCGGACCATGTGGAAAGTGAAGATGAATTAATGGAAAAATACAAAGCGCTCACCGGCGAAGGTTGAAGTAATATCTTTGTAATGAAGGCTCCTTTGATGGAGCCTTTTTTTTGAGCTGATAAAATGTAGTGTTGGTGAAATATTTATAATGAATGGCGTATAACCGGAAAACTTGAAAAGGCTATCAAAAATGAAATATATACTCCCCCTGTTTCTATTGTTTATTTCCACAAATTTAAATGCCGCTGCCGGCATTGCAACCGCACATCCTCTGGCGACTAAAGCTGGCGAAAAAATTCTGGCACAGGGTGGTAATGCATTCGATGCAGCGGTGGCGATTAGTGCGGCACTGGCTGTGGTTGAACCGTATAGTTCCGGGATTGGTGGCGGTGGTTTCTGGTTGTTGCATCGCAGCAGTGATGGTTTTGAAACTATGGTTGATGGCCGGGAAACTGCACCGTTAAAAGCCCATCGTGATATGTATCTTGATCAAAAAGGTAATGTGATTAAGGGTGCTTCTATTGATGGTGCTCTATCGGCAGGTATTCCGGGAGTACCTGCAGCATTGGAACATATCGCAAAAAAATACGGTAATTTAAGTTTAAAGCAAAGTTTGCAGCCCGCCATTGAATATGCGAAAAATGGTTTTAGAGTTACCGCTCATTACCAGCTCATGGCCCGCTTTCGGTTAAATGCATTAAGAGCATCGCCAGCCGCCGCAAAGATTTTTTTACAAAATAATAATGTGCCGGATAAAGGTTATATTATTAAGCAGGAAGACTTGGCCAGTACTTTATTGGCAATGGCAGAAAAAGGCTCAGCCGGATTTTATCTGGGCGAGGTTGCAGAAAAATTAATTAGCGGAACCAATAAAGCGGGTGGCATCTGGAGCGAAGATGATTTTAAAAAATACGCTATCGTTGAGCGCAAGCCAATTGTGGGTCGGTTTCATGAAATGAAAATCACCTCTGCTTCGCCCCCGTCTTCCGGCGGTATTGCATTAGTTGAAATGTTAAATCAACTTTCGCTTTACTCCTTAAGTGGTTTAGAAAAAGCCGATGCAATTCATTTGAGCATAGAAGCGATGCGTCGTGCTTATCGAGATCGCGCGCAGTTTTTAGGTGACACAGATTTTGTTGCAGTGCCAACAGAGCGTTTAATTAATAAAAATTATGCCGCGGGTTTAGCCGCAACGATTCATCCCAATAAAGCAACACCGAGTTCATTATTACCCGGTGTTGTGCACGAAAATAATAGTCGCGACACCACCCACTTTTCGGTTATTGATCATGACGGTAATCGAGTGTCTGCAACTCTGTCGGTTAACTATCCATTCGGTTCATGTTTTGTACCACCGGGCACCGGGGTTTTGCTTAATGATGAAATGGATGATTTTTCGGCTAAGCCGGGTGTAGCCAATGCTTACGGTTTAGTGGGCGCAGAAGCCAATGCAATTGAGCCGGGTAAACGTATGTTATCAAGCATGTCGCCAACTTTTTTAGAAACTGAAGATCGAATGGCGGTGATTGGTACGCCGGGTGGTAGTCGAATTATTACGATGGTGCTACTGGGTAGCATGCGTTTTTATTTCGGTGAAACCGCAGAGCAAATTGTAAATGCTCCGCGGTTTCATCATCAGTATTTACCCGATCATGTTTTTTATGAGCCGGGTGCATTTAGTGGTGATGTGTTGTTGGGTTTAAAAAATAAAAATCACAAATTAAAACCTGCAGAAAATAAGTGGGGAAATATGCAGGTGGTTATTCTGGATAAGAAAACTAAAAAAATAACCGCAGCATCTGATGCGCGAGGTGAGGGCATGGCAAAGGTAATATTTACTAAAAAGTAATCGCGGTGCTTAGCAGATAGCTCTTTCACTGAGAGGCAAGTGTAGAGAGGATTTATTCAAGTCCAAAATCTTCAATATCCATATTCGCCGAACGCGATTCAATTTGTTTAATTTTTTCAATGCACTTTAATAATTTCATGCGCTGCTGCTCTGCCTGCCCGTGGTTTAAGTAATGGTCTGCTGCACTGAGCAGTTCTTCATAATATTTAAGGCGGTAATTTTGACTGAGTAGCGACTTGCCCAGAAAGAAGGGGTCTTTGTTGTGCTCTTTCATAGTGGCGGCTGCAATCAGTGCGGTCTTTAATTCAATGTCGGTGGGTTTACTCATACAATAAGTTTAGTCGAAATTTGATATAATAATGCATTGATGATTGGCTGATATTTTATAAGGTGAGTATAAGCATGAGTGAAATAAAAATAGGTATTTTAACCGCATCCGATCGTGCCAGTGCCGGGGTGTATGAAGATCTGTCGGGCAAAGCGATTATCGATACGCTGAATGACTATTTAACCTCTGAGTGGACGCCGGTTTATAAAGTGATTCCCGATGACCAGCCGGTGGTCGAGCAAGCCTTAATTGAAATGGCAGATGATGACGGCTGTTGCTTAATCGTAACAACCGGCGGTACCGGTCCTGCGCCCCGTGATTTAGTGCCGGAAGCCACCGACGCAGTCTGCGAAAAAATGATGCCGGGTTTTGGCGAATTAATGCGGCAGGTGAGTTTGCAGTATGTGCCTACCGCAATCTTATCCCGACAAACAGCGGGTATTCGCGGTAAGAGTTTAATTGTGAATTTACCCGGTAAACCTAAATCCATTCGAGAGTGTTTAGATGCTGTTTTTCCGGCGATTCCGTATTGTGTTGATTTAATTGAAGGGCCATTTTTAGAAGTCAACGAAGCAGTGATTAAAGCATTTCGACCTAAGGCGAAATAGTTGAGGCATCCCTTTCCTGTATGAATCACCCTGATCTATTAACCCCCTCTCCCTGCGGGAGAGGGCAGGGGAGAGGACTGGGGTGAGGGAATCATATAGGAGTGAGTGCAATCTTAAATAGATAGCTCATTCTTTAATTTGTCTTACCCTCATCCTAGCCTTCTCCCAAAGGGAGAAGGAGTAATATTGCGTACTATTTTAATAGTGCAGCAGTCTACACACATAAATAATTTATTTAATCGTGTAGTGTTTTCCCTCAACCCAGCCGCGTTTTGTTAATGGGTTGCTGGTGCAATGTCTTGCGTAATCAAAATCAATAAACCGGTAGTGCAGATGCTCATCTCTACCGCTGGGTATCCCCAGTCGAGTGGTTTGAATTATTCGCTGTGGTGAGTAATTAACATCATCAAAAAAGAAAATATCTGAATCAAATTGCCGCTGATCCCAGTCGTCAACTTTTAAATTTAATGCACGACACAGTAATGTTTGCCCCGCACATAATTTTTCTGGTTTGCGCAACTCACCAGATGGCAAGGGGTTTAATGACTGCATTATGGCTAATGCCTGTGTATCGCAAAAATCATCCTGATAAAAATGAGCGGACTTAATTAGCACGGCATTGCCCCTGCCCTGTGCGCTAACATTTAACGAGTCGCTACCATGGGCGTAATACATGTAGATTGTGCCCGCGGGCATAAACAGCGCCTTACGCTTTTCGGTTATACCTAAAGATGCATGGCTGCCTTTTTCGTGTATGTAATAAGATTCGGTTTCAATAATGCGAGCACTGAGCCAGTGCCCATTAACTTTGTGGCGAATAATTTTACCCAGTAAATCCTTGGCAAGTGTGCAGGCTCTACGCTTGAAAAACTCTACTGCTAGTTGCATGGTTTATTGCCCTGTAGCGCCTTATTGATTTTATCTATTAATTCAATAGAAATAATTTAAGCTGATTTATCTGAATTAACTTGAATTATTTTCCAATAACTCTATCTTACGGGTTCAGTTATTAAAACCAAAATATTAAGGAAACCATCATGGGTGTACTAGTTGGTCGCGAAGCGCCAGATTTCACTGCAGCCGCTGTTTTAGGTAATGGCGAGATTGTTGAAGATTTTAATTTTAAAAGTGCAACAAAAGGTAAGAATGCGGTTGTTTTCTTTTACCCACTGGACTTTACATTTGTATGTCCATCAGAGTTAATTGCATTTGATCACCGTTTAGACGATTTTAAAAAGCGCAATGTAGAAGTGATTGGCGTATCTATCGATTCACAATTCTCTCACAATGCATGGCGCAACACGGCTATCAATGATGGTGGTATTGGTCAGGTGGGTTACACATTAGTTGCGGACGTGAAGCATGATATTTGTCAGGCATATGATGTTGAGCATCCTGATGCAGGCGTGGCATTTCGTGGCTCATTTTTAATCGATACTCATGGCGTGGTTCGTCATCAGGTAGTAAACGATTTACCGCTGGGTCGTGATATTGACGAAATGTTACGTATGGTTGATGCACTGGCATTCCACGAAGAGCACGGCGAAGTTTGCCCTGCGGGTTGGAAAGACGGTGACAAAGGTATGGATGCTTCGCCTAAGGGTGTTGCGGATTATCTTGCAGCTGAAGCGGATAAGCTTTAAGTTTTATTGTAGTCGGTTAGTAACCCTGAGCAGAAAGCTTGGGGTTATTGATTGTTCTTATCATTTGTGTTTTTAAGATATCATTCCTGCGAAGACACATTACTGTGCAGAATTAAAAGTCGTCATTCCCGAATGCTTGTGTCGGGAATCCAGTGACTTTGTAGTGCTTAATGTCGTTGTATCGTCGATACAATTATTCGGAGATGATTGTTTTTTCTGTTGTCTTTGAAGGTTATTCACCTTTCATTGCACGACCAATATCTTCAAAAAAACTATTATCAAATTGACTATCTGTTTCAGACGTCATTCCTAAATAAATCAGCCCAATAAATAAAGCGATAAATATAATCGCACCGATAATTTGCCCTTTATCAATTGGCTTGGCTTTTTTCTGTGGCATAACAATCTCGCATAAAATAAATTTCTATTAAAATAATTATAACTATTTTTGGCAATCACTACAGTAAAAAGTAGAGCGCTGGGTTTGGGTGATTTTTTTAATGGCAGAGCCACACTGATTGCAGGGTTCACCTGCGCGTCCATAAACCGCCAGCGTTTGCTGAAAATACCCCGGCTTGCCATCTTCGTTTATAAAATCTTTGAGCGTTGTTCCACCCTGTTTAATTGATTTCTCTAAAATAGATTTTATTATGGGTACTAATGTTTGATAGCGGGCCAATGAAATATGGCAGGCAGCACGCTTCGGGTTGATGCCGGCAGCAAACAATGATTCATTGGCGTAAATATTACCCACTCCAACCACAACATGGCTATTCATTAAGAATGTTTTTATAGCGACTTTTCTATTGCGGCTCTGTTCATGTAAATATTGCGCGTTGAATGCATCGTCGAGAGGTTCGGGCCCGAGGTTGATTAATAGCTTATGTTTTAGTGGATCAGATTTTGTCCATAACACCGAGCCGAATCGACGCGGGTCGCGCAGACGTAAAATTTTATTATTGTTAAAAACAATATCAAAATGATCATGTTTTTCAGGTGTGACTGAAGGTTTTAAAATACGCAGGCTACCCGACATGCCTAAATGTATAATCACCGTGCCGATGTCTGTGCGCAGTAAAATATATTTTCCTCGGCGCTCAACCTGCCGAATGATTTGATTTGTTAACTGTTTTTTAAGTGTGGCGGGGATTGGCCAGCGTAGTTGCTTCTGGCGAATAATAACAGCGTTGACTTTTTTATTTTTTATGTGAGGCTCTATACCCCGCCGAGAAGTTTCAACTTCAGGTAATTCAGGCATCGGGAACTTCCTGTTTAAAGATCCCGAATAAATTATCTTTTTGTGAGCTGTCCAAATGATATTCAATATTTAAATCAGGTAGCGCCAGAATTAACCAGGGATCATCATCAGTGATTTGAAACATCAGGCTTTTAGTCGGCGAATAAATTTCAATTTGCCCGAGTTGCTTACGTGCTAAATATTTATGTACGGCGAATGCCCGTGCAGATTTCCAATTCTGTAATAATGATTGAATTTGGTCAGTATTTAATTTGACTTTGTTCGGTGTGTGATGGTCGTTAACCCATGTTCCGCCATTATCAAGTAAAATACTGGCAGCAGGTGTTTGTATTTTTGTTATTTTATATTGATCAGGTAGTATCATAAGGTCGATAAAACTGGACGCCTGAGCGCTGACAAGGGGATAAATTTTATCGCTAATCAACATCATTTTTTGTTCAGCCAGAAAATAACGCATATCATTTAAGGGGTTGGTTTTACCAAAGCGGATTTCAGTGGTATTAAATGTAATGCTGGCGCGGGGAGAGTCTAGTGCATACTGAGATAAATCGAGTGAGTTGACGTCGTATTTTTTAGGCACCGGCATCTGTGTCAGGCTGAGAAGAGTGTTGATTCGAAACTGATGAGCTTTTAAATAATAAGGTTTAATCATGTACCATAAATCGTCAGCTTCTTTAATAAATAAAATATCATCGCCGCTAGATCGGCTGATTTTAATATTAGTAACTTCATCTAATGACAGGTTACTCAATCGTAGCGTGGTGTTATCTGTGTTTTGTGTATTATAAAAAATTACGATAAAAATACTTAAGAAAATAACCATGCCAATATTCAGCAGGCTGCGACTATTTTTTATCATTTTTTATGTCGCTTAAACCAGATAACACCACCGCTTATAAAAAACACCAGTGGCATAAAAATTAAAAATACTAAACCAATAACTGCGGCAACCGGTGCAGTTAAATTAAGTTGTAAGTCGGGTGCATTTTTGGGTGCAATGGATATTAGCTTGTCGTTTGCAGTTAGCCAGTTAAAGGTATTTAAAATAAAATCTAAATTGGCGCCCTGTCCAATATTGTTATTTGAAATAAAATCGCTGTCGCCAATAACGACGACACGCTGACTGGTTTTTTCAGGATTCGTTTCTATCTGGCGTTGTAGTGCAATGCCTATACTTAATGGGCCGGCAAAATCATCCTGTTTATTGTATTCGACAATTTGGCCTAAGCCTGTTGTTTCAGACCAGCTGCTGGCCGAGGTAATTAATAGATCGGTGGATATCCAGCTATTGTCTTTAGTATTGTTAGAAGTGATGGCTACTGCCGAGGTAAATAAAGTGAAGTATTGCATTTTTTCGGTGATCGGATGTCGATGGTATTCCAGTACCGGGATAATGGCCGGGTGGCTTAAATTAAGCATGCTGCTCACTTCCGGATTGTTGTCGATAACAACGCCATCAATGAAGTGAATATTTAAATCGGTAGCGATGTTTAATTGCGACTGCTCAGGCTCAGGATCTTGCAACCATAATAACTGTCCACCTTTTTTGATAAAGGATTGAATTTTTTGTTGTTCACTTTCTAGTAATGGCTGTTTAATTGAGCCTAATACCAGCACGCTATTGTCGATATTTAAAGTGTCTTTAATTAAATTAATATTACTAACGTCAAATCCTTTGTTGCTAAGCTGTTTGCTTAGCTGGCTGTAGCCTGTAGCTGAGTTGTCGTGAATGCTGCGCTCGCCGTGCTGGCTTAAAAATAAAACACCTGGTTTTGTGCCGCGTTGCAAACGAATTAACGCATTGGTGATGGCTTCCTCAGAAAGTTTTTCGATGCGTTCTATCTGGCCGTTATATTCGATTATGGTTTGGCCATAGCGTTGAATATTGTCGGTTTTGGCTCGCGCAATAAAAATATCCGGATTAATTAGCTCAAAGCTAAAGTCAGGTTTTTTATTTTTATAACGATTTAAAATTTCTGTAATGGCGGTAGTCAGCGTGGGATTGTCGGTCTGATAACTGCGTAATTTAATTTCAAAGGGCAGCTGTTCTAATAACTGTAATGTGTCTGTACTTAATGAATGGCGGCTACCCGTCGTCCAGTCGCTGCGCAGATTATATACATTGCTGAACCAGCCGGCAGCGCCAATGCAGGCCAGCAAAAGCACCACAAAAATAATATGCTGTATGCGATATTGTAGATGTGTTTTTTGAGATGCACGCATTAGCTTTGCATCCGTTGTGAATCTAATTGACGAATACTGAGTAAAATAAAGCCGATACTAAATAAAATAAAATAAGCAATATCAGCGGTATTTACAATGCCGCGTAACATTTGAATGCTGTGGTGAGTGATGGAAATATAATTAAAAAAATTATTGCCTTCGGTGGTGGCATTGCCTGCGATATTTATAATTGAAAATAAAATCAATAATCCAAATGTGCCCGCCGCCGCATTAACTGGCTGACTGCTGACTGCTGACATATATAGGCCTAACGCAGTAAATGCGGCAATGGTTAAAAATTGGCCAAGCATGCCAGAGGCAAACTTACCCATATCTAAATCGGCCGAAGACAATAGGGATAGTGGCATGATGCCAGTAATTAAAATAACAATAATAAAAAATAATAAAGCCCCAAGATATTTTCCGAGTACAATTTCAGTCATGGAAACCGGTGAAGATAATAATAATTTTATTGAGCCACTTTGTTTTTCTTCGCTAAGTAAGCGCATGGTAATGAGCGGGCAAATTATTAATAATAAAACTTTAGAGAAGTCGAACAGTGGGGCAATAACCAGATCAGTGACGCCCGGAGCATCTTTTATTTTTATTAAATCTGCTTGAATGGTAAAAAAATAATCAATAAAGCCTAAAAACTTCCATGCCATAATCGCCTGAATGACGCCGAGAATTATCCAGGCCAGGGGCGATAAAAAAAGGCTGCGTAGTTCGCGCAGTGCAATCTGTAAAATCATGATGCTTGCTCGTTGTGATGTGCATCTTCGCCGCTGGTTAGATTTAAGAAAATTTGCTCGAGTGTATTATCTATTGGGCTGAGTTCGATTAAGCCCCAGCTGTTTTCTACGCAGTGCTGGCTAATGCCGGCGAGTGAATTGTGTAATTGTTCACCGCAAAGCAAAAACGTATTGTCGGCGGTTTGTTTTGCGGTATCGACACCGGGTAATTGCTTGATAGATTCCAGATCAATATTTCGTTGAAGTTGTAAGCGAATTTTATGGTTTTGTTTAAGGTCCTGTATGGTTTTATTAAACACTGATTTTCCCTGATGAATCATTTGCACTCGACTACACACAGCCTGGACTTCGGGTAATATATGGGTGGATAAAATAATACCGTGTTGCTTTCCAAGTTTTAATATTAGTTGGCGGATTTCTGCCAGCTGAATCGGATCTAGCCCAACGGTGGGTTCATCTAATATAATAATATCGGGTTGATGTATAATCGCCTGTGCTATGCCTACCCGTTGTTGGTAGCCCTTTGATAAATTACCAATTAAACGTGTGCTGTGATCTTCAAGACCACAATGCTGAATTGCCTGTTCGCGTAAGTTTTTTATTTGTGATTTTTTAACGCGGCGTAAGTTGGCAGCGTAATTTAAATACTCATTAACGGTTAGCTCGGGATAAAGTGGTGGCTTGTCTGGCAGGTAACCGATATTACGTTTGGCCTGATTGGGCTTGTCGAGTAAATCTGCGCCGTTAATAAGAATTTCACCTGCGCTGGGGGCCAGTACACCGCATAGCATTTGCAGGCAGCTGGATTTTCCCGCGCCATTGGGGCCGAGTAAGCCCAGAATTTCACCCTGCTGAAGTTCGATAGAAACATCAATTACCGCATGGGTGTCGCGGTAGCTTTTATATAAATGATGTGCCTGAATAAGTGCTGACATGGGGCAAAATCATATCAGGAAATGCTCAGCATACAAGCAATAACTAAATGCTATTTCAGGCTCATGACTTACCCGCGTAATGCAGCGCCACATACATAAAAAAATCAGCTAGAATAAAGCCTTTCAAAAAAGAATATTTCAATGGCAACCCACTGGCTAGGCGTCGATACCGGCGGTACATTTACCGACTTTGTTTATTTCGATGGCGAACATATTCGCATTCATAAAGTATTGTCGACACCCGCAGCTCCAGAGCTGGCGATTTTGCAGGGTATTAATGAACTGCAAATCAAATTAAATAATTTGCAGGTGATTCACGGCTCGACTGTTGCCACTAACGCAGTGCTGGAGGGCAAAGGTGTTAAAACGGTTTATATCACCAATAAAGGTTTTGCGGATGTGTTAAGCATTGGGCGGCAGGCGCGCAGAGAGTTATATAATTTAATGCCGCCGCCGGTTAATCCTTTAATTGCAGCTGAGCATTGTCTGGAAGTGAATACTCGCTTGTCGGCAAAAGGTGAGTTGTTGCAGGGAATTGATGATGCCGATTTACAGTGTCTGCTCGAAAAAATAAAAAGCATTAAACCCAGTGCGGTTGCGATTAATTTATTGTTTTCATTTTTAGATGCTCGGCAGGAGCAACAAATAAAAAATATTCTACAGAAAAATATGCCTGAAATTTTTAGCTGTTGTTCGAGTGATGTGCTGCCGGAATATAAAGAGTATGAGCGGGGCATGGCGACAGCGCTTAATGCTTACGTTGGGCCGTTGATGCAGGGCTATTTAAATCGCTTAAATACGCAGTTACAGGCCTCTGCTGAGCTGAATAAAGATAAGCCCGGTCTGGCGGTTTTACAAAGCAGTGGCGGCACTATCCAGGCAGCGCAGGCGGGTGAGCATGCAGTGAATTTATTGTTGTCAGGGCCTGCTGGTGGCTTAAAAGGCGCGCAATTTGTTGCGGGTTTAAATAATGAGGGTGAGGGTGGTGAATCAAAGCTGCTGAGTTTTGATATGGGGGGCACCTCTACTGATGTTGCATTAATTGATGGCGAAATTAAACTAACCTCAGAAGGTCATATTGGTCACTACCCAGTGGCGGTACCGATGGTGGATATGCATACCATTGGTGCCGGTGGTGGCTCAATTGCATATGTGGATGGCGGTGGTTTACTAAATGTTGGTCCGCAATCAGCAGGTGCAAACCCGGGCCCAGCCTGTTATGGGCAGGGCGGGAGGCAGGCAACAGTTACCGATGCAAATTTAGTGCTGGGGCGATTACAGGCAAAGGCGTTTTCAGGTGAAGGCATGCGGCTGGATTTGGCGGCTGCACAAACTGCAGTGAAAAAAATTGCTGATCAATTAGATAAGCCCCTCGAAGAAACCGCACAGGGCATTATTCAAATTGCCAATGAGCATATGGTGCGTGCGTTGCGTAGCATTTCTGTGCAGCGCGGATATGATCCGCAGGATTTTAGCCTTACCTGTTTTGGTGGTGCGGGCGGTTTACATGTGTGTGCATTGGCCAACGCGTTAAAAATGCAGCGTGCATTTGTGCCGATTTACGGTGGAGTGTTGTCTGCGTTGGGTATGTTAGTGGCTGCGCCGAGCCGTGAGTTGTCGCACTCGTGCATTCAGAATTTATTGGGTAGTGATGTAAAACAGTTAGAAAATAGTTTTCTGGATTTACAGTCGCGGGGCATACATGACATGCAGGCTGAGATAAGTTCAAAACCTGAATTATTGCGGTCACTGGATTTACGTTATAAAGGTCAAAGTTTTACTCTGAACTTATCCTGGTCACCAGATTTAAAAAGTATTGAGCAGGCATTTCATCAACTGCATAAAAATACCTATGGGCATGAATTAGATATGCCGGTTGAGTTAGTGAATTTGCGTTTGAGTATTAAGGGTGAGTTGCCGCCTTTTGAATTGCCGCGTATTGCTAGTGCTAATATGCAGGCAAAAATTGAGAAAATTAACTGCTCTGGATTTGATCAATCCCTATGCGTTTATAGGCGGGAGAATTTAGTGAGTGGACAAAAAATTACCGGGCCGGCTATAATTCTAGAATCGGTATCGACTACATTAATTGATTGTGGCTGGCGTTGCAGGGTTGATGACTGGGGTAATCTGATTTTGAATCGAGCTTAAAAATATTGTGTTATTTAATGAATTTTGTAACTTCATGTGCCCAGTGATCAGCTTCAAAATAAAGTGCCGATAGTTCTGATTTTGTTATGCCTTTAATGGATAGTTTGTCTGCTGCAGATGTTTCAAGTAACTGGCTGCACTTTACTACAGTGCCTATGTTTCCCTTTTGCTCTAAAATTGCCTGCTTTACATCATCGGCTAATGGCAGCGGCTGGATTAATGATTTAATCGGTTGCTCCATTAGAATATCCAAAGCAGAAAACATGCCCGCAGTAAAATATTGATCTTCGTCTTTAAGGTTTAATTTTAGTGCAATTAGCTCGCAGGTTTTTGCACGCACCATCGCAATTTTAATTAATTCTAATGGGCGATCATTCATGCTGCTTAATGCCAGCATTGATGCCCAGCCGCTGAGTTTTCGCCGGCCTAAAAAAACCACCGCACGTTTTATTGAATCGACTTCATTGGGTAAATTAAAAAATGCTGAGTTAATGAGTTTAAGTAATTTATAACTAAGGGGGAGGTCTGCGCTAATGGCTTTTTCTATTTCAGAAATATCGACGCTGGCGCTGTGTAATGTCGATAACAACTGCATTACTGAAAGCTTACTGGTTTCTAATGTTTTGCTTTTTATAATGCGCGGCTTGCTTAAAAAGTATCCCTGAAAATAATCGAATCCCATTTCCAGGCAGCTATCATATTCATCGAGGGTTTCAACTTTTTCAGCGAGCATTTCCAGATTGAATTTTTTGAGGGTTTTGGTGCGCGATAAAATTTCATTACGCGTATTGTTACGCACATCCATTTTAAATATATCGGCAAGTTTTAAGAGTTCGGAAAAATTAGGGGTTTCGTGAAAGTCTTCCAGTGCTAGCGTAAAGCCGGCTTCTTTGAGTCGTTGCAGAGCGGCCAGCGTGTGCTCGTTAATAGGGGTATTGGTTTGCACATCTAAAATAACACGTTCCGGGGGTAGTGGTAGTGCATCATCATTAAGTAAAAAACGTTCAGTTAAATTGATGCTGGCTTTACTGTTGCCAACAAGATTGTCTAAGCCCATATCAATAAAGGTATTAATAATTACCTGTGAGGTTGCGCCGTCTTCGCTTAAGCTGGAATTGGTGTTGTCGTCGCTGCTTGAGCGAAATAACATTTCGTAACCGTATATGCCTAGGTTACGGTTGTAGATGGGCTGCCTGCCGACGAAGATATCTTGCATAATTATTTAAGTGTTGTTTTTAGGGGGGGATTTATACAGTGCATATTTTTAAATATTGTTCAGCACATCTTCGGCCCAGTTAATCGCCTGTATATTAATATCAGATAAATCGTCGGTGCTTAAGTCGGCAAAGCGAATATTTACCCAGTCGCCTTCTTCCTGTGCCAGTGTGCAGTTGATGGCTTCGCCTAATTCGCCTTCGCGATTAAGTAGCGCAGCGAGAACATTATCGGCTAAAGGTAGCGGGCTAATTAATTCTTCAAGGCTGCGATCCATTAACAAATCTAAAGATGAAAACATACCGACGGTGAAAAAACTGTCGGCGGGTTTTAAGTTGGCTTTTTCGGCCAGCAGTTCACAGCTGCGGGCACGGATCATGGAAATGCGCACCTGCTCAAGGGGTTTATTATCCATGCCGCTAAGCGCCATCATTGATGCCCAGGTGCAGAGCTGTTTTCTACCGAGCATTACTGTGGCGTGCTGAATCGATTCGATTTTAGTGGAGCGCGTAAAAAAGGCAGAATTCATTAATTGTAAAATTTTATAACTTAAAGCGACATCTTTACTAATGATGTCGACAACCGTGTCGGTATCTGTGTCTGGATTATGCAAAGTCGAGAGCAAATTAATAATGCTCATTTGGTTGGAGTCTAATGACTCGCCGCTGACAATGCGCGGGCGGTTTAAAAAATAACCCTGAATATAATCGACACCCACGTCACGACAAATATCATAGGCATCATGATCTTTCACATGATCGGCCAGAATAATTGGATGCAGTTTTTTCAATATTTTTAAATGTGCGCGAATTTCACCAATCGATAAATTTTCAATATTAATATCAATGATACTGGCCATGCTGGACAGGGGCTGTAAAGATTCGTGCTGTAAATAATTATCCAGCGCCAGTTTAAAGCCGGCATCTGCCAGGCGTTTCACACCGGCGATAAGTTCATCAGTCACATTGGCATAAGTAGGGATTTTTAAGATAACGCGATCAGTGGGCAGAGGTAATTCGTAGTCGCTGAGTAAAAAATGCTCAGTCAGGGTAATGAAGGCAATATTTTTGCCCACCAGCTTGTCTATGCCGATTTCCATAAAGGCATTGATAATAACTTGTGAGGTTGCCTTGTCGGCCTCTATAGAGTGTTCGTTGTCATCATTGCTAGCATGAGACATTAACTCGTATGCGTAGATCTCCAGATCTCGAGTATAGATAGGTTGTCGCCCTACAAAAATTTCGGCCATTGTTTGCTGTCTTTTTTATCTGTTTGTTTTTAGTTTTAAATATAGACTATTTCCACAGTATATTTATTGAATTGCCCGATAAATTAGCAGACAAATTACAGGCGAAAAAAAACCCGCCGTAAGAAGCGGGTTTTTTGCAATATGCTTTACAGTATATTGATGCCTTATTTGATTTTGGCTTCTTTATACATTACATACTTACGAATAGTGGGATCAAACTTTTTGATCTCCATCTTTTCAGGCATTAATTTTTTGTTCTTGTCTGTGGTGTAGAAATGACCTGTACCCGCAGATGAAACTAATTTAATTTTTTCACGCATTGTCTTTCCCCTTAAACCTTTTCGCCACGAGCGCGCATTTCAGTCAGCACAGTGTCAATGCCTTTCTTGTCGATCAGGCGCATACCTGAAGTAGAAACGCGTAATTTCACATAACGCTTTTCGCTCTCCACCCAGAAACGGTGGTTGTGTAAATTAGGCAAAAAACGACGACGTGTACGGTTCTTCGCGTGTGATACATTGTTACCGGACATAGGCTTCTTACCTGTGACCTGACATACTCTAGCCATGATGACTCCAGTCAAAACTTTAAATATAGTGTTAGAACCTGTTGCGATAACGCAGCTAACAGGCTCTGGAAATCTGAGGGCGGTGATGATACCGGATTTGGGGCGGCTAAACAAGCAATTTGCATAAATCATTTAAGCGCGGGTACAGGTGCTGGCAGCCGCTCGGGCTTCATTGTATAGTAACGGCTGATATTGTGGTTAATTTATTTGCTAAGTTATTGAATTTGCTGGTAACGCCTGTCGCGAGCCAAAGCTTGCTCCTACAGTAACAAGTGGCGTAGGTGCGAGATTTAGCTCGTGAAGAACGACGTCAGATTCAATGCCCCCTCATTAAAGTAGAAACAGAAAACTATGGATATTGTATACATACGCGATTTGCGCATCGAAACCGTTATCGGTATTTACGACTGGGAACGTGAAATTCGCCAAATCGTTAGCCTCGACCTGGAAATGGGCACGGATATCCGGCGCGCCGGTGAAACCGATCATATTGACGACACCCTGGATTATAAGTCGGTGGCCAAGGCGCTAATCGATTTTGTCGGCAAGTCCGAGTTCCAGCTGGTAGAAGCGCTGGCGGAGCAATGCTCGCAAATTATTCTTAATGATTTTAATGTGCCCTGGCTGCGTTTGCGTTTAAGCAAGCCCGGTGCGGTGACCGGCTCACAGGATGTCGGTGTATTAATCGAGAGAAGCAAAGACTAGCTTATGGCATGGGTGTACATCAGCTTAGGCAGTAATATTGACCGCGAGGCGCTAACCCGTGCGGGCGTTGATGCATTACGGAAAAAATATGGTGAATTAACGTTATCGTCAGTCTATGAAAGTGAAGCCGTGGGCTTTGACGGTGAAAATTTTTATAACATGGTGATTGCTCTGCAAACCGATGACGATGTGCATCAGGTTGCCAAAACCTTGCGCCAGATTGAAGATGAACACGGGCGTGATCGAAGTGGCCCAAGATTCTCTTCACGAACGCTGGATTTAGACTTGCTGCTTTATGACGATTTAATTATCAATGAAGATAAGCTACAAATTCCCCGCGATGAAATATTGCAGCGTGCTTTTGTGCTGTGGCCAATGGCAGAAGTGGCGGCGGATTTAGAACATCCGCAGGTGCATAAAACTTACGGTGAGTTGTGGGATGCATTTGATCAGGACTCTGAAAAGCTGGAGCCGATTGAGTTTGATTTTGGGTAGTTGGGTGTTCGGAGTCTTTTGCCAGGCTGTCATGTAGGCAGATTCAACGCGAGCAGTAATGATTGCGCTGAGAGGGAATGTGGTGTCAGTTCTTTAATTTATGATTTTCAATACTTCGTTCACCGTAGAAGAAGTCATCATAAATCAAAGGCCAGAAACTATTCATGTGTAATATCAGCGAGTCTGACTTCTTGATTTATAAAACATGATAGAAAAAATTATACCGACAATGTTATTAACGCTTTAACCACATGTAGTGACGTATCTAACTTTCATAAGCCACCATGCTATAGCTGACATATAAATTGGAAAACTTTCATCAGTTGTGTAGTTATAGACTGCATTAGATATTGATATGCTAAGGCCTGCATTTGTATAGCGAGATAATAGTATTCGTTTACCATTAATATACCCTACTATATGAGCTTGTGATGGATAACCCCATAATTGGCCGAAAGGAATTTTATTAAATTTGATTTCAATGTTATCGCTATAATAACGGTGAGTAATTCCTTTATCTTTGCACCCATTGAATTTATCACCTATATAGCTTAAATTATTAATAATTAAAAGTTCGTCAGTCACTTCTAATATGCTCTGTTTGTTTTCCATAAGTATCAGCTGACTATTAATCGGGTAACCATCATCTTTATGATAAAGATGATATCCTGTAGGGTAGTTAGTCGTCTTAGTTCTATTTATGATTTTATATTTATCGGGCAATCCAACTAGCTTGCTTTTAACCCAAAAACTACCATCCATGTTAAGTAAGTACTTTATCATTTATAATATACATTTTTGAAGTGCATCATTATATTCCTTTGGAATGACGAGTATAAACAAGATATTAATGTGCAATTTTAGATAACTTATATCAATTTTTTTTAAATTAAATTGTAGAAAAATTCGTGTGATCATGTTTTACACATAACGCTTTAATCAGCGGCAGCCAAAAGGGGCGCGTTTTTTTTCGGCAGCAAAAATCGTTACGGGTCAGCTGGAATATTTTGTTAGGTAATAACTCTAGTTCTTATATTATTTTATTCTCAAATGAGTCATCAACTTAAATAATAGAAATTATCTATTCCAAAATGAGTCGTCCTTCCACAGATCTAAGGAGGCTATACAATTTCCAGATTCACACATTAGCGCAGTAGCAAATGCACGATTATATTTACTAGAAAGCTTGTAATACATGACAGATTTTTCACTATTTAATGAAGTGTCCGCCATCTTTTTATATATAGTTCCAATAGTTGCATAAATAGACGCAGTACAACGATCTGTTCCTATTCTGTCAATTTTTTCTACTTTTTTATATATATCAATAGCCTTAGTATTGTCTTTACTATAGTACTTGTTCCCAGCTCCTAGTAACTCACATGGGGTAGATGCGTTTACGGTAATAGAGCTAAATATAGATAGAATTGCAACGAAAGTAATAGATACCATTTTTTCCTTGTACATGTTTTTTCCTAATTGTCAGTTTTATTATTTCTCAGTATTCGACTTGAATTTATAGCATGCCTAACGTCTGAAATAAGCGGCGTGTTTTTTGCGTCCGCTTAATTGACTTGCCATGTGCCTTATACCATAATTAGGTATATATTGGTACATGTGAGGTGCGATATGGCTAAAAATACAAGTATTACATTGGGTGACCACTTTGATGGCTTTATAGCAGGACAGGTTAATAGTGGCCGCTTTGGCTCTGCAAGTGAAGTAATTAGGGCTGCGCTCAGACTGCTTGAAAACACAGAAACACGTCTTGAGACTTTGAGGCAAATGCTTAACGAAGGTGAGCAAAGCGGTATTGCTGATTATGATTTTGATGCTTTTATGGCAGAGCTCGATAGTGAAAATGATAAATGAAATCATTTGAATTAACTAAAGAAGCTAAAGAAGATTTGAGAATAATTGCTAGATTTACCGAAAAAAGCTGGGGGCGAGACCAGCGTTTTTTGTATATTAAACAGTTTGATGATATCTTTCATTTATTATCTAAAAATCCATCACTCGGCAAACACTGCGAATATATTAAAAAAGGCTATAGAAAATTCCCGCAAAGTAGCCATATAATTTTTTACCGTGAAGATGAAAATAGTAAAATTATTATAATCCGTATACTTCACAAGAACATGGATGTTGAATCAAAATTTTTACACACATAACGCTGAGTTCACCAGACCGAAAAGTTACGTGACTTTTGTGGCATTATAGCGAAGCGCCACAAAAGATGCGTAACTTTTTGGGTCTGCGTGCAACTTTTTGATACTCATTGAGCCATCTCCCAGTTTAGTAATTTTACTAAACTGAAAGGTGACAAAACCAAAACAGGAGAGACTCAATGAACTTCTACAATAACACGCATCCCTACTATTGTGGTATCGATTTACATGCCCGATTGCTCTATGTTTGCATTCTAGATCAAGAAGGCAATACCCTGGTTCATAAAGAAATATCAGCCGACAAAACACAGTTACTTAACTTACTAAAGCCTTACATAGGTAATATTATCGTTGGTGTTGAGTGTATGCCCTGTTGGTATTGGGTATCAGACTACTGTAATGAGATCGGTGTCGATTTTATCCTCGTCCATGCGCTTTATATGAAAGCTATTCATGGTGGGAAAGCCAAGAATGATCGAATCGATTCCTTTAAAATAGCCAACCTGATTCGGGGTGGCAATTTTCCACTCGCGTATGTTTATCCAGTAGAAATGAGGTCAACACGAGACCTGTTGCGCAGAAGAATGAAGATCGTACAACACGGTGCCGATTTAAAGGCCCATGTAGCTAATACCACCAGTCAATATAACCTGCCGCCAAATAAAGTAAATTTAAAAAATGTTTGTGCACGAGAGCAACTTAAAGCGACGTTTGAAGATCGCTCTGTTCAGCAGAATATTAATTTGGATATGGTGATTTTGGATTGTTATGCCGATCAGCTGGCAAAGGTCGAATGGTATATTCAGCAACAGGCCAAACAACACAATCCAAAACATTTTCACCTGCTTAAAAGTATTTGGGGCATTGGCCCCATTCTCTCATTAACCATTATTTATGAGATGGGTGATATCAATCGCTTCGAGTCCGAACAAAACTTCGCCTCCTATTCCAGGCTAGTAAAATGCAAAGCCGAATCAGCCGGCAAGAGCTACGGTACGCAAGGCAACAAAATAGGCAATGCGCATCTGAAGTGGGCATTTTCTGAAGCCGCCGTTCTACACCTGCGAAACAATGAAGGTGCAAAAAAATATCTGTTAAAACTACAAAAACGAATGAGTAAAGCTAAAGCATTATCCGCACTTGCCCATAAGCTTGGGCGTTGTGTTTACTTCATGCTAAAAAATGAGATGGTATTCGATGAAAGTAAATTTTTAAAGAGTTAGTCACGCAGTGGTGTGAGCTGAAAGTCTAACTGGACAGATGATGAGTGTTTAAAAACCGTAAAAAAATAGCGTTAGCTCTAAACACGGTTTATACATCGAATATCCTGAGCCAGTCGTTTTGATTAGACACACCACTGGCGTGTATTAATGCACACACAAAGTCGTTTACACCCTGGCTGAGCCTGAAACTAACTGGATGCTTAGATTTTAAGTAAACCCGCCTTTTTGAATAGCGCCTCCCAAGGTTAACCGATGAATGTCTAGTAGCCCTGTTTAGCTTAACGGATTAAGAAATAACAGGCAGTGATGAGATCACATTTAATAGAGTCCCTCGTGTGTGTTTGCTGTAAGCGACTTGCTTAACAGTTCATATGACAGATGAAGTATTTGATTTTGTTAATGGCTTTACTTTATCAGTTAATAAATCAAATGATAAAGCGGACTAATGGTTATTGACCTGAAAGAGGCTCATATGTGTTAGCCTATAATTGACTATGATGTCGCATATGCTATCATTTAGGCATGAGTAAAACTATTGTAATAGACACCAGTATTTTAATTAGCGCCCTTATAGGTGTGAAAGGTCCTAGCCGAGAGGTTTTAAGGCAATGTTTGAATGGGAACTACAGGCCTTTAATTAGTAATGCCTTATTTCATGAATATGAAGATGTGAGCAAACGAAGTAGAATTTTAAATAAATGCCCGCTGACTGCTAATGAAATAAAGGAGCTTTTAAATGCTTTTTATAGTGTATGTACTTGGGTTCCGATATATTACTTATGGAGGCCAAATATAATAGATGAAGGTGATAATTTTTTAATTGAACTTGCAGTAGCAGGCAATGCTGAATTTATTATTACAAATAATATGCGTGATTTAGTAACAGCAGAATTAAAATTTCCTGAGTTTAAAATAGTTAAACCTGAAACATTTTTAAGAGGTAATTGATATGGCAACTTTAACAGTACGTATGCCTGACGACAAACATAGCCGTTTAAAAGCACTGGCAAGCCATAGGCATTTAAGTGTAAATAAATTAATAGAAGAGCTTTCAACTCGGGCATTGGCTGAATTTGATAGTGAAACACGCTTTCGTGCTTTAGCAGCAACAGGTGATGTTGAAAGAGGAATTGAGCTGCTGGATAAATTGGATGCTAAGTTTTTAAAAGGCTAACGCTGAGTTCACCAGACCGGAAAGTTACGCTTCTTTTGTGGCATTGTGCGAAGCGCCACAAAAGAAGCGTGACTTTTTGGGTCTGCGTGAAACATTTTGTTATGTGCTTAGTGTGCAAGTTTTACGCTTGCTATACGATTTAAACTCACCCCAGATTCAGCTGCTTCAACGGCTAGATGCCTATGAACCTCAGGAGGTACACGAACCATAAATTTACCGCTAAAATTACGCGCAGAAATAGCTGATGGTATTTCTTCTTTATTTTTAGACATGTCAGCTGTGCATTCTTTTACAGCTGTTTGTATTCCTTTTAATGCTTTAGCGGAAGTAGATGCCAACCAACTAAGGCTAGGAAACTCAGCACATAGGCCAATAAATTCTTCGTCTTCTTCAGACCACATTACACGATAAGTATATTTTTCGATTTCGTTAATCATGATTCACCTCAATTTTTTCTACAGCGAGTAGCACCTGTTTAACCTGATACGGTTTAGCCTTTCCTTTTTTATTTTGTATATTTACTCGAGGGTCGCCAGGCCAGGGAGTTTTGTAAATACAGTGACTACTTCCGCTTTGCCTTGGTTTTCCAAAGAAATGCTCACAGACCTTTTGAAGATCATTAAAGCGAACCCCTTTAGGGTTAGATTTCATTTCTTTTAAAATTATAGATATGCTAGCCATGTCATTATAGTAGCACTATTGATACTGGTGTCAAGAGGGTGTTTTTTACACCTAACGAGCCTGCAGAAAAACCCAGAAATTTTCATCTTCCTTCATTTCTTCAGGCATTTTTAAAAAATCAGTGTTTTTAGATATTGTGTTCATTATCTCTCGTTTGTTTTTATATTATTAACGTTTAGGCGTTTATTTTCAACTATGTTAGATACATCGTATATTGGTGTTTCATCTCTCTGCCTATCAGCCTCTTATGCCGCGATCTTGCCATAATTCTTTATCTTCTCTATGTTGTGCACTAAACAATATAACTTCAATTGGCACTGCACTTTTATTTTTCCACGCAGGCTAAATTTGCTTAGCCCTTTGTTTGACAGGTTGCCGAACACGGGCTCAATGACTGCCATGCGTTGACCGTAAATTAACTTTCCTTCGTCACTGTCAATGCGTTCTTTCATCCAGTCAGTGTAAGTGGGTTTGCGTTTTTTCTCGTTGACAAAGGAGACTTGCCTGCCAGTTGCGTTGCGTTTATGTATGGATTGTGGGTTGCGCATGCAGGCACTGATGATGGGGCAGGTTTTACACAAACTGGCTTTACAATGAAACATCACGGTTTCAATTCCCCGCTGATTTTTTCCTTGTTTTTTCAGTGTCATTAAGTGCCCTTCGGGGCAGATGCAGGTATTGTCGGTTGGGTCATATCTAAATTCAGATGCGGGTACCACGCTTTTAGCGGTACTGTTTTTTCGGTGAGCACTGCGCTTAGCGTAATGTTCGGTTTGTGTTTTATACTTGTCATCGCGTTGTCTAAATTTATGATCGGGTACGTAGCCATTGATATTGTTTTCATGAAGGTATTGCATGTTCGGCTCATCAGCAAAGCCCGTGTCTGCGGTTATCACAATACCTGTTTTATAAATATCTTCATTCATCGCTAAGCGTTTATATCGCTCGCTGATGGTTTTAAGCACGGGCTGTAGTGTTGCTTGCTCTGCGCTGTGTCCGAAGGCTTGCGCATCGTTGATGATCTGGTGTTTTTGGTCGGTGCTGGTTACCGTATTAAACCCTTGTTCTGTGCCATTGAAGCCGCCTAACTTGGCGCTTTCGTTATCGGTGATGTTGCTCTTAACTTCGACTTTTCTTTTTCCCTCGCCAATTCGGGGCTCGGCTGTTTTTAAAAACTCATCGATTTTATGATAGGCTTTAGTGAGTGTTTCAGCGGCCTGTTTTGAGTGGCATTTGCGTTTTTTATCAAACGCGGTATTGCTCGTGTTTTCTTTATCTTCTTTTATATGCTGATCAATTTGTCTTTTAATTTTATCGCGCTTTTTTCCTAACTCTTTTAATGTCCCCGACCATTCCTTACTGGCATTGGATGACATCTTACACCCATCGATGGCGATAAGCTCATGGCCGAGTAAATTCTGGTTTTCGCAGGTTATGAGTATTTGCTCAAAAACGGATGCAACTGATTCAGGGTGTCCACTGATAAAGCTGGCGATCGTGGTGTGGTGTGGCACGGTGTCGCAGGATAACGCTTTAAAAATAATATTGGTTTTACAGTGCCACTCAATGTCACGGCTTGATTTAATCCCTTTTGAATACGCGAATAGAATTATTTTTAAGAGAATAGAAGGATCATAAGCCGGTCTGCCGTTTTTCTCATTCTTATAAGCAGAGAAATAAACTGACATGTCCACCTCATTATCAATCAGGTGATGTATTGCATGTTCAAAGCTACCAGGCAGAAGTTGATCAAGGAAATTAATAACAATCATGGTATGTTGATTGTAATCATAATGAATAAAGTTGGGCATTGTTTCTGACTCTATTTGTGGTGAGTCATTATAACAATTTTAAGGCATGAAAAGTGTGGTTTAGGGGTTTTTCTGCAGGCTCAACGCTTTAATAACCTGACGTTTTTTCTTACGGCCTGTCTTTTAGGCCGTAAGAAAAAATGGTCAGCGTTAATTTATTTGTTAGCCATTTTTTCTTTTTTATATAAAGCATTAGTATAACCAACCCA